>JAESFZ010000080.1_pt1 | contig 252916 bp, 238 predicted proteins | sample 9269561 | NCBI WGS metagenome assembly JAESFZ01 (sample SAMN14515552, study PRJNA621657) | algae metagenome | isolation source: Tildeniella nuda ZEHNDER 1965/U140 and co-occurring heterotrophs from wet... | place: Switzerland: Stansstaad, Zurih | collected 1965-01-01 | reverse complement strand
CCAGCATCAGCGCCATGGTGCCGCTGCCCGGAATCCCCAGCGTCAGCGTCGGGATGAACGCGCACTGCGCCGCCGCGTTGTTCGCCGACTCCGGCCCCGCCACCCCCTGGATCGCGCCCTTGCCGAAATTTTCGGGATTCTTGGCGACTTTTTTCTCCAAGGCATAGCTCGAGAACGCGCTGATGGTCGGCCCCGCCCCCGGCAGCGTGCCGAAGAAGGCGCCGATCGCCGTGCCGCGCATGATGGGACCCGCCGACAGCTTCAGATCGTTCCACGTGGGATACAAATGCTTGATCTTGTTGGTCAGCAGCTCACGGCTGGCCGCATCCTGCCCCTTCTCCAGGTTCGACAGAATCTCCGCAAACCCGAACAGCCCCATCGCCACCACCACGAACGACAGCCCGTCCGCCAAGCCCGAGGCGCCAAAGGTGAAGCGCGACATCCCCGAGTTCACGTCCGTGCCCACGATGCCGAAAATCAACCCCAGGAAGATCATCGCGATCGCCTTGAGCACCGAGCCCGAGGCCAGCACCGCCGAGGCGATCAGGCCCATGCACATCAGCGAGAAATACTCCGGCGCGCCGAACTTCAGCGCCATTTCCGCCAGCGGCGGACCCGCCAGCGCAATCAGGATGGTCCCCACCGTGCCGGCAAAGAACGAGCCCACCGCGGCAATCGCCAGCGCCGGCCCCGCGCGCCCGTTCTTCGCCATCTGGTAACCGTCAATGCAGGTCACCACCGAAGCCGATTCGCCCGGCAGGTTCACCAGGATGGATGTCGTCGAGCCGCCATACTGCGTGCCGTAGTAGATGCCCGCCAGCATGATCAGCGCGGCTACCGGCGGCAGGTTGAACGTCGCCGGCAGCAGCATCGCAATCGCCGCCAGCGGGCCAATGCCCGGCAGCACACCCACCAGCGTGCCCACGAACACCCCGATGAAGCAGTACATCAGGTTCTGCAGCGATACCGCGGTGGCAAATCCCAGCGCCAGATTGGGAAACAGTTGTGCTAAGGATTCCATGTTATCTCCACCAGAAGAGCGGGAACGGCAGGTCCAGGCCGTAGATGAACAGCGCGATGCAGCCGATGATCAGCACCACGCTCATGATCAGCACCTCCACCAGCCTGAACTCCTTGCCGGCCAGCGCCGCACAGAAAATCATTCCGAACAGCGAGGGCACGAAGCCCACGTGGTCTATGCCCCAGCCCATGATGGTGAAGGCGATGGTGAGCAGGATCATCCCGCGCCAGGCAAAGGGCTTGATCTTCTCGCCGGTGGTCTTGAACGCGGTCAGCGTGATGATCGCCCCCAGCAGCGCCATGATCGCCCCCAGGTAAGTGGGGAAGTAGCCCGGCCCCATGCGCATCGCAGTGCCCATCGGGTAGTCGCGCGATATGTAGATCGCCAGCAGCCCGAAGCCGATGAACATCAGCCCCGACCAGAAATCTTCCGGGTTTTTGATTTTCAGTTGCACGATTATTGATCTCCTCTTCAAAACCTGCCGCCACTGCTGTGCACTTGCGGCTTCGCTAGGCTTGCAGGCCAGCCTGTTGCGGGCGGCCCGTTGAATTTCCAAAGCGGGTAGTAAGTTTTATATTGCAGGCCCCTGACGGCGGAGCCACCCTGACTGGCTTGACGTACGTAATGCCACGTACATTATTGCCACGTAACTGCCACGTACTGCCATGTCATACTGCTGTGCGCCAAGCGCTGGAAAATAAACTCAAATGACTTGGTTAGCATCTCCCCCTGCTTACATTTTGGACTGTGACACTTTACACAAAACTGACCGAATTGTCAGTCTCAAGCAAGACTCTTTTTACCTCGGATATTGCGGTGCAGCACCAACACGTTCAGCGCCAAACTTGTGCTTCAGTTCAAGGGCATGCGCAGCTTGTTCGCGTCACCCGGAGGCAATGGTGCGCGCATCAGGTGCATGGCAAACGGCGCCGCACCTTAGTTGTGCATAATTTGCGTGGCATTTTCATTGCACCACGCGACTGCCCCGCTGACCGCCGCGTTTGACGCAACAACGCAGCGCAAACCCGCCCGTTCAGTTGCTCATCTCCACGCGGCCGGTCTTGATCAGGCCGTTCATTTTATCGGCCTCGTTCCTGAGAAAAGCGGCGAACTCTTCGGGCGAACCGCCACTGACCACCAGGCCAAGTTCATCCAGGCGTTTCTTCACGTCAGGCAGAGCCAGCGCCCTGTTGAGTTCGGCATTCAGCTTGCCGATGATCGCGCGTGGCGTCCTGGCCGGCGCTGAAACGCCAAACCACACCGTGGCCTCGGCATTTTTGATTCCCTGCTCAGCCAGCGTCGGCACACCGGGCAATACCTCCTGGCGCTTGGGCGCGGCCACGGCCAGCACCTTCACTTTGCCGGATTTGATATGGCCATCGGCGCTGACGCTGGTGGTGTACATCAGGTTGACGCGGCCGGCGATGACATCGGTGAGCGCGGGCGCGGTACCTTTGTACGGCACGTGGACCACGTCGGTGCCGGTGGCAGCCTGGAACAGCGCCAGTCCGATGTGCAGGCTGCTGCCATTGCCGGACGAAGCCCAGTTGACCTTGCCGGGATTGGCCTTGGCGTAAGCCAGCAGCTGCTTGCCGTCATTCGGGGGAAATGAAGGCGCGGAAACGATGATGAGCGGCACATAGCCGATGAAGATCACCGGCGCAAAATCGCCCAGCTTGTATGGCGGCTTGCGGCTCATCAGCACGCTGTTGATGCTGGGCGCGGGATTGGCGAACAGCAGGGTGTGGCCGTCCGGCGCGGCATTCGCCGCAATCTCCCCGCCGATCAGGCCGCCGGCGCCAGGCCGGTTATCGACTACGAACTGCTGGCCCAGGAATTCGCCGAGCTTGTGCGCAAGCAGGCGCGAAATGATGTCGTTGGATGCGCCCGGCGGAAACGGCACCACCAGACGCACCGGCCTGCTGGGGTAATTTGCAGCCGGGTTTGCGGCGGTACTCTGGCTCAGCGCCGTGCCTGGCAAAGTAATGCCCAATGTCAAAACAACTGCCGCGACTGCCGCCGCATGCCTGATGATGTTCATGGCGCTTCCTCCTATATATTTGTTCTGCATGGTGCTGCCGGCTGCAAGTTTAACGCTTTCCCAGCGCCTCGGGATTGATGACGTTGATCGGTTTGCCTTCGAGATAAGCCAGGATCTGCCCGAAAGAACCGCTGAATTGCGACTCGTAGCCAGAGCGCTCGACATAGCCGATGTGCGGCGTGCACAAGGCATTATCCAGGGCGAGCAGCGGATGCGCGGCATTGAGCACCGGTTCCTGCTCGTACACGTCCACCGCGGCCATGCCCGGCCGGCCCGCCTTGAGCGCAACGGCAAGCGCGCCCTCCTCGATCAGGCCGGCACGGCTGGTGTTGACGATCAGCGCGCTCGGTTTCATTTGCGCCAGGTCGGCAGCCTTGACGATGCCGCGGGTCTTGTCGTTGTAGCGCAGGTGCAGGCTGATGACGTCGCAGGCCTCAAAGAAATGCTGGCGGCTTTCCGCCACGGCATATCCGTCTGCGCGCGCGCGCTCAAGCGAACCCTCGCGGCCCCATATCACCACGTTCATGCCGAATGCCCTGCCGTAACCGGCCACAACCTTGCCGATGCGGCCATAGCTGTAGATACCCAGAGTGCGGCCGTGCAGGCCGGTGCCGAGCGTGGACTGCCAGCGCCCCGCCTTGAGCGCGGCGACTTCCTGCGGGATATGGCGCAGCGCGGCAATGATCAGCCCCCAGGTGAGTTCTGCCGTGGCGTACGAGGGCTGCGCAGGATGCATGTCCGAGCACAGCACGACCCCGTGGGCGGTGCAGGCGTCGACGTCGATGTGCGGATAGACGCTGCGCTGGCTGATCAGCTTGAGCCTAGGCAGACGCGCAATGAGCGGCGCGCGTATCGGCGTGCGCTCGCGGATCAGCACCAGCGCCTCGGTGTCCCTGAGGCGCTCGGCGAGCACATCGACGTCCTTGGTGTGGTCATTCCAGACCGTGACATCATGTGCGGCGATCTTCTTGAATGCCTCGAGTGAGCGCACCACGTTCTGGTAGTCATCGAGCACGGTGATTTTCATTGCAGCTTCCTTTCAGCCTTAACTTCCGGGGCAACAGCCCACAACAGCCGCTCACCCGATTCTTTCTGCGCCCTCTGTGCTCCCTGTGGCGATTCAGTTCAGCCAGCCGTCGGCTTTCTGCTGCGCCAGCACCTCGTCCACGATCTGCGGTGCACGACCGACGTAGGTGGTGGGATCGAGTGCCCTGCGCAGTTCGTCTGCCGACAGCGCATCGCGCACGCGCTTGTTTTCCATCAGCGAGCGCTCGAAGCTCACCCCGTTTTCCAGGCCGTGCATCGACGCCTCGTACACCAGGTCATGCGCGGTCTGCTTGCCCACCTTTTCAGAAAGCACGAACATCACGCGCTCGGACAGCAGGAAGCCCCCCAGCAGGTCGAGGTTCTTGCGCATCTGCGGCGCGTCGACGGTCAACCCGCCGATCACATATTTCATCGTCGCCAATATGCCGCCCATGGTCAGGCACGATTCGGGAATCGCCTTCCATTCGCCGCGCCACGCCGAACCGTCGCGCTCGTGCTCGATGATCATGCATTCGAGCATGTACGCCGCGTTGTAACGCAGCGCACGGCTTGCGCCCACCACCGCCTCGCAGCTCGAGGGGTTGCGCTTGTGCGGCATGGTGGAAGAACCGACCTTGCCCTCGCTGAACGGCTCATACAATTCGCCGATTTCAGTGTGCTCAAGATTGACGATTTCGTTGGCGATCTTGCCCAGCGTCTGGGCGATGATCGCCAGCACGCACACGTATTCGGCAAAACGGTCGCGTGCCGGCTGCCAGTTGATGTCGGCCACGCCCAGTCCCAGCCGCTTCATCAGCCGTTTTTCCAGCTCGGCCGCCTGCGGGCCGTAAGAGGCCTGGGTACCGACTGCGCCCACCATGCCGCCGACGAAGGTGCGCTTCTCGAGATCGCGCAGGCGCTGGTAATTGCGTCCCATCTCCGACAGCCAGATTGCGGCCTTGTGGCCGAAAGTGATGGGCAGCGCCTGCACGCCGTGCGAACGTCCCGCCATGGGCGTCGCGCGATGCGCTTCGGCAAGGCGGTAAAGCGCGCGGCCGATTTCCTTCATGTCGCGCAGATATACTGCGTGGGCATCCCTGATCTGCAGCATGGTACCGGTATCGAGCACGTCCTGCGTCGTCGGCCCGAAGTGTATGAATTCGCCGTTGCCGCCCGTGCACAGCTTCTCTATGGCTTTCAGCGTGGGCACCAGCGGGTGCTTGATGCGGCGGATCTCGGCGGCAATCGCTTCGATATCGACATTCTCCACCCTGGCCTTGGCCGCAATCTCATCGGCTGCCGCCTGGGGAATAATGCCAAGCGCGCCCTGCTCCAGCGCCAGCGCCGCCTCGAAGTCGTACCACTTCTGCACGCGGTTGCGGTCGCTGAAAATCGCCCGCAGCTCGTCGGTGCTCCATAAATGCTTGATCAGTGCGTCATCGAATACGCCGGATGCCATGGCTATCTCGCTCTAGTGAAAACGAAGGCCGGATTTTACGTCAAAACCGCCCGGGCCAGCGCCTGGAAAACATGCAGCGCCGGATGCAGTTCAGGTTCTTTCGAGAATGTGCAGCCCGCGCACGCGGTCGAGCAGATAAATCAGGCCGCGCTCATCAACAGTGACGTCATTGCTTTGCACGCGCGCCGAGCCTTCGGGCACGTCAGGCATGTAGTAGGCGACTTCCTTTGGCGCATGCGGTCGCGCGATGTCGATGATGCGCAGGCCGTGTGCAAACCACGCCACCGGAATTTCCGTTCCCATCACCTTCTCGCACGGCTGGTGGCAGCCGGTCATCACCGGCTGCTGCTCAGGTGGCATGTCCTCAAGCTGGAAGGAGGAAATCGGTACCGGGTGTTTTTCATCGGTGATGTCCACCACCCACAGGAAGGACGCCGGGTACGGCGGGCAGCCCTCGAGCCTCCCCACGTCCTCATCGGCCACCACCATCAGATCGCGATTGTCGATCTTGAACGGAATGCGCAGGCAGGTGTGCGTGGGCCAGGGAAACGGCGGACTCCAGTCGACGTGCGACACCAGCCTGGGCCTGCTCATGTCCTCAATGTCGAGGATCACGAATCCGCCATACCAGTAGCTGGTGTACAGCCGGTTGCCTGAGCGCAGCGGATGATGGCATTTGTGCTGCGCGCCCTTCCAGGTCGGCGTTTCGCCACCAGCAGTCCATTGCCCGGGCATCCACCAGCGGCCGACCTCCTGCGGTCGTGCCGGATCCTTGAGGTCGAGAATCATCACGATATTGCCGACATAGCCGTCCATGGTCGGCGAGATGTAGGCATAGCGGCCGTCGAAGTCGAAACGATGCACGCCACTGGCGATGCCGCCGGGCTGCGGTGCGGCGGTCACATTCCAGTCGGTGATATGGCGCGGCTTGCCAGGATTGGACACATCATAGATACCGAGGCCGCCACGATAGCCCTCGGGCGGCGTTTCACCCTTCATCGCGTTGGCCGACAGGCTTTCGCGGTTGGTAACCATGATGTCGCCGGCGATGCGCACCTTGTGCGAATGCGTGCCGGGGGGGCGCTGGATTTCCGCGAGCGGCCTGGGATTTTTGGGATCCTTGACGTCGACAATCATGGTGCCGTGCGGATTGCGCATGTTGCCGATGTAGGCGATGCCGCGCTCGACCACCACCTGGCCGCCGCCGGCACAGTCGAACCACGACAGCGGCTGTATGGTTTTTCTGCCGCTCAGCGAAACCTGCACGCCGCCGGCCTGCTTGATGTCGACGTAACCGACTTCGCGTATGCCCTTTGCTCTGCTCACGACTCATCTCCCTTTCTATCAACGCCCGCCTCAATCGACGCGCACATTGGCATCCCTGATCACCTTGCCCCACTTCGCGTGCTCGCTCCTGATGAAGGCCGCGAACTCGGCCGGCGTGTTGCCCACCGGTTCGGTGCTCTGACTGAGCAGCCGCTCGCGGATGTCCGGCATCCCCAGGACCTTCACGATCTCCGTGTGCAGCCTGTCGACGATGGCACGCGGCGTTTTCGCCGGGGCCAGCCAGCCGAACCAGCCCACGACCTCAAATCCCGGCAGCCCCACTTCGGCGACCGTCGGCAGTTCGGGCGCGACCGGCGAGCGCTTGGCGCTGGTGATCGCCAGCGCACGCACCCGCCCGGCCTTGATCTGTGGCGTCGCGGCGAGCGCGATGCTGAACAAAGCCTGCACCTGCCCACCGACCAGGTCGGCGAGCGCCGGGCCGCCGCCCTTGTACGGCACGTGGATGACGCTGATGCCCGTGGTCTGCCTGAACAACTCCAGCGCCAGATGGCCCGAGGTGCCGTTGCCGGCGGAGGCGAAGGTCATCTGGCCGGGTCGCGCCCTGGCCTGCGCCAGCAGTTCCTGCACCGAGGCCGCCTTCACGCCGGGATGCACTATCAGGATGTTGGGCACGGTGATGCCCAGCGTGATCGGCGCAAAATCCCTGACCGGATCGTACGGCACATTGCGATAGAGGCTGGGATTGATCGCCACGCCGGCCGCCACCGCGGTAAAGGTATAGCCGTCGGGTGTTGCGCGCGCGGTGGTCTCGTAGGCGATGATGCCGTTGGCACCCGGGCGGTTGTCGATGACCACCGTCTGGCCGAGCGCTTCCGACAGCCCGGGTCCCACCAGACGCGCCAGCGTGTCGGCGGGGCCGCCCGGCGGCACTGCGACGATCATGCGCACCGGCTTGGTCGGGTAAGTCTGGGCTGCGGCGCCACCCATCCAGCACGGCGCGAGCACCATCATTGCCACTATCGCTGATTTGTTCATGCTCTCCTCCTGTCGTTTTTCTCGCGCACTTGCCGTTTGGGCTTATTGCCTGGGCACGCCTGCAATACTGATCACCCTGCCCCATTGCGCGATTTCATTGCGCACTTGCGCCGCGAACTCCCTGGGCGTGGTGCCTTCCGGCTCTATGCCCGCGCCATTCAGCCGTTCGTTGACATCGCTGCGGCGCACCAGCTTCACCAGTTCCGCGCTCAGGCGGCTGATGATCAAAGGCGGCGTACCGGCCGGCGCGAAAACACCATACCAGGAATTCACCTCGTAACCGGAGACGGTCTCGCCTATGATCGGCAAATCCGGCCACACCCCCAGCCGCTTGCCGCCCGTGCTCGCCAGCGCCCGCAGTTTGCCCGCCTTGACATGCGGCATCGCCGCCGACACCCCGGTGATGAGCATCTGCACCTGTCCACCCATGAGATCGCTCATGGCAGGTCCTGCGCCCTTGTACGGCACGTGCACGATATTGATTTTCGCCAGCGTCTTGAACAGCTCGCCGGCCAGATGCGCCGTGGAACCGGTGCCGGCAGACGCGAAATTGACGCTGCCCGGCCTGGCGTTGGCCAGCGCCAGCAGCTCCTGGACTGACTTGGCTGCGACCGAAGGGTGGATCACCAGCAGTAGCTGGCTGGCGCCGATGCGGCTGATGGGCGCGATGTCCTTGAGCGGATCGTAGGACAGCCTGGCATAGAGATTGGGCGCAATGCCGACCTCGCCATTGGCGGCCAGCGTCAGGGTATAGCCGTCGGGATTGGACTTGGCGAGTATGCCCATGCCCACGGTGCCGCCGGCGCCCGGACGATTGTCGACGATGATCTGCTGACCCAGCGCGACAGTCAGATGAGGCGCCACGATGCGCGCCGCCAGGTCGGTGGGACCGCCCGGCGCATAGTTGATGATGAGGCGTATCGGTTTGCCTGGATAATTCTGCACCTGCGCCATGCTGACGGCAGGCGCGAGCAGGCACACAAGCAAACTGACAGGCAGAAGCGGGTACGGTCTCATCGGGCTCTCCGCGATGCGCTAGGGCTGAAGCTCGAATTCCCCCATGATTTCGAGCACGGAGCGGCGCGGCAATTCGGCGATGCCGACTGCGGCCCGCGCATGACGCCCGAACTCCGGTCCCCACAATTCATAAAACAGATCGGAAGCGCCGTCGATCACCGCGAACTGGCGCTCGAAACCGGGCGCGGAATTGACCATGCCATAGAGCCGGATCACGCGCCTGACGCGGTCGAGATCGCCGACTTCGGCCTTGATCGAGGCCATCATGGTCAGTGCGACGGCCCTGGCGCAAACATAAGCTTCCTGCTCCGTGACCTCGGCGCCGACCTTGCCGTGCTGCTTGCAGCCCAGCGGCATGGCCTGGCGGCTGGTGCCATGCCCCGAAAGGAACAGCAGGTTGCCCGAGCGCACGCAGGCGGTACGGTTGGGGCTGGGATAAGGATGGGTGGCCGGCAGGGCAAGGCCCATTTTCGCGAGCCTGTCTTCGATGATGCCCATGTTGTCTCCTTCTTCCGGTTCTGTTGCGCGGCGTGGCCAGGCTCAGCCCGCGAGCGAGCGCTGTTCGGGCAGGGACAGAAAGGCCTGCATCACGTGCCAGAACTTGTGGCGGTTGATGCCCAGCGTGGCGGCGTGCGCCAGCCCGGAAATGAACACGAACTGCTTGTCCTTGTGCGGCAGCAGCGCGAAAAAATTGAGCAGGTCGGGCTCGGCGGCAATGCCGTCATACTCGCCGCGGATGATCAGCACAGGGCAACTGATCCGGGTCGGATCGAGCACGGGCAGATTGGCACACATGTCGAGATAAGTGCCGGTCGGCACTGAGTCCGACAAGGCAAGCTCGGCATCCGCCAGCGCGTCGGCGGCGATCATCTCGGAAGTGCCGGGCTTGTCGCGCGTGAACATGCTGTGGATGAATGCGCGGTCCACCTTGCGGCGGTTGCTGGCGCGGTATTCTTCGAGCTTCTCACGGCGTTTTGCCAGCGTGGGAGAACCCTCGCCGGTATATACCAGCGCCGACAGCATGAGCTTGGCGACGCGTCCGGGATTGCGCTGCGCATACAGCGCGGCACGCAGCGCGCCGGACGAGCCGCCGTACATGCAAACCCGTTTTTGCCCGGTTTCGCGTTCGACGATGGGCATTACTGCGGCGAGGTCGTCGGCGCCCGAGGCGATGTTCGAATTGCCATCGGTCCTGTCGGAACGTCCGTAACCCTCGTGATCCACCGTCCACACATCGTAGCCCAGCCCCGCGAAATGGTTCATCAGGGAGTAGTCGGGGCGGCCCGGCACCTGCAGGTCGAAGCTCGAGCGCCCCGAAGCTGACGAGCCGTGCACCAGGAACAGCACGGGCAGGGTCTGCGACGACTTCCCCGGTGCCGTGGCGCGCTTGCGGTAAACATAAAGCCTGATCTCGCCTTGCGCGGTCGTTTTTCCTGCCCAGTACTCCGCGCTCCACATGCCGGCTGCACTTCCATCATTCATTTTCGTTTCCTGTCGATATTTCCTGTCGATATTGTTTCGCTGCCCGCGGATTTGATCAGAGGCATCAGCGGCATGCATAAACCTGCTAATGACGATTATCTCACTACGCGGCCGTCCTGCTGCGCGCAAGTCCAAATATTGGGCGCCGCAGCAGCGGGGTGCTAAGATGCATGCATGAAACAGCAGCAGCCGGAGGTCCTGTCATGAGCGATCATTTTTCCCGCAGCGAAGCTTCCAAGGTGTGTGGCCTGCCCGAACTTGCCGCCCGCATCGCGGACGGCACGTCCATAGGCATAGGCGGCGTGTTCCTGCACCGTGGCCCATTCGCGCTGGTGCGCGAACTGGTGCGCCAGGGCAGGCGCAATCTCGAAATCATCAAGCCCTCGCCGGGTTACGATCTTGACCTGCTGTGCCGCGCCGGCGCAGTACGCAAGGTGCGCGCCGGCATCGTTGCCATGGAAGGCAATTTCGGCCTCGCGCAATGGTACCGCAGGGCAATAGAACGCAAGCAGGCAACGCTCGAGGAACATGCCTGAATGACGCTGGTTGCGGGGCTGCGTGCAGCCTCCTACGGCGTGCCCTTTCAGCCGGTGGCGGGCGTGCATGGCAGCGATCTCGCGCGCATCAACGGCTGGCAAAGGGTCGCTGACCCCTACGGCTCGGGTAACGAGGTCTACGTGATCCCCGCAATCCGCCCCGACGTTGCCGTCATCCATGCCAATGAAGTCGATGAGCACGGCAATGCGCGCGTCTACGGCTCACCGTTCTGGGACCATCCGCTGACGCGCGCGGCGCGGCGCGTGCTGATCACCGCCGAGCGGCTGGTGCCGACCGACGTGCTGCGGCTGCAGCCCGAACTCACGCTGGTGCCCGGCTTCATGGTCGAAGCCGTGGCCATCGTGCCGCAGGGCGCGTGGCCGGGCTCCATGCATCCGCTCTACGAAATCGATTACCCTGCAGTCGAGCACTATATGCAGGACGAAGCGGGCGTGCTCGAGGCGCACCTCGCTGCTGCCCCGGAAAACCAGAATACTGAAAACCATTTCACAGGATTAGCAGGATGAACAGGATTACCCCCTGAAGGCCTTGATTTGGCCTTGATTTGGCCTTGATTTGGCCTTGATCCAGTCCTGTTCATCCCGAACATCTTGTCAATCCTGCGCTAACTACAATGTCACCAGTCTGGACCCCGTTCTCCTATATTGTCGTCAATCTCGCGCGGCAGATCCGTGCCGGCGATATCGCCTTCAGCGGCGTCAACTCGACGCTGCCCATGCTCGCCTGCCTGCTCGCGCGGCAGGCCTATGATTTTCATTACACCTGGATCAATGTCGCCGGCGGCGTCGAGCCGCAGCCACAGAAAATCCCACATTCAAGCAGCGATCCGGCGATCGTCGCGGGCTCCCCCGCGATTTTCGCCAATCAGGATTTTTACGACCTGTGCGCACGCGGCGGACTCGACCTGGTGTATCTGGGCTGCGCGCAGATCGACGCTGAAGGCCGCACCAATGTCTCGACGATAGGCCCCTGGGATAACCCCAAGGTGCGGCTGCCGGGCGGTGGCGGCGCGGCGGTCATGCTGCCCACGGCCAAACGCGTGGCGACCTGGCGCACCGAACACTCGCCGCGCGCGCTGGTGGACAAACTCGATTTCGTCACTGCCGCCGGCAACATGGCCACGCTGGTGACACCGCTTGCCGTGTTTCAGCGCGAACCCAGACCGGGTGCGCGCTTCGTGCTCGAGTCATGGAATCCCGCGATCACCGCTGACGAAGTCGCGCGGCGCACCGGCTTTCGCTTCGAGTCCGCTGGCGCCCGACCGACACCGCCACCCACGCAGCGCGAATTGGCAGCGCTGGCCGCTCTCGACCCCGACGGGGCGTTTGCCGCCGCCGTTCCCGCATAGCAAGCTTTTTCCCATCCACAGGAGACTGACATGACACATCGCAAGCTTATCGTCCTGCTGCTGGCCCTTGCTGCCGCGCTGGCCGCCTGCAAAAAAGAGGAAGGTCCGGCGGAACGCGCCGGCAAGGAAATCGACAAGGCCGTGCAGGAGGCCGGCAAGCAAATCGAGAAAGCCGGCGAGAAACTTCAAGACGCCGCCAGGAAATAGGCGGCGGCTGGGGCCGCGCGTCAGCTGCCCGGAATGATCCCCGGTGCCAGCGTCAGGCAGTGGTCCGCGACGTCCTCGGGCCTGCACTTCCACACGCGGTCCATGAACCTCGACGAAAAACAGTGCCTGAGCGCATTGCGCAGCGGGCGCAGGCGGAACGGATAGCCGAAGACGTAAGGGTGGATGGAAATATTGCAGACCAGCGGATGTGCTTCGCTTTGCTCCACCATCTCCTCGAACTGGTCGACCAGCATGTCGCAGAACTCGCGCCCGGTGTGCTGGCGGTGCACGACCTGCGGTGAATCGTTGAGTTCGGCCGGATACGGCACTGACAGGATGGGCCCCGATCGCGTGCGCATCCATATCGGCTGGTCGTCGTGCGGCCAGTCCATAATGTAGAGATAACCCGCCTCCTTCAGCAGGTCGGCCGTCCACGGATTTTCGTAGGCGCCCGCTCCCATCCAGCCCTTGGGTTGCCTGCCTTCTTTCTGCGTGAAGGTCGCGGTGACCTCGCGGATCACGCGCGCCTCGTCCGCCTCCCAGCGGAAGTCGTGCAGGTTTTCGGAATTGGTGCGGCCGTGGCCCACGATCTCGTCGCCGCGCCTCCTGATGCGCTCGAAAATCTGCGGCGCATAGTCATACAGCAGGCTGTTGGTATTGTGTGCCAGCGGCATGCCGAGTTCGTCGGCGAGGTCGAACAGGCGCCAGATGCCGATGCGGTTGCCGTAGTCGCGCCATGAGTAGTTGCGCTGAGTCTGCGGCTCGCCATGCTTGGCGTTGTCGTGGCCGCGCCCCTTGCCGAAGGCAAAGCATTCGATGTTGGTGGTGATGCAGAACGCAAGCCTTCTGCCGCCGGGCCACGAATAGTCCCTGCGTTCGATCAGCGGCGAATAGTCATAGCGGTTGTGGGATGGCAGTGCAAGCGATGAAGATGTCATGACGGGGTGCCCTCGATTTATTTCCGCTAAACTTATCACAAGTGCCTCATCATGCTCATCACGCCATGCCTGCCGCCGCATCGATCCCCGAACTGATCCTGCGCGCCGCGCGCGACCCGGCCTTGCGCGGGCGCGTTGCGCTGGCCACCGCGACGCAGCGCGTCACTTACCGCGAGCTGGAGTCGCGCATCGTGCGCATTGCCGCGGCGTTGCGCGCCGAAGGGCTCGCGCGCGGCGAGCGCGTCGGCCTGCTGGCGGACAGAAGCGCCGATGCCGCAGCGGGGCTGCTCGGCATCATGACCGCGGGCGGTGCTGCATGCGTGCTCGACACGCGCGCGGCGCCGGCTGATCTCGCGCTGCGCACACGCAGCGCCGGCATTGTGCGGCTGCTGGTCGATGATGCTCACACCCCTCTGGCATTAAAAATAAAAATCAATAAAATCAATACATTAAGTAAGATATCTGCTGTCAGCGCCGCAACGCTTGCTGAGCCTGCGGCGTCTGACGACGCGCTGTTGCTGTTCACCTCGGGCAGCAGCGGCAAGCCCAAAGCCGTGCGGCTCAGCCACGGCAATCTGCTCGCCAACGCGCAGGGTGTGATCGAGCGCACCGGCATCACCCCCGATGACAGGCTGCTGCACGCCATGCCGCTGCATCACACCAACGGCATCAACAACCAGCTGATTGCGCCGCTTGCCTGCGGCGCCACGGTGATTCTGCTGGAACGTTTTCGTGCCGAAACATTTTTTGAAGAGGCAGCGCAACATCGCCCGACCTACATCACCGGCGTGCCCACCATGTATGCGCGCCTGCTCGAGCAGGCGCCTCCCACCGGCGCGCTGCGCGACCTGCGCTTCGCGCGCTGCGGTTCGGCGCCACTTGTCGCCGACCTGCATCGCAAAATCGAAAATCATCTGGGTGTGGCATTGGTGGTGTCGTACGGCCTGTCGGAAGCGACCTGCACTTCGGCCATGAACCCGCTGGCCGCGCGCAAGATCGGCAGCGTCGGTCCCGCACTCGCCGGACAGGACATTGCGATCTTCGCGCCGCAGGGCGAACAGGCGCTGGCTTGTGGCGCAGAAGGCGAAATCTGCATCGCCGGGCCGGCGCTGATGCAAGGCTATGTCACGTCCGGAGACGGCGACACCGGCGACGGCCCGCAGCTGCGCAACGGCTGGCTGAGAACTGGCGATCTCGGCCGGCTCGATGCCGACGGCTATCTCAGCATCAGCGGCCGGCTCAAGGACATCATCATCCGCGGCGGCGAGAATCTGTCGCCCGCGGCAATAGAGTCCGCGCTGCGGCGGCATGCCGCGGTGAAAAGCTGCTGCGTGGTAGGCGTGCCGCACACCGATCTTGGCGAAGTGCCGGCGGCCTTCGTAGTGCTGCACACGGATCAGACCGCCACCCCGGACGCGCTCAAGGGCCTGGTTGCAGAACAACTGTCGCGCACCCATGTGCCGCAGCACATCATCTTCACGGATGCGCTGCCGGAAATCGGCATTGGCAAAATCGACCGCAGGGCACTGAAGATGCGGGCGGACGGGCTTTGACCCGGCGTCGCGGACTGCTACAGCCTTCTGCGCTGGGCCGGACGAATGCCGATTTTCGCCGGACGCGATTCGGGATTTGCATCGGATCGCTTTGGCGCGGCGTTCTGCGCCGCCGCGTTAGCCGCCCCGGCTGATTCGAGCGCACCCATCGCATAAACCAGATCCTCGAGATCCTGGCGCAGGCTTTCCGGCAGCGCCTGCCTGGCAATGCGCTGCAGACGCGCTTCCCGAGTGTGCAGATCGAGCATGCCCGTGAGGTAAAGCAGCAGATCCTTGGTGGTGTACATGGAAGCGGTGCCTGCGCGCCAGAAATCGCGCGGCAGGCTGGGATAATCGCTCTGCCTGCCCGGAAACAGCACACGCAGCACGAAACCGAGACAGCTCATGCAATTGCTGCGTGGACCATCATTTTCGCAATAAGGTGTTGCGGTCCAGGTCCGAACCCGGTTCGTGAGTTCGCGGCGCAGCACGGTCATGGCGGCATCATCGGGAAACGGGCGTATGCCATACAGATGCCACACCTCGTATTCCTTGCCGCCCGCCGTCACCGCGCCCGCCTCGATGAATGGCGATATCGTCACGCCCAGGTCCGGAAAAGACCAGGCAATCGTCTGGTCGGGCATTTCAACGCCCACCTGGATTTCCAGCGTCTCGTCCGGCATGCGCAGCAGGAAATAATGGACATAGCCGGCCTGTCCTGTGCCGGCCGCTGTTGCAGTGACTAACGGCTTGTCGGCGCGAGTGCCGGCAGCACCCGCTGCGCGCGCGCCCGTCGATGCCCTGGGCACGGACGATGCCGCCGGGCGGGAGCGCGAGGTCGCCTGGATGAAACGGGAAAATTCAGAACGCATGAACTCGACTTCGGCACGCACGGCAGGCCCTGGCATCGCCCCGCCGCGGCCCTGCGGCAGCGACGCCCGCGCGATGCCGGCATCGCCCAGACTGAATATCAGCGCCAGCGCGGCGCCGGTGCCCGCCGCGCCGACATGATTTGCCCATCGCAGCGAATTCATGCAGATTCCCGAAAACAGCATGCTGCCCGCAGTATGGCGCCAAACCCCGCGACATGCCACCGCGACCGCGCAATACCCCTGCCTGTCTCAAGCCGCCCGCTGCGCGCTGACACGGTTGCCCGCGTGCTCATCTGGCACGCAAACCCGCAGCAGTAGTGACCTTGGTCCACTTGGCAATCTCGGATTGGGTGAAGCGGGTGAATTCCACGGCGCTGCTGGCGACCGGCTCATACCCCTGCTCCACAAGTATGCGCCTGACATCGGCCAGGCCGATGATGCGCACGATCTCGCGGTTCAACTTGTCGAGCACGTCCTGCGGCACGCCAGCCGGCGCCACCAGCCCCTGCCAGGCGATGGCTTCATAGCCGGGCACCCCCGACTCCGCCACCGTGGGCACTGCGGGCGCCGCGGGCGAGCGCCCGGCACTGGTCACAGCCAGGGCGCGCAGCTTGCCGCCTTTGATATGCGGCATCGCAGGCGCCATGGTGGAACTCATCAGCGCGACGCGCCCTGCCAGCGTGTCGGTCAGCGCTGGCGGGCTGCCCTTGTACGGGATATGCACAAGCTTTATTCCGGTCATGACATTGAGCAGTTCCCCGGCGAGGTGCTGGGAGCCGCCCGTGCCGGATGAAGCGAAATCGATCTGCTCCGGCCGCGGTTTTGCGAAAGCCACAAGTTCCCTGATGTTGCGCACCGGCAGCGACGGGTGCACCAGCCAGATGTTCGGCTGCTGCGAAATCAGCGCAATCGCAGCGAAATCGCGCAAGGTGTCATACGGCAGCCTGACCCCCATTGCGGGATTTGTGGCATGCGAGGTCGACACCTGCAGCAGGGTGTGGCCGTCCGGAGGCGCTTTAGCCGCAATCTCTGCGCCAATGATGCCGGTGGCGCCCGGGCGGTTGTCGACCACGACCTGCTGGCCGAGTCCCGCGGAAAGCCGGGTCGCCAACACACGCGCCAGCGTGTCCGATGAGCCGCCGGGCGCCTGCGGTACGATATAGCGCACGGCACGCATCGGATAGTTTTGCGCGGCGGCGCCGTGCGTGGCGAACGCGGTCAACAATACGGCGAAAGCCCGCATCACGAAAACATGCATTGCACTGGTTTTTTTCATTGCGTTCCCTGGGTGATTTTGCGCCTTTGCACCCGGCACGGATACTACTGCCGCATGTTAATATATCTTCCTGTACGAAATGAGCAACCGCGGCCCAGGTTTCTCCGGATTTCATCCTGGTTCGCATCATGAACGATGGTTGTCAATGTCCCTCCCGCTTTCCACGCTTCCGCTTGCCGGCATCAGAGTCGCAGAGTTCTGCCAGGTGCTGGCCGGCCCGTTCTGCGGCTGCCTGCTCGCCGACATGGGCGCTGATGTGATCAAGGTCGAGTCGCCCGAGGGCGACCTGATGCGTGCCTGGCCGCCGCTGCTCGACGGCTACAGCCAGTACTTTGCCTCGGTCAACCGCAACAAGCGCTCGGTGACGCTCGACCTGAAAAGCCCCGCGGGACTGCAAGCCGCGCGCAAGCTGGCGCTATCCGCAGATGTCGTGATCGAGAATTTCCGCCCCGGAGTGATGGCGCGCTTCGGCCTTGATCACGCCACCCTTGCCAGGGAAAAGCCTGCGCTGGTCTATTGCTCGGTGTCCGCTTTCGGCCAGACCGGTCCACGCGCCAAGGAAGGCGGCTTTGACATGACCGTGCAGGCGATGAGCGGCGTGATGAGCGTGACCGGCGACGCCGACGGGCGCCCGGCAAAGTGCGGCATCCCCATCGCCGACTTCACCGCGGGACTGTACGCCGCTTTCAGCGTGGTGTGCGCACTGCACAAGGCGGGGCGCGGCGGCAACGGCGAGCATCTCGACGTATCCATGCTGGGCGCCATGCTGGGCATCGCCAACCTGCAGACCAGCGAGCTGTTCGGCACCGGCCGCGATCCGGTGCGACTGGGCTCCGCGCATCCGATGAACGCCCCCTACGCAGCCTTTCGCTGCCGCGACGGCTATTTTGCGCTCGCCGCGGGCACCGACAAGCTGTGGCAGGCAACCTGCGAAGGCATCTCGCGTGCCGATCTTGCGCGGGATCCGCGCTTCGCCACGCCCAGCCTGCGCGCACGGCACCAGAACGAGCTGCGCGATTTGCTCGAAGCCGCGTTTGCACAGTACGATGCCGCGCAGCTGTTGCAAATCTTCAACGAACGCGGCGTGCCTTGCGCGCCGTTGAACAATTACTCGCAGGTGCTTGCCGATCCGCAGGTGCAGCACATGCAGTGGGTCGAATCCCTGGCGCTACCCAACGGGGTTCAGACCAGGACCGTGGTGTCGCCGCAGCGCGTTTCCGGCGCGCGCCTCGGCGTCTATCGCCATCCGCCGGCCTTGGGCGAGCACACCGCCGAGGTGCTGTCGGAATTAGGAATAAAATCAGCCCCATGAACAACCCACACCGCTTCAGGCAATTCCTCGCCGGATTCACGCGGCTGGTCGCAGAGGCCGGCCATGACGAACCGCGCATGCTGGTCGAGGGCGGCAAGTTGCTTGCTGCGCTCGTCAGTCACGATGACTGGCTGCCCGAAGCCTGCGCACAGCCGCATCCCCAGTACTACCAGCAGTACCTGCTGCACTGCGACCCGCTGGAGCGCTTCTCGGTGGTAAGCTTCGTGTGGGGCCCGGGACAGAAGACGCCGGTGCACGACCATACCGTGTGGGGGCTGATCGGCATGATGCGCGGCGCCGAGCTGTGCCGTCGCTTCGAGCTTGCCGCGTCCGGCACACCGATGCGCGCCGGCGCACAGGAAAAACTGCTGCCCGGGCAGGTCGACCATGTTTCGCCCGCCACAGGCGACATCCACGAAGTGGCCAACGCCTTCGCCGACCAAGTCTCGATCAGCATCCACGTTTACGGCGCGAACATCGGCGCAGTCAGGCGCCACGTGTTTGACGCCACGAGCAGCGCCATCAAGGATTTCGTGTCCGGCTACTCCAGCCCCATGCTGCCCAACTTCTGGGACCGCTCGGCAGAAGTGCGTGCGGCCATGGGTAAATAGCAAAAACCTTGGGCCACAGAGAACGCGGCGAAGTGAATCAGACCGACTGTCCGCATCGACCTGTCATGGCATGAGACCGGAAGGATTTCCTCCGTGACCCCCGCGCTCTCTGTAGCGAAGCTTTTCAAGACTTATCAAGTCCGATGAATGACGAACTGATCAGAAAGCACGAAGGGCACTACACCCGCCTTACCCTCAATCGGCCACAGAAGGCGAATGCCCTGTCCGCCGCGCTGGTCGAGGCGTTGCTCGATGCGGTTGAATATGCCTATACCGACGGCACGCGGCTGCTGGTGCTCGACGGCGCGGGCACGCACTTCTGCGCCGGCTTCGACTTCAGCGGCTACCAGGAGCAAAGCGAGGGCGATCTTGCGCTGCGCTTCATCCGCATCGAGACCCTGCTGCAGCAGCTGCATCACGCACCCTTTGAAACCCTGGTGTGCGCGCATGGCAGAATTTTCGGCGCAGGCGCCGACATGGTCGCCGCCTGTGGTATACGCGCCGCCGCGCCGGGCACGACTTTCCGCATGCCTGGCCTGCGCTTCGGCGTGGTGCTCGGCACGCGCCGGCTTGTCGCCCGCATCGGCGCGGACAAGGCACGCGACATCCTGTCCGCGTCGCGCAGTTTCGATGCCGACGAGGCGCTGCGCATCGGCTTTTTGACGCATATCGCAGCGCCAGCCGAATGGCCTGCTCTGATCACGGCGGCGCGCACCAGCTGCGAGCTGCTGACACCGGCGGCTGCAGCTGCACTGCATCAGCGAACGGTGGCCGACACCCGCGCCGCGGACATGGCGGCACTCGCCGCTTCCGCGAGCCTGCCAGGACTCAAGGAACGCATACGCCTGTACCGGGAAACCGGAAAATAACCTGCTGTCGGACAACGAGGAAGACCATGAGCAATCTGCCTGCAACCATGAAAGTCATCGAAATGAGCGGCCCCGGCGGCCCCGAAGTACTCAGGCTTGCCGAACGCCCGCTGCCCAAGCCGCAACCGGGCGAAGTGCTGGTCAGGGTCGCGGCTGCCGGCGTCAACGGCCCCGACATGATGCAGCGCAAGGGACTTTATCCAGCGCCCGCCGGCGCTTCCGACCTGCTCGGACTCGAAGTGTCCGGCACCGTCGTCGACACGGGTGATAGCGTGACGCGCTGGAAAACGGGTGACGAGCTGGTCGCGCTCACCAACGGCGGCGGTTATGCCGAATACTGCACAGTCGATGCCCAACACTGCCTGCCGGTGCCCAGAGGGCTGTCGCTCATCGATGCGGCGGGACTGCCCGAGACTTTCTTTACCGTGTGGAGCAATGTGTTCATCGGCGCGGGGCTCAAAGCGGGCGAAACCTTCCTGGTGCATGGCGGCGCGGGCGGCATAGGCACCACGGCGATTCAGCTCGGCAAGGCTTTCGGCGCCAAGGTGATCGCCACTGACAGTCCGACAGAACGCTGTGCAATCTGCCGCGATCTGGGCGCCGACCACGTCATCGATTACAAGACCGAGGATTTCGTGGAAATCGTACGCCAGCAGGGTGGCGCCAACGTGATCCTCGATATCGTCGGCGGCCCCAATATCGAGCGCAACTTCAAGGCTGCCAACCATGATGGGCGCATCATTCAGCTTGCCTTCGCCCTCGGCTCCAAAGTCGAGATCAACCTCATGCCGGTGATGCTCAAGCGCCTGACTTACACCGGCTCGACGCTGCGTACCCGGCCCACGGCTTTCAAGACCCGCATCGCGCGCGAGCTCGAAGCCCAGGTCTGGCCGCACATCGAGGGCGGCCGCATCCGCGTAGTAACCCACCGCGCACTGCCCTTGTCTGAGGCAGGCAAGGCGCATGCGCTGATGGAAAGCGCCGGACATACCGGAAAAATCCTGCTCAAAATGCCGTAATTCGACGCACGGAGGTGTCCGGTTTCCGGTCGTGGCGGTCCAGGGCTGGCAATCCGCCGCGCGCGGCGCGCGGGAAATTCGCTTTTTTCTTGGATTTCCGTGGGTTACACTATGCAGATTCATTATTGCAGCAAGTAAACCGGACAGGCCGTGCCGCACAGGCCACATGAATCGAATCCGGAGAATCTTCGCGCCGCATTGCGATAACCGTTTGGCTGGCCATCAGGGGAACGAGATCAAACGCACTGCCAGTGGTACATAGGGTTGCGTCGAAACGAAAAACTCGAAAAAATCTGATCCTATGCCCATCCACCCGCAGACCATATATACCAAGACCGCAAAAGGCATTCTTGAAGTCAAGAATAAAACCGTCAAGCTGCCGCGCGATCTGAGTCAGGTCTTCACGTCCGTGGACGGCAAATCCACCGTCGCCGACATTCTGCAAAAGTCGGACATGGATGCGGCCAAGCTCGACGAAGCGCTGAACAAGCTCACCACCGACGGTTTCATCAGGATATTTTTTTCCCCGCCCGCTGAAACAGCAGCCGCAGCCTCCCCGCCGGACACCGGCGAAGACCTCGACTTCACCTCACCCGAGACGATTTCCAAGCTCAATACCGAAGCCGAGGCACGCGCCAAGTCAGAAATAGAGGCAAGGGCGCGTGCCGCGGCCGCCGCACGCGCCGCGGCGGAGGCCAAAAACCGTCAGGAAGCGGAAGCCCGTGCGCGCGCAATGGCCGAGGCCCGCATGAGGCAGGAAGCGGAGGCCAAAGTCAAGGCGGAGGCTGCGGCCAGGGCCGCCACCGAGGCAAGACTCAAGGCAGAAGCGGAAGCCAAGGCAGCCGCAAGCGCCAAGGCCAAGGAGGAAGCGGAAGCGCGCGCGCGCGCGGCCCTGGAGGCCAAGATCAAAGCCGAAGCCGAGGCACGGACCCGCGCAGTGGCAGAGGCAAATGCCCGATTGGAGGCCGAGGCCAAGGCCAGGGAAGAAGCCAGGGCCAAGGCCGAAGCGGAAGCACGAGCCCATGCCGAGACCGAGGCGAGAGCCCATGCCGAGGCCGAGACCAAGGCCCGTACCGCCATCGAAGCCCAGCTCAAGGCCATGGCCGAGGCGCTGGCACAGGCCGAAGCACGCGCCCAGCAGGAAGCCGAGGCGCGTGCCAGGGTGGAGGCTGAAGTTCACGCCCGGGCCGAAGCCGAGAAAAGGGCACGCGAGGAGGCTGAAGCTCGCGCCAAGGCTGCAGAACAGGCGGTGCTTCAGGCACGCGAGATGGCCGAGGCCGCCGCCAAGGCGAAGGCCGAGGCCGAGGCGCGCGCGCTGGAACAACTCCAAGGTGGCGATGCCGAAACTGCCACGCGCGTATCCGAAGCGATGAAGGCGCTGGAAGACGCGAAAGTCAGGATGCGCGCGGAAGCCGAAGCGCGCATGGTGGCCGAAGCCCGGGCGAAAGAGGAAGCCGAGCGCCGCGAACGCGAAGAAGCCGAGTCCAAGGTGCGTGAAGAAGCGCAGCGCCTTGCGCACGAAGAAGCGGCCGCGCAGGCAAGGGCGCAGCTGCGCGAACTGCAGGAACAGTCGCGCCGCGCGCGCGAAGAGGCCGAAACCCGGGCCGCTGCCGAGCGCAAGGCACGCGCCGAAGCCGAAGCCCGCATTGAGACCGAACGCCGCGCGCGTGAAGAGGCCGAGGCCCGGGCGCTGGCGGAGAAAAAAGCCAACGAAGCGGCACTGCAGCGCGAACGCGAGGAGGCCGCGGCCAGGGCCGAGGTCGAGGACAAGGCGCGCGAAGCGGCAATCCAGAAAGCGCGCGAGGAGGCCGAGGCCAAGGTCGAGGCGGAAAAACTGGAGCGCGAGTCGGCGGTGCAGAAGGCACGCGAGGAAGCCGAAACCAAGGCGCGCGCCGAAGTGGAAGCCGTGCTCGATGCCGAACGCAAGGCACGTGAAGAAGCCGAGGCGCGCGCGGAAACCGAGCGCAAGGCGCGCGAGGAAGCCGAAGACAGAGCGCAAAAGGAACTCGCGGCAAAAATTGAAATCGAGAAAAAGGCGCGGGCTGAAGCCGAAAAACAGGCGGCGGCCGCACTCAGGGCGCGCGAGGAGGCGGAAAGCAAGGCACGCACACTGGCGGGCAGCAACAGCGAGGCCGCGCTCAAGGCGCGCGAAGAAGCTGAAGCCGCGGCCAAAACCGCCGAAGCCGCAGTCGCGCAGGCCCGCGCCATGGCAGAAGCGGCGACCCGCGCCAAGACCGAGGCGGAAGCCAGGGCGGCAGCGGAGCGCGAGGCGCGTGCGGCGGCTGAAGAACGCGCCAAGTCGGAAGCCGTGGCCCGCGTTTTGCACGAGCAACAGATGCGCGAACGTGCGGAAGAGGAAGTCAAAGCGCGCGTTGCCGCCGAGCTCAAGGCCAAGGAGCTGGCGGAGCGCGAGGCGGATGTGCGCTACCGCAAGGAAGCCGAAGAGCGCGCGCGCGCCTCGGCCGCACGCAACAAGCAGCGCCTGGAAAGGACCGCGCAGGACGCGCTCACGGCAACGTCCCCGCACCACGCCCGCAAGCCGGTCAACTGGCTGAAAGCCGGAGCCATCGGCCTGCTCGTCCTGCTGGCGGCAGCAGCCGGCCTGCTCCACCTGGTGCCGCTCTCGGCCTACATTCCGGACGTGCAGCGCCTCGTTTCACAGCGCCTGCAGCGGCCGGTCACCATCACCGGCATGCGCTACGCGCTGCTGCCTGCGCCGCAACTCACGCTTGAACAGGTAAGCATCGGCAAGCTGCAGGAAATCAAGATCGACAGCGTCGCGATCGACATCGGCCCCCTGGCACTGTTCAGCAGTTCGAAAAACATCAGCAATGCCATAATCAACAACGTCACCCTGGATCAGGGCCAGTTCGACTGGCTGGCAGACTGGATCAAGTCGCAAAACCCGGAACAACTGTTGATCAACAGGCTCAGGATCAAGTCGATACGCGCCTCGGTCAAGGCGCTGGATTTGCCGGCCTTTGACGCCGACATCACGTTCTCACGCAATGGCGCCCTACAAAGAGCGCTGTTTTCCGATGGCAAGCTCAGGGTTGACCTCGCTCCCAAGGACAAGGCATGGAGCGTGAACCTCAGCGCGCGCAGCTGGCGGCTGCCGCTGGGGCCCGCGATCGATTTTGACGAACTGACGCTCAGCGCGGTGATCGAGAACCAGCGGGCGACAATCAACGGCATCGAAGGCCAGCTTGGCTCGGCCACCATCAAAGGTGCAGCCAGGGCAAGCTGGTCAGGCGGCATCCGGGTGGAAGGAGATTTCAATCTGTCCAACGGCAATCTTGCCAGGCTGATGCCGCTTTTCACGCGCGACTTCACGGCAAGCGGCCAGCTTAACACCAACGCCACTTATGCCCTGCAGGCGGGCGAGCTGTCCGCTCTTTTTTCCAATCCGCGCATCGAGGCCAACTTCACGATCGACAAGGGCACGCTCGACAACGTCGACATCGTACGCGCCATCCAGTCACCTTCGCGCGACGGCGTGCGCGGCGGCAGGACCCTGTTCGATGAAATGACGGGAACGCTGCAGTACTCCGGCAACCGCTACTCCTACCGCCAGCTGCGCATGCGCTCCGGTCCGATGAACGCCGTCGGTGGTCTCGAGATCTCGCAGGAAGGCGATCTGTCGGGCCGCATCAGCGCCGAGCTTGGTTCCAAGTCAACGATATTCGCCCGCGGCGCGCTCAATGTCGCGGGTTCCGTGAAGTCACCGCTGCTGCGACCATAGACGCTGTTCAAAAAAACGGCCCGCGCAGAAATGCACGGGCCGTTCTGTTGCCTGCTTCAGACAGGGTTTGCGCCGACGCTCACCCGCCCGCGGCGCGCAGCGCGGCAATGCGCTCATCGAGCGGCGGATGCGACATGAACAGGTATTTCAGCCCGCTCGCCACGCCGCCGGAAATCCCGAAAGCCGCCATCTGATCCGGCAACTGTGCCGGCTGCTCATGATTGAGCTTGAGCCGTTCCAGCGCCGCGATCATCTTGCCGCGGCCGGCAAGCTGGGCGCCTCCCGCGTCAGCGCGGAATTCGCGCTGGCGGCTGAACCACATCACGATGACGCTGGCGAGTATGCCGAGCACCATCTGGGCGATGAGCACCGTGATGAAGAACGCCGGACCGTGGCCGCGCTCGACCTTGAACACGATGCGATCAACCAGAAAACCGATGACGCGCGACAGGAAAATCACGAAAGTGTTGACCACGCCCTGGATCAGGGTCAGCGTCACCATGTCGCCGTTGGCGACGTGGCTGACTTCGTGGCCCAGCACCGCCTCGGCCTCTTCCTGCGACATATTGTTGAGCAGCCCGGTGCTGACCGCGACCAGGGCATCGTTGCGGTTCCAGCCGGTAGCGAAGGCATTGATCTCCGGTGCATCGTAGATCGCCACTTCCGGCATGCCGATGCCGGCTCTCTCGGCCTGGCGCTTGACAGTATCGAACAGCCAGCGCTCGGTCATGTTGCCCGGCACTTCAATCACGTGCGCGCCGGTCATGCGCTTGGCGCTCCATTTCGACATCAGCAGCGAAATGAACGATCCGCCAAAGCCCATCACCGCGGAAAGTATCAGCAGGGAGTTGAAATTGATGCCCGTGCCCTGCTGGTCGAGCATGCTGTCGACGCCCAGCAGCCGCAAAGTGATGCTCAGGACAAATACAATCGCCAGGTTGGTGACGACAAACAGGAAAATCCGTTTCATATGTATCCTTGGTCTCCGGTAATGGGCTTGCTGCATTAGATGGGGGCGCGGGCGCCGAGTTCAATAGCCGCATCCCCTCGATTGCATGGAATAACTGTTTGTTTTTATTTAATATTATTTGCGGGCCATGGCGCCAAGGAAACGATTGTATCGCATCCTGCTCTCAGTCCGCCGCGCGCACCTGCAGCCAGAACGTCACCGGACCGTCATTGGTCAGCGTGACCTGCATGTCGGCGCCAAAGCGGCCGCAGCCGACTTCGGCATGCAGCGCACGGGCGCGCGCGACCATGTGTGCGAACAGCATGGCGCCGGTCTCGGGCGCCGCAGCCGGCGAAAAACCCGGGCGCGTGCCGCTTCTGGTATCGGCAGCGAGCGTGAACTGCGGCACCAGCAGCAAACCGCCGCCCGTGTCGCGCAAAGAAAGATTCATTTTGCCGGCCGCGTCGGGAAACACGCGGTAAGTCAGCAGGCGTTCAAGCAGACGGTCGGCCTGCGCCGCGCCGTCGCCCGCTTCCACGCCCACCAGCACCACCAGCCCGCGCCTGATAGCCGCAATGTTCTCGCCGTCGACCACGACCCGGGCCGAACTGGCACGCTGCAGCAGTCCTATCACGTTATGGGCGACTCCGGTTTATTCTTCCTCAACGGCATGGGGGGCGGTAAAGCGCATCCACTCGGAATGATTTGGTTATCATAGCTTAGAGCGCGCCCGGCATGCGCCCGACACCATAAACAGACATGCGCAAACGACGCCGCCAACTTCTGCTCGGCTCGCTGACCGCCATCACCGGGCTGGGCGCAGCCATCGCATGGCGCCACTGGCCCGACCAGGGCATCGTCAATCCCTGCCGCGCCGCGCTGCCATCCCGGCTGGCCGCGCACGAACTCGTGCGCGCCGCATGGCAGGGCGTGTTGCCACAGCAGGTCTGGGATTGCCACGTTCATCTCGCTGGCACCGGCGACTCGGACAGCGGCATCCGCATCGGCGCCGGCATGCACAGTCCGCTGCGGCCGCTGCAGTTTGCGCAGCGGCTGTTCTACCTCAATGCCGGTTGCGCACATGATGCGCCGCAACGGGTCGACGACAGCTATGTCGAGCGCATGCACAATCTGCTCGACGGCATGCCGCAGGGCTGCAAGCTGATGCTGCTCGCGTTCGAAAAATTCCACGACGAGGATGGCGTCCCGTCCTGGGAAAACACCGCCCTGCATGTTCCCGATGCCTATGCGCTGCGGGTCGCACAGCGCCACCCCGCATATTTTGAATGGGTGGCGTCCATCCACCCCTACCGCGCGGACGCGGTTGCGGCACTGCATGCGGCGAAGCAACACGGCGCGCGGGCGGTGAAATGGCTGCCTGCAGCCATGGGCATAAACCCGGGGTCGCCGCGCTGCGATGCCTTTTATGCCGCCATGCATGCACTCGACCTGCCGCTGATCACCCATGCCGGCATGGAGCGCGCGCTGGATGTCGCCGACCGCCAGCATCTGGGCAATCCGCTGCTGCTCAGGCGCGCCCTCGAGCACGGGGTACGGGTGATCGTCGCGCACTGCGCAACCATGGGCCAGGATGCCGACCTTGACCGCGGCAAAAACGGCCCCCTCGTTGACAGTTTCACGCTGTTTGCGCGGTTGATGGATGATGAACGCTACGGCAGGACGCTGTACGGCGACCTGTCCGCGGTCACCCAGATCAACCGCGCGGGCCCCGCGCTCGCCCAGCTCATCCGCCGCCAGCACTGGCATGCCCGCCTGCTCAACGGTTCCGATTACCCACTGCCGGGCATCATGCCGTTGTATTCGCTGCAGCAGCTCATACAGCTGCGGTTCATACTGCCCGCCATGGCACCAACACTGACCGAAATCCGCCAGCACAACCCGCTGCTGTTTGACTTCGTGCTGAAACGCCATTTGCGCGTGGACGGCATGGCGCTGGCGCCGGGCATTTTCGAAACCCGGCGCTTCTTTGCTCCCGGCTGACGCGAATTTGGATTGGCACCCGCACGGCCCGTTACCATAATCCATCACGGCAGCACCAGGAAATTCTACCAATTTGGTAGAATTTCGATTACGATTTGGCTCGTGCCCGACCTATTGACAAGCGCCTAACTTCATAAAAATTAGAAACTTATCATTCCGGCCCGTTCATGCTCTCGAATGCGCTCGCATATAGCAGGGCTGTTTTGCCGCGTCGCCATTACGGCAGGCAGCTGAACTCGCAGTCCCGCTGCCGCACAATTGCCACCTCCTGCCCAAGAAAAAATGCAAGCTGATCTCGGTTTCGACCCTAAACACTCAGCCGAGGAGCTGCGCGGCTTTACACGCACCGTGGCAGAAATCGAGTGGCTGCTGCTGATTCTGGTGCTGCTCTATCAAACCGTGGCGTTGCCGAACACGGAGGAGTCCACCGCGCTGGCCATGGCGATGTTCTTTTTCGCAGCGTTCGTGCTTTCCTTCCGTTACGTCAACTTCTACCGCAGGGAAAGCTACTGGAAAATCACGTTAGAAACTCTGGTGATGATCATATTCATCACCTGGGTCCTGACTTATACCGGGCGGCTGGAGAGCCCGCTGCTCAACCTCTATCTGCTGGTCATCATCACCAGCGCACTCGCCCTCGGCAAAACAGCCACGCTGTTGGAAATGGTCCTGATCGCCGTGTGCTATGTATGGCTGGGATATCCGGAGCGCGGCCAGTCGCAGCCGATCCAGCTATACCTGACCACACTGTTGGCGCAGCTCGCACCAATCATACTTGTCGCCTATATCGCCACCATGCTGTCCGCCGACGTGCGGCGGGCCCTGGTGCAACTCAGGTTTCTGTCCGAAACCGACGAGCTCACCGGCGTGTTCAACGTGCGCGCCTTCAGCACCATATCAGAGCGCATGTTCAAGCAGGCTGCGCGCTACGGTCGTCCGTTCAGCCTGCTTCTGATCGACTCGGACAGCCTCAAGACGGTCAATGACACCTACGGTCATGAAGCCGGTAACCAGCTCATCAAGACCACGGTACAGTGCATCCAGGACCAGTTGCGCGAAACCGACGTTCTCGCCCGCTATGGCGGTGACGAGTTCGTGGTGCTGCTCCCGGAAACACCATGCAGCGGCGCTGCCGGCGTCGCGGCCCGCATCCGCCAAGCGATCGAAGATACCCCGCTCCTCACCCCGAACAAGAAAATCCGCATGACCGTGAGCATAGGCATTGCCAGCTACCCCGAGCACGGCGAAAACCTCAAAGAGGTGCTGGAAAAAACCGACAAGGCCATGTACGAAAGCAAGAGTGCAGGACGAAACAGGGTCACGATTTACAGCGACAGAAAGAACAAGCAGGACGCGTGATCTCACGCGCGGCGTTTCGCGCTGTCCGGGCTCAGCCGAACGACCGGCCCGGCCGGAAATAATCCGTATTGTCGTAGTACTCCGCGTGCTCATTGTCCGGACACCATCCCGGCACGCCCAACACGGGCACCGGCGCCAGTTCACGCGTGGATTTCCATGCGCCTTCGTCGAGAAGACTTTTCTCCAGCATGGCGTCGAGCTGCGCAATCTGCGCTCCAGTTCCGGCGCCGAAGAAATTCTCGTTTACTTCGAATAAAATGCCACGCCCGGCAATCCCGGCATAAGGATGCAGGGCCTTCTCGTAAAGCGCGTGCCCGAACAGGTAAAAGCGCATGTGCGAAACCACACGCGCACGGTTATGCCAGAACAACTCCTTCCAGCGGAACTCGCGCAGCAGTTGCAGCAGGCCGGCATCTCCCGCGACGACCACCCCGCCCTCGTCGAAAAGCGTCATTGCATCCTGCAGCGGCCCACGGTTGGGCGCCCCTGCGGAACGCTGCTGCAGCAAAGCCCGGTAATGCCGCGCATTGAGCGCAGCCTTGGCCCGCGGAAAAACAAGCCACACCAGCGCATTCATCAAATCGTGCCAGTTTGCGGGCCGCAGCTCGACCTCGCCGTTCAGGTAAATGCGCGCTTCGTACTTGTCTTCAAACGCGGTACCGCGGGGCTGCGGCGCGACAAGATGCAGCCGCCTGCCGCTGCCGCTCACGGGCGGCGGCGCATTCGCATCGAGCATGTGCTGCAGCTGCGCCATATCAGGCCAGTCCGCATTCCGCAGCACGGCGCCATGACGGCGCAGCGGCAGAAACATCGGCGATCGCCTAGCAAAATCCGGAACCCACTTTTGGGTCATGATGGTAAAATGCGCAGCCTTGTGCAAAACAGCAGAAACTTCCTGGACGCAGGAGCAGAGAATTCAAGGGTATCGAATTATAAACACCGCGCCCGGGCTCTTGCCCGCATGGCCCGCGCACATGTCAGCCGGAAACTTTCGCCTCTCCGGCGCCTGCGCCGGCCCCAAACCTGAACCATGCCAGAAAAAATAGACTGCGCCGTGATCGGCGCCGGTGTCGTCGGCCTCGCCATCGCCCGCAAGCTGGCGATGTCCGGACGCGAAGTGGTCATCCTCGAGGCCGAGGAAGCCTTCGGCACCCATACCAGCTCGCGCAACTCTGAGGTCATACACGCCGGCATTTACTACTCGACCGGATCGCTCAAGGCACGGTTGTGCGTGGCCGGCAGAAAGTCCCTTTATCGCTACTGCGCCGACCACGATGTCAACCACAAGCGCATAGGCAAGGTCATCGTCGCGACCGACCATGATCAGATCGCCGGACTGGAAAAGTACCGCAAACAGGCCGAGATCAATGGCGTTGACGACCTGCGTCCGCTGAGCGCCGGCGAACTCGCCGAACTGGAACCCGCGGTGCGCGGCGTGGCCGGCTTTCTCTCGCCGTCGACCGGCATTATCGACAGCCATGGCCTGATGCTTGCCTATCTTGGGGATGCCGAGCAGCACGGCGCTGCGCTTGCCCTGGCAAGTCCGGTCATCTCCGGCGCAGTCATGGACGGTGGCATCCTGCTCAATGTGGGCGGCGGCGAATCGATGTCCATCGTCTGCAATACCGTCATCAATGCCGCCGGCTTGCACGCACAGGCGGTCGGACGCGGCATCAAAGGCCTGCCCGCACGGACCGTGCCACCCACGTTTTACGCCATCGGCCACTATTACACCCTGGCCGGCGCGGCGCCGTTCAAGCGCCTTATCTACCCGGTTGCGCGCCGGGACTGGCTGGGGGTGCATGTCACCATAGACCTCGGCGGCCAGGTCAAATTCGGCCCCGACTTCAGCTGGATAGACAGCATCGACTACCGCTTTGATGAAAGCCGCACCCAGGCTTTCTACGAGGCGATACGGCGTTACTACCCCGGCCTGCAGGATGGTGCGCTGCAGCCGGGCTACACCGGCATACGCCCGAAAATACACGGCCCCGGCGAGTCCGCGCCGGACTTCGTGATCCAGGGGCCGCACGACCATGGCGTGGCCGGCCTGGTCAACCTCTACGGCATCGAATCGCCGGGACTGACGTCCTCGCTTGCCATCGCAGATTACGTCGCCGAACTGCTCGGCTGAACCCGCTGGCCGCGCCGTCGCAGGAAACTTCGCGTCAAAGCGCGTCGCCCAACAAAATGCGGATCTGTGGAATCATGAGCTCGGTCGCTGTCCTGCCTTCTGCGATCGCTTCCGCCGCGCGGTGGTAATCAAGCAGCCCCAGCTGGCCCAGACGCGGCGTGATGATCGCATCGGCCGGTTCGCCCGCAAGCCGGCTGCGCGTGATGCGCGTACTCATGATGTTCAGGCTGGTGGTCACCACCTCTATCATGTTCGGCTGTTTTTTGCCGCGCCTGCCGCTTTCAGCATTCACAACATGGCGTCCGATCATGTTCGAACCGAGGTCGACCGCAATTACGAAATCGGCACCCATGGCGCGGCACAGCGACACCGGCACCGGATTGACCAGCGCGCCATCGACCAGTTGCCTGCCGTCGCGTTCCCAGGGTGAAAACAGCCCCGGCAGCGCAATCGATGCGCGTACCGCCTCCACCACCGATCCCTTGCGCAGCCACACTTCGCGACCGCTGTGCAGATCGGTCGCTACCGCCGCGAACGGCCGCGCCAGCCCGGCGATCTCCTTTTCCATGAAGTTGTCGCGCAGGAAACCGGTGAGTTTTGCGCCCTTGAGGATGCCGCCGTTGAAGCTGATGTCGAAAAAGCCGAGCACCTTGCGCCAGGTCAGCCCGGTCACCCATTCTTCCAGAGCGGCGACATCGTCATCGGCATAGACCGCCCCCACCAGAGCGCCTATCGAGGTGCCGCAGACGATGTCCGGCGCAATGCCCGCTTTTTCCAGCGCGCGCAGCACGCCGATATGCGCCCATCCGCGTGCAGACCCCGATCCCAGCGCAATCCCGATCTTCAGATTCTTGTCCGTCATCAACGTCATTCCCGCAAATCCGCACCAATGCGGCTATTTTACGCGCATCGGAACCTCGGCTCCCGCAGACGCATCCGGCGCATGGCGCTCCAGAAATGCCGCCACCGCGCTTCTCCATTCCTCACGCGCGAAAACGAAAGCCTCATTATGGCCGCCGCGCATCTCGAGAAACTGCCGGGGCCCGGCAGCCGCGGCAAACAGCGCCTGACCGTGCGCAAATGGCACGATCTCGTCATCGCGGCTGTGCGCGACAAGCAACGGCGATCTGATGCGCCGCAAATTGGCAAGGTTATCGTAGCTGAAGCGGGCGATCAGGCGCACCGGCATGAAGGGATAAAGCTGCTCGGCAAGGTCCGGCACCGAGGTGAATGCGGACATCAGCAGCAGCGCGCGCGGCGCGTGCTGCGCCGCCAGCCAGCTTGCCACGGCACCGCCCAGCGACTCGCCGGCGATGATGATATCCCGCGGGACGGCGTTGCGCTTTTGCACGAGCCATTGCCATGCCGCGATCGCATCGTGGTACGTCCCCTGCTCCGAGGGCGCACCGCTGCTGCGGCCATAACCACGGTAATCGACAATCAGCGTCGCATAGCCCAGGCGATTGAACATCAGCAGGTAGTCGAGGCGATGCGAGATATTGCCGGCATTGCCGTGAAAAAACAGGACGATGCCGCGCCCCTCCGGAGACTGCGTGGAAGCCGGCACCCACCATGCATGCAGGACCTCGCCATCCCCGGTACGGATGTCCACCGACTCGTGATCAAGTCCGTATGTCAGAGGTGTGACGGTGATCTCGCGACCGGCCTGGGGAAAGTAAACGAGCCGCGACTGAAACACAAACAGCAGCAACACCATCGCTGCGTAAGCAATCATCACCACCAGCACGATATTCCACAGCGAGCGCAAGATCATCCCGCCACGGACTTACACTTCCAGCTCCAGCGGCGGCTCGTCGAGCGCGGCGGCCTGCTCGCGCAGCGCGAGTATGTGATCCTGCCAGTAGCGCTGGGTGTTGAAAAAGGTGAAGGCCGCCGGAAACGCCGGATCGCCCCAGCGCCGCGCCAGCCAGCCGGCGTAATGGATCATGCGCAGCGTGCGCAACGCCTCGATAAGTGCCAGCTGTCCCGTCGCAAAATCATTGAATTCGCGATAGCCCGCGATCACCGCGGCAAGCTGCGCCTGCATGGCGTCGCGTTCACCGGACAGCCACATCCAGATGTCCTGCACCGGGGGGCCCATGCGCGCGTCATCGAGATCGACGAAATGCGGCCCCTCGCCGGTCCACAGGATGTTGCCCGCATGGCAGTCGCCGTGCAGGCGTATCGCCGGCACCCTGCCGGCGCGCTGATAGGCACGCCTGACGCGCCCGATGACATCCTCAACCACGCTGCGATAGGTATCCCGCAAGTCCGCGGGAACGAAATCGTTCTCGAGCACGAACCGCGACGGCTCGCTGCCGAAGCTTTCGATATCGATTGCGGGCCGATGAACAAAAGACCGCAGCGCGCCCACGGCATGGATACGGCCTAGGAAGCGGCCCAGCCAGCGCAAAGTGTCAGTGTCTTCGAGTTCAGGGCTGCGGCCGGGTCGTCGCGGATAGAGCGCGAACCGGTAGCCGCCGTGGGTGTGCAGTGTACCGCCCCCAAGCACCAGCGGCGCCACTACCGGAATCTCACGCTCGGCCAGTTCCAGCGAGAAGCGATGCTCCTCGAGTATAGCCGCGTCCGGCCAGCGGCCGGGGCGGTAAAACTTGGCGATCAGCGACGTGCCGTCTTCGAGCCAGGCCTGATAAACGCGGTTTTCATAGCTGTTTAGCGCCTGCATGCGGCCGTCACAGCGAAAACCGGCACTGTCGATCGCGTCGAGTATGCAGTCGGGCGTCAGCTTCGCGTAGGGCGGCGGGGTTTGCATCCGGTGAAAGAACCGATTGAATTCAAGGCGGCAGTCCCTCCGCTATTGTCCGGTGTAACAAAAAAGCTACAATCCACGGCATTCGCGCAGCTGCGGCAAACAGGAACAGGACGCCATGCTAACCGCTTACGTCGCCAATAACCAGACACTCGAGAAGAAGCCGGTCAACCAGTTTGCGGAACTGACCCCGGACATACGCTGGCTTGATCTGAACAATCCCACGGAACAGGAGCGGCAGTGGGTCAAGAAGGCCTACGGCCAGGACCTGCTGTTCATCGAGGAACTGGGGGAGATCGAGGCAAGCGCGCGATTTTACCGGGATGAATACGGGCTGCACCTGCATTTGTACTTTCTGCACATGTCGGGCGACTTCGTACGCAACGTCAACGTCGCCTTCACCATCAACCAGGAGCGGCTTTTCACCCTGCACGCCGAAGACATTCCCGAGCTGCGCACTTATTACTCCCATTCCTGCGCGCACCCTGGCGAACCCGACGACGCATTTTCCATCATGCTTGGCATCGCGCAAACCCGCATCGGGCTGCTGGCGGACACTTATGAAAAACTGCAACTTGAGCTCGAAACCCTCAGCCGCTCGATCTTCAACGGCAACGAGCGCTCAATCGCGGGCGGGCTGCAGGAGCTGGCGCGCATCGAGGACCTCAATGGCAAGGCGCGCCTTGGACTGCTCGGCAACCGCCGCGTGTTCCAGAGCATGCTGCGCGGCGATCATGCGCCCGGCCACCTCGAATCGATCAGCGAAAACCTGCAGGACAACGAGTCGCTTATGACCCATGCGACCTTCCTTTCGGAACGCGCGAAGTTTCTGATGGATTCGGCAATGGGCATGATCAACATTGCGCACTCAAGGCGGCTGGGCATTTTCACCGTGCTGTCGGTGGTGCTGATGCCGCCGATGCTGATCGCGAGCATCTACGGCATGAACTTCGAGCACATGCCGGAATTGAAATGGCTGTGGGGCTATCCGCTGGTCCTGCTGCTGATGCTCGCCGCCGCTCTCGGACCCATCCTCTACCTGCGCGGCCGGAAATGGCTGTGATCCGGCCGGCTTCTTTCAGTGCGCCAGGCCGCGTGCCGCTTGCACATGGTCCGCATGGTCGGCAACGCGGATAAACAGCGCACCACCCGCAAGCCGGTCCTGCATTACCGTTTCCACCATGCGCACATCGCTGATGCGGCATTCCCGCAGCAAGCCGGTGATGCCCTCAAGCACATGCCCGAAATCGTCCAGCGGGTGCAGCGGCCAGCGGAAGCCTTCGAGCATGGTGTCATCGAAGAGCGAACTCAGACTGATGCGTATTTCGGCGCCGCCCGTCGCGGCCTGATGCGCCGAGACTATGGCGGTCGGGTCGCCAACCGCAGCCCGAAACTGCCTGACACCATTGCTCACGAACAGGTTGAACGACAACCCCAGTTCGGCGTCGCGTCCGAGGTGCGGCGCCTGCAGAATTGACGCCGGCGGACGCGGGATGGGCAGCAGTTCCAGCCCGGGCCGCGCCAGCTGCTGCGCCAGCAGCCGCGTCAGCGGCATGCCCCAGACGCCGATGTCGGCTGCATCCTGCATGAACGGTGCGGCCGCATGCTGCGCAATGCCCGCGCCGACCAGAAAACGCAGGTGGACCTGTTCGCGGCCGGGACTTATCTCCATGTCAGCGGCCTCGAGGTCGCGCGACTGTGCCGCAGCGGTGAAATCCGTGCTCCAGCGAAACAGTGCTGCAGGCGTAATGCGCTCCAGCGCTTCGGACGGACACAGTGCGTTGCCCATCCCGAGATTGCGCATCGCACCCAGCGCCGCATGCTGCTGCAACAGTGCGCAAACCGCATCGATGTCGGTCACCGCACCGGGCACGACGACGCGGCGTTTCGCGCCCGCCACCAGCACCAGCGGAATTGCGAACAGGCGCGCGAAGACATGCCCGTCGACGCCTGGCGCGGCATCGCTCGCCGCGCACAGCGCCGCCCACAGCCCGCGGTAGGCTGCGTGCGAAGGCGCGCAACGCAAGGCCTCCAGGACGTCTTCATCCTCGCCGCGCCGGATGCTCGCCCGTATCTCGTCCTGCAGCCTGGCTTGCCCCGCCTCGCCCTGCTGCACGAGCCGCAGCAGCGGATGATCGGCCTGCCCGCCAAAGTAGCGGCGGGGATCGGGCAGCGCGGAAATATCAGTCGACGCGCGCACCCGAATCCTTGACCACCTTCGCCCACTTGGCGAAATCGGCCTTGACCACCCTGGCGAAATCTTCGGGCGTACCGCCCACGGCATCGGCGCCGCTGGCATTGAGGGTCTTGACCAGGGCCGGGGCCTGCAGGGCCTTGTGGAGTTCGGCGTTGACGCGCGCGACGATCGCTTTCGGCGTGCCGGCCGTGGCAAAAATGCCGAACCAGTTCACCACCTCATAGCGCGGCACCGTTTCGGCAATCGCCGGCAGGTCGGGAAACGACGCCGAGCGCCTGGGGCTGGTAACGGCCAGGCCACGCAATTTGCCGGACTTGACCTGCGGCGCCAGCGGCACGGCGCTGGCGATCGTCAAGCCGATCTGGCCACCGAGCATGTCAGTGATCAGGGGACCGGTGCCCTTGTACGGGATGTGCGCCATGTCTATGCCGGCCATGGACTTGAACAGCTCCACCGCCAAATGGCTGGATGAGCCGCTGCCGGCAGAACCGTAATTGACCTGCCCCGGCCTGGACTTGGCGTGCGCGATCAGTTCCTTGACCGACTTCGCCGGCAGCGCGGGCCCGGACGCCATCATCAGCGGCACCGCCACGAACTGGATCACCGGCACGAAATCCCTGATCGCGTCGTAGCTCACCTTCTTGTAGAGATGCGGATTGATGACATGGGGTATCGAGGAAAACAGCAGGGTGTATCCATCGGAATTGGCCCTGGCTGCGATCTCGGTCGCAATCAGGCCGCCGGCGCCACCGCGATTGTCGACCACGACCTGCTGCCCCAGCCCCTCGCCCAGTTTCTGCGCGGCGATCCGTCCCAGGATGTCCGCCGCACCACCGGGCGGGAAGCCCACGATGAGGCGTATCGGCCGGTCGGGGTAAGTCTGCGCCTGCGCGGACACGCCAGCCGGCAGGACAAGCGCACACGCTGCAAATGAAATACCGACAACATGCATCAGCTGTTTCATGCTTTCCTCGTCTTATAGTAATCAGTGTCTGTCAAAAACCCGGCGCGAACCGGGATTGCCTTCATGCCGCAGGATTTGCAGCAGGCCGCATCCGGCGAATCTCATTGCATTTTGCTCATTCCACTTTGGCGCCCGAGGCCTTGACGGCCTTGCCCCATTTGTCGAGTTCGGTCTTGATATAGGCCGTGAACTGTTCCGGGGTGTCGCCCACGAATTCGGCGCCTTCCGCGCTCATGCGGTTGCGCAGCTCAGGGTCGGCGATCGCGCGCATGGCCTCGGCATGCAGCTTGCTGACGATGTCGCGCGGCGTGCCGGTGGGCACCGCCATGCCGAACCAGGAGCCGGTTTCGAATCCCTTCAGTCCCTGCTCGTCCAGGGTGGGAACATCGGCGGCAGCTGCAACGCGTTTCAGACTGGTCACGCCCAGCGAGCGCAGACGGCCGCTCTTGGCATGCGGCAGGGTAGACACCATGGCGCCGAAATAAACCTCGATGTGGCCGGCAATGATGTCGGCGATTGCAGGCGTGGCGCCCTTGTACGGGACGTGAATCATTTTCACGCCGGCCATGGTCTTGAAGATTTCTCCTGCCAGATGGTGCGGGCTGCCGATGCCGGTCGAACCGTGGCGCAGCTGATCGGGCCGGGATTTTGCAAGTGCGATCAGTTCCTTCGCGTTTTTCACCGGCACCGACGGATGCACCACCACGATGCCGGGCACCTTGGCGTAATTGGTGACGAACACAAAATCCCTGAGCAGGTCGTAGCCAAGCTTGGGATACAGCGTCGGGTTGATGGCGTTGGCCACCGTCGGCATGAACAGGGTATAGCCGTCAGGCGCGGATTTCGCCGCCACTTCCGTGCCGATGTTGGTGCCGGCGCCCGGACGATTTTCAACGACCACCTGCTGGCCCCAGGCCGCGGTGAGCTTCTGCCCCACTGCGCGTGCCAGCATGTCGGCGGTGCCGCCCGGGGTATAGCCGACGATGTAGCGTATGGGCTTGCTGGGGTAATTGGCTGCCGTCTGCGCCCATGCCGGGGCAGCGGCAAGTATGCCGCCGAAAGCGGCGGCCATCAGCCCGAAAATAAATAACTTATTGTTTTTATTCATATTTTATTCCTCCCAAAGGGCGCTGCGCGAGGCAAGCAGCAAATAGAAATCACGATTCCATCAACCGGTGCGGCACCGCTTACCATCCCAGCACGTAAGCCGGCCGCCGCGGATCGGCACCGCCATGCAGCACGCCGCGCTTGTGATCGTTGACGATGGTGCATACCGCGCCGGCAAGCCAAGTCGACTCGCCCCACCAGCTGACCTTGTGGCCGCGGCTCGCCAGCGCATCGCCGGTCGCCCTGGCGATGCGCGATTCGAGGTAAAGCCGTCCCGGATAATAGGGGTGGGGCTCGAACGAGCCCGGATAGCTGTACGTCGAAAAGCGCGGCGCCTCGACCGCATCCTGCGGTGCCATGCCGAACACATTGATATTGAGAAAGACCTGCAGCATGGCCTGCGGCTGCACGTCGCCGCCGGGTGTGCCGAAGGGCATATGGACCTTGCCGTTCCTGAACGCCAGCGCCGGGCTGGGCGTGAGCCGCGGCCGCTTGCCCGGCGCGACCGCGCATGGATGCGTGGGATCGGCCCACGACTGCGTGCCGCGCCCCGAGCACAGGATGCCAACGCCGGGAATGATGGGCGTCTTGTCGGAGCCGTCCGACGGCGTCGCTGAAAATGCATTGCCGTGGCTGTCGACCACGCAGACGTAAGAAGTGTCGCCCGGACCCGGCGCCTCATCCGGCTGCGGCGTCGGCAGCCAGCGGTTCGCGATCTCGCTCAGTGTCTTCGGATCGCCGGCGGGCGGCATCCCGGGCCATGCGCGTTCGCTGCGGATGAGCGAACGGCGCCAGTCGGCGTACTTCGCGGACATCAGTCCGGCAATCGGTACCTTGATGAACTTGGGATCGCCAAAATGGTTGTGGCGGTCCGAGAACGCGAGCTTGAGCGCCTCGGTCAAGACATGGATGTAATCCGGCGAGTTATGGCCCATGGCCTTGAGGTCATAGCCCTTGAGAATGTTGAGCGCCATCGGCAGCACCGGCCCCTGCGACCAGGGGCCACAGGCGTGCAGATCGATGCCGGCAAAACGCGTGCGCACCGTGGGCTCGAAGTTGACCTTGAAGCGGGCGAAGTCCTCATAACGCATGAGGCCACCCTCCTTCTGCACGAATTTCGCGACCTGATGGGCGATGTCGCCCTTGTAAAAGGCATCGCGCGCCGCCTGCAGACCCGCCTTGCGGCCTTTGCGCCGCGCGACACGGCGCTCCTCGTCGGCGAGAAACTGCAGGGTGCGGCCGAGATCGGCCTGCACGAACACCTCGCCGACCGCGGGCGGGCGCCCCCTGGGCAGAAACACTTTGCTGCTGGATGGCCAGCGTGCGTACTGGTCATGACTGTCGCGGATGAATTCGGACATCAGCGGATACATCGGGAACCCATCGCGCGCGAAGCGAATCGCCGCCGCGGCAACCTCGCCAAAACTCATGGTGCCGAAATTGGCAAGCGCGGTGATCCACGCATCGGGGGCGGCCGGCACCACGCAGCGCTCGACGCCCGGCGGAATCTTGCCGCCATGTCTGTTCATGAAATAGTCCGGGGTCACCGCCTGCGGCCACACGCCCAACCCGTCGATGCAATGCACCTTTCTGTTCCGCGCGGTGTAGATGATCTGCGGCGCCACGCCGCCGAAATTGACCTTCTCGGTCTGCAGCACGCCGATCGCAATGCCGGCGGCGACACCGGCATCTATGGCATTGCCACCTGCCTCGAGCACTTCGAAACCGGCATGCGCCGCGAGGTAATGGCCGGCGGAAATCACGTGCCGGGTACCCATGATGGTCATGCGACTCGATGCCATTCCCAACTCCTGGTGATTGATCGACGAAAGTCAGCCTGATTTTACCCGACAAAACAAGCCTGCGGACCATTTCGGGCAGCCCATGTCGTCGGCTGCACCCCGTTCGCCCGCACGGGGTGCTGCGCTGTTTGTAGTATCATCGCCATTCACGAATGCGCTGTCCGTTCGCGGCAGCCCGGAAATACCGCAGCACACAGAAACAAGATTGCGGGCGCCGCGCGAATTCAAAAATATGCTTCAGTCCAACAATGGAGGAATGTAATGACGAATACCAAGCCCCGGCTGTCTGTCCTGATTTGCGCAGCCGCTCTGACGGGCGCGTTTGCGGCCGGCACACATGCGCAAACCTATCCCGCAAAAACCGTGCGCATGATCGTGCCGTTCGCCCCTGGCGGCAACACCGACATCATCGCCCGCGTGTTCGCGCCGAAGATGGCGGAAGCGCTGGGTCAGCAGGTCATTATCGATAACCGCGGCGGCGCCGGCAGCACCATAGGCACTGAAATTGCGGCGAAATCGCCACCCGACGGCTACACGCTGCTGATGGTGTCCGCTGCGCACACCATCAATCCGGCGATGGTGAAAAAACTGCCTTATGACTCGGTCAGGGATTTCACGCCGATCAGCGTGATCGCAGACGTGCCAACCGCATTCGTTGTCCACCCTTCCCTGCCCGCCAAGAACGTCAAGGAATTTCTTGCCATCGCCAAGAGCCGTCCGGGCGAAATTTTCTATTCGACCGCCGGCCGCGGCACCGTCGGCCATCTGTCAGCCGAACTCCTCAACTCCGTGGCCAAGATCAAGCTCACCGCGGTGCATTACAAGGGTTCTGGCCCGTCCATGGTCGACCTCGTCGCCGGCAACGTGCAAATGCAGTTTCCGAGCATGCCCGCCGCAGTCCAGTACACGCGGCCGGGCAGGCTGCGCATGATCGCGCAGACCGGCGAAAAGCGCTCTGGCGCCGCGCCCGACGTGCCGACCATGCAGGAACAGGGCCTCAAGAACTTCGTGGTATCCAGCGGATTCGCGCTGTTCGCGCCCGCCGGCACGCCCCGCCCCATCGTCGACCGCGTGCATGCCGCCCTGCTCAAGGCACTGAACGATCCCGCGGTGAAAAAAAATCTTGCCCAGCAGGGCGCGGAAATCGTCGCCAACACGCCCGAGCAGCACGATGCGTTCAACAAGGCCGAGATCGCAAAATGGATCAAGGTAGTGAAGGAAGCCGGCATAGAGCAGGAATGACCGGCAGTCCCTGCGTTTGAACAGGCAATGCGGCGCGTCAGGCGCCGCATTGCATTTTGGCGGGCCGCATTGTGCACGCGCATGACGTACCGGGATGCATTTCCGGTAAAATTCGCTTTTCTCCCGCATAGGCACCTGCAACATGAAACCATTCGACTGGCAGTTTCCCTACCCATCGCAGCGCATGCCCATCCTGGCGCGCAACGTCGTCGCCACTTCGCAGCCGCTGGGTGCGCAAGCCGGCCTGCGCATGCTGATGAAGGGTGGCAATGCGGTCGACGCCGTGCTCGCCACCGCCATCTCCCTCACCGTGCTCGAACCCACCAGCAACGGCATCGGCAGCGACGCTTTCTGCATCCTGTGGGACGGCAAGAAACTCCACGGCTTCAATGCTTCCGGCCGCGCGCCCGCAGCGTGGACCCTCGACCGTTTCAAGGGCAGGAGCGCCATGCCGCAGCGCGGCTGGGATTCGGTGACGGTGCCCGGATGCGTTTCGGCGTGGGCCGAACTGTCGCAGAAATTCGGCAAGCTGCCGTTTGCCGACCTGTTCGAGCCGGCGATCAAGTACGCCGCCGACGGCTTCATGGTCTCCCCGACGATTTCGCGGTTATGGGCCAACCAGGTGCCCGAACTCAAGGATCAGCCCGGCTTCGCGCAGGCCTTCATGCCGCACGGCCGCGCGCCCGAGGCCGGCGAAAAATTCGCGTTTCCCGACCAGGCCAGGACGCTGGCGCGCATCGCCGAAACCAGGGGAGAAGCGTTTTACAAGGGTGACCTCGCTGAAAAAATGGTGGCATGGGCCAGGCAGAACGGCGGCGCGCTCACCATGGCCGATCTCGCCGCGCACAAGAACGACTGGGTGGAGCCTATCGGCATGGACTACCGCGGCTATACCCTGCACGAGATCCCGCCCAACGGCCAGGGCATCGCCGCACTGATGGCGCTGGGCATCCTGGAAAATTTCGACGTCGCCGGCCTGCCCGTCGATTCCGTCGACAGCCTGCATCTGCAAATCGAGGCGATGAAGCTCGCTTTCGCCGACATCTACGAATACGTGTCCGACCCCGCCACCATGCGCGTGAGTGCCGCGCAGCTGCTGGACAAGGCCTATCTCAAGGAGCGCGCCAAGCTGATCGACATGAAGAAGGCCGGCACTCCGGCCTTCGGCAACCCCAGCAAGGGCGGCACCGTTTACCTCACCGCCGCCGACGAGTCGGGCATGATGGTGTCGTACATACAGTCCAATTTCGCGGGCTTCGGTTCCGGCGTGGTGGTGCCCGGCACCGGCATCAGCCTGCAGAACCGCGGCTATGGCTTCAGTCTGAAGCCCGATCATGCCAACGTGGTTGCACCGGGCAAGCGCCCCTTCCACACCATCATTCCCGGCTTCATCACCCGCAACGGCCAGCCGTTGATGAGTTTCGGCGTGATGGGCGGTTCCATGCAGGCGCAGGGCCACACCCAGGTCATGCTGCGCATGGTCGATTACCGGCAGAATCCGCAGGCGGCAAGCGACGCGCCGCGCTGGCGCATCGATAACGGCCTCAAGGTCGGCATCGAGCACGGCGTGCCGGCGCAAACGGTCGACGCGCTGCGCGCGCGTGGCCACGACATGCCGCAGGCCGACCGCTGGTCCACCGATTTCGGCCGCGCCCAGCTGATTTTCAGAATGGACGACGACGGCTATCTGGCGGCATCCGAACGCCGCACTGACGGTCAGGCCGTCGGCTTTTAACCCGGGCGGCGCAGCGCATGCTGCGCCCGTCAGCATAAGACCCGCAGGCAAAACCGCCACATTCCATGCCTTTCACGTTTCAGGGACATACGCTGGGCTCGGAAGGCCGGCTGGAACGGCTGATCGAGGAAAGGCTGCAGCCCGGCGCGGACAAGGCCCGCATTGACCAGCGAATCTGGGATCTGTTCGGCGAGCGCTGGGCAGTCATGTACACCGACCTCTCCGGTTTCTCGCGGCGCGTTGCCGAATTCGGCATCATCCATTTCCTGCAGACGATCTACGAATCCTTCCAGCTCTACGGCCCGGTCATCGACGAGCATGGTGGCATCCTGCTGAAAATCGAGGGGGACAGCCTGCTCACCATTTTCCGCAACGTCGATGAGGCGATCAAATGCGCCATCGAAATGCAGCACGCGACGGCAAGGCATAACGAATCGCGCTCGGCGGCAGAGCGGGTTCTGCTGTGCGTCGGCATAGGCTACGGCGACGTCCTGCGCATCGGGGACAAGGATGTTTTCGGCGCCGAGGTCAACGCAGCCAGCAAGCTCGGGGAAGACACCGCCAGAGCCGCCGATATCATGGTCACGGGCGCTGTGCGCGATGCGGCCAAGCTGCCCGCCGGCTGCACGTTGGAAGCAATCGACTTCCTGCCGCCCGGCGCCAGTTCAGCATGCAAGCTGATCTACCCGCGCTGACCGCGCCGGCCGGACGGACTGCGCGCCAGGCCTGCTACCCGCCTCAATTGCATCCCGCATTTCAGGTTGTTAAGATGGGCCACCCCGGTTTCGCCCCGCTGCCCATCACCAAATAACAGGAGGAATGCCATGAGGAAATTGCTTGTTGCTGCCGCAGCCACCTTGTTGTTCCCCGCGACCGTTCTTGCCGCCGCCTATCCCGAGCGTCCTGTCAAAGTGGTTGTGCCCTGGGCAGCGGGTGGCGACACCGACAACATCTTCCGCCCTTTCGCGCCAGCATTGCAGAAACATCTCGGCCAGACCGTCGTCATCGCCAATGTCGGCGGCGCGTCGGGCACCAAGGGCGCCAAGGAAGCGAAAGATGCGCCGTCCGACGGCTACACGCTTTACGTGCCGCATGAGTACATCCACTCGACCTATTACACTGGCGTGGCCGATGTCCAGTACAGCGATTTCGAGCCGATCTGCATGATCGCTTCGACTCCCTCGGTGCTGACCGCTTCCCCCAAGACGCCATGGAAAGACGCCAAGCAGCTGATCGCGGATGCCAAGGCGAGGCCCGGGCAGATCACGGTCGGCGCGACGCTGGCTTCGACCAGCCATTTTTTCCCGGCGCTGATCGAGAAGGCCGCCGGCATCAAGTTCAAGTACGTGTCGTACGAGGGTCTTGCCCCGCGCATGAACGCAATTCTTGGCGGGCACACCGACCTCACCGATTCCAATCTGACACAGAAGAGCAAGGTCGAAGCCGGGCAGCTCAAATTCCTCGCCATTGCCACGGAAAAGCGGCATCCTGAAATGCCGACGGTGCCGACGCTGAAGGAACTGGGCATCAACGTGGTGTACGACGTCAACCGCGGCCTGATGGCGCCCAAAGGCACGCCCGCGGCGGTGCTTGCCAAGCTCGAGTCCTCGTGCGCGCAGGCCGCCAAGGAGCCGGCCTTTGCGGAAGCGATGAAGCTGCAGGGCACCGCTGTGCGCTATCTCGACCGCAAGGCTTACGCGGCGTGGCTGAAACAGACCGACGACGACAACCGCAATATCGCCAAAGACCTCGGACTGCTCAAGCGTTAGTCCGCGCCGATGGGGCGTGACGGGATAGCCGGGCTTGTTTGTCTCGTCACGAGCCTGGGACTGCTTGCGGCGACGATCGGCCTGCCGGAAGCCAGCCTGCTGGTTCCGGTGGGTCCCGGTTTTTATCCGCGCATCGTGCTGGGCATCACGGCAATACTATCCACGCTGCTAATTGCCAACGACCTTGTTGCCCAGCGACGCCGCGCAATGGCTGCCGAAACGTCACGGCCCACAGTCAATCATGCGCTGGTGCTGTTGACCTTCTCGGTCTTCGGCATCTACGTGGCCATCCTGCCGTATCTCGGATTCCGCATCTCGACCTTCATTTTCGTCGCAGCCATGCAGGCGTTGCTGGATCCGCCCCGCGGTTTACGGCGCTGGCTACTGGTAGCGGCAATTGCACTAGCGACTACGGTCGCCACGTATTACGTCTTTGAGGCCTACCTGCTGGTGTTGCTGCCGCGCGGGCGCTGGACCGATTTTTAGGGCCCGACGTGTACGAACTCCTGCTTTCCGGCATAGAAAACATCCTGCAGTGGAAGTACCTCGCGCCGCTTTTCATCGGCACGCTGGTGGGCGTGGTCGGCGGCGCGCTGCCGGGAATCACCAACACCATGACGGTGATCATGGTATTGCCGTTCACCTTCGGGCTGGAACCGCTGCAGGGATTGGCGGCAATGATAGGCGTTTATGTCGGCGGCGAATCGGGCGGGCTCATCACTTCCACCCTGCTTGGCATTCCTGGCAAACCGTCTTCCATAGCCACCATGTTCGACGGCTATCCGATGTCGAAAAAAGGCGAACCGGGGCGCGCCCTGTGGCTGGGTATCTGGGCATCTTTTTTCGGCGGCCTGCTGGGCGGCATTTTCCTGATCGGCACCACCGGACCGCTTGCCGCGATCGCGCTTGAATTCGGGCCGTGGGAATACTTCGCGCTGTTCATATTTGCACTGTCGATGGTGGCCGGACTGACCGGCGCCTCCATCACCAAGGGATTGCTGGCCGGCGCCATCGGGCTGGTGGTCACGGTCATGGGCAACGATCCCGTGATGGGGGCGCCGCGCCTGACGCTGGGCATGCGCTTTCTGGAAGGCGGCATTCCTTTCCTGCCGGTGCTGATCGGGGTATTCGCCTTCGCCCAGATCATGTCCGACGTCGAAAAAATGGGCGGCACGCAAAGCGACGCGGCATCGGGCTTCAGCGCCCCCAGGCTGGTGGTTTCGCATCTCAAGGTGATATGGGAAATCCTGTCGCGCCCGTTCATGCTGCTGTGGACTTCCTTCATCGGCGTGCTGATCGGCGTGCTGCCAGCGATAGGCGGCAGCGCCGCCAATGTCATGGCCTACGACCAGGCCAAGAAATTCTCGCGCCACCCGGAGCGTTTCGGCACCGGCACTCCCGAGGGCATTATCGCGGCAGAAGCCTCGAACAACTCCAACGTCGGCGGTTCGCTGGTGACCATCATGGCATTCGGCATCCCGGGAGATGCGGTAACGGCCGTCATGCTCGGCGCGCTGACCATACACGGCATACAGCCCGGACCGCTGTTCATTTCACAGCACCATACCCTCGCCTACGGCATTTTTGCGGCTTACATCGTCGCCCATTTCCTGATGCTGCTCATCATGCTCGTGGGCGTGCGCTGGTTCATGCGCGTGATCAGCGTGCCCAAGGCCATACTGTTTCCCGTCATCCTGGTGCTGTGCGTGATTGGCGCCTACGCCCTCAGCAATACCATGACCAATGTCTACGTGCTGTTGTTGTTCGGCATCATCGGCTACGCCATGGTCAAGGGCGGTCTGCCGCTCGCCCCCCTCATTCTGGGCGTCATCCTCGGCGACCAGATTGAAATCAATCTGATACGCGCCATCATGACCGATTCCAATCCATGGCTGTTTTTGACGCGGCCGATTTCCGGCGGACTGCTCGTGCTGTCGGTCGCATCGGTTGCCTTCGCGCTGTGGCAGCACCGCCGCCATCAGCGGCGCAGCGCGCAATCCGCCGGCGGCGACGCCGACTTCTGAGTTCTGAGTTCCGGCGTGGTTACGCGCTCGTCCGTTATCCGGACTTTGGGCTGCCTGCGACTATCCTGAATGCTAGAATCGAAGCTCTCCAGGCATCCTGATCGCCTCCGCGGGTTAAAAAAATGTCAAATAAAACAAATATTTACATAAAACCTCTGATATCTGCTGTGCTTTGCCTGTGTGCCGCCGGCACCGCCAGCGCACAAGGCACCAGCAGTGCCGCCAGCTATCCCGCCAAGCCGATACGCATGATCGTGCCGTTCGCCGCCGGCGGCGGACTTGAAATCACCACGCGGCTCATCGGCCAGAAGCTCACCGAAAAATGGGGACAGAACATCGTCGTCGACACGCGCCCCGGAGCGGCCACCATCGTGGGCACCGAGATCGCCTCCAAAGCGCCGGCCGACGGCTATACCCTGCTGATGATCACCACCACCTTTGCCATCAACCCCAGCATCTACAAGAAGCTGCCGTACGATCCGGTCAGGGATTTCATTCCGGTCACCCAGCTCAATGCCCAGCCCAACATCATCGTCATCAATCCTTCCTCGAGTGTGAATTCAGTCAATGATCTGATAGCGCTTGCCAAGTCCAAGCCGGGCGCGCTGACCTTTGCCACGCCGGGCGCCGGTTCAGCGCCGCACCTCTCGGCCGAGATGTTCAAGCGTATGGCCGGAGTCGACATGATTCATGTGCCCTACAAAGGCATACCACCCGCGGTGACCGATGTCATCGGCGGCCGTGTCACCATGCTCTTCACCACCACCATCTCGGCTGCCCCGCATGTCAACTCGGGCAAGCTGCGGGCGCTCGCGCTCACCAGCGCGAGGCGCCTGCCGTCCATGCCCAGCGTGCCCACCGTGGGCGAAACCATCGCCGGCTACCAGGCCGAGGCCTTCCAGGGCGTGATCGCACCGGCCGGTGTGCCGCGCGCCATCGTCGACAAGCTGGGCGCGGAGATCTCCGCCATCGTCAGGTCGCGCGACATCGTCGAGCGCTTCACGCTCGATGGCGCAGTCGCGGTGGGCAGCTCGCCCGGAGAGTTCAGCGCCTTCCTCAAGAGCGAAACGCTCAAGTGGAACAAGGTCATCACCGAGGCCGGCATCAAGCTCGATTAGCCGCTTTCAACCCATTTCAGGAGAACACCATGCCCTTTGCACAACTGTACATCGCCGAAGGCCGCAACGAGGCCCAGAAGAAGCTACTGATCGAGAAAGTGACACAGGCGTTCGTCGACGCCCTGGGCACCAAGCCGGAATCGGTGTGGATCACCGTCAGCGACGTGCCGAAAACGCAGTGGGGCATAGGCGGCAAGACGCTGGCGGAACGCGGCTAGCAGCAACCACCGGGAGAGCACACATGGCAGCAAAACGCGCCGTCAAGATGGCCGTGCCGGCCTGGAGCGAACGACCCAATGTCGTCGGCCGCAATCATGCGGTCTCTTCGGGTCATTACCTGGCCACGCTCGCCGCAATGCGCATACTCGACCGCGGCGGCAACGCGGTGGATGCGGGCACCGCTGCGTCGATGGCGCTGTCGGTGCTGCAGCCGGACATGGTGAGCTTTGCCTGCGTGGCGCCCACGCTCATCTACCTCAGGGAACTCGACCGCGTGGTCAGCCTGGCTGGTCTAGGTTACTGGCCCAAGGCCACCGACGTCAGCCGCATCATCGCCGCCGGCAACGGCAAGCATGTTCCAGACGGGCTGCTGCGCACCGTAATTCCCGCCGCGCCGGCGACCTACATCGAAGCGCTGCGCCGCTACGGCACCATTTCCTTCGAGGAGGCCGCGACGCCGGCGATGGAGCTCGCGAAGCACGGTTTCGCAACCTACCCGCTGCTGTCGAGCAACATCGAATACCTGGAAGCGAGCTTCAGACGCTGGCCCGACAACGCGCGCATTTTCCTGCCCAACGGCCGCGCGCCGCGGGTGGGCGAACTGCTGGTGCAGGAAGACCTGGCGCGCACCATCGCACGGCTGATCCAGGCCGAGCGCGACTGTCGTGGCGACCGCGACATGAAGCTGCGCGCGGTACACGATTATTTCTATCGCGGCCCCATTGCGCGTGAAATCGCCGGCTATCACGCCAGAAACGGCGGTTTCATGACGTTCGATGACCTTGCGGAATTCGAAGTGCCGGTCGAAAACAGTCTCACCGCGGATTACCGCGGTTACACCGTCCATTCCTGCGATGTATGGTGCCAGGGCATCGTGCTGCTCGAAACCCTGAACATACTCAAAGGCTACGACCTCAAGGCGCTTGGGCATAACTCACCCGACTACATGCACACCGTTGTCGAGGCACTCAACCTCGCCTTCGCCGACCGCGAGGCCTATGTCGGCGACCCCCGATTCGTGAACGTGCCCACTGCAGCCATGCTGTCCGATGCCTACGCAGCGCGCCAGCGCGCACGCATCGACATGAAGCGTGCTTTCGGAAAAATGCCTGAGCCCGGCGACCCTGAAAACAGCAGCCGCAAGACCGCCGGCAGCGCCGAAACTGCTTATGCGGCGCGCCACGGTGCCGGGCGGCTGTCGCAGGACACCATCTACGCCTGCGTGGTCGACCGCCACGGCAATGCCTACTCTGCCACCACCTCGGACAATTCCAGCGAAACGCCCATCATTCCGGGCACCGGCCTGGCGATTTCCTCGCGTGGCTGCCAGTCGCGGCTGGAACCCGGGCACCCGGCCGAGGTCAAGCCCGGCAAGCGCCCGCGCCTGACACCCAATCCCTCGCTGGCATTCCGCGACGGCAAGTTCTTCATGGCGTTCGGCACGCCGGGTGGAGACGTGCAGTCACAGGCCATGCTGCAGGTCCTGCTCAACATCGTCGAGCACGGCATGACGGTGCAGCAGGCGGTCGAGGCGCCGCGCTTTTCGTCATTCAACTTCCCCAACTCGTTCGCACCGCACAATTACAATCCCGGGCGCCTGAACATCGAGGAAAACTGCGGTGCCGAGGTGATTGCCGAAATGAAGCGGCGCGGCCATGACGTCGAAACCTGGCCCAAGTACCCGGCCGCCAATGCCGGGGTATGCGCAGTGAAAATCGATCCTGAAACAGGCCTGCGCCATGCCGGGGCTGACCCGCGGCGCGAGGGCTACGCGCTCGCCTGGTAAAGTGATGAAAGCCAGGAGGCGAAATTCAGGGGGCGAAACCCGGGTCTAGACAGCAGCGCAAGCGCTTGCCACCGGTGGCACATCCGGTTCAGGACGGCATGTGCTGCAAGAACCACTCTGCCGGCAGCCTGCGGCCTCTGCCCGCCGCACGCGCAAGTTCGTAGAGCCTGGGGGCGACCGCCGCGAACTGCAATCCCGTGCCCCCGTTGTTTTTGAACACCGTGATGTCGTCGCGCCGGGCGCGGCGCGGCGCAGCCCCGGCGATCAAATCCGCCAGGTCGATGATTTTTTCCCAGCTGAGTATGCCGGCCGCGACCGGGCCTGCCAGGTCGCCGTTGCGGTGCTCCATCGCGCCCGACTTGGAGTGGGCAACGACCAGCGCCGCACGCCGCATGGTTTCATCGTCGAGTTCGCGGCGCGTGCTGCCCTTGTCGCCGCTGACGATCGATACGACATGCGCGCCGGGAGCGAGCCAGCGCCCGTCGAGAACCGGTTCGCTGGCGTTGGTTGCGGCAATCACGATGTCGGCTTCCGTGACCGCCTCGCGGGCGCTGTCCACGGCGCTGACGTTCACGCCCAGCTCGCCGGCGGCGCGCGCGGCAAATGCCTGGCGCCGTTGCGCGTTCGGGCTGTAAACCCGGACCCGGCGCAGCCTGCGCACGGCGCTTGTGGTTTTCAGATGCCACCACGCCTGCTGCCCGGTGCCGATCAGCCCGAGATCTGACGCATCCTCGCGCGCCAGCAGGCGCACGCTGAGCGCGCTGGTACATGCCACCCGCACCAGCTGAATCAGGCCATCGTGAATGACTGCAGCAGGCGCAAGATTCGCGGTGCCGAACACCAGCACCAGCCCGCAGTACGTGCCGCCCGGTCCGCGCGGCAGCTTGTCGCGACGCGCCCTGCCGTCGACCCGCCCTTCGAACACGGCGTCCGAGGTGATTCTCAGCGTGATATAGCCATCGCCGAGCAGCGCGCCTTCCATGCTCTTGAAACAGTAGGTCACGCCGGGCTCGTCCAGCGGTACCCGGGTCTGGCTGCGGGGACGCTCGACCGAGGCGCCACCAGCCATGGCGCGATAAGCGCGTTCAAGCGCCGCCATGCATTCATCTACATCGAGGATGCTGGCAACGTCGTCGTTGTCCAGCAACAGCACTTCGTCAGGCACGGTGGGGACCTACTTTACCAGTCCCAGTTCGGTCATGATGCCCTTGGTCTGGTTGTACTCGTTCTCCATGTACTTGCCGAATTCCCTGCTGCGCAGGAAGTTTCCGTCCCAGAACTGCTTCTCCAGTACCGCTTTCCACTCGTCAGTAGCCACCACCTTGGCGAGCACGTCTTCCCAGTAGGCCACCTGTGCGGCACTGAGGCCCCGCGGGCCGATGATGGCCCGCCAGTTGGATAACGACACGTCATAGCCCTGTTCGCGCAGCGTCGGCACCTGTGCCAGATCGCCTCCCATGCGCTGGGGCGCGCTCACTGAAATGATTCTCGCCTTGCCGTCGCGCATCTGGCCGACTGCCGTGGCCACCGCGGACGAGACCAGCTGTATATGGCCGCCGAGCAGCGCGGTCAGCCCCTCCGCATTGGTTTTGAACACCACGACCTTCAGCCGCTTGGGATCGACGCCGCCGGCCTTCGCCAGCAACGAAAGCGCCAGGTGGTTGGTGCCGCCGCGGTTGCTGACGCCGACGCCGATGGAATCGGGGTCTTTCTTCAGCGCCTCGATCAGGTCCCTGGCGTTTTTGATGGGCGAATCGGCGCGCACGGTCAAGGCGGTGAATTCATTGACCATCAGCGCAAGCGGCGTGAAATCCCTGAAATGCTGCGGCGTGATGCCCGCTATGTGGTTGCCGATCAGCGTCGGATTGCCGATGTCCAGATAGTGCCCGTCGCCAGGGTTCTGGTTGATGTAGGTTCGCGAGATCGTCTGGTTTCCGCCGGGCTTGTTCAGCACGGTGATCGGCACCGGCATCAGCTTCTGCTCCTGGGCGATTTTCTGGATGATGCGCGCGACCCGGTCGTTGCTGCCGCCAGGTGCGGAGGAAACCACCAGTTCCACCGCTTTCTCGGGTTTCCAGGACTGCGCGCCACCGCTTGCGGCTGCGACGGTCAATACCAATCCTGCTGCGAAAACGCCCGCCCTGCGCAACGCGGTCTGCCTGCATGCCATGTCGTCCTCCTTGTGAATGCTTATGGTATTGCCGCGGACCGAAGTGCGGGCGGCGGCTAGGTCCTGAGCGTGGTCGAGCGGTCCTCCTCGACCAGCGCCCTGAGGGTCTTGGAAGCGAACTCGCGATGGTACAGGATGTAAACCACCCACCCTGTTGCCGCCATCATCAGCCACGGGTGCAGGAACCAGGCCAGCGCCGCCAACGCAAAATAGTAAGCGCGCAGCCCGCTGTTGAAATTGACGCCGGCGTACGAGGTGATGCGCGCGATGCGGTTGATGTGCGGCGCATACTGCTCGGTGTTGTCCTTGGGCTGCTTGGGCGCGGCGCCCACCAGCGTCGAGCAGAAGCCGAGCTGGCGTATGGCCCACGAGAATTTGAAGAATGCGTAGGCGAAAATCATCACCAGCAGCAGGATCTTGATTTCGAGCAGGCGCTGCGAGGCCTTGACGGTGAACGGCAGCTCGGACACCACATCCAGCGCCTGCTGCACATAGCCCATCAAGGCAATGAGCGCACCCAGCACCAGCATGGTGGTGGAGGCGAAAAATTGGGAGCTGCGCGTCAGGTTGCGCATGATGTTGACGTCAACCATGCGGTTGTCGCGCTCTATCATGCGCACCATCCATTCGCGGCGGAATCCGTCCATCTGGCTGTGCAGGCTGGGCACCCGCCTGCCGCGCCAGCTGGCGAATATCGCGTAGCCGACCCAGGTCGTCAGCAGGAACGCCACGGCAATGAGGTCAAGCCAGGTGATATTGAGTTCGCTGAGCACACGCAAACTGAACACGTTGTTCATCTCGGCAGTGGTCCGTCGGTCATGTCGGCCGTTTCACGCAAACAGCATCAGAACGCCAGTATAGCCGTAGAGGCGGTTATGCGAAATTTCGCCGTTGCAGAAAAATCCGACCAGCGGGAAATCCCCCAGCGCGGCGCGGATCATTTTCAACTCCGCGGAATCCGGACCGAACAGGCCGGCGCCGCGCCCCAGGCACGAATAGTACACGCCGCCGCGCGGCTTTGAATACATCCCCTTGCTGATGCTCTCCAGCATGCGCGTCATGTCATCGCGGGCGGTGGCGCCATCGCGGCGGCAGAACATGACGCTGCTTCCCGGCTCCAGCAACTCCCCGATCGCGATCAGCCTGTTCGCCGGGTCTATGCCCACCAGGTTGCGCACCAAGTAGTCACCGGTGTCGCTGCCCGGGATGGGCAATCCGGCGAAAATGACACCGCCCGCACGATTCAGGTCGCGCGCCAGGGTTTCGCCGACATCCTCGCTGAACACGTCGAGCGCCGGGCGCCCGTCCAGGCTGATGATCACGTTGCGCTGGCAGGCAGTGATCACATGCCTGGGGCCGACCGGCATGCAACCTTGGCTGAGCCGGGTTGCCACCGCCACGGCATCGGAGAACACCACGCCCGACACGCCGCCGTCAACGACATCGTCCGCAATCTGCAGATTCTGGCGGCGCGAACTGGTGAGCCCACCGACCAGAAATCCGCTTTCGACGCGCTCCGCCAGGCGAGTAATCAGCTCGCTCACTCCTCGGTTGTAGGGATCGGCATGCACGATGGCGATATTGGCCGGGGCGCTGCCGCATTGCAGTTGCGCAGCATCAACATCGCTCTCGCTGGCGATGCCCGAGAAGATGCGAAAGGAGCCCGGTTCGAAATCACCCAGCATCACCGCGATCGCAGGCTCGTCGAGATACTCGCGTGCCGTGGCGCAGATGCCGATGCCAACCGCGCCTACCCAGTGCTGAACCCCCGTCGACTGCCTGAACAACGCCAGGATGTCGGCCATGTGATCGGCCAGCAGATCGGTAACGTAGAGGAATCCCAGATTTGCCGGTCCGGCACCAAGCTGGGCCAGGCAGGATTGCGCCGCCTCGCGCCAGTCGGCGGCACCGGCATGACCATATCGGAATCCCGTCATCGTCGTTCGCGACCTGGACTCCCCCTCAGATCCGCTTCACCCAGCCCGGCAGCGCCTCGATGCGCTTGACCCAGGCCGCCACGCCCGGATAGGGATCGAGCGGCAAGTCGCCTTCATGCGCAACCGACACATAAGGGTAGCAGGCGAGGTCTGCAATGGTCGGCCGTCCTGCCGCCAGCCATTGGTTGTCCTTGAGCCGGCTTTCCAGCACCTGCAAGCCGCTGCGGCCGTAGCCCTGGTACTCTTCCAAGCTGCCGATATTCCTGATTCCCGTTTTCACGCCACGCGCCCACTGCAGGCCGTAGTGGATCTCGTTGTTGGACAGCGCCAGCCATTGCATCACCTCTGCCATGCCGACAGGGTCGGTGGGCAGCCATTGCTCGCCACCATGCTTGCGCGCGACATACACAAGGCAGGCCGTGGAATCCCAGAACGCGCGTCCCCCGTCTTCAAGCACCGGCACCTGGCCACGCGGGTTGAGCTTGAGAAACTCCGGCTGCTTGTGCGCCTTGGTCTTGAAATCGAGCAGCACTTTTTCATACGGCAGCTTGAGAAATTCAAGCAGCAGGCGCACCTTGTAGGCATTCCCCGATGTCTGGCTCATGTACAGCTTCATCACTGGTTCCTCCGGCAGTAAAAAAACAGATGTGGCGCATCGTAACACGCACCCTGCGCCGCGGTCATGAGCCCCGGAAGGCGTACCTCATCACATATAATAGGCACGCCTACCGCCCGAGGAGCCGCAATGAACCTGGACCGAGTAACCTCCGGACACGACCTGCCCGACGACTTCAACGTAATCGTCGAAATCCCGATGAACGCCGATCCGATCAAGTACGAGGTGGACAAGGAAACCGGTGCGATGTTCGTCGACCGCTTCATGTCCACCGCCATGCACTATCCCTGCAACTACGGCTATATTCCGCACACGCTGTCGCGCGACGGCGATCCGGTTGACGTGCTGGTGCTGTCCCCGGTTGCACTGATTACCGGCGTGGTCGTGCGCTGCCGCCCGGTCGGCATGCTGCGGCTCACTGACGAATCAGGCGGCGACGAAAAAGTGCTCGCAGTGCCCGTCGACAAGCTGTGCAGCCTCTACCGCAAGATAAAATCGCCGCAGGACCTGCCCGAGCTTGTGTTGTCGCAAATCGCGCACTTTTTCGAGCACTACAAGGACCTTGAACCCGGCAAATGGGTCAGGGTCGGCAGGTGGGCAGGACCCAAACAAGCAAAAAAAGAAATCCTCAGCGGCGTGAAACGCTACCAGCGGGCGGCGAAAAAACCGATGTTCTGAATCACCTGCGCGTGCTGGAATCCGCGTGCCCCGCGGCAGAAAAGCCGCGGGGCCGCACATTTTTCAGCCGAACACCAGGTATGCGGACAACACGACGACGCAGATTCCCGCGAATGTTCCACTGTAGCGTTCCGTGCGCGATACCGCCCGGCCGACCACCACCTGGATCGGCACCCTGGCGAGTTCCAGCACCCTGCTGGTGACCGAATCCTCGAGCATGCGGGTGATCGAGTTTTTGCGCGCCGTGCCGATCACGATGTGGTCCACCCCCAGACGCTGCGCCACGCGGCAGATGGTCTCTGCCCTCTCGCCGAATTCGATATGCGCAACATAGGCGATGCCCGCATCCTCGAGCAATCCGCGCGCCGGCTCCAGTGCCTTGCCGGCCTCGGCGCGGTGATAGGCGTCCTGGTCATCCCTGGCGACGAAGCGTGACACATAGCGCGAAAATGGCGCGCGCACATGCAGCAAATGCACCTCCATGGGATGGTGGTCGCGCACTTCCGCGATCACATGGCGCACCGCCTTGAGCGCATTGGCCGAGCCGTCGACCGGGACCAGCACCCTGATCTTGCTGCCCTGCTCGCGCGCGGCCGACAGGGTGCCCGCAATTTCGGTGAAGCGGCCGTCCATGCGAGCGCTGATCCTGCGATGGTTGGAAACAAATCCGGCCGCAAGCACACCGCCTATGACCGCAACATAGGCCGTCCACACCGCGGCGGGATACTGGGCGAGAACGTCCTTGAGCAGCGGCTCGCCTGTCACCATCTTCACCGCCGTCCAGGCCAGCACGCCAGAGCCCACATAAATGATGACAGGATAGCGTTCCACGAATTTGAGGATGAGCTGGCTGCCCCAGATGACGATGGGTATGCTGATCAGCAGCCCGAGAACCACCAGCAAAAAGCTGCCCTGCGCAGCCCCTGCAACTGCCAGCACGTTGTCCAGCCCCATCAGGGCGTCGGCCACCACGATGGTCTTCATCGCTCCCCAGAAATCGCGCGCGGAATCAGGATGATGATCGCCACCGCTGTCGTTGTCCGCCAGCAGCCGGTACGCGATCCAGATCAGCAGCACGCCGCCGATCGCCAGCAACCCGGGAATTTTCAGCAGCCATACCACCAGCATGGTCATAATGGTCCGCACCGCGATCGCGCCGGCGGTGCCCCAGATGATGGCCTTGCGCTTGAGGTGTGGCGGCAGATTGCGCGCAGCCAGCGCTATGACTATCGCGTTATCGCCCGCCAGCACCAGGTCGATAATGATGATGGCAAGCAGCGCCGAGAAAAACTCCGTGGAAAACAACTCCATGTCAGCCTCCGTTTCGTGTCCGGTTAAGCCTCATCCGGAACGCACGGTCGCAAGACCACGCCGTTTCCGGCGAGGTCTTGCCTGCAGATTCGTGCTCGCGCACGTGAATCCGCCGACACGGCCGGGGGCGGCCAACCAGCCCCGTAATGACGACCGCATCGCAGGCAGCCGTTGCGGCTGCCCTTGGCTACTCCCCTCTTAGAGGAAGGCTCACGATCAGCACAAAACGACATCCTGATTCGCGAGTGGGTCGCATTATATGGGCTCACGCGCGCCGCATCAAGCCCGGCGACCGCGTGGCTCAGTCCGGCTACCATGAAAGCGCTGCTGTAGCGGGTTTAGTTGGCCTTGCCCGGGGTAGTCGGATAAAATTTGCGGGCTAAAAAACTCGAGGGGCGCGATGGCCCGGGCAGCCACGACCAGCCGGATGTTGGTCGTGGCTGCCGGCCTCCCGCCGCGCAGTCCCTGCATGGGCTGCCGCATTGCCGGATGCGGCAGCATCCAGGAAATCTCGCAACCACCTGCTTCAATTAACAGCTTTCAGCACACAAGGAAAGACCCGAACACCATGCGACTGTCCACCTTCGTACTCAAATCCGCCCCGGCCGATGCTCGCCTCGGCGCCCTGCTCAACGAAAAAATGCTCGACCTCGCGATCGTCGAACAGGCGCTGAACGACGGCAGGCGCCTGGTCCCGGGGTCGATGAAACAGCTGCTGGCGTTGGGCAGCAGCGGGCTCGATCGCGTGCGGCAAATCCTCGCCCATGCAAGCGCCAATACCGCCAGGCTCCCCGCCGGCGCGTTGCTCGCGCTTGACGCGATCCGCTTTCTGCCGCCGATCCCCGATGCCGAGAAATTCCTGTGCGTGGGCAAGAATTACCGCACCCACCTCGAAGAGCTCAAGCGCAACGACCTGATCAAGGAGATGCCGGGCGAGCCCACCGGCTTCATCAAGCTCAACTCGTGCCTGACCGGCCACGGCGCAGAGGTCGAGCGCCCGGCAACGATCTCGCGCCTCGATTACGAGCCCGAACTGGTGTTCGTCATCGGCAAGCGCGCTTTTGGCGTGAAAAAGAAGGATGCCTTCGACTACGTCGCCGGCATCACCATACTCAATGATCTCACCTGCCGCGACACGCAGAAGCGCGAAGTCGCCTCCGGCTCGCGTTTCTGGACCTCCAAGAACGCGCCCGGCTTCGGCCCGCTCGGCCCCTGCATCATCACCATGGACGAAGTGCCTGATCCGTACGACATCTGGGTCACCTGTAGCGTCAACGGCGAGCGGCGCATGCGCGTCAACACCAGCGACCAGATCTGGAAGCTGCCCGACATCATCGAACACTTTTCGCGCCTGATGCCGCTGGAGCCCGGCGACATGTTCTCGACCGGCGCGCCGGGCGGCGTGGCCGTCGGCAAACCCAATGCCGAAGACCTTTACCTCAAGCCCGGCGATGTCATCGAATGCGCCTTCGAAAAACCCGCGATGACGCTGAGCAACCGCATCATCGCACCCCGGGTCTGACTGCGTAACCCCGCATAAAAAGCGGCCCGCGGGCCGCTTTTTCTACCTATCTTCACGATCAGTCATTGCCGCGCCAGCACCTGCAGCCGCGCATCCTCCGGCCTTTCCGCAGAAAGCGCCTGCCAGTACTTGCGCGCCTCGTCGCGCAGTTCCATCTGAGCCAGCCAGGCAGCGTATGCCACCCGCGTTGAAACCGACGCGTCGGGTGGCGGACGCAGCGCCGCCGCGCGCGCCTGCAAATCGGCGGAAGCGACGCTGAAATCGCCGACTCCAAGATAGCTGCGTCCGTCCTGCAGCCGTGCCGACACTTCCCAGGTGTAGCTGGCGCCTTCCTTCAGGCGCATCGATGGCAACGCAAATGAGGTGCCCTCCACCTCTGACTGGATCAACGTTCTGCCGCTGTCATCCGTGAGTTCGAAGCGGTACTTCAATCCGGGCGCCGGCGCCTGCCAGCCAAATTCGGGATTGCCATGCAGCGTCCTGGTTCCCGACAGTCCGAGCAGCGCGATGCGGTTGCCGGTGCGTCCGCTGCGCATCACGAACGCGGCCTGCGTGACCGCCCCGGGCCGGATGCGCACATCGGCGCCGCCCTTCGCCAGCGGGCTTGCGCGCTTTGCCGGTTTTGCACCACTCACGCCGTGCAAACCATCGCGGCCAAACCGCACCTGCGACGGACCGGCGACACTGTACTCGTCCCCGGTCCCGAGATGGATCGCCACCAGCCGCGCACCCGCTTCCAGCGTGACGCGCGTGTCGGCCTCGATTTCAGCGAGTATCGTCACGCCACCGGCAGCGCCCGGCGCAGACACCCGGCCCGTCAGGTCGGTAATCATGGCCACCGGTTCCGCACCAGCGACCATGGGTAGCGCAAGCCACAGCATCAGCGCCGCTTTCTGCCATCGCCGCGTGATCGCATGCTTAGCTGTCATAAAAAATCATTCTCCGCTGCCCTGCTCGCCAGCATACCCGTAAACCTCGACTGGCGTATGCCCTTTGAGGGGCAGGGGCCCGAGTTGCCGCAGCGCCGCTGACTGCGGCAGATTGTCCGCCACCACCCTCGAACACGCCAGCTGCACGCCAACTTCCTTGGTCAGACTCTCGAGGCGCGAAGCCACGTTGATGACATCGCCGATCGCAGTGTAATCATGGCGGGTGGACGAACCGATATGACCCACCACGGCATCGCCCGCATGCAGGCCCACGCCGATCTCGAGCAGCCGCTCCCCGCGTTCCATCGCCTGCGCATTGGTGCGCGCCACATGGCGCAGCAGGTCGCGTCCCGCCTCGAATGCCGCGAGGCAGGGGTTGTCGAGCGTGTTCGGGGCACCGAACACCGCCATGATGCCGTCGCCCATGAAACTGGTGACGGTGCCGCCGCGCGCGTGTATCAGGGCCACGGCCTCTTCGAAATAGCGGTTGAGAAAACCCACGACTTCTTCAGGTGTCATGCCTTCGCTGCGCGCGGTGTAGCCGCGAATGTCGGAGAACAGCGCGCATATGAATCGTTTCTCGCCGCCCAGCACCGCATGCAGGCGCCCCTGCAGAATCTGCTGCATGACCGGCGGGCTCACATAGCCGGAAAAAACGCTGCGCAGGCGGCGCCGCTCGCGCAGCTGCAACCCCGTCTCGTACGCATTCCTGCCAGCCAGCGCCAGCAGGCCGGTCAGCGCAATCGCGGCGACCGGCAGGTGCACGCCGTGAAACAGCAAGGCAGTCGCCAGCAGCATCAGCAGCCCGGCGAACACCGCAGCAACCACCGCCAGCAGCAGCGCCCGCCCTCTCACCCGCCACAGCAGCGCCGCCGCGACGATCAGCGCCATCACGATCAGCGGCGAAACCGTGGAGATGAGCCTGCCGCCGAGCAGGCTGCGCAGGGTCTGCGCATGCAGCAGCACACCGGGGCTGCTCTTGGCATTGTCTTCCCAGGCCGCAAGCGGCACGGGCAGGCGCTGGCGGTCCTCGAACGGCAGCATCACGCCCAGCAGCACCGGCCTGCCTTTGAACGTGCGCTGCAGCATGGGCAGATCCTGCGCCCGCGCCCAGGCCAGCACCCGCTGCAGCGGGATGTAGTCGAAACGCGCGCCACTCGCGTAGTCGATCAGGCCGCGGCCCGGCTCGATGCCGAGGCGGCGCGCAATCTGCCCGGCGAGCGTCGCCACGGTCTCGCCGCCTTCACCCAGGCGTTCGTCGAAACGGCGCACCACCCCGTCGGCATCGGGCCTGAGCAGGGCATAAGCGGTCGCGCCCTGACCAGCGGCGGTCACGAAAGGCTTGTGTATCGGGCGCGGCGCACCTGCGGGATCCACGCTGAGCGCCAGCACCAGCGGAAAAGCGCGACGCGCTTCCAGGATGCCGCGCAGCAGCGCCGCGTCGTAACCCGTCACCACGGTCTCGTAACTGCGGTCGGGCAGCACGATATCCACGCCCAGCACAGCGGGTTGCGCCGCAGCCATGGCCTGCAGAAACTGCCCGAGGTGCCGGTGCCACAGCGCCAGCGGTTCGGGCAGTTCGCGGATGCTGTCCTCGTCTATGCCGACCACCACGATGTCACGGGGCGCTGCGCGCGGCGCTACCGCGCGCAGCAGCGCGAACTGCATGTCGAGCAGCCTGAAGTCCGCAGGCGAAAATGCGGGGATGAAGTGGAAAGCCCCTCCCAGCGCGACGACCAGCGCCAATATGGCGCGCGCCATCATCGCTCCTGCCCCTTTTTGGCCACCCGGCATCCCTTGAAAAGCCGCTCTTAATCAGAGCTTTGTCGGTCTATAATAGCAACCAGCCATGGTTTAGTGCCACCACTCTTGGGGCACCGGAGAAAACAGTCATGCGCAGCGCTGCGCGCGATGCGGAATGCGGATCCAGGCGGCCGTTGCCGGGCGGTTTCTGTGCCCGTCTCGTTCTCGCCTGCCTTGTTCTTGCCTGCGTTTCCTACGCCGCGCCGGCCGCCGAGCAGCGCGTGGCGCTGGTGATCGGCAACAACGCCTATCCTGCGGCCCCGCTCAAGAATCCCGTCAATGACGCGCGCGCGATGGCCAGGTCGCTCAACCAGATGGGATTCGAGGTCATCCTGCGCACCAATCTCAATCAGAAGGGCATGGTTGAAGTGCTGCGCGAATTCGGCGCGCGTCTGCGTGAAGGCGGCGTTGCGCTGTTCTACTATTCCGGCCACGGCATGCAGGTGAAGGGCCGCAACTACCTGATTCCGGTAGACGCCGACATCCGCAGTGAAGACGAAGTGCCGTACATGAGCATGGACATGGCGCAGGTGCTCGACAAGCTGGAAACCGCGCGCAGCCGCGCCAATCTGGTGATCCTCGACGCCTGCCGCAACAATCCCTTCATCCGCACCTTCCGCTCCAGCCGCGTCGGCCTGGCGCAGATGGACGCGCCGGGCGGCACCCTGCTCGCCTTCGCCACTGCGCCGGGCTCCGAAGCACGCGACGGCGACGAGGAAAATGGCGTCTACACCAAGCACCTGCTGGCGCACATGGCCACGCCCATGCTGCCGGTGGAGGTCATGTTTCGGCGGGTGCGCGAGGGCGTCACCACCGAAACCAAGAACCGCCAGATTCCGTGGGAGAGTTCATCCCTGACCGGCGACTTCTATTTCAACCAGGCCGGCGCTGCGCCGGCCCGCGCGCCTGCAGTCCCGCCCAAGCCACTGCAAACTGCGCCCGCGGCGGGCGTCGATCGCGTTACGGTCGAACTCGCGTTCTGGAACAGCATCAAGGACAGCACCAACACAGCCGATTTCCGGGCCTACCTGGAGCAGTATCCCGCCGGCAGCTTCGCCGGCCTTGCGCGCAACAGAATCGCCAGCGCCGCCGCGCGCGGAGACTCTCCCGCGACAGCAACGCCGGCAGCAGCACAGCCTGCCACGCCGCCGGCAGCGGCAACCAAGGCAATCAATGTCGCGTCGCGCGCCCCCGATGCCGCCACGGCGCGCAGCACGTCCCGCGCCCCGCTGATCGGCGACAGCTGGACCTACCGCCTGGTGGATGAGCGCCAGGATCGGCTGCTGGCGACAGTCACGCATGAAGTCGCAGCGGTGAGTGCGGGCACGGTCAGCGAAGCCATCAGCATCAAGGAACAGGCACGCTGGCGGTCTCAGGAAGAAACGCCGCTCGAAGTGCATCTGCTTGAACAGCGTCTTGCGGAAGGCGTGGTCCTGCAGCAGTTCGCGCCTTTTCTCGGCGCGCATGCGGAACTTGCGGTGGGCAGCAACTGGAAAAACATCCCCGGCCTGAGCGCGATGTCCGCGTTTGACGCCTGGCAGAGCAGCGCAAAAATCGTTGCCCGCGAAAAAATAACACTGCCCGCCGGAGAATTCGACGCCTACCGCATGGAATTCGAGGCCCTGCGTCGCGCGCCCACTTCCCCCATAGACAGGACGGTCATCCGCATCGTGCTGACCGCCTGGTACGCGCCGGAAGCCAAGCGCGTGGTAAAAATCGTGCGCAAGACCTACAGTCAGCAAGGCAGATTGCAGGACACCGACCGCTACGAGCTGCTGAGCTACAACGTGCGCTAGCAGATTGCAATCTCCATGACGACCGCCCATTCCACGACTCCCGAGCTGCCATTGCTGCTGCGCAGCGCCCACAACGGGATCGTCACGCTCACCCTCAACCGCCCGCAGCAGTACAACGCCCTGTCCTCAGCACTGCTGATCGAATTGCAGGCCGCATTGGACAGCATCGCGCGCGATGCCACCGCGCGGGTGGTGGTCATTGCCGGCGCCGGCAGGGCGTTCTGCGCCGGCCACGACCTCAAGGAAATGCGCGCCCACCCGGACCGCAAGTTCGTGCGCGACGTGTTCCGGCGCTTCAGCCACCTGATGCTGGGTCTCACGCGCCTGCCGCAACCGGTGATCGCGCGCGTGCACGGCGCCGCCTTTGCCGCGGGGTGCCAGCTGGTGGCGCAATGCGATCTGGCGGTGGCGTCGGAAACGGCGCAATTCGCGACCTCGGGGGTGAAATACGGCCTGTTCTGCAATACGCCGGGCGTCGCCCTCGCGCGCAATGTGTCACGCAAGCAGGCGATGGAAATGCTGCTGACCGGCGAACCCATAGATGCACGCACCGCGCTGGCGCGTGGCCTGCTCAACCGCGTTGTGGCTGACGATGCGCTGGACGCGGAAATTGCCCGGCTGGCGCAGTCTGTTCTGGACAAGACCCCGGTTGCGGTAGCCGCCGGCAAGCGCGCTTTCTACCAGCAGGTCGAAGCGGGACTGGAGCAGGCTTATGAACTTGCCACCGAAGCCATGGTCTGCAACATGATGACCGAGGATGCGGCAGAAGGCATAGACGCCTTCGCGCAAAAGCGCGCGCCGCGATGGAAAGGAAAATAGCGCGGCAAGCGCCGTCCGTAACCGCCCAATTCGTCGAGGCCGCAACATGAAATCGTTACCAGGATTGATACTGCTGTTGCCGCTGGCTGCGCAGGCCGGCGGCTCCAACTACGGCATCGCGCCCGGGGCCCTGCCCAATCTTGCCGGCAAGGTCAGCGAATGGCCGGTGCCCACGCCGCGCTTCGCGCGCGACCCCGCGGTCGCCCCCGACGGCAGCATTTACGTCGCGGTAATGAGCGGCAACAAGGTCGCGCGCTTTGATCCCAGGACCCAGACTTTCAGGGAGTGGGACCTGCCTTCCGGCCACCGCCCGCACGGCCTGCTGGTGGACAAACAGGGCATGGTGTGGACCACCGGCAACGGTAACGGCACCATAGGCAGGCTCGATCCCGCAAGCGGCAAGATCGCCGAATTCAGGACGCCTTCCGGCGGTGGCGGTCCACACACGCTCATCATCAGCGACGACCAGAGCACCATCTGGTTCACCATGCAAAGCGGCAACAAGGTTGCGAGCCTGGACACCAGAAACGGCGCCATGCGCGAATACCCGACTTCCGGCGGACCTTATGGCCTGGCGCTGGACAAGGCCGGCAATGTCTGGTTCTGCCGCATGGGCGACAACAAGATGGGCAAGCTTGATCCGAAGACGGGCCAGATGAGCGAAGTCGACATGGGGCGCGGCTCACGGCCGCGGCGCGTTGCCGCATCGCCCGACGGCATGCTGTGGGTCGCGCTTTATGGCAACGGCAAGCTGGCCAAGCTCGATCCCGTTGCGATGAAGGTGGTCAAGCAGTATCAGCTGCCCGCCGGCGATGCCGGCCCCTATGCCGTGACCACCGATGGCGGCGGCATGGTGTGGGTGAACGAAATCAACACCGATACCGTGGTGCGCTTCGATCCCATGACCGAGCAGATGCGCGTGGTGCAGCTGCCATCTTCCAACGCCGGCATCCGCAAGATGGTAACCGACGCCAGCGGCAGGCTGTGGTACATGGGTTCGCATAACGGGCGGCTGGGCGTGATTGAATAAGCAGCAAATTCACATGAACCGGGGCGACAGGATTCAATCCTGCCCATCCGGGAATCCCGCCCAATTGCGATTCCTGCTTGCAATCGTCCTGCTGCTCGCGTCGCAGGCAGTATCTGCCGACGACGCCTTATGGGAAAAGCTCAAGAACGGCGGTTATGTCATCCTGATCCGCCACGCCGAAACCGATCCGGGTGTTGGCGATCCGCCCGGGTTCAGGCTGAATGACTGCAAAACCCAGCGCAACCTCAATGACGCCGGACGCGAGGAAGCGAAGCGCCTCGGCGCGGCGTTCGCGAAACGCGGCATTCCCGTCGCCAAAGTGATGGCCAGTCGCTGGTGCCGCGCGCTGGATACTGCGCGCATCGCTTTCGGCGGGGCCGAGCCCTGGCCCGCGCTCGACAATACCTTCGAGGCACCGCAGCGGCGCGAACCGCAGATGCGCGAAGTGCGCAAAGCGCTCGCCAAGCCGGCCGCCGGCGGCAATCTGGTGCTGGTCACCCATGGCGTCAACGTCTACGCGCTCACCGGCATTTCGCCGGCAACCGCGGAACCCGTGGTAGTGCAGCCCGGCGGCCAGCCTGCCACCCTGGGCCGGCTGGCCATACGCTGACCCTGGCGCCCCTCTTCCGCGCCTACTTTGCTTCCATCGCCAGCATCAGCTGGTTGAGCCGCTTCACGAACCCCGCCGGATCTTCGAGCTGGCCGCCCTCGGCGAGCAGCGACTGGTCGAACAGGATTTGCGCAAGGTCGCTGAAGCGCTGCTCCACGGCCTCGTCGCGCAGCCGCAGCACCAGCGGGTGCCGCGTGTTGATTTCGAGGATGGGTTTGGACACCGGCACTTTCTGACCGGCGGCCTTGAGCATGCGCTGCAGGTTGGCGGTCATGTCGTGCTCGTCGGCAACCAGGCAGGCTGGCGATTCGGTGAGGCGCAAAGTAACACGCACTTCCTTGACGCGCTCGCCCAGCGCCCCGGCGATCTTGTCGGCAAGTTCCTTGAACTCTCCCGCCTCCTTCTCCTGCTCTTTCTTTTCCGCCTCGTCTTCAAGCTTGCCCAGGTCAAGGGCGCCCTTGGCCACCGACTGCAGCGGCTTGCCCTCGAACTCGGTGAGGAAGGACATCATCCACTCGTCGACGCGATCCGACAGCAGCAGCACTTCTATGCCCTTCTTGCGGAACACCTCGAGGTGCGGACTGGATTTGGCAGCGGCAAAGCTCTCGGCGGTAACGTAGTAGATCTTTTCCTGATCGGGCTTCATGCGCGATACATAGTCGCCAAGCGAAACTTCCTCGTCGGCGTTGTCCTTGTGGGTGGAGGCGAAGCGGAGGATTTTGGCGATGCGCTCGCGGTTGGCGTGATCCTCGCCCACGCCTTCCTTGAACACGCGGCCGAACTCCTTCCAGAACGTCGCGAACCTGTCCTTTTGGTTCTCCGCCAGGTCCTCGATCATCGCCAGCACGCGCTTCACCGAGCCGGCGCGTATGGTCTCGACGTCCCTGGACTCCTGCAGGATTTCGCGCGACACGTTGAGCGGCAGGTCGTTGGAATCGATGACCCCGCGCACGAAGCGCAGGTAATGCGGCATCAGATGCTCGGCGTCGTCCATGATGAACACGCGCCGCACATAGAGCTTGATGCCGCGCCGGTGCTCGCGGTCCCACAGGTCGAATGGCGCCTTGGCCGGGATGTACAGCAATTGCGTGTATTCCTTGCGCCCCTCGACCTTGTTGTGCGAGTAGGCAAGCGGCGCCTCGAAATCGTGGGCGACATGCTTGTAGAACTCGTGGTATTGCTCCTCGCTGATCTCGGACTTAGGTCTTGCCCACAGCGCACTGGCCTGGTTGACCGTTTCGTCCTCGTCGGTCGGCTTCTGAACGCCGGCATCCTTGTCCCATTCTTCTTTTTTCATCACGATGGGCAGCGTGATGTGATCGGAATACTTGCGGATGATGCCGCGCAGGCGAAAACCGCTGAGCAGCTCGTCTTCGCCCTCGCGCAGGTGCAGCGTGACCTCGGTGCCACGCACGGGCCTGTCGACCATTTCCAGGGTGTATTCGCCGCCGCCGTCGGATTCCCATTTCACGCCGTGCTCGGCAGCGAGCCCGGCGCGGCGGGTCACCACCGTCACCCGGTCGGCCACGATGAACGAAGAATAGAAACCGACGCCGAACTGGCCGATGAGATGGGCGTCCTTGGCCTGGTCGCCGGTCAGCTTCTGGAAAAACTCGCGCGTGCCGGAACGCGCGATGGTGCCTATGTTCTGTATGACCTCCTCGCGCGACATGCCGATGCCGTTGTCGGTGATGGTGATGGTGCGCGCCTTGGCGTCGCAGCCGACATGGATTCTCAGTTCGGGGGCATCTTCGTACAGCGCCTTGTCAGTAAGCGCCTCGAAGCGCAGCTTGTCGCAGGCATCGGACGCATTGGAAATCAGCTCGCGCAGGAAAATCTCCTTGTTGCTGTACAAGGAGTGGATCATCAGATGCAGCAGCTGTTTGACCTCGGCCTGGAAGCCCAGGGTTTCTTTGGTTTGCGTATCGGGCATCATTTATTTTCCTTATAAAACATGCAGTTGCAATATTGGGGCGGCTTAGGGATTTTTCAAGCTCAGAGCAAGATTCACAAACCCCGTCATATCTCTGTAACATTGCCGTCATAAATTCGGTTTTAATCAAAGTAATCTCAGAGGAGATCTGTATGCGTTCACCCGGCCTTGTACAACTCATTGCTGCAGCAGTATTTTCCGTCCTGGCCTCGGCAGCCTGGGCACAGCAGCAGCTCACCATTGTCACCTCCTTCCCCAAGGAGCTGACTGCGGCCTACAAGGCGGCTTTTGAAGCGCGCAACCCCGGAGTCAAGGTTGAGATCCTCAACCGCGGCACCTCCGCCGCCATCGCCTATGTGCGTGAAGCCCCGGCCAACAACAAGCCGGACATTTTCTGGGCCTCGGCGCCGGATGCCTTCGAGGTGCTGGCTGCGGCCAACCTGCTGCAGAAGTTCGACGGCAAGAACGCCGCCGTCCCCGCCAAGATCGGCAATTACCCCATCAACGACCCCGAGGGCTATTACTACGGCCAGGCGCTCGCCGGTTACGGATTGATGTGGAACACGCGTTACATGAAGGCCAACAAGCTGCCGGAGCCCAGGGAATGGGCTGATCTCACCAAGCCGGTTTACTTCGGACACGCCGCGATTTCATCGCCGTCGCGCTCCGGCACCACCCACCTAACCGTTGAGACCATACTGCAGGGCGAAGGCTGGGAAAAAGGCTGGCGCCAGATGATGGAAATCGCCGGCAACTGCGCGGCGATCACCGAGCGCAGCTTCGGCGTGCCGGACGGCGTCAACAACGGCCAGTATGGCATCGGATTGGTGATCGATTTCTTTGGCCTGGCCGCCAAATCGTCCGGTTTCCCGGTTGAATTCGTCTACCCGTCGGTCACTGCCATCGTGCCCGCCAACATCGGGCTGATTGCCAACGCCAAGAACGCCGAAATGGGCAAGAAATTCATCGCCTTCACGCTGTCCGAAGAAGGCCAGATGCTGCTGTTCGACCCCAAGATCAGCCGCCTGCCGGTGCTGCCCGCGCTGTACGCGAAGGCGCCCCAGGGCTATCCCAATCCGTTCAGCGGCAAGATCAAGCCCAAGGTCAGCTTCGACTCCGACCTTTCCCAATCGCGCTACTACCTGGTGAGTGCGATGTTCGATCACACCATCACTTTCCGTCACAAGGAACTGGTCGCCGCCACCAAGGCCATCCATGAAGCAGAGAAAAAGCTTGCGGGAAAAAACGTGCCGCAGGCGCGCAAGCTCATCGATGAAGCCCGTGAATATGCGTATACCCCGCTGGTCAAGGCCGACAAGGTCAAGGACAAGGGCTTCCTCGATCTGTTCAGCTCCACCAAGCGCGACGCCATGCGCACCAAGGAAGTCACTGCGCTGGAGGAATACTGGGGTCGCGAATCGCGCAAAAACTACGCCAAGGCCGAAGAACTGGCAAGGCAGGCTGCCGCGCTGATCAAGTAAGCCACTCAAAGCAACAGCAGCAATAACAGCAGCGCGGATGCGTACTGCCCCGCACCCCGCCCCTCTCTTCGCACGCCGCAAGAGGGGGGCCATGCACCCACCCGCTCAGCGCATTTTCCCGAAATTCATCCAGAGTAGCGCGCCTCCATGACCTCCCGCATCAGCCTGACCCAGGCGGCGATCGCGCTGCTGATCGCCGCCTTCCTGCTGCTGTTCCTGGTGATTCCGGTCGTCACCGTGGTTTACGTCGCCTTCAGCAACCCCGGTGGTGGCTTCACGCTCTCGCACTTCGGCTCGTTCTTCAGCCTGTCGCTGATGCGCGAATCGTTCTGGAACAGCCTGTACGTCGGTGGCATGAGCGTGCTCATCGCCTCCATCATCGCCCTTCCGCTCGCCTACTTCACCGTGCGCTTCCAGTTCCGCGGCGCCATTCTGATCCAGACCCTGGGGGTGCTGCCGCTGATCATGCCACCGTTTGTCGGCGCCACCGCGATGCAGCTCATCTTCGGCCGTAACGGCTCGGTCAACCTGCTGCTCGGTGAATGGTTCGGCATCAACATCCCGTTCATGGAGGGACTGAACGGCGTGATTTTCGTCGAGGCGCTGCATTACTTCCCGTTCATCCTGATGAACCTGATGGTGGCGCTCAACAACATCGACAACGCGATGGAAGAGTCGGCGCAGAACCTCGGCGCCAGCGGTTTCCGCCTGTTCCGCCGCATCGTGTTCCCGCTCGCCATGCCCGGCTACCTGGCGGGCGCGGCGCTGGTGTTCCTGAAAGTGTTCGACGACGTCGGCACGCCGCTGGTGCTGCACCAGACCAACATGCTGGCGCCGCAGGCCTTCCTGCGCATCACCCAGATTGGCATCGACGACCCCATAGGCTACGTCGCCAGCGTGATCATGGTCATCGCCTCGCTGGTCGCGCTGTGGGCCTCGACCTGGATCATGCGCGGCAAGGATTACGCCACTCTGCAGCGCGGCGGCTCCAGCCTGACCCGGCGCAGGCTCACGCCGTGGCACGCCTTCCTCGCCTACGGCTGGATCGTGTTCGTGCTGCTGCTGGTGCTGGCGCCACACGTCGGCATCCTGCTGCTGTCGCTGTCCAAGATCTGGAGCTTCAGCGTGGTGCCGGAAACCTTCACGCTGGAGCACTACTCGACGGTGTTTGGCGATTCCTCGCACATGATCTGGAACACCCTGCTCTACTGCGGCATTGCGGCGGCGCTCGACGTGGTGCTCGCCACCGCCATCGCCTACCTGATCCTGCGCACCAAGCTGCCGGGGCGACACCTGCTCGATTTCCTCGCCACCGCCGCCATCGCCATTCCCGGCGTGGTGCTGGGCATAGGCTATCTGCGCACCTTCCGCGACATGGAAGTGCCGTTCACGGGGGTGCCTTTCACTTCGTTCTGGCTGCTGATCGCCATTGCCTACACCGTGCGGCGCCTGCCCTACGCGCTGCGCTCCTGCATGGCCGCGCTGCAACAGCTGCACGTCTCGCTCGAGGAGGCCGCAGAAAATCTCGGCGCCGACAAGCGCCGCACGATTTACCGCGTGGTGGTGCCGCTGATCGCCGGCGGCATTCTCGCCGGCTTCGTCACCAGCTTCATGACCGCCGCAGTGGAACTCTCGGCCACCATCATGCTGGTCACCGCACAGAGCGACGCGCCGATGTCATACGGCATCTATCTCTACATGCAGAGCATCGCCGGGCGCGGACCGGGCGCTGCGCTGGGCGTGATCGCAGTGGTCATCGTCGGCGTCGGCACCTACCTTTCTTATTTGTTCATCAACCGTCGCGCCGCGCTCAAGGAAGCAAACATCACGCAGAAACTGGGGCTCTGAACATGCAAGAAAAAACCAAGGTCGAAATCCAGAATGTGTCCATGGCCTACGGCAAGACGCAGGTGCTGCGCGACGTCAGCCTGACCATAGAGCCCGGCGAATTCTTCGCGCTGCTCGGCCCCTCCGGTTCCGGCAAGTCCACCCTGCTGCGGCTGATCGCCGGCTTCAATCCCACGCAAACCGGGCGCCTGCTGATCGGCGGCGAGGACGTGTCCCAGGTGCCGCCGTGGAAGCGCAACATCGGCATGGTGTTCCAGAACTACGCGCTGTGGCCGCACATGACCGTGGCGCAGAATGTCGCCTTTGGCCTGGAGGAGCGCCGGATGCCACGCGACATCATCCGGCACAAGGTTGCCGCCGCGCTCGATCTGGTGGGGCTCGCCGACTACGGCGCGCGCCGCCCCAACCAGCTCTCCGGCGGCCAGCAGCAGCGCGTGGCGCTTGCGCGCACCATCGCCATCGAGCCCAAGGTGCTGCTGCTCGACGAGCCGCTGTCCAACCTCGATGCCAAGCTGCGGGTGCACATGCGCGTGGAACTGCTTGCGCTGCAGCGCAAGCTCGGCATCACCACCATTTTCGTGACCCACGACCAGGAAGAAGCGCTGTCGATCTCCGACCGCGTGGCAGTGCTCGACGGCGGCGTGATCCAGCAGGTCGGCACGCCGATGGAACTCTACGACACCCCGGTCAACCGCTTCATCGCCAACTTCGTCGGCACCATCAACCTGGTGCCGGGACGGGTCGAGGCGGCTTCCGCGTCCGGCGGCGCGGTGTTCGAGTCGCCGGCGCTGGGCCGCATCACGCTGCCACAGGCTGACGCGGCCGCTCCCGGCGGCACGGCGGAAATCGCGCTGCGGCCGCACACCCTTGCGCTCGCCGCGCCCGGCCATGCTGCCGACACGGTCCACCGATGGGTGGACGGTCGGGTCGCCGAACGCGAGTTTCTCGGCGAATTCATCCGCTATACCGTCAAGATCGGCGACACCATCCTAATCATCGACAGCACCCACTACGCGGGCGAACCCAGCTTTGCGCCCGGCAATGCCGTCAGGGTGGGGGTAAATCCCGAGCGTGCGCGGCTGCTGACTGCCTGAGTCCGCGGCAGGCAGGACGGCAACCCCGCAGTCTCGGAAACAGCAAGGGAAGCACACGCGACATGCCTACGGTAATCCGCCGGCTGCTGGCGACTGCAGCAGCGCTGCTTTGCACCGCCCTGCCCTTCACTGCCGCCGCGCAGGCCGGCGCAGCGAAATTCGGCTTTGTCATCATGCACGGCAAGGGCGGCAGCCCGCACCGCCACGTCGCGGACCTCGCCAACGACCTGGAACGCAGGGGTCACCTGGTCGCCAACCTGGAAATGCCCTGGTCAGGGCGACGCAATTACGACGTGCCCATCACTGCTGCCGAGGACGAAGTGGTCGCCGCGCTGCAGTCCATGCGCGACAAGGGGGCGCAGAAACTTTTCGTCGCCGGACACAGCCAGGGCGGGCTGTTCGCGCTCTATTTCGCCGGCAAGCACGAAATCGACGGCATCATCGCAATCGCGCCCGGAGGCGACGTCGGCAACCGGGTATTCCGCGAGAAGCTGGGCGAGTCGGTGGAGCAGGCGCGCAAACTCGTCGCCACAGGAAAAGGCGGCGAGCACGCACGGCTTTCAGATTACGAGGGCTCCAAAGGCGTGTACACCATCGCCTCGCCTCCCGCAGCCTATCTGAGCTGGTTCGACCCCGAAGGCGCCTTCAACCAGGCGCGCATCATGCGCGCCGTCAAGCCGCAGACACCGGTGCTGTACATCGTGCCTCGCAATGACTACCCCGGCCTGCTCAACGTCAAGCAGCGCATGTTCGGCGCACTGCCATCCAATCCGTCCACACGGCTATACGAACCCGACACCAGCCATCTCGGTGCGCCTGCAGCATCGCGCGAGGAAATCGCGCGCTGGACCGGCGAAGTAGCAAGTATCAGAAACTGATTGCGGCGCCGCAAGACCGACCCGCCACGCATTTTACTGCAGGCGGTGGCGGGCTACGGTTTGCCAGTCTATGCCAAAGCCGAAGCCCGGCTCGTCGTTCAAATGCAGTTCGCCCTCGCGGATTTCAGCGCGATGGGTGAACAGCGTGTCCCATAACGGGTCGCGCGCGGGATCGGCAAATGCTTCCACGCAATAACCGTTGGCAACGCCGGCGATGAGATGCCCCTGGATCTGCGGATCGTGGTGCGTGGTCATCAGCGCGCCGTGGGCATGGGCATGGGCCGCGATGCGCAGCCACTCGCTCGCGCCGCCGTTGCGGGTGGCGTCGAAATTGAGGTAGCGCACCCCGCCCAGGTCAATCAGGTCGCGGCAGGCCCAGAAGTGCATTTCGCTTTCGCCGGCTGCAAAAGGCACCTGCGTATGCCGCGCCAGCCGCGCCAGCGCGCGCGTGGCGTCGTACCAGTGCAACGGTTCCTCGTACCAGAACACGCCGTACGGCTCGAACGCACGGATCGCCGCCACCGCCTCGTCGAAACCGTATGAACGGCTTGCGTCTATCATCAGGTCGGCATCGCCTATCGCTTCGCGCACCCGCCTCACGCGCTCGATGTCGGTAGCGAGATCCGCGCCGCCGACTTTCATCTTGACCGCGCGGAAACCCTGCTGCACGTAACCCGCCATTTCCTCGACCACGGTGAACGGCGATTTGCCGACGACGTAATAGCCGCCGCTGGCATAGGCGCGAATCCCGCCCCTGGCCCCGCCCAGCAGCCGCCATACCGGCATGCCGGCCGCCTTGCCCTTGATGTCCCACAGCGCGATGTCGATGCCGGCGAGCGCGGCCAGCAGCGTCTGCCTGCCGGAAGCGCGAAACGCCTCGTGGCTGGTGGCTGCCGATGCCGCCGCCGGGCGCGCCGTGGTCAGGCTGAAAACCTTCGCCCACACCGCTTCGTGCGCCAGTGCATCCATTCCCGAAAGCAGCGGCTCCAGGCCGTGCAGCGCGGCGACGACCTCCCTTACCGCGCGGCCATGGATCATGCCGATGCCGGTAACACCTGCATCGGTCTCGATCTCGACGATGATCTGAGCCACGCTGTTGAAGGCTTCGGAAGCGACGCAGTAAGCGTCGGCAAGCTGCACCCGTACTGGATGCGCGCGCAGTGCCGAAATGTTCATGGCACCAGCGCCGTGGCCTGGCGCCTCATTCGACGCGCAGCCCGCTGTCCTTCACTACCCGGGCCCACTTCGTGAGCTCGGTCTTGAGGTAGGCTGCAAACTGCTGCGGGGAGCCGGCAATGATGTCCGCGCCCTCGGTCGCCATCCGTCCCGCCAGGTCCGGCGAGCGCAGCGACCTGACCAGGATGTCATGCAATTTCGTGATGCGCGGCGCGGGGGTGCCGGTCGGCGCAAGCACGCCATACCAGCTGGCGAACTCGTAGCCCGCCACGCCAGACTCGGCGATGGTGGGCAAATCGGGAAGCACCGCCGAGCGCTTGGTCGCAGTGAGCGCGAGCGCTCGCATCTTGCCGGACTTGACGTGAGGCACCACTGCCACCACGCCCAGGAAGCTCAGCTGCGCCTCGCCGCCCAGCAGCGCGGAAAGCGCCGGCCCGCCGCCCTTGTAGGGCACGTGGACGATATTGGTGCCGCTGAGATTCTTGAACAGCTCCGCAGCAATATGCAGATTGGTGCCGCTGCCGGCAGACGCATAATTGAGCTGCCCCGGCCTGGCCCTGGCCAGCGCGACCAGCTCTTTTACCGACTTAGCGGGAAGCGAGGGATGCACGGCCAGCACGAAAGGCGCGGCAGCGATCAGCGAAATGGGCGCGAAGTCCCTGACGACGTCGTAGGGAACCTTGCTGAACAGGCTGGGATTCACCACCAGAGGGATGGTGGTCATCATGATGGTGTAACCGTCTGCCGGCGCGCGCGCCGCGAGCTCGCTGCCGATGTTGCCCGAAGCTCCTCCCCGATTATCGACGACAATGCTCTGTCCCGCGATCTCGGTCATTTTCTGTCCGGCAATGCGCGCCACCACGTCCACGCTGCCGCCGGGCGGGAAAGGCACGATCATGCGCAGCGGCCGATCGGGAAAACCATCGGCGGCCAGGGCAGGCAAGGGCATCAGCACTGCTGTCGACACCAGGGCGATGAGGCATCTACGCATGCGCGTCCCCTTTCCTGGCGAACAGCATGATGACCGCGCCAACCGCGAGCACGCCCAGCCCCACCAGCGCATGGGTGCGATGGTAGGCGAGGCTGGAATACAGCAGATAACCGCACATCAGCACGAACAGCGCCGGCACCACCGGATAGAATGGCACGCGAAATGGCCGCGGCGCATCCGGCTCGCGAGCACGCAGCACGAACAGCGCCACGCCGACCAGCAGGAAAAATCCCCAGAATACCGGCAGGGAATACTCCACCAGCCCCTTGAAGCCGGCGTTCTGTATGGCCCCCAGGCCGACCAGTGCCAGCGCGATCACGCCCTGCACCAGCATGGCGATGCGCGGCGAACCGCTCGCTTCGTCCCAGCGTCCGAGAAAGCCCAGCATGGGCCAGTCCCGGCCCAGCGCGTAGTTGGAGCGCGCGCCGACGATCATCAAGCCATTGACCGAGGTCAGCGCGGCGATGGCGATCATGCATGCAATCAGCTTCTCGCCGGCCGTGCCCCACACGCTCTTGAGCAGGTCGGCGGCCACCGCGTTCGAGCGCGCCATGGCGTCGTAACCCAGCCCCTTGAGATAGGCCAGGTTGACCAGCACATAGAGCAGGGTAACCACTCCGATCGCCAGCAGCAGCGCGCGCACCATGTTGCGCTCACGGTCGCGCACCTCGGCCGAAATGTAAGCGGCGTCGTTCCAGCCGCCGTAGGTGAAGAGCACGAATACCATGGCCGAGCCAATGCCCGCACCCATGTACCAGGGCTGCCCGGCACCGGCTGCGGCGGGTGCCGCCGGCGCCGCCGGCGCAGCCAATACCAGGCCGGCGACAATGATGAGCACCAGCCCGCCCACCTCCAGCACCGTGAATACGTTTTGCGTGGCCTTGCCTTCGCGAATGCCGAGGTAATTGACGGTCGTCAGCACTGCCACGACCAGTGCGGCCCAGACCGCCGAGGAGTAGGCACCCAGATTCACGATACGCGACATGTAATCGCCAAAGAGATAGGCGAACACCGCGATCGATCCGGCAACGATCACCGTCATGCGCGCCCAGCCGTAAAGAAACGCCAGCGAACGGCCGAAGGCCCTTTGCAGGAAATGGTACTCGCCACCGGCGGAGGGAAAGGCGGTGGCGAGCTCGGCATAGCACAACGCACCGATGATGGAGAACACGCCGCCCGCAATCCACGCCGTGAACAGCATGGATTCGCTGCCGGTCGCGCCGGCGACGATCGACGGCGTGCCAAAAATGCCAGCGCCGACAATGAGGCCGACGATCATGGCGACGGCGTCGAACAGCGACAGCGTGGCGCGCGGCTGGTTTGCCGTCGCGGCGCCGGATTGCGCCGGGCCGCTCATCTTGCCACACCCTTGACCGGGTCAAGCGCGCTCATGCGCATTTCGCCACGCACCTTCAGGCGCGCCGACCAGCGCTGCGGCTTCTGCCCGGCCATGGTGACCGTACCCTCGATGACATCCTGGTTCACGCGCCCCTGAAATGCGTGCTTGACCATGCCCGATCCCTGCGGCACGTCCAGTTCGAAAGCCACCCGGTCACCCTGCACCCTGAATATGGGCAGGCGCATGGACTTGCCATCCGCCCTGGCGTCCCCGCTTATCCGCTGGAAACTCTGGTCGAAATCGAACTCATAGACCACGCCACGACCACCGACATTGATCAGGGACTCCCACTTGCCGGCAATTTTTGCAGGCACGATATAGAAGAAGATGTAGCTCTTGCCGGGATCGCCCACCTGCTTTTCGGGTACCAGCAGCGTCTTCTGCTCGTCGGGATACCATTCGCCCATGTCATAGTCGTGGGCGACCACGCGCGTGCCCGGTTTGAGCGCCAGCAGCTTGGGACGCAGCCTCTCGTTCATCTCCGGCAGCAGGTAGCTGGTGATGACGGTGGCCTTGGAAAGATCGGTTTCAAACAGGTTCTGCTCGATGAACTCCACGCGGTCCGAGACCCCCGCTTTTTGAGCGCCATCCCTGGCGCGCTTGAGCAGCACCGTGTCGAGGTCGACGCCAAAACCGCGCGCGCCGTAGTTCTTGGCGGCGGTAATGATGATGCGGCCATCGCCGGAACCGAGGTCAATGACGAAATCGCTGGCCTGCATCTTGACCATTCTCAGCATTTCATCGACCACTACCTGCGGCGTGGGCACGTAGACGACGTCGCCCCTTCCGTCCTGACCGGCAGACGAAAAGGAAATGGCCGACAGCAACAGGGCACAACACCAGCGATTGATGCGTTTCATGACAGCTCCTTTGTTTTCAATGCGCCGTGGCCGGCAGGCCGGCCGTGGCATGAATATCCATTTTCCCGCGCGCCAGGCGCCTTGCATTCCAATCCATGCGGACGCCATCGTCGCCCACTTTCACGCTGCCGGTAATGACATCGCCGGCAACGCGCCCGCTGAACTCGTGTCGCATCCCGATCGCGCCGACTTGCGACGTCAGCACGAAGGATATTTCCTGACCGCGCATCCTCGCATTGTCCAGCCGCGCACCCCGGCCGGCAACCCGCGGCGCACCGGCCAGCGTCTGGAACGTCTGTTCGAACGTCACTTCGTAATCGTGCATCGTGCCGCCGGCCGGCAGGCGCCATTGCCACCTGCCCGAAGCATCTGCCGGCATCACCCACAGATAAATCTCGCTTGTCGGCGGACCGTACGGCTTGTCCGGCACGGCCACCGTCAGCCGGTCATCGGGCTGCCATCTGCCCATGTCGAAATCGTGGGACACGATGCGCGTGCCGGGCCTGAGCTCCGCGAACAGCCGCGGCCGCAGCTGCATATTGATCTGCGGCAGCAGATACATGGTGAGCACCGTCGCCTTGTCGATGTTCGTGATGAACAGGTTGCGCGCATGGAATTCGACCTTGTCGCTGACGCCCTGGCCCGCAGCCTCGCGCCGCGCAGTGTTGACCAGATTCGCATCCAGATCGACGCCAAGGCCGCGCGTGCCATGCCGCTTTGCCGCGGCAATCACGATGCGCCCGTCACCCGACCCGAGATCGATCAGAAAGTCGTCACGGCCAACACTGGCGATTTTCAGCATGGCCTCCACCACCGTCCATGGTGTTGGCACGTACGGCACGTCGGGCGACTGCTGCCCCGCCGCCCGCGGCGCCATGCCCAGCAGGCACAGCAGCACGAACGCCGGGATCACGGGGATTGCAGTCATGGGCCGCGAGCGACTCATTTATCGGCTATTCTGGCCGCATTCCAGCGGATCGTTTTCTGTTCCCTGCCCACGCCGCGCCGGATTTCACCCTCCATCACATCGCCGCTGACCCGCCCCTCGAAATACAGGCTGGCTTCGTTCTCGCGGTCGGCGCTGTCGACGATGACAAAGCGGATGCGGTCACCCTCAAGCCTGGGTTCCCACAGTTGCGCCATCTGGCCGTCTATGCGTACCAGTCCGTCGAATTCCTGGAACTGCTGCCGGAAGTGGAGTTCAACATAGCGCTCGCCGCCGGGCAGCGGGATGCGCGTCAGCCAGCGCCCGCCGACCTTGGCGGGTACGATCCACAGGAACACGTTCTTGCGTATTGTCGTCTTGTAGTCGGGCTTCCACTCGTCCATGTCGAAATCGTGCGACACGATGCGCGTGCCGGGCTTGAGATCCAGCAGCCGCGGGCGCAGCCGCTTCACCACGCTGGGCAACAGATACATGGTGATCACCGTGGCTTCGCTGATATCGGTCTTGAACAGATCCTGGTTGAGAAATTTGACGCGTGCTTCCACGCCGGCCAGACGCGCACCCTCTTCGCTCTGCGCGTGCAGTTCGGCATCGAGGTCGACACCCAGGCCGCGCGCGCCGTATTTCTGCGCCGCGGTGATCGGAATGCGGCCGTCGCCTGAGCCCAGGTCGATCACGTAATCCTGCGCGCCGACCCGCGCCAGACGCAGCATTTCATCGACCACCACCTGCGGTGTGGGCACGAAGGGCACGTCGAATGGGTACTGGGCGTGCGACCAAGACGCACTAAGGCAGGCCAGCACCAACCCAAAATTTATTAAAAATATTTTTAAAATCAATAACATATATCTCACCTGCCGGTAACTGGCGCAACCCGCCGCGCACTCCACACGCGCTCGCTCAACTGCGGGCCATAGCCCGAGCGCACCACGCCCTCCATCACGTCGCCGCGCACCCGCCCCTCGAAGCGATGACTCATTTCGTCTTCGACCAGCACGAAAGCAATGTGCTCGCCCGTCAGCTGCGCCTCGAAAGCCGGCAGGAATCCTCCGCCCACGCGCGCCCCGCCGCGAATTTCCTGGTAGCGCTGCTCGAGCGCAAAATCATACTCGCGCGCGCCACCGGGCAACTGTGCCTGCAGTCGCCACTGCCCGCCCACCCGCGCCGGCACCACATACAGATAATAGGTCTTGGAAATCGTCACCTTGCGGTCCGGCTGCCAGTCGGAAAACCCGTAATCATGCGCCACCACCCGCGTGCCGGGCCTGAGTTCGCGCAGCAGCTTGGGCTGCAGCCTGTCGATGAGCGAGGACAGCAGATACATGGTCACCACGGTGGCCTCGCCTATTTCGGCTGCGAACACGTCGCCATGGCGGAAAGCCGTGCGCCCGGCCACCCCGGCGCGGCGCGCGTTATCCGTGCTTTCAGCAACCAGCGCGGCGTCAATATCGATGCCGACCCCGCGTGCGCCGTAGTCACGGGCCGCGGCAATCACGATGCGTCCGTCGCCGGACCCCAGATCGTACACCACGTCCTGCGGCCCGACTGCGGCAAGTCGCAGCATCTCATCGACGTTAAGCCGGGTGGAGGGGATGTACGGCGTGGGAACATCGAGCGTTGCAGCAACGCCGGTGCTCGACACCAGGCCCAGCATCGCCCACGCAGCAATCATGCGCCGCAGCAACGTCGCCTACCTCAGTTCGGGCAGGGATGGCGGAGGCAGACCGACATGTGCCGGTTCGCGCAGTTCCGTGCGCGCGGCATTCCAGTTCGACTGCGACACCGCCTGGCCGCGCGTAATGCGTGCTTCGCCACTGATGGCGTGATTGATGATGCGCCCGGAGAACGCGTAGCGCAGCGGCGCCCCGCTGCTTTCCATCACTGCCGTGAAACTGATCTGCTCGCCCACCAGCCTGGCGTCCTCTATGCCGGCCTTGCGGTCACCGACAGCCAGCGTGCCGCTGATTTTCTGAAAATTCTGGTTGATGTCGAGTTCGAAATCCTGCGCCTTTCCATCCACCGCAAGCTGCCAGCGCCACTTGCCCGAGGCCGTCCCGGGCACCACCCAGTAAAACACCTTGCTCTTCTGGTCGCGGCCCACCGACTTGCCGGGCGCATCCATCACCAACGACAGATCAGGCGGCCATTCGCCGAAATCGTAGTCGTGCGAAACCATGCGCGTGCCGGGTTTGAGCGTGGCGAGCAGCCGCGCCCGCACCATCAGGTTGACTTCAGGCAGCAGGTAGATGGTGAGCACGGTGGCCGGGCTGACGTCGGTCTGATAAAGATCGCGCGCATAGAATTTGGCGCGGTCCGCCACGCCGGCCTTGGCTGCGTTCTTGTTGCTGAGCGCGACCAGCCGCCTGTCGAGGTCGACGCCAAAACCGCGCGCGCCGTACTTCTTGGCGGCAGTGATGACCATGCGGCCGTCGCCGGAGCCCAGGTCGATCACATAATCGCCGGGACCGACCTTGGCAACCTCGAGCATCTTGTCGACAACATTCTGCGGCGTCTGCACGTAGGGCGTATCGCCGTAATCCTGGGTAAAGGCCGGGGCCGCGGCAAAAGCGGCCGTCAGCAACACGCAGGCCAGCTGCGTGCTGCGCACTACTCTGTTCAAACTCATCGTGTCGATTGCGCCAGGGAAAGTGTTGGAATGGAAGGAGTGACGAAGCCGGTTTTGGCAGCAGCGCGCTTTGCACTCCAGTCGAGCCTGCTTTGCATGCGGCTGCCAGACAGCGACACCTCGCCGGAAATCACATCGCCGTCGACCTTGCCGCTGAAGTCGTGTTTGAGCGCAGCGCCATTGACCTCCACGGCAAAACTGAAGCTGATGCGGTCGCCGCTCAGGCGCGCGTTCTGCAGCCTCACACTGCGTCCGCCGACGCGCGCGCTGCCTGAAATCGACTGGAATTTCTGCTCCAGCGCCAGCTCATAGGCCTGGGGCTTGCCCGAAACCTGAAGCTGCCACTGCCATACGCCCGCGGTCTTCGCCGGCACCACCCAGAAATAGACATCGCTCCTGCCGCCGGCGCCGCCGTACTTGTCCCTGGCTTCTACCTGCACATGCGCATCGGGCGACCAGTCATCCATGGAAAAATCGTGGGATACCAGCCGCGTGCCGGGTTTCAGTTCGAGCAGCCGCGGCCGCAATTCAAGATTGACGCGCGGCAGCAGATACATGGTGATGACTGTCGCCTGACTGAGATCGGTCGCGAACAGGTCGCGCTGGTAAAAAGCCACCTTGTCGACGACGCCGGCCTTGCGGGCATTCTCGTTCGCTTCGGCGATGCGCACCGGATTGAGGTCGACGCCAAAACCGCGTGCACCATGCTTGCGGGCCGCGGTGACCACGATGCGGCCGTCACCCGAGCCGAGGTCGATCAGATAATCGCCGGGACCGACCTTGGCCATCTCCAGCATGCGCTCGACCACATCCTGCGGGGTGGGCACATACGGCACGCTGGGTTCGGCGGCGCGGGCGTCCGCGGCAAACAAACTCGAAACAAGCCATGCGGCGGGCAGCAATGCAACAAGCACGCGGCGCAACCGGCAATTCGCGGTTTTCTGCACAATCGTTTCCTGCACAACGGTTTCCTGCACGACCGGTCTCCTTCGCTCTGAAAGAATGCGGTTTCGCGCGGAATTGCCGCTTTCTTCAACCACGCGCTGTGGCGGCATATTTCGCTTCGGGTTTATTCCCTCGGAGGCACGGCTCTGGTAGATTTGCGTGCTGCCAGAGGCGGCCAATTATACCCGATAGCCCTGCATGCCACTGCTCTACACCATCATTTTCATCTCCGGCGGCGCCATCCTGGCGCTGGAACTGCTGGCATCGCGCATCATGACGCCCTACTTCGGCGTCAGCCTCTACATCTGGTCCGGCATCCTCTCCATCACCCTGGTATCGCTCGCGCTGGGGTACTGGGCCGGCGGACGCTTTGCCAACAGCAGGCCGGCACCAGCCATCGGCCGCCTGATGCAGTACTACGCCCTGCTGCCGGCGCTGGCTGCGATTGCCATCGTGGCAGCCTGCCTGGCGTACCCGCGCATGTTTCCCGCGCTCGCCGGATGGAGCCTGGTGTTCGGCGCTTTCGCGGCCTGCCTGCTGCTGCTTTTTCTGCCGCTGGTGGCCACCTCGGCCATGAATCCGCTGCTGGTGGCGATCTTCCTGCAGCACGAAGGACGGCATTCCGGCGACGGCGGCGCGGGCAAGGTATTTTTCGTCAGCACCATAGGGTCGGTGGCGGGCGTGCTGATCACCGCCTTCGGCCTGATTCCGTATATCAGCAACTTCACCGCGACGCTGATCGTGGCCCTGACGCTGGCGCTGCTGTCGCTGTACCTGGCGGCGGCACCGCCGCTGCCGCTTGCCGCACGCGGGCCGATCGCCGCCACCGCGGCAGCGGCAGCGGTGGCGGCGCTACTGCTGATCTGGCAGGCCGACGCCTATACCGGACGTACGGACGCAGTCAGCTACGGCGGCGACAGCTGGCGGGTAGAGGCCAGCCACAGCTCGCTGTTCGGCACGGTGAAAATTCTCAGGAATGAAGCCGGCCGCGATGGCCGCTTCCGGCGCATCTACTTCCATGACGGCCTGGTGCAGAACTCGGTCGACGCCAACGGCAAGTCGCTGTCGTTCTATACCTACGCCCTGGAGGCGCTGGCCCATGCCTACCGGCCCGACATGCGTTCGGCGCTGGTGCTGGGCCTGGGCGCCGGCATTGTGCCCATGCAGCTGGCGGCGCGCGGCGTGCAAACCGGGGTCGTGGAAATCGATCCGGTGTCGCAGCGCGTGGCGCGGCAGTTTTTCGGCTTCGATCCCGCCAAAGTCACCACCCACCAGGCCGATGCGCGCACCTTCCTGCGCCGCTGCCCGCAGCGCTACGACGTCGTCGTGATCGACCTGTTTCACGGCGACGGCACGCCGGATTACCTGGTGACGCGCGAATTTTTCCGCGATCTCAAAAATTGTCTGGCACCGCATGGTGTCGCAGTGTTCAACACCTTCGCCGATCTCGAACGGCCGGTGAGCTACGCGCATTTCCTGGCGACGCTGCGGACCGAACTGCCGCATGTCGTGCTGTATCGTCCCGAATGGGGCAATGCCGTGCACATCAACAGTTTCGTGGTCGCAGGCGCTGCCGCGCTGGCGTCACCGGTCCCGGTTACCCTCGATTACGTGCCCGAACGTCACGGCGAAACGCTGTGGGCCATGCTCGCCAGCCCGCGGCAAATCGACAGTCAGCTGCTGGCAGGCGGCAAAATCGTCACCGATGCGCGCAATGCCGCCATCCACGACACCGCTCTGACCCAGGTGATTTACCGGCGCGCGGTGGTCGAGGCGCTTCCAAAAGAATTTCTTTTAAATTAAATAGTTACAGAGCTTTAGCTTAGTCCACCTGCAATTGCGCCTCGGCCGGCAGCGTGCGGTAGTAGCGCGAAATCTCGCGCGGCACCGTCACCCACAGACGGTCGCGATGGGCGAGCATGTGCTCGAGCGCACGACGCAGGTGCACGATGCGGAATGGCTGGCCAACGATGAAGGTGTGGAGCGACAGGCCAAGCACCAGCGGCGTGTCCTCGGAACGGCGCAGCATTTCGTCGAACTGGTCGACCAGCATATCCGCGTACTCCGCCGGCGTGTGCCTCCGGCCCACGATGGCCGGCTGATCATTGAGCTCGATTGGGTACGGTATGGCCAGGATCCGCCCTCCGCCACCCTTCACCCAGAACGGCTGCTCGTCGCATATGCCCCAGTCGAGGAGGTACTCGTAGCCGTTCTCCACCAGCAGGTCGGTCGTGACGAGGCTGGGTGTGAGGTACGGCGAAAGCCATCCCGCGGGTCTTACTCCATCGGCTGCGTGCATCGTGGCCGTCACGTCACGCAACATCCGGCCCTCGGTCGCCTCGTCCATGTCGATCGGCCGTTCGGTGCCGTTGGAAAGGCCGTGGCCGATCATCTCGTCGCCGCGCGCGCGGAAGCGCGCCACCAGATCCGGGCAGTGCTCGTAGCTCTCCGCGTTGACGATCAGGCCGACATTGAGCGACAGATCGTCGAACAGCGCGGCGAGCCGCCAGCCGCCGACACGGTTGCCGTACTCGCGCCACAACCAGCTTCGCTGGCTCCACGGCTTGGTCTCCCGGTCAAGATCGATGCCGCCCGGCGTGCCGAACGGAAAATGCTCGGCGTTCAGCGCCACGTAGAGCGCGAGCGACTTGCCACCCGGCCAGCGGTACTTCGGGCGCGTGTCGATACCGGAATACTTGTAGCGGTTGTGCGAAGCGAGCATATGCGGGTTACCTATCAGCGTCTGAAATGCTTATTCCATTCTGTTCCCTGATCAGCGGTTGACATGAGTGGCCACCGATAGGCGGCCCCTCTCGATGGATGGGTTGGGCCGCATCATGGCTAGTAGTAGGTTGCGACCGCATAACGCGTAGTGCCAACCATTGCCGTGTACTCAAGAATGAAATACTTGCGCCTATGCATGCGGCGGGCAAGCCAAGAGGTTTTGTGCGTATAGAACTCAGTGGATAGTGCAGCTGAAATAGGCATACAGGTCTGCGCTGAAGTGTTTGTTTGAAGTGTCACCTCTCGCAATTCGAACATACCTGATGAAGAAATGAACTTCAAATGATAAGAGTTTGCAGCTACGTCACGTGCCGCATCGATTGGCACCACAAATGACGGCGAACAATTTTTGATTCGGACTCCGCTGATGTATGCAACGGAGCCTGTATGGTTTGTGAAGCGAACATCTACCGCACTATGCTCTGAGGCGCCAATCGTTATAGTTCCTGGCACAAAATGCACTTCCAAGCCAGGCACAGACTGAACTCGACGACGCTGCCAGAAAAAAAGGGCTAGTGGCCAAAGGATTGCCGTGAAGGCAAGAGCAACCCAGTTCGGTAAATCGTTGGCACGCAGCCAATTCCACGCCTCAACGAACCATGATGGGTTATCCGTGTTCATTTTGATAAATGATGGTAATCATGAAGGCGGCCCAACAAGAAGTTGGCCCCTTCAGTCGGGCCTTACAAGACCCAAAAAGTGGGGCCGAGCACAGTCAGATTACGCTCAAGTCCTTGATTCCTCAACCACATCAACCGGGATAGACGACTCTATATTCATTCGGTACAGGCACCGCCGCAGAGGGGCATGCCGTCACCGCGTCTGCTCGACCAGGCACGTGACCGAGATGGGTGAAGCCGAACTCCTTACTGCAACGCAGTCTTCGCCGCGCGCGTGGCGGTCCAGCGCGCGCGCTTGCCGCCGCCGAGATCAACCGTGCCTTCCATCCTGTCACCCGTGACGCGGCCGCGGAAGGCCTGCCACACATTGCCGACGGGAATGGAAAAGACGATCTCCTCGCCGCGCAATGCCGTCTGCAGCAGCGTGATGCTGCGCCCGCCCGCACTCGCCTCGCCTTCGAACCGCTGGTATTTCTGTTTCAGCCTGGCCTCGTAGCGCTCTCCGCCTTCCACCGCGATGCGCCAGTTGCCGGCAATCTTGGCCGGCACGATCCACAGGTACAGGGTGGCGCGCGGCACGCCGTTGATTTTTTCCTTTTCCGGCACGTCGAAGGAATACTCGTCGTCGTGTCGCCATTCGTCAAAATGATAATCGTGGGACACCACGCGGGTGCCGGGCCGCAATTCGGAGAAAATCTTGGGCCGCAGATTGACCATCATGCCCGGCAGCAGATAAAGCGTGACCACCGTGGCGCGGCTGATATCGGCCTTGAACACGTCCTGCACGAAAAACTGCGCACGGTCGGCGACGCCTAGGCGCTGCGCCGTGCCGTTGCTCAGCTTGACCAGTTCGGGATCGATGTCCACGCCGAAGCCGCGCGCCTTGAGGCGCTGCGCCGCGGTCAGCACGATCACGCCGTCGCCGGAGCCCAGGTCGACCACGAAATCCCCCGCGCCGACCTTGGCCATGCGCAGCATCTCATCGACCACCACCTGCGGGGTCGGCACATAGGGCCCGCCCGTTCTTTCCAGTTCCGCTGCCATCGTCTGCTGCGACAGCAGCAGGCTACAGACCAAAGCGGCGCGCGCGGCGCGCCTGAATCCATACCACAACGACATGCTCATGCTCCCAGGGCTGAAAAAATCATGGTTTCACAAATTTCAGGACGAACTCGTCATTCGGCACTTTCGGCTTGAACACCGGGGCGTCCCGCGGATCCTCCGGATTGCGCAGGAAATCGGCCTCCGCGGCCAGCTTGAAGCCCGCGGCCTCGACTTCCTTGCGCAGAACGCTTTCTTCTATCCTGTGCAGCGACTTGGTGACGCCCGTGCCGGCGCCGGCTTTTGCAGAATGATCGGCAATGATGTAGACCCCGCCCGGCTTGAGCGCGTCGAATACGGCGCGGTTCATGCGCGCGCGGTCGGTGCCCAGCCACACCGTGTCGTGATAGACGAAGTTGAAGGTCACCAGGTCGAGGTTGCGTGCTTCCGGCGGCACCGGATCGTCGAATTCGCGCACCACGTGCACCACGTTGCGCATCGCTTCCTTCTTCAGCCGCTCGTCAAAATTTCCACGCACGAAATTGTCGAGAAAATAGCGGTTGTTCTGAGCATAAACCTTGCCTTTCGCCCCCACAACGCGCGCCAGCAGTTCGGTGTTGTAGCCGCTGCCCGCGCCGAGGTCCAGCACGCGCATTCCCGGGCGCACGCCGTAAAACACCAGCAGCCGCTCCGGCTTGCGCCGCTGGTCGGTCACGCGGTCGGCATCGCTGCGCTCCCGGCTGTGCACCACCCAGAAATAGAAACTTTCCGGCAGATCGCGCTCGGGCTGCAGCAGGGCACAGCCGCCGGCCAGCAGCACAGCGCACGCCATCGCCATGAACTTCGCCAGGTACAACAGGCCGGCCTTGCCCGTTCCCTTATCCGTTCCCTTGCCCGTTCTCATCATGGTTATTTCCCGTTGTCCTTGCACGACTGGCTGATTTCGAAGGGCGACACTTCACCGGTATAGACTCTTGCTATGGTGCGCCGGATCACCTCCAGCTCGGCGGCGCTAAACTGCGACTTCATGTTGTCCCGGCCCGCATCCGCAAGCAGGGCATTGAGCGCAACGCCTTGATTGCGAAGCCCTACCGTGGTCTGGGCAATGGCCACCAGCTGTTCGCAGGTCAGCGCGGCATGCGCCGCCGTGCCGCACAACAGCGGCAATATCACCCCTGCCACGGCATACCGGTTTTTCATGGCGGCTTATCTTACTCCAGCCGCAGCCCCGCGATGTAGTAAAATCAGTTCCGGCTGCCATCTTTACGACACCCTACGACCCTGCCGGGATCATGAATCGGACCCTTCCGCAACTGCATGCAGTTCTGCTGTGTCTGCCGCTCACGGCGCTGAGCCTGCCTTGCGGTGCTGATATTTACGGCTATGTCGACGAACAGGGCGTCGCCCATCTCAGCAACACCCAGCTCGACAGCCGCTACTACCTGTTCAAGAAAGAACCGCCGGAGCCGCCCCAGCCAGAACCTGCCGCCAACGACGGGCCGCCTTCCGCCGAACTGCTGCAGATGCTCACCAACCCGACTTTCAGCCGCCAGTACTCGCCCATGGTGACCGACGTGGCCAGGGAGCACAAGCTCGACGCTGCACTGCTGCATGCGGTGATCACCGTCGAATCGGGCTACAACCCCAAGGCCAAATCCCCCAAGGGCGCAATCGGGCTGATGCAACTGATGCCCGACACCGCCAAGCGCTACGATGTGCGCAACATCTGGGACCCGTCGGAGAACGTGCGCGGCGGGGCCCGCTACCTGCGCTACCTGCTGCAGTTGTTCAACGACAACCTCAGCCTGGCACTGGCCGCCTACAATGCCGGCGAAGCGGCGGTCATCCAGTACGGCAACAAAATCCCGCCCTACGCCGAAACCCGCAGCTACGTGCCCAAGGTGCTGCTGCACTATGACCGCTTTCGCTCGATAGGCCGCTGACCGGCGCCCGCAGCGATGGCTTTCAGGATCGCGGGTCCCACGGATACCGGCAAGCACTGGCAGCAGGCGCCGCTGGTGCGGCCCGCCGGGGATCAGGATATCCCGGCCATCACCGCCATCTACGCCCACCACGTGCTGCACGGACTCGCCTCGTTCGAGATCGACCCGCCTGACGCGGTGGAAATGGGCAGGCGCCGCGCGCATATCGGCGAGCAGGGACTGCCCTACCTGGCTGCGGAAATCGGCGGCCGCATTGCGGGCTATGCCTACGCCGCCCCGTACCGCGCCCGGCCCGCTTACCGCCATACCGTCGAGGATTCGATCTACATCGACCGCAACTTCATCGGTTGCGGCGTCGGCAGCGCGCTGCTGTCCGCACTGCTTGCAGCCTGCGAGGCGGCGGGGCGCCGACAGGTCATTGCGGTCATCGGCGACAGCGCCAACACCGCATCGATCGGGCTGCATGCAAAATTCGGCTTTGCGCGGGTCGGACTGCTGCCGGCCGTCGGCTGGAAATTCGGCAGGTGGGTTGATTCGGTGCTGATGCAGCGCGAACTTGGCACGGGCAGCAGCGCCCCGCCAGTGGAACGCCCCTAGCGCACGGCGTCTGCGGCGCTATGCGCTTCCCTGCCGCGTGCGGCCAGCAGGCAGGCCAGTCCTGCTCCCGCCGGAATGGCCAGCAGCCCGAATGCCAGCGTATAGCTGCCGCCGATGAAATAGGCATTGGCGAAGGCGATGGGGCCTATCATCTTGCCGACGTTGACGAAGAACAGCGAACCGCCGGTCGCCCGGCTCACCGCCTCGCGCGGTGACAGGCGCGCCACTTCGGCGAGATACGCGCCATTCCAGCCGCTGGCGGTGGAACCGAAAACGAAAAACAGCGCACATGAAGCCAGCATAGGCCATGACGGCGTGATGACGAGACACAGCAGCGATGCCGCGAGCATCACGGCGGCAAGCACCGACAGCACGGCATAGCAATCGCGGACCAGATCGGCGATCCATCCCCAGAACATGCGTCCGATCACGCCGCCGACCTGGGATGCCGTGAGTATCAGGCCCGCCTGTACCAGCCCCAGATGCATTTCCTCGGCGAACAGCACCACGGTGAACGTCGACATGCAAATCTGCACGATCACGAAACAGCCACCGGCAATCGACATCAGGCGCAGCGCCGGGTGATTCCAGATGGTCGCGATGCCACCGAAGGGGTTGGATACCATCTTGGCCTGGGGCTGGCGGTCGTCGTCCCAGTATGCGCGCCCGCGCTGCAGCAGGCCGATCAGCACCAGCATCATGAGCGCGTTGCCAAGCAGCGCCCATTGCCAGCCAAAGGCGAGCGCAACGGACGGCGTGATCATCGCCGCGCCTATGCCGCCCAGGGGCACGCCGCTTTGCTTGACCGAAAAAATCAGGTTGCGGCGCTTGGCCGGGGTGAAGCGCATCAGCAGGTGCGAAGCCGAAGGCGTGATCATGCCGTAGCCCAGGCCAAGGCCGATCGCCGACAGGAAAAAGAAAACAATGTGCGGCGCGGTGGCGATCAGGCAGCCCGCAATCAGCAGCGACAAGCCGACCTGGGTGGTACGGCACGCGCCCCAGCGCACGCTCAGATTGCCACCGAACACCAGCGACACCAGCATCGCCACGGCGAGCAGGCTGATCTGGTAGCCGATCAGCGAGGAATGCACGCCGTAAGTCTCGGCCACCTTGGGCGCCACCGCCGGTAGTATCATGGTTGCCATGGTGCCCAGAGTCTGCCCTGCCAGCAGCACGCCGAGGAAGTAGGCAAAGCTGGGCGTTTCGTCCGCCGGATTCTGCCGCGGAGTTTCGCTCACGGCTTCATTGCGCCGGCGCGGGCTGTGTACGCGGCGTGATCCGCGTCGCCGTCCACGTCACGGCCTTGCCGTTCACGACCGCCTTGCCCTGCATCTTTTCGCCCTCAACCGCACCGCGGTACTCGCCTGCCGCGCCGCCCCTGACCATGGGCAGCTTGAGATGAATCTGGTTGCCTTCGAGCCTGCCCTCCAGCGCATGTCCGCTGCCCTGTACGCTGCCCTTGACGGACTGGTGCTGCTGCCTGAGCGTCATGCTGAAAGGCTTGCTGCCGGCGCCACCCGTCGCGACCTGCCACTCGCCCTCGACCCTGGCCGGCACGATCCACAGGTGCACCGAGGACTGCCACTTGCCGGTAATGTGGTACTTCTCCTCGAGTTCCACTGTCACGCTGCGATCCGGCAGCCAGCCATCGAAGGAAAAGTCGTGGGACACCACGCGCGCGCCGGGCTTGAGCTCCGCATAGATCCTCTGCTGCAGGGCGCGCATCATTTCCGGCAGCAGATACAGCGTGAGCACCGTCGCCTCGCTGATGCGGGTCTGCAGCACATCCTGCTGGCGAAACCACACCAGCCCGTCCAGCCCCTGCTTGCGCGCGCGCAGGTTGCTGAACTCGACCAGCCTTTCGTCGATATCGACGCCCATGCCCCGCGCACGGTATTTCTGCGCGGCGGTAAGCACGATGCGGCCGTCGCCCGAACCGAGGTCGATCACGAAATCGCGCTGGTTCACGCCGGCGAGCTGCAGCATCTGGTCGACCACCTGCTGCGGCGTGGGCACGAAGGGGCCGCCCGATGGCAGCTCGACATCTGCGGCGACGGCCGGCATGGACGCACACAGCAGCGCGGCGCTGAAAACAAGGGATCTGAGCATGGACGCTGAAGAGGATGATTTACGGTAAATCGGCGCACCGATTGGTGCAACCTGCGGATGAGTGTAGACTACTTTTACGGGAGGTTGAAGCGGTTCCACAAAAAACCAAAGACCCGGCGCATGTCGTTCCATCAGCCGCAAAGCCGTCCCGAGCCTGCAGCAATGCCCGCAAAACCAGTACCCGTAAAACTGCCATGTCCACGCCTACTCCGCATCCCGCCGCAGATCTGAATTCGGCGCCGCCGTGCGCCGCGCCCGACTTCAGTACCCGCAAACCGCAGTTCGTGCTGCCGCCGCTTTCTTGCGACACCCATGCGCACGTCATGGGGCCGGCTTCGCGTTATGCCTATTCGCCTGCGCGCGTCTACACCCCGCCCGACTGCCTGCCCGCCGATTACCGCCGCATGCTCGACACCCTCGGCGTGGAACGCGCGGTCCTGGTGCAGCCCAGCGTATACGGCACCGACAACGCGGCCATGCTCGACGCCATGAAAGCCGATCCCTTGCGGCTGCGCGGTGTTGCGGTGGTCGACACAGACATTGACGATGGCGAACTGCACAGGCTGCACGACGCCGGCGTGCGCGGGGTGCGCGTCAACATCGTTGACGTCAAGGACCGCAAGCCGGGCACCCTGCCGCTGCCTTCGCTGCGCGCGCTTGCGCAGCGCGTGGCGCCGTTCGGCTGGCACATGGAGTTCCTGATGCACGCCGACGAGTTTCCCGATCTCGACCGTCTGTTCGCGGATTTTCCGGTCGACATCGTGCTCGGACATCTCGGCTACATGAAAACCGGTCGGGGCCTGGACGCGCCGGGATTCCAGGCGCTGCTGAGGCTGATGCGGGCCGGACGCGCATGGGTCAAACTCACCGGACCATACCGAATTTCCGGCGCCGCGCTGCCCTATCGCGACACCGTGCCATACGCGCATGCGCTGCTTCAGGCCAACGCGGGGCGCGTCATCTGGGGCACCGACTGGCCCCACGTCATGGTGAAAAGCGCGATGCCCAACGATGGCGCACTGTGCGATGTGCTGCTGGAATGGATTCCGGACGCAGCGCTTCGCAAGCAGGTGCTGGTGGACAATCCCGCGGCCCTGTACGGTTTCAGTTGAGCAGCGGTGGTGCCGGCTTGATTGAAATCAAGAAACGACTGAAATATCCGCGGGCGCCATGGCCGCGCGCCGACAACCGCGGCTTCAGCCCTGCTGCTCTTCCAGCCCCACTTTGCTCCGCCAGTCTTTTCCTTTAAAAAACAAAGGCTTGAGACTAAGCAGCAAAAGCACTACCCCGAGCACCAACATGGCCAGCGCAATCGGCCGCTCGATGAAAATCGAGTAGTCACCGGCGCTCATCGCCAGCGACTGGCGCAGCGAAAGCTCGAGTATGGGCGCCAGCACCAGGCCCAGCGCCACCGGTGCGAGATCGTAGCCGAATTTGCGCAGCGCGTAGCCCACGCCGCCCATCGCCAGCATGATCCACACGTCGACCATGCTGTTGCTCACCGAGTAGCAGCCGAGGATGCAGAAGCACAGGATGCAGGGATAAAGATAGGCGTAAGGGATGCGCAGCAGGTTCACGAACAATCCCACCATCGGCAGGTTGAGGATGAGCAGCACCACGTTGCCAACGTACATGCTGGCGACAAAACCCCAGAACAGTTCAGGCTGTTCCTTGATCAGCAGCGGCCCGGGAGAAATGCCGTGCACCATGATGGCGGCGATCATCACCGCAGTGACCGGGCTGGTCGGCACGCCCAGCGCCAGCATGGGCACGAAAGCACCGGTGGCCGCCGCATTATTTGCGGATTCGGGACCAGCCACGCCCTCGATCGCGCCGTTGCCAAAGCGCTCGGGATGCTTCGATATGCGGCGTTCGATGCCGTAGGAGACGAAGGACGAGATGATGTGCGCGGAGCCGGGAATGATGCCGATCAGGAAACCGAGCAGGCTGCCGCGGCCGATGGGACCCAGCGATTGCCGAAACTCTCTGCGCGAAGGCATCAGATCGCGCAGTTTGGGTTTCTGCACCGGCGGCGGTTCCGCCTGCCCTGCCGTGATCAGGATTTCGGATATGCCGAACAGGCCCACCGCGACCGGCACGATGCCCACGCCATCGCCCAGCTCGATGATGCCGAGACTGAAGCGGGTGTAGCCGCTCATGGCATCTATGCCTATCATGCCCAGCATCAGCCCGAAAACCGCCATCGCCAGCGTCTTGAGCATGGAGCCGCCGCTCATATAGGCGAGGATGAACAGCCCCATCAGCAGCAGCGCGGTATATTCCGGCGGCCCGAAGCGCAGCGCGAACTCGGCGAGCGTGGGTGCCAGCAGCATGAGCCCGATCACCCCCACCGTCCCCGCAAAAAAGGAACCGATGGCTGCAATCGCCAATGCCGGACCGGCGCGGCCGTTCTGGGTCATCGCATAGCCGTCGACACAGGTCATCACCGATGCCGCCTCGCCCGGGATGCGCATCAGGATCGAGGTGGTGGAGCCACCGTACATGGCACCGTAGTAGACCCCGGCGAGCAGCACGATGGCAATGATGGGATTGAGCCCGAAGGTCGCCGGCAGCAGCAGGCTGATGCCGGCGAGCGGCCCCAGGCCCGGCATCATGCCGACCAGGGTGCCGATGATGCAGCCGGCGAAGGCATACATCAGGATCGAGGGACTGAGCGCGACCGAAAAGCCGAGCAGCAGGTTGTTCAGCGTTTCAACCACTAAAATCCCCAGGGGCTGCGCGGCAGCGGCACGCGCAGCAGATCACCCACCACGTAGTAGGAGATCAGGCTGAATCCGACCGATACCAGAGCCACCTGCAACGGCCGCTTGCGCTCGAGCACGCCCAGAAAAAACACCAGCAGTGCTGCCACGGTGACGCGATAGCCGATGCGCTCCAGCGCGAAGGCGCCGACTGCGCACACCGCCAGGATGATCGCGGCGCGCGCAGCCTCGGGCCATTTGACGGATGAAAGTGCGGGCGATTTCCCCCCGCCCAGGGCGATCAGCAGCCCTATTGCGCCCATGAAAACCGCCAGCAGCATCGGCACATAGCCCGGACCGGGCTCCTGCAGGGTGCCGACCGGATAGGCGCGGTTGGCCCAGCCTACGTACAACGCCAGCGCCAGCAGCATCAGCCCGGAAAACTGGTCGCTGCGGAGGCCGCGCGGTGGCGTGGCCTTAACCGGGGATTCTGCGTTCATGCGCCGGGTGGTTTCACTTCTTGTCGTCGACCTTGCCGACGATTTTCACCAGCGCAGCCAGGCGTTTGGCATCTGCCTCCCAGTATTTGCCGAACTCGGGCGCATCCATGTGCTGGACCGGTGAATTGACCTTTGCCATGGTGTTCTTGAAATCCGCGTCCTCGACCACTTTGCGGGCGGCATCGCGCAGCACCTTCATGACCGGCTCCGGAGTACCTCTGGGCGCAAACATGCCGGCCCAAATGTAGTACTCGACATCCTTGTAGCCGAGTTCCTTGAAAGTAGGCACATCGGGATAGGCTTCGTGCCGCTTGCCGCCCCAGCTCACAATGGGCCGCAGCTTGCCGGCTTTGACATGGCCGCTGATCGCAGCCGGACCGCCCGCAGTCAGTTCAACGTGACCGCCGAGCAGCGCGGTGATGGCCGGACCGCCGCCAGTTGTGGGTACATGCCGCATCTTGAGCTTGGCGGCATAAAGGAACATCTCCATCGGCATGTGCAGCGCGCCGTACACCCCGGACGAGGAAAACGACATCTGCCCGGGTTTCGACCTGGCAAGCGCCACCAGCTCCTTGAGGGACTTGACCGGCATCGACGGATGCACCACCAGAATTGTTGGATCGGCGGAGATCAGCGCAATCGGCGCAAACTGGTCGAGCGAGTATGCCGGTTTGCGGTTGAACAGTTCGTCAGCCGCAGGAATGACCGATATGCTAGAGAGTGCCATCAGGATGGTGTAGCCGTCCGGCTTGGCGTTGGCGACCGCCGCATTGCCCACCGCTCCACCCGCACCCGGGCGATTGGTGACGGCGACCGGCTGCTTGAGCACCTTTTCCAGCGCAGCTGCAGTAGGGCGGCCTGTGATATCAGCGACTCCGCCTGGCGGAAAAGGCACGATCATGGTGATGGGGCGGCTGGGAAATGCCTCCTGCGCCACGGCCGGACCGGCCACGACAGCCAGCACTGATGCAGCAATCAGGGATTTTGCGATCATTTTTCCTCCTCCTGTACCGTCAAATAATAATAGCGTTCTGCGTTCTGTCGCCGCCACGAGTCTTGCCCGGTTTCAGCGCATGCCAAATGAGAACAGAATGACGGGCCGCGGGCAAGCCCGGGCAAATTATCCTGCGGCAACGATGCGGTTTTCCAGCCTGCCGATGTTTTCGATTTCACACACCACGCTATCGCCCGGCTGCATGTAGCCGCGGGGGGCGACCACATCCTTGCGCATCGGCTTCTTGCCGCCGAGCTCCGGATCCGTACCCCAAGCCGTGCCGCCCGGCGTGCCGGTGGCGATCATCACGCCGGGCCGCAAGGTCACGAAAGTCGAGAAAAACGCGATGAGCTGGGCGCAGGTCCAGATCATTTTCGCCGTCGAATTGCTCTGCCGCAGCTCGCCGTTGACATAGGTCCTCAGCTGCAGATTTTGCGGGTCCGGAATTTCATCCGCGGTGATGATCGCCGGCCCGATGGGCGCACAGGTGTCGAAGTTCTTGCCCGGCCCCAGGTTGTAGACTGAAGAGCCATCCGGGCGCAATGTCACCTGGCGGTCGCGTGCAGTGACGTCGTTGAGAATGGTGTAGCCGTATACATGCTCCAGCGCGCGCTCCGCGGGAATGTGACGGCCAGGTCTGCCGATGACGATGGCAAGCTCGGTCTCGTAGTCAAGTTTCCTGGTCACGCGCTCGTCGCGAACGATGTCATCGCCAGGGCCGATCACGCCCAGCGCGGTCTTGGTGAAGAACTCGGGATCCTTGCGCGTGACCTGCGGCTTCTCGTCGCGATGGTCCCAGTAATTCTCGCCGCTGCACAACAGCAGCGTCGGCAGGATGGGCGCGGCAAGCTTCGCCTTGCCGGCGGGACTGCGCCCTGTGCCGGTGCGGCGCGCATGGTCGAGGGCGGCGCGTACAGCATGCAGGCCGGCTTCGCCCGCCGCCACCAGTTTCACCATGTCGCTGAGCGCCGCAAGCAGCGCCGGCGGCGTGCCGACTGGACAGGCATCGAGCAGATCGACGACATGCTCGCCATCCAGCATTCCCAGGCGCAGCGCGCCGTTCTTGTCATATCGAACGAGTTTCATCAGCTCACCTAAAGGATTCTTGTCACGAAGACCGGGGATGCGAATAAATCACAAAGCAACGCGGGCCAGGCTGCCACCTGGACACCATCCGCAGCTCCAGCCCGGCACTTTTGCGGTGATCGCCGCTCAATCAGGAAACAGGGTTTTCCAGAGTGCCGATGGGATCGATGGTGATGGTCACCACATCGCCGGGTTTGAGAAACCTGGGCGGATTGAAACCTATGCCGACGCCGGCGCAGGTGCCGGTGGCGATGAGATCCCCCGGCTCCAGGGTCATCACCCTGGACAACCCTTCGATCAGCGTTGGGATGTCGAAAATCAGCTGGCTTACCAGCGCATCCTGGCGCACTTCGCCGTTGACCCTGGTGACAAGACGCATCTTGCCCACGTCACGCGCCTTGATCTCGTCGGCGGTGACGATGCACGGCCCCATCGGGCAATAGCCGTCAAGGCTTTTGCCGAGAAACCATTGCTTGTGGCGGTTCTGCAAAGTGCGCGCCGTGGCATCATTGACGATGGTGTAGCCATAAACATGGTCGTAGGCGTCCTTCTTGGCGATGTTGCGGCCACCCTCGCCGATGACCACGGTCAGCTCGCCCTCGTAGTCAGTGGAGTTCGTGTAGTCATTGGCGCTGGGGATGGCCTCGCCGGGACCGATCACCGAGTTGGGCCATTTGGTGAACATGATGGGCACTTCTGGAATCGCGTCCTTGCCGGCGCTCGCGTCGAAGCCGCTGTTGTGAAACTCCTTCGCGTGATCGTAATAGTTCTTGCCGACGCACAGAATGTTTTTGGCGGGACGCGGGAACGGCGCGTGCAGCCTGACGCTGGCAAGCGGAATGCGCCCCTCGCCGCTTTTTACCGCGCGGCGCGCGCGCTGCAATCCTTTCTTGCCAAGCGCGACGAACGCAGTCATGTCCCTGGGCAGGCGCGTGCTTGCCGCCAGATCAATGATGGTGGCGGATTCGACATCATGCACGCCGATGCGCATGCCTTTCGCATCGGAAAAAGTCACCAGACGCATTGCACAACTCCTCGTTATTTCTGACAAAGCGCTTCGATAAAGCGCGCAGTATGCTGACCGCGGTGCGCACGGTCAACTGCGCGCACCGCGAAGCGACAATCTAAGTTGCCGCGCACGGCACGGCGACGAACGCCGTGCCAATATTATTGATCGTGCCGGGCGCCTGACACCTTGACCACGTTCGCCCACTTGGCGATGTCGGCATGCAGGTACTTTTCAAACTGCGGCACCGTCATCACCATGGGCACCGCACCCTGGGCATTCCAGGCCTGCTTGACGTCGGGACGGCTGACAACCTTGGTCACTTCTGCGTTGAGCCGCTCGACGACCTGCCGCGGCGTCGCGGCCGGCGCCATGATGCCCAGCCAGATAGTGGCTTCGTAGCCCTTCACGCCAGATTCCGAAACCGTGGGAATGTCCGGCGTGACGTTGGAACGCTGCTGGCCGGTAGTGGCCAGCGCCCTCACCTTGCCCGCTTTCGCCATCGGCGCCATGGTGGTAATCGCATCCATCATCATTTCCACCTGACCGCTGATGACGCTGGTGCGCGCCTCGCCACTGCCCTTGTGCGGCACATGCAGTATGTCGACGCCCGCCATCGACTTGAACAGCTCGCCCGCCATGTGGTACGGGGTACCGTTGCCCGATGAAGCGTAGTTGAGGCCGCGCGGTTTTGATTTTGCGAGTTGCACCAGTCCCCGCACCGACTGCACCGGCAGCGACGGATGCACCACCAGCAGCAGGTCGGAATAATTGATGGGCGCGACCGGCACGAAATCCTTCATCAGCGCGAACGGTTTTTTCGGAATCAGCGATTCGTTGACCGTATGGGTATTGGACATGAGCAGCAGCGTGTAGCCGTCGGGGGCCGACTTGGCCACCAGATCAGTGCCGATGATGGAGCCGGCGCCGGGCCGGTTTTCCACGACAAACGGCTGGCCCAGCGATTCTTGGACGCGCGGACCGAGAAAGCGCGCATAAATATCGGCAGGCCCGCCGGCGCCGAAAGGCACAATGATGCGGATCGGTTTCGCCGGATAGGCCTGGGCGTGAACAGCCTGGGCATAAACGCAGGAACAAGCCACCGCGGCCGCAAGTGGTGTCACGCGCAATACCTTGCGCAAGAATCTCATGTCGCTCCTCCTTGAAAACAGGGATGTCGGGCACCCGCATTATGGCTACCCCGGGCACGCCATGCGCGAGTATCGTATCCCGGGCATGCAGCGTCAACCATGAGAGTCGGCCGCGCCGCGCGTCAGTCCGGGGACTGCCGCAGCCAGCGCGTCTGCTGCTTCAGAAGGTAATCGATGAGCGCGACCTGGTCGCCCATGAGCTCGCGGGTAAGGTCACCGCAGGTCGCCTCGCCCAGCAACACGTGCGCATCCGCCTCGCCCTGCCCGGTGACCACCTGCATGCCGGCCTTGCGTGCGAGGTGAATCATGACCTGATTCTCGGACAGGCAGTGCATGTAAAGTTTTTTGTAGCCGAGGTTCTGCGCATGCAGCTTGCCGCGGCCGAGCAGCGTAAAACCGTAGCCCTTGCCGCGATGCGCGGAATCCACGCTCAGTCCCAGTTCCGCCGTACCGCTGCCGGGCTCCAGCGCAAGATGGGCGACCCCGGAAAGCGTCAGGCCGGTTTCAAAAATGCCGAACACCTTGTCGCGCGAAAAATCGATCCGATCAACGTAGCGCCCGATTGCCGCGTCGGACATGATGCTGCCGAAACGCAGGCGGCGGTCTTCGGCTGACAGCCGCTGCAGGTGACGATTGATCAGCACACGCTGGAAAGCGGCAAGCTTTTGCACGGCGATGGCGGTATGGATCATGATAGTCCCTCGTTCAGGCAATACGTAATTATATTGCATTGCAATATGATTGCATGCGAGATAGAAAGTTTCAGTATTTACATGTTTATTATTGTATTATTAAGATAATCTTAATGTAATAAAGACTCATATTGGTGCATCGCACATATTTGTGCACCAATGGCTGGCAATCAATCCGCGCGGTTTGTGGCAATACTGCTGCTAGACTTGGATTTCCCTACGCCCCCTTTCGCTGACCACCTTTTCTGCAATGAACCAAACCACGCCGCACCGCTGGCTGGCCAGGCTGGTCGCGGTCCGCCCGGACGAAACGCGCGCGCTGTGCTGGTCATTCGCATATTTTTTCTGCCTGCTTGCCGGCTACTACCTGCTGCGACCGCTGCGCGACGAAATGGCCATTGCGGGCGGCGTGCGCAACCTGCCGTGGTTGTTCACTGCCACGTTCTTTGTGATGCTCGCCGTGCTGCCGCTGTTCGGCGCCCTGGTAGCACGCCTGCCGCGACAGCGCTTCATTCCGCTGGTTTACCATTTCTTCGTCGCCAACATCGTGATTTTCTGGCTGCTCCTGACGCTTGACATCGGCAGGGCGCATGTCGCACGGGTTTTTTTCGTCTGGATCAGCGTGTTCAACCTGTTTGCGGTGTCGGTGTTCTGGTCGTTCATGGCCGACCTGTATTCGTCCGCGCAGGGCAAGCGGCTGTTCGGTTTCATCGCAGCCGGCGGTTCCGCCGGCGCTTTGCTGGGGCCCGCTGTGGCAGTCGGGCTTGCGGTGCCACTGGGACCGACTAACCTTCTGATCGTGGCGGCCCTGCTGCTCGAAGCCGCCGTGCTCTGCGCCCGGCGCCTGGAGGCCGCCCCCGCCCAAGCCCGGACCGATGCCGGCACCACGGGCCGGATACAGGCGAATGGTACCGGCACAGGCGCTGCAGGCCTGGGTGGCGGCTGGCTCGACGGCGTCGCGATGATCCTGCGCTCGCCTTATCTCGCCGGAATCGCGCTGTGGGTGGCGCTGCTGTCGCTCGCAGGCACGTTTCTTTATTTTCAGCAGGCCAGCATCGTGGCAGCCGCTTCCGACGATCCGGCCGTGCGCACGCGGATCTTCGCCACCATTGATCTCGTGGTCGGCGCGTTGACCATCCTCATCCAGTTCGTCGCCAGCGGCAGGCTCATCACGCGCTTCGGAGCCGGACCGGCCGCCGCGTTTTTGCCGCTGGTGTTCTGCCTCGGCTTTCTGGCGCTGTCGCTCACGCCCATGCTGTGGGTGGTGATTGCCTTCCAGGCGCTGCAGCGCACCGCCAATTTCGCGCTTTCCAACCCCGCGCGCGAAGTGCTGTTCACGGTGCTCACGCGCGAGGAAAAGTACAAGGCCAAGTACGTGATCGACAACATCGTTTTCCGCGGCGGCGACGCGCTCAGCGGCTGGCTGTTTGCGGCATTGCGCGGCGCCGGCCTCGAACTCGGCGCGATTTCGCTCGTCAGCGTGCCCGTAAGCGCAGGCTGGCTCGCGCTGGCACTGGTGCTCGGCCGCATGCACGAGCGTCGCGGAAAACGATGAGGACACTGCCAGTGCCGCACGCGGTGACGCGTCGCAAAATGGCCGAATTCATCGAACGGCTGACCTGATCCGTTGCGCCGAATTCCTCATGCGTGGCCGTTTCCATCACGCACGGACGGATGCTGCGCCATCGCGCGCTTGATGTTCTCAAAGTTGGGGGAAAAAAACCTGCTCGCGACAAAATCCTGAAACACATGCTCGAGGAAAAACAATTTGTCCGCCGCATTCAATGGCTGCCCCCACTCCCGCGACAGGTTTTCCTGGCTCAACTCGGCATAATCGACGGTCAGGCCGACCGATGGCAGGACATCGGCTTCAGTAAGCAGCACGGCCTGAAGCGCCAGCCTGGCATCCTGCGCAAGCATTTTCGGCAAATCGCCGGTAGCGGCTGGCGGCGCGTTTCCGCCCTCGAAGAAATAGCGATAGCACTGCCGGCCGAAGGGAACGCCCGTGGATACCTCGGTCGCCATGACGATCGCGGCGATCCTGGCGCGTTCATCCTCCGTCACGCCGGCCGCCTGCAGATAAGGCTGCGCCGCGGCAATTGCCAATTTCTCCAGACGGAACGGCACATCCTTGTTGCCTCTGCCGTCGTGATGGAAGTCGTGCACCAGCGCCGCCAGCAGCAGTTGCGCCTGCTCGCGGGGTGCAAGCGCGGCCAGCCGCGACAGGTAAAGCGCGCTTAACAGCACTTCGCAGAAATGCTGGCGGTTATGGTAGGGATTGACCTCTCCGGCGCCCGTGCCGGTGTCTATGTCTGCGGCAATGCGCCCGCCCGCGGTGGCCAGCGGGTCCTGTGCATCGAACCCGGCCACGCGAATCGTGGCGCGGAAACACTGCGACACTTTCTGTGGCAGGCCGGCGGCCGCCCTGAAGCAGGCGATCATTTCCTCCGCCACCTGTCGCGGGTCCGCCTCCGGGCTCAGCCGGAATGGCGCTCGCGAGAAATCGAAAACAGCGTCCCCTGCGGTCATGGCTCAACCCACGTACTGGGAAATGTCCACGCTGTCGATCTGCTCCGGCTTGAGGTAGCGCTGGGCGTAACGCAGGTACACGCCCGAACGCAAGAACAGATCGAACAGATCCGGATCAATATGTTTGTCCTTCTTGAAGGCAGCGAGAATCTTTACCGCTTCCGACAGCGTCTTGGCTTTTTTATACGGCCGGTCGGAAGCGGTCAGTGCCTCGAAAATATCCGCGATGGCCATGATGCGCGCCGGCACCGACAATTCGTCCTTGGTGAGGCGACGCGGGTAGCCGGTGCCAACCAGGGTTTCGTGATGAGTGCCTGCGTATTCGGGGACCCGCCGCAGTTCCTTGGGAAAAGGCATCGCATCAAGCATTACGATGGTCTGGATGATGTGCTCGTTGATCTTGAAGCGCTCTTCCTCGGAAAGGGTGCCGCGGCCTATGCACAGGTTGTAGACCTCGCCGAAATTGTAGAGGTGCTCGGGTATCTTCACCTTGAATCCGTACCTGGGGTCGAGCGCCTTGTCCTCGCCGCGCGCGATGATGTGATGCGGCTTGTCGGCAAGAAGGTGCTCGGTCGCGGGCAGCGACGCCACGGGCGTGCCCTCATAGCGCTTGAGTTCCTCATGCGACAGCCCGATGCGGTCGTCGAAATGTCGCTCCCAGGTCTGGCGGGCGATGAGTTTGATGCGTTCCACGCGCTCCGGCGCCATGAATTCGCCGCCCATGTTGCATTCCGCCACAAAAGCAAAATCGTCGATCAACCGGGCACGTCGCTCATCGAATCGCCGCCTGGCCTCCACCGCATCGGCACCCGTCGAAATCGCCTTCAGGCACTCGATTTCGGCATCGCGCAGCAGCACCTCGAAACGCACGCGCACCTCATGGATGCGGTTGTAGATGGTCTCGAGTTTGGTCGCCTTGTCCACTACGTACTCAGGGGTGGTGACCTTGCCGCAATCATGGAGCCAGGCTCCAACATGAAACTCGCGTCTCTCCTCGTCGGAAAGGAAGCGGAAATCGGCGAGCGGCCCGGTTTCCACCTGCTCAGCCTCTTCTGCCAGCATGTTGGCCAGTTCGGGTACCCGCTCGCAGTGGCCACCCGTATAGGGGCTCTTGGTGTCTATGGCGCCGGCAACCAGCTTGATCATGGAATCCATCAGCGCCTTCTGAGATTCCAGCAGGTTCTGATTCTCCAGCGCCACCGCAGACTGGGCCGCCAGCGCTTCCACGAACCTCACCATCCCGCGCGGGAAAGGTATGATCTGCCCGGTTTCCGGATCGAGGCAGTTCATGAACTGCAGCACGCCGATCACCTCGCCATCGTGCGGCGACATGGGTACCGTCAGCATGGATACCGTGCGGTACCCGGATTCTTCGGCAAAACGGCGGGTTCCGCTCAGATCAAAGCGCTGCTCGCTGTATACGTCGTCGATGACGACGGACTCATTATGCAGCGCGACGTGCACCGACACGTACTTGTCATTCGGCTTGCCGGTAGCCTTGTCGATCAGCGGAAGTTCGAACGAAGGCAGCGCGCCCTCCATGGTGCGCAGCACGAATTTGAGCGCGCCCTGCTCGGTCTTGAGATACATGGTGGCGGAATCGCAATGGATGAGCTCCCTGCCGCCGAACAGGATATGCCGCAGCAGCTTCTGCCTGTCGCGCTCGCGGGACAGCAGGATACCGTTCTCCACCAGACTTGCCAGCTTCTGCTCCGCCTCGCTGAGCGCCCTGGTGCGCTGCTTCAGGGTATCCTTCATCACCCGGTGCGCCTGGCCCAGGGCGTCGACTTCGTAAAGAATGGACCCTGCCTGCCGCACCTCGCCGTAGAAATCGAGGTTCTTGATCCGCTCGGAATCGGCAGCAAGCGCGGACAGTGAACGGCCTACCCGGCGCGCGCCGACAACGGCCAGCGGGGTCACGAAAAGAAGGAAGGCCAGCGTCACGTACAGGACCCGGTTGCGCGCCTCCAAGATCACCCCCGTGAACTCTTGCATCGGCGCGAAAGTGCCGATGCGGAATTCAATGCCCGGCACCGGATTGTACAGGTAGTTTGCATACACGAATTTCTCACCGCCCACTTCGATGATGCGCCTGTCGTCCGCCGCATTGGTGCTGCGCCAGCCCTGCAGCACAGCAAGGTGTGGACTGCCAGTGCTGGCAATGGGCGTCAGCACAGCCACCTCGTTCAGTCCGTAAGCCGCCGACTTGCTGTGGAAAGCCAGAATGCGATCGTCGCGGTCAAGCACCACGATTGCGCTTTCCGGCGTCAGGGAAACACCGGAGAGAAACTGCCGCAGCGCAGACAGGCTGAGGTCTGCCCCGACTACGCCGGCCCCGCCTCTCAAGGAGCTTGAAATCGTGATCCCCAGCGCCTGTGATGATGCAAAGACATACGGCTCGGTAATCGCCACTGGCAAAGCCTTTTTGGCGCCGTCATACCAAGGCCGCTGCGTCGGGAAGTACTCCGCCTGCCCCTTGCGGGTGGCGATGATCTCCCGCTCCTGCGACCAGAACTGCCATGCTTCCTCGCGCCGGCCCGACTCACCCCTGACAATTTTGCGCAGCGCATAACGGGTGTTCGGCGGCGCCGACAATGAGGTGAGCACCTGCAGATTGTCCCTGATGTTGATGACCTGCAGGAAATCGTCGCCTTCCAGCGCAAAGTAGACGGAATACAGGTTTTCCTCGCTTTCGAGCTGCGAGATGAAAGGCACTACCATGTCGCGGTCGTTCAGACGGCCGTCTACGACAAAGCGCTCCTGCCTCGCCATGGCGTGCGCCCTGACCTGGCGTGTGGTCACTTCAATCAGATCACGCAGCCCCTCCGCGCCCGACCGCGCAAGCAGGGAAAAACGCTCCTTCGCGCCATCCTCGGCCATTTCATTGAATTTGCCGATGACGACGGTCAGGAGCAGGCCGGTAAGGATGAGCACGAAACCCAGCAGCACCGCGACGGCCCAGTGCTGGAAGCGCATTTTCAGGCCATGAAAGAAAGCCATATCGACCTCTGGAGGCTGAGCAAAGGAATCTGGCGAAGCGCGCCAAGGACTAGTTCGCGGGACCGCGGCGCAAGCGGCCTTATCTGACCGTGATTTCCACCCGGCGATTTCTCGGTTCGGGCGTGTTGTCCGGCGTCTTGATCAGCGGATTCTGCTCGCCATGTGACGCAATGGTCAGATCGTGGGCCTTGAGACCGGCTTTCTGTATGAGTTCCGCAACCGACTGTGCGCGCTGCAAACCGAGTTTTTCATTGACATCGGGAGCGCCCACGCTGTCGGTGTGACCGATCACCGAGACATCGGGAGCCGGACGACTGCGCACGGCGTCAATCACCCTGGGGATCAGCGCCTGCGATGCGGCCGTCAGCTGGATGCCGCCGGTTTCATAATAGAGCATGAAGCTGACCGGCAGCGCGGGCTGGGCTGCCTGCGCTTCGCTGAAATCTTTTTTGATTCGGGACTCGTCCACCGCATAAGGCGCACCCGCGCTGCCATCAAGATTCACCCCATGCCGGGGCTGATCGATCACCACTTCGCCCTGGGTGCCGCTTACCGTGAGCTGCCCGGTCGTGCCATCCGCATTGGGCATCAGCACGACATAGGACTGCGGCGGCGGGGGCACGAGGGTTGGTGGGCTGGCGCAGCCCGCCGTTGCCATTGCCACCACGCACGCGAGCACTCCTGCCGTCCGATTGCAATTCATGCTCATTTCCCGTTACTGATCGACCTTGACCAGGAAATGCGTGCCGCGCACGCCTATGGTGCCCGTGGGCGTCTTGAGGGTGGCAGCATCGGGCTTGAGCTTGGCGATCACGCCCGAAACCACCTGCAGCGTGCCCTTGGACATGCTGGCGCCGAACTTCAGGTCGCCCTTTCCCGGCGCATACAGATACTCGTCGACGGTAAGCTCGGTGTCAGGACCGAACGACATCACCGTGTTGTCCTTGAAGGTCACGCCCATGGAGCCCTTGGTTCCGGTCTTGAGCACATTGCCCTGCTTGATCGGTGTGCCCGGTTTGGCCATGACATACTTGCCGGCATCGACCACCATCGCATCTCCTGACACCGTTTTGACGAGCCCGATGGTTTCCTGCGCCTGCACGGAAGCGCCGAATACAAGCAGCAGTGCGGGCAATATGGTGTAGCGGTTCATGGCAGCGGCCTCCCTCGATGGCAAAATCCAGCAAGAAATTCGCGACAGATGCGTCGCGACAGATGCGACAACCGGCAGCGGGAGTGCAAACCCACCCATCATCCAAGCTTATCATCATCTTACGACAACATCATGTCACTGAGTATGAATTATTCCCGGAAAATCCGCCGCCAAGGCAGCCTCATTTCTCGTCCAGGACAATCGTGTCGCCATGTTCACCGGCATGAAGACGCCGCAGGTGGAGGTGCACCAGCGGATCCTGCGGCCGCTCCTGCGCCAGGCGTTCAAAGGCTTCGCGGGCACCCGGATCCTGGCGCTGCAGCAGGTCATACGCCGCTTCATATGCGATATCGCGCCGGAGCGCTTCCCCGCCCTCGCCCACCAGGGGCTCGTAGACCATCAGCGCCTCGTTCTTGCCCTTGAGCACCAGATGTCCCACAGGACGGGCCACGGTGCCGGAGCAGCCCGAAAGCGTGGCCGCGGAAACACAGACCGTGGTACCCAGATGCTTGTTGACGCTCTCCAGCCGCGCGGCAGTGTTGACCGCGTCGCCCAGCGCCCGATAGTCAAACATGGTGGAGCCGCCGAAATTACCGACGATGACCTCTCCCGTATGTATGCCGATGCGGGTCTTGCCTAAAAACGCGCCCTTTGCCGCAAGATCCGCGGAGTAGCGCGTCGCGAATGCATGCATTTCCAGCGCGCACTTCAGCGCCCGCGCGCGGTGATCGGGCTGCATGACCGGCGCTGAAAACATGATGGCCACGGCATCACCGACGATGCGGTCCAGCGTGCCGCCGTTTTCAAACGCGATCCCCACCATCTTGTCGAGATAGGCGTTGAGCAGAGACACCGCCTCATTGGGATCGATTTTTTCCATGAGGCCGGTAAAACCGGCAAGGTCGGTGAACACGAAGCTGCATTCCTGGCGACGCCCGCCCAGCTCGAGCTGCCCGGGATTGTTGACCAGAAAATCCACGCGGTTTGGCGATACATAGCGTGAAAATGCATCGCGCACCCAGCGCTGCTGGCGCTCGCTGGTCATGTGATGCACGACGCTGCCGAGAATGAAAGTAATCAGCAACGCCAGCGCGGGCGTCACCGGATCGAGCAGCAGGCCCTGGCTGGTGAAAGCAAACCATGCGCCCCAGCCAACCGCAAGCAGCAACGCAGCAATCACGCCCGCCGACACCAGTGCCTGGGTGGCCAGCGCGACAACGCCGACCATCGCGCCGCCCACCACGATGATCAGCGCCTCGATGGCGCCTGCCCATGCCGGCCGCTGCAGGTATTTTTCGGTCAGGATCTGCTCCAGCGCCTGGGCATGCGCCTCCACCCCGGGAATGATGGTGCCCATGGGGCTGAAGCGCAGGTCCATCAGGCCCTGCGCCGAGGTTCCCACCAGCAGCACATGGCCTGCCAGCTGCTGTGCCGGCACCTCGCCTGCCAGCACTTTCCACGCTGGAACATAACGTTCGGGCACCGGCCGCGTGTAATGCACCCATAGCTCGCCTTGGGGCGTAGACGGCACTGTCGCCCCGCCTATCCTGATTTCCTGCAGGCCGACGCCTTTTTCCGGCGCCGTCTTGAGAATGTAGTTGCGCTGGTCCTGCGCCACCCGCAGCGACTCGCTGACCAGCGACGGCACCGCCTCGTCACCCAGTTTCACCATCAGCGGCACACGGCGCACCACCCCGTCCGAATCCGGTATGAAGGTCAGTGCGCCGTTGCCCGCTGCCGCACCCTCCAGCAGCGGGATCGATGTCACTGCACTCCCAAACGGGTGAAGAAAAGGCAGCGGCGACTCCCCCGCGTTCACAACACGGAAAGGACGGGCTGGAAGCCGCGCCGGGGAGCCTGCGCGCTCCACCGCAAATCCCAGCACCACGCGGCCCCGACGCAGGGCCTGCGCCATGATTTCGTCGTGATCTGGCAGGCTTTCCAGGCGCCGGCGGACATCGGGCGGTGGGTTCCAGGTTGCCAGCATGGATTGCGGCGAGGTCCGGTCCCGCTCCGCAAACACCACGTCAAAGCCGATCACCGCCGCACCGGCTTCCTGCACCCTGTCGATCAGCTCGGCGAGCCTGGTGCGCGGCCACGGCCATTGGCCGAGGCGCTTCAGGCTCTCTTCGTCGATATCGATGATGCGCACCGGCACTGCCTGATACGGTCGCGGGTGCCAGCGCTGGTACTGGTCGAACACGGCGTTACGCAGTATCTGCAGAGGCAGCGGTTCGAACAGGAACAGCAACGCACCAACCGCTACCGCAGCGAAGGGCACAAGCTTGCCTAGAGCCAGCTTGGGCAAACCTTTCATCGCCATGTCTCAGGCAGCGCGGCAGGCAACAGGGCCACTTTGCAGGTACTTTCGCGGCTCATGCGCGGCTTTCAGCCGTCAGCATGCTCAGCGCCTGCTCGATGATATCGTCGGCGATTTTTTTCAGCTCGTCCGCCGTGCGGTTCTGGATCGGATGCGGCGTGTAGACCACGGCCGGCTCGAATCCCATCGCCTTCGACTGCACTTCGACCGCATCCGCGAATTCGGTGGTGACGATGGACACGCCCGGAATGCCGCGTCCGTCGAGGTTCATCAGGTCGTGCAGACTGCACGACGTGCATGATCCTCAATCGCTGAGCGCGATCATCACCGCGTCGGCTTCGGCAGCGACCTGCTGCATGACCTCGGTGGGCGCAACCTTGGCGTTGGTCGGTTTGGCGTAGCGCTTCACCCTGAGGCCGCGCTCGCTGAAGCGCTTTTCGACCTGGTTGAGGAACTCGTCGCTGCGCGTCTTGCCGATGTCGAACAGGCCGATGGTAAGTCCGTCGAGTGAGGCCGGCGGCGCAACGCGCGGGCGTCTGACGGCGGAATTTTCGGCAGTGGGGTCGCGCATCCAGTTCATGGCAGTCATTCCCTGATCTCCTTGGTCACGGGTTGCAGTTCGGTGCGATTGCGGCCGGCAAGCCACCCTGGCAGGATCGCGGAAAACAATCCGGCCTGACCGCCGGCGCGCACCACCATCAGGCCGTCTTCGTGGAACTTGGGCACCATTTCGCCGGCGCGGCTGGCGGGCACGCCCTCGCCCACGCCATCGGCGCCGGCCACCAGTTCGCTGCCCGGACGCATGGTCGCCTCGTACAGCGCGCGCTCCATGCGCCTGCGATCCCAGCCGGCTTCGCGGTAGATCGCGTAGTGCTCGGGCGACAGCACCAGAACCGCACGTGCCGACTGCACCAGCTTGGGGTGCCCGATTTTCACCAGCGACATCGCCAGCGACCGGGTGAGCGCCTCGGGCGTGCGCGACTTCTGATCGACGAAAGCCTCCGGGCCGTGTCCCTGGAACAGCGTCACCGTCGATGTGCCGCGCGCAAAACCGCGCGCCACCGACAACGGCTCCCACGCCGGGTCGGACTCGTCCTCGGCAAAACACAGCGTGAACTTGCTCGGCGCGCCCAGCGTCGCGCGATCGGCCTCGCCCGGCCGGCCGCCGCCGACATTGCGCACGATGAGATTGAGCGCGCGGCCTATGGTGGCGTTGGCGCGGTTGCCCTGCCCCAGCGCGTTGATGCCGGAATTCATGCCGATTTTTCTTGCGACAGGACCGTTGACGATGATGATGGGGCTCGAGAAATAGGTGGTGGCGAGCACGCCGTGCAGGGTGAATACCGGCTCGAGCGCCGCTTCCAGCGCCGCCAGCAGCACCGGCATGTACTCGGGCTTGCAGCCCGCCATGACCGCGTTGATGGCGACTTTCTCCACGCTGCACGGCGCGAGATAAGGCGGGATCTGCCCGACGATTTCAGCGGGTGAACGCGCGGCGCCCTTGAGCATGCGCAGCACGCGCTCGTCGGTAGGCGGCGTGACCGGCAGGCCATCGCTCCAGCCGCGCTCGAAGCAGATTTCGGCCGGATCGTCATTCTCGCCGAACTCGATCTTGCGCGCCTCCAGCACGCTGCCAGCGTATTTTGCTTCCAGACGCTCGGCCACCCCGGGCTCGAGTGTGAGCGACCCTCACCCGGGCTGGAACGGCGGCAGGCCCTCGCCGAGGCCGGCAAGGCCTGTGATGCGCCGCCATTCCCCGACATCCCATCCCGTGGTGCGCTCCACCTCGCGTCCACCGGCATAGCGGATCAGCGTCGGCGTGCTCTCGATGGCGTTGTGGAAGGAGTATTCGAGTTCGCGGTCGTCCACTACATTTTCGAGTCCGGCGGGAAACCCGGGATCGTCCTGCGACACCACACGGAAGGATGCCCCACCCTGCGCCAGGACGCGCAATGCCGGCTCGATCAGGGTGCAGGTCGGGCACACCCGTTTCACGAACACCACCATGCCGTCCGCCACCGGCGTCAGGCGCACAGCTTTCGCTTCATCAGGCATAATCTGCGCTCGCGCTTTATATTTATTCAGGCATAGTTTAACCGACAATCCCGTGGAAAATCGCACCCGCCGCCGCCTGCTGTGCGCGCTCGCCGCGGGCATCCTGCAACCGCAAGCGGCCATCTCCATGACGCAAGTACAGACAACCCACAAGCGCCCCATTCCGCGCAGCGGCGAATTACTGCCCATTGTCGGCGTCGGCACTTACCAGACCTTTGATGTTGGCGATGATCCTGCGGCACGTGCCGAGTTGAAAGAAGTTCTGCGCCTGCTGGCGCAGGCAGGCGGGGGCATGATCGATTCGTCGCCGATGTACGGAAGCGCCGAGGGCGTCGTCGGCGACCTCAGCGCAGAACTGGGCAATCGCAAGTCACTGTTCTTTGCCACCAAAGTGTGGACCAGCGGCCGCGATGCCGGCATGCGCCAGATGCAGGCATCCCTGCGGCTGATGCGCACCGATGTCATGGACCTGATGCAGGTGCATAACCTGCTCGACGTCGATACTCACCTTCAAACCCTGCGCGACTGGAAAAGCGCCGGGAAAATACGCTATCTCGGCATCACCCACTACCATGCCGGCGCCTACGGCCAGCTCGAACGCCTGATCAAGACCGGCACCTATGATTTCGTGCAGTTCAACTACTCGATGGCCGAGCGCGAGGCCGAGGCGCGGCTGCTGCCCGCGTGCGCCGACAGCGGCACGGCGGTAATCGTCAACCGCCCGTTTGCCCAGGCCGGCCTGTTCGGGAAAGTAAGGGGCAAAGCCCTGCCGCCGTGGGCAGCCGATTTCGACTGCACGAGCTGGGCGCAGTTCTTCCTCAAATACCTGCTGGGCCACCCTGCAGTCACCTGCGTGATTCCCGGCACGCGCCGCGTTGCCCACCTTACCGACAACCTGCAGGCGGGCAACGGCCGGCTGCCCGACGACGCCACCCGCAGGCGCATGGTGAAGTATCTGGCACAGCTGTGACCTGCCTGCCCGACGCAGGCGAATATTCATAACATATTGTTTTAATTAATTTTTTAAAAACTTGCACACCCACCGCGCCGTTCTTGTACATGACGCGCAACCCGCACCGCGGCTGCGGCGCCACGCACTGCTCATCGCCGTGTGCTGCATGCTGGCATTTGTTTCCGGCTGCAGCATGCTGCGCTTCGGCTATGACCAGGCCGACCATATCGCAGCCTGGACGGCCGACGAGTATTTCGATCTTGATACCGATCAGAAAAACGCGCTGCTCGCCCGTTTCGAGCGCTTCCACGCATGGCACCGCCACGAACAATTGCCCGACTACGCGCAATTCCTGAGCGCCGTGAAACAGAAGGCGCAGCAGCCCATCACGCGCGCGGATGCCGTATGGCTGGTCGAAGGCGTGAGGGCACGCTACCGCGCGCTGGTGATGCGCGGCAGCAGCGATGCGGCAGGCCTGCTCGCCACCCTGACCCCGGAAAACATCCGCGCGCTGCAGCGTCAGTGGCAGCACGACAACCGCCGTTTCGTGCGCGCGCATCGGCTCGATGACAGCCAGGAGGAGCAGCGCCAGGCCGGCGCCGAACGCGCGCTGAAGCAGATCCGCGAATGGACCGGCCATCTGGAACCGGAACAGGAAGCGCGCATCATCGCCCTGCACGCGGACATTCCGCTTATCCAGCACCTGCGCCACCAGGACCGGCTGCGCCGCCAGCGGGAATTCGTGCAGTTGCTGGAGATGCGTGGCAGCGGACGCGTGTTCGAGGAGAAATTGCGCGACTGGCTGATACACTGGGACCACGGCCGCGCACCGGAGTACGAACGCCTGCAGGCACAAGCCTACGAAAAGCGCATCGCCTTCTATCTCGCCGTCGAACGCATGCTCACGCCGCGCCAGCGCGCGGCTGTCCTCGCCAGGCTGCAGAATTACATCGGGGATTTCCAGCGCCTTGCCGATCGCGGCAAGCGCGTTGCCGAGTCGCGGTGAATTTCGTTTTTTGCCCCTGTTTTATTGTGCTCATTGCCTTTGCCTTCGGCCCGTAACAGCTCCTAGAATAGCCGCACCACCATAACCCCGCGAACCAGAGTTCCATGCCACATTTCTCCGGCACTATCTCCTCCAAGCTGCCCAAGGTCGGCACCACGATTTTTACGGTGATGTCGCGGCTCGCCGCCGAGCACAAGGCAATCAACCTGTCGCAGGGATTCCCCGACTTCGACTGCGCGCCCGAACTGCGCGCCCTGTTCACCAAGTACATCAACGCGGGCCTCAACCAGTACCCGCCGATGGCCGGCGTGGCGCCGCTGCGCGAAGCGATCGCCGAAAAGACCGCCGAACTCTATGGCGCCGCCTACGACCCGGAACACGAAATCACCATCACGCCCGGCGCCACCTACGGCATATTCACCGCCATCGCCACCATGGTACGGCCGGGTGACGAAGTCATCCTGTTCGAGCCCGCTTATGACAGCTACGCGCCAGCGGTCGAGGTCAACGGCGGCACGCCGGTGTACGTCCAGCTCAGGTTTCCCGACTACAGCATAGACTGGCGCGAAGTGCACAACGCGATCACGCCGCGCACGCGCATGATCGTCATCAACACGCCGAACAATCCGACGGCAAGCGTGTTCTCGGCGGAAGACCTGCGGCTGCTTGAAGGCATGCTGCGCGGCACCGACATCACCGTGGTCAGCGACGAAGTCTACGAGCACATCGTGTTCGACGGTTGCCGGCACCAGAGCGTGGCGAATTTCTCCGGGCTCGCCGAGCGCAGCTTCGTGGTCTCCTCGTTCGGCAAAACCTACCACGTCACCGGCTGGAAAATGGGCTATGTGCTGGCGCCCAGGGAACTAATGGCCGAATTCCGCAAGGTGCACCAGTTCAACGTGTTTGTCGCCAACGGCCCCATCCAGTATGCGCTTGCCGACTACATGAAACGCAAGGACGCCTACCTTGAGCTCGCCGCCTTCTACCAGAAAAAGCGCGATTTCTTCCTTGAAGGCATCAGGAGTTCGCGCTTCCAGCCTCTGCCTTCGCGCGGCACTTTCTTCCAGAACCTGCGCTACGATGCGATCAGCGACGAGAAAGACACCGATCTTGCCGTGCGGCTGACCAGGGAGCACGGTGTGGCGGCGATTCCGGTGTCGGCGTTCTACCGCGAGCCGCCGCCACACAAGGTGCTGCGCTTCTGCTTTGCCAAGTCGGAGGAAACGCTGGCGCGGGGCGCGGAAATCCTCAGCCGGCTCTGAAGGCGATGCGCGGCGGCCCCGCAGTGGCAATGGAGGAAAATTCGGCATGGCCTTTCCCCAACTGACCCCGCGCAACAGCGCATGACCACCATGCGCGCCGCGGCAACCGTGCTCTGTGCGCTGGCGCTCGCCGCCGCGCTCGTCGCCGGCTATGGCTACTGGCGTGTCAACACCCGTGGCGCCATATACATCCACCTGCGCGACATCGCATCGCAGCAGCCGTACGGGGGCATCGCCGATGCCCGGCTCTTTCTGCTCGACGCCGACGGCAGGAAGCTCGCCGAGGGCCGCGCCGACCCCAAGTACGGCACGGTGATGATCGGCCACCCGCAAGCAGGTTACTGCGGCCCCGATCTGCCCCCGCAAGACTATCTCAAGTGCCACCGCGTGCTGTCGACATGGCTGATGGCATGGGTGCACGAGGTGCGCTACGCCGACCTCGCCTTCGGCAGCTGCGAGTTCAGGAAAATCCCGCTGCAATTCTCGGTGTACCGGTCCGGCATGTTGACATGGTGGGTACCGCTGCCGCACGTGGGCGGCGATCCGTACACCATGTTCAATGCGGCGCTCACCGTCAACGGCAAAACCTGTACCCTGCCCGACCGCGATCAGCCCAGGTAAGCGGGAGCGTCCTCACAGCGCGTATGCGCTGTAAACATTGAGCGCCACGATGCACAGCAGCATCAGCTTGAAACCGTAAACGCGGTTGTGCGCCAGCACCTCCCTATAGGGTATGTGATAGCGGCTGTGCATGCCGAGCAGGGTGTTGGACATCGGGCATGCCTGCAGACCCACGCCCCAGGTCATGAGGAAGGTCATGGCAAGCAGGGTTGGATCGGGATTGAGCGGCGCGAGCCACGGCCCCATCACTGAAACCATGATCACCGTGTGCAATCCCAGCCACGCGAACAGAATGATGACGACCAGCACCACGCTCGCCTCGATGCCACCGAAACGCTGGAATGGCAGATCAAGATCGAGCGCGGCGATCGCTCCCGACATGCCGGCCGACAGCACGCCCGCGGCCAGGAACAGTGACATCTCACCGTTCATCTCCGGCAACCTGACATCGATCAGACGCCTGACCGAAGCCAGCGCACGATTGCCTTCCCGCCCCAGCAAGGTGACCAGGGTTACCAGCGGCGCCAGCGCGGCGATGATGGCCAATACCGACCACGCCGGCTTGATTTCATGGACGATCAGCACGCCGATGGCCAGCACCGCCGGCACCCACAGCGATTCCAGGTGCAACGGATAGCCGGCGAAGTCGCGCGCACGGTCGTAGCGTTTTGATGACAGCGTAAACCAGGTAAGCAGTATCGAAATCACCGAGATGGGTATGCCCACCGCCATCAGCCGCGTCAGGCTGGCGCCGGGCGCGGCGACCAGCGCCACCGCCATCGCACCAAAAAACGGTGACCACAGCGCGCCGACCATGAAAGCCTGCGTCAGTCCCAGCGCCTGTTCCAGGGTGAGTTTGGCGCGCGCTTCCAGCCGATCGGCGAAAATCGCCACCGCTGAAAAATTGATCACCGCGCCGAACAGGTGCACGCCGATCAGCGTCTTGAGCAGGGCGCGGCGCCCCGTGGACAGTTGCTCGTTGGCGGAGCCCGGGCTGATGCTGATCAGGCGCAGGAAAGAAACCGCGATCAGCATGCCGATGAGCGGGATGTTCTGGGCCAGCGCCAGTTGCACCAGCCCCGCCTTGCCGCTCGCCATGCCCCATGCGATGCCGGCAGCGCCGAAAGCGACCAGCAGCAAGGTGACCAGCGCCTGGTTGCGCGACAGGCGCGGCCACAGCAGCAGGCAGGCACACCAGGCGATGATGCCCGTCGCCCATCCGGGAAAATTCGGGATGAGTTCGTCGGCAACCACCAGGGCAACCACCGCGACGAACATCCAGGCAGCGATGCTGTAACGACGCGTCATATCCCTGCCCGGCCGCAGCGGGCGTGAATGGCTGAACCGGTGAACGCTCCGAATTCCCGACCCCGGGCACTCGGCGGAATGAAGGTATTCGCGCTATTCACCCGCCTGCTCGTTCACTGTTCACCCGCTCATGGTTTTTACAGTACCCCCGACTGCCCGCCGTCGACGTTGATGCACACGCCGGTCACGTAGCTGGCGGCGTCCGAAGCCAGGAAGGTAATGACATTGGCGACCTCCTCGGCTTCCCCCATGCGCCCCAAGGGCACCGTCTTGCCGGTTTTTTCATAATGCTCGGCCACCGAAATGCCCTCGCGCGCCGCGCGCCGCTCCTGCTGCATGGATTTGATCTTGCCGACCGCCACCGCATTGACCAGGATGTTGTCCGCGGCATACTCCTTGGACAGCGCCTTGGTGAGCGCGAGGCCCGCAGCGCGGCTGATGGTGGTCGGAAACGAGCCGGCGAAAGGCTGCTTGGCGCCCACCATGTTGAGATTGATGATGCGGCCGCCGCCCTGTTTCTTCATGTGCGGGATCGCAGCGCGCGAAGTGCGAATCTGGGCAAACACCTTGATGTTGATGTCGTGCTGCCAGGCCGCGTCATCGACCTTGCCGAAAGGCGACTGGCCGGTGCCGCCGGCGTTGTTGACCACGATATCGACGCGCCCGTAGCGCTTTACCGTTTCATCGATGAAGCGCTCCATGTCGCCTTCCTTTGCCGCATCTGCCACCACCGGCAGCACGTCGCCGCCCATCCTGCCGAGTTCCGCCGCGAATGCGTCCAGCACTTCCTTGCGCCGAGCGCAGAAAGCGACTTTAACGCCCTCCTGCACCAGCTTGATTACCGTCGCGCGTCCTATGCCTTCGCTGCCGCCGGTCACCGCAGCCACCTTGCCGCGCAATCCGAGTTCCATGTCATGTCCCCCTGGGTTCGAAAAATCAAAGGGCGGATTTTGACACATCGCGACGACGCGCGCTCAGGGCGGTCCCGCGCCAGAGGATGCAGCGCACTCCGGCGGACAATTGCACGGCGCGCCCATGGCGGCCTTGTGGCGGTCGCTATGCTCAGCCGGGCACGGCGGGCGGCAACGGGCCGGATCGGGGTTCGGTATAAATGTCCGAATAGCACTGCGCGATGGCGCGGAATTCCTCGTGTATGTCGAGGAAGGCATCGACCATGTCCGGGTCGAAATGCCCACCCCGGCCTTCACGGATGATTTCGACCGCTTTTTCATGGGTGTAGGCCGGCTTGTAGATCCGCCGACTGATGAGGGCGTCGTAAACATCGGCGACAGCCATCAGCCTTGCCGATACCGGAATCTGCTCGCCGCGCAGGCTCTCGGGGTAGCCCGACCCATCCCATTTTTCCTGGTGGGAATAGGCGATTTCGCGTGCAAAGCGCAAAAACGAACTGGGAACGTCGAGCAGTCTTTCGGTGGCCAGTATGGTGTCGCGGCCAAGCGTGGTGTGGGTCTTCATGATCTCGAACTCCTGCGGCGTCAGCCTGCCCGGCTTGAGCAGGATGCTGTCGGGAATGCCGACCTTGCCAAGATCATGCAGCGGCGCGGACTTGCAGATCAGGTCAATGGCCTCATCGGACAGCAGGGCGGAGAAACGACCATGAGATTTCAGACGCATGGCGAGCGCCCGGACGTAATTCTGGGTGCGGCGGATATGGTTGCCGGTCTCGTTGTCGCGGGTTTCCGCCAGCGAGGCCATGGCCATGATCGTCACATCCTGGATGACCTGCACCTCCCGCGTGCGTCGCTCGACCTCGGCCTCCAGAAAAGCGTTCTGGTCCTTGAGGAAATCCTTCGCGCTCTTCAGCAGCAGATGCGTCCTGACGCGAGCCAGCACGATGGGCGGACTGATCGGCTTGGTGATGTAGTCGACACATCCGCAATCAAAGCCCATCTGCTCGTCCTCGGTGTCGCTTTTGGCAGTCAGAAATATCACCGGAATCTCGGCGGTCAGCGCATCAGCCTTGAGTCGCCGGCACACCTCGAAGCCGTCCATGCCCGGCATCATGATGTCGAGCAGGATCAGGTCCGGCTGCGGCAGCAGCGCCGCGATCTTCAGCGCCTGCTCGCCATTGTTGGCAACCCGGGTTTTGTACATGCTCCGCAGCAGGGCATTGAGCCTGGTCAGGCTGTCCGGCGCGTCATCGACAATAAGCACGCACTGCCTGTCGGTAAAATCGAGTGCATCCGTCATGATTGCCCGGTTCAGGAGTTCTTTGTTATTTTGACCGCACGCAGTTTTTCGAGTGCGGCCTCGAAATCATACGCGGCCACCGCTCGATCCAGCACCGCGAAATCGGCATCGCCAAGCGCGGCGCGCAAAACTGCGGCATGGGCAGCCAGGAAATCGACCGCGTCGCCGTCGGCATCGGCCAGCATCGCCGAGAGCTTGTCCAGTACCCCGTCGAAGCCTGCGCCGTCCGACGCAGATGGGTCCTGCAGCAATGCGCCAGCGCCGGCCTCCGAACCCAGGGCCGCACGCAGGCGCATGATGACGGCGCCCAATCCGGTCTCGAAAGCGGCGACCAGTGCCGTCGTTTCGCGATTCTCGCGTATCGCCTGCTCGAGTGTACCGGCCGCCTGCTGCACGGCCGTCGCACCGATGTTCCCGGCCACTCCCTTCACCGTGTGCGCAAGCCGCTCGGCGCCGGCACGGTCGCCGGCACCGAGCGCCGAACGCAGCGCGCTTGCGGTGCCGTAGTGTTCGTTGGCAAACTGCCGCAGCAGGCGCAGATACAGCTTGCGGTTGCCGGCCACCCGCCGCAAGCCGTCTGCAGCATCAAGCCCTTCGACGGAAAGAACGGTTTCGCCCGCTACGAAAGCCGGCGTTTCGACATGGCCTGCAGACGTCCGCCGCCGGCAATGCCGCGCCAGCGCCCCATATAGCACATCGGGATCAATTGGCTTGGCGACGTGATCGTTCATCCCGGCCTGCAGGCAGCGCTCGCGCTCTTCGACCAGCGCATGGGCAGTCATGGCAATGATGGGCAGCGCCGCAAAGCGCGAGTCTGCGCGGATTTCCCGGGTTGCCGACAGGCCATCAAGCTCCGGCATCTGCAGATCCATCAGTACCGCATCGTAGCCCGCGCCCACCAGCACTTTTTCGACCGCTTCGCGCCCGTTCACTACCACCTCGACCTCTACACCGACTGCCGCCAGCAGTTCCACTGCAATCTGCTGGTTGATCTCGTTGTCCTCGGCGAGTAGCACGCGCAATCCGCGCAGCCCGAAGTCGTGGTCGCCGCGCAGCGCCTGTACCGCCGCACCGACCTGTGTCGGCGCGAACAGGCGCACGATGAGGTCGAACAGGGTGGAGGCATTCACCGGCTTCACCAGGAAACCGTCGAGCGCGGCCTGCGCCGCATCCTGGCGCACATCATCGCGGCCGAAAGCGGTCACCATGACGATGGCCGGCTGACGGACGCCCTGGATCTGCTTGATGCGGCGCGCGGCCTCGACGCCATCTATGCCGGTCAATTGCCAATCCATCAACACCAGATCGTAGGGTGCGGCGGCTTGCCGCACTGCAGCCACGGCCTCCTCGCCGCTGACAGCCTGGTCGATCGTCGCTTCCGGCAGATTTGCGAGATGCGTCCTCATCACTTCACGCGCCATGGCGTGATCGTCCACCACGAGGATACGCAGCGCGCGCAAGTCTTTGAGCAGCGCCTTGCGCGGCACCTGCTCGCCGGCAAGCCCGAACCAGGCGTCGAACGAGAACGTGCTTCCCTTGCCAGGAACGGACTCCGCCCGGATGGTGCCGCCCATCAATTCCACCAGGCGCTTGCTGATGGTAAGGCCGAGTCCGGTACCGCCATACCTGCGGGTGGTGGAGCCGTCAGCCTGGGTGAAGGGCTGGAACAACCGCGCCTGCTGCTCCGGCGTCATGCCGATGCCGGTATCGCGCACCGAGAACTCGAGCCTGACCCGGCTTGTCTCGCGTTCGACCAGGCGGATTCGAAGATGCACCTCGCCCGCCTCGGTGAACTTGACCGCATTGTTGACCAGGTTGACGAGAACCTGCCGCAGACGCAGCGGATCGCCCACCAGGTCCTGCGGCACGTCGTCAATCATGTCGAACAGCAGTTCCAGCCCCTGGTCAAAAACTTTCTGCGCGATCACTGCAGACACGTTCGACATCACGTCGTCGAGCGCGAACCTGACGTTTTCGATCTCGATGCGGCCAGCTTCGATCTTCGAGAAATCGAGAATATCGTTGATGATGCGCAGCAGCGAGGAACCGGCGCCATGGATTTTCTGAACGTAGTCGCGCTGCTTCGCATCCAGGCTGGTGCGCAGCGCAAGGTGCGCCATGCCGATGATGGCGTTCATCGGCGTGCGAATCTCGTGACTCATGTTGGCGAGAAACATCGACTTGGTGTGTGTCGCCTCTTCGGCCACTTCGCGCGCCCGCCGCAATTCCTCCTCGGTCTGGCGCAATTCGGTGATGTCATGGACGATGGTTACGGTGGCCTGCAGGCGGCCCGCATCATCGCGAATCGCGCTGGTCACCACGTCGGCGCGGCGCAGGCTGCCGTCCTTGCGCAGGTAGCGCCTCTCGATGCGGTAGCCGGAAACGCTGCCCGCGACCATTTTTTCGAGATAATCGCGCGTCTGGCCGATATCGTCCGGATGGATGAAGTTCGAAGAGTCCAGTTCATCGAGCTCCGCGCGGGCATAACCCAGGAAATCGAGGTAAGCCTGGTTGACATCGAGGATGCGGCGGTTGCAATCGCGGCTGATGATGCCGACGCCGGTATTTTCGAAGATCGCGCGATAGTGCGCCTCGCGCTCGGACAATTCACGGGTGCGCTGCTCGACGCGCGCCTCCAGCCCGCGGTTGGCCTGCTCCAGCGCCTCGGTCGAGGCGAGCAGCGCGCGGCGCATCTGCTCCTGTGCCGCGGCCAGCGTTTTCAGCTCGCGCCAGCGCGCTTCGACCTGCACAGGACGCCGCAGATCGAGTTCGCCCAGCCGCCGGCTTTCCTCGGCCAGGCTGTGGATCGGTGTACTGAACGATCGCGCGATGCGCGCCGTAAAGATGACGCCGACGGCAAGAATGCCCAGGAAAATCAGCGTGAACAGTCCTGCCGCACGCTCCAGCGAATCAGGCATAAAATCACCTGCCGGCGCGACCGTGGCGATGATGAAATGACCATTGCCAAAGCGTGCCGAATGAAAGCGCGCGAACCACTGATCCGCATCCGCACGGAAAGTGCTGATGCGATCGTAGGGCCGCCCGGCACCCTCCCATTGCGCAACTGCGCTGGCGAGCGCGCCAAATGCGGTATCCGACGGCTTGCGCAGCATGGCGCTGTGCTTCTGCTTTTCATCGCCAGTCGCGGAATGTCTGGGAACACCCACGATTCTTCCGTCATCGCTCAGAATCGCGGTCTGGCCTTTTTCACCCACCTGCAGTTGGGTTGTGAAGCCCGCAAGGTCACTCAGCTTAACGTCGAAAGCCAGCACGAAAGTCTCGCCTGAAACCTCGTCATGCCACTTGACGGCATTCGTCAGCCCGGGCTCCTTGCTGTCGAAGAAGACATAGGGATCGGTCCAGTAGACATCGCGGTCGCGCTTCAGGCTCATCGCGCCAATGTGCCAGGGACGCAGCAGTGGATCGTAATCCTGCTCGCGCCACTCCTCGCCGAGAAACTCGTCGACGCCCCGCCATTTCAGCCAGCGCTGGCGCTTGCCCCAGTTGCGGGTATCGGTAACGCGGTTGACCCACTCTCCGTCAGGCATCCTGCGCAACAGGATTTCATTGCCGCGGTTGTTGGCGAAAATCACCGAGCTGATGAGCGGACGATTGCGCAGAACGGGCATGAAGATGCGGTTGAACGCGCGCAGCTCGAGAAGACTGAACTGTTCCTCCACGCCCCAATCGCGACTGATCAGCGCCACGCTTTCAAGCTGGTCGACCAGCGCAATCACCTTGGCTTCAGCCTGCTCGGTGGCGCGCCGCATCTCGCTCTGGCCCAGATCCAGCGTAGCGGGACGCAGCACGAAAAAATAAAGCGTCGCCACAAAGCAGGCGAAAGTGACTGCAATCAGCACTGCAAAACGCAGCAGCAGCGCACGCCGGATGCTGGGTGGGCGCGGAGCTACGGGTGCGGTTTCTTTATCATTCATATCCGGATAGACGCATTCAAACAAGCAACCGCAATCCGCCGCCGCGAAGCAGTGTGCAAATCAGTTCCGTCAAAACCCACAATACCAGAAAAGCGGTGACAATTTCCCGTTGGGATAAAATGCATCCATGATCATCGCCATTCCGGACGATTACCACGGTCTCGTCCATAAATTAGACTGTATCAGCAAGCTTACCGGCCATGATGTGCGGATTTTTCGTGACGTGGCGCCGGCAAAATCCAAACTGCTCGCCAACCTGCGGGATGCCGAGGTGATCGTGCCCATCCGCGAACGCACGCACTTTTCCCGCGACATCATCGCGCAACTGCCGCAACTCAGATTTTTCAGCCAGACCGGGCGTAGCGCGCACCACATTGATATTGCCGCCTGCAATGAGCGCGGCATTGCCATTGCCTCCGGCACGCACGCCTCGCCGCACACGGTTGCCGAGCATACCTGGACGCTGATACTCGCCGCGCTGCGCCGCATCCCTGAAGACGCCGCGCTGATGCGCAGCGGCGGCTGGCGCGCATCGTTCAGCCAGGGACTGCACGGACGCACGCTGGGCCTTTACGGCTTCGGCAAGATCGGCAGCCTGATTGCCGCCACCGGCAGGAGCTTCGGCATGCGCGTGCTGGTGTACGGGCGCGATTCCACGCTGGCACGCGCGCAGGCTGCCGGCCACGAGACCGCCGCCAGCAGGCAGGATTTTTTCGCGCAGGCCGACGTGCTGAGCCTGATGCTGCGGCTCACCGCCGAAACGCGCGGCAGCGTGACCCAGGCGGACCTGTCGCGCATGAAACCCGGCGCGCTGCTTGTCAATACCGCGCGCGCCGAACTCATTGCGCCAGGCGCGCTGGTCGCAGCACTGCAGCAGGGTCGCCCGGGTTTCGCCGCAACTGATGTTTACGAGAACGAGCCGGTGCTCGACGGCGATCATCCGCTGCTGAAGCTGGACAATACCCTGTGCACGCCGCACAGCGCCTGGGTGGAAAAAGACACCTACGAGCTATATTTCGGCGAGGCTTTTGACAACATACTGGCGTGGATGCGTGGCGACAGCGTCCATCTGCTCAACCCGGAAGCGCTCGCCGGCCGCGCCAGAACAGATGCATGAATTAAAATATTCTTTAAAAACAAATACTTATAACATTACCATGCCCCCGGCGCCCTTCACTCGGGCTTGATGCCTGCGGCCTGCACGACCTTCGCCCACTTGGCAATTTCAGCGCGGATGTAATCGTTGAGTTCCACAGGCGTGCTCGACATCACCTCGGCGCCCAACCCGCCCAGCCGCAGTTGCACCTCGCGGTGCTGCAGGATGGCCACGATCTCCGAATTGAGCTTGTTGATGACCTGCCCCGATGTCTTCGCCGGCGCCAGCAGCGCAAACCATCCCTTCGCTTCGTAACCGGTCAGCCCCGCCTCCGCCATCGTCGGCAGCTGCAGCAGTGCCGGTGAACGCCGCGCGCCGGTCACCGCCAGCGCACGCAGTTTTCCGGAATGCACGTGCGGCATGCTGGAAGCCATGTTGCCGAACATCATGGTCAACTGCCCGCCGAGCAGATCGTACAGCGCCGGCGCGCCGCCGCGGTAGGGCACATGCTCCATGATGACGCCGGTCATGGAACTGAACAGCAATGCCGCCAGATGCGTCGCGCTGCCTACACCGGACGATCCGTAATTGATGTCCCCGGGGCGCGCCCGCGCGAAGCCAACCAGTTCCCGCACCGAGCGCACCGGCAACGATGGGTGCACCAGCAGGACATTGGGAATCACCGCAACCATGGTGACCGGCGCGAAATCGTTGAGCGTGTCGTAGGGCAATTTCGACTGCAGGCTGGGATTGGAAACGTGCGAGGTAAACGCCATCAGCAGCGTATAACCATCGGGCGCCGCTTTTGCCACCAGTTCGCTGCCGATGATGCCGCCCGCTCCGGGGCGGTTGTCGACCTGCACCACCTGGCCCCATGCCTCGTACAGTTTTTGCGCAAGCAGCCGGCTCAGAATGTCGGTGCCGCCGCCCGGGGCGATCGGCGCCACGATGCGCACAGTGCGGGCAGGATAGTTTTCCGCGCACTCGGCCTGGCCCGCTGCAATGCCGGCTGCTGCTGCAACAGCGACTGTCCACCTCGGGTATTTCATGTTTCGCGCCGGATCCGCCACCCTGCTAAACCATGCGTCCCACAATTCCGAACATGCGGCATACGGCATGCCCACGGTTCGGAACGGGGATTCTGACACACCATGCTTGACCCAGGTCAAACCGCCCGCGGCAATCGATGCCATGATGAACATGTCAAAGAAACATGGGGAACCGGATACATGCCGCCCGATTCACACGGTATCAGCCCTCTGCTCATGGCAGGTGCCATTGCGGCAATGGCGGCGGCCAGCCTGCTGATGCTCATCGGCCTGGATTATGGCGCGGAAACCCCTGCCCAAAAATCTACAGCGACTCAGCCGAAAGTGCCGTCCGAGAAGGCCCCATCAGGCAGCCAGCCGCCTTCGGCCACAATGCCCGTGCAGTCCGGGGTACCGCAGGAACGCATTCCGGGAGCACCGCCCCCGACCACCGAGCGCCCGCCGGTGCCGCTGGAATATGCCCCGCCGCCGTCCAAAACGCAGCCGAAACCGGTGGAACCCGAGCCGCCAGAGGCAGTCATCCAGAAGCGCGTTTTCCGCGGCGCTTCCGACGATGCGCAGTCTGCCGACACATTGCTGCAGTTTGACAGCGATCGCGACGGAAAAGTGGACCGCAGGGAAGCGTCTGCGTCGGATTTCATGCTCAAGCACTTCAGCAGCATCGACAGCAACGGCGATGGCAAAATCACGGTTGAGGAAATGCGCGTATTCGATGCCGAACGCCAGCAGACTCAGCCCGGCAGGGGCAGATGACCCGCGGGAGACTTCGGCAAGGCCCGGCACCCGGCTGCTGACGCCCCGGACCGCCGCTCATGGCGCTTCCCGATGCGCCTTTGCCCCGCCTGCCCGGCAGCGGATAAAATAGAACATTTCCACGCCAGGCTGATTTACCCCATGCCCAAGCTTTTTGAAGACGAACTGCACGAAGCCATGCAGCAGCTGTTCGACGAAACCATAGAAGCCCTGCAGCTCGCCAAAGTCAGCCCTGACCTCGACGATCTTTCAGCCACCTTTGCCGTCGCCCTGCTCAAGCTGGGACTGGCGACCGGCTTTGTCGAACAGAAACACCCGGGATTCGCCAAGGAAGTCGAAACCAAGCGCCAGCGCGTCATCGCCGCGCTCACCCAGGAGCAGAAAAAGCATTGAAACCTGAACCATCCATCAGGCTGCCCATTTACCTCGACAATTCCGCGACCACGCCGCTGGACCCGCGCGTGGTCGAAAAAATGCTGCCTTATCTCACCGAACATTTCGGCAACCCGGCCAGCAGCAGCCATGCCTTCGGGCGGACGGCGAGCGAGGCGGTTGAGGCTGCGCGCAACGAAGTCGCAAAGCTCGTCAATGCCGAGCCGCGCGAAATCATCTGGACATCAGGGGCCACGGAATCAAACAATCTCGCAATCAAGGGTGCGGCGCTGGCAGCGCAGGGACGCGGCAGACATCTGCTCACGCTGCAAACCGAGCACAAGGCCGTGCTCGACACCGTGCAGGAACTCGAACGGCGGGGGTTTGCCGCCACCTACCTCCCCCCGCAGGCCAACGGCCTGCTCGATCCCGAGCGGTTCCGCGCTGCAATCCGCCCCGACACCGTGCTGGCATCGGTGATGCTGGTCAACAACGAGATCGGCGTAATTCAGGATATCGCCGCCATAGGCGCCATCTGCCGCGAGCGCGGCATCGTGTTCCATGTCGATGCAGCACAGGCCACCGGCAAGGTCGGTATCGATCTCTCCAGCCTGCCGGTCGACCTGATGTCACTCACGGCACACAAGACCTACGGACCGAAAGGCATAGGCGCGCTTTATGTGCGCCGCGAACCCCGCGTGCGCCTTGAAGCGCAGATGCACGGCGGCGGCCATGAACGCGGCTGGCGTTCCGGCACCCTGCCGACGCACCAGATCGTGGGCATGGGCGAATGCTTCCGCATTGCGCGCGAAGAAATGCACGCCGAAGTGCCGCGCCTGCGCGCGCTGCGCGACAGACTGTGGAACGGACTCAGGGAATTGCCCGAAGTGCATCTCAACGGCGACATGGAGCGGCGCATCGCCAACAACCTCAACCTGAGCCTGAAGCTTGAAAACTGTGACGCCCTGGTCTCTTCTCTCACCGACATCGCGGTATCATCGACCTCGGCCTGCTCGTCCGGCGGCGGCATGCCCTCGCACGTACTGCAGGCCCTGGGCAGCGACGCCGCGCTCGCCGGCAACGTCATCCGCATCACCGTGGGGCGCTTCAATACGCAGGAAGAGATCGACTATGCGGTAAACTACCTGCGCCAGAAAATCGGAGATTGCCGCGCCGGACGCCTGCGCGCGGCATAGGCACATTTTCCCCTCCGCAAAAACTTTGACAACCTTGGCCAGCAAGTAGAGTAGATATCCCCATGTCCCGATTCGTCAGATGGAACCCCATTCCCGATCTGCCCCCGATGTTCGACGACGCTTCGCTCGAAGACGGCCCACGCGGTCTGGTAGTGCTGCTGCATCACAAGGACAAAAGGGTTTTAAGGTGCAGCTTTCCCGTGGTGCCGGCATATCGCTGCACCATGGAAGAATGCCTGGTCGAGCTATGGCAGCATCTGCTGCACCAGACAGGCGGCTACGGCACGTGCTGGACGGTCCGCGACTCGTTCTGGCTCAAGGAGTTTTCCAGCATCGATTTCAGGCACTATCCGAATCCCACGCATTATTTTTTCTCCACCGCATACCGCTGCGTGGACGTGCTCTCGCACAAGCCGCCCCAGGTTGAATGGCTGCAAGCGAACGACAAGGCCCTGCTTTCGCGCCGCAGCGCTGATCGCAAATAGGGCGCTGCAGTCCCGCAGTCAGGCGCGGGCAGATCGCGGCCCGCATCGGCCCTGGCTTGGCCCTGGCAAACCCTACTTGATCTTGGCGAGTCCGACCTCGGTCAAAATCGATTTGTATTCGACATACTCCTCGTCCAGGCGTTTTTTCGCGCTGCGCGCATCGACGTAGCCGTTCACCCAGAAGTTCTGCTCCAGTTCCTGCTTCCATTCCTCGGTGCGCGCCATGGCTGCAAACACCTTGTCCCAGTACGCGAGCTGCTCTGCCGTCATGCCCCTGGGTCCCATCAGCCCGCGCCAGCTCGACGAATCCGCCGCCACGCCCTGGTCGCGCCACGTCGGCACTGAAGCGAAATCTCCCCACAGCCGCTTGGGAGAGGACACCGCCAGCGTTCTCAGCTTGCCGCTGCGCAAATGGGCCACCATGTTGCCGAGGCCGGTATTGATGACGTCGACGTGGCCGCCGAGTATCGCGGTAGTGGTCGCCGAGCCGCCGGGAAAAATGGCGGTCTTGAGGCGCTTGACATCGACGCCGCCTGCACGCAGGCAGGTGATGAGGGTGGTGTGGTTGGCGCCGCCGAGGCTGGTCGAAATGCCAAAACTCACGGATTCGGGATCCTTCCTGAGCCGGCTCACCAGATCGATGCCGCTCTTGATCGGCGAATCGGCGCGCACATTGACGCCCAGGTATTCCTCGAACAGCATCGCCAGCGGCGTGAAGCTGGTGTGGTTATAGGGAATCAGCCCGAGAATGTGATTGCTGATCGAGCCCGTGGTGGCGATGATGATGTAATGGCCATCGCCCGGATGCTGGTTGAGGTAATTCAGGCCTATGGTGCCGCTGCCGCCGGGTTTGTTGACCACGTTGACCGGAACGTCCACCAGCTTGTGCTGGGTGAGTATCTTGGCCACCACGCGCGCGGTGCGGTCCGTGGTGCCGCCGGGCCCCGACGGTGCGACGATTTCCACGGACTTGTCGGGTTTCCACTGCGCGGCCGCCGGCGCAGTCACCAGCCCTCCCGTCAGCACGATCATCAGCCCGAGGAAAATCGCTTCGAAACCATTCGGATGCCGCATGCCTTGCCTCCACCGGTTAGTTGCCCGCTGGCGAAAACTATAGCATGCCGCCGCCACCCGGCCCGCAGCACCGTCCCCTGTCCTTGACATGCCGCGCCGCGCCTGTCGATACTGCAGACACCAGACATCGCAGGAGGATCTTCGCCTTGGGCATGACCGCAGCAGAAAAAATCCTCGCGCGCAGCAGCGGCATGCACCAGGTGCGCGCGGGCGACATTGTCTACCCTGCGCCCGACTTCGTGATGATCCACGACGGCGTGGTGCAGGGCGCCAAGCAGGAACTCGACGCGCTGGGCATAGACCGCCTGTTCGACCCGGATCGCGTGCTAATGGTGACCGACCACGACGTGGTCTACGTCAATGAGCGCGCGGCGGCGCGCGGCGCCTTCAACCGCGAGGCGGCACGGCAATGGGGCGTGAAACAGTTTTTCGACTCCGGGCGCGGCGGCCACGGCCACATTTTTCCCATGGAACGCGGCATCGTGCTGCCGGGCACCTTCTATTTCGACAACGACCGCCACTGCACCAACGCCGGCGGCATCGGCGCGCTCGCCATTCGCGTCGGCACCGAAATCAGCCGCGTACTGGCCACCGGCACCACCTGGACGGTAGTGCCGCACAGCGTGCGCCTCACCATCAGAGGCAGGCTGCAGCCCGGCGTGTACGCGAGGGATCTCGGTTTTGTGATCGGCAGGCGGCTGCGTGCAGATGATGGGAACGGATTCGGCGTCGATATCGACTACCGCGTGCTCGAGTTCGCCGGAGACCTGGAGCAGTTCAATCTCGCGGCGCGCGTTTCCCTGTGCAGCACGCCCACCGAAATGCGCGCCATCGGGGTGTTCTTCCCGCCATCGCAAGCCATCATCGAACATGCGCGGTCGCGAGCGGCCCGGACGTTCACGCCGGTATTTCCCGACATCGATGCCCACTACGATGCCGAGCTGGAAATGGATGTCAGTGCGCTGCAGCCGCAGGTCGCCCTGCCCGGCGGTCCGCATCGCGCGGCAGACCTCGCGGACGTGGCCGGCACGCCGGTCGACCATGCCTTTATCGGCTCTTGCGGCTCGGGCATGTACGACGATTTCGCCGAAGCCGCGCGCATCATTCGCGGCCGGCGCCTCGCCCCCGGGGTGCGGCTCATCGTGGTGCCGGGTTCCGAGGATTCGACGCGGCGCATGCGCGGCGACGGCCTGCTCGAAATCTTCCAGGAGGCCGGCGCGCTGGTCATGCCGGCGGGATGCGGCCCCTGCGCAAGCGGCAGGACCGGGCTTATCCACTCCGGCGAAGTGTCGATCTCAACCGCGGTAGGCAACGCCGCCGGGCGGTTTGGCGCCAAGGATGCGCAGCTTTATCTGGGCAGCCCCGCCACCGTTGCCGCATCCGCCGTTACCGGAAAAATCACCGACCCGCGCGAGTTTCTGCCTGCCTGACCTGCGCACCCGCGACGCCTTACTTCACCAGGCCAAGTTCGGTCAGCACCACCTTGAACTGCTCGTACTGGCCATCGAGGAACTTGCGCATGCCGCTGCTGGGCACGTAGACCGCCTCCTGCACATTGTTGCGCAGATCGTTCTTCCATTCCGGGCTCTCGGCGAGCCGCTTCATCACGTCGTCCCAGTAGGCGATCTGCTCCGGCGTCATGCCCCTGGGTCCGATGACCATGCGCCAGTTCATGGTAACCGCGTCCAGCCCCAGTTCCTTCCACGTCGGCACCCCGGGCAGCACCGCCAGCCGTTGCGGCGCCGTGACGGCGAGCACCCGCATCTTCCCGCCCTGCACCTGTGGCACGGCAACGTTGACCAGCGATACGCCGACATCGAGATGGCCGCCCATCACCGCGGTCGCGGCCTGACCGGAAGAATTGAACACGACCGCCTTCATCTTCCTGATGTCGACGCCGGCGGCCTTCAGGCCCAGCGCGGCGCCGATGTGATTGATGCCGCCGATGGAGGTTCCCACGCCGAACGAGAGCGATGCCGGATCCTTGCGCATGCGCTCGATCAGGTCTTTGGCGTCCCTGATCGGTGATTCCGTGCGCACGGACAGTGCCACGTACTCGGTGAACAGTAGCGCGAGCGGCGTGAAATCGGCGTAATGCTGCTTGCTGGCCCCGGTGATGTGATTGCTCAGCAGCGGCGTCGAAGCGACAGCGATGTAATGCGCGTCGCCGGCATTCTGCGCAAGATAGCTCATCGCCACCGTCTGCTGGCCGCCGGGCTTGTTGATCACCACGCTGCTCACCGGAATGAGCTTCTTTTCCTGGAGCAGGCGCTGCACCAGGCGCGCAGTACCGTCCGCGGCACCGCCCGCGGCAGAAGCCGAGATCACTTCGACGTTTTTCTCCGGCTTCCATTCCGCGGCAAAACTGCCGCTGGCAGCAACAGCCAGCGCGACGGTCGCGCACAGCGCAAGCGGGTTCACGCCAGGCAATTTCATATGTTGGTCTTTCATTCAGTGAATGGCGGGCAAACTGGCAGGCAAACGGCAGTTTGCATCCGCTTCATCAATTCGTCCATAGCCATCCAACACGCCACAAGCGCGCGCCGCAACGCAAGCCGGGCTTCCAGGTGCGCCCATCCTTGACACCCCCCTACCCGCTGGCTATTCTCGAACAGCTGAAAACCCGCAAGAAACCCGCAGGAAATCCCCATGGGAATGACCGCAATTGAAAAAGTGCTCGCGCAGAAGAGCGGCCTCAAGGCCGTCAGGCCGGGCGATGTCGTCTATCCCGATCCCGACTTCGTGATGATCCACGACGGCGTGGTGATGAGCGTCAAGCAGGAGCTGGACGCGATCGGCATCACCCGCATCGCCGCGCCCGAAAAACTGGTGATGGTCACCGACCACGAGGTGATCTACGGCAGCGCGCGCGCCGCCGAGAAAGGCGCGTTCAACCGCAAAGCGGCGCAGTCCTGGGGAGTGAAGCATTTCTTCGATGTCGGCCGCGGCGGTCACGGCCACATCTTTCCGATGGAGTGCGGCATGCTGCTGCCCGGCATGTTCTATTTCGACAATGACCGCCATGCCACCAACGCCGGCGCCATCGGCGCCTTCGGATTCCGCATGGGCGGCGAAATCAGCCGCGTGCTGGCCACCGGCACCAACTGGGTGGTAGTGCCGCAATCGGTGCGCATCCGCATCCGCGGCGCACTCAAGCCCGGCGTGCTGGGCCGCGATCTCGGGTTCCACATCGCAAGACAGCTGCGCGAGCGCGAAATCGATGTCGACTACCGCGTCGTCGAGTACGCCGGCGACCTTGACCAGTTCGACCTCGCTACCCGAGTTGCACTGTGTTCCAGCCCGACCGAGATGCGTGCCTATGGCGTGTTCTTCCCGCCGTCGCAGGCAGTGCTGGAGCGCGCGAAAGTGCGCGCCCAGCGCCCGTTCACGCCGGTCTACCCCGACGCCGACGCCGCATATGAAACCGAGATCGAGATCGACGCCTCCCGGCTCGAACCCCAGGTCGCGCTGCCCGGCGCGGTGCACAAGGCGGTCGATATATCCGAGGTTACCGGCACGCACGTCGAACACGCTTTCATCGGCTCGTGCGGCTCCGGCATGTACGAAGACCTGGTCATGGCGGCGCGCATCCTCAAGGGGCGGCAGATTGCGCCGCACGTGCGCATGTTCATCGCGCCGGGATCGGAAGAATCGATGAAGCGCGCAATGCGCGAAGGCCTCACCGCGATTTTTGCCGAGGCCGGCGTGATCATGCTGCCCGCCGGCTGCGGGCCGTGCAACGAGGCCGTGGTCGGCCCGTTGCACTCCGGTGAGGTCTCGATTTCCACCGCCGCCACCAACAACCCTGGCAAGATGGGCGCCAAGGACGCGCAGCTCTACCTGGGCAGCCCGGCCACCGTCGCAGCCTCCGCCGTGGCCGGAAAAATTGCCGACGCGCGACAGTTCATCCAGTCCGACGTACTGCAGGCGGCCTGACCGCCCGCTGGCTGCCATCCGCATCAACAAGGAGAAGACCGTGTTTGCTGTCCGCCTAGCGCTGCTCTGCCTGATCACCGCCTGCATGACCATGCCGGCGACGGCGCAAAACTATCCGACGCGCACCATACGCCTGATCGTTCCCTTTACCGCCGGGGGCGCCTCGGACATCCAGGCGCGCATCATTGGCCAGAAACTCACTGAACGCTGGGAGCAGCAGGTCATCGCCGACAACCGCCCTGGCGGCACCACGGTGCTGGCCACGGAACTCACAGCCAAGGCCCCGGCTGACGGCCATACCATCCTGTTCGTGACCACTGCGTTCGCCATCAACCCCAGCCTGCGCAAGGTGCCCTACGACATACTCAAAGACTTCGCGCCGGTGATTTATCTCAGCGCCTCGCCCAACATCCTGGTCGCCCACCCTTCGCTGTCCATCAATAATGCGCGCGACCTGATCCGGCTTGCCAAGACCCGGCCGGGGGAACTCAATTACGCCTCGGCAGGCGCCGGCACCGCAGCACACGTCTCGATTGAACTGCTGCAGATCATGGGCGGCATCAAGCTCACCCACATCCCGTACAAGGGAATCAGCCAGGCCTTCGTCGATCTCATCAGCGGACAGGTATCGCTGCTTGTCACCTCGCCGGTCGCCGCGCTGCCGTTCGTGCGCCAGGGAAAAATCAAGGCCATCGCCGTCACCACCTCCAGGCGCTCCAAGGCCGCGCCCGAGGTGCCGACCGTGGCGGAAGCCGGCATTCCCGGCTATGAAGCCAGCGGCTGGCAGGGACTGGTTGCACCCGCCGGAGTACCCCGCGATATCGTCATGAAGCTATACAACGAAATTCACAGCATCATGCAGCTGCCGGAGGTGAAGGAACGCCTGGCCAACGACGGCTCGGAATACGTGGGGGGCGCGCCCGACGCTTTCGCTGCACACATCAGGACGGAACATGCCAAGTGGGCCAAGGTGGTCAAAGCATCCGGCGCCACCGTGGATTAGGGAACCGCATCATGGGCATGACAGCGGCAGAAAAAATCCTCGCGGCGAAAAGCGGCCTTGCCAGCGTGCGACCAGGTGACATCGTGTATCCAATCCCGGACTGGATCTACCTGCACGACAATTTTGTAATGACCGCAAAACGCGAACTCGACGCGCTGGGCATAGACAAGCTGTTCGATCCCGACCGCGTGATGATGACGAGCGACCACGACGTGATCTACGTCAATGAGCGCGCGCTGGAGCGCGGCGTCTACAACCGCAAGGCGGCGCGCGACTGGGGCATCAAGCATTTTTACGACGCAGGCCGCGGCGGCCATGGCCATGTGTTTCCCATGGAGGAGGGCCTGGTGCTGCCAGGCATGTTCTATTTTGACGATGACCGGCACTGCACCAACGTCGGCGGCATAGGTGCACTGGCTTTCCGCGTCGGAGAGGAAATCAGTACCGTGCTCGCCACCGGCACGGTGTGGACCCGCGTGCCGCACAGCGTGCGCCTCACTGTTCGCGGCAAGCTGCAGCCCGGCGTCTACGCGCGCGACCTTGGCTTCAAGATTGCGCAAGGCCTCAAAGTCGGCGGTTTCTTCGGCATCGACATCGACTACCGCATCCTTGAATTTGCCGGAGATATCGAGCAGTTTTCGCTGGCGGCGCGCGTTTCGCTGTGCAGCTCGCCGACCGAAATGCGCGCACTCGGCGTATTTTTCCCCCCTTCAGAGGCGATACTCGAGCACGCACGCGCACGCGCCCAGCGTCCGTTCACGCCGGTCGAAAGCGACCCCGATGCCCGCTTCGAGGCGGAAATAGAAATCGACGTCAGCAATCTCGAACCCCAGGTTGCGCTTCCCGGAGGGCCGTTCAACGCTGCGGATATCGGCAGTGTCGCAGGCACGCCGGTCGATCATGCATTCATCGGATCCTGCGGGTCGGGAATGTGGGAAGACATCGCAATGGCCGCCTCCATCTTGCAGGGCCATCGCATCGCCCCGGGGGTACGGCTGTTTGTCACGCCGGGATCGGAACAGACCACGCGGCGCATGCACAAGGAGGGCCTGTTCGAGACTTTCATGGATGCGGGCGCCATTATCCTGCCTGCCGGCTGCGGCGTGTGCGCCGGCGGCCGCATGGGCCCGGTTACCAACGACGAGGTCTCGATCTCCACGGCGGTGGACAATGCCACGGGGCGCATGGGGGCAAGAAGCGCCCGCCTTTTCCTCGGCAATCCCGCGACCGTTGCAGCCTCGGCAATCGCCGGCAAGATCACCGACCCGCGCAGCATGCTGCGCAACTGAACTCGCTTGACGAGGAGACTGTGGTGCGCGAATTCCAATGGCTGCCGGGCACTCCTGCATAAGCAGCCGCGGACCCGATGCGTCCTGGGCGGCCATGCTTCAGCACCATTGCTGCCCGGTGAACTTTTTACCTGCCACAACCATGGTTTGAGACGATGCCTATCCGCATGAAATCCACGGCACCAAGCGCCCGGGTAACGCCGCTGCTGCCTGTCGCCCTCCAGCCCGGCAACATCCTGTACGCGCCGGGGATACGCGCCGGGCGCTGGGTCTTCGCCACCGGCCACAAGGGCACGGCCGATTTTGCAGGGGGCATGGCGCCCGAGGTGACCGACGACACCGCGTCCAGGCACAGCCTGCCCCGGCACAAGAAGGAGGCGCAGCACATCTTCGCCAATTTCGCCAGGGTGCTGAAAGCCGGCGGCACCGACCGCGACAACGTCGTGCGCGTCGACCAGTACTACAGCAGTGGCAGCGTCGTCGACGCCTACCACGAGGTGCGGCGCGAGTTCTTCGCCGGCCATATCCCGCCGAGCACCTCGAACCTGCACCAGAAATTTCTGCTTGCGGGCCAGAGCATGGAAGTACAGCTGATGGCAGCCGTTCCGGCACGGGGATTCGAGGTCGTGCAGCACCGCCCCAAAAACCTGCCGGTGCATGCGAGTTCCGGCTACAGCCCGGTGCTCACCTGCGGCGATTTCGTGTTCGTGGCCGGCCAGACCGCCGAGGCGCTGAAGACCGAGGAAGGCCCGATCGATCCTGCCGCACGCATGCCTGCCGGGCACCTGTGGAAAGGCACGCCGATCAAGCTCGAAACCGAGTTCGTCATCGAGCGCAAGCTCAAGCCTGCGCTGGCCACGGTGGGCAACACCCTTGCTGACGTAGTCAAGGCGCAGGTCTACCTGCGCGACATCGACGACATTCCCGCCTTCAATGAAGTCTGGGCGAAGCACTTCCGCAAAGCGCCGCCCGCCACCACGATTATCACCACCGCCACCCCCGGCTTCATCTGCGAAGTCGGGCGCATCGAGATCAACACCATCAGCGTGCGCCGCGGCGGCGGCACCCGCAGGCAGGTGATCGATGCCGGCGTACCCACGGCCTTCGCCGGCCACGTGCAGGCGATACGCGCCGGTGATCTGCTGTTCCTGTCCGGACTGATGGCCGTGGATGCGCGCGGCGCGCTCGCCCGCGACGCGCGCATCGATCCGCGCCAGCCCTACTTCGGCGATGCGGCGCAACTGCAGATGAACCACATCCTTGCGCAGGCGCAGCGCATCTGCCGCAAGGCCGGCACCACGCTGGCCAACGTCGTGCGCGCGCAGCAGTTTCACACCGGCCTTGGTGGATTCAACGGCGCCTGGCAGGCCTGGCAGCAGCACCTGCCCGGCCGGCACATACCGTTTTCGGCCATCGAAGTGCCGGCGCTCGCCGTTCCCGGCGCCGTCGTGATGCTGGATCTTTGGGTGTACGTCCCCTCGAAAGGAAAATCATGAATACCGGATTACTTGCCTCCGCCCTGACCGCCGCCATGCTCGCGGCGCCCGCACTTGCGCAGCCCGCCGGCGCCGATTTCCCGCCGCCGCAGATCCGCATCGTCGTTCCCTTCACGGCAGGCGGCGGCACCGACGTGATCACCCGCCTGGTGGCGACCCGGCTCGCTGAAACCTGGAAGAACACGGTCATCGTCGACAACCGCGTCGGCGCGGGCGGCGTGGTGGGCTCGCAATGGGTGACCACGCAGAAACCCGACGGCCGCACCTTCCTCGCGGTGGCCAGCGCGTTTGCAGTGCGGGCGGCGATCGACCGCAGCGTGCCCTACGATGCAACCCGCGATTTCTCCGGCGTCGGGCAGATGGCGATCTCGCCGAGCTTCATGGTGGTCTCCGTGTCGCACGGCTTTGGCTCGCTCAAGGACCTGATCGCGTATGCTAAAAAGCAGCCGCAGGGCATCTTCTACACCTCGGCCGGCGTCGGCAGCACCGCCCACCTGCATTCCGCCGCGGTAGCCCATCTCGCCGGCATCAAGGCCGACCATGCGCCGCAGCGCGGCACGCCGGAGGCGGTCACCGACGCGATGACGGGACGCGTGCTCTACGCGTTCGCGCCGGGCCCGAACGCGATTCCGCTGGCGCGCGCGGGCAAGCTGCAGATCCTCGCGACCACCTCCCCGGCCGGCGCCCGCTTCCTGCCCGGCATCCCCAGCCTCGCCCAGGCCGGACTGCCGGGCTACGAGGGAGACGACTGGTTCGGCGTGTTCGCGCCGGCCGGCACACCGCTGCCCATCCGGGAGCGCATGTCCAAGGAAATGGCGCGCATACTCGCGCTGCCCGAGATCCGCGAGCGGCTGTTCACGCTGGGCGCGGAGTCCGCATCGAGCACGCCGGCGCGATTCGAGGCTTTCTCGCGGGACTACATCACCCGCACGCGCAAGCTGGCCGAAACCATAGGAATCAAGGCGCAATAAAGGAGCTGCTCAGTGGGATCGATCGAGGCACGACTGAAGCAAATGGGATACGAACTGCCGCCGGCGTTCGTGTTTCCGAAGAACAACCGCACCGGCTGCACCCAGACCGGCACCCTGCTCCTGCTGTCGGGGCACGGGCTCGACCTGCCGAGACTGCCCGGCGTCCGGCAAACCGGCAAATTCGGAACGGACATCACGGTGGAGGAAGGGTATGCCACTGCGCGCGCCGTGGCCCTCACCATGCTGGCGACGATCAAGGCGCATTGCGGCGACCTCGACCGGGTGAAGCGCGTGCTGCGCCTGTTCGGCATGTGCAACTGCACGCCCGACTTCGCGCAGCAGCCGCAGGTGATTGACGGCGCATCGGACCTCTTCTTCGAGCTGTGGGGACCGGAGTTCGGCAAGCACGCGCGGTCCGCGGTGGGCCACGTCGCGCTGCCGCGCGGAATAGCGGTGGAGATCAACGGCGAGTTTGAATTGCATGCTTGAAACCCGGCATCGGCAAGCCCTCTGATGAAATGAATCACTGCCGCTTCGCCGTGCCTGCCGCACAACTGAACGCATTCAATACCAGGAGACTGTCGTGAGCGAATTCCAATGGCTGCTCAAGGGCCGCTGCTACAAGCTGGGGCATGACGTGCCCCATCCCGGCGGCGTCATTCCCAACTGGCTGATCGCCGGGCGCTACCTCGACCCCAAGGATCTGATACCGCACCTGTTCTCGGAAACCGATCCGGGCTTTCACGAACGCTGCAAGCCGGGTGACATCATCGTCACCGGCCGCAACTTCGGCATGGGCCCCAAGATGAACGGCTATATCGCCATGCAGGCGCTGGGACTGGGGCTGGTGTGCGAGTCCATGCCCTTCCTTGCCTATCGGGCGGCCATAGGCGTGGGGTTGCGCGTCATGACCGACTGCGTCAACGCCACTGAAATCTGCGAAACCGGCGACGAACTCGAAGTCGATTTCCGCAACGGCTTTTTCATCAACCACAGCCGCGACATCCGCCGCGAATATCCGCCGGTACCCGATTCGCTGACGGAAATCATAGAACTCGGCGGCAACGCCGGCTGGCTCCAGCAGTGGTGGCAGCAACAGCAGGGAAAGACCGCCCATGAGCGCCGCTGAACGCATGCCTGCAACCGGCGGTCGCAGTCCGTGGCAAACCGCGGGCGCACTGCTCGGCGGCATGTGCCTGATGCTGGCCGCGGCCGGCGCCCACGCCCAGGCCTCCGATGCCGAAAGATGCCGGGCCGGCGGCAACAATCCCGACGTGGTGATCAAGCATTGCACCGCCGCCATCGGTTCCGGCAAGTTTGCCGGCGAGGAACTCGCCCGACTGTACGAAAGCCGCAGCGAGGAATGGGCGAACAAGGGCGACTATGACCGGGCGATCAGCGATGCCAGCGCCGCGCTCAAGCACGCGCCGAAAATGGCCCAGGCCCATTATCAGCGCGGGCTGGCGTGGGCGAACAAGGGCGACTATGACCGCGCAATCGCGGATTTTGATGCCGCCCTGCAGTTGAGGCCCGGCAATGCCAGCGTGCACGCCTCGCGCGCCGTTGAATACTCCGTCAAGGGCGATTATGCGCGGGCCATCGCGGATTTCGACGCGGCGCTGAAAATCGATCCCAAGGCGACAGACGCACAGTTCGCACGGGGGCGCACGCTTTTTTACATGTCGGAGTACGCACGTGCCGCGCAGGACATCGAGGCCGCATTCAAGGCACAGCCCAATGCCTACGTCGCGCTATGGCTTTATCTCGCACGCAAGCGCGGCGGCGTGACCGGAGCGGAGGCCCTGCTCGAGCGCGACATGAGCGGGTTCAGGGGCGGCTGGCCGTTTGCGGTGGCCGTGCTGTATGACGGGCGTACCGACCCGCAGTCGGTTGCCGTCGCCGCGGGTGATTCCGACCCGGTGCGGCGCCGCGAACTGGGCTGTGAAGCAAATTTTTATATTGCCCACTGGCATCTCGGCAAAGGCGAACGGGCCGATGCCCACACCAGGCTGCAGAACGTGCAGCGCGAATGCCCGAAAAACATCCTCGAATACGAGGGTGCGGTGGCGGAACTCAGGCGGCTTGCGCAAACTCCAGCCCCGTCAAAATGAGCGTCACCCCGCATCGCAATGAATTCGGCCAGCCCATAGGCTTCCCCCTGCCGGGCTGGACGCCGCCGCCGCGGCCGCCGCGCACCGCAATGCAGGGACGCTACTGCCGCGTCGAGCCGATCGCCCCCGAACGCCATGCGGCCGAATTGCACGCGGCCAACATGCTCGATCCGAGCGGCCGTGCGTTCACTTATCTCACTTCCGGACCTTTCGACACGCCGGCCGCCTACCGGCAGTGGATGGAAAAAAGCTGCCTCGGCGACGACCCGCTGTTTCACGCCATCATTGACGCCGCGAGCGGCAAGGCGGTGGGCGTCGCGACCTTCATGCGCATAGACGCCGGCAACGGCGTAATCGAGGTCGGCAACATCAACTACTCGCCGCTGTTGCAGCGCACGCCCGCCGCCACCGAAGCGATGTACCTGATGATGAAGCGCGCGTTCGAACTCGGCTACCGGCGCTACGAGTGGAAATGCGATGCCCTCAACGCGCCCTCGCGCGCCGCCGCGCAGCGACTGGGCTTTTCCTACGAGGGGCTGTTCCGCCAGGCGACGGTTTACAAGGGCCGCAGCCGCGATACCGCGTGGTATTCCATCATCGACAGCGAGTGGCCGCAACTCGAACAGGCCTACACGCACTGGCTCGCGCCCGACAACTTCGACGCCAGCGGCAGGCAGCGCCAGCGCCTGTCGGACCTCACCGCGCCCCTGCTCAAGCAGCATGGCTAGCCCCATATGAAAACCACCCGCTGGCCATCTTGAAATGGCAGAGTTCGCATAAACCCCGGAATGCCCTTCACCCCATTTCATTTCGGCATAGGTGTGGCGTTACACGCGGCGGCGCCACGCCGTGTCAGCTTTCTCGCCTTCTGCGCGGCAAACATAATCATCGATGTGGAGCCGCTCTACTTCATGCTCACCGACAACCCGCCGCTTCACCGTTTCTTCCATACCTACATCGGTGCAACGCTGGTTGCCGCCTTCACGATTGTGCTGTTTTCCGTGTGCAGGCGCTCCGCCGCCCGTTTCCGACTTCCGGACATTTTCGGCTGGCAAAGCCTGCGCCTGTCGGAGATCGCGGCGGGATCGGTGCTAGGCACTTACACCCATATCGTGCTGGACAGCATCATGCACCTCGACATCAGGCCGTTTGCGCCTTTCAGCGATGCCAATGGCCTGCTGCAGCTGCTGTCCTTGTCCGCCCTGCAGTGGGTCTGCGTGGCTGCGGCCAGCCTCGGCGCTGTCATCCTGGCGATCAGGCACTGGCGCCTGCGCAGCAAGAACGTGCACTGACGTTTCTGCGGACGGAGCGTTAAACTGCCGCATTCCCCCTTCAACCTGCCGCATCCGATTAAGCGGGGCATGCATACATGAAAGAACTGCCGGCAAAATACGCTTACACCATCGCCATCATCGGCGGCGCCGCGCTGTGGCTGGTGACCCGGACCGTAAGCGGAAGGAACGAAGCCTGGGATTCCTCGCTGTACTGGTCGGTCGCATACCCGCTCGCAATCGGGCTGTCCGCCATGCTCGGATACCTGGCTCCCGCCAATCCGTGGCGCTGGGCGCTGGCGGTGATGTTGGTACAGGCCGTGGTGCTGGCCGCGACTGCGGCCGGTTTCGGCCTGTTGCCGCTGGGCCTGATTCTGTTTGCGATTCTGGCGTTGCCGCCCATTGCCGCCGCAATGGCCCTGGCCAGGCTGCGTCTTCGTCTGGGCAGATCCGAACAAAATGAAAATATCAATTAAATCAAATACTTAAATAACAACCTGTGAACCGCCGCCAATTCATGCTTGCCGGCGCCAGCCTTGCCTGGGCCACCCCTGCGCTGATGCGCGAAGCCGCAGCCGTGCGCATCCCGGACTCGCCCTTCCGTCAGCAAGCGATCGCTGCATGGCGCCGCCGCATCCTGTCCATCCTCAATCGCGGCCGCCTGCCCATACTCGATACGCAGGCGACCTACTTCGAGGGCAAGACCAATATCCCGCGCATGCTCGAGTACCTGAATGAATTCGATGTCGCGCAGATCGCATTCGCCCCCGCGTTCTCCGCGACCGGCGCACCTTCACTCGAACTTTATCGCAGGCATCCTGAACATTTCATTCCCACCACCAGCAGCGGCGAGTTTCCGCGCTGGTGGAAAGACCCGCTCGCATTCGTTGCCGGCCTGCGCCGGGATCTGGAAAGCGGCATGTATTTCCTCATGGGCGAGCACGAGTTCCGGCACTACCCCTCCCCCGAGCAGGTAAGCGCGGGACGCAGTGATCGCGACATCACCGTGGATATCGCCGGGCCTGCCGGCGATGCGCTGTTTGCGCTGAGCGCGGAGTCCGGCATCGCCTTCCAGATTCATTACGAAATCGAGGACCGCCTGCTCCCGCCGCTGGAAACCATGCTGGCGCGCCATCCCCAGGCCAGGGTGATCTGGTGCCACCTGGCGATGATCCGCTATCCGGACCGCGCCAGCCGCTATGGCCCGGCGTACGTGAAGGGGCTGATCGAGCGTTTTCCCCAACTGCATTTCGACCTCGCCGTGCCTCCCCCCAATGCCATTTATCAGCCCTCGGGGGCGCGCCACTCCACGCTCTACAGCAACGGCAGGCTGGACCAGGCATGGGCGGAGCTGCTCGAAAAATATCCGGAACGCTTCCTCTCGGCGAGCGATTACCGCATCGCGGTGGCAGACCAGTATCCGAACCAGATTGCGCGTCAGCGCACGCTGATCCTGGATGCGCTGAGCGAACGCGCCCGTCACCTTGTCGCCTACGGCAATGCCTGGCGGCTGATCACGGGCGCATCCTGGCAATAGCCGGGATCGCGCGCCGCCACAACCCGACCAACCTGTCTATTTTCGGCCGCGCCGGCACGCCGCCGCCACGATGCGTCCGATCACATCGGCATGCCTGACGCCGGCGAAGCAGAGGTTTCGGCCCATGGAATGCGGGTGCAGGTCGGGATTGGGATTGGCTTCGAGAAACACCACGCGCCCGTCCGGCGTGAGCCGATAGTCGATGCGCGCGTAGTCGCGCAGCTGCAGCGCGTGAAAAATCGCGCGGCTGGTTTTCGCGATGACCTGCATCGCAGGCTTCCCCAGCGTTGCCGGCCGCCAGCGGGCATTCCATTTCCTGCGGTAATCCGCATCGTGCTTGAGCCGGTAAGTCGCCGCGCGCGGCGCCGCGGCGGACGAACTGCCGATGATCAGTTCGATGGGACGCAGGGCTTCCGGCGCGCTGCCGAGCAGCGGCACGTACAGATCGTTGCCCGGGATGAATTCTTCGCAGATCAGCGGCCCATCGACTTTGTGGCGCAGCGCCTGCACCTGTCTGCGCAGCGCCTTTTCGCCCGTCACCACTGAATTCTTGACTATGGTCTCGGACGCATCGCCGAACTGCGGTTTGACGATCAGCGGATAGGGCAGCCCCGGGTTGCGGATCGCGCCTGCGCCGCCGACCACGAAATGGCGCGGCACGTCCACCCCCAATGCCGCAACGATGGCCTTGGACAGCGCCTTGTCGCGCGCCAGCTGCAGGCCCTGGGGCCCGCTGCCGGTGTAGTTGATCCTGAGCAGGTCGAGCAGGCCGGCGATCGCCGCATCCAGGCCGCGGTCGCCATCCATCCATTCGGTGAGATTGAACACCAGCCGCGGCCTGAGCGCCTGCAAACCGGCTATGGTGGCGTCCACATCGGCCGAGAATGGCACCACCGCAACGCGCTCATGCTGCTTGCGCAACGCCTTGAGCACGTATTCCTCCACGCTGCGGTGATCCGGAAGCCAGGCCCCGGACTTTGCGCGCGTGACGGTTTCCTCGTCCACCAGCATCGCCACGTCGCAGCGCCGCCCGGCGTGTTTTTTCTGCGTCATGCGCGGATTCTAACCCGGCAGCCGCGCGCCGCCCCAGCCTGCCAGCAGCGTTGCCGCAAAAAACCGCGGCAGTCCGCGCAGATCAGCGCCCGTACCGACCGGCGCGAAACAGGCCGCGTGGCGCTTTATGCAGGCGCTCGAAACCCGTTCTGGTGACGCGGATCATCTCGCCGACCTGCACGCCGGCGCGCCGGCCCGGGTCCGCGTCACGGGTGGTGACATTGGGCTGCACCACCACCGTCATGTTTTCCTGCAGCGTCATCTCGGGCAGCGCGCCGGCCATGCGGCTTCTGGTGCCGATGATGGGCTGGAAATAGCCGCCACCGAAGCCGTGCATCAGGTCATCGCACACCGTATAGCCGCGGTCCTCGATCACGCCGGTAGCATCGAGGATTTCCTGCATGGTCGCGCCGTGGCGTACCACTCTGGTGACGGCATCGAAGGCGGCCTCCGCTGTCTCGTGCAGATCGCGGTAAAGCGACGTGGGTTCGGCGTCAACGGTAAAGGTGCGCAGCACCTGGCCGGCGTAATCCCACCAGAACGCCGAGAGTTCGCAAAACACCACATCGCCCTGCTGCACCTTGCGTGGCGAGTGGAATTGCGGCGGCACGAAAATGTGCGGATTGGCCATCGAGGTGACACCGATGTAGTGAATCATGGTGGTGCCGCCGTGGCCGACATAGGCGCGCTCGACGATGTTGGCGAGCTCGCGCTCGGTCAGGCCCGCACGCGTGCCCTCGACCAGAGCCGCGAGAGCGGCATCGGACAATGCCGCGCCTATGCGCAGCCAGTCGATCTCCTCCTCCGACTTGATCTGGCGCAGCCTGACGTAGTCTGCATCCAGTCCCTTGACCTGGAAATGCTCCTCGAGCCGACGGTACTTGGCAACGGGCAGCGGACCCATCACGCCCACGCGCTGCGCGCCACGGCGCTTCAATTCGGCCATGGTTTTCTGAATGCCCTGATGCTCGCCCCACTGCACGTCGACGCCGCGTGCGAGTTTCCTGCCCAGCGGGAAGTGGTTGTGCCACTCCATGAACATGGTCATCTGCTCGCCGGGCCGGAACACCACGTAAGCCTCGACTGTGCCTGGCCATCCGGTCACCCACTGCGGGGCGTTGCCGGTACGGTGATCGGTGACCACCAGCAGGTGGTCGACGTCGTTTTTTTCCATCACGCCCGCCAGCAGCCGGTGGCGTCTCGCATACTCCGCATCGGAGAAGCGTGGATACTCCTGCTCGAGTATGGCCTGGAGACTCGGCTCCAGCTTCAGGGGACTGGTGGTCATGATTGCCCTATCGATAAAGAAGCTGAATGGTGAACGAGCGAAGAAGTGAAACCCCTCTCCCTACCCTCTCCCCGCGAACAGGGAGAGGGAAATTGTCATTCGCCCCCCGCTCACCGCTTACTGCTTACTGCTCACGATATTGCGCTTCGTACCACGGATAGCCGTTGGTCTGGCTCGCCGCGCGCACCGGCTGCGCGGGGCGCACCCACGATGGGTTGAGTTGCGCCAGCGAAGTCACGCCCATCAGGCCCATCGCGGTACGGATTTCGACGTCCATCATTTCCAGCATGCGTTTGAGCCCGGCTTCGCCGCCGGCAGCAAGCGCCCAGCCCAACATCTTGCCGAGCCCGACTGCACGCGCGCCCAGGCACAGCGCCTTCACCACGTCGGTGCCGCGCTGCACGCCGCCATCCCACAGGATCTCGGCGCGCCCGTCCACCGCCTCCACCACCTCCGGCAGCACTTCGATCGTGGCCTGGGCATGATCGAGCTGGCGGCCGCCATGGTTCGACACATAAACTACATCGGCACCGTGCTCGACCGACAGCTTGGCGTCCTCGGCGGTGGCGACGCCCTTGACGATCAGCGGCACTTTCCAGTGCTGCTTCATCCAGACCAGGTCTTCCCACCTGAGGCCCATCTGGAACGTGGGATCGCCGAAACCCTCGCGCACATTGGCACGACTGATGATGTCGCGCTCGCGCCGGCCATAGTAGTTGCGGTCCACGCACACGCACAGCGCGCGATAGCCGGCCGCCCTGGCTCGGTCGAGAATGTCTTCCACCCATTTGCGGTCCGCCCGCACATAGAGCTGGAAAATCAGCGGCTCATCCACCGCCGCCGCGGCCTCCGCCAGCCCGGGCTTGGCCGCAGTGCTGATGAAGGCGGTGGTGCCGTGCGCCACCGCGGCGCGCGCCACCGGCACCGCGCCCTGGTCGGGATTGACGAAGCCGACAAAACCGCCGACCGGCGCCAGGAATACCGGGCTCGACAGCTTCTGACCCAGCAGCGTGGTGGTGATGTCGATATTCCTCACGTCCACCAGCACGCGCTGGCGCAGCGCCAGGCTGTCGAGCGCCGCGCGGTTGCGCAGCAGCGTCGTTTCCGAGTCGGCGCCGCCGGAAAGATGATCCCACAGATGCTGCGGCAGCTTGCGGCGCGCCGTGGTGACGATTTCCTGCAGGCTGACGAAATCCTGCGCGGCGGCCTTGCCGGGCACACGCCGCGGCGCGCGCGACTTGGTGGTTTTTGCGGTGCTGCGTTTTTTTGTTTTCTGTGCCATTGCTGATCTCACTTGTCACTTGGTATTTGAATACGGGGAATAAGCCATTTCACTGCACACGCCGTCTTCCCGGGGTCCGCATTGTAACGTGTTGCGCGTCCGCAGTGCGCCGGCAGCAGCGGCATCCGGCCGGACCCGGGCAGCCATATTGCCTCAGTGCATGCGCATGATACCGGCCGGCCTGCAATCGCCGAGATTTACGCAGGCAACATGGTCATCCACCGAACATCCCACGTAAGCCCGTGCCCCGCCGGCCAGGAAAGCCGTGTGCGAAGACCCCTGACCGACTTCGACGCGGGCGATCTCGGCGTGCGCGGCCGCATCGTAAATGCGTAAAAAACGCGACGAGAACCCGGTCGCGATGACATGCCGTCCGTCCGGCGAGACGTCGAGTCCGTGCGGATAGGCCTCGGTCGGCAGCGTCGCAAGACGCTGCAGCGTGCGGGCATCGAACACCGCCAGGGTGTCGTCGAGGAAATTCGCGACGTAAACCAGCCGTCCGTCGGGTGTTGCTTCTATGGCATGCGCCCAGCCGCCGCTCGCCGCGCTGCCCAGCACCTCGCCTTCGGCAGTAAAGCAGGTCAGCGTGCCGTCCCAGCTGTTGGCGGCATAGAACCGATCGCCGTCGGGGTGCAGCGCGAGATGCGCCGGCCCGTCGCCAGCCGCGCAACGGCCGACGATGCGGCCATCGGCCAGGCGCACCCTGACGATTTCACTGTCGCCCGCGCACGGCACCAGAACATGGGCACAGTCCGCCGCCAGCAGCGGATCGTGCGGCGCGCGCCCCACATTGATCGTCTGTTCGAAGTAGCGTCCGCCCAGCGGGCGCGCGATGGTCAGCGTGCCGCTGGCGCCGCCAGTCACGCACACCACGCCGTCCGGCGCGGCGACTGGCAGTTGCGGCATGCCCGGAGCAGGCCACTCATGTTCGACCGCCAGGTCACCCGCGCGCAACGCGACCATGCGGTCACCGCCCGCATCGGCGATGAACAGGGTCCGCGCATCGGCGCCCAGCGCCATATGCGATGCTTTCACCGCAACCGCGGCGGATGCGGCGACCTTCCCTGAGGCGGCGTCGATGCGCGCAACGCGGCTGGCGCGCTGCGCCGCCCACACCGTATCGCCCGCAGCCACGACATGATGCACGCCTGGAATCGAGCCCTGCGCCGGACTGGCATCGCGCCGCAGCGTCAGCCACCAGCCGCCCTTGCCGTCGAGCGCGGCCTCGGCGCTGTGGCGCGCACCCGCTTCGAGCAGCCAGATGCGCAGCCCGGGAGGGTAGGCGTCGAGTCGCGCCATGAAGCGCTCCCCCGGTCCGGCAGCGTTGTAGTGTTCGATCAAGGCGCGGCCGGCTTCGGGAGCCGACTTGCCGCGGCAATCGATGTTCCCCACGATGCGTGGCCTACTTGCCGCTGCGCTTGCGCTGCACGCGCTTGCGGTGTGCGGCGCGCGGCCGCGGCAGCGCCTTGCGCTTGCTTTCGGCCGCCAGCTGCTGTGGTGCAGCAGCGTCCGCAATCGCAGGGGTCTGCACCAGCGGCAGCTGCTCCGCCGTGGCATGCACCGTATAGATCTGCGGCGCCGCGCGGTTCACATGCAGCTGAAAAATATCGGGGCGATTGTAATGCCCCGCGAAATCATGGCGCAGCTTGGTGAGGATGCCGGTGTCGAGGTTGCACTCCGCATACAGAATCCCCTCCTCGGCGCCCATCGGCCCGGCGACGATGCGGCTGCCGGGCGAAACAATCACGCTGCCGCCGCAGCAGTCGGCATTACGCAGGAATTTCTCGCCCTCGGGCCCGACCTCGAGCTTGCGTATCATGTCTTCATCGACCGTGCCGCAGGCCGACACCACCCAGGCCTTGCTCATTTGCGCGAAGGCCTGCGAATCGACCGACACGCGGTTGCGCATGGGATCGCCGCTGGTCGGAAAATGATTGGGCCAGCTCATGACGTGGATGCGCGTGCCTTCCGCAGTCAGCGCGAACACTGCGAGCGGATTCGAGTTCTCGCCGCAGATCAGCGCGCTCATCGGCCCGAATTCGGTCTGGAACGCGCCGAAGGTGTCGCCGAAACCGCCCATGTGCACCAGGCGCTCGCCGACGGTGGGCATGATTTTCTGGTGCTTGCCCATCAGTTTGCCGTCAGGCCCGATGTAGAGCTGGGTGTTGAACATGGTGCCCAGGGTCTTGGGCAGTTTCTCGCACACGCCGATCACCACGTAGGCGCCGGCCTCTCGCGCGGCCGCGCACAGCGCCTCGGTTTCCGGCCCCGGGATTTCCACCGCGTTCTTGAACAGTTCGACCGACAGCTTGTTGGCGATGGCGCTGGTCGCCGGATGATGATGAAACCATACCGGGTGCGCCGGAATGAAACCCTCGGGAAAAGCGATCAGGCGCGCGCCCTTGCTGCCGGCCTCGCGTATCAGACGGCAGGCTTTCGCAGCCGAGCCTTCACGGTCGAGAAAGACCGAAGCCGCCTGCACGGCGGCAACCTTGACTACCGGATACTGGTCACCCATCAACGTCCCCGATTCAATCAAAAACCCTTTGCCACAGAGAGCACAGAGGCCACAGAGAAAACCTTAGGGTGCCATCGCAAAACGACAGCCCGACAAATAGCACGGTGTCGAACCCTTCACAATTACGCTGCGTTCTCTGTGGCCTCTGTGGCCAAGATGTTCTTACTTATTACTTATGAAAGGCCGTCGCCTATCTCCACGTTCTCGGGCTTGAGTTCCACGCCCGATGCCTTCGCCTGGAGCAGCAGTAATTGCGAAAAATCCTGGTCGTAACCGTTGCCGATCAGGGTCTGCACCAGGTCGCGCGCGACCGAGGTCGTCGGCATCGGTACCCCGAATTCACGGCCCGCCGCAAGGCCGAGATCGATGTCCTTGCGCAGCAGCTCCGGCGTGAAGGTCACGTGAAAATCGAGGTTCGACAGCGCGGGCGTCTTGTAGGTGGTGAACATCGAGCCCATCACGCTCTTGTTGAGAAAATCCAGAAAAGCATGGCGTTTCATGCCGGCTTTCTCGGCAAGCACGGTGATTTCGCACAGATTCTGGATCACCACGCCCAGCATGACGTTGTGGCAGATCTTGGCGATGCGCGAGAGTTCACCGTCGCCGACATAGGACACGCCGCGGCCGATCGCGCCCAGGTACGGCGCAACCGCATCGAACGCATCCTGCGAGCCGGAAGCGACCACGGTCAGCTTGCCCGCCTTGATCACCTTGGCGTTGCCGGATACCGGCGCCGCCAGCAGCTTGACGCCGTGCTTGGCGAGCTCGGCGCGGATTTTCGCCGAATCGTCCAGTGAAATCGAGGTGCTGTCGACCACGATCCCGGGCGCCCTGCCCTTGGACATCACGCCATTCGCCCCGAACAGCACCTCCTTCACATCCTTGCCGGTGGACACCATGGTGAACACGATGTCGCAGCCCGCGAGATCGGTAAGGTTGTCCACCACTTTCGCGCCCGACTTGGCCAGCGGCTCGGCCTTGGACCGCGTGCGGTTCCACACCGAGATGTCGCAGCCTGCCTTCGCCAGCCGCTCCGCCATTGCATAACCCATGCGGCCGATGCCGATCCAGCCCAGTTTGTGTTGTTTCATGTTTGTCATTTGTTTTCCTTAAAAATCAGAAGCGTTAGCCACAAAGGGCACGGCGTTCACAGAGGAACCCCAAAACCTCTGCAGACAATAAATCGTTATTCAGCATGCATTCCGTTGACGTCAATTAATGCGCTTTTCTCTGTGTCCTCTGTGTCCTCTGTGCGCTCTGTGCCAAAGGGGTCTGAATTTCACGCCGACAGCGCCTGTTCCCAGTTGCGCGTCTCGATCGCGTTTTTGACTTCGGCCAGGAATGCCGCCGAATAGGAGCCGTCGACGGCGCGATGGTCGAAACTTTGCGCCAGCACGCCCACCGGCCGGATGGCGATGGCGTCGCCGTCTGCGCCTTCGATCACCACCGGTTTTTTGCGTATGCCGTCGGCGGACAGGATCGCCACCTGCGGCTGGTTGATGATGGGCGCGGTGATCACGGTGCCAAACGCGCCGTTGTTGGTGATGGTGTAAGTCCCCTCGGTCATTTCGTCGGGGCGCAGCCTGCCGGCACGCGCGCGCTGCGCCAGGTCATTGATCTCCCTTGCAATCTGCGGCAGCGACTTGGCCGGCACGTCTTTCACCACCGGCACCAGCAGGCCGTCGAAATTGAGGTCGACGGCAATGCCGATGTTGATGCGCCGGTGCAGCGCCAGGCCGTCGCCCTGCAGGCTGGCATTGAGTTTCGGGAATTTTCCGAGCGCGATCGATACCGCACGCACGATGAACGGCAGATAGGTCAGCGAGAACCCCTCGCGCTGCTTCCACCCGGCGCCATGCAGCCTGCGCGCCTGCTCGACGCGATGGAAATCCGCCTCGACCACCTGCAGCACATGCGGCGAGGCATGCCAGGATTTGGCCATGTTTTCGGCGACGCGCTTGCGCACGCCACTGAACGCCACGATCTGTCCAGCGGCGACCGTTGCCGGCAGCGGCGCCTGAGGGGCTGCTACGGGCACGGCGCCGCGGCGCGCGATGAACCCGGTCACATCCTCGCGCGTGATGCGCCCGTCGCGGCCGGTGCCGGGAATCTGCCTGGGATCAAGCTGGTGCTCTGCGCACAGCTTGCGCACCACCGGCGACAGCCGCTCGGCGGCGCTGGCGCGCGGCAGGCCGGATGCGGCACCGCGCGGCATGGAAGGGGGCGCAGCAGGCGTGGACACAGCGGCCGGTGCTGCAACAGCAGCCGGAGCGGACGCAACGGCAGCGGCACCGCTTTCGCGGATGACCGCCAGCCGCACGCCGACTTTCGCCGTTACGCCTTCCGGCACCAGGATTTCGGCGATGATGCCGCTCGCCGGCGCCGGGATTTCGGTGCTGACCTTGTCGGTCTCGACATCGAACAGCGTTTCGTCCGCCTTGACCGCGTCGCCGACTTTTTTGTACCACTTGGTGACCGTGCCCTCGGCGACTGTTTCGCCGAGCTGCGGCATGATGATGTCCATTGTTGGCCTTTAACTCCTAAACCCTTTTAGCCACAGAGCAACAGAGAACACAGAGAAATACCGGGCACGATGCGGCCGACTGACCGATATCCACTCTGTGACCTCTGTGTCCTCTGTGGCTAAGTTTTTGATTTTGAATTCAATCAATCTTTTCCCGCAGCTCGCGCACGATGCGTTCCACCGACGGAATGGTCGCATCCTCCAGCGCATCCGCGGACGGCAGCGGGATATGCGGCGTGGTGATGCGCAGAATCGGACCGTCGAGATCCCAGAAGCACTCGTCGGCGACGATGGAAGCGATTTCGGCGCCCCAGCCGCACAGCCGCGGGTTTTCCTCCACCGTCACCAGCCGCCCGGTTTTGGCGACTTCCGCAAGAATGGTCTGGGTGTCGAGCGGCACCAGCGAGCGCACGTCGACCACCGTGCACGAAATACCGTGTTCCCTCTCCAGCACTTCGGCGGCAGCGAGCGAGCGATGCACCATGGAAGCCAGCGCGACAATGGTGCAGTCGGTTCCTGCGCGCAGCACCTTGGCCTTGCCGAGTTGGTCGACATATTCGCCATCAGGCACTTCGCCTTTCATCGAATACAGCGATTTCTGCTCGAAAAACAGCACCGGGTCGGGATCGCGTATCGCGGCGGCGAGCAGCCCCTTGACGTCGGCGGGAAACGCCGGCGCGACGACCTTGATGCCGGGCACCGCCATCGCCCAGTTCTCCACCGCCTGCGAATGCTGGGCGCCGAAGCGCGAGCCCGCGCCGTTGGCGGTGCGTATCACCAGCGGCAGCGTGATCTGGCCGTCGGTCATGTAGCGCATCTTGGCGATCTCGTTGGCGACGATATCCCAGCACACGGCGAGGAAGTCCGAAAACATGATTTCGGCGATCGGCCGCAGGCCGGTCATGGCCGCACCCATCGCCGCGCCGAGGATGGCCTGCTCGGAAATCGGGCAGTCCCGCACGCGCTTGGGCCCGAACTGATCGAGCAGGCCGACCGTCGCCTTGAACACGCCGCCGGCGTGCGCCACGTCCTCGCCCAGAAACACCACCCGTTCGTCGCGCCGCATTTCCTGCGCGATGCCGGCCGCGACCGCGTCGCGATAAGTCAGTTCCGCCATGCTGCACTCCCGTCTGCCCACACGTTTTTCTCGATGTCCGCGATCAGGGGCGGCGGCGAGGCCTTGGCCGTCGCGGTCGCCTCGTCCACCCTGCGCATCGCCTCGGCCTCGAGGTCGGCCAGGGTGGCTTCCACGAAATTCAGCTGCAGCAGTCGCTCGCGGTAGATCTTGAGCGGATCGCGCTCCAGCCATTTTTCGAGTTCGCCCTCGGGGCGGTACTTCGCGGGGTCGGCGCGCGAATGCCCGCTGTGGCGGTAGGTCATGGCCTCGATCAGCGCCGGCCCGCCGCCCTTGCGCGCGCGATCCATGTATTTCACCGCGGTGCGGTACACCGCATCGGCATCGTTGCCGTCGACCACGATCTTCTCCAGGTTGTAGGCGCTGGCGCGATCCGCCGCCGGATGCTCGACCGCGGTCACCGAGCTGATCGGCGTGTATTCCATGTAGAGATTGTTCTCGCACACGAAAATCACCGGCAGCTTCCACACCACGGAAAAATTGAGCGCCTCGTGAAAAGCGCCGATATTGGTGGTGCCGTCGCCGAAGAAGCATACCGCCACCTGCTCGGTGCCGCGGTATTGCGCGCTCCACGCTGCGCCCGCCGCCACCGGCAGGTGCGCACCGATGATGGCATACGAGCCCATTGCGCCCTTGCTGACATCCGTGAGGTGCATGGAGCCGCCCTTGCCGCCGAGCAGGCCGCACTGCCGGCCCATCAGCTCGCCCAGCACGCCGGCCATGGACGCGCCGCGCGCCAGGGTGTGGGCGTGGCCGCGGTAGGTGCAGAAGGTCCAGTCGTCGGGGCGCATGGCCACGCCGAACGCCGCGGCGATCGCTTCCTGACCCAGCGACAGATGGCTGGTGCCCTTGATCAGGTTCTGCAGGAACAGATCGTAGGCGCGCTTTTCGCAGTAGCGCAGCTCGAGCTGCAGCCGGTACAGCTCCAGCCGCGTTTCCTGGCCGATGTCGTCCCCCGCCGCTGCAGCTTTCTTGCGTTTTACATTTGTATCCATCAATAACCCCCAAAAAATCTCACCGCAAAGGCGCGAAGGCGCAAAGGTCGCGCAAAGATACTTCAAGCATTTCGTTCATGATTTTCCTTTGCGTCCTTGCGGTTCAAGGTTCTCAGTACTTGTTGGCGATCGGCAGTTCCTGCGCCGGGAACAGGGTGATGACTTTGGCGCCATCGGGCGCCAGCACCACCTCTTCCTCGATGCGCGCGGCGGACACCCCGTCCTTGGCCGGGCAGAAGGTCTCGACCGCGAACACCATGCCGGCCTTGAGTTCGTAGGGATCCTTGAACGAGTTCAGCCTCGAGATCAGCGGCCGTTCGTGCAGGCCCAGCCCCAGGCCGTGGCAGAAATTGAGGCCGAAAGCCGCCATCTCGGTCTCGAAGCCGATCTCGGTGCACTTGGGAAACGCGCGCGCCACCTCTTCGGTGGAGACGCCGGGTTTGAGCATGGCAATGGCGTCGTCCATCCAGCGTCGCGCCTTCTTGTAGGCGTCGTGCTGCGCCGGCGTGGCCGAACCCACGGTGAAGGTGCGGTAGTAGCAGGTCTTGTAGCCCATGTAGGACTGGATCAGGTCGAAGTACGCCTGGTCGCCGGGCCGGATCAGGCGGTCGGTGAAATTGTGCGGATGCGGGCTGCAGCGCTCGCCGGCGATGGCGTTGACCGCCTCCACGCAGTCCGAGCCCATTTCGTAGAAACGCTTGGTGGCCATGGCGACGATCTCGCTTTCGCGCACGCCCGGCTTCAGCGCCTCGAAGATGTCCTGGTAGACGCCGTCGCCCATCGCCGCCGCCATGTTGAGCAGGGTGATCTCGTCGTAGCTCTTGATCTCGCGCGCGTCCAGCATCACCTGCTGGCCGTCTTTCACCTTCAGCCCCAGTTTCTGCAGCGCGAACAGGAAAGGCGGCTCGACCACGTCTATGCCCAGCGGCATGTCGGCCACGCCCTCCTGCTTGAGAATGTCGTAGATTTCTTTTGCCGCCTGTTCGAACAGCCCGACCTTGGGCGACACCGCCCCGCGCAGGCCGGCAAGTCCGGGGATGCAGTGGTTGGTCGGCAGCCACGGCGCATAAAGCTTGTGGTGACGCACGGCCGAACCGAAATCCCACACCCAGGGTTCGCCGTTGCCGGTGAGCAGGCACCAGCGCGTGAGCTTGTCGCGCGCCCATTCGCCGATCACCGTGCTCGAGATGTAGCGCATGTTGATCTGGTCGAATACCAGCAGCGCGCCCAGCCCGGATTTCGCCAGTGCGTTCTTGGTGCGCGCGAGGCGGTACTCGTGCAGGCGGCGGAAATCGACGCGCTCCTCGAAATCGACCTGCATGCGGCCCGGCGCCTGCAGCGGCCGGTCCCAGCGGTGGCCGGGGTTGGCCGGATCGTAGAGCCCGTCGGGCGCAGCGGATACCCGCCGCCGGGGGTCTATGCTGGCGGCCTTGATCGCTTTCGGCTCGACTTTTTTCGGCTTGCGCGGCATCACAAAATCTCCTTTAAAATCAATTACTTATTTACAACACCCAAGTGCTTCGCCATCCAGTCGGCGGTCTGATCGCGGTAGCGGTACCAGAGGTTGTTGACCACGTGGTTGCCGCCCTCGATCACGTCGAGCACGCATGGTCCCGAGACCTCGGCGGCGAGCTGGCGCGCGGCTTCAGGCGAAGTCAGCCTGTCCTTGCTGCCGGCAACGATGTAAATCGGGCAGGTGATGTTTTTGGCGATGCCCTTGAGCGACACGCGTAGTGCGACCTTGCCTGCCTCCTCGAGGTTGGCGCTCTTGGAACGCACGCGGAAGGCTTCAACGTTGATGATGGGGCGACCCTCGAAGCTCGCCGAGCGCTGGTAGGCGCCCGACAGCGAGACACAGGCCTTGATGCGCTTGTCGAAGGCGGCGGCACGCGGCGCGTAATAGCCGCCGAAAGACACGCCCCAGATACCGACGCGGTCGCGGTCGATGTCGCTGCGGGTTTCTATCCAGTCGATGACCGCCTTCACCGGTTTTTCATACTCCGGGCAGATGGCGAAATCGTACTCGGCCTCGCCCTGCCCCGGCCCGTCGAAGGCGAGCGTGGCGACGCCGCGCTTGAGGAAACGGTTCTCGTAATCGTCCATTTCCTCCTTGGTCGAATCCAGGCCCATGCACATGACGACCACGGGCGGCTTGGCCACGCCTTTGGGTTTGCGCAGGTTGCCGTAAAGCTGTTTGCCTTCATAAGGAATGGCGACGCGCTCGCCCGGCGGGTCGATCAGCGGCAGCGCCTTGTTGCGGCACTCGACCGCCTTCATGTTGGCCTGCTTCATCTGTGCCATGTCGTTGACGAACAGGAATTTGCCGAAGTGGTAGCACACCGCGGCGCGCGTGAAGTGCTCGCCCGCCGACAATCTGAACCCGTCTTTCAGCGCCTGCTCGCCCAGCACTTCGTGGATGGCGGCACGCTCGGACCACAGCCGGCACCAGTCCTCCCAGCGCTCGCACGCGGCGGTGACTTCCTGGAAATCGGTGAGCGGCACGCCGTTGATGACGAAACGCGGCGCCCAGTGCGAGATCGCCGCCTCGACGCGTGGATCCTTGCTGCCTTTGACTGCTGTATCCATGTGCACTCCTGAAACTTTTGATTTTGGAGCGGAGGGGCTTGCATCTTTCGCCTCTCCCCCATCTCTCATCCTCTGTCGTTACCCTTCAATCCGCCTTGATGCCCGCCGCCTTGATGATGGGGGTCCATTTCACCAGTTCGCTTTTGACAAAGGCGGCAAGCTCTTCGGGCGTGCCCGGCGCCACCACCGCGCCGCGCTGCAGGATCTGGCTTTTCACTTCCTGGCTCTGCAGGATGTTCACGATCTCGCGATTGAGCTTGGCCACTATCGGCTTCGGTGTCTTCGCGGTGGTGAACAGGCCGAACCACAGGTCGGCCACCATGCCGCCTATGCCCGCCTCTTCGGCGCTGGGGATGTCAGGCGCGCCTTCGAAGCGCGCGCGGCTGGAAACCGCCAGCGCTTTCACCTTGCCTGCCTTGAGCTGGGTGTGCGCGGTGATGGGCGACAGGAAGGACACCTGGGTTTCGCCGGAAAGTATCGAGGTCAGGGCAAAGCCGGCGCTCTTGTACGGGATATGCTGGATTTTTACGCCCGCCACCTGCTTGAACAGCTCGCCCGTCAGATGGCTGATGGTGCCGTTGCCGGCCGAGGCATAACTGAGGTCTTTCTGTTTGGAGAGCGCAATCAGTTCCTGCGCATTTTTTACCGGCACCGAGGGATGCACCACCAGCACGGTGACGCCGGTCGCGGTCTTGGTGATGGGCGCAAAATCCTTGAGCGGGTCGTAGGGCAGGTTCTTGTAGAGCGATACCGCGCTCACCATGGGGCCGGCATGCCCCATCACCAGCGAGTAGCCGTCGGGGCTGGCCTTGGCCACCACGTCGGCCGAAAGCGTGCCGCCGGCGCCGGCGCGGTTGTCGACCACCACCGGCTGCCCCCAGCGCTCGCTCAGTTTCTGGCCGATGTAGCGCGACAGGTAATCCGCAGTGCTGCCTGCGCCCTGACCCATGATGCGTATCGGCTTGTTGGGATAAGCCGCGGCGGGATCAGCGGCCTGCGCCAGCGCCGGTAGCGCCATCACGCACGCGCCCATCAGCAATCTGTTACTGAATCTGTCGGTAAATCTCATTCCATGCTCCTCAGGTTTTTGCCAATCCAAGCTGTTGCGCCATCCAGTCGGCGGTCTGCGTCTGGTACATGTAGCGGCGGTTGTTCACCACGTGATTGCCGCCCTTGACGATGTCCAGCACCTTGGGACCCGCCACTTCATCGGCAATGCGCCGGGCATTGGCGGGCGGGGTGAGGTGATCGAGCTCACCGGCCACGATGTAAATCGGGCAGGTGATGTGGCGCGCCGCGTCGTGCAGGGTCAGCGTTTTTGCATTTTCGCGCGCTTCCTCCAGCGTCTTGCAGTGCGAGCGCACGCGGAAGGCCTCGCGCGACAGTTCGTTGCGCCCGTCAAACACCTCGACCCAGCTGTACGGGCCGGAAAACGACAGGCAGGCCTTGATGCGCTTCTCGAACGCCGCGGCGCGCGCCGCGTAATAGCCGCCCAGCGACACGCCCATGATGCCGACGCGGTCGCGATCGAGATCAGTGCGCGCTTCGATATAGTCGACCACCGCTTTTACCGGCGCCTCGTAGTCGCCGCGGATCGGCATGTCGTACTCGGCCTCGCCCTGGCCGGGGCCATCGAAGGAAAGCGTCGCCATACCACGGGCGAGAAAAATATTCTCGTAGACGTCCATTTCCTCCTTGGTCGAATCCAGCCCTACGCAGATCATCACCACCGGCGCCCGCGCCACACCTGCGGGCTTGCGCAGGATTCCATATAAGTATTTGTTTTTAAACGATATTTTTACCCGCTCTGCAGGCGGATCCAGCAGTGGCAGGGCAAGATTGCGGCATTCGACGACCTTGGCGTGGGCGCGCTTCATCTCGTCGTAGCGGTGCACGAACATGAACTTGCCGAAGTGGTAGCACAGCGCCGCGCGCGTCAGATGCTGGCCCGCGGAATAGCGGTAACCGGCGGCGAGCGCTTCGCGTCCCAGCTGCTCATGCACCGCTGCACGCGCCGACCACGCCGCGCACCAGTCATCCCAGCTTGCGATGCCCGCGGTGACTTCCTCAAAATCGGCCAGCGGCACGCCCGCCGCGACGAAGCGCGGCGCCCAGTTGCGGATGGCGATCTCGACGCGCCTGTCTTTTGCGTCACCTTTTGCACCGCCTGTTGCATTGCCTGTTGCCGGTACTGCCGTGTCCATTGTTTTCCCTTGCAGCGTTATTCGGCCTTGGCGCCAGAGGCCTTCACTACCTTGCCCAGCTTGTCGACCTCGGCCTTGATGAAGGCATCGAACTGCTCCGGCGTATTGGTCTTGGGCACCGCGCCGTCCCTGAGCATGCGTTCCTTGATGTCGGGCAGCGACAGGATGCGGATGATCTCCTTGTTCAGCAGGTTCACGAGGGGACGCGGTGTTTTCGAAGAGGCCAGCAGCCCGAACCACAGGTCGAACTCGAAACCCGGCAGCGCAGCCTCCGCCACTGTCGGTACATCGGGCAACACCGGAGAACGGGCGGCAGTACTCACCGCCAGCGGCACCAGGCGCTTGTCGCGGATGAAGGGCAGCGCCGGCACCAGCGGCGAGAAGAAATAGGTGATGCGCGCAGTGGCGGTATCGGTCAGCGCTTCGGGCGTGCCCTTGTACGGAATGTGGTTGACGTTGATGGCGGCAACCAGCTTGAACTGCTCGCCATTGACATGGGTGCCGCTGCCAATGCCGGCGGAACCGAAATTGATCTGTCCCGGCTTCTGCTTGGCCAGCGCGATCAGTTCCTTCACCGATTTGATGTTCTGCGACGGCGCCACCACCAGCACATTGGGCACGCTCGCGACCTGGGTAATGCCGGAGAAATCCCTGACCGTGTCGTAGGGCAGCTTGCTGTAGAGCGAGGCATTCACCGCGTGCCCTGCCGACACCATCAGCAGGTTGTGGCCATCGGCGTTGGCGTTGAGCACCATCTCGGAGGCCAGCCTGCCGCCGGCGCCGGCACGGTTGTCGACTACCACCTGCTGGCCCCAGTTTTCATACATTTTCTGCCCGATCATGCGCGCCAGCAGGTCGGTCTGGCTGCCGGCCGAAAACGGCACGATCATGCGTATCGGCTTGGCCGGAAATTTCTGCTGCGCCTGTGCCGTGCCAGGCAGAATCGCAATGAAACCGGCGGCCAGGGTTGCATGGATTACGTTTTTTAACATTGCCATGAATAGCCTCCTCTCCGATTGACAGTTTTCCCGAAAAATCCAGCCCGATCTGACCGCACCTTCTCACTGTACCTTGATGCCGAGTTCCTTGATGAGCTTCGCCAGCCGCGTGTATTCGTCGCGCTGCAGCTTCTGGAACTCCGCGGGCGTTCCAAAGCTCGGCTCCGCACCCTGGCGCTGCAGGCGCTCGCGGATGTCCTGGCGCTGCAGCACCCTGATGGTGTCGGCATTGAGCTTGGCGATGATATGTTTCGGCACCCCTTTCGGCGTCACGAAACCGAACCACGAATCGGACTGGTATTGAGGCAATCCCGCCTCGGCGGTCGTCGGCACGTCGGGCAGTGCCACCGCGCGCTTGGGCGTGCCGACCGCGACCGCCTTGAGGCGGGGATCCTTGAGCATGGGCATCGCCGCCGGCAGCGGGAACACGTAGAAGTGTATGCGCCCGGCGACCATCTCGGCGAACACATCCGAAAACAGCTTGAACGGCACGTGCACGCTCTTGATGCCGGCCGCGGCCACGAACATCTCCGCCGCAAGATGCGAGGAGCTGCCGACGCCGGCGGAGCCGAAGTTGAGCTGGCCCGGCTTCTGCTTGGCCAGCGCGATCAGCTCGGTCACGGATTTGGCCGGCACCGCATTGCCGATGACCACGACGTTGGGCAGTGAAGCGACCAGCGTCACCGACTCGAACTCCTTGAGCGGATCGTAAGGCATGGGATCGCGCATCAGCACGTTGGAGAGATGGGGCTGGCCGACGAGACCTATGGTATAGCCGTCGGGGTTGGCCTTGGCGATGATCTGGCTGCCGATCAGGCCACCCGCGCCCGGCCGGTTGTCGACGATCACTTGCTGGCCGTACATCTCGCCCAGCTGCTGGCCCACCGCACGCGCCAGGAAATCGCTGGCGGCCCCCGGCGGGAAAGGCACCACCAGGCGGATCGGTTTCGTGGGATAGGTTTCCGCCGCCCGGGCATGCACGGCGAATACCGCTATCAATGCTCCAATCACCATCAGGCTTACGCGTTTCATCTTATCCTCCTCCGAAAATGCCAGAATTCAAACTGGCGGCAAACCCAGCTGCCGTGCCATCCAGTCCGCTGACTGGGTGCGGTACTTGTAGCCGCGATTGTTGGCAACGTGGTTGCCATCCTCGATCAGCAGAAACTCCACCGGCCCCGTCGCCTCGCGCGCCAGGCGTTGCGCATCCTGCCACGGCACGATGCGGTCCTGCTTACCGGCAACCACGAACAGCGGGCAGCTGATCTTCGCAGCAACCCCCTTGAGGCTCAGCGTCGCAGCGTGGCTGCGCGCTTCATCCTGGGTTGTGCAGCGCGCACGCACCCGGAAAGTCTCGCGCGTCAGTTCCGGCAGGCCGTTCCAGCAATCGCCGAAATCATACGGGCCCGAAAGCGCGATGCACGCCTTCACACGCTTTTCGAAAGCCGCCGCGCGAGGCGCGTAGTAACCGCCAAGTGACACGCCCCACAAACCGATGCACTGGCCATCAATGTCTGAACGCCCCTGCACCCAGTCGACCACTGCCCGCACCGGGGTTTCGTAATCGCCGCGGATCGGCATCTCGTACTCGGCTTCACCCTGCCCCGGCCCGTCGAAGGCCAGCGTGGCCATGCCGCGCGCCAGGAACACGTTCTCGTAGGCATCCATTTCTTCCTTGGCTGAATCCAGGCCCATGCACATGACCACGACCGGCGGCTTGACCGCCCCCGCCGGCTTGCGCAGGTTGCCGTGGAGCTGGCGGCCTTCGTAGGGAATCGCCACGCGTTCGCCCGGCGGCTGCAGCAGCGGCAGCGCACGGTTGCGGCACGCCACGGCCTTCAGGTGTGCCGTGCGCATCTGCGCATAATCGGCAACGAACACGAATTTGGCGAAGTGGTAGCAGGCGCCGGCACGAGTGTAATGCTCGGCGGCAGAGAGCTTGCAGCCCGCGGCAAATGCCTGCTCGCCCAGCGCCTCATGAATCGCGGCGCGCGTGCTCCACGCACGGCACCAGTCCTGCCAGTGCTCCAGGCCGTCCGTCACTTCCTGAAAATCGGTCAGCGCAACGCCATTGGCGACAAAACGCGGCGCCCAGTGGGAAATGGCGGATGCGACGAGCGGATCTTTTTTCGGTTTGTCAGATGCTGTGTTCATGGTTCACGACTCCATCAGCCCGCGCGCTCCAAATACGAGGCATCCATGTATTTGTCAGGCGATGCCTTGGGCGGCCTGTAGCCCTCCGCATCCCACACCACGTCGATCACCTGCCGCAGCCCGTCGGCGGTGATCGCCGGCCGCGGCCGCAGGGCAAATCGATCGAGGGCCTTGGCCGCCATTTCCCCGGACACGCCCAGCCGCGCGGGCAGCATGGTCATGGCCTCCGCCTTGTTGGCGGGATTCTGCAGCCAGGTGTAGCCGGCGTTCATTGCACGGATGAAAGCGATCAACTGGCGCTCGTTGCTGCGCGCCCAGGCGCGGCGCGCCGCCACAATTGATCCGGGATAAGCCGGAAAGAAATCGTTGATGGAACCCAGGCTGCCGAAACCGGCGGCAAACAGGCTGCGGTCGAACGGCGGATTGAGCAGGCTCGCACTGGCAGCGCCGCTCTTGAGCACGTCGAAGCGCTCCTGCGAGCCGCCGAATTCCTGGATTGTCAAATCGCCTTCCGACAGGCCGTTCTCGGCCAGCAACTTCCTCAAAAGCAGCGCATAGCCGGTACGCGCGCCGTCGACCGCGACGATCCTGCCCTTGAGATCGGCAAACGACTTGATGCCGGGCGCCACCACCAGCGACAGGTCTGGAGCGTGGGCGTGGGCCATGACAATGAACAGGTCGGAACCCTGCTCCACCGCGCGCACCACGTGGTCGGATTGCTGGATGCCGATGTCGAAACCGCCGTCGACCAGCTTCTGCAACTGCATGACTGATGATCCGGTCAGCGTCACGTCGACAGCAATGCCCTCTTTCTCGAACAACTGCTTCGCCTGGGCCACGTACAAGGGCCAGGTCATCAAACCTTCGGAGATGATCGCCAGGCGTATGGCCTGCGCCGCGGGCGCCGGGCTGGCCAGATGCAACCCGGACTGCGGGCGCAATGCGCGGAAAAACACAAAACCTTGCTCAGACACACACTCCTCCAGGATGTCGTGAAAGGAAAGGCGGCTACTCTGCTTCGGGGTTGCGGGAGAGGGCTTGCCGGTAGCCGGAAATGCTATGTTTACATAAACCAATTGTCAACAAATTTCAGAATTGGTTGAATACTCCTGATTAATGGTTGGCACGCCTCCGTCAGCGCTGCGTCGCAGCATGAAACCTGTCGTTCTGCGCCTGCTATCAACCGCTGCAGCCCATGATTTTTCGAGCCCAAATGAACCAATTGACCTTATTGGTTTATTTCTGGACAATAGCAATTCATCATCTTTTGCCTGCCATGCAGCAAGGAGCAGCGTGCCCGCAAGTCCCAACCGCATGCATCCGCGCGAAAGCGCGCAACGCATCCGTGATTTCATCATCAATGCCGCCGCCAACGGTACTCTTGCGCCGGGCGCCAAGCTGCCCACCGAACGCGAACTGTCCAAACGCTTCGCCCTGCCGCGCAACGCCGTGCGCAAAACGCTCGCCCAGCTGGAAGCGGAGGGTTCGATTACCCGCCACGTCGGGCGCGGCACTTTTCTGGTCAACCACGCCGAGACGGGTGGCGACTTCCCGGCCGACAGCGCGGCGCACACCAGCCCCGCGGAATTGATGGAAGCGCGCCTGCGTCTGGAGCCTGCGCTGGCGGAACTGGTGGTGACCAACGCCACCCAGGCGGACTTCGATCGCATGGAAACCTGTTTGGAAAAAGCCGAGAAATCAGCCACGCTCGACGAGTTTGAGCTGTGGGACGCTGCGCTGCATCAGGCGCTCGCGGCGGCGACCCACAACCGTTTCGTGATCCGCGTGCTCGACATGGTGACTGCCGTGCGCCACCAGTCAGAGTGGGGCAAGCTCAAGGACCGCATCGTCACTCCCGAGCGCCGGCTCAAGTACCAGGAAGAACACCGCGACATCGTGCGCGCGCTGAAAGACCGCGACGCTGACCGCGCCCGCGCCTTCATCGTTGCCCATCTTCAGCACGCGCGGCGCAACCTGTTCGGGTTTTAGTTCCGATAACCCTTATTTCGGTTTGCACCCGAGGGCAGCTCCCCCCTCTTCAAAATCAGCCCGCAAATCCCGGAATCGGTGTGACCAGCGGCCGGCCGGCGAAGAATGCTTCGAGATTGCGCAGCCCCACTTCGTTCATTTCGATGCGGGTGTCTGGCGTGCCGCTGCCGTAGTGCGGCGTGAGCACGACGTTGTCGAGTCCCGCGAACGGCGCCGGATCGACCGGCTCCCTGTCATACACATCCAGACCCGCGCCGCCCAGGCTGCCGTCGCGCAGCGCTGCAATCAGGGCCGGTTGATCAATGCAGCTGCCACGCGCCACGTTGATGACTATGCCCTCGGGTCCCAGCGCCTTGAGCACCTCGGCGTTGACGATGCCGGCCGTCTTCGGCCCGCCGATGCAGGTGACGGCAAGGAAATCGACGTCGCGCGCCATTTCAACCAGGTCCGTGTAGTAGCGGTATGGCGCGTCGCGCTTGCGATTGGGGCCGGTGTATGCAATATCCATGTCAAAGCCCCCGGCCCGCCTCGCCACAGCCCGGCCGATCGAACCCAGGCCCAGGATGCCCAGCTTCTTGCCATAAAAGCGCCGGGTCAGCGGCGCGCGGCCGTTGGCGATCCAGTCGCCGGAACGCACGTAGCGCTCGGCCCAGGTCACGCGCCGCGCCGCGGAAAGCATCAGGATCATCGCCAGGTCGGCGACATCGCCGGTGGTCTGGTCGGGCGTGTTGGTGATGCGGATGCCGCGCTTTTGCGCCTTCACCAGGTCTATGCTCTCGTGGCCATTGGATACCAGCACGATCAGTTCCAGCCTGGGCAGGGCATCCATCAGCGACGGCACCCAGCTGCCCTCGTTGGTGAAGACCGCGCGCGTGGTCTTCGCGGCCTCCGCCACCAGCGCATCGCGGTCCCTGGCGTCACGGTAGTTGTAGACCGTGTAGAGACTTTGCAGGCGCTCCAGCACCGGCTTGTAGTTGCTGTTGATGAACAGCACTGATTCCTTGGGCATTGTTTCCTTGTCTGGGTAATAGGGTGGATGGTTGATGAAGAGCATCGGGTACGGGCTGGAATTATCATCGCACCCTGCGCCGCCTGTCCATACGCGGGCTGCCTCCTGTATCCTGTGCCAGCATGGACGTATCGTTCACTTCCGCCGTCGTGATCCTGCTGCTGGTGATGGATCCGCTCGGCAACATCCCCCTGTTCGTCGCGCTGCTCAGGAATACCCGGCCGGCGCGGCGCATGGTGGTGATTGCGCGCGAATGTGCAATCGCGCTCGCCGTGCTGCTGGTGTTCGCGTTCTTCGGCCGGCAGTTGCTGACCCTGATCGGCCTGTCCGACTCCTCGCTCAATATCGCCGGCGGCGTCATTCTGTTCCTGATCGCGCTGCGGATGATTTTCAGGCATCCGGACGGCATCTTCGGCGACACCGATCATGCCGGGGGCGAACCCTTCATCGTGCCGCTCGCGATTCCGGCCATTGCCGGACCGACCGCGCTGGCCACGGTCGTGCTCATGGTATCGCGCGCGCCGGGACGAATGTTGGAGTGGTTGGCAGCCATCACCGTCGCCATGGCGCTCACGCTGGCATTGCTGGTGTTTGCCGAACGGCTGAGCAAACTCATGGGCAAGCGCGGCCTGCTGGCGCTGGAGCGGCTGATGGGATTGCTGCTCACCGCCATCGCGGTGGAAATGCTGCTGCGGGGCATCGAGGCTTTCGTGCGCCAGCTTTAGGCGCGTTCACTTATCGAGCCTTCAGTAACGATCTGACGATGTTATCCCTGGCCCCGACCGTCTCCGGCCTTCTCCAGCGCTTCCCGGCACAGGCTGACAATGCGTCCGTAGGCGGTCTGCCGCTTGCGACGGCTGGCGTACTCCGGGATCGATTCGACACGCTTGATTACCTTCCTGCACGCGCGCAGCAAATGCCTGGCCGCGATCACGATCCCGGGATGCTTGCGCAAGGTGTTGATATCCCGGCGGCTTAGGGTTTGCAACAGCTTGTAGCGGGCCTGGCTCAGTTTCACTGTTTTCATTTTTCTTCCCTGGTTGCCATCTGCACAGGCGCGGCCGCAGCACCCTGTCCGCACCGATGGCTGCGCTGCCTGACGCGGCTAAGCCATTGATAACTGAGCATGCTTGATATTAGTGACCATTTGATTACAAGCCGCCTGTCACGCGGCAGCAGAAAAGCGCACTAAAGCGGGGCATCTCAAGCGGTTTTGCCGTAACCGCAAAAACAATTCACAATTTTTGTGGATAAATTTGTGCGTAACCCGCGTTGCATCCTGATGACGCCTTTCGCTTTGCATTGGCACCCGCAGCGCGTAAAAAATAGGCATTTCAAGCAGCCTGATTCCGGCGCGCTGGCACACCGGCAGCATTGTGCTGTTTCTGCTTGATTTTCGATTTGTGCTTATGATGCGCACGCTGCGCGGGCAGGCATTGCGCTGCTTGCCAGATCGCGGCGAGCCTGCGACATTGCGCAACATGTTCACACGCTGCAAGCAGTTTGCCGCCGTACTGCTGTTGGCCGCTGCCTGTGCGGGCGCGCAGGCAGCCGGGGCAGAAGCCATCGAGGTGGTAGAGCGCCGGACTTTCCTTCCCGCGTCAGCGCATGCTCCCGGCATGCCGCCGCCTTCCGGGACGCACGAATTCAGTTTGACACTGGCCTATTTCACCGACAGCGGCTGGCGTGAGGATGTCCTGCTGGAAATTGCCACGCATGCTGCCGGCATTCTCGCCCAGTGCAGCGTGTCGGTAACAAGCATCGAAATTGCGCGAATTGCCGCACCGCAGCGTTACCGCTATTTCGCCACCCCGCTTTCACGGCAGGTGGCGCGCGCGCTGCAACTGCCCAGGCCAACGGTATATTTCGTGATCGATACGCTGCAGCAGCCAGCCTACGATGCGGAAGCCATCGGCCGCGGAAACAGCAGGACGCGTCCCGAGCTCGCCGATACGGTTTGGATTACCCGCGCCACGCGCGATCCGGGCATCGCGCTGGCACACGAGCTGGCGCATGTGCTGATGGATAGCGGCGAACACATCGAGGAGGCGCTGAACCTGATGCGCGCGGAAACCACCCCTGCAAACACCCGCCTCAACGCGGGTCAATGCGAGCGGCTGCGCGCCACCGGCACCAGCAACGGACTGCTGCGACCGGCAAAAAACTGATTCCAGGCAGCGCGTTACTTGAGAATCTTCAGAAGATTATAGAAATCATCCGTCCATACGCGAAAGTCGGGCTGCGCCGGCAGCGGTTCGGCGACAGAGCGTATGGGCTCCGCCTGCAGCAGTGCCGCATTGCGCGTGACGATAATCTGGTCAGTGCTCGCCAGCCAGTAATCCGCGCCGCTGGCTTCGTTCGGAAAATCCGAAACCAGCAAAGCTTTCATGCCGGATATGGCGGCAAGACGTTCGACCACCGGCGCGATATTCACAAAGCGATTGGTCGCCTGGAACACGATCACGCCATCTGGCTTGAGGTGCCGCACATACGTTGCCATGGCTTCGCGCGTGATCAGATGCATGGGAATGGAATCGCCGGAAAATGCGTCTATGGCCAGCACGTCGAACCGCTGGTCGGGCTCGCGCTCCAGGGTGAGCCGGCCATCCCCCAGCGCGACCTCCATCTGTGCCGGACTGTCTTTCAGGAAACTGAACTCCATCATCGCGACGGCCGCCACCTGGGGATCAATTTCATAGAAACGGAACACATCGCCCTTGCGTGCATAGGCGGCAATCGCACCGGCTCCCAGTCCGATGACGCCGACACGGCGCGGCATTTCGGGCAGGCTGGCGAACACGCGGCCGTAGCCGCTGGTCGGGCCGAAATAGCTGCTGGGCGCATTGCGCAGTCCGGCATCGAGTAATTGCCCGCCGTGCTTGATGCTGCCGTGATACATCGCCCGAAACGGCACAGGCTGGGGGAAATCACGGGTGCGTACCACGCCATAGAAATTGCGCGTGATCACCCGCGCGTCGTCACGGTAGCTTTCAATGTTATGCCCGGCAAGCGCCACGGTTGCCGCCACCACCGCGCAGGCGCAGGCAGCGACCCAGCGGTTGTGCACGGTCCGCCCGAACAGCAGCATCGCACAGGCAACGAGGGTGATCTCCAGCTCATAGTACCCCGACAGGAAATTGGGCGCCGCGATGCCGACCAGCAGCGCGCCCAGCGCACCACCCACCGAGATCATCAGATAAAACGTCGTCAGGTGGCGCGGACCGGGCTTCAGCAGATAAAGCTCGCCGTGACAGAACATGCAGCAAACGAAAAGGCCCAGCGCATATATGGGCGCGGCGACCCATAACTCCAGGGAGTCGCTGAACCAGGCCATCGTCGGCAGCAGTACCGCAACCAGCAACAGAAACAGCCCGCGCTGATACCAGCGCGGATGGTCGAAGCACAGAATAAAAGTGATCAGATAGAGGGAAAGCGGCACCACCCACAGAAATGGAATCGAAGCGATGTTCTGCGTGAGATGATTGGTGATCGCCAGCAGCAGGCATGAGCCGAGCGCGGCGAGGACAATCCACAGCAGGCGGTCGGCCATGCGGGGAGCAGGTTGATCTCCACCGGCGTCGGCTGCCTTGACGGGCGCCTGGATGGCATGGCGGGCGCTGGTGAGCGCGGTTGCGGCGCACAGCAGGGCAAATGCGCCGTACGCCACCGACCAGGAAATCGACTGCACGGCAAGCGGGAAGAACGGCTCGATCAGAACCGGATAGGACAGCAACGCCAGCAGCGAAGCAAAGTTGGAGAGCGCAAACAGCCGGTACGGCACGGCGTGCCGGAATCTCTGCCAGAACCAGGCCTGCACCAGAGGACTGGTGGTGGACAGCAGGAAATACTGCAGGCCAATGGTCGTGCCAAGCAGTCCGAGAATCAGGAAAGTCGGCCCCGCGTCGCCCTCTCCACCGGGTTTCCAGTCCACATCCGGAATGATGGGCAGCAGCAGCAGGCTGGCACCCAGCAAAATGACATGCAGCCAGGCCTGACGGCGCGGCGACAGGTAGCGGGCCGTCCAGTCAGCGTAGGCATAACCGAGCAACAGCACGGACTGGAAAAAAACCAGGCAGGTGGCCCATACCGCAGCCGCGCCGCCGAACCATGGCAGGATCTGCTTGGCGATGACAGGCTGGACCAGGAACAGCAGGAAGGCGCTGAGAAAGATGGTGGTGGCGTGCAGAAGCATGTTGGTATTGATGTGGGAAGTTTGGAGTTGGGATTTGTCTTGCTCGAGCGGCGCCTGCACAGGCTGCTGGCGCCGCTGACGACCATGCGCCGCTAGAGATGCTGGATCAGGCTCCTCAAATCGGCGTTGCCACCGCTGATGATGACACCTACCCGCTTGCCGCGGACGTCGAGTTTGCCCTCGAACAGCGCCGCAGCCCCCAGGGCGCCGGTTGGTTCGACGACGATTTTCATGCGCTCCCACAGATAGAACATGGCGCGCAGCAGTTCTGCGTCGCTGACGGTGAGCATGTCGTGCACGTGATGCATGATCAGCGGAAAAGTCACCCGGCCTGGCGCCGATGTGCGCGCGCCATCGGCTATGGTGTCGGGATTGCGCACGCTTTGTATCGTTCCGCTGCGAAACGAGCGCGTCACGTCATCGCCTGCCGCAGGCTCCACGCCGATGACCCGGATGCCGGGAGACAGATGGTTGGCGGCAATGGCGCAGCCCGTCAGCAGCCCGCCCCCGCCACAACACACCAGCAGGCAATCGAGGGCGCCCGTGTCTTCCAGCATTTCCTTTGCCGCCGTGCCCTGCCCGGCAACGATATGCGGGTGATCAAAAGGCGGAATGACAGCCAGCCCTTGTTTTTCCGCCAGTTCCTGCGCGATGGCTTCGCGCGAATCGCGTTCGCGATTGTAAAGAATGACTTCCGCGCCATAACCGCGGGTGGCCTCGGTTTTTACCGCCGGCGCATCGTCGGGCATGATGATCACCGCCCTGATCCCGAGCAGCCGTCCGGCCAGCGCCACCGCCTGCGCGTGATTGCCTGAGGAGTAGGCGGCAACGCCGCGCCGTTTTTGCTCCGGGGCCAGATTGGCGAGGGCGTTATATGCACCGCGGAACTTGAACGCACCGCCGCGCTGCAGGTTCTCGCATTTGAAAAACACCCTGGCGCCAGTGCGTTCGTCGACAGTGGCCGAAGTCAGTACCGGGGTGCGATGCGCCTTTCCGGCAAGCGTGCGTGCGGCAGCCACGACATCATCATAGTTCACGGGCAGCGGGCGCTGCCCCTGTGGCAGGTCGGCATCAGTCACGGCGCAACCCTGGTGGCGCGCCACTTGTGCTGGGCACGCGGTGCCTTGGCTTCGCCGCGCATGGTACCCTCGATCACGCTTCCGCTGACACGCCCTTCAAAACGCCACTGCAGCATGTAGTCACGGTCATCGATCAGCACAAAGACAATCCTGTCACCTTCAAGGCTGGCGTTGCGCAGATAGAACGGCCGGTCGGCGCGGGAGGCTGCCCCTTCTATTTCCTGGAAAACCTGCTTGAATTCCACTTCGTAAGGCTCGCCGCCGTCTGTTATCCGGATGTTCCATTTGCCGGCGACCGGCGCTGGCACGACCCAGAAGAAAATCTGGCTGCCGGTGCCGCGCACATTTGCCTTGATATCCGGTTTCCACTCGCCCAGGTCGAAATCATGCGCGACAATGCGCGTGCCCGGCTTCAGTTCCTTCAGCAATCGCGGCCGCAACTTGCGGTTGATTTCCGGAAGCAGATACAGCGTGATCACTGACGCCTCGCTGATCCGGGTTTCCAGCAGGTCGCGCTGGTAAAACTGCACGCGGTCGCTTACGCCGGCAATTCTGGCGTTTTCCAGGCTTTCTTTGACGAGTTGCGGATCAAGATCCACGCCGAAGCCGCGCGCGCCATGCTTTTTGGCCGCCGTGATCAGAATACGCCCGTCTCCCGATCCCAGATCGATCACATAGTCGTCGGCACCGACATTGGCGATGCGCAGCATGGCCTCCACTGTCGGCTGGTTGGTTGGCACATAGGGCGCCACCAGTTTTTCCAGATACTTGTATGCCTGCGGCGTCGCGGCGAACGCGGCTGTGAAAGGCATTAACAGCAGCATCAAGCAGCATTTGCTCAACTTCAACTGCGTCGCTCCCCTGGTTTCGTGCGCGATATCCTGCCGTCGAAGGCCAACCGGCATTGCGGACGCAGAAACAGTCCCGCGCCGCCGGCGAAACATAGCACAACCGGTGCTGATATCAAGGACTGCGGCGACCCGGTATCCCGTCATGTGCCTGCCGGGCGCCGGCGTGCGAAATTTCACACTTGCCTTGCCAAACATGTCCCCCGGTGTCGAAAACTCATGGCAGGCGTCGACGGGCACGACTATCCTTGGGAAGCGGACGTTGTATCAGGCAATCGCGGCAGCACCCCGATAAATTTATAATTTTCATTATAAAACAAGTACTTAATGTATATTTAAGCACCTAGGCAAGCTCCCATCCAACCGCTGGCACAGAATCTGCTGATAGCTGGGGCAAGAAACAAACCGTAACGGAGATCACCATGGTCATTTACATGGACAAGTACCGGAAAGCAAAAGCGACGAACAGGATAACCCTGCGTCGCTATGACGAAGAAGCGGAAGCCCTGTGTGTTAACTGGAACCCAGCGATAGGAGTGATTGCCATGTCTTGCTACCAAAACATGAACGAACTTAGCCCGCAGCTGCCCGAAGATTTTTCCAATGTAGACGTGACGGAATTTCTCGATCGCGTCTACGCCCTGGCGAGCCAGATCTAAGGTTTCGCCACTCCTGAGCGGACCGCGTATCCCCCGCGGTCCGCTTTTATTTTCTACGCCTCCCTCTGCCGCCCCAGCAACTCCGGCAATCCGCGCCGCCTTCCCCCTAAGCCGCAGGCCCGCAAACACAGCCCGGCCCTCACACCATGGCAGCCACCAGGCGGTCGCGGGTAAAAGGCATGTCTCGCATCCTGACACCCAAGGCATTGAATATCGCGTTTGCAACTGCCGCGCCAGTAGGGCCCTGCGCGCCCTCGCCCGCGCCCAACGGCGGCTGATCAGGACGGTTGAGGAGGGTGACTTCGATCTCAGGGGCCTCGGCAAAGGTCAGCACCGGGTAATCCTGCCATGTGCGGGTGGTCACGCGCTGGCGGTCAAAATCAATGCGTTCCTTGAGGGTCCAGCTGATGGTCTGAATGATGCCGCCCTCGGTCTGGTTGACGATGCCATCGGGGTTGATTGCCTGCCCGGCATCTATTGCCGCCCATACCCGTCTGACGCGCACCTCGTCCTCGATTTCGACTTCGGCAATCACTGCAACATAGCACCCGAGATTCTTGTAGCGCGAGAACCCGATGCCGCGCCCGCGCCCGCGCACGCCATCGCCCTGCTCGCGCGGCCGCCAGTCAGCCTTCGCCGCCACGGCCTCGATCACCGCACGCGCCCGGGCATCCTTCAGATGACGCAGGCGGAACTCGACCGGATCGGCACCGGCAGCGAGCGCCAGCTCATCCATGAAGGATTCTATGGCGAATATATTGACGTGCGCGCCCAGCGATCTCAATGCCGATACCCGCAGCGGCGCTTCCCTCACTAGGTGGTTGGTGACGCGCTGCTGCGGAAAGTCATAAAGGGGAATCGCATTGCGGTGGCTGCCACCTGGCGGCAGCGGCGGATTGCCCGGCGCGGCCGGAGCAAGGGGTTGTGCAAGATGCCAGGCTGCCAGTAGGTTGACGCCGCCCTTGCTGCCCGGCCGCGTGCTGTGCCCGTGGCTCCATACATCGTGGCTCCAGCTGGTGATCCGCCCCTCCGCATCCAGCGCAGCGCGCATTCTGACCACCATGGCCGGGCCGTACGGCTCCCAGGCAAATTCGTCTTCCCGCATCCATTGCACCCTGACCGGCCGGCCGGGCACGGCGCGCGCCAGTAGCACCGCATCGAGCGCCGCGTCATCCGCGCCATTGTGCCCGTAGCAGCCCGCACCCTCGGCGTGAATCACGGTAATACATCCTTCTTCCACGCCCAGCACCTTTGCCAGATCGCCGCGCAGCGGAAATATGCCCTGACTGTGCGTCCACACGGTGTACTGACCGTCCGCGAGTTGCGCGACGGCGCAGGAAGGCCCGATGGAAGCATGGGCAATATGCGGGCGCGCGTATTCCGCCTCATGACTGCTGACGACGGCAGCAGCTTCGGCGTTTTTTTCGCTGATCACCTCGGCGGTGGAAACACCGGCGAGCAAATAGCGCGGATCGCTGTTTTCGGGCAGGGTTGACTGCTCCTCCCACTGCGAAACGCGCGCAAGACGGCGCTGCGCACGAATTGCCTGCTCCTCGCGTCCAGCAACGACACCGACAAAGTTGCCATCGCGCACCACGGCAACCACGCCAGGCATTGCCTGCACCTCGGCCGCATCGAACATGATCAGCCGCCCGCTGTAACCCGGGGGGCGCACGATGCGGCCGTGCAGCATGCCCGGCAGTTCCAGGTCCTGCACATAGCTGGGCACGCCGGCCACCTTGCCCGGGATATCAAGTCGCCGTACTGCAGTGCCAACCACAGTGTGCTGGGCCGCCGTCTTGGGTGCAACCTCGGCGCTCGCGTCGCGCGCGAGCAATCCCTCATCGGCAAGTTCCCAATACGTCACGCTGCCGCCGCTGCGTGCCACGATGACCCCGTCGGCGGTTGTCAGCTGCTCGAGAGAAACGCCGAGTTTCACGGCGGCACGCTGAAGCAGCAGGTCACGCACCTCAGCTGCCGCATAACGCAGCGCCATGCCCGATTCCTGGATCGAACGGCTGCCCGAAGTGATGCCCTCGTTGGGGCTGCGCGAAGTGTCTGCGGGTGCCAGCTTCACCCGCTCAAGCCCGACATCGAGTTCTTCGGCAACAATCTGCACCAGCACTGTGAGTATCCCTTGGCCGATTTCGACCTTGCCGGGAAATACGCTTACCGTGCCATCACGGTTGATGCGCAGCCATTGATCGAGTCTGCGGTTGGACTCCAGGCTGCCGGGAAGTTTGCGTGCCGCAGTGTTCTTGGCAGATGTCATGAAGCAGCCCTCATCTTTTCCGCCGCAAGCCGGATCGCGCGCAAAATGCGCACATGGGTACCGCAGCGGCACAGATTCTGCGCGAGCGCAGCGCGAATCTCCTGCTCGCTCGGGGCCGGATTGGCATCCAGGAGCGCCTTTGCCGACATGATGATGCCGCTCACGCAGTAGCCGCACTGCGCAGCCTGTTCGTCGATGAACGCCTGCTGCAACGGGTGCAGGTGCCCGGCGCCGCCCAGACCCTCAATGGTGGTTATCGCCTTGCCTGCCACCGCCGAAACCGGAACATCGCATGACTGCACTGCCTTGCCATCAACAATGACCGTGCAGGCGCCGCAATGCCCGGCGCCGCAACCGAAGCGCGCCCCCTTGAGATGCAGATCGTTGCGCAGTACGTAAAGCAGCGGCGTCTCCGTATCGGCCACGATCTCGCGCGATGCGCCGTTGACCTTAATCGTCAATGCCATGACGTCATGCTCCCGCTGCGCCCTGGCGGCGATCGCCGGGCGCGTGTTCCAAAACATGAATACGCATAATGTAATCCGCAAAAAAACATGAAGTTATGACCTCCACCCGTATACCGGCCCGCACCACCCCGGCCGCCCTTGCAGGTGATTGCTTGGCCCCGGCTTTTTTTAGCCCGTCATTGGGTCTATACTGAATTACGTTCGACCGTTGACATGGAGGATACCGCCCATGATGATCACCGAAGACGTCGAAACCCTGAAACTGAGAATCACCCAGCTCCATACCGAACACCGCGATCTCGACGACGTAATCTCCCGATTATCACAAAACCAGATTCAAGATCAGCTACAGCTGCAGCGTCTCAAGAAGCGCAAGTTATACCTTAAGGATCAGATTTCGCTGCTGGAACGGCAGCTTACGCCAGATATCCCCGCCTGACGCTGCATTCGCATGAAAACAGCATTGCGCAAAGTCGCAAGGGCTGTGTGCGAATCCTCGTCATAAGTCAAGTCCTGGTCCTGCCGTACCGCATCCCCAGCAACGCAAGCCAGACCGCAAACACACCCAGCACAACAAACCATGCCAGCGACCAGCCGGCAATGGTCAGCCCGAGAAAACTCCAGCCCGTCTCCGCGCATTCTCCGGAACCTGCCAGAATTTTGTCGAGCGCCTTGGACAGCGGGAATTTCTGCAGCATGTATTCCAAACCAGGGCCGCATTCCGGTATCTGGTTTTTGGGCAGGTGCTGCAGCCACACATGGCGGCTGGCGATTGCCGCGCCAACCCCGGCAACCATGAACAGCAATCCGCTGTAAACGATGCAGCCCCTGCTGCCCGGCCCATGCAACGCCGCCACCAGAAACAACACCATCAGCGTAATGAACGCGAGGCGCTGCAGGATGCACAGCGGACAGGGGTCCTGAAACTCGACATGCTGCAGGTAAAGCGCGAATGCGAGCAATCCTGCGCATACCAGAAAACCGGCCAGATAACCCAGACGCGGTGTCATGCTTCTCATATGTATGCCAGCAGCCGTCCACAGGCGATGACGCCGAACCACAACATCAGGGAAAACCCGGCATGCAGCCTGGCCGAAACCGGCGGAGCAGCTTCGGCGTCCCACTGCACCGCAGCGCGGAACGCGCCCATGTGGAAGATCGCGGCATTGATGCCAGCCAGCATGATCAGCAGCAGCTTCAACTGAAACGCGCGGTTGGTCAGAAAATCCGTGGCATGGGTCATGAACATGAGCAGCCCGGTAGGAATGATCAGCACCAGCGCGCCCAGCGTCCATGGCAGCACATGGCGGGCGAGGTCACGCACCGGCAGGCGACGCGACAATCCGAGCAGCCGTAAATCGAGCATGGCAATGGACCCGACCAGCACCACGAAGCCGCTGATGTGTATGATTTCGACGATGGGATAAAGCCACAGATCATGGCGCATCGCCACTGCCAGAGGCATGGCCTCTATGGCAGCAAGCGGTGTCGTCGCGACCGATTCCTTCATTTAGCGCAGTTCTATGGTCTTGCCGTCTATCGTAATGCGTTCGGCACGCATTTCCTCGGGCTTGCTGCGGTTCTGGTAGCCCTCTACCGTAGCTTTGGCGCCGGCCTTGAGCGCAGCCTGTGACAGTCCCCGCGACTGCATCCGCGATGGCGGCGCAAGAACCACCAGCCAGATCCTGCCGGAGGCTTCCAGCCGGATATGGCCGTGCGGATGCTCATAACCGGACTCTTTGATGGCACCGGTCACCTTGAGCACTTTGCTGCTGTCGTATTCGCTCCAGCCATGATGCGCCAGGGCAGGCGTTGCCATCATCGCGGTTACAAGCGCAGTTGCCAGGGCAGATTTTCGCGGCATGTAGTGTCCTTTTGTGTTTTCCGGTGCGGGTTTGAACCCGGACCGCGGCATAAGTTTACAGTACACTGGCCAAATGATTCATGTTACCCGCAATGTTGCAATCGATGAGTCCGAAATCGAGGAGCACTTCATCCGCGCCTCCGGTCCCGGCGGCCAGAATGTCAACAAGGTCGCCACCGCGGTACAGCTGCGCTTCGACGTAATGCGCTCGGCATCCCTGCCCGAGGCGGTGCGCGTCAGGCTGGCGGTTCTTGCCGGCAGACGCATGACCGATGCCGGTATTCTGGTCATTACCGCGCGGCGCCATCGTTCCCAGGACCGCAACCGTGCCGATGCGCTGGCGCGCCTCGTCGAACTGGTGCGCGCCGCGGCACAACCCGTCGCGATCCGCAAGCCAACCCGCCCCACGCGCGCCGCCAAGCGGCGCAGACTGGACGACAAGCGCCGGCATGGCGAAATCAAACGCCATCGGCGTATTGGACGGGCAGAAAGCGACTGAGGGCTGTTACCGGTTGGCGTGCTGCCCGCCGTGCGCACAACCACAAGCAAATCATGGCGGGATTGGAATAATGATCGACGTTTGCGTGTTTTATGCATGGAAATCCAGACTGCCATGCGATCTTACGTCCTTCCGCACATCTTCTCCCCCTATGCCTCTCCGGAATCAATCCGTCACCTGCAACGTATGGGTGATGAGCCGTGCCCGGTTCCAATAGTGCAGCTGGTATGCGGGCGGCTCGTCAGCGGCCGGAATGAACTTGTCTCCCGCCAGACTCGAAGCGCTCTGAAACGTCGCACTAGGGCAAATGCCGACCACAGTTCCGCTCCAGCGCGCCTCCACAGTCCGGTGCAGGTGGCCGCAAGCAACGCGCTCCACCTGTGCGTGTCCGCTGATGATGGCGCCCAGGCGCGCGGCATCTTCTTGGGCAAGCGCAATTTCGTCCATGTAGCGGATTCCGGTGGCAATCGGCGGGTGGTGCATGAATATGAGGGTCGGCTTGTCCGGTTCGGATTTGAGCGCCTGCGCCAGCCATTTCAGCTGTTCCGCGCCAAGCACGCCCCCATCCCCTCCCGGAACCATCGTGTCGAGCATCACCAACCGCACCGGTTGGCTCTCCAGCACATAGTGCAGCGCGCCCCGCGGCGGGAAATAATGATGGTCGACGAACTCGGCCCTCAGCGCGTTACGATCATCGTGATTTCCCGGCATCAGGTATACCGGCATCGGCAGCGGCTCCAGCAGCCTGCGCAGGCGTCGATACTCCTCCGGCGCGCCCATGTCGGCAAGATCCCCGCTCGCCACCACGATTTCCGGCAGCGGCAGCTGCCGGAGTATGTGGCTGACGCAGCGTGCGAAGCGCGCTGCAGTATCGATGCAGCCCCATGCCAAGTGCCCCGGCTTGCCAATGTGCAGATCGGATATTTGTGCGATGAGCATTCGAGATCGCCTTCCGTGTTCAGCAGCATGACCGCCCGACTTCCTGTCGTTGTGCCAGCCCGTCGTGCCCGGCCGGCACTTTCTGCGCGTCAGCCGGCTACCGCGAACGACGCTTTTCTGGCACATTATTATGAACATGCTGAAAAAAATTTCCATATCCTGCACCGCCCTCACGCTGGTGATGTCCACCGCCGCTTCCGCACAACAAATCGACTACTCCCGAAGCCAGATCAGCTTCACCTCCCGGCAGATGAACGTGCCGGTGGAGGCGAAATTCGGCAAGTTCAGCGCCCAACTCGCATTCAATCCGGACAAGCCCGAAACCAGCAAAGCCGCAATCGAGATCGACATCGCTAGCTTCGACATCGGCAACGACGAAATCAATGGTGAAGTACAGAAAAGGGAGTGGTTCGACGTCAAGAACTTTCCCAAGGCGAGTTTTGTCTCATCCAGCGTGCGCGCACTTGGCGGCGGCCGCTACGAGGTCCGCGGCCCCCTCGCCATCAAGGGCAGGACGCACGATATAACCGCTCCTTTCAGCGTCAGGACTGAAACTGGCGGAAGTTCGGTATTTGAGGGGACATTCAGCATACGAAGGCTGCAGTACAACGTCGGCGAAGGCGTGTGGAAGCATACTGACGTGGTAGCGGACGAGATTCAGATCAGGTTCAGGCTGCATGCCGGCGGCAAGCCACCGGCGAAAAAATGAGGTCGTTCAACCATTGTTTCTTACAAAAGGAGCCGGAATGAAACTGGGATTTGCCTTTTTAGCGGGCCTGTTGCTGGCCACACCCGCCCACGCGGCACCCGAAACCTATGTGATCGACTCGGCGCACTCCTTCACCAACTTCGAGGTCGGGCACCTGGGGATCACGGCCATACGCGGGCGCTTCAACATGACAACCGGGAAAATCACGCTAGACCGTGCTGCCGGCAATGGCAGCATCGAAGCCGAGATAGACGCTTCTTCCGTCAACACCGGGCATGATCGTCGCGACGAGTTGCTGCGCACTGAAAGCTACTTCAATACAGCCAAGTTTCCCACCATAACCTACCGTGCAAACAAGCTGCAGTTCAAGGGCGACACCCTGGTGGGCGCCGATGGCGAGCTCACCATGCTGGGCGTGACGCGATCCGTGAAGCTCGACATCACCTCCTTCAAATGCATCACCCATCCGGTCAACAAGCGCGAAATCTGCGGCGCCATCGCACAGGGCGTGCTGCAGCGCGCTGACTTCGGCATGACCCAGGTGTCGCGCAGCATCAGCGAGGATGTCCGCATATTCATCGGCATCGAAGGCATGAAAAACTGAGGCACCTGCCCCGGCTCGTCATCACAAAGAGCGCGCATGCAGGACAGTCAAACCACCTACGGCGCCTTTGCCATCTGCCTGCACTGGCTGGTGTTCGCGCTGATCATCACCAACTGGTTGCTGGGACCGTACATGGTCGACCTCGCGCTCTCGCCGCACAAGCTCAAGGTTTTCTCCTGGCACAAGTGGGTCGGCGTGACGGTTTTCCTGCTCGCGGCGTTGCGTCTTGCGTGGCGCGCCGGCCATCCTGCGCCGCCGCTGCCGCCGCACATGCCCGTCTGGCAGCGCACGGCAACGGCCATATCCCATTTTCTGCTCTACCTGCTGATGTTTGCGGTACCGCTCAGCGGCTGGCTGTACAGCTCGGCCACCGGCGTGCCGACGGTATACCTCGGGTTGCTGCAGCTACCTGATCTTGTGACCAAGAGCAAGGAATTGGCAGCGCTGCTCAAGACCGCGCATATCTCTCTGAACATCACGCTGTTTGCCCTGGTATGCATTCACGCGGCTGCAGCGCTCAAGCACCACTTTGTCGACCGCGACGACGTGCTGGCACGCATGCTGCCTTTTCTGGCACGCAGAGCACGGCAGCGCCCCTAGCAGCCGGCACCCCCTTCTTCGACACTGCGCTTGAGAGTGACGTAATCGGTTTTACCGCTGCCCAGCAGGGGCAGGGATTCCACATGTATGATGCGGCGCGCTACCGCGAGATCCTGCGCACCGATCTGGCGCGCGGCCTTCTGCAGCCTGATGCGGTCGAGCTGGGGATCGGTGGTAAACAGTATGGTACTCTCTCCGCTGCCGGCAATCTGCTCCACGGTCGCCGCGTGCTTGTACGCCGGCGCAGCCTGGTAGGCGATGCGCTCCACCAGTTCAAGTGACACCATCTCACCTGCGATCTTGGCAAAGCGTTTTACCCGGCCCAGAATAGTCACATAGCCTTCCTCGTCGACATCCACCACGTCGCCCGTGTTGTACCAGCCGACGCCGACCTCCGAGCGCGGCGCATGCAGGACGCCCGGTTCTTCGTAAAAATAATAGCCGCTCATCAGGTTGGGGCTGCGGACATGCAGGGCGCCGCCGCGGGGAATTCCCTGCACCGCAGCAATGCGATATTCCATCCCGGGCAGGAAACGCCCGACCGTGCCCTCGCGGTAACAAAGCGGCGTGTTAAGTGACATGGCAGGACCGCATTCCGTCGCGCCATAGCCTTCCATGATGCGCACCCCGAATTTTCGCAGCCATAATTCCGCCACTTCGGCATTGAGCTTCTCGCCGCCGGAAATGACCACGCGCGCCCTGTAAAAATCATAAATATGCGCATGCCGGGCGTAATTGCCGAGAAAAGTGCTGGTGCCGAAAATATAAGTGCAGTCACGGGTGTAGGCGAGTTCGGGGATGACGCGGTAATGCAGCGGGTTGGTGTAAAGGAACAACCGCGTGCCGGTGACAATGGGCATCAGCGTACAGGCGATCAGGCCGAAGGTATGGTACAGCGGCAGCGCATTGAGGTACTTGTCGTTGGGACCGAAATCGATCACTGCCTGCAGCTGAGCCATATTGGCAAGCATTGCTTCGTGTGAAATCGCCACGCCCTTGGGCCGCGCCTCGGAGCCCGAGGTAAAGAGCACCACTGCCGCCTGCCGCAGGTCCTGCGCGGCCATCGCCGAACGCGGCCGCCATAATGCATACCCGATCAGCCACAGCTTGTCTGCCAGGGTAAATTGCGGGCGCAGATCCTCAAGATACAGAATGCGAAAACCCGACAATCCCCGCAGGGCCGCATCCAGCCGCGCCACTTCGATAAAGCGGCGCGAAGTAACCACGGTTCTGATGCCCGCCGCGACGCACGCCCCCTGCATGGCTTCCGGGCCCGCCGTGTAATTGAGCATTGCCGGCGTGCGGCGCATGGCGGTAAGCCCAAGCAACAGGCACACCGTCGTGCTGATGTTCGGCATGAGCACGCCGAGGGTCTCGCCCTCATCGCTGATTCGCGTCGCAAGCCTGCCCAGCGCCAGGCTTGCCTTGAGCAAATTTCCGTAAGTTTCGGGCTGTCCCCGCGCATCCTCGATGATGCGCGTGCCGCGGCCATACAGTTCGGTGGCATCGAGGAAAGCCTCGAACAGTGTCTGGCGCGGACGCGAATCGAACATCATGCGCTGCATGATCTTCAGCATCTCGTCGGCAAGGCGCCGCCTGCGTTCCCGTGCCGGCAGCGCGGGCATCTCGGGAAGCCTGACTGCCGGCATCACTGTGAGGGTGACCCGCGGCAACCAGCGTCGTGGGAAATTGCCACCTGCGGCGGCAAGCCGCGAATAAAGTGTGCCTCTTATCCTGAGCGGGACAATATCCGCCCCACAGCGCGACGCGATGACCCCGGCCGAGTCGTACACTTTCATCACCCCGCCCGTCGTTGTCGGGCGCCCCTGCGGAAAAATGGCCGCAGCCTGGCCGCTTCTGATCTGGCGGATAAGCTGCTTGACTGCGAGCGGGCGGGCGGGTTCTACAACAATGAAGGGCAACGCAGCCATCAACCAGCGCATCAAGCGCGGCTTGAGCGCTGCCCCGGTCACCACCACAGTCGGCGAACCAGGCAGGAACAGCCCGATCAACACCCCGTCCAGCAGCGAATCGTGATTGGCGACGATGAGCGGCCTGCCGCGGAGAAGTTGTTGCGTGTCTCCTTCTACCCTGACGCGCAACAGCAGGCGCAGTACCCACCGTAAGAGCGCGCGAAAAAATGCATGTGTCACGTCAACTATGCGAGCTATCTATTTGACTGATTGAAGTTAGCTTTTAGCTGCTCCTGCTGTGCACGTCAAACCTACCACAAGCTTTTCAGTCTCTTCCCCCATTGCGGCAATGCAATATTCAAAATGCGGTGCGAGGAGATTTTCATTCAGGGAAACCCTGAGCGTGACTTTTTACCTTTTGTTTTTAAATGAAAAAATGGAAATCTATCAAATTGTTAGATTTGATTTTTAACAGACACTGCAATTAAATCCTGATGGTGGGTTCGCTCACGATCACTCATTAACGAAACGTTCTTTCAACTTCTCAGGGGAAAACATCATGGAAATGCACGTGCCTGCAGCCGTACTGGAAATCCGTCAGCAACCGGCAAGTCAGCCCATTGCCAATGGCCTCGAATTCAGTTTCTCGCCGCAGTTGCGTGCCCATTTCGACAAGCAGAGCAACGCGATGTGGTCGCGCTGGTCGCCGGATCCGCGCCCCTGCTTCAACCCGGCACTGCTTTCGGATATCCGCGCCTACTACGATTTCCTCGCACAGAGCAGTGCGCGTCTTGACTGCCACGGCGAAGAGCACGCCATCGAATATGTGGTGCTGGCATCCGGCATACCCGGCGTCTTCAACCTGGGAGGAGATCTTGATCTGTTCAAGCAATTGATCGAGGTGCGCGACCGCCAGGGTCTGCTGCGCTACGGCCGCGCCTGCATCGACGTGCTTTACCGCAATTACGTCGGCCATGATCTGCCGGTCACCACCATTTCGCTGGTGCAGGGAGAATGCCTGGGCGGCGGCTTCGAGGCCGCGCTGTCGGGTGATGTCATCGTCGCGGAGAAAAGCGCGCGCTTCGGCTTTCCGGAAATCCTGTTCAACCTGTTCCCGGGCATGGGTGCATATTCCTTCCTCGAGCGCAAGGTCGGGCAGAAACAGGCGGAACAGATCATCACCAGCGGCAAGATTTACAGCGCAGAAGAGATGTGCACGCTCGGCGTGGTGGATGTCGTGAGCGAAGACGGCCAAGGAGAAGCCGAGGTTGCGGCTTTGATCAAGCGCCGCCAGCGCAACCGCAACGGGCTCTCGGCGCTGGCGTCGGTGCGGCGGCGCGTGCATCGCATCGAATTTTCGGAATTGCTCGACATCGTGCAGATCTGGGTCGACAGCGCCCTGCGCCTGAACCCGCGCGACCTGAAGTTGATGCAGCGCCTAGTATCTCGGCAGAACGGCCTGGGAGACTCGCAACAGGTGCATTAGAAGCCGTATCGCAACCAACGGACCGTATTTGGCAGTGGCCCGTCCCGCCACGACGGATCCCGAAGGCAGCATACGCCTGATGGCGGCTGGCTGAAGGGCGCAGCGGCAGGGAGGGGCGCTTTGCCGCCCGCGGTTGCCGCGCCACGGGCAGTTTGGTATTTGGTAAACTGATGAAAGACCACAAAGTGAAACAAACAGATTCGGCAGCACAGGAAGCAAAAGACACCATCGCCATGCAGGGGAGGTTCCGGGTGTCCTCACAAGACATGGAATACAGCATTCAGGAAGCGTCGGAAATGCTGGGAATACCGATACAGAAGCTGCGGCGCTGGGACGAACAGGGCGTGCTGGTGGCCTTGCGTACCAGCGGCGGGCACCGGCGCTATTCCAAGGAACTGATCGACCGCCTGGCAGCGACCTCCGCGCCTGGTTCCGGCAGCGAAAAGACCAGCCAGGAACTGGCGACAGTGAAACGTTCGCTGGCGGAGAAGCGGCGCATCATCCAACTGCTGCTGGAAAGTGAAAACCGCTACCGCGACCTGGTGGAAACCTCCCATGACCTGATCTGGGCTACTGACGCGCAGGGGCGCTTCACCTATCTCAATAACGCCGCGCACGAGATTTTCGGCCTGGCGCCCAAGGACCTGATCGGGCGCTGCTTCTTCAACTTCGAGACCGGCCCGTCCTATATTTCAAACCGGCGGTTCCTCGCGACGCTCAAGCGCGCCGGCGAAATCAAGAACTATGTCACCCACCTCACCAGCAGCAATGGCGAGGACCGCTGGATCGGCATCAATGCCCGTATCACGCAAGACGATAACGGCGAAATGCTCGGCATACGCGGCACGGCCCGCGACATCACCGAACAGCACCTCGCCACCCTGCGCATCGCCCACCTCGCAATGCACGATGCGCTTACCGAGCTGCCCAACCGTCACAGCCTGCAGCAGCGCATAGAATCCGCGATGCAGAACGGCGGGGTCGGTGCACTGCTGTTCCTCGACATCGATCACTTCAAGTACATCAATGACAACTTCGGCCACCGTTCCGGCGATCAGCTGATCGTGGGTGTGGGCAGCGCACTGCGCGACACGATGCGCAGGCACAATGCCGAACTGTACCGCCTGGGTGGCGACGAATTCGCCATTCACCTGCCGGAAGGGCTGCGCAAGGAAGCGATCGATGCCGCGGAAACCGCGCTCAATGCGGTGCGCCATTACCGGTTTCAGGCCAACGACCAGAAAATCATCTCCAATCTGTCCGCCTCCATCGGTATTGCCCTCTATCCGTTTCACGGCAGCGACCTGCCCGCCCTGCTGTCCAACGTCGACATCACCATGTACCAGGCCAAGGATCTGGGCCGCAACCGTTACATGCTGTTCGATCAGGCTTCCGACAATCTGCGCAGCACGCACAAGCGCATTCAATGGGCCAAGCGGCTGCGCGATGCGCTGGACGAAGACCGCCTGGTCCTGTTCTCGCAGCCGGTAGTGCGCCTGCGCGACCAGAAGCCGGTGCACCACGAAATTCTGGTCCGCATTCTCGGCGAAGACGGCAAGTACATCCTGCCCGGCCATTTCATCGAGCTCGCGGAGTCGCTGGGGCTGGTACAGGAAATCGACATGCGGGTGGTCGAAAAGCTGATCAGATTCATGCAGGAGAACAGGCAGACCGGCAAGAAACTGCGCTACTTCGTCAATCTTTCACGCGTCTCCATTTCCGACCAGCACTGGATACAGCGCTTCATCCGGCTGCTGCGCACCAGCAGCATCGACCCCAGCCAGCTCGTGTTCGAGATCACCGAGACGGCCGCGATGTCGGAAATTGACGTCACCCTCACCTTCATCCGCAAGCTGAAGGACATGGGCTGCCGTTTTGCGCTGGACGATTTCGGTGCGGGCTTCAGTTCGTTCTACTATCTGAAGCGCTTCGAGGTGGATTACCTGAAGATCGACGGCAGCTTCATCCGCGACCTTGCTGCAGATGAAGGCAGCCGCCTGTTCGTCAAGGCGCTCAATGAGGTTGCGCATGGCCTCAACAAGCAGGTTATCGCCGAATGGGTGGAAACCCCCGAAGTGGTGAAGCTGCTGACCGACATGGGCACCCAGTTCGGCCAGGGCTATCTGTTTCAGAAACCGCTGCCGCTGGAACGGGGAACGGCATCGGCGCAGCCAGGCTCCGACCTGACGCAGAGCATGACCGGCTAAGAGCGCCCGGCTCCAGATCAGCAATGGGCGCCCTGCGCCTGCTGCCCCAGAGCCTGCGCCGCCGACGCTTTCAGGTCCACTCGCGTTTCAGGATTTTCTCCAGCCATAGCAGGCCGATCACCGCCTTGATTTCGGTAATCTCGCCTGCGCGCACCCATTCCAGCGCCTCGGCAATTTTCACCGGCATGACTTCAAGGAATTCACCGTCATCCGGATTGCGCCCGACGTGCGCGAGGTCCCGCGCAAGAAACAGCTCTATGCGCTCGTCGGCGTAACCGATGCACGGATGCAGGGTGGCAAGATGCCGCCAGTCGTGCGCCTCGTAACCGCACTCCTCCACCAGTTCGCGCCTGGCCGTTGCCAGCGGATCTTCCCCGGGCTCGATCTTGCCTGCGGGCAGTTCGATAAAATGCCGTGCGAGCGGGTAACGGAACTGCCGCTCGAGAATCAGCGTTTCCTCATCGAGCAGGGCGATGATCATCACCGCGCCGGGATGCCGTATGTATTCGCGGACCGCGGACCTGCCGTCGGGCAGGCGCACCCTGTCCTCCACCACGTGCAACAGGCCGCCACGGTAGACGCTGCGGCTGGACAGGGGAGTCTCGGTAAAGTCGGGGGGACTATCGGACATGCGGCCTCCGCGTAGCGGGCAGGGACAGGATCACTGTCCCGGCTTGCCCCAGAAATAGCGATAGACAAAGCCGGGATAGGCAAAAACCAGAAACATGCAGGCAGTAATGGCGTAAAACTCCCAGCCCTGCCTGTGCACCGGACCGAGCCTGCTCTCCATCAGCCAGGCCGCGCCGCCCGCCACGAAATACAGCACGACGATCTCGAGCAGGCGCCATGCCAGGTTCTTGCCGCCGGACCTCGGCGCCCACACAAAAAACAGGCGCTCGGTAAAAAACGGCAGGTTGGCAAGCACCGCAGACAGCAGCAACAGCGCCGCGATGCTCCAGTTCATTCTGCTACAGCGACGCCTGTATCGAATACATGCACAGCGCCATCAGCGGCTCGGGAAGGATGCCAAACACCAGCACCGCCAGCCCGTTCGCGGCAAGCAGCACCCGCATGTCCCCGCGCGGCGTCAGCGGCGTGTCGTCCTGCGGCGCGTCAAAATACATGAGCTTGACGATACGCAGGTAGTAGAATGCGCCGACCAGTGAAAACAGCACCGCGGCCACGGCCAGCCACAGATAGCCCGCGTTGACCACTGCCTGCAGCACTGACAGCTTGGCATAAAAACCGACCGTTGGCGGCACGCCGGCCATCGAGAACATCAGCAGCAGCATCAGAAACGCGTACCAAGGGCTTCTCTGGTTGAGGCCCTTGAAGTCGTCCAGATTCTCTGCTTCGAAGCCGCGGCGCGACAGCAGCATGATCATGCCGAAAGTGCCGAGGTTCATCAGCACGTAAACCACCACGTAGAACATGCTGGAACCGTAGCCATTCAGATCGCCGGACAGGATGCCAAGCAGCAGAAAGCCCATGTGCGAAATCGTCGAGTACGCCAGCATGCGCTTCAGGTTTGTCTGCGCAATCGCGGTGATATTGCCTACCGCCATCGACAGCACGGCCATCACGATCAGCATCTGCTGCCATTCCGCCAGCAGCTGCTCCGCGCCCAGTCCCTGGACCAGCAGCCGGATAATGAAGGCGAAAGCCGCCAGCTTGGGCGCCGAGCCGATGAACAGCGTCACCGCCGTCGGCGCGCCGTGATAGACATCGGGTACCCACATGTGAAAGGGCACCGCGCCAAGCTTGAAACCGAGGCCCGCAACAATGAACACCAGGCCGAAAATGAGCACTACGTCCTTGCCGGCGCCGTCGAACACGATCTCCGACAGCCGCGTGATTTCCAGCGTTCCGGTGGCGCCATACAGCATCGACATGCCGTAGAGCAACATCCCCGAGGCGAGCGCGCCCAGCACGAAATACTTCATCGCCGCCTCGGTCGCAGTCGCCGAGTCGCGCTGCAGCGCCACCAGCGCATAAAGCGACAGCGCCAGCAGTTCCAGCCCGAGGTAAAGCGTCAGCAGATGGTTGGCGGAAATCATGATCATCATGCCGAGCGTGGCGAACAGCACCAGCACGAAGAATTCCCCGCGGAACAGGCCTCTTGCCGCAGTGTATGCGCGCGAATACACCAGCATCACCATCACGCCAAGATAGGTGAACAGCTTGAGCACATCCGACATCAGGTCGTCTATGAACATACCGCTGAAGGTCTGGACCGGCTCGCCGCTGGCGGTGAGCCAGGTAATGGCGAAGCAGCCGGCGAGTGTCGCCTGCGTCAGCGCATAGGTGATGATGCGGTTGTCGTCGCTCACGAACAGGTCGATGACGAGGATGGAACATACCATCACCAGCAGGAACAGTTCGGGATAAGCGGGCCAGAGCGGAAGGATATATTGCATCGCGGTTGTCTCTTTACTGCACCGGCAGCTTGCTCTGCATCACGTGTGCGATGAGATCGTTGACCGAGGTATGCAGCACCTCGACAAAAGGATTGGGGTAGATGCCCATCACCAGCACCGCAACGGCAAGGAGCGCGAGCACCAGAAATTCGCGCATGTTGATGTCCTGCAGTTCAGCCACGCGGCTGTTGGCGACAGCACCGAAAATCACGCGCTTGTACATCCACAGGGTATAGGCAGCGCCGAAAATGAGCGTGGTTGCAGCCAGGAAGGCGTACCAGAAGTTCGCCTTCATCGCCCCCATGATGACCATGAACTCGCCGACAAAGCCGCTGGTGCCGGGCAGCCCGGAATTGGCCATTGCGAACAGCATGAACAGCGCCGCGAATACCGGCATGCGGTTGACCACCCCGCCGTAGTCTGAAATCTGGCGTGAGTGCAGGCGGTCGTAGAGCACGCCCACGCACAGGAACAGCGCGCCTGACACGAAGCCGTGCGAAATCATCTGCACGATGGCGCCTTCGATGCCATGGGCATTGAATATGAATATGCCGAGCGTGACGAAACCCATATGCGAAATCGACGAATAGGCGATGAGCTTCTTCATGTCCGACTGCACGAGGGCGACCAGTCCGATGTAGACCACGGCGATCAGCGACAGCGTGATCACGAATCCCGCGAGATACTGGCTGGCGTCGGGCGCGATGGGCAGCGACAGCCTCAGGAAACCGTAGCCGCCGAGCTTGAGCATGATCGCCGCCAGCACCACTGAGCCGCCGGTAGGCGCCTCGACGTGGGCATCGGGCAGCCAGGTGTGTACCGGCCACATCGGCACCTTCACCGCAAACGCCATGAAAAACGCCATGAAAATCAGGATCTGCGCACCCAGCGTCAGCGGCAGGCGGTGGAAATCGAGCAGCGAGAAACTGCCGCCCGACACGTTGTAAAGATAGATCAGGGCGACCAGCGACAGCAGCGAGCCGAGCAGCGTGTAGAGAAAGAACTTGACCGCGGCATAGACGCGGTTGGGACCGCCCCACACGCCGATGACGATGAACATCGGAATCAGCGTGGCCTCGAAAAACACGTAAAAGAGCAGCGCATCCAGCGCCGAGAACACGCCATTCATGAATCCGGAAAGTATCAGGAAGGCCGCCATGTACTGCGCCACCCGCTGCTGGATCACCTGCCATCCTGCAATCACCACCAGCACCGTGGTCAAACTGTTGAGCAGTATCAGCAGCAGCGAAATGCCGTCGATGCCGAGGTGGTAATTGACGCTGAAACTCTCTATCCACGGCGACAGCTCGACAAACTGGAAGCCGCTGGCGCTGGCATCGAAGCCGAAATACAGCGGCAGCGTGACGATGAAGCCAAGCACCGAGCTGAGCAGCGCGACCACGCGCGCGACGTGGGCGTTGCGATCGCCACCGGTACACAGCACCGCGACGCCGGCGATGATCGGCACCCAGATGGCCAGACTCAGTAATGGGAATCCAAGCAGCATTTATATATAACTTATTGTTTTTATTGATATTTTATACAAAAATCATGGTCAGTAGCAGCAGGATGCCGATGATCATGGTGAACGCGTAGTGATAGATGTAACCCGACTGGATACGGCGCGCCACGCCCGAGAACCAGCCGACGAGCCGCGCCGACCCGTTGACGAGTATGTTGTCGATCACCGCCACGTCCCCGCCCTTCCACAGGCCGCTGCCGAGCTTGCGCGCGCCGCCGGCGAAAAACCAGTCGTTGAAGCGGTCGAAACCGTACTTTTCCATCAGGATGGTGACCAGCCAGCCGGCCTTGCGGCGCAGCACCGGGGCCAGATCGGGGCGCACGATATACAGGTACCAGGCCGCCGCAAGTCCGGTCAGAGCAAACCAGAACGGCGCGGTGGTGAGTCCGTGCATGATCATCGGCAGCACGCCGTGATAGGACTTCGCCAGTTCAGCCACCACCGCATGCCCGGGCGCGACATAAATGGCCTCGCCAAAATAGCTGCCATAGACGAAATCGCCGATGATCCAGCCCGCACACAGCGATGGAATTGCCAGCAGGATGAGCGGCAGGGTCACCACCGCCGGCGACTCGTGCGGCGCATGGTGGTGCGAGTCATGTTCGTTCCCATGCCCATGGTCGTCATGGGCATGATCAGCGTGGCGCGCACGCTCCGCATCGACTTCCTTCACCAGCGGGTCATGCGGATCGGCAAAACGCGCCTTGCCGTGGAAAGCGAAGAAAACCAGCCGGAACGAATAGAAGCCGCCGACCAGCACGCCGAGAAGCGTGGCGAAATAGGCGAAACCGGCGCCGGGTACCTGCGAGGCATGCACCGCCTCGATGATGGTGTCCTTGGAGAAAAAGCCCGCGAACGGCGGAAAGCCGGCATTGGCAAGCGCGCCGACCAGCACCGTCAGATAGGTGATCGGCATGTACTTGCGCAGCCCGCCCATTTTGCGCATGTCCTGTTCGTGGTGCATGGCGATGATCACCGATCCCGCGCCGAGGAACAGCACCGCCTTGAAGAAGGCATGCGTCATCAGGTGAAAAATCGCCACCGAGTAGGCGGAAGCGCCGAGCGCCACGGTCATATAGCCGAGCTGCGACAGCGTCGAATAGGCCACCACCCGCTTGATGTCGTACTGCACCATGGCGATCAGCGCCATGAACAGCGCGGTGATGGCCCCGATCACCATCACCACCGACAATGCGGTTTCAGAAAGCTCGAACAGTGGCGACATGCGCGCCACCATGAATATGCCAGCCGTCACCATGGTCGCAGCATGGATCAGCGCCGAGATCGGCGTCGGCCCCTCCATCGAGTCTGGCAACCACACGTGCAGCGGGAACTGCGCGGACTTGCCCATGGCGCCGATAAACAGCAGGATGCAGATGACGGTCATCAGCGACCATGCCGTGCCGGGAATGATTTCTATGGTGTTGGCAGCGAGGTTTTTGGCATTGCCGAACACCGCGGCGTAATCCAGCGTGCCGAAATACATCAGCACCAGCGCGATGCCGAGCAGAAAGCCGAAATCGCCGACACGGTTGACCAGGAAGGCCTTGAGGTTGGCGTAAATCGCTGTCGGCCGGTTGTGCCAGAAGCCGATCAGCAGATAAGACACCAGGCCTACAGCTTCCCAGCCGAAGAACAGCTGCAGGAAGTTGTTGCTCATCACCAGCATCAGCATCGAGAAGGTGAACAGCGAAATATAGGAGAAAAAGCGCTGGTAGCCGGGATCGTCAGCCATGTAGCCTATGGTGTAGATGTGCACCATCAGCGACACGAAGGACACCACCACCATCATGGTGGCGGTCAGCTGGTCGATGAGAAATCCGATCTCGAGGCGCGTATTGCCCGAGACCAGCCAGGTGTATACCGTACCGTTGTAGAGATTGCCCTGCATCACGTCGTAGAACACCATGCCCGATGCGACAGTGCAGATCACCATGCCGATGATGGTCACCCAGTGCGCGGCGCGGCGGCCAATCGCCCAGCCGAACAGGCCGGCAACCACGGCGCCGAAAAGCGGCGCCAGCGGCACCAGGAGATAGAGTTTCTGCATCGACGTCACGCGCCTAGCCCTTGAGACTGTCGAGATCTTCGACGTTGATTGTGTTCAGGTTGCGGAACAGCACCACCAGGATCGCCAGGCCGATCGCCGACTCCGCGGCAGCCACCGTGAGGATGAAGAACACGAAAATCTGCCCCGCGGGATCGTCAAGATAGTGCGAAAAGGCGACAAAGTTCATGTTGACGGCGAGCAGCATCAGTTCTATCGCCATCAGCAGCACGATGATGTTCTTGCGGTTGAGGAAAATTCCGATCACGCTGATCGCAAACAGGATTGCCCCCAGCACCAGGTAATGTGACAGGGAAATCATGCGTGCTCCCGCGCGCCGGAAGGCGAGAGGCGAGAGGCGAGAGGCGAAAAAACAAATCCTTGCTTGTCCAGGCAGTTCACTCCTCTCCCCTCTCCCCTTTCTCCTCTCCAGGCCGCACAGCCGGCATCGACACCATGCGCACGCGATCCGCGCGTTTGATGTTGATCTGCTTTGCCGGATCTATATATTTGGTCTGCTTGCGGCGGCGCAGCGTCAGCGCGATCGCCGCGACGATGGCCACCAGCAGGATCACCGCGGCGATCTCGAACGGATAGACGTACTCGGTGTAGAGCAGCCGGCCCAGTTCCTTGGTATTGCTGTAATCGGCCGGCAGCGGCGGTGGCGACGGCATGTCGGCAAGCCCGGTGTAGCGGCTGACCAGCACCAGCACCATCTCGGCCACCAGCAGGAACGCGACCAGCGCGCCCAGCGGCAGGTAGCTCCAGAAACCTTCGCGCAACCTGGCGATGTTGATGTCCAGCATCATCACCACGAACAGGAACAGCACCATCACCGCACCGACATAGACCAGCACCAGGGTGATGGCCAGAAACTCCGCCTGCAGCAGCACCCAGATGCCGGCAGAGGTAAAGAACGCGAGCACCAGGAACAGCGCGGCGTGCACCGGGTTGCGTGCGGTAATCACGCGCAGCGCGGCGAAAACCAGCACCGCCGCGAAAAAATAGAATATGAATGCCTGAAAAGTCATCTCAAAACCCGTAAGCGGCAAGCAACGAACCGCGTTTCCGCAATTCGCCTTGCGCCTTTCGATTTGACCGCTTACCGCTCACCGCTCACTCCTTATCTGTACGCCGCATCTTCGGCCCGGTCTTTTGCAATCTGCTCTTCGTACACGTCGCCCACTGCCAATAGCATGGGCTTGGTGTAGATCAGGTCGCCGCGCTTCTCGCCGTGGTACTCGAGAATCCGGGTCTCGACGATGGAGTCAACCGGGCAGGATTCCTCGCAGAATCCGCAGAAAATGCATTTCGTGAGGTCAATGTCGTAGCGTGTGGTGCGGCGCGTGCCGTCGTCGCGCTGCTCGGATTCGATGGTGATCGCCAGCGCCGGGCATACCGCCTCGCACAGCTTGCACGCGATACAGCGCTCTTCCCCGTTGGGATAGCGGCGCAGGGCGTGCAGCCCGCGGAAGCGCGGCGACTGCGGCGTTTTCTCCTCGGGAAACTGCACCGTGATCTTGCGCGCAAACATGTAGCGCCCGGTGAGCATCATGCCCTTGAGGAGCTCGAACAGCAGGAACGTTCTGAAGAAATGCCGGATGCGATTCATCATGACTTCACTTCCACCATATCCACAGCGGCGTCTGCATCCATGCGCCGAGGATCAGGATATACGCAATCGTTAGTGGCAGAAACACTTTCCAGCCCAGTCGCATGAGCTGGTCATAGCGATAGCGCGGGAAGGTCGCCCGGAACCACAGAAAACACGAAACGACGAAGAACATTTTCAGCAACAACCAGCCGAAGCCGGGGCTGCCAAGCGCCCCCCATGACTGCGGGAAAGGCGACAGCCAGCCCCCGAGAAACATGATTGCCGCCAGCGTCGAAATCAGGATCATGTTGGCGTATTCGGCAAGGAAAAACACCGCGAAAGTCATGCCTGAATATTCGACATGAAAGCCCGCCACGATTTCCGATTCGCCCTCGGCGACGTCAAACGGCGCGCGATTGGTTTCGGCAACGCCGGAGATGATGTAGACGATAAAGATCGGAAGCAGCGGAATCCAGAACCAGCTGAACAGCCCGGCGCTTCCTTGCTGGGCGCGCACGATCTCGCCGAGATTGAGGCTTTGCGACACCATCAGCACGCATACCAGGGCAAATCCCATCGCCAGTTCATAAGACACCATTTGCGCCGCTGAACGCAGCGCGCCCAGAAACGCGTATTTGGAATTCGAGGCCCAGCCCGCGATGATGATGCCGTAAACGCCCATCGAGGTGATCGCCATGATGTAGAGCAGGCTGGCATCAATATTGGCCAGTACCAGCTCGGGACTGAACGGCACCACCGCCCACGCCGCGAGCGCAGGCATGATGGCGAGTATGGGCGCCACCACGAACAGGAACTTGCTGGCGCCGCTCGGCACGATGATTTCCTTGACCAGCAGCTTGAGCCCGTCGGCGATGGGTTGAGCCAGGCCGCCGAGCCAGCGGATGCCGAAGAACGTCACGCGATTGGGCCCGATCCTGATCTGCATCCAGCCGATGAGCTTGCGTTCCCAAAGGGTCAGATAGGCCACTGCGACCATCAGCGGCGCGACGATGCACATGATCTTGACCAGCGTCCATACCGCCGGCCATGCCGGACCGAACCAGGACTGCGGATAGGCGAGCAACGTATCCAGCATCACACCGCCACCTTGTGCTGCGCGGCCACGCGCTCGGCACCGATGCCTGCCGTTGCCGCACCGAGTGCGGCGGTTTCCGCGCGCGCGACGGCAAGCCGTATGCAATCCGCCGGCAGTTTGTCATCCACCGCGTACGGCACGACCGCTACGCCATCGCCCTGCCGCAGGCGTAACTGATCGCCTTCGCGCAGGCCGAGCCTGTCGGCGAGCGCACGGTTCATGCTCGCCACCGGCGCCGCGGCATCGCGGGTTTTCTGCAAGGCGGGTGCGCGGCGCACGATGGCGTCCGCCGCATAAATCGGCACTTCCGCGATGCGCTGCAGGCCACCGCTCTCAGCCCGCGCCACCTCACCGATATCGGAATAATTATATAAGTTATTGATTTTATTAGTTATTTCTTCTTGTCCGGCAAGTGCCTCCCGCTTCACATCTTCGGCGCTGTCGTGATCGAAACCGGCCAGGCCCAGCAGATTGCCCAGCACGCGCAGCACTTTCCACGCCGGTCGCGTCTCGCCCAAGGGCTTGACCACGCCACCGAAGCTTTGCACCCTGCCCTCGGTATTGATGAAAGTTCCGGCGGTCTCGGTGAACGGCGCAATGGGCAGCAGCACATGGGCATAATCCACGGCGTTGTGCTGATAAGGGCTCATCGCTACCACCAGTTCGGCCTGTTTCAGCACCGCCACGGCCTGCCGCGGGTCGTGGGCATCGAGTTCCGCTTCGACGCCGAGCAGCAGATAAGCCTTGAGCGGCTGCTGCAGCATGGCCTGCGCGTGCCTGCCGGCAGGCGTGCCAAACGGCACTACGCCGGCAACATGGGCACCCACGCTGTTCGCCGCTTCACCCAGGAATCCAAAACGCGCGCCGGTCACTGCGGCCAGAGCCTGCGCCAGCGCATGCAGCTGCGAGGCCATGGGATGATGCTGGGCAAAGTTGCCGAGGAACACCGCGGCATTGCTGCCTGAAATCAGACTGTCAGCGATGCGCTGCGCTTCGGCGGATACCGTTACGCCTTCGAGCGCGCTGCTCACCGCCTGCGGCAGTGTGGCGCTCTTCGCCTGCGCCGCAGCCTTGAGCACCTGCGCCAGCATGCCGGGCATTGCGGCCGGCGCAACAATGGCCTTGGCCGCGACACGCATCAGCAGGTCGTCGTCGACGCTATGGATAAGACTGAGCTGTGTTGACCTCTTCGCCGCCTGGCGCAGCCGGTTGGCAATCAGCGGGTGATCCTTGCGCAGCGTGGAACCCACAACCAGCACGCGGTCAAGCGTGCTGATGTCGGCGACCGGCATGCCCAGCCACGGCACGCCGGCAAGTTTGCCGTCGGCACTGAAATCGCACTGGCGCAAACGGTAGTCGACGTTGCCCGAACCCATGCCACGCATGAGCTTCTGCAGCAGGTAGAGTTCTTCCAGCGTCTGGTGCGGGGCGGCAAGCGCGCCCACGCTGTGCGCGCCGTGCGTCTGCACGATGCGCTTCAGCTCACTGGTGATGAATTCCAGAGCCGTCTGCCATTCGACTTCGCGCCATGTCCCGTCCTGCTTCAGCATGGGCTTTGGCAGGCGCTGCTCGGAATTAAGTGCCTCGTACGAGAAGCGGTCCTTGTCCGATAGCCAGCACTCGTTGACTGCCTCGTTCTCGCGCGGCAGCACGCGCATGACGCGGTTCTGCTTGACCTGCACCGTCAGGTTGGAGCCCAGGCCGCAATGCGGGCTCACCGAGGCACGGCGCGTCAGTTCCCAGGTGCGTGCGCTGTAGCGGAAGGGCTTGGAGGTAAGCGCACCCACCGGGCACAGGTCGATGACGTTGCCGGAAAGCTCGGAATCGACGGTCTTGCCGACGAAGGTGATGATTTCGGAATGTTCGCCGCGGCCTATCATGCCCAGTTCCATGATACCGGCGATTTCCTGGCCGAAGCGCACGCAGCGCGTGCAGTGGATGCAGCGCGTCATGTCGGTGGAAATCAGCGGGCCGAGGTTCTTGTTCGCCACCACGCGCTTGTCTTCCTCGTAGCGCGAGCCGCTGGCGCCGTAGCCGACGGCAAGGTCCTGCAGCTGGCACTCGCCACCCTGGTCGCAGATCGGGCAGTCGAGCGGATGGTTGATCAGCAGGAACTCCATCACGCCCTTCTGGGCGGTCACTGCCTGCTCGGAATGGGTCTGCACCTTCATGCCGCTGGTGACGGGCGTGGCGCACGCCGGCAGCGGCTTGGGCGCCTTCTCCACCTGCACCAGGCACATGCGGCAGTTGGCGGCGATCGTCAGCTTGCGGTGATAGCAGAAATGCGGAATGTAGATACCCGCCCGATTGGCAGCATCCATCACCGTGCTGCCCTCAGGCACTTCAAGTTTCTTGCCGTCAATCTCGATTTCTAGCATGACTTCATGCTCATGGCTCAGACGTAAGGTGCCACAAGGCATTTCTTGTGGTCGATGTGATGCTGGAATTCGTCGCGGTAATGCTTGATGAAGGCGCGCACCGGCATCGCCGCGGCGTCACCCAGCGCACAGATGGTGCGGCCCTGGATATTGTCTGCGACGTTGTTGAGCAGATCGAGGTCTTCGGGCCTGCCCTTGCCGTGCTCTATGCGGTGCACCATGCGATACAGCCAGCCGGTGCCTTCGCGGCAGGGCGTGCACTGGCCGCACGATTCCTCGTAGTAGAAATAGGACAGGCGCAGCAGGCATTTCACCATGCAGCGCGTTTCGTCCATCACGATCACCGCGCCCGACCCCAGCATGGAGCCGGCCTTGGCGATCGAGTCGTAATCCATGTCGGTGGCCATCATGATGTCGGCCGGCAGCACCGGCATCGACGAGCCGCCCGGGATCACCGCTTTCAGTTTTTTGCCGCCGCGCATGCCGCCTGCCATTTCCAGCAGCCTGGCGAAGGGCGTGCCGAGCTTCACCTCGTAGTTGCCGGGGCGGGCGACGTCGCCCGACACCGAAAAAATCTTGGTGCCGCCGTTGTTGGGCCTGCCCAGGTTGAGGAAGGCCTCGCCGCCGTTCATGATGATCCACGGCACCGCGGCAAAAGTCTCGGTGTTGTTGATGGTGGTCGGCTTGCCGTAGAGCCCGAAACTCGCCGGAAACGGCGGCTTGAAGCGCGGCTGGCCCTTCTTGCCTTCGAGCGACTCCAGCAGCGCGGTTTCCTCGCCGCAGATGTAGGCGCCATAGCCGTGGTGGGCGTAGAGCTCGAAACTGAAATCGCTGCCGAGTATGTTCCTGCCCAGATAGCCCGCGGCGCGGGCCTCAGCGAGGGCTTCCTCGAAGCGCTCGTAGCATTCCCACACTTCGCCGTGAATATAGTTGTAGCCGACGGGGATGCCCATCGCATAGCCGGCGATGATCATGCCCTCGATCAGGACATGCGGGTTATAGCGAATGATGTCGCGATCCTTGAACGTGCCCGGTTCGCCTTCATCCGAATTGCACACCAGGTATTTCTGTCCGGTGTACTGCTTGGGCATGAAGCTCCACTTGAGGCCGGTCGGGAAACCCGCGCCGCCGCGACCGCGCAGCGCCGACTTCTTGACCTCGGCAATCACATTGTCGGCGGTGATTTTCTCGCCGAGTATTTTCCTCAGTGCCTGATAGCCGCCGCGCGCCTCGTAGTCCTTGAGGCGCCAGTTGAGGCCGTCGAGGCCTTGCATGATCACGGCATCGGGACCGAACAGATCGGCGGCAAAGGGCGGGATCGGCAGGCCCATTACTTGAGCTCCTCGATCAGCTTGTCGAGCTTGTCCGGTGTCATCCCGCACAGCATGCGCTTATTGTTGTCCAGCACCACCGGCGCATCGCCGCAGGCCCCCATGCATTCGCCTTCCTTGAGGGTGATGCTGCCGTCGGCGGTGGTCTCGTTGAAACCGATGCCGAGTTTTTTCTTCAGATGCTCGGCGGCATCGTTTGCGCCCTGCAGCGCGCACGGCAGATTGGTGCAGATGGTGAGCTTGTGACGACCCACGGGTTTGAGGTTGTACATGGTGTAGAAGGTCGCCACCTCGTACACCGCCACAGGCGGCATTTCCAGATACTGCGCTACAAAATCCATGGTTGCCGTCGACAGCCAGCCCTTCTCGTCCTGGGCGATGGCGAGCGCCGCCATCACCGCCGACTGCTTCTGGTCGGCCGGATACTTGGCGACCTCCCGGTCGATTTTCGCCAGCGCAGCGGGCGAAAGCGTCATGGGCGCGTTCACCGGTCCACCTCGCCGAACACGATGTCCTGGGTGCCGATGATGGCCACCACGTCGGCGATCATGTGGCCGCGCGCCATTTCATCCAGCGCCGACAGATGGGCAAAACCGGGCGCGCGGATCTTCAGGCGGTACGGCTTGTTGGCGCCGTCGGATACCAGATAGATGCCGAACTCGCCCTTGGGGTGCTCGACCGCGGCATAAGCCTCGCCCGGCGGCACGTGCATGCCCTCGGTGAAAAGCTTGAAGTGATGGATCAGCTCTTCCATGTTGGTCTTCATCGCCACGCGCGACGGCGGCGCCACCTTGTGGCTGTCGGTCATCACCGGGCCGGGATTCCTGCGCAGCCAGTCCACGCATTGCCTGATGATGCGGTTGGACTGGCGCATTTCCTCGATGCGCACCAGGTAGCGGTCATAGCAGTCGCCGTTGATGCCGACGGGAATGTCGAACTCCATGCGATCGTAGACTTCGTAAGGCTGCTTTTTGCGCAGGTCCCATTCGATGCCGGAACCGCGCAGCATGGGCCCGGTGAAACCCAGCGCCAGCGCGCGCTCCGGCGTGACCACGCCTATGCCCACCGTGCGCTGCTTCCAGATGCGGTTGTCGGTGAGCAGCGTCTCGTACTCGTCAACATAAGTCGGAAAACGTCGCGTGAAATCCTCGATGAAATCAAGTAGCGAACCCTGGCGGTTCTGATTGAGCTCGCGGATGGACTTTTCGTTGTGTATTTTCGAGGCGGCATACTGCGGCATGACATCGGGCAGGTCGCGGTACACCCCGCCCGGGCGGTAGTAGGCGGCATGCATGCGTGCGCCGGACACTGCCTCGTAGCAGTCCATGAGGTCCTCGCGCTCACGAAACGCATAGAGGAACACCGTCATGGCGCCGATATCGAGCGCATGCGCACCCAGCCACAGCAGGTGATTGAGCACGCGGGTGATTTCGTCGAACATCACGCGTATATACTGGGCACGCTCCGGCACCTGCACGCCCAGCAGCCTCTCGATCGCCATGACATAGGCGTGCTCGTTGACCATCATCGACACATAGTCGAGCCGGTCCATGTACGGCACCGACTGGATGAAGGTCTTGTGTTCGGCGAGCTTTTCGGTCGCGCGGTGCAGCAGCCCGATATGCGGGTCGGCACGTTCGATGACTTCGCCGTCGAGTTCCAGCACCAGCCGCAGCACGCCGTGCGCGGCCGGATGCTGAGGCCCGAAGTTCATCGTGTAGTTTCTGATTTCAGCCATTTAAAAACAATTCAGCCACAGAGAGCACAGAGGTCACAGAGAAAAGCCTCTCCGCAACGTTCCGATTTCCTGTCTTATCTCTGTGTTCTCTGTGTCCTTTGTGGCAAACGTTTTTCAGGAAAATCTTCAACTCAACCCTTGCGAAAACCCTCGGAATCCGCGTAGTTCTCCTCGCGGATGGTGCGCGGCGTGATCTCGCGCGGCTCTATCGTTACCGGCTGGTAAATCACGCGCTGCTGGTCGGGGTCGTAGCGCATCTCGACGTTGCCCGACAGCGGAAAATCCTTGCGAAACGGATGGCCGACAAAACCATAGTCGGTCAGGATGCGGCGCAAGTCGGGATGCCCCGAAAATACAATGCCGTACAGATCGAACGCCTCGCGCTCGTACCAGTTGGCGGACGGCCAGACGCCGATCACCGAATCGACGACAGGGAATTCGTCATCCGCAGCGAATACCCGCAGCCGCAGGCGCCGGTTATACGCAATGCTCAGCAGGTGGTACACCGCGGCATAGCGCCGCCCGTCCCATGCCCCGTCGCCGTAGGCGCTGTAATCCACGCCGCACAGGTCGATGAGCTGCTCGAAGCGCAATTCCGGCGCATCGCGCAACGCCACCGCCACCGCGAGCAGATGTTCCTGCCTGACGACCAGTGTGACCTCATCGAGCGCGGCAGTGATGCCGGCGATTTTGTCGCCAAGCGCAGCGTTGAGCGCGGCAGTCAGGGGGTCGGTACGGGAAGTCATGTGGCGGCTGGTCGCTTAAGCGGCATTTCTAGCGGGCGATCGTGTTCGTGCGTTTGATCTTGTTCTGCAGCTGTATGATGCCGTAGAGCAGCGCTTCCGCAGTCGGCGGGCAGCCAGGCACGTAGATATCCACCGGCACGATGCGGTCGCAGCCACGCACCACCGAATACGAGTAGTGATAGTAGCCGCCCCCATTGGCGCATGAACCCATGGAAATCACCCAGCGCGGCTCGGCCATCTGGTCGTAGACTTTGCGCAGCGCAGGCGCCATCTTGTTGCACAGCGTGCCGGCAACGATCATGACGTCGGACTGGCGCGGGCTCGGGCGGAACACGATGCCGAAGCGGTCAAGGTCATAGCGCGAAGCGCCGGCGTGCATCATCTCCACCGCGCAACAGGCCAGACCGAAAGTCATGGGCCACAGCGAACCGGTGCGTGTCCAGTTGATCAGCGCGTCTGCCGTGGTGGTGACAAACCCGCGCTCGCCTAGTGTCGTGTTCAGGGTTTCTATGGCACCCATGCTACGCTCCTATTCCCACTCGAGAGCCCCCTTCATCCACTCGTAGATGAAGCCGACGACGAGGATGGCAAGAAACACGACCATCGCCAGGAAGCCGAACAGGCCGATTTCCTGCAGCACCACGGCCCACGGGAAAAGAAAGGCGATCTCGAGGTCGAACAGGATGAACAGGATGGCGACCAGGTAGTAGCGCACGTCGAATTTCATGCGCGCGTCTTCGAATGCTTCGAAGCCACACTCGTAGGGGGACAGTTTTTCGCTGTCAGGACGATGAGCGCCGACCAGCCGGCTGACCACGCTGCCCGCCACGATCGGGCCCACGCCGACCGCCAGACCGACCAGGATGAAAAGCAGGATGGGGAAATAGTTTTCTAGCATGGCCGGTCCAAGTTAACGGGCCCAGGCCTGCTTGCCAAATCGGGCTGCATCGGCAGACCTTTCAGCAGTATGACCATCCAGCTGCCACGGGTGTTCAGCCACGTATCCGGTTCCCTGTATCTCAATCCAGCATATTCATGGTGCAGACGGAGAGACTCGAACTCTCACGGCTTTCGCCACCGCCCCCTCAAGACGGCGTGTCTACCAATTCCACCACGTCTGCATCTAAAAGCCTTTGGGCAGCAAGGCGGGCACATATTTGTCGCAATCCTTACCGCCCTTGTTTCATTGCCCAGCCTTACTTCGGCACCTCTCCCGCCTTGGCGCCGTCCGCAGCAGGCGCGACCGGCGCGCTCGCGGGCGCTGCCGGCTGCCCCAGCGGCGTGCTCGGAACGGGCACATCCGATGGCGCCGATTTGACCGGTGCCGGCTGGTTCATCACGCCCCTGTGTTCCGTCTTGCGCGCTGCCATCACCGTCAGGCCCAGGCTGGTGAGAAAGAAAATAATTGCCAGAATGGCCGTGGTGCGGCTCAGAAAATTGGCTGCGCCTGCCGAGCCGAATACGCCGCCCGCAGAACCGCCGCCGAAGGCCGCACCGGCATCGGCACCCTTGCCGTGCTGCAGCAGCACCAGCGCGATGACGCCCAGCGCTGCAATCACGTGCACTATCAGAATCAAGGTTTCCATCCGTCTCTCTATCCGTTCTCTCTAGGCCGCCGGCTGCGCCGAGCGACAAATCGCGGCAAATTCATCGGCAATCAGCGATGCTCCGCCGATCAGACCGCCGTCGATATCCGGCATCGCAAACAATTGCGCCGAGTTGGCGGCTTTGACGCTGCCGCCGTAAAGTATCTGCAATGCTCCGGCAACTTTCGCATCCGCCGCCGCAACGCGGCTGCGGATGAACGCATGCACTGCCTGCGCCTGCTCCGTCGTTGCGGTCTTGCCGGTGCCGATTGCCCAAACCGGCTCATAGGCAACCACCGCCTGCGCCAGCGCCGCGATTCCGCAATGAGTTATCACGGCATCAAGCTGCCGCGCCACGGTTTTTTCCGTAACCCCAGCTTCGCGCTCGGCCAGCGTTTCGCCAACGCACAGAATCGGCGTCAGACCGGCCGCCTGCGCCTTTGCGAACTTGAGCGCAACCTGCCCGTCGGATTCGCCGAATATGCTGCGCCGTTCGGAATGACCGACAATTACGTAACTGCAGCCAAAATCCGCCAGCATCGCCGCCGACACGGCACCGGTATAGGCGCCGTTTTCGTGCTCGCACAGATCCTGGGCGCCCCACGCAATATTCGATCCGCCCAGCGCCTGGCGCGCCTGCGCAAGATACGGATAAGGCACGCAAACCGCGCACTGCATGCGGGAAAACGGGGCAATCAAGCGAATGATGGCATCGAGCAGCGCCTGATTTGAAGCCTGGCTGCCGTTCATTTTCCAGTTGCCCGCTACCAGCTTGACCCGCATTCCCTGCCCGCCTGACTAAAACTATTGGATTTTACAGGCGAAGCAAGGGGGGGTCAACGCAAAGAGGGCTTTGGTGCACTGCCCAAGCACATTGATTACAGGCAGGAAAACGCGCCGCGGCAGACTGGGCGCGGACTGCAGGACCGCTGACCACGGCGCAACCGCACATCGGCCGTTACGGAACCGGCATGGCCCGGGATTCGCCACGAGCGCCGCCCTGGCCGGCACCCTCGCATCACGGGAAAATCAGCCGAACCTTCCTGTGATGTAGTCTTCGGTCTGCTTGTTCTTGGGTTTGATGAAAATGGTGTCGGTGGCGCCAAACTCGATAAGCTCGCCTATGTACATATAGGCAGTGTAGTCGGACACGCGCGCCGCCTGCTGCATGTTGTGGGTCACGATCAGAATCGTGACCTTGCTCTTGAGTTCGGCGATCAGCTGCTCGATGCTGGCGGTGGCGATCGGGTCGAGCGCCGAAGTCGGCTCGTCGAACAGCAGGATTTCGGGCTCGGTGGCGAGCGCGCGGGCGATGCACAGCCGCTGCTGCTGCCCGCCGGAAAGATTGAACGCGAGATCCTCGAGGCGGTCCTTGACCTCCTCCCACAACGCCGCGCCGCGCAGGGCCTCCTCCACCTTCTCGTCGAGCAGGGCACGCTTTCTCTCGCCCCTCACACGCAACCCGTAGGCGACGTTTTCGTATATGGACTTGGGGAAAGGGTTGGGCTTCTGGAATACCATGCTGATGCGCATGCGCACCTCGATCGGGTCGACATCCGGGTTCAGCAGGTTGGTGTTGTCCGGATACAGCATGATCTGCCCGTCGTAGCGGTTCCCCGGATACAGGTCATGCATGCGGTTGAAACACCGCAGATAGGTCGACTTGCCGCAGCCTGATGGCCCGATGAGCGCCGTCACCTTCTTGTCATAGATCGGCATGCTGATGTTCTTCAGCGCCTGAAAGCTTCCGTAATGAAAGCTCAGGTTTTTCGACTCCGATTTTTTGATCGGGGCGTCACCGGCGGCGGCAACGGCAGCGCCTTCGGGTGCAAGCATGCTTACCATTTTAGGTTCTTTCTCAGTCGGTAGCGAAGGTAGATCGCCAGCGCATTCATCGACAGCGTCATGACCACGAGCACCAGGCCCGCCGCAGCAGCGTTGTGGTGAAAGGCCGCCTCCGGGCGCGACGTCCAGTTGAACATCTGGATCGGCATCACGGTAAACGGCGACATGATCCATTCGAAGGACAGGAAGGGAAACTCTCCGGAAACCGGCGACGGCGGCAGGAAAGCGATGAAGGTCAGCGCCCCTATGGTGATCACCGGCGCAGTCTCGCCGATGGCGCGCGACATGCCGATGATGACGCCGGTGAGTATGCCGCCGCGCGCATAAGGCAGAATGTGGTCGGACGTGGTCTGCCACTTGGTCGCGCCCAGCGCATAAGCGCCTTCGCGGATCGCGCCCGGGATCGAACGGATGGCTTCGCGCGTCGCCACGATCACCACCGGCAGTATGAGCAGCGCCAGCGTCAGGCCCGCCGTCAGTATGCTCTGGCCAAAACCGAAACCATAAACGAACAGACCCAGCGCCAGCAGGCCGTAGACGATGGACGGCACGCCGGCAAGATTGGTGACGTTGATTTCGATCAGGTCGGTCACCCAGTTCTTGGGGGCGTATTCCTCGAGATAAACCCCGGCGCCGACGCCCAGCGGCACCGCCGTCATGGCCGTGACCAGCATCACCAGGGTGGAGCCAACCCAGGCCGAAAGAATGCCGGCCTGGTCGGGCTTGCGCGACGGGAAATTGGTGAAAAAGTCCCACGACAGCCTCGGCGCGCCGCTGATGACCATCTCGATGAACAGCGCGGCAAACGTCAGCACGCCCACCATCAGCGCAAGCAGGCCCACGATGCCGAAAATGATGTCCCAGCGCTTGTGCGAGGCGATCAGCGCGCGCAGTTCCTGGACACGGGTGGATTCACTCATGGATCAGTAAGCCTGGCGATAGCGTTTGCGCAGCATGTGGCCGAGCACATTGAAAAACAGCGTGAGCAGGGCGAGCGTCAGCCCTGCCGCGAATATGGTCTGGTAGCCGATGCTGCCGTGCGGCAGGTCGCCCAGAGCCACCTGCACGATGTATGCAGTAATTGTTGCCGCCGGCTCCATCGGATTCCAGGTCAGGCTGGGCTGCATGCCGGCCGCCACCGCCAGGATCATGGTTTCACCTACGGCGCGCGAAATGCCAAGGATGTAGGCAGCCGCAATGCCCGAAAACGCCGCCGGCGTCACCACCCGCACCGCGGTCTGGAAACGTGTGGCGCCCATGGCGTAGGAGCCCTCGCGCAAGCTCATCGGCACCGCGCGCATCGCGTCCTCGGAAACCGAACTGATGTAGGGAATGATCATGATGCCCATGACCAGGCCGGCCGACAGCAGGTTGAAACCGGGCAGCCCGGGAAAGACCTTCTGCAGCAGCGGGGTGACGAACAGCAGCGCGAAATAACCGTAAACAATGGTCGGCACGCCACCCAGCAGTTCGAGAAAGGGTTTGGCTACCTCGCGCACAGAAAACGGCGCAAATTCAGACAGGTAGATCGCGATGATGGTGCCGAGCGGAATGGCAACCAGCAGCGCCACGGCGGAACTGACCAGAGTGCCGGACAGCAGCGGCATGATGCCGTAATGGGCATCGGCAAACAGCGGCGTCCATTGCGTGTCGGTCAGAAAATCCCACAGCGACACATGCCTGAAAAACTCGAATGACTCGTACAGCAGGACCCCGACTATCCCTATGGTGGTCGCCACGGACACCGAGGCGGCCAGGAACAGGGCGAATTCGACGATGCGCTCCTTGACGTGGCGCATTCTGCGCCGCGCCAGCCTGTCACTGACAAAATGTTCCTGCACTGGGTCTATTCCGGCAGCGTGGGAAATCGAAGACATTGGAATTATTGGCGGGGATTATCTCAGTTTGAAGCAGGCGCGACTACCGCCCAAAAAGCGGGAGGGGCCAGCTTCACCCCTCCCTGTCTGCTAAGTAACTGAAAATTAGAGCTTGGCTTCCATCTTCATCAGTTCTTCTATGGTCAGACCGACTTTGTTTTCGCCGCCGAACTTGGTGCCGACCCGCATTTTGCCGAGCGTTTCCGTGTTATAGCTGTAAGCCTTGGCAGGCAGCGGAACATATTTCACTTCCTTCACCAGCTTGTCGGCGTTCTTGTTGAAGTAGTTGATGAACTCCTTCACTTCGGGCTTGGCGGCCGACTTCGCGTTGATGTAGATGAAGATCGGGCGCGACAGCGGCTGGTAAGTGCCGTTCACCACGGTTTCGCCCGAGGGTTCGACAGCCTTGCCGAGCTTGTCATTCACGATGGGCAGGGCCTTGAGCTTATCCCTGTTCTCGGCATAGTAGGCATAGCCGAAGTAGCCGATGGCGTTCACGTCACGCGACACCCCCTGCACCAGCACGTTGTCGTCCTCGCTCGCGGTGTAATCGCCGCGGCTGGACTTGGCCTTGCCGACGATGGCCTCGGTGAAATACTCGAAGGTGCCCGAGTCGGCGCCTGCGCCGAACAGCTTGACCGGGGCATCAGGCCAGGATGGATTGATCTGGTTCCATTTTGTGACCTTGCCCTGCGCGCCCGGCTCCCACAGCTTTTTCATTTCCGCGACCGTGGCGGACTTGAGGAAAGTGTTCTTGGGGTTGATCACGACGGTCAGCGCATCGTAGGCCACCGGCATTTCGAGATAAGTGATGCCGGCCGCCTTGCAGTCCGCCATTTCCGATTTGGTAATCGGGCGCGAGGCATTGGAAATATCGGTTTCGCCACGGCAGAATTTCTTGAAGCCGCCGCCCGTGCCCGAAATGCCGACCGTCACCCTGACTGCGCCTTTTTTGGATTTCTGGAAATCTTCAGCGACCGCTTCCGTGATCGGGAACACGGTGCTTGAACCGTCGATCTTGACGGTTTGCGCCTGGGCCGAGGCAGCGAATCCGCCGAACGCCGCCGCGATCGCGGCGGAAATACCCAACATCTTGAATTTGTTAACGATAATCATGTCTTTTCTCCTGTTTGCACATCGCCACACTGTCACGACCAGTGCATGGTAGCTGCAGCGTATTACAGCTTTGTGACAGCGCGACGGATCTGGAAAAAAGGGTGGGGAATCCCCGAGCACCGGCTCCGGTTCAGGACGGGCGTGCCGCACCCGTTTCGTACCAGTTCCTGCTGAGATTGACGATTTTCACCACCAGCAGCATGGCCGGCACTTCGATCAGCACGCCGACCACGGTAGCCAGTGCCGCGCCTGATTCGAATCCGAACAGGCTGATCGCCGCCGCAACCGCCAGTTCAAAGAAGTTGGACGCGCCGATCAGCGCCGAGGGACAGGCGACGCTGTGCGCCTCGCCCATTCGGCGGTTGAGCCAGTACGCCAGTCCGGCATTGAAAAAGACCTGGATCAGGATGGGCACGGCGAGCAGCGCGATGACCAGAGGCTGGTTTAGGATGGCATTGCCCTGGAACGCAAACAGCAGCACCAGCGTGGCAAGCAGGGCAACTACCGACCAGGGCTGCAGGTGCGACAGCGCGGCGTCCAGCGCCGCCTGCCCGCGCATCAGCAGGCGTTTGCGCCACAGCTGCGCCAGCGCCAGCGGGATCACGATGTACAGCACGACCGAGGTGAGCAGCGTGTCCCACGGCACACTGATTGCGGCAACACCCAGCAGCAAGGCCACGATGGGCGCGAAGGCGACCACCATGATGAGGTCGTTGAGGGCGACCTGCGACAGCGTGAAATACGGATCACCGCCGGTGAGCCGGCTCCACACGAACACCATGGCGGTGCACGGCGCGGCGGCCAGCAGGATCAGCCCGGCAATATAGCTGTCGATCTGCTCCGGCGGCAGCAGCGGCGCGAACAAATGGCGTATGAACAGCCAGCCCAGCAAGGCCATGGAAAACGGCTTGACCGCCCAGTTCACCAACAGCGTCACGCCCATGCCGCGCCAGTGCGCACGCACCTGGTGCAGCGCGCCGAAATCGATCTTGAGCAGCATGGGCACGATCATGACCCAGATCAGCGCGCCCACCGGCAAATTGACCTGCGCCACTTCCATCCTGCCCAGCGCCTGGAACAGCGCCGGGAACCGCTGCCCGAGAAAAATGCCGGCGACGATGCACAGACCGACCCAAAGCGTGAGCCAGCGCTCGAAAAAACCGAGCGCCCCGGCGGGCGCCATGGGCGCGACGGTTTCGGCCGTGCCGCTCATGCCGGCTGCGTTTCGCTGCCGGTTCTTCCGATTTCGTCAAGTTTCTTCTGCAGCGAAAGCCGGTCGAGATTGGCCAGCGGCAGGTTCACGAATATCGACAGGCGGTTGCTCAGCTGGTTATATGCCGTGAAGAAGGCCTTGCGTCGTTCCTGCTCGCTGCCGCCTGCCGCAGCCGGGTCGGGAATGCCCCAGTGCGCGCTTATCGGCTGACCCGGCCATACCGGGCACACCTCTCCCGCCGCGTTGTCGCATACCGTAAACACGAAATCGAGCGGCGGCGAGCCGGGACGCGCGAATTCCGCCCAGTCCTTGCTGCGCAGATCCGCAGTCGGCATGCGGTTGTGGGCGAGCAGTTCCAGAGTCAGCGGGTGCACCCTGCCCTTGGGATGACTGCCGGCGCTGTATGCCCTGAAACGCCCCTTGCCCATGGCGTTGAGCAGCACTTCCGCCATGATGCTGCGCGCGGTGTTGCCGGTGCACAGGAAAAGCACGTTGAATACACGCTCAGTCATTCGATTTCTCTCATGGTTGCGCGAGGGTGAGCAGCGAGGTCACCGCGCCACTGGCGCGCAGCAGGCGGCCTTGTGCCCGGTTGCGGATTGCGATGCCAGCGCATCGTCGCCAAACACCGGCACCTCGCCCAGGGTCTGATAGGCTTCCCACGCGACGCCCTGCGGGTCCTGCACCCAGTACTTGTTTGATTTGGCATAGCAGCAGCTGGCGCCTTGCTGTGCCAGCATGTCCTGGTCGGCGCGCGCCAGCCGGCTGTGGAGGTCAGCCAGTTCGGTTTCGTTGTCGACCTGTATGCCGACATGATCGAGGCCCGGTTCGGCGCCGCGCCTGGAAATCGCGAAGTTGACGCGCGGATCATCGAGCATCCACTTTGCGTAATCGGGCTTGCGCACCGTGGGTTCGACGCCGAACAGCGTCGAGTAGAACTTCACGTTGCGGTCGATATCCTCTACTGCCATATGCATGTGAAAGCGCTTCATCGTCACACTCCTTTCGTGAGATTGATTTGAGGTTGCAATACAGGCTGGCATGCGGGCACGCAGACATCGCCGCCGCAGCAGTTTTCCGTCAGGAACCCGACCAGCCTTACCATGGCTTCGAAGTTTGCCGAGTAAATGACATAACGTCCGTCCTGGCGTGAGGCGGCGAGCCCGGCATGGCTGAGTTCCTTGAGATGAAAGGACAGGGTGGCCGGCGGCAGTCCCAGCTTTTCCGCAATCGCGCCGGCCGCCATACCCGCCGGCCCGGCTTGCACCAGCAGGCGATAAATGCCCAAGCGCGACTCCTGCGCCAGCGCAGCCAATGCCGTGACCACATCTTTTGTTTTCATATTTCCAATATTATGGAAATAATGGGAATCCGTCAATGCAAAAAATAATAATTAAAACAATTACTTATGAATCAGGCTGCTTTTTTGACGGCTTCGGCAATCGCCTGCGCCCATGCCCGGACCCTGGCCTGCACCTTGCCCTCGACCATCACGCGGATCACCGGCTCGGTACCGGACGCGCGCAACAGCACCCGCCCGTTGCCGGCGAGGTCTTTTTCCGCCTCCGCGACGACGCGCCGGATGCCGCGGTGGCTGTCGAAATCCAGGTGCTTGTCGAGGGCAACATTGATGAGCACCTGCGGATAGAGCGTTACCGCCGCTGCCGCCTCGGACAGTACGGCCTTGGTTTCCACCAGCGCGTGCAGCACCTGCAGCGCCGACACGATGGCGTCGCCCGTGGTGTGCTTGTCGAGGCAAACGATGTGCCCCGAATTTTCGCCACCCAGTTCCCAGCCGCGCTGGGTGAGCAGCTCCAGCACGTAACGGTCGCCCACCTTGGCGCGCGCAAACGGGATCTTCAGCCTGGCGAGCGCGTGCTCCAGCCCCAGGTTGCTCATCAGCGTGCCGGCCACCCCGCCCCGCAGCAGCTTGCGCGCATGCCGGTGACGGGCGATGACGTACAGCAGCTGGTCGCCGTCGTAGATTTCCCCCGCGGCGTCCACCATCACCAGGCGATCGCCGTCGCCATCGAGCGCGATGCCGAGGTCCGCCTTGTGCTGCTTTACCGCCACCTGCAGCGCATGGGGGGACGTGGCGCCGAACAGGTCATTGATGTTGAAGCCATCGGGATTGGCACCGATGGCGATCACCTCGGCGCCCAGCTCATGGAACACCGGGGGCGCGACGTGATAGGCGGCGCCGTGGGCACAATCCACCACGATGCGCATGCCGCGCAGATCGAGCTGCGTCGGGAAAGTGCTCTTGCAGAACTCGACATAGCGCCCCGCAGCGTCGTCGATGCGCCGCGCCTTGCCGATCCTGGCGGAAGTCACGCATCTGAGGGGACGCTCGATCTCGGCCTCGATGGCGGACTCCATGCGGTCAGGCAGCTTGGTGCCATCGCCGGAAAAAAACTTGATGCCGTTGTCGTCATAAGGATTATGCGAGGCGCTGATCACGATGCCGGCCGACAGTCGCAGCGCGCGCGTCAGGTAGGCCACGGCCGGGGTCGGCATCGGACCCACCAGCAGCACATCCACGCCGGCAGCGGCGAGGCCGGCTTCGAGCGCGGATTCCAGCATGTAACCGGAAACGCGAGTGTCCTTGCCGATCAGCACTGCGGGGCGCTCATTCCCCTTCTTCGCCGCCAGCACCCTGCCAGCGGCAAAACCCAGTCGCATCACGAAATCCGGGGTTATGGGCGCCTGCCCTACCTTGCCGCGCACGCCGTCGGTGCCGAAGTATTTTCTTTTCATCTGAACCCTTGAGTAGCCACCAAGGCGCCGAGACGCCAAGAACTTCATATGGAAATAATAATGAAAACAGCGCGTTAAAGCCAATGCGAGCAGCGAAAGAGCAACCGAAAATTGATTGCTGTGGCAATTGCCCGTGAATCCGTCGGCCGCGCTTTTCCTGGCGCCTTGGCCGCTAATTTCTTATCGCGTTCCATACCGCGAGCGCGTCGCGGGTGGCAGCGACATCGTGCACGCGCACGATGGCGGCGCCGTTTTGCACCGCAATCAGCGCCGCGGCGACGCTCGCAAACACGCGCTCGCCGACTTCGCGTCCGGTGATTCTGCCGAGCATGGATTTGCGCGAAAGGCCGGCCAGCACCGGCCAGCCCAGGGCTGCGAAGCGCCCAAGCTCGCGCAGCAGTGCAAGATTATGTTCCTGCGTCTTGCCGAACCCGAAGCCCGGGTCGATGACCAGCCGGTTGCCGGCCACGCCGACGGCCTGCGCTGCGGCCGCGCGCGACCGCAGATAGTCCAATACCTCTTCCACCACGTTGCCGTATTCGGGATGGTGCTGCATGGTCTGCGGTTCCCCCTGCTTGTGCATGAAACACAGGGCGGCCCGGGAATCCGCCACCGCCTCCAGCGCGCCGGGGGCACAGAAAGCGTTGATGTCGTTGATCATGGCGGCGCCCGCGGCGACCGCCTCCCGCATCAGCCGCGGCTTTTGCGTGTCCACCGACAGCGGCACGCCGCAATCGACGAGGGCTTCCACCACCGGCAGCACGCGCCGACGCTCCTCGTCCAGCGTCACCGGTTGCGCGCCCGGACGGGTGGATTCGCCCCCGACATCAAGCATGGCGGCGCCTTCGGCAATCAGCGAGCGCGCATGCGCGACCGCCTGTCGGATATCGAGATATTTGCCACCGTCGGAAAAGGAATCGGGCGTGACGTTGACCACTCCCATGATGAGCGGGTGGTCAAGCACAAGCCGGAATCTTCCACACTGGAGAATCGCCGTGGCCGGCGCGGGAAGTGAGGCGCTAGGCGTGTTCAAAGCCGGCCGTTTCAGTTCAGACGGAAAAAATCCGGTCCAGCGTCAAGCGGAAAGGGGCAAGGTTTTCGCCTCACCCCTCACCTATCACGCCTCACGTTTTTATGCTTCCTGGGCCGGCGTCGCAGTGGCGGTCGCGCTCGGCGTGTTGTCCTTGGGCGGCTGCTGTGCAGGCGCCGGGGCCGGCTTGGGCGGACGCGGCGGACGACCTTCCATGATGTCGCCGATCTGGTCGGCGTCTATGGTTTCCCATTCGAGCAGCGCCTTGGCCATCACCTCGACCTTGTCGCGATTTTCCTCGATGATCTTGCGTGCCAGACCGTACTGCTGGTCGATGATGCGGCGGATCTCGACGTCGACTTTCTGCATCGTCGCTTCCGACACATTCTTGTGGGTGGTGATCGAGCGGCCGAGAAACACCTCTCCCTCGTTCTCGCCATAAACCATGGGACCCAGCGAATCGCTCATGCCCCATTGCGTGACCATGCGCCGCGCCATGTCGGTTGCACGCTCGAAATCGTTGGAGGCGCCAGTCGTCATCTGGCCCATGAACACTTCTTCGGCAATGCGGCCGCCGAACAGCACGGCGATGTTCTGCAGAATCTGCTCGCGGTCCATGCTGTAGCGGTCTTCGGTCGGCAGCTGCATGGTGACGCCGAGCGCGCGGCCGCGCGGAATGATGGTGACCTTGTGCACCGGATCGGTTTTCGGCATCAGCCTCGCCACCACCGCATGGCCCGACTCGTGATAGGCGGTATTCTTGCGCTCGTGCTCGGGCATCACGATGGAGCGGCGTTCCGCGCCCATGATGATCTTGTCCTTGGCGCGTTCGAAGTCGTCCATATCGACAAGCCGCTTGTTGCCGCGCGCCGCGAACAGCGCCGCCTCGTTAACCAGGTTGGCGAGGTCGGCGCCGGAAAACCCGGGCGTGCCGCGCGCGATGATGTCCGGTTTGACGTCCGGCGCGATCGGCACCTTGCGCATGTGCACCTGCAGGATCTGCTCGCGGCCACGGATATCGGGAAGCGGCACCACCACCTGGCGGTCAAACCGGCCCGGGCGCAGCAGCGCCGGATCAAGCACATCCGGACGGTTGGTTGCGGCAATCACGATGACGCCGATGTTCGCCTCGAAACCGTCCATTTCGACCAGCAGCTGGTTGAGCGTCTGCTCGCGCTCGTCGTTGCCGCCGCCGAGGCCGGCACCGCGCTGGCGGCCGACCGCGTCGATCTCGTCAATGAACACGATGCACGGCGCATGCTTCTTGGCGTTCTCGAACATGTCGCGCACGCGGGCTGCACCCACGCCGACGAACATCTCGACGAAATCCGATCCGGAGATCGAGAAAAACGGCACCTTCGCCTCGCCGGCAATAGCGCGCGCAAGCAGCGTCTTGCCGGTGCCGGGATTGCCGACCATCAGCACGCCGCGCGGAATGCGCCCGCCCAGCTTCTGGAACTTGGAGGGATCACGCAGGAACTCGACCAGCTCCGACACCTCCTCCTTGGCCTCCTCGCAGCCCGCGACATCGGCGAAGGTGACGGTGTTGTTGGACTCGTCGAGCATGCGCGCACGGCTCTTGCCGAACGAGAACGCGCCGCCGCGGCCGCCGCCCTGCATCTGGCGCATGAAGAATATCCACACCCCGATCAGCAGCAGCATCGGGAACCAGGAGACGAAAATGTTCATCAGGAGCGAAGGCTCCTCCTCGGGCTTGGCCTCGACGATGACGCCATTCTTGAGCAGGTCGCTCACCAGCCAGGGGTCCGAAGGCGAATAGGTTGTAAAGCGCTCGCCACTTTGCTTGACGCCCTTGAGCACGCGTCCTTCAATCGTGACCTTGGCAATGCGGCCCTGCTTCACCTCGTCGATGAATTGCGAATACTCCATCGCCTTCTGCGTGGCCTGCCGCGTGCTGAACTGGTTGAACACGGTCATCAGCACCAGCGCAATCACCAGCCAGATCGCAACGTTTTTAATCAGATTGTTCAAGGACGCTCCTTACATGCCCGGCAAAGGGCGGACTTAAATGCTAACTGGTTCAATTCTAAACTCATTTTGCCTGCGACGCAGCAAGCTTCGGCGCCGGCCGGAGTTCAGCGCGGCTTCAATCCCATGCCCAGCAGATAGACTTCGCTCGAACGGCTGCGCGAGGCCTCGGGTTTGCGTGTCAGCACCTGCTTGAAATGCCCGCGCAAGGCTTTTACAAATGGCTCGAATCCTTCCCCGTGGAACAATTTGACCAGGAAATTGCCCTGCGGTTTCAAATGCTTTACCGCAAAGTCCAGGGCCAGTTCGGCAAGCCCCACGGCGCGCGCCTGGTCGGCGCTGGCGATACCGCTGATATTGGGGGCCATGTCGGAAAGCACAAGGTCGACGGCAGCACCGGCCAGCAATTGTTCAAGCTCGGCCAGCACCCTGCCTTCATGGAAGTCGCCGCGAATGAACGTAACCCCATGTACCGGCATCATGTCCAGGACATCGAGGGCAATCACCCGCCCGCCGGGTGCCACGGCCCGCGCGGCAATCTGCGTCCAGCCACCGGGAGCGGCGCCCAGATCAACCACGGTCATGCCCGGCCTGAGCAGTTTGTCGCGCGCGGCGATCTGCTGCAGCTTGTACGCCGCGCGCGAGCGATAGCCTTCCGCCTGCGCGCGCTTGACGTAGGCGTCGGTGACATGCTCTTGCATCCAGGCTTTGCTGGTTTTGGTACGTGCCATAAAACGCAATATAGACAGGATAGACCGTAATTCAAGCCGCGCCCGGAATCAGGCGATCACCCCGCCCGATTCACGCCGCGATGCGCAGATTGCATTTTCTCGGGCGCAGTTGGTCCTGCACGCCACTTTTTGCTTTAAAATCCGGGCCATGATCACATTAAGCCCTGCCGAACGCCGCGGCCTCAAGGCCCGCGCCCACCATCTGCAGCCGGTCGTCATGGTCGGCGACGCCGGACTGACGCCAGCGGTCATCCGGGAAATCGAGGTCCATCTCAAAAGCCATGAACTGATCAAGATCAGGGTGCTTGGAGACGACCGCGACCAGCGCCGCAGCATGATGGACGAGATCTGCACCGCCCTCTCCGCCGCGCCGGTGCAAACTATTGGAAAAATGCTCGTCATCTTCAGGCCTGCGCCCGAGGAAGATCAAAAAACCCGGGCGCCGCGCCGCAGGACCACCAGAAAGCCGCCGCGCCGCACCAAGCGCAGCTATCAGAACGACTAGTAATCAGCTTATTAAGTAATTTGGCGATTGGGCCCAATTTGTAACCAATCACCAAATTACTGAATCCCTCATTTCAATCCACGGTGCTGCAACAGCACCAGCACCAGACCCAGCACGCTCTGGATGACATAAAGCACGCTGGCGACGCCATGCCAGGTGCTGAAGCGGTCGCGCAACACCGATTCCATCACTTCCCTCGGCAAGGCCTGCGTCTTGAGACTGGCGAGTATGGGCTGCACGCCAAACTCCCCTGCCAGCACCAGCGTCAGCATCAGCAGCACAATCCAGAAAATCCCGTGCCGCAGGCCGCCTGCGCCAAAACGCGCCAGGCGGTAGATCAGCAGATATGCCGCACAGGCAATGCCGATATAGGCAACCAGGGTAAAAAATTTGCCGGCAATCAGCCCCGCCAGCGTGCGCTCGGGCAGTCTCGCAAACAGCACCGGCGCGACCACAAAGCCTATGGTCCACATGCCGCCGACCCACAGGGTCACGGCGATGGAATGCAGTGCGTCAGCGATGCGCCGCATCACGCAAATGCAGGAAGAACGGGAAGATCGGCGAAAACCGCCTGCCCCCGATGTTTTCCACGCCTATCGCCTGTCACCTTGCTCAGATGTATTTGATGTCGAGTATCTCGTACTCGCGCACGCCGCTGGGTGCCCGCACCTCGGCGATATCGCCCGAGTACTTGCCGATCAGCGCGCGTGCAATCGGCGAGCTGATGGAAATCTTGCCCTGCTTGATGTCGGCCTCGTCGTCACCGACGATCTGGTAGGTGACGACCTCGCTGTTTTCCATGTCTTCCAGGTCGACTGTCGCGCCGAATACGCAACGGCCATCGTTGTCGAGAAGCTTGGGATCGATGATCTGCGCGTTGGAAAGCTTGGACTCGAGCTCGGCAATGCGGCCCTCGATGAAGCTCTGGCGCTCCTTGGCTGCGGCATACTCGGCGTTTTCGGACAGATCGCCGTGCGAACGCGCTTCGGCAATGGCGTTGATGATCGCGGGGCGCTGCACCGATTTGAGTTCATGCAATTCCGCGCGCATTATCTCTGCACCGGTAACCGTCAGGGGAATTTTGTTCATGTCAGCACAATAGTTGAATCAGTCATAAATACGGAACCGCACCACGAACCGGATTTTCCGCGGGAGCAGAGGCGAAATCTAGTTTGCCGCCGCCGGCAGCAGGGCATGCAGCTCCTGCACGCCATAAGCGCGCAATTCCTGCACATGCTCCATGCCGTTGCAGGCCGCGCGAGCGCCCGACAGCGTGGTGTAGAGCGTAACACGCTGTTGCAGCGCGGCGCGGCGGATCGCGTAGGAATCGCGTATCGCCGCGCGCTTTTCCTCGACGGTATTGACGATGAGCGAGACCTCGCCGTTCTTGATCATGTCGACGATGTGCGGGCGGCCCTCGGCCACCTTGTTCACCGGTGTCACTGCCAGACCCGCCGCGGCGATCGCATTCGCCGTGCCGCGCGTGGCGACCAGGCTGAACCCGAGCTTGGCGAGCGAGCGCGCAATCTCCACGGTGCGCGGCTTGTCCTCGTCACGCACGCTGATGAACACCTTGCCCTTGCCGGAATCCGGCAGCTTGTCGCCGGCCGCCAGCTGGGACTTCACGAAGGCCTCGCCGAACGTGGCGCCCACGCCCATCACTTCGCCGGTGGATTTCATTTCAGGCCCGAGTATGGTGTCGGCACCCGGAAACTTGATGAACGGGAACACCGCTTCCTTGACCGAAAAATACGGCGGCACGATGCCGCCCGTGACACCCTGCTCGGCGAGCGTTTTGCCCGCCATGCAGCGCGCCGCGATCTTGGCCAGCGGCAGGCTGGTGGCCTTGGATACGAAAGGCACGGTGCGCGACGCGCGCGGATTCACCTCCAGCACGTAAACCACGTCGGCATCGCCGCTCTTCTGGATTGCGAACTGCACGTTCATCAGGCCGATGACGTTGAGTGCCCTGGCCATCGCAACGGTCTGTCGCTTGAGTTCCTCCTGCATGTCCTGCGACAGCGAAAACGGCGGCAGCGAGCACGCCGAATCGCCGGAATGCACGCCGGCCTGCTCGATGTGCTCCATCACCCCGCCGATGATCACCTGCTGGCCGTCGGAAACCGCATCGACGTCAACCTCGGTCGCGTCATTGAGAAAGCGGTCGAGCAGCACCGGACTGTCGTTGCTCACCTTGACCGCCTCGCGCATGTAGCGCTCGAGATCGGATTGCTGATGCACGATTTCCATTGCGCGCCCGCCCAGCACGTAAGACGGCCTCACCACCAGCGGATAGCCGATCTCCTCAGCCACCTGCAGCGCTCTTTGCGGGCTGCGCGCGGTGCGGTTGGGCGGCTGCTTGAGCTTCAGCTTGTTGAGCAGCTTCTGGAAGCGCTCGCGGTCCTCGGCGACGTCGATCGAATCCGGCGTGGTGCCGATGATGGGCACGCCGTTGGCCTCAAGGTCGCGCGCCAGTTTCAGCGGCGTCTGCCCGCCGAACTGCACGATGACGCCGAAGGGCTTTTCGATGTGCACGATTTCCAGCACGTCTTCCAGCGTCAGCGGCTCGAAGTACAGGCGGTCCGATGTGTCGTAGTCGGTGGACACCGTCTCCGGGTTGCAGTTGACCATGATGGTCTCGAAGCCGTCCTCGCGCAGCGCCAGCGCGGCGTGCACGCAGCAGTAGTCGAACTCTATGCCCTGGCCGATGCGGTTCGGCCCGCCGCCCAGCACCATCACCTTCTTCCTGTCGCCGGGGCTGGACTCGCACTCCTCCTCGTAGGTGGAATACATGTAGGCGGTGTGGGTGGCAAATTCCGCGGCGCAGGTATCGACGCGCTTGTAGACCGGGCGTATGCCCAGTTCGTGGCGGCGATTGCGCACCGCGCTTTGCTCGGTGGCGAGCAGCTTGGCGAGCCGGCGGTCGGAAAAACCGTTGCGCTTGAGCTGCCGCAGTGTTGACGCATCCAGCATGTCCAGCGTTTTGCCGGCAAGCGCTTTTTCCTGGCGCATCAGGTCTTCGATCTGCGCCAGGAACCAGGGATCGATATGCGACAGTTCGTAGACCTGCTCCAGGCTAATGCCGCAGCGGAAAGCGTCGGCAACATACCAGATGCGCTCGGGCCCCGGATCGCCCAGCTCGTTTTCGATGACGTCGACGTCCGTGGTTTTCTCGTCGAAGCCGTCGGCGCCGGTTTCCAGCCCGCGCAGCGCCTTCTGCATCGATTCCTGCAGGGTACGGCCGATGGCCATTACTTCGCCCACCGATTTCATCTGGGTAGTGAGCCGATCATCGGCCTGCGGGAATTTCTCGAATGCGAAACGCGGCACCTTGGTGACCACGTAGTCTATGCTCGGCTCGAAAGAAGCCGGCGTTGCACCACCGGTGATTTCGTTGCGCAGTTCGTCCAGTGTGTAACCGACCGCGAGCTTGGCCGCGACCTTGGCGATCGGGAAGCCGGTTGCCTTGGACGCCAGCGCCGAGGAACGCGACACGCGCGGGTTCATCTCGATGATGACCATGCGCCCGTCCTTGGGATTGATGCCGAACTGCACGTTGGAGCCGCCGGTATCGACGCCGATCTCGCGCAGGCAGGCGATGGAAGCGTCGCGCATGATCTGGTATTCCTTGTCGGTGAGCGTCTGCGCCGGCGCCACCGTGATCGAATCGCCGGTGTGCACGCCCATCGGGTCGAAATTCTCGATCGAGCACACGATGATGCAGTTGTCCTTGCGGTCGCGCACCACCTCCATCTCGAACTCTTTCCAGCCGATCACCGACTCCTCGATCAGCACTTCCTTGGTGGGGCTCGCATCCAGGCCGCGTTCGACGATGGCGAGGAACTCCTCGCGATTGTAGGCGATGCCGCCACCGCTGCCCCCCATGGTGAACGACGGCCGGATGATGGTCGGGAAGCCCACTACCGCCTGCACCTGCAGCGCCTCCTCCATCGAGTGCGCCAGCGCCGAGCGCGGGCTCGCAAGCCCGATCTTCGCCATCGCCTTCTTGAACTTCTCGCGGTCTTCCGCCTTGTCTATCGCCTCCTTGGAGGCACCTATCATCTCCACGCCGTACTTTTCGAGCACGCCATGCCTGGCAAGATCGAGCGCGCAGTTGAGCGCGGTCTGCCCGCCCATGGTGGGCAGCAGTGCGTCGGGGCGCTCGATGGCGATGATTTTTTCCACCATCTGCCAGTTGATGGGCTCGATATAGGTCGCGTCGGCCATCCCCGGGTCGGTCATGATGGTCGCCGGGTTGGAATTGACCAGCACCACGCGATAACCTTCCTCGCGCAGCGCCTTGCACGCCTGCGCGCCGGAATAGTCGAACTCGCACGCCTGGCCGATGATGATGGGCCCGGCGCCGATGATCAGGATGCTCTTGATGTCGCTTCTTTTGGGCATGGTTTATTGGACAGGATTGACAGGATGACTCAACCGGTCTAGTCCTGTAAGTCCCGAAAAATCCTGTTAATCCTGTCTATTGCTTTTGCTCCATCAGCTTAACGAAACGGTCGAACAGGTAATCCACGTCATGCGGTCCCGGGCTCGCCTCGGGATGCCCCTGGAAGCAGAACGCCGGGCGGTCGGTGCGCGCGAAACCCTGGAGGCTGCCGTCGAACAGCGAGACGTGGGTGACGCGGCAGTTCGCGGGCAATGTCGCGACGTCTACCGCGAAGCCGTGGTTCTGGCTGGTGATCATCACGCGGCCGGTGTCAAGGTCCTGCACCGGGTGATTGGCGCCATGGTGGCCGAATTTCATCTTGAGCGTTTTCGCGCCGCTTGCGAGTGCCAGCAGCTGGTGGCCGAGGCAGATGCCGAACACCGGGATGCCGGTGTCCACCAGTTCGCGGATTGCGGCGATCGCATAGTCGCAGGGCTCGGGATCGCCCGGGCCGTTGGACAGAAAAATGCCGTCGGGCTTCAGCGCCAGCAGCTCCTTTGCCGGCGTCTGTGCCGGAACCACCGTCAGCTTGCAGCCGCGCGAGGCCAGCCGGCGCAGGATATTGCGCTTGATGCCGTAATCGTAGGCAACCACATGGAAACGCGGCTCGCCCAGCCTGCCGTAACCCTGGCCCAGGACCCACGTGCTTTCACTCCAGTCGTAGGACTTTTCACAGCTCACCACTTTTGCGAGGTCCATGCCGACCAGTCCGGGAAATTCGCGTGCCGCCTTGAGCGCAGCCTTCTCGCTGACCTTGCCGGCCATGATGCAGCCGTCCTGGGCCCCCTTGTCGCGCAGGATGCGCGTCAGCCTGCGGGTGTCGATGTCAACAATCGCCACCACCTTCTCGTCCTGCAGGTACTCGGACAGGGTCCGGCTCTGACGCCAGTTCGAAGCGCGCAGCGGCAGGTCGCGGATGATCAGTCCCGCCGCAAACACCTTGCCGGCCTCGACGTCCTCGGCATTGGTACCGGTATTGCCGATATGCGGATAGGTCAGCGTGACCAGCTGCCGGCAGTACGAAGGATCGGTGAGGATTTCCTGGTAACCGGTCATCGCAGTGTTGAACACCACTTCACCGGCCGTAATCCCCTCGGCGCCTATCGAAGTGCCGCGAAATACGGTGCCATCTTTCAAAACAAGGATGGCGGGCGTACGCGACAACACGGCAAGCTCCTGATTTTTCGGGATTAGATGTGGAAAGCGGGACAGGTTTGCGCCCGTCCCGCCACTTGAAGAAAGAATTATACGCGAAAGCCCCGGATGCTTCAAATTCGCACCTGCCGCCGGCCGCACCGGCGCAGTACCAATCAAGGGGCCAAGTACAGGAAAAAATTCGAATAAATAAGCTACATTGCGCAATGTCTTTCACAGCATCGGGCGAACAGCATGGACAAACTGACGGGCGGCGTCGCCATCATTGGCGGCGGCAAAATGGGCGGCGACATCGCAGCGGTGTTTGCCGGCGGCGGCTGGCGGGTGCATGTGCAGGAACCGGACGCCCGGGTGCGTGCCGCCCTGCCGCGACGCTGGCGCGCCGCGCTCAAAACCGCGGGCATGCGGCAAAGCGCCGCGCGCCGCCTGCATGCCCACGATGATCTGGCCGCTCTGCCGTGGCGCGACATCGCGCTGGTGATTGAAACGATACCCGAGAATCTTGCGCTCAAGCAGGCCTTGCTGCAGAAAATCGAAACCCTGGCGCGGCCCGGCACCATCCTGACAAGCAACAGCTCCAGCTTCCGCATCAGCGAGATCGCGGCGAAGCTCAAGCACCCGCAGCGCGCCGCCGGCGCGCACTGGTCGACTCCCGCGCACATCGCGCCCATCGTGGAAGTGGTGCGCGGCAAGGCCACTTCGGGGCATACCATCGCGCGGATCAACCGCTGGCTGCGCGCGCTCGGCAAGCTGCCCGTCAATCTCAGCCGCGACGTCACCGGCATGCTGGTCAACCGCATGCAGCACGCCATGATGCGCGAGGCTTTCGACCTCATCGACCGCGGCATCGCCACGCCGCAGGACATCGACCTCGCGGTGCGTTACGGCTACGGTTTCCGTTATATCGCCGCCGGCCCGCTGCGCCAGCGCGACATGAACGGCCTGGTGATCCACCGTGACGCCGCCGCACAGATTTATCCGACCCTGCACAACGGCGCGAAGCCGCCGCGCTGCCTGGACAAGCTGGTTGCCGCGGGCCATACCGGAGTGCGCGCCGGGCGCGGTTTCTACCATTGGAACCCGCGCACACTGGCCAGGGAACTGGAGCGCTGCGACGCGCTGTTCGGCGCCGCGCTCAGGCTGATGGCGAAAGAGCGCAAAAAACCCGCGCGCGGCTAGGCGCGCAGGTCGAGCACGTCGAACATGTCGTAGAGGCCGCTCTTCCTGCCCGCCAGGAATTTTGCGGCGCGCACTGCGCCCGCAGCATAGGTCAGGCGGCTGCCGGAGCGCACGGTCACCTCGACGCGCTCGCCTGGGCCGGCGAACATCACGGTGTGCTCGCCCACGATGTCGCCGCCGCGTATGGCATGAAAGCCTATGGTTTTGGCGTTGCGCTCGCCGGTCACGCCCTCGCGCCCGTACACCGCGGTTTTGGCGAGGTCGCGGTTCAGCGCCCTGGCCACCACCTCACCGAACTTGAGCGCCGTGCCTGAAGGCGCATCGACCTTGTGGCGGTGGTGCGCCTCGATGATTTCGACATCGTAATCATCGCCGAGAATTTTCGCGGCAATCTCGGCGAGCTTGAAAGTGACATTGACGCCGGCCGCCATGTTGGGTGCAAACACGATGGCGATGTCGCGCGCGGCCGCGGCGATGGTTTGCTTCTGTTCCTCGCTGAAACCCGTGGTCCCGATCACCATGGCCACGCCCAGCTTGCGGCACGCAGCGAGATGAGCGAGCGTGCCCTCGGGGCGCGTGAAATCGATCAGCACATCGCAGCCCTTGAGCGCCTTTTCCGCATCACTGCTGATGTTCACGCCGCAGGGTGCCCCCACCAGTTCGCCGGCATCCTTGCCGATCTGCGGATTACCCGCCTGCTCCAGTGCCGCCGCCAGGCGCGTGCCGGCGCTGCCCAGCACGGTTTCTATCAGCATGCGCCCCATGCGCCCCGTGCTGCCTGCAATTGCGATATTTATTGTTGTCATGTCATGCGCCCATCGTCACTGTCGGAAAACCGCACAATACAGAAGCGAATGCGTGAAGCCCTCCCCGGTTACGGGAAGAAGGCCCTCACTCATAGACCGCCTTTCAGAATCCCATCTTCTCCAGCATGCGCCCGAAAAAGCCTTTTTCCTCCGCTACCGGCGCCGGCCTGGGCTTGGCAGCGCCGCCTTCGGCTTTCGCCGGCTCAGACTGGGCCGGCTGCGCCACCGGTTCGCCGGAAGTCGTAGTCAGGGATGAAGCAGCGGGCGCGGCGGGCGCAGCCTGCGGTGCCGCGGGCGCATCGGGCTTGGGAACGGCCGCCGGGGCAGGCTTGGATTTTTCGGCGGGTCGCGCCGGCACCACATCACCCTCAACGCGATCCAGCCTGTCTTCCTTGAAAAACACCGCCAGGCGCCGGTGCTCGGTGACCGTGCCGCCTTTCTGGTACACGTACACATAATCCCAGCGGTCATTGCGGAACAGATCGACCACCAGCGGCGTGCCGAGCGCGAAACGCACCTGCGCGCGCGTCATGCCGGGCTTGAGCTTGTCGACCATGTCCTGGGTCACGTAATTGCCCTGCTGGATGTCGATCTTGTGCGGGCTCAGCGGTATGGTGGATGCGGAACAGCCGGCCAGCAGCAGCGCAAGAAATATTATTCTGGGCATTTAAAGGGACAGTAAAAAGGCACGCCTGTGCAGACTGCAAAACATGGTGCGCGCGGTTTCCAAAGTGTCGGAAAATGAATATGATAGCTGACACACTCCGATTCCGACAGGGATGCGTCCCGCGAGTTCAGTCCCATGAGTTCACCCAGCGACCTCAAAACCATAGGCCTCAAGGCCACCCTGCCGCGGCTGCGCATCCTCGAGCTGTTCGAAAAAAGCGATGTCCGCCATCTCTCCGCCGAGGACGTCTACAAGCTGATGCTCAAGGAAGGCACCGATACCGGGCTGGCCACGGTCTACCGCGTGCTCACCCAGTTCGAGCAGGCCGGCCTGCTGGTACGCCACCACTTCGAAAGCGGCAAGGCGGTATTCGAGCTCAACCAGGGCAGCCACCACGACCACCTGGTGTGCATGCAATGCGGTCGCGTCGAAGAGTTCTACGACGCCGAGATCGAGAAACGCCAGATCAAGGTCGCCGAGGACCGCGGTTTCAGGATCCACGATCACTCGCTGCACATCTACGCCGACTGCACGCGCAAGAACTGCCCGCACAAGGCCAAGAGCTGAGTTCGGGCACTTTCAGGCTGTCCGGATTGTGCATGCAGCAGCGCGCCAGATTGTCGTCATGAGACCATCGCCATGAAAGCCGCATTTGTCGTATTTGACCGCATGACCTCCCTGGACTTCATCGGTTTCTACGACCCTGTCACGCGCCTGAAATCCATGAATATCCTGGAAGACTTCGAGTGGCGCGTATGCGCAACCACTCCACGCATCGTCGACGACCGCGGCTTGCGCATGGAAGCGGATGCCATCGCGGAGCCACTGGATGCTTTTGATCTGCTGTTCGTGCCCGGAGGATTCGCCACCAGGCGCCTCCAGCACGACAGGGCCTTCGTCGACTGGCTGAAAACCGCCGGCGCCGCGCGACTCAAGGTCTCAGTGTGCACCGGCGCCCTGCTTCTCGGGGCTGCAGGGTTTCTTCACGGCAAGCGCGCCACCACCCATCCGGGCGCGCTCAAGGAACTGGAACCCTACTGCAGCGCTGTCTTGCGTGAGCGGGTGGTCGACGAGGACGATGTCATTACCGCGGGCGGCGTCACAGCGGCGCTCGATGCGGGACTGCACGTGGTGCAGCGACTGGCAGGCGCGAATGCGCGCACGCGCATCGCCGCGCAAATGGACTACCCGTACCGCTGGGAGGGCTAGCTGCAGCGCAATCTGTCGGCGCGGAAAATGCACGGGAAACGCACACCCGCAGCCATAATCATGCTTCCAGAGATTCAGGATGTACAACCCTAAACATTTCGAAGAGACCCGTGTCGATGTCCTGCACCGGCTGATCCGCGAGCACGCCTTTGCAGCGATCGTCACGTCGGGGCCGGACGGACTCGACGCCAACCACATTCCGCTCCAGATCGATCCCGAGCCTGCGCCTTTCGGCACCCTGCGCGGCCACGTCGCGCGCGCCAATCCGCTGTGGAAGCAGGCGGGAACCGAAGTGCTGGTGATTTTCCAGGGGCCGAGCAGCTACATCACGCCGTCTTGGTACGCAACCAAAAAGCAAACCGCCAAGGTGGTGCCGACCTGGAACTACGCCATCGTCCACGCCTGCGGCCGGATGAAGGCAGCAGAGGATGCGGCATGGCTGCGCAGGCTGCTGACGCAACTGACCGACCACCACGAATCGCGCCTGGGCCGCGATGAACCCTGGAAACTTGCCGACGCGCCGGATGAGTTCATCGAGCGCCAGATGCAGGCCATCGTCGGCATCGAAATTCCGATCACGCGGCTGATCGGCAAGTGGAAGGTAAGCCAGAACCGCCCGCCCGCCGATCGCGAAGGCGTGATCGCCGGGCTCGCGCAACATGGCGACGCGACATCGCGGGCCATGGCCGAGCTGGTGCGGCAATACGGAAAGCCCGAGTGAAAGATCAGCGGGGCATTTAGGAAAAACCGCACTTCACAGGATTGCACAGGATTTTCCTGTAAATCCTGTGCAATCAACCTCGCTTCACCAGCAATGGATCACGTTATATAACTATTTGTTTTTAAAGTATATTTATGGTTCACGGGTGACGCCCTCGGCGACCAGGGCACGGATCTCGTCTGCGCTGTAGCCCGCTTCGCGCAGGATTTCGGCGCTGTGCTCACCCAAGCGCGGCGCCGGGCGCAGTTCGCCGGGCGGGGTGGCTGACCACTTGCCGGTCGGCGCCATCGCACGCAGCCTGCCTTCGGTGGGATGCTCGGTGGTGGTGAAGAATCCCGCTTCGGCAAGATGCGGATCGTCGATCAGGTCATCGAGCGAATTGAGAGGCGTCACCGGAATGTCGGCCTCGCGCAACAACTGCAGCCATTCGGCGCTGGTGCGCGTGCGCATCTGCTCGGCGACGAAGGCATACGCCTCGGCGATGTTGCGCGAGCGCGCCTCGTGGCTGGAGAAGCGCGGATCGGCTTCAAACATTTCAGTGCGCCCGATCAGGCTGAAGAATTTGCGCCAGTGCTTGTCGTTGTAGATCAGCACGCACACATAGCCGTCCCGGGTGGCATAGGGCGCGCGGTGCGGCGCCAGCATGCGCCCGTAGCCCGCGGGGCCTTGCGGTGGATCGAAGGTGCGCCCGCCCATGTGGTCGCTCAGCACCAGCTGGGCCAGGGTTTCGAACATCGGCACTTCGACGGACTGTCCCATGCCGCTGCGTTCGCGACAAAACAGGGCCGATGTCACCGCGTTGACCGCGGCGAGCCCGGTAATGCGGTCGGCAATCGCAGTGGGCACGAAGCGCGGCCGGTCGGCGCCGGCATCGGCGAGTATGGAAGGCAGCGCCACCATGCCCTGGATCAGATCATCATACGCCGGCTGCGCCGCGTAGCGCCCGCCCTGGCCGTAGCCGTAGGCGCCGACGTAAATGATGCGCGGGTTGACCGCGGATACGTCCTCGTAGGCGAGCCTGAGCCGCCGCATCGCCTGCGGGCGCACGTTGTAGATCAGCACGTCCGCATCCTTTGCCAGCCGTAGCAGCGCGTCGCGCCCCGCTGCCTGCTTGAGATCGAGCACGATGGAACGCTTGTTGCGGTTGTGGTGCAGGAAAATATGCCCCATGCCCGCATGGCGCATGGGCGCGATGTGGCGCAGCACGTCGCCTTCCGGCGCCTCGACCTTGATCACGTCGGCACCGAGGTCAGCAAGGATCTGCGTGGCAAACGGCCCCATCACCACGGTCGTCATGTCGATCACGCGCACGCCGGCAAGCGGCCCGCGCGTGTCCGGCTTTACTGCGGACTGCCGGCCGGCGCCGCCCGCGGCGCTCATTCCGGCTGTATGCCGGCGGCCTTGATGACCTTGGCCCACTTCGCCGACTCCGCCAGCTGGAAACGCGCCAGTTCGGCGGAGGACATGGTGAAAGGCTCTATCCCGGTATTCTTGAAAAAAGTCTGCGCCGGCGCGCTCTTGGTGGCATTGGTGAGCAGTTCGCGCAGCCGCTCCACGGTCGCCGGCGGCGTTTTCGCGGGGAGATAGGCGGCGAACCAGAACGTCAGCTCATAACCTTTCACGCCCGCCTCGTCTATGGTGGGCAGTTCAGGCGCCACCGCGAGCCGCGTCCTGCTGCTCACGGCGAGCGCGCGCAGCTTGCCGCTTCTGGCCTGCGGCAGTCCCGTGACCACGTCGGTGATCATCATGTCGATGTGGCCGCCGGCGAGGTCGGACACCGCCATCGGGTTGCTCTTGTAGGGCACGTGTATGAGCTTTATGCCCGCCATCTGCTGGAACAGTTCGCTCGCGACGCGACTGGAAGAGCTGCCGCCGCCGAAGGTGAGCTTGCCCGGCTGCTTTTTGGCAAGCGCGATGAACTCCTTCACCGTCTTTGCCGGCACCTGGGGATGCACCAGCATCACCTGACCGCCGCGCGCCAGCGTGGTCACCGGCGCGAAATCGTTTACCGGGTCATAAGGAAGCTTTTTGTAAAGGTGTTCGTTCGCGGCGTGCGTGGTGTTGGTGGCGATGATCACCGCATAGCCGTCGGGCGCCGCCTTGGCCACCAGCTGGGCGGCGATGATGCCGTTCGCCCCCGGGCGATTGTCGACCACGATGTTCTGCTTGGTCTCTGCGGTCACGCCCTGGCCCAGCGCGCGCGCGAGATGATCGGTCGCGCTGCCCGCCGCGAACGGCACATGGAAGGTGATTGGCTTGGCGGGATAACCCTGGGCATGCGCCGCGATGCCGGCAGCGGCGAATGCGGCAGAAAAACACAGCCTGGCAAAACCCGAATGGACTGTCATACAAACTCCCCCCTCATGAATTGGATCGAGCCGACGCGCGCGACGGCCTGCGTTCACCATGGCCGATACCGGCCTCAGGCCTTGCGCCCCAGCATTTCCGCGGCGTGCTTGCGCGTGGTTTCGGTGATTTTCACGCCGCCCAGCATGCGCGCAATTTCCTCCACGCGCTGTGACTTGTCCAGCACCGTGAGCCGGGACAGCACCTTGCCATTGGCCGTGTTCTTGCTCACCTGCCACTGCTGGTCGGCCACGGCCGCCACTTGCGGCAGGTGCGTGATGCACATGACCTGGTGTTTTTTCCCCAGCTTATTCAGCAGGTTGCCGACGATTTCCGCCACCCGTCCGCCAATGCCGGCATCGACCTCGTCGAAAATCAGCGTCGGCACCTGCGCCACCTGGCTCACCGCGCTTTGCAATGCCAGGCTCACCCGCGACAGCTCGCCGCCGGAGGCCACTTTTGCCAGCGGCTGCGGCGCCATGCCTTTGTGTACCGAAACGCGGAACTCGACCTGTTCCAGGCCGTGCGCCGCGACTTCTTGCAGCGCATCGAGCGCGATCTCGAACGCGCCGCCCGCCATTGCCAGCTGCTGCATCGCCGCGGTGACCTGCTCCGACAGCTTCTTTGCCGCCTTCTTGCGTGCGGCGGAGAGCTTCCTGGCCTCCGCCACGCATGCCGCATGGGCTTCCTGCTCGCGCTTGCGCAGCGCCGCGGCATCGCCGACCACGCCCAGTTCATCCAGCCGCGCGCGGGCTTTTGCCAGCACTTCCGGCAGCCGCTCGGGCGCAACCCGGTATTTGCGCGCCGCGGAATGCACTGCATCCAGGCGCTGCTCGGCCTCGCGCAGCCGCTGCGGGTCGACGTCCAGCCGCTCGCCGTAATGGCGCAGCGCGTACACCGCTTCCTGCAGCTGGATCTGCGCTGGCTCCAGCACATCGAGGATCTGCCTGAGCCCCGCATCATGCTCAAGCAGGTTGTTGAGCCGGGCAATCACGCCGTTGAGCTGCGCGAGGCTCGCCCCCTCGCCTTCGGACAGCGTATCGAGGCCGTAATGCGCCGCTTCGATCAGGCTTGCCGCGTGCGCCAGGCGCGCATGCTCGGCAGCAAGCGACTGCCATTCGTCAGCGGAGAAATTGAGCGTGTCGAGGTCGCGCACCTGCCATTCGAGCTGCTCGCGCTCGGCGGCAAACGCCGCGGCATTGGCTTCGAAGGCGGCGCGCTGCTCGCTGAGCCTGCGCCATTCGCGGAACTGCTGCGCCGTCTGTGCAGCCTGGTCGGCGAGCCCGCCGTAGGCGTCGAGCAGCTCGCGCTGCGCCGCCGGCCGCGTCAGCAGCTGGTGCTGGTGCTGGCCATGGATGTCGACCAGAAACTCACCGGCCTCGCGCAGTTGCGCCAGCGTCGCGGCACGCCCGTTGATGAAGCCGCGCGAGCGCCCGCCGGCATCGATCACGCGCCGCACCAGCAGCGTTTCCCCGTCTTCGGCAAGCTCGTTGGCCTCCAGCCACTGCCTGAGCGCCCCGAGTCCGCCGATATCGAATTCGGCACCGATCTCGGCGCGTTCCGCGCCTTGGCGCACCGCCAGCGCCTCGCCGCGCTCGCCCAGCACCAGCGCCAGCGCATCGATGAGGATGGACTTGCCGGCGCCGGTCTCGCCCGTCAGCACCGTGAACCCCGCCTCGAACTCGAGGTCCATGCGGTCGACGATGACGAAATCGCGGATGTTCAGGGCGCGTAACATGCTTGCAAGTAGACGGTGAGCAGTAAGCAGTAAGCGGTCAGCGAGTCTGGATTATCCCGCTAACTGCTCACAGCTTACGGCTCGCTCAGCCCCGATTCCAGTTCAGTTTCTCGCGCAGCATGCCGTAATAGCTGTGCCCGACGGGATGCAGCAGGCTGATGTTGTGCGGGTAGCGCCGCACCACCACGCGGTCGCCCTGCTGCAGGTCGAAATGCGAGTGGCTGTCGAAATGCGCATGCGGATCGTCGGCGCTGCGCACCACCAGCTCGACCGTGCAGTCGCTGCTGATGACGATGGGGCGGTTGGACAGGGTATGCGGGCACACCGGCACCAGCGTGATCACGTTGAGCGAGGGATGGACGATGGGGCCGCCCGAGGACAGCGCGTAAGCGGTGGAACCCGTGGGCGTGGCGACGATCAAACCGTCTGCACGCTGGTTGTAGATGTACTGGCCGTCGATGCGCACCTCGAACTCGATCAGGCTGCCGTTGACGCCCTTGCTGATGACCACGTCATTGAACGCCAGCACGTCGAACACCCGTTCCTCGCCCTTGCCGTTGCCGCTGTAGACTTCCGATTGCAGCAGCATGCGGTCCTCGGTGACGAATTCACCTTCAAGGATGGTGCCTATGGTCTCGAACATGGTTTCGATCGAGATGTCGGTGAGAAAACCCAGGCGCCCCTGGTTGATGCCGACCAGGGCCACGTCATACGGCGCGAAGGTGCGGGCGATGTTGAGCATGGTGCCGTCGCCGCCGATCACGATCGCGAGGTCGGCCTGCCGCCCAAGTTCTTCGAGACGCAGCACCGGATACTTGCAATCGGGGATATGGCCACCGGTGAGGCGGTCGATCAGCACCTTGACCTTGCGCTGCTCGAGAAACCGCGCAAGTTCGAGCAGGGGCGCGACGATTTCAGGGCTTTTGTATTTGCCGATCAGCGCGACTGTTTTGAATGACATTTTCATGCCGGAATTAAACCATAATTCGCCGCCCAGCGCTTATCAGCAAACGGCAAATGACTCAAGCAGTTACCTCAATTCAGCGGCTTGCGGCCGATCATTCCCTGCGCGCCCGTTTTGTGTAGAATAGGTTCAGAAGATTTTCCTCAGCATCCATATGCCCGACATGTCCGGCGACCTCACCAACATGAATGAACGCGCGCAGATCCTGCTCAAGACGCTGGTTGAGCGCTATATCGCGGACGGCCAGCCCGTGGGCTCGCGTGCCCTGTCCAAGTATTCGGGACTGGACCTGTCGCCCGCCAGCATCCGCAATGTGATGGCCGACCTCGAGGAAATGGGTTTCATCGCGAGCCCGCATACTTCCGCAGGGCGCGTGCCGACCGCGCGCGGCTATCGTTTCTTCGTCGATACCCTGCTCAAGATCAAGCCGCTGGCCACCATCGAAATCAGCCAGCTCGAGGGCCAGTTGCACCCGGACAACACCCAGAAGCTGGTGGCCTCGGCCTCGCACATGCTGTCCGACCTCACACGCTTCGCCGGCGTGGTGATGACGCCGCGGCGCAGTGCCGGCTTTCGTCACATCGAGTTTCTCAGGCTTTCGGAAACCCGCATCCTGCTCATCCTGGTGACACCCGAGGGCGACGTGCAGAACCGCATCATTTTCACCGAGAAGCCGTACACGCCCTCGGAACTGGTCGAGGCCGCCAACATCCTCAACCAGAATTACGCCGGGCTGACTTTCGATGAAATCAGGAAACGCCTGCACGAAGAACTCAAGCAACTGCGCGAAGACATGTCGCGGCTGATGACCGCGGCGCTCGACGCGGGCAGCCAGGCCGCCAGCGAATCCGCCGAGGAAGTGGTGATATCGGGCGAACGCAACCTGCTCGACGTGCAGGACCTTTCGTCCAACATGAGCAACCTGCGCAAGCTGTTCGACCTGTTCGAACGCAAGACCGGCCTGCTGCAGATCCTCGACATCTCCAACCGCGCTCACGGCGTGCAGATATTCATCGGCGGCGAGTCGGGCCTGGTGCCGCTCGACGAGTGCAGCGTGGTCACCGCGCCCTACGAGGTCGACGGGAAGATCGTCGGCACCGTAGGGGTGATCGGCCCCACGCGCATGGCCTATGAGCGGGTGATCCCCATCGTCGACATCACGGCGAAGCTGCTGTCCAGCGCGCTGGCACAGCGCTGACGCGGAGAGGAGAAAGGTGAAAGGCGAGAAGCGGGAAACCGACAAACTCCGGAGCATGCATCCCGGGTTCTCCTCTCTCCTCTCCCCTTTCTCCTCTCGGTAAAAACGGTCGATGTCCCGCTACCAGCCCGAACCGTCCCACACTCACGGCAGCCCGCCGCGCATCGGCATCCTGCTCATCAACCTGGGCACGCCGGAGGCGCCAACCGCGCCCGCGGTGCGCACCTACCTCAAGGAATTTCTGTCCGACCCGCGCGTGGTGGAGATTCCGCGCGCGCTGTGGTGGGTGATTCTCAACGGCTTCGTGCTTACCACGCGCCCCAAGGCTTCCGCCCAGCGCTATGCCCAGGTATGGCTGGGCGAGGGCTCGCCGCTCAAGGTGCATACCGAGCGCCAGGCCAAGCTGCTGCGCGGCTATCTCGGCGAACGCCTGAAATTTCCGCTGGTGGTGGATTACGCCATGCGCTACGGCCAGCCGTCCATTGCCGACAAGCTCGCGCAGCTGAGGGCCCAGAACTGCGATCGCATCCTGCTGCTGCCGCTGTACCCGCAATATTCGGCGAGCACCACCGCGACTGCATTCGACCGTGTGTTCGCCTGCCTGGCGCAGATGCGCAACCAGCCGGCGGTGCGCACGGTCAGGCATTTTCACGATCATCCCGGCTACATCGGGGCGCTGGCGCAGAACATCCGCGACTGCTGGATGAAAAGCGGCCGCCCCGACCGCCTGATCATGAGCTTCCACGGCGTGCCGCGTTTCACACTCGACCGTGGCGACCCTTATCACTGCGAATGTCATAAGACCGGACGGCTGCTGGCCGAGGCGCTGCAGCTCAAGCCCGAGCAGTACCACATCGCTTTCCAGTCGCGTTTCGGGCGCGCCGAGTGGCTCAAGCCCTACACTTCGGAACTGCTTGTGCAGCTGGGCAAACAGAAAATCGGCCGCGTCGATGTCGTATGCCCGGGATTCGTCAGCGACTGCCTGGAAACGCTGGAAGAAATCGCAATCGAAGGCAAGACCACCTTCCTGCAGGCCGGCGGCCGGGAATATCAGTACATTCCCTGCCTCAACGAGCGCGATGACTGGATGCAGGCCCTCACCGACATCACGCTCAAGAACCTGCTGGGCTGGACCGTGGCGCCCGCGCCCGAGGAACTGGAGCAGCAGCGCCTGCGCGCGATGGCAATGGGCGCAAAGCAGTGAGGGGAGTGATGGGCGTTAGGCGAAATTAGATGTAAACCCCGTTTCGCCGCGGCTTTTCTCCTCTCGCCTATCGCCTCTCCCCTTTCGCCTCTCCCTTCTCGCCTCCCAGCACTCCCTCCACCCGCGCCATCAGCGCCTCCTGCTGCGCCGTCGGCAGCCGCGCCAGTTGTCCCCGCCACAGCGGAAACAGATTGCCCTCCTCGCGATATTCGTGCTTGGCGAGCGTGCCCGACAGGATCGCGCAGAATGCGCCGATTTCCCCGGGCTGTGGCGGATCCGCGGCCAAGCACTCCTCGATCACGGCGAGCTGCCCGCGCAATTCGCCATGCTCGCGCAGCATGATCGCAAACGGCGAATCGGGGTCGCCGGCAGCGCCAAACGCCGGCGCCAGCACCACGTCCTCCGCATGCATGTGGCGCCGCAGTGCGCTGGCGAATGCGTGCAGCAGGGGAGCCGCCCCCGATGCATCACCGCGGTTGAGCGATTGCAGCGCACGCACGAACAGAACATCGAGACGCTTGTGATCGCGCGCCATCAACTCGATGACGTCGCGCGGCGCGGCGTCATCGCGATGCCGCACTTCGACCCGCCACTTTCCGTCGGCCTCGACGCAGTCCCAGGCCAGTTTGTGACGCAGCTGCAGATCCAGGCTTTGCATCATCAGCGCTGGCTCCTGCGCCAGCACCAGCAGCACACGCTCGCCGCGCGCAAGGTCCTTGAGCGCGTAAAATGCCGTGCTTTGCACCCGGCTGGCGGATTCCTGGCAGAGGTCGACGGTGCGCAGGCTATCGGGAAACTTGTGGGACATATGACAGGTTGGCAGCTGTGAACTGATTTAAAAAAATATTAAATTAAAACAAATACTTATTATATTCTTCCTGAAGCCTTGAATTCCCCAGAAACATCCCAATATGGCTAGGGTTAATTCAAAAACAGACTCACGAGGATAAGGTAGATGCAGGATACGCCAGAACTCAGCGCTGGAAAGGACGCGCCGCAGCAGGACGCGAGCGCAACGCCCCAGCAGCCTGCGGTGGAAACCGCAGTGGAAACCATGCCCAGCATGGAAGAGCTGCTGAAAAAAGCCGAGCTCGCGGCGCAGGAACACCATGATGCCTGGCTGCGTGCCAAGGCCGAGTCCGACAATATCCGCAAGCGCGCCCAGACCGACGTCGCCAACGCCCACAAATTTGCGGTCGAGAGCTTCGCCACCGAACTGCTGGCGGTCAAGGACAGCCTGGAAGCTGCGCTGGCCATCGACAACGCATCGGCCGAAAGCATGAAAAGTGGCGTCGAACTCACCCTGAAACAGCTCAAGGCGGCGTTCGAGAAATTCAAGCTCGGCGAAATCAATCCTGCCGGCGAAAAATTCGATCCCCATCGTCACCAGGCGATCAGCATGGTCGAGTCGGATGCCGAGCCCAACACGGTGGTACAGGTGCTGCAAAAAGGCTACCTGCTGCACGAACGGGTGATACGCCCGGCGCTGGTCACGGTGGCCAGGGCCAAAGACGCCTGAATGTTGAAAGTGGCGCGATCAGCCCCATATCTGAACCATCGCAATATTTACGGATAAAACGAGGCAAATCATGGCAAAAATCATAGGAATCGACCTGGGAACGACCAACTCATGCGTGGCCGTGATGGAAAACGGCCAGCCCAAGGTCATCGAAAACTCGGAAGGCGCGCGCACCACGCCCTCCATCGTCGCCTACATGGAAGACGGCGAGATCCTCACCGGTGCGCCGGCCAAGCGCCAGGCGGTGACCAACCCCAAGAGCACGCTGTACGCCGTGAAGCGCCTGATCGGCCGCCGCTTCGAGGAAAAAGAAGTGCAGAAGGACATCGATCTGATGCCCTACAGGATCGTCAAGGCCGAAAATGGCGACGCCTGGGTGGAAGTGCGCGGCAAGAAGATCGCGCCGCAGGAAGTTTCAGCCCAGGTGCTGATCAAAATGAAAAAGACCGCCGAGGATTACCTCGGCGAACCGGTCACCGAAGCGGTGATCACGGTGCCCGCCTACTTCAACGATTCGCAGCGCCAGGCCACCAAGGATGCCGGCCGCATCGCGGGCCTCGACGTCAAGCGCATCATCAACGAACCGACTGCGGCCGCGCTCGCCTTCGGCATGGACAAGAAGAAAGGCGACCGCAAGGTCGCGGTCTATGATCTGGGCGGCGGCACTTTCGACATCTCCATCATCGAGATCGCAGAAGTCGAGGGCGAGCACCAGTTCGAGGTGTTGTCCACCAACGGCGACACCTTCCTCGGCGGCGAGGACTTCGACCAGCGCCTGATGGACTACTTGTGCGATGAGTTCAAGAAGGAATCCGGCATTGACCTGCGCAAGGACATGCTCGCGCTGCAGCGCCTGAAGGATGCGGCCGAAAAAGCCAAGATCGAGCTTTCCAGTTCGCAGCAGACCGAGGTCAACCTGCCGTACATCACGGCCGACGCTTCCGGCCCCAAGCATCTGGCGATCAAGATCACCCGCGCCAAGTTCGAATCGCTGGTTGAAGAGCTGGTCGAGCGCACCATCGCGCCCTGCCGCACCGCGATCAAGGACGCCGGCGTCAAGATCACCGACATCGAGGACGTGATCCTCGTCGGCGGACAGACTCGCATGCCCAAGGTGCAGGAAAAGGTGAAAGAGTTCTTCGGCAAGGAACCGCGCAAGGACGTCAACCCCGACGAGGCGGTGGCGGCGGGCGCGGCGATCCAGGCCGGCGTGCTCAAGGGCGACGTCAAGGACGTGCTGCTGCTCGACGTGACACCGCTTTCGCTGGGCATCGAAACGCTGGGCGGCGTGATGACCAAGCTCATCCAGAAAAACACCACCATCCCGACCAAGGCGCAGCAGGTGTTTTCGACTGCCGATGACAACCAGAGTGCGGTCACCATTCACGTGCTGCAGGGCGAGCGCGATGTCGCCTCCGGCAACAAGAGCCTGGGACAGTTCAATCTCTCCGACATTCCGCCGGCGCCGCGCGGCATGCCGCAGATCGAAGTGACTTTCGATATCGACGCCAACGGCATCCTGCACGTGTCGGCCAAGGACAAGGCGACCGGCAAGGAGAACAAGATCAAGATCCAGGCTTCGAGCGGCCTGACCGAGGAAGAGATCAAGCGCATGGTGAGCGACGCCGAGGCGCACGCCGAGGAAGACAAGAAGGCGATGGAGCTTGTCGCCGCGCGCAACCAGTGCGATGCCATGGTGCACTCGGTCAAAAAATCGCTGAAGGATCATGGCGACCAGCTTTCCGCCGACGAAAAGGCCAAGATCGAGGCCGCGCTCAAGGATGCCGAAGAGGCGCTGAAGAAAGACGACAAGGCCGAGATCGAAGCCAAGTCGCAGGCCCTGGCACAGGCTGCGCACAAGCTCGCCGAGAAAATGTACGCACAGGAACAGGCGAAGCAGCAGGCGGCAGGCGGCGAGCAGGCGGCGGGCGAAGCCAAGAAGGACGACGGCAACGTAGTGGACGCCGAGTTCGAGGAAGTGAAGGACAAAAAGTAACTGCGTGAGGAGTAAGGCGTGAGGGGTGAGGGGAAAAATCTCTTCACCCCCTTTGCTTTTCTGCGCCCTGCGCCTCCCGCCTAACGCTTCACGAAAAGCAAATGGCTAAAAAAGACTACTACGAAGTACTCGGCGTAAATAGGGACGCCTCCGACGACGAGCTGAAGAAGGCGTACCGCAAGCTCGCCATGAAATGGCATCCGGACCGCAATCCGGACAATCCCAAGGCCGAGGAGCACTTCAAGGAAGCCAAGGAAGCGTACGAAGTCCTGACCGACGCCAGCAAGCGCGCCGCCTACGATCAGTACGGTCACGCCGGCGTGGACCCCACGGCTGCAGCGGGCGCCGGTGCGGGCTTCGGCAGCTTCTCCGACGCTTTCGGCGACATCTTCGGCGACATCTTCGGCGGTGGCGGCGGGCGCACGCGCTCCAATGTCTACCGCGGCGCCGACCTGCGTTACAACCTCGAAATTTCGCTGGAGGAAGCGGCACGCGGCACCGAAACCCGCATCCGTATCCCGGCGATGGAGGAATGCGCAACCTGCCACGGCAGCGGCGCCAAGCCCGGCACCAGCCCGACCACCTGCACCACCTGCGGCGGCCACGGCCAGGTACGCATGCAGCAGGGCTTTTTCTCGATCCAGCAGACCTGCCCGAAGTGCCACGGCAGCGGCAAGATCGTCGCCTCTCCCTGCGCAACCTGCAACGGTGCCGGCCGCATCAAGCAGCACAAGACGCTGTCGGTGAAAATCCCGGCTGGCGTGGACGAAGGCGACCGCATCCGCCTGTCGGGTGAGGGAGAAGCCGGCGTCAACGGCGGCCCGTCGGGCGACCTCTACGTGGTCATCCACATCAAGCCGCACGCGGTGTTCCAGCGCGACCACAACGATCTGCATTGCGAAATGCCGATCAGCTTCACCATCGCCGCGCTCGGCGGAGAAATCGAAATTCCCACGCTCGATGGCTATGCCAAGATCAAGGTGCCGGCGGAAACCCAGACCGGCAAGGTGTTCCGCCTGCGTGGCAAGGGCATCAAGGGCGTGCGCTCCAGCACCCAGGGTGACCTGATGTGCCACGTCGTGGTGGAAACGCCGGTCAGCCTGACTGCGCGCCAGAAGGAACTGCTGCAGGAATTCGAAGCCATCAACCAGAAGGACTCGGGGCGCCACAATCCCAAGGCCAAATCCTGGATGGACAAGGTCAAGGAATTCTTCGCGGAGTAATCCGCGCCCGCACCTGCAACGCGGTTAAACTGTTTCCTGCACGGCAATTCTGCGGGGGGAGGCTAGCCATGAAGCACATTCTCATCACCGGCGCGGCCGGTCTGATCGGCAATGCGCTGCGCCAGGCGCTGCGCGGCGCCTATCCGCTGTTGCGGCTGACCGACATCCGGCCGCTGGCTGCGGCCAGGCCTGGCGAGGAATGCGTCAGGGCCGACCTCCACGATTTCGCCGCGGTTGCCGCCACCATGCACGGCATCGACTGCGTGGTGCACCTGGGCGGCGTGCCCAGGGAAGGCCCGTGGGAGGTCGTGCTCGATGCCAATATCGCCGGCACCTACAATGTGTTCGAGGCGGCGAGATTGGCCGGCGTCAGGCGCGTGGTGTTCGCCAGTTCCAATCATGTCGTCGGTTTTTACCGCGCGGACAGGATCGTTGGAACCGATGAACCACCGCGGCCCGACAGCCGCTATGCCGTGAGCAAGGTGTTCGGCGAGGCGCTGGGCAGGCTGTATGCAGACAAGCACGGCATGAGCGTGGCGTGCCTGCGCATCGGTTCTTTCCGCGAGCGGCCGCAGGACGTGCGCCAGCTCGCAACCTGGGTCAGCCCGCGCGACATGGCACAACTCGTGCGCTGTGCCATCGACGCGGCGCCATACGACTTCATCGTGCTCTACGGCGTTTCCGCCAACACGCGTTCTCGCTGGGAAAATTCCGCCGCGGCCGGCATCGGCTATCAGCCGCAGGACAACGCCGAAGAATACGCCGCGCAATTGGCGTTGCCGCCGGCGGACGGCGGCGATCCTGCCGTGGTCTTCCATGGCGGCAGTTTCTGCGCCATAGAATTTACAAATAAAATCAGTAGGATTGATTAAACCCCGCGACACCCGATTCGAATGGCGTGATACATTTGCTGAATTCGGTACACGGAGGAACCTGCGGATCACCACGCAGCAGGCAGCCCGCCAGCGATCCAGCCAACGCACAAGAGACGTCATGCTGCTCAAAAAACTCTTTGCATCGATAAAAAAATCTTCCGTAGCCAGCGGAACCAGCATACCCATCGAATACCCTCTCGAAATCGAACAAAAGTTGTACCATGCCCACGGCCGGGCGCCAGTTGAACGGCACCTCGATATCCTGCTTGGCGATTACAAAGTAGGCGGCGAAAAGTTTACCGACCTCTACACACGCTGCCTGCATCAAACCGGCACGGTAACCACGCCGTTCAACGTCTTCCAGCGCTTTCAGACCCGCCTGGACCTGGTCAAATACTTTCTCGCGACGCTGGATGTGCCGGGGGCGCGGGTGGAGTGCGGCGCATACCGGGGCGCGACCGCCCTGCTGCTTTGCCACGCATGGCGCAGCCGCCAGAGCGCTTTCAGGGGAAAGGATTTTCATCTCATAGACAGCTTCAGCGGAACCGGGGCCTCGGTCGAAGAGGACTATATTCCCGTGCGCGGACCTGATGGGGACACGCGCATGGAGCCCTTTTTCCCCACCGGCAAGAGCGACGTTTCGCCGGAGATGGTGCGTAGCCATTTCCGTGACTTCCCGGAAGTCGAGATATCCGCAGGATGGATTCCAGACGTTTTTGCAGCGCTCCCCGAAAAGCAGTGGGCCTTCGTGCACATTGACCTCACCTTATACCAACCAACCTTGGCAGCGCTTAATTACTTTTATCCCCGCTTGAGTCCAGGGGGTGTAATTCTTTGCGCCGGATCAGTATTCTGCCCGGGTATGCAAATCGCATGGGATGAGTTCAGCGCACAGCATGACGCCCCCTACGTTACGCTGGCCAGTCGCGAATATGCGCTGATTAAATAAGCACAAAACCAAACTGGTTCAAGCGTAGTTGCTTCACGCACGGCAAGTGCGAAGGGAAAATTACTGTCGTCCCTTGCCTTCGAACAACTTTGCGGCGCGCGACCGCAGCCCCGCAAGCATGCTTTGTGCCCGAGCCGAGCCCGAGTCAGGCTCGCGTGACTCAGGATAGTAGGGCATCAACCGCTCAACTTTTATTCGGGCTGCCCAAATGGCGCGCTCGATATTGCGTGGAGCGGCCTCTGGGTAAGCAGACATTTCCACCGCGCTGAGTTCGCCAAATCCCTGAAACTCCCCCGCAGGGCTTAATCGCTGCATTCCGCGTGTTGCAGGATCGACGAAATAATTATCGAAAATATGAATGAGGTTAATGCTTGCCCCGTGAGAAGAGCGAAAAGTCACCCTGGCCCCAGGCGCAAATGACGTAGCACCAACAGTGATCATGCTGTGCATTACCATGCGCGTCAGCATGTCGAGTCCGGCAAGCTTGGCGTGATTCGGCTCCATGCCCGGCACCGCAGGCACGCGTCTTTCGAACCGCCACAATACCCGCCCCCAGCGGATGGTAGTCTGCGAATCGCTCAGATCGAGAAAAAACGGATTGATAAGCGCGTCCTCCTCCGCAGAATACCCATGTGCCTCGATCACGAAGCGATCGACCTCGAACTCATCTTCCTCGTAAGCCGAAGCAATCACAGCAGCACTGGACGTAATCATTCTTGCCAGGCTGCCATCTTCCAGCCACCCACGGTTTTTCTGCATGCCCGGATGAAAAATGACAGCGACGTCAAAAGGAGGAACATTCTCTTTCCGCGCGAAGTCGGCAAACGACGAACGCACGCAATGCGCCGCAGCTTCCGGTGCGTAGCGCACAAGAGAGGATCTGAATGCAACATCAAGACTGTCTCCAACTAGAGTAGCCTCAATGCGTACACTTGAACCAAGCAGGACGGGTATAAGCGCATACCACCGCCCCTGATCCGGCGCATCGACGGTTTCCGCTCCTATGACCAGTATGCGCAATTCGTCCTTTTGCGCAAGGTATGGCGCACGATTTGCAATCCACCATGCCAGCGCCACCGGAGCAGCCAATACTGCGGTGGCCGCCTCAAATGACACGTTCTGCGGGAGCATGCACCGGGAGCACCCCTGGAGCTTCCCGAGCAAGCTCTCCCAATTTCCACATTGCAAAATCATATGTGAATTATATCGTTACAGAATAATTCCTACTGACGCTGCCGTGGCAAGCGTTGCCAGCGTGCCGGAAACGATGGCGCGCATGCCCAGTGCGACGATTTCATCGCGCCGCGACGGGGCCATGGTCGCCAGCCCGCCGATCAGGATGCCGAGGCTGCCGAAATTGGCGAACCCGCACAGGGCATAAGTCATGATGATGCGGCTGCGCATGCTCAGTTCGCCGTCGCCCAGCCGCGCCATGTCGAGATAGGCGATGAATTCGTTGAGCACGGTCTTGGTGCCCATCAGTGCGCCGGCGGCATGAGCCTCGCTCCACGGCACGCCTGCCAGCCACACCAGGGGCGCCATCGCCACGCCGAGCATGCGCTGCAACGTGAGCGGCGCGCCACCCACGCCAGGCAGGGCAGACAGCGCCAGATTGACCAGCGTCACCAGCGCTACCAGCACGATCAGCAGCGCGACGATATTCAGCAGCAGCGCAAGCCCGTCGAGCGTGCCCCGCGTCACTGCATCCATGGCGCCGCGCGCCGGCTGCGCGTCAACAACGCTGCCGGCAGTCGGGGGGGCCTGGGGCGGTACCATCAGCGCGGCAATCACGATTGCCGCCGGTGCGCTGATGATGGATGCGGAGAGGATATGCCCCATTGCATCAGGAACCACGTTTGCCAGGAACGTGGCATAAATCACCATCACCGTGCCGGCGACACCGGCCATGCCGCAGGTCATGACCATGAACAGTTCGGCGCGGCTCATCCGCGCAAGATAGGGCCGGATGAACAGCGGCGCCTCGACCATGCCGACAAAAATATTGGCCGCGGTCGACAGCCCCACTGCTCCGCCCACCCCCAGGGTCTTTTCCAGCACGACAGAAATCGATTTCACGATGAACGGCAGCACCCGCCAGTAGAACAGCAGCGCCGACAGCGCGCTCATCACCAGCACCAGAGGCAGCGCGCGAAAGGCGAGCACGAAGCTGGCGCCGGCATGCGATTCGGCGAAGGGCAGCGGCGCGCCGCCCAGATAACCGAAGACGAAGGCGGTACCGGCCTGCGTCGCGCGCTCAAGCGCCAGCAGCGCGTCGTTCAGGGCGAGAAAGAATTGCTTGAGTGGCGGCGTCTTGAGCAGGAGCGCGGCAAGGATGATCTGCAGCAGGACGCCCGAAAACACGATGCGCCAGGGCACAGCGCGGCGATTCTCGGACAGCAGCCAGGCCAGGAACAACAGGCTCAACAATCCGAAAACACTTTGAATCAACGAACCCATGCGCTCCCCTCTGCGCGTCCCGGGAATCGCCGGGTCGCCCTTGGCGACGTTTAACTACGCCGCCACTCCGTGGTGCCGTCCGGTTTGTCTTCGAGCACGATGCCGGCAGCCAGCAATTCCTTGCGGATGCGGTCGGCCTCAGGGAAATTTCTTAATTTTCGCGCGCTGGCACGATCAGAAATAAGCCGCTCAATCCTCTCAGGCGAATATCCGTCATGGAGCCCGGCATCCTGCCCTTTTACCTCATATCGCCCCGGCTCTGCCACCAAAACGTAATTTGCTTTGCCTTGCAAAAACTCTACTGGATCACGCTGCAGCAACCCCAGCATCGCGGCCAGCGACTTGAGCAGCGCGGCATCGGTGTGCGCGCGCGTGCGGTTGACTTCGTTAGCAAGCTCAAACAACACCGCCACCGCTCCCGGCGTGTTGAAATCGTCATCCATCGCCTCGCGGAAGCGCTTGGCATGCGGATTGTTCCAATCGACTTCGCCAGCCACAGCGTCATGTCCTTTGAGCGCAGTATATAGCCGGCTCAGTGCCTGCCGCGCATCGTCGAGGTGCTGGTCGGAGTAGTTGAGCGGGCTCCGATAGTGGGCGCGAATGATGAAGAAGCGCACCACTTCAGGGTCGTACTTGGCGAGTATTTCGCGCACGGTGAAGAAATTGCCGAGTGACTTCGACATTTTTTCATTGTCGACGCGGACGAAGCCGTTGTGCATCCAGTAATTGACGAAAGTATGCTGGTGCGCGCCTTCCGATTGCGCGATTTCGTTCTCATGGTGGGGGAACTGCAGGTCCTGGCCGCCGCCGTGGATATCGAAGTGCTTGCCGAGCAGCGCCCCCGACATCGCCGAGCACTCGATGTGCCAGCCCGGCCGGCCCTTGCCCCACGGCGAGTCCCAGGCCGGTTCGCCCTCCTTGGCGCGCTTCCACAGCACGAAATCCAGCGGGTCCTGCTTGCTGCGGTCGACTTCGACGCGCTCGCCGGCGCGCAGGTCTTCCAGCGACTTGCCGGAGAGCTTGCCGTAACCCGGAAACTTGCGCACCGAATAATTGACGTCGCCATTGCCCGCCTCGTAGGCGAGCCCGCGGTCGCGCAGCACCCCTATCATGTCGAGCATGCCCTGCACGTACTGCGTCGCGCGCGGCTCGAAATCGGGCTTTTCGATGCCCAGCGCGGCGGCATCCTCGTCCATGGCGCGGATGAAGCGCGCGGTCAGCGCTTCCATGGGTTCGCCGTTCTCCTGCGCGCGCCTGATGATCTTGTCGTCGATGTCGGTGATGTTGCGCACGTAGGTGACGCTGAAACCCGACGCGCGCAGCCAGCGCCGCACCACGTCGAAAACAACCATTACCCGCGCATGCCCCAGGTGACAGTAGTCGTACACCGTCATGCCGCAAACGTACATGCGGACGGCGCCGGGCGTCAGGGGTATGAATTCGCGCTTGTCGCGGGCAAGGGTATCGTAGATTTTCAGCATGGCAGGCGTGCCGTTGATGGCCGTCGCAGCGGTTTTGCCGGCCGGGCATGCATGCCGGCCGCAGCCCCGGGCGCGCACTTCACCAACCGGTCACAACAAATGAAAATGGAGTTTATATTGACTGGTGTTCTTGGTAGAATTTCCGGGATTTTGCAATTAACCTTCTGAATTATTTCAGAATAGGCCTCTGGACAAACTCCCGAAAAAACCGGGGAAAGTATAGCATCAATGACTTCCTGCCGCATCGCCGTGCTGGCCGCTTTCCTCCTGACAACCGCCGTCGTCACTACCCTCAGCATCTCCCCCGCATCTGCCCAGAGCGACGGCCCGCAGGAGGCAAGCCAGCTGTACAAGCAGGGCCAGCTCGAGCGCGCGCTCGAGCGGGTCAATGCCTACATAGCGAGCCGCCCGCGCGATGCACGCGGTCGATTCCTCAAGGGCCTGATCCTGACAGATCAGAACAGGCGGGACGAAGCGATCAAGGTGTTTACCGAACTCACGCAGGACTTCCCGGAACTGCCCGAACCCTACAACAACCTTGCGGTGCTTTACGCCGCGCAGGGCCAGTACGACAGGGCTCGCAGCCTGCTGGAAGCCGCAATCAACGCGCACCCGGGCTATGCCACGGCCCATGAGAACCTCGGCGACATCTATGCCAGAATGGCCAGCCAGTCCTATACCAAGGCGCTGCAGCTGGATCGCGGCAACACCACCGCGGGCGCCAAGCTGAATGCGATCAAGGGGCTGTTCCCGGCCGGCGCGGGCACTCCCGCAAAATGACTCACCAGCGGCGGGCGGCAATGCCGCCGCGCCGGATACCAACTTCTCACCAACCATTTTTATTCAACGGCCAATAACTGACCATGCTCAAAATACTCATCTCCGCCCTTGCCCTGCTCTTTTCCCTTAACGTCGCCGCCGCGAATCCGCAGGTTGAACTCAAAACCAACATGGGCAGCATCACCCTGGAACTGTATGCCGACAAGGCGCCACAGTCGGTCGAGAACTTCCTGCAGTACGTGAAGGACGGCCACTACAACGGCACCATTTTCCACCGCGTCATTTCCAGCTTCATGATCCAGGGCGGCGGTTTCACGCCCGACTTCAACCAGAAGAAAACGCGCGGCCCGATCAGGAACGAGGCAGGCAACAGCCTGAAAAACACCCTGGGTACCGTCGCCATGGCGCGCACGCCCGATCCCCACTCGGCGACCGCGCAGTTTTTCATCAACACCGCCGACAATGCTTTCCTGAATTTCACCGCGCCCACCCAGCAGGGCTTCGGCTACGCCGTATTCGGCAAGGTCGTCAAGGGCATGGAAGTGGTGGAAAAAATAGCCCGTGTCGCCACCGCAACCCGCCCGCCGCACAGCGACGTGCCGCTCAAGCCGGTCGTCATCGAGCGCGCGGTCATCATTGAAACCCAAGCCAAACCAGACAAATAAAGGACAACCATGGTCAAGCTGCACACCAATCACGGCGTCATCACCCTTGAACTCGATGCCGCGAAAGCGCCGGATACGGTCGCCAATTTTCTGCAATACGTGAACGATGGCCACTATGCCAACACCGTATTCCACCGCGTCATAGACGGTTTCATGATCCAGGGGGGCGGCTTCGAGCCGGGCCTGAAACAGAAGCCGACGCGCGCACCAGTCAGGAACGAGGCGGCCAACGGCCTCAAGAACGACACCTATACCATCGCCATGGCGCGCACCTCCGACCCCCACTCCGCCTCCGCCCAATTCTTCATCAATGTTTCCGACAACGATTTTCTCAACCACAGCGCGCCCAATGCGCAGGGCTGGGGCTACTGTGTTTTCGGCAAGGTGGTCGAGGGCGTGGAAGTCGTCGACAAGATCAAGAAAGTCAGGACCGGCAACCGCGGCATGCACCAGGACGTGCCGGTAGAGGATGTGGTCATCGAAAAAGCGGAAGCGGTTTGAGCCGAAGGCGGAAGAAGGCCCTGTGCGGCACGGGTCGCACAGGCAGTCACATCTTTCATCCTTCATCCTTCATCCTTCATCCTTGAACAAAAATGCACAGCATTTTTGTTTCCGACCTCCATCTTTGCGCCGACCGGCCGCACATCAACCGGCAGTTCTTCGATTTCATCGCGAACATCGCGCCGCAGGCTGAAGCGCTCTACATTCTCGGCGACCTGTTCGAATACTGGATCGGCGACGATGATCTCGACGAGCCGCTCAATGCGGCGGTGGCGGATGCGCTCGGCACGCTGGCCGCCAGGCACGTGCGTCTGTACCTGATGCAGGGCAATCGCGATGTGCTGATCGGACCGGCGTTCGCGCGGCGCTGCCGGGCTGAACTGATAGCGGAACCCGCCCTGCTCGACTTTTACGGCACGCCCACGCTGCTCATGCACGGCGACACCCTTTGCACTGACGATGCCGACTACCAGAATTTCCGCGCTTACGCGCGCGATCCCGCCAACCAGGCGCGCTTTCTCGCCCAGCCGCTGGCGTCGCGCCGCGAGCAAATGCTTAGCATGCGCGTCGAAAGCGAGCACAGCAAGCAGGCAAAATCCGCAGAGATCATGGATGTTGCGCCAGCCGCGGTGGAAAGCGTGTTGCGCGAGTTCGGTTACCCCCGCCTCATCCATGGCCACACCCATCGCCCCGCGCGCCATGTGCATCAGGTGGATGGTCATGCTTGCGAGCGCTGGGTGCTCAACGACTGGTACCAGTGCGGCGGCTACCTTTCCTGCAGCAGGGACGGTTGCGCAGCCCGCATGTTGCAGCTGAAGCTGTAGCCATTCGGCGACAGCCGCACCACATACTCCGCTTCGCCCTGTAACGCGCGTCCTGCGGGTTACAAACTTTTACACTTTTTAACGCCCGGTGCGCAGATTGGCATGAACAGCTGTGGCATGCTGGGTTCCAACGTACAGCAGTCAACGTTCACCTCATACGGACAGTCGGAGACGCCGCAGACTCAACTGGTCCCAAGGAGAGATCGATGAAAACACTTATCAAATCGGCAGTCATCCAGGGGCTCGCCCTCCTGCTCTCGGCATCGCTGGCCTTTGCCGAGGAGCGGTCGAGATACGAGCAGCCGGAGCTTGACCAGATGCTGGCGCCGGTCGCCCTGTACCCCGATGCGCTGCTGTCGCAGATCCTGATGGCCTCGACCTATCCGCTGGAAGTCGTCCAGGCCGCACGCTGGTCCCGCGCAAACCCCCATCTCAAGGGACAGGACGCGGTGCAGGCGGTTGAAAGCAGGGACTGGGATCCCAGCGTCAAATCGCTGACGGCATTTCCGCAAATCCTTTCCATGATGGACCAGAAGCTCGACTGGACCGAACGGCTGGGCGAAGCGTTCATGGCGCAGCAGGAGCAGGTCATGGACACGGTGCAGCACCTGCGACGCAGGGCCGAAGCAGCCGGCAACCTGCGCTCCGACGATCGCGCGCGCATCATGCGACATGGCGAGGCCATCATCATCGAGCCCGCCGATCCGCATGTCGTCTACGTGCCCTACTACAATCCGGTTGTCGTATACGGTCCATGGTGGTGGCCTGCATATCCGCCGGTATACTGGGCGCCCTGGCCGGGCTACTACAGTGCCCCCGCATTCGTGGGTTTCCACTGGGGCAGCGGCATTACGATTTCGGCAGGATTCTTTTTTGGCACCTTCGACTGGTACCACCGCCACGTCAGGATAGTGCACGTTCACCACTATCACAGCCGCCCGCATATCAGCCGCCACACCACCATCGTCTACGACCGGCCCGGCGTATGGCGGCATGATCCGGGACACCGCCGCGGCATACCTTACCGCCATACCGCGCTGCGCGAGGAATACCGGCACGCGTCGCCGCGCGCCGATGCCCGCCGCGATACCCAGGAGCGCAATGCGGTCCCGGTCGAGCGCCGGGACTCCCGGCAGTTCGATTCGCGCCGCGATGCCGGCAATCCGCGCCGCCAGACCGAACCCGAAGTGCGCCCTGCACCGCGCGTCGAAAGACGCGAGGAGGAACGCGCAAGAGCAGCACCCGGCCGCGAAGAGCGCGAAAATCGAGAACTGCGTCGAGAACTGCGTCGGGAATTGCCTCAGGAACCGCGCCGGGAACTGCGCGAATCGCGCGACACGCAACGCGAGCGCCCGGCGATGCAGGAGAACAACCGGCGCGAATCCCGGCCTGAACCGCGCGCTCAGGGCAACCGTTTTCAGCAGTTGGCAGAGCCGCGGCCGGCGGCCGCGCCGGCAGCACGGCAGGCCCGCCCTGCGGAAGTGCAAAGACCGCAGCCTGCGGCCCAGCACTTCGGGGAACGCGGCCCGCGCTTCAACGGCGGCGAGCCAGCCCGCCGGTCCTCCGCGGGTGACAGCCCGCCACGGGCGCAAGGCAGCGAAGCGAGACGCGCCGGCGGCGACGGGCCACGGCGCCCGTTCACGCCGGCGGCGGGCAGGCAGCCCCAGGGTTAGCCCGGGTCTATTTCATTCCCCGCGCCAGATCCGCCTTGAGATCCTCGATATTCTCAAGGCCCACGGCCACCCGCAGCAAGCCATCGCCCAGCCCGGCCGCAGCGCGCGCCTCAGGCGAGATGCGGCCATGCGTGGTCGATGCGGGATGGGTGATCGTGGTCTTGGTATCGCCAAGGTTGGCGGTGATGGAAATCAGCCGCGTATTGTCGACGATGCGCCATGCCGCCTCCTTGCCGCCCTTGACGTCGAACGACACGATGGCGCCCCCGGATTTCTGCTGGCGCATTGCCAGCTCATGCTGGGGATGCGAAGGCAGCCCGGGATAGTGCACGCGGGCGACTGCCGGCTGCTTTTCCAGCCAGCGCGCAAGCTCCAGCGCGGCGGCCGATTGCGCGGCCATGCGAAGGCCCAGGGTCTCCAGGCCCTTGAGAATGACCCAGGCGTTGAACGGACTCAGGGTCGGGCCGGCAGTGCGCAGAAAACCGAACACGCCTTCGTAGATCACGCTTTTCTTGCCGAGCACCGCGCCGCCCAGCACGCGGCCCTGCCCGTCAAGATACTTGGTCGCCGAATGGATGACGACGTCGGCACCGAGCGCGAGCGGCTGCTGCAGCGCCGGGGAGCAGAAGCAGTTGTCGACCACCAGCAGCGCGCCGGCCTTTTTCGCCGCCGCCGCCAGCGCCGCGATATCGTAGACCTCGGTCAGCGGGTTGGAGGGGGTTTCGACGTAGAACAGGCGCGTGTTCTTCTGCACGGCAGCCTGCCACCCCGCGACATCCGTTCCGGAAACAAACGTGGTCTCCACGCCGAAGCGTTTCATGATATTGCCGAAAAGCTGCACCGTGGCACCGAACACCCCCGCCGAGCACACGATATGATCGCCGGTCTTCAGCAAGCCCATCACGCATGAGGCGATCGCCGCCATGCCGGAGGCGGTCGCCACGCAGCATTCGGCACCCTCGAGCGCGGCCAGCCGCTGCTCGAACACCGTCACCGTGGGGTTGGTGAAGCGCGAGTAAATATTGCCCGGCTCCTGGTTGCCGAAACGCGCCGCAGCCTGCGCTGCCGACTTGAACACGAAGCTCGAGGTCAGGTACATCGCTTCGGAATGCTCGCCGAACTGGCTGCGCTCTATGCCGGCGCGCACCGCCAGGGTATCCAGCCTGTAATTCTCATCCATGATTGTTCTTCCTTGAAAAAACAAAAACCCGTTTTCAGCTCTCGCTAAAAACGGGTTTGCACTCGCTTTAGCCGTATTTATTATGCGCCCGCAAGCTGATTTTCAAATCGGCGCGATTCAAGATTACCCTCCGCCCCCGCCGCTGTCAAACCGGCCGCGGACGGGCGCTGCTGTCAATCCACCAGTTCGAGGCCCAGGTCGAGCTGCGTCGCTGCGGCAGCCTGCTCCGCGCGGATGCCGTCCCGGCGCTGCGCCTCGACGCCATCGAGATATTCCTGCGTCACGTCGCCGGTAATGTAGACGCCGCTGAAGCACGAGGCCTCGAAATTCGTCACCTTCGGGTTGACGCTGCTTACGTCCCTGATCAGGGAATCGAGATCCTGGTAAATCAGCTCGTCGCAGCCGATTTCACGCGCGATTTCAGCGTCGGAGCGGCCGTTGGCAATCAGCTCGTCGCGCGTGGGCATGTCTATGCCGTAAACATTGGGAAACCTCACCGGGGGCGCGGCCGAGGCGAAATACACCTTGCGTGCGCCGGCCTCGCGCGCCATCTGCACGATCTCGCGGCTGGTGGTGCCGCGTACGATGGAGTCGTCGACCAGCATCACGCTCTTGCCCTTGAACTCCATGCCGATCGCGTTCAGCTTCTGGCGCACCGACTTCTTGCGCGTGGCCTGCCCGGGCATGATGAAGGTGCGGCCAATGTAGCGGTTCTTGATGAAACCCTCGCGGTACGGCAGGTCGAGGTACTTCGACAGCTGCATCGCCGCCGGGCGGCTCGAATCGGGGATCGGGATCACCACGTCGATGTCGAGATGACTGTAGTTGCGCCTGATCTTGTCGGCGAGACTCTCGCCCATGCGCAGGCGCGTCTCATAAACCGAAATGCCGTCGATCACCGAATCGGGGCGCGCGAGATAAACGAACTCGAAAAGACAGGGATTGAGCGAAGTGTTCTGGGCGCACTGGCGGCTGAAGAAATTGCCTTCTTCGTCGATGAAGATCGCCTCGCCCGGCGCCACGTCGCGCACCAGCTGGAAACCAAGGGTATCGAGCGCCACGCTCTCCGATGCGACCAGGTATTCATAGCCATGCTCGGTCTCGGTGCGGCCGAATACCAGCGGACGTATGCCGTACGGATCGCGAAAAGCGAGCAGCCCGTAGCCCGCGATCATCGCCACCACGGCGTAGGCGCCCCGGCAGCGCCGGTGCACGCCCGATACCGCGGTGAAAATGGTCGCCGGGTCGAGCTTGTAATTGGTCGCCGCTTCCTGCAGTTCGTGCGCCAGCACGTTGAGCAGCACCTCGGAATCCGAGTTGGTGTTGACGTGGCGCAGGTCGGTGCGGAACAGGTCGTGCTTGAGGCGCTCGGTGTTGGTGAGATTGCCGTTGTGGCCGAGCACGATGCCGAAAGGCGAATTGACATAGAACGGCTGCGATTCGGCCTCCGACCACGCCGAACCCGCAGTCGGGTAGCGGGTGTGGGCGATACCCGAAAAACCCGAGAGCGCGCGCATGTTGCGGGTGCGGAACACGTCGCGCACCATGCCGCCGCCCTTATGCATGTGAAAGGTCGCGCCCTCGGCGGTGACGATTCCCGCGGCGTCCTGGCCACGATGCTGCAATACCAGCAAACCGTCATACAGCAACTGGTTTACCGGATTCTTAGCCACTACACCAAGAATTCCGCACATTGCGCGCCCTTAGTTAGTTGTCAGTATTCAGTTGTAAGAAATATGCTTGGCCAGATCGCCCGGCATCCACGCCTTGATGAACACGGCCAGCGTTTCCAGCGGCTGGCTGAGCACCGCGTTGCGCCACGCCGGTTCCTTCGGCAATCCCGTCAATCCCGCGAGCAACACCAGCACCATCACGATCATCAGGCCGCGCGCCAGGCCAAATATGCCGCCCAGAATCCGGTCCTCGACGCCCAGCCCCGCACTCTTCACCAGCCTGGACACCGCCATCGCCACCAGGCTCATCAGCAACAGGATCACAAAAAACACCGCTGCAAATCCGGCCAGCAGCCGCAGTTCCGCGCTGGGAATTTCCGCCGGCATCAGCAATGCCAGCTTGCCGCCGAACAGCGTTGCCGCTAGGAAGGCGGCAACCCACGCCAGCAGGGCCAACACCTCGCGCACCAGACCGCGGATCACGCTGAGCAGCACCGATAACCCGATCGTGATCAGCACAGCGTAATCAAAAACCGTCATTTAGCGGCGACGTTCCCGTTCAATCCCATGGCCTTCAACTGGTCACGCGCCTTTTCGGCCGCGGCGCGCGTGGCAAAGGGACCGGCCCGCACCCGCGTGACGTCACCCTTCGCGGTCTTGACGATCTCCGTGTACGACTTGATGCCGGCGGCGGATATCTGCTGGCGGATCTGCTTCGCCTTCGCCGCATCGGACAACGCGACCACCTGCACCACGAACTGCCCCTTGCCCTGATCCGCCGCGCCGGCCTTGGCGCTGCCATCCTTGATCACGGCATCCTTGGTGGCGTTGCTTCTGGCACCCGTGTCCTTGCCACTTTCTTTGGCACCACTGTCCGCAGCAGCACCGTCCTTCGCACCATTTTCCTTTGCCGCCGTAACCGCCGCAGGCTTGGCTGCTTCCTTCACCGCTGCCGGCGCACCCGTAACCGGCGGCTGCTGGGGCTTGCTGTCAGCAGCAGGCGCCGGCGGTTTGGCGGGCGCTGATTTGGACGTTGCAGGCGGCGCAACCGGCACCACCTTGGAAGTAAATGTTCCCGAATCGGGGGCGGGAATCTTGATGCTGACATCCTGGCTGATCTGCCGAGGCTCGGAATCGAGCACCATGGGCAGCACCACTGCGGCTATGGTGACCAGCACGATGGCGCCGAGCAGACGCCGCCGTGCGCGTTTCTTGAGTTGCAGTTCTTCGTCGCTGATGGATCGCGCCATGCCGTATCGTTATATTGCAACCACTTGATTATAAACAACAATCATTTCAAGCCTGGAAATCCGCGCTGCATCAGTGCCTGCATTGCCGCGGCCACCGTGAAGAATGATCCGAATATCAGAATTCTATCATTTTGCTTAGCCATATCACAGGCTTGCGCACAGGCCTCGGCAATGCTCGCGCAGGCCGTCACCGGCATTACCACGCCGGCCGCATCCAGATATTGCCGCAGCGCTGCGACATCGGTGCCGCGCGGCCCCGCAATCGGCGCCACCAGCCAATGATCGACATGCGCCTTGAGCGCCCCGACCACCCCGGCAATGTCCTTGTCCCCGAGCATTGCGAACACCGCCAGCGTGCGCGCGCCGCGGTCCGCCGACTCCATGTGCGCCAGATTGCCGGCGAGCGCAGCGGCGGCATGCGGGTTGTGCGCAACGTCGAGGATCACCGCAGGGCGCCCCGGCAGCACCTGGAAACGCCCGGGGTTTTGCGCCAGCAGCAGCCCGGCGCGGATGTCGTTCATGGTCACCGGCAGCCGCTCGCGCAGCGCATCGAGCGCGGCAATGCAGGCGGCGGCATTGGCCGCCTGGTAGGCGCCACGCAGCGCCGGATAGGGCAGGCCGTTTCTTTTGCCGTGCGGCCCCCAGTATTGCCATTGCGTTTTATCGGCGGCATAGCCGAAATCGCGGTTGATGAGCAGCAGTTGCGCGCCGATGTCCGAGGCGTGCTGCGTCAGGGTCTGCGGCGGCTGCGGCTCGGCGCAGATTGCGGGCCGCCCGCCGCGGAATATCCCGGCTTTCTCGTATGCAATCGCCTCCCGCGTATCGCCCAGATACTCGACATGGTCGAGCGCCACGCTCATGACCAGGGCGCAGTCGGCATCGAAGGCATTGACCGCATCCAGCCTGCCGCCCAGCCCGACTTCCAGGATCGCGACATCTACCGCTTCCTGCGCGAACAGCCACAGCGCCGCCAGCGTGCCGAACTCGAAATACGTCAGCGGCGTATCGCCCCTGGTCTGCTCGACTGCGGCGAAAGCCCGCGCCAGCGCAATGTCATCGGCCTCCACGCGCGCGATCCGCACGCGCTCGTTGTAGCGCAGCAGATGCGGCGAGGTGTAGCAGCCGACCTTGTAGCCGGCGTGATGCAAAATGGCCTCCAGCATGGCGCACGCCGAACCCTTGCCGTTGGTGCCGCCCACCGTAATCAGCGGAAACGCAGGATGCAGGCCCAGCGCCTGCCTGACGCGCTGCGTGCGCTCCAATCCCATGTCTATGCTTCGGGGATGGATGCGCTCGATATGCGCCAGCCAGTCGGCCAGCGTCATGGCAACCGGGCTGCGGGTGGCGGGACTGCGGATTTCGGGGCTCAATTTGGCAAGGTCGGCAAACGGCGCGCAACGCGGACCGGCATGCTGCACGCGCGGTACGGATAAACCCGCGGCACGCCGCCGCTCACGCCGCGTGCGGCAGCTTGAGCAAAAGCGTGATCAGGCTGGCCAGCTTGTCGCGCATCTGGCGGCGGTCGACAATCATGTCGATGGCGCCGTGCTGCAGCAGGAATTCCGAGCGCTGGAAACCCTCGGGCAGGGTCTCGCGCACCGTCTGCTCGATCACGCGCGGCCCGGCAAAACCGATCAGCGCGCCCGGCTCGGCAATCACGACATCACCTATCATCGCAAAACTCGCCGATACGCCGCCCATGGTCGGGTCGGTCAGTACCGAGATGAACGGCAGGCGTTCGTCGGCAAGCTGTGTGACCGCTGCGCAGGTCTTGGCCATCTGCATCAGGGACAGCAGCCCTTCCTGCATGCGCGCGCCGCCGGTTGCGGTAAAGCACACGAAAGGCAGCCGCTGATCGAGGCAGACCTGCACCCCGCGCAGGAAACGCTCGCCCACCACGGAACCCATGGACCCGCCCAGAAATTTGAATTCAAACGCAGCCGCTACTACCGGCAGCGTCTTGACGCTGCCCTGCATGACGACCAGCGCGTCCTCCTCCGAGGTTTCGTTGCGCGCTTCCTCGAGGCGGTCGGGGTAGCGCTTGCTGTCCTTGAACTTGAGGCTGTCCACCGGCAGCACCTCGGCACCGATCTCATAGCGCCCCTCCATGTCGAGCAGATAGTCGAGGCGCTCGCGTGCCGAGACGCGGTTATGATGGTTGCACTTGGGGCATACGTAGAGGTTTTTCTCCAGGTCGGTGCGGTACAGCACCGCCTCGCACGAGTCGCATTTGCTCCACAGCCCTTCCGGCACCGCTTTTTTCTGGCTGCCGGCATCGCGCTTGATGCGCGGCGGCAGCAATTTCTGCAGCCAGCTCATGCGGCCACCTTATCCACTGTTGTCGCGACAACCATCTCATCGCTTCGGCGTCCGGCGACCATCGCCCTGCTGTCGATCCCCCTGCGGGGGGCCCTCGCCAGGTGGCTCATGTCGCCACCGTTACCCTGTCAACGGTGTCCATTGCCTGGCGCACGCCTGACATGAAGGCCCTGACGTTGGCGCATACCTGGTCATGCGCCGAACCCTCGATTTCCTGCACCAGGCGGCTGCCGATCACCACCGCATCGGCCACCGCGGCAATGCGCTGCGCGGTTTGCGCATCGCGTATGCCGAACCCGACACCCACCGGCAGAGCGGTAAAGGAACGGATGCGGTCCAGTCGCCGCGTGACATCAGCGAAATCTATGTTCGCCGCGCCGGTCACGCCCTTCAGCGACACGTAGTAAAGATAGCCGCGTCCGAGCTTGGCAACCTGCTGCAGGCGCGCATCGCTGGTGGTCGGCGACAGCAGGAATATCGTGTCGAGCGCCCGGGCATCGAGCATTTCGACCAGCTTGTGCGCTTCTTCCGGCGGGTAGTCGACCACCAGCACGCCGTCAGCGTCGGCCTGCTTCACCGCATCGGCAAAATGCTCTGCACCCATGGCTTCGATGGGATTGGCGTAACCGAAAAGCACGACCGGCGTGGTCCTGTTGGTGCGGCGGAATTCCGCCACATAGCCGATCACGTTCTTCAGCGACACGCCGTGCTTCAAGGCGCGCTCGCTCGAACGCTGGATCACGGGGCCGTCGGCCATCGGGTCGGAAAACGGCACGCCCATTTCTATCACGTCCGCTCCGCCCTCGACCAGCGCATGCATCAGCGGCACGGCCAGCGCAGGATCGGGATCACCGGCGGTGATGAACGGGATGAGCGCTTTCCTGCCCTCTTTTTTGAGCCGTGCGAAGGTGGCTGCGATGCGTGACATCAGCGGTTTCCGAGAAGCGAGAGGCGAGAGGCGTGAAGCGACCAGAAGCAACGTCCACGCCTTGCGGCGGATTTTCTCCTCTCTTCTCTCTCCTCTCTCCTATCCGGTATACACATGTGATTGCGCCTCAAAACTTGATGCCGGATTTTTCGGCCACCGTGTGCATGTCCTTGTCGCCGCGGCCGGAAAGATTGACCAGCAGTATCTGGTCTTTTTTCATGCGCGGCGCCATCTTGGCGGCATAGGCCAGCGCGTGGCTCGATTCGAGGGCCGGGATGATGCCCTCCAGCCGGCACAGGTCATGGAAAGCCTGCAGCGCCTCATCGTCGGTCACCGCCACGTATTCGGCACGGCCGCTGTCCTTGAGCCAGGCATGCTCGGGACCGACCCCCGGATAGTCCAGCCCGGCGGAAATCGAATGCGTCTCGATGATCTGGCCATTCTCGTCCTGCAGCAGGTAAGTGCGGTTGCCATGCAGTACGCCGGCCTTGCCCGCGCACAGGGTCGCAGCGTGCTTGCCGCTCTCCAGTCCATGGCCGGCGGCTTCCACGCCGATCAGACGTACCGACTTCTCGGAAATGTAGGGGTAGAAAATTCCCATCGCGTTGGAGCCACCACCGACGCAGGCGAGGATCGCATCCGGCTGGCGCCCGGTCATCTCCGGCATCTGCTCCCTGGCCTCGCGGCCGATCACCGACTGGAAGTCGCGCACCATCATCGGGTAAGGATGCGGCCCGGCCACGGTGCCGATGATGTAGAAGGTGTTCTCGACATTGGTCACCCAGTCGCGCATCGCTTCGTTGAGGGCGTCCTTGAGCGTCTTCGAGCCGCTTTCGACCGGCACCACGCTCGCCCCCAGCAGCTTCATGCGGAAGACGTTCTGCTCCTGGCGCTTGATGTCCTCCGAACCCATGTACACCACGCACTCCATGCCGTAGCGCGCGGCGATGGTCGCGGTG
>JAESFZ010000044.1_pt1 | contig 254901 bp, 248 predicted proteins | sample 9269561 | NCBI WGS metagenome assembly JAESFZ01 (sample SAMN14515552, study PRJNA621657) | algae metagenome | isolation source: Tildeniella nuda ZEHNDER 1965/U140 and co-occurring heterotrophs from wet... | place: Switzerland: Stansstaad, Zurih | collected 1965-01-01 | reverse complement strand
CCCCGGCCGTGCACGCGGCGGGGCTCGTACTGGCCGCTTCGCGGCCGGTAGACAGCATCGCCGAACACGGCGACAACACCGGCCGGTCTCTGGTCGCGGCTGGATGAAAGCTGGGGGTCAGGTCACGGACGACAGTGAGAGATGTCGGCGAGGCTGCGCTGGGCGCCCTCAACCGCCTCGCGCCTGTGACGCTCGCGCTCATCGCTATGCTCTGTCTGGCGAGGATCATGGTGCACGGCGGAATGGCGAGCGCTTTGGCCGAAAGCGCAGCGCTCGCGGGCGCGGCCTGGCCGTTGTTCGCGCCGGCCGTTGGCGTGCTAGGAACTTTCGTTACCGGATCGGCCACTGCATCGAACATTCTGTTCACCGACTTCCAGGCGTCGGCCGCCGAGCGTCTCAGCCTACCGCTGGTGCCGCTCATTGCGTCTCAGGGTTTCGGTGCAGCGGTCGGCAATATCGTTTGTCCGCACAACATTGTAGCCGGTAGTGCAACGGTGGGCATCGCGGGAAGAGAAGGCGAGGTGTTGCGCATGACCGCTGCCGCATGCGCGGCTTACGCCATTGCGGGGGGCGCGCTGGCGCTCCTCTGGTCAAACTGAAAGCTCATCCTCATGACTGTTTTGCTTTTCAGGCTTCGAGCACCGCTTGCTCTGAGGCGAAGGCTCTGATCGTTGCGAACCTCATCGTGTTGCCGTCAAGAGCCCCCTCAGGTCTAAAGATCACCTTCGATCGGGTGCGCCTACGAGCCGGGCGCGCTGGTTCAGTGCGAGAGCAGAACGGGGAGGCAAGGATTGGCAAGCACTGATCTCGTGGCGCCGCCGAGCACGAACTGGCGCGCCCGAGAGTGGCCGAAAGCTCCCATGACGAGGAGGTCAGCCTCGGCCTCTTGGGCATATTCCAGAAGAACGTTTCCGGCATTCGAGCCGCGCGCATCGACATCACGCGTTTCGCACTCGATGCGGTGCGCGAGCAGGTGCCGGCGCGCGTCCGAGAGCCCGCTGCCAGCCTCCAGCGGTTTTTCTCCTAGTATCGTGACGATGCGGACGAAGCTTGCGGCAGCCAGCAGGGGTAGCGCGTCGGCAAGCGCACGCGCTGCCGGACGGCTGCCGTCCCAGCCTACGACAATTCGATCGAGCCGATGCGAGGCCGCTGACGGCCGGGGAAGGAGCAGGACCGGCCGGCCGGAACTGAAGATCAGCCCTTCTGCGGTTGGGATCAGATCGGCTTGGCCGTAGGCGGGCACGATCGTCAGATCGTAAGTCCTTGCACGCACCGCCAATCCCTGCGGCGCCGCGAGTGGCCCACAGTCGAAGAGGAAAGGCGGGTCACCTTCCGCGGCCCCTCGGAGCGAGGCGAGCTCAGCCAGAAGATCTTTAGCGTGGTGCCGGCTCTTGCTATTCTCTCCGGCGATGATGTTGCTCATCCCGAGCAACTGGTCGGCAAGGGCGTTCGACACATTGGCAATATGCACCTGGCAAACGGCGCCCGACAGTTGCGCGCCGCAACTGTCGGCCAGCTCGGATGCGGCGATTAGTGCCCAGCCAGGTGTTCGTTCGGGATAGCTGTTCAGCTGAAGCAGGATGTCACGGATCGGCATCGCATTCGCCTCGCTATCAGTGGGAAATGAGCGTCGGCACCGCCGGCGCCTTGAGAATGCCTTGCGTCGCACCGCCGAGCACGAAGTCGCGGAGACGAGAGTGTCCGTAGCCCCCCATCACCAATAGATCGGCTCGGCGCTCGAGCGCCTCAGCGTTGATCGCGTCACCGATGTTACGGCTCCCGCGCTCTGCGTGAGCGAACGTCGCTTGGACCCCGCGCCGCGCGAGCGCCGCCAGGACATCGTTCTGGTTGATGCTCGAAGAGAACGCCTTGTCGTCGCCGAAGCTGACCAGCGTAACGTCCTTCGCGCGGTGGAGGATGGGGATTGCTTCAGCTAGCGCGCGCGCGGCAACCCTGCTGAAATCCCAGGCGACCACGACGCGCTCGGCCTGAAAGCTATCGTGATAGTCGGTGGGCACGATGATGACCGGCCTGCCCGACTCGAAGACGAGCGCCTCGGCGACCAGTCGCTCGCTCAACAATCCCACGTCGCAGACCCCGGCGACGACGATATCGACGATCCGGGCACGGTCAGCCGCGATCTCGGGCGTGCTGTGGATGTGCGATCGATCGGTCACGACGAGCGCGTCGATCCCATGCGCGCGCGCTGCCGCCCGCAACGCGCCGGCGACCGCGCCGGCCTGTTGGTTGCGTTCGTGTACCTGCACACGAGCCTCGGCGGCGATCTGACGGCCATAGACGCTCTTGGGCGAGACGACGTCGAGCTCCAGGACCAGAGCTTCCAGGTGCGCCTCGAAGGCGCCGGCAAGGCCGAGGGCGTAGGCGGCTGCGCTGCGGCCGGGATCGCACGTCTCGGCGGCGGCGTGGAGAAGGACGGTCTTGATGGTCATTCTATCCTCGTTTGGATGAGCCTCGGACACTCGAAGCGCCGGGCACTTGATGGGCTCGTCGCAGCAGCGTGGCGTGCGTTAACGCCCGCTCGGTGGCTCCTCGGTTTTGTCGCGCATCGCCGCATCGAGCGTGCTGGTCAGCACCTCCCCGTTCACGGCCTCGCCAAGCCCGTCGGCGAGGGCTTTCTCGTCGATGACCGCCCGGGCTATCGCGAGCTCTTCGGCCGGAAGCACCTCACCGACCGCATCGCTGACCGCCCCGTCGACGGTCGCGCGCGCCAGCGCTTCAAGCGCCTCCGTATCGACGGCCGAACCCATTGTTTCGGCGAGCTTCTGTTCGTCGACGGCGGCCTTCGCCTGCTCGCGCAACTGTTCTGCGTTCTCGACGATGCCGCCGCACGCTCCCAGCGCAAGCGCTGCAGCCGCGACGATGATCACAGCCTTCATGACATGTCTCCGTCCAGGGCGGCTGAAAGCCGCGCTTCATGCCGGCGATCAAGCCCGGGGCCGATCACCATTGGTCGCTCGGTCAGGCGTTTGCCGGTACCGGGAGCATCAACCGGGCGATGAGCCGCTTGGCCTTGGCCTTCAGGCCAAGGAGATGGGCGAGCTCCTCGCCGCGGGCCGGCGCCGGTCGCTGCCGTGCGGAGCGCAGCCGGTGGTCGATACGCTGATATGCTTCGAGCAGGCGGAAAAGTCGGGGGTGCACGTCAATCTCCTCTTCAAGACCGGTTGGTCATCGGAAGATCCGCGCATCAAGGATTTGGCGTTCGCCTGGGCCACGAGAGCATCGGATCGTCCGATGCGGTCCGACATCACGAGCGATGCTCGTCAGAGGGGCCCGGGCCGCACTCAATTTATGGGGAGCGAGGAGCGGTCCGTCAAGGGGGCTGCGCGGCGGTTGTCCGTACCCGCCCTGCGGAGTGCAAATCTTCAGATCGCCGGGGTGTCAGCATGTCGGGTGGTGAAATCCGCCTTGAACAGTGGTGGCCGCATATTGAAGAAAACCACCGCCTCCCCCTTGAACCTTTCGGAGGCGCACCAATCTCTCGAAGGTGCGGCCCGGGCCCCTCTGACGATTTCCCTTCAGGATATCGTGATGTCGGACCGCATCGAGTGCGCTCGATGCTTCGGGTCCGATCAACGTCACCAGATCGCCATCCGCTGAGAGCGCCCTCGTGAGGAAACTCGCAACGAGGAGTGCCTGCATGCCTGATCATTCCATCCTTCGACTACGCCTCGTCCATGACCGCCTCGCGCGCGCGGTCGAGCGGGAGCAAGTGCTTCGTGTTCCCGATCGATTTCGCATCCAACGGCTCAAGAAGCTGAAGTTGGCGGTGAAAGACCGCCTCACCCGCACGAGCGCGCCGCGTCTCATTCCCGCCTGAGGGCGCGCTCCGCCGGCCGGGTCTCGCTCCCCTCCGCGGGATCCGGCCGGCACCCACTACTTGTGAAATGAGGTTCGCCATGCGGGTACCGATTCCTGGGGGTAGCGCTCGCCGCCACACGCCGGTTTTGCGGCTACCGTCCGGCCTAAATGCCATTCGGCCCGGCCACGCCGCCGCCCTCGACAGTCAAGTCATGGCGTTGGCCTGATGGAGTTCTTTACGGACCTCTGGCTCGGCACGCCGATCTGGTTCTGGCTGGCGTTCCTCACGCTCGTCGTCGCGCTGACCGCGTTCGACCTCGGCGTCCTCCACAAGGAGGATCGCGAGATGGGCATCGCCGAGAGCCTCAAGCTCTCCGCCTTCTACATCGGCATCGCGCTGCTGTTCGGCCTGTGGGTCTGGCACGCCAAGGGCGCCGACCTCGGCCTCAAATATTACACCGGCTTCTCCATCGAAAAGGCGCTGTCGATCGACAATGTCTTCGTGATCAGCCTGATCTTCACCTATTTCGCCATTCCGCGGATGTACCAGTATCGGGCGCTGCTGTGGGGCATCGTCGCGGTGATCGTGCTGCGCGGCGTCATGATTGGAGTCGGCGCCGCCGTCGTCCAGCAATATTATTGGGTGCTCTACATCTTCGCTGCGTTCCTGGTGGCGACGGGCGTCAAGATGCTGTTCGCCGGCGACCAGCCGATGGACGTGGCGGGCAACCCGGCGGTGAAGTTCATTTCGCGCCACATGCGGGTGACGCCCGGGTTGCACGGGCAGAAATTCTTCGTCCGCGTGCCCGACGCGCGCAGCGGCCGGCTGGTGCTGGCGGCGACGCCGCTGTTCCTGGCGCTGGTGGTGATCAACCTCGCCGACCTGGTGTTCGCGGTCGATTCGGTGCCGGCGATCTTCGCGATCACCACCGACACCTTCGTGGTCTACAGCTCGAACATCATGGCGATCCTCGGCCTGCGCGCGCTCTATTTCGCGCTCGCGGCGATGGTGCACCGCTTCCACTATCTCAAATATGCGCTGGCGCTGGTGCTGATCTTCATCGGCGCGAAGATCTTCGTCGCCGACTTTTTGATGGGCGGCGCGAAATTCCCGCCGCTGCTCAGCCTTGGCGTGACGCTCGGGCTGATCGCGGGCGGTATCGCCTACTCGCTGTGGAAGACGCGGGGCGGCATAGCGGAGGACGGACCCGAACCTGCAGGTTGAGCAATAGTGAAGCCCCGAGAAGCTCAGCTGCAATCAACTTCAATATGAGGGAGTCCATTGTCTCGGCCAGTGACAGCGGCGTTCAACGTGCCGCTCGCCCTTCGGAAAAACACAGGAACGCAACTAATGCGACGCGCGATTGGTCTTCTCGTATTCGCGGCGCCCGCCGCGGTCGCGCTGCCCGCCCGGGCGCCCGACAATAAGTTCAAGCTCTGGCTGAACCCTAGCGCGAGCGCCGGGCTCGACGCCCGCACTTCGGTCGAACTTGAAACGGCGCAGCGCTTCCGCAACTCGCCCGCCGAAGACACCTACGCCCGCCTTTGGCTTCACCGCGAGGTCGCGCGCGACGTCGAACTCAATGCCGGCGCTGAGCGACGCTTCGGGGGGCGGACGACGATAGCATTCCTCGGCGCCGGGCGCCGGCTGGGCGGGGTCGAGGTCAGCCTCGGCTACCCGCGCCAGCAGGCCGTCCGCGACGGCGCGCCGGACGGGATCGGCCACGCGCCATTCGTCGGCTTGGAATTTGCGCTGTGATCCGGCTCGTGGGCCGGACGATGCTGATGCTCGATAGACGACCGTGACCGGCGGCTTCGAGGCGCTTCTGTCGCCGGTAATCCTGTTCTTCGCGCTCGGCGCGGCGGCTGCCTTCGCGCGGTCGGACCTTTCGATCCCTGAGGCGATCGCCAAGGGAATGTCGCTCTACCTGATGGCGGCGATTGGCCTGAAGGGCGGCGTCCAGGTGGCGGAGAGCGGCTTCACGCCCGACATGCTCGCCGCCGCGCTTGCCGGCCTCGCGCTGAGCTTCCTCATCCCGCTCCCTGCCTTCTTCGCCCTGCGCCGCTTCGGTCGGCTGGACGCGATGAACGCCGCTGCCGTCGCTGCACACTATGGCTCGGTCAGCGTCGTCACCTTCGTGACCGGTGCCGAGGTACTGACGAGCGGCGGTTTGCCGCCGGCCGGCTATATGGTGGCCGTATTGGCGCTCATGGAGACGCCGGCGATCGTCGTCGGCCTGTGGCTCGCCCGGCGAAGCGCCGGCGCGAGCGCGCAGCCTAAGGGTGACTTGCTCCACGAGACGCTACTGAACGGCTCGGTGGTGCTGCTCGTCGGCAGCTTCCTCATCGGCCTTGTTGCCGGCAAAGACGGCTTCGCCCCCATCGCGCCGGTGTTCGAAGCGGCTTTTCGCGGGGTCCTTTGCCTGTTCCTGCTCGACATGGGCCTAATCGCCGCTCGGCGCCTGCGTGAAGCCCGTGCGCTCACCGCGCGGCTCGCCGGGCTGGCTCTGCTCTTTCCGGTGATCAACGGCACGCTGGGTGTCGCGGTCGCCAGCCTGATCGGCCTTGACGCCGGGTCGGCCGCCGCGCTCGGCATCCTCGCTGCCAGCGCTTCTTACATCGCCGTCCCCGCCGCGATGCGACTAGCGCTGCCGCAGGCCGACCCGGGCCTCTACCTCGCCATGTCGCTCGCCGTGACCTTCCCCTTTAATATCACGGTCGGCATACCCTTGTTCACCTTCCTCGCGACGCGGATGACCTGAGCCATGACGAGCACCGTCGAACGCCGAAAGATCGAGATCCTCGTCGACGCGCCGCTCGTCCGCCGCATCCTAGCAGCCGCCGAGGCCGTCGGGGTCACCGGCTACACACTGCTCCCGACCCTCGGCGGCGGGGGCGAGGGTGGCCGCTGGTCGGACGACCAGCTTACCGGGGCGCAAGCCAAGGTGCTGTTCGTTACCATCACCAACGACGACAGGGCGGCGGCGCTCACTGACGCGCTGGCGCCGCTTCTTGAGAGCCACGGCCTCATCCTTGTGTCGGGCGTCGTCGACGTCGTGCGCGGCGCGAAGTTCTAAACACCTTCCGCAGTTCGGCCACGATCGCGGCAAATGGCCGGCTTCGGGAGACCCGAACACGCGATTGAATGTCTGGAACGCCGGCGCGAAGCAGACGCCCTGCATGTTAAATAGTGCAGCGATAACCGGGCCGTGCGATCGCAACACTGTCGCCTGGCGCAAACGAAGATAGCAAAGCGAGCTGGAGCGCTGCATTGGCGCCTGAAGTTATAATGATTTGCTCAGGATCGACTGCAATTTGATGTTCATACGCATCAGCGAGCGATGCGATGCCGTAGAGGAGCAACGCCGCGGGCATCCGTGTAGCGTGCTGGCTCGGCCGCTATCCGTGACGCAATGCGTTGCCAACGCAGGATCGAGCCCACGGCTCGGCCTCCCAAGTCCATCCGAAAGATCGGCGATGGCACCCGTCAGCAACGAGATATACCTTGAGTGGGGTAAGCGCTACGTCACCTCTCTACTAAGCCTATCGCAACTGACACCGGGCAATGATCGCTCGGATGCTGACCTTCGGGAACGCCGTAGGTGAACTCGGCAAACGAACCCGGAGTTGCTTGCTTTGAAGCTCGTGCATCGAGCGCTATGTGATCGATGAACTCGCTGTACCTAGTCTTGCAAGTTGCGCCCTGTTTGCGGGCCGCCAGCGTGAGGTCAGCGTTCGCCGGTTTGGCGTCGTCAATCTCGGTCCAAAAGGCGTCACCGCGTGATGCAACTCGTCTGTTCCAATCGCCGAGCACGGCAAATGGCGCTGCCTCTTCGGCGCGTGCATCAATCCAGCGCTCAAGCACAGGCAGCTGAGCGAACAGCACGTCGCAATCGCGGTCCGTAGGCGCCCTACCAGAGTTGCAGCCCGACTTTAGGTGTATCGACAACAACCGCAGCGGCTTGTCTCCGTTCACCGTGACGTCAACTCCCCAGCGCAGCCCATCATTGCCTAGCCCTAGCTCGCGCAGGTCGGCGTTCCGCTCGAAGGCGACGCCGTTTCGGATCGCGAAGCCGACCTTTTGCGCCCGGAGAATCTGGCCTGGCAGCCCACGGCAACCTCCTTGTGAACCAACACTCCGGTCCTCGATTACAACGGTCCAGGCATTGCGCGGAAACACGCGCTCAGCTGCGGCCGCGCTCTCGACCTCCTGAAATGCAATGACGTCGGCACGGAGCTCAGTCGCGTAGCGGCGCATGGTGGCATAATCGTCCTCGGTACGGGGACGACACCCCTCGCCATCTCGTTCGGCGAGATGCTCCATGTTCCAGGTAGCAATGCGCAGCGATCGATCGGTGCCGCGCTGGGGAGTGCTTGGCACTTCAATGCAGGCAGCCAGGGCAAACAGCACGGCAAGAACGGTCATCTTCATGCCCGACTAATGCGCAGCCGCGGCGAGGGATTCAACTTCGGATGCCCGCGGTGGCCGGGCGGCTCCCGATCCCACTACTGGAACAATAGCGGGAGGTGATCGGAGCGGCATCGCTCGAGGACTGTAAGCCAATGCGCTGTGCAACTAGCTAGTGGACTGGCTGGAGCAGGTTCGGGCGACCAAACTCGACCAGTCGACCTTTGGACTGCTTTATCCAGGCTCGCCAAAAGGCCTCGAGAGAAGCGAGCTCAGCTTCGCCGCGATAACCGTCACCAGGAAGGGATGCCGCGCCGATGACAAAGACGCGCGCATTCTCGAAATTGCCGACTAGACCACCATCTTTCGCCTTGTCCAACTCGACTTTTGGATCAAGCTTCTTCAGCGTCTTCTTGCTGTAAAAGCTGGTTGTGCTCGAATGCTCCAGCATATCAGATACGATGAGGACGATGCGGTCTTTCGCTCGCGACCCGGCGGCGCGGGCCGACAGCTGCTTCAAGCTCGCAAGGACATCAGATTTCGCGAGATCGTTCGACGCTCCGGCTAGAGCGGCACCTACTGCTTTCACGGCTTTCCGCTTGCCGAAACCGCCCTGCTGCGCGAGGCACGCATCAAGCTTTTTCAGCTTCGGAACGGACAGCTCTCCGCGCTGCTGAGACGGCACGGGAAGCTCGACCATTCCTGACGACTGGACTGTCGTGAACCGACCCTGTGAGAATGCCGAAAAACTCGCAACGGTAAATGCCGTCCCCGGGGTGATAAGCTGACCTACCTGCTCGAGCACATTTGCTTTGAGAGCAGGATCGAGCGGTGTTGTCTGGTCAACGAAGACCAGCACCTCGCGCTGTGGCTTCGCCGGCACGAGTCCGACATCGATTGCAGCGTAGCAGCTAGGGACCTCATTCTCGGCTGCTGCTCCGTATGATGCCGAGCCCAAAGCGACCAGAAGGGCGGCGGCGGCGCTCCTCAGCATCAGAGATGCCCCGCGAAGCGCTTACGAAGATCATCGTGACGCTCCGCACGCCGCGCTTCCAATCGGATCATGACAGCGTCCTGCGCTTCCGCGTCGAGCTGGTCCAATATCTCCAGTTTCGCAGTTTCGGTTGGCGCACGTTCGAATGCGTCCGCTGCTCGCTCGACCTGTTCGCTCGAGCCCGTCACCAGCGTCGGCCGACCGCGGCCACCGCCGCCGGGTGGTGATGGTGTCGGCGTAGGCTCGGCTGGGGCTGACATTCCCTGCGGCGGCTCGTGCAGGTGGCGCGACCCGCGGCCTCTCTCCTCGCGGATGAAATCCAGGAACGTCTTCTGGAAATCGAGTGGTCCCGGTGCCCCCGCTTCCAGCAGCTGATGCAGCTTGTTAAGGCGGAGGTTCGCAACGTCGATCCGGTGCTGCATCGACGACCAGTAGGTTGCATAGTCGGCCGACCCTCCGGTCGCCTTGTATGCATCGGCGCTCTGCAGACCGACAAACCCGTACATATAGCCAACGCGCATGCCGACGAACTGAGTCACCAGGAAGATGACGCCAAGCAGAGCGAAGCCGGCGATCGCTGCGTTGTGCCGAGCTTCGGCACCTGCGTCTTGTGCGCCTACAGGCGTCGGTGCGGCTGCCCCTTCATCAGCCTCGGCGAAGATCGAAGCGGCTGGCGCTGCTTCCTCGGCTTCGATGCTGTTAAGTGTTTCGATGCGCAGTATCGTCGAGCCGACAGCTACGATCATGATGAAGGCCAAAGCGATCCAGAGCCAGCTCAGGCTTCCACGATCACCGGGACGCGTTGTGATACGGTTCGCGCATTGAATGTGAGCCGGCTCATGATCGTCGATCGACTGAAGCTCATTCAGCTTAACGACGCGCGTGCTGAACGACTTCACCCCATCGACCTGGTGACGCTTGAAAATGTCGCGAAGGAGATTGGTTCGATACAGCTGGTGGCCGGCGGCATGTGTCACCCAGAGGAGGACAACTGCGAGCACCGTCACGATGCCAATCATCAGGATCGTGCGGACGTTCTCGGAGCCCTCGAGCGACATGAATGAACCGAGCAGATACGAGAAGCCCAGGCCCTCTGCCACGATAAGCACGGTGAGCACGGCGAGCACCCACATCGGCATGGGCTTGCGGCCATGGTCATACGTCTTCCGGAGGTATTCGCTGTGGTTGTTGAAGTCGTCCTGCGAGAGGCAGGCAATGTGCTTTGCGTAATCACGGCACAAAGTGTTCTCAACGTTGAGCCAACCATTGTGAGATTTGGCGTAGTCGTGGGAGAACCGCCGAAGCTTGCCGACGAAAGGGAACGTGTAGCTGAGGTCTGTCAACCAGAACATCTTGTTCCGGTTTGCATAAAGTCCAGCCAGTATTAATCCTCCCAGAACGGACCAAAAAACAGGTCCGGCTCGGAGGAAAAGATCCTCAATGCCCATATCGTTTGCCCCTCAGCGACAGGCTTACCCTCAGATGCCTGCTTCTTACTCTCCGTCACTGCGGTTGAGAGCTAACGACATGTTAGCAAAAGAGTCGAGTCTGCCTCGGCAAGGCGTGCGCGACTCGGCAGGATTTGCAGGAATTTAGTGCTTCACATGAGCGAACTTCAGTCGACTACGGTAGTAATCGGGGCGGGCTGTCATCTCTTCTAGAATACCCGCCTTCGTGCTTTTGTATTTTCGCCATCACTAAAGTCGCGGTCATCGCTTGGGGTAGGTATGACGAGGCTCATCGCGGCGCTCGCGCTGTTTGGCACGCTCGCAATCGGCCCGGCGGTCACCGGAAGCTGCAGCGCGCCGGCTTGGGCCGCCGGAGCATGCTGCAAGGTCTGCAAAAAGGGAAAGGCCTGCGGCGACAGCTGCATTTCAGTCGACAAGATTTGCCATGCGGGCGTCGGCTGCGCGTGTGACGGCTAGCCCATCGAAGGCGCAGTCACGCGAGGGTTCGCGGGCAAACCAGGGGGGGAAGATAAATGGCGGCAAACTCAAGCTTGAGGACAGCGGGCATCTTTGGATGCGTGGCTGCGCTGCTCATCCTTAGCCAATGCGCACCCACACCGGCTGAGGTGCGTCTGGCCGGGGTCGCTGACCCAACACCTTCGGACAGTGCAACCGAGATCGCGCCCCCGCCCCCGGCGTACCGCTACGCCTATGTGAGCGCTGAAGTGCTCAACTGTCGCCTGGGTCCATCGACCGGCGATAACGTTGTCGCCAAACTCACTCGTGGGAGCGGCGTCACCGTCCACAAGACAAATGCAACGTGGTCTCAGGTGAGGACCGCTGTTGGCGTAGAATGCTGGGTGGCAGAAGCGTATTTGGTCAGTGACTTACAATCAGCGATGGCTGCGGCAACGCCAATCCCGCGCGCTAGGTCACGTTCCAACGACACGGCGAACGGGTACGAAAGTGGCGGCTCCGGCCGCCGAAGCTCTGCAGGCCGCGCCCGTTCGAGCAGCGGCTCGGGCAGTCGAACAAGGAACTATAGCTACGGTGGGAGTTGTCCTTGCTCCGGCTCGCAGGTGTGCATCGGCCCGAGGGGCGGTCGCTATTGCATCACTTCGGGCGGTAACAAGCGCTACGGAGTATAAGCAGTCCGATCGGATCGTATGTAAAGGAGCCGGGTGTCGGATTTCGCAAGCGTGTCGGTGCCAATACCAAATTATTGACCGCGATCCGGCATCGCACTTGGAGCGTAGCCCGCCCATTTCCATGTCGCAGGATCGGGGCGCCGTATGCACACGAACTGGCCTAGGCATTCGCAGCACTGCAAATCAGCCTAGCGCACTGCGTGCAAAGTGTTGCTGGCTTCAAGAAAGCGAGATCAATCGGCCGCTGGCGAGCTTGCCGCCAAGGTGGCGGCGTGCGGATCGGCGGCGCAGTGGATGCGGGAGCAAATTGCCGGCACGTAGGCCAGCTGACGTGGGGCCAGGGGCCAGGCGCCCCGTTCGGAACATCCGGCAGAGCGCGTCCGCTTAGCCTGCCTCTCTCGAGAAAGGAGCGTCAAATGCCGGCACGTAGATGCCAATGGTGAAAGTCAGGCTTTCAGGAATCCGATCGCTACGGTCGGTGTATCGCACGATGCTTCGCCGCTGACGTTAACTTGTCTTGCGGGATGATCGCCGATGGCTTCGCCGTCGAACGCTACGGCAAACTGCAATGCTAAAGCCCGTTGGTCGTCTAGGCACTCAACATCGCGCCAAGGCCGAGCGCAACGCAGTCCAGCGGCCGCTCTGCGACTGTTGCTAATAGGCCGGTCTCTCTCGTGATGCCGCGGGCGATGACGGCGGTCATGGCGTTCCCGCCCGTCAGCACGATCCCATTGTTCAAAATGTCATCGCATAGATCTGGCGGTGTCACCGCCAAGGCGGACCGAACGGCGGTCAGTATGGGCCTAACGCTATCGGCGAGGACCTCCACCAGCTCATTGATAGGAAGCTCGCGGCGGCCAGGCAGGTGGTCCGTTCGATCGAGCCCCTTTATCTCAATCACGCCCTCGAGGTCTTCGCCGACGTCTAGCGCTGCAATCTGCAGCTTCAATTTTTCAGCAGACGAAGGGCCTATCGCGAAGCGGTGCCGCCGGTGAAGATGATCTATGAGCGCAGCATCCAAGGTCTCGCCACCAATACGTACTGTCCGCGTGACCCTCAGATTTCCGAGGACGGTGACGGCAACTTCCGTGGTGCTGCTTCCGCAATCGACGATCATCGAGCCGACAGGTTCGCCAATCGGCAGTCCGGCACCAAGTGCGGCTGCCAGCGGCTCTTCGATCAGCGTTATGGCGCCAGCGCCGGCATCTCGAGCGACGGCTTTGAAAGCTTCGCGCTCGGCCGCCGTCGCATCAGACGGAATGCCAACCGCAATGCGCGGGCGACGGAAGCCGAATGATTTTGACGCTCTCTGGATCGCGTAGCGTATCAGCTCGCGACCGGTGACGATGTCGGTAAGCACGCCATGACGAAGCGGCTGCGCCACGGCCACATTGGACGGGACACGCCCGAGCATCGCATGTGCTTCATGACCCGCCGCAAGGAACTGTGATTTCGTACCGTCAGAACGAAAGCTGCATAGCGACGGCTGATTGAAGACAATGCCCCGGCCAGCGACAAACACGAGTGTGTTCGCGGTTCCAAAATCGATAGCCAGGTCTGCCGCACGAAGGCGGCTAAGAGAGCTTCCGCGAGTGAACAGACCTGCCCCCGTTCGACTTTATTGCTACTTGCACCGGATGACCGACAATCATCCTTGAGCGACCTGCTACAAACAACTCTCGTCGCCGCTCCTACCCGTCATGAACGCAGGCACGCATTCGAGCAACCCGCTACTAACGGACGCTTATTCCTTAACCGCTGCCTGATCGAGGTGAGCTGAAACTACCGAATGCCACGGGTCAAACGGGGAATGCCGCTCGAGGACTGGCTGACCAACGGGGATGAGCATCCGAAATGCCGACCGCTTCGGAAAATGCGTCCGGATCGACAGCCGTTCTTGCCACCACCGCGATCGAGCAGTCGACGAAGCCCGGCAGTGGCGCAAGTACCTGCGCTTTCAACTGGTCAAGCTGAACCGGGTAGTCCTGCTTTATCTCAAGAAGGTAGTCATCAGAGCCCGCCAGACGATGCGCTGACACAACCTCGGCCACGTCCTGAACGGCTGCCTCGAATAAGCTGAATTGGCCCGCAGTGCGAGGACGCACGATCACCTTCGCAAACAAGGTCACCTTCTGCTGTCCGCCATGACTCCGCGCGAATTCGCTATAGCCCCTGCGCTGGAATAGAGGCCAGAGCGCAGCGCGAACCGCAGCGGCCATCTTCTCTACCACCTTGCCCAACATCTTTTGCATCGCTCGAACCTCCCGCAGTCGACGCTAGCGCGTCGCCGGCTGTTCAACTTTCACCACAGTGAGTTTGCGTTCATGGCCGTCGCGCGCGGGCCAGGAGATCGACTGCCCCTCCGCGAGCCCAATGAGCCCGGCTGCCGCCGGCGTAAGGATCGAAATCCGGCCGCCGGTGATGTCGGCGTCGTTGGGATAAACGAGCTGAATGCTACGCGTCTGTCCGCTCGCTTCGTCGAGATACTCGACCTGCGCATACATGGTGACGACATCGCGCGGGAGCGATGACGCGCTGTGGATCTGGGCGCGATCGATCTCTTCAAGCAAGAGCTTGGACACCTCTGGTGTAATCGATGCGGCCTTCACGGCCAGATCTTCGAGACGCTCAGCCTCGCTATCAATCAGTCGGATCCGAGGGCGAGTTGAGCTCGTTCGCTTGGGAGCAGGTGCAGTCATGTCAAAATCCTTTGAAGTGTTCGGCGCGGGAGCGGCGCTGCCTAGCGGCTCCCGAAAATGTCGGGCGGAATGACCTTCATGACACTGATGCGGGCGCGCGATCCGGGCCGGACGCTGAACTCCATCGTCATGCCTTCCGCCAAGCCGATGAGCCCTGCCCCAACCGAGGTAAGGATCGAGAGGCGCCGCGCATCGATATCCGCGTCCTGCGGGTAAACGAGCTTCATCCGGCGAACATGATCCAGATCATCATGCCGATACTCGACCACTGCGTTCATGCAGACGACGTTAGCCGGCAGCTCCCCGAACGGGACTGTGATCGCCCGCTCCAATTCGTCGGCGAGAAGTTCGGCGATAACGGGCCTTGCCGTCCTCGCCGACAAAGCAAGCCGACTAAGCTCGCGGTGCTCGTCCTCTGCGATCAAGATATGCGGCCGCTGGTCTATCGGCCGCTCCTGGAACTTCAAATTGGGTGTCGCTTGGGGATTCCAGCCCTCGACAAACGTTGGATACCGCATTCTTTTGCCCCCCACGCTACGATGCTGGTGACGGCGACGCCCCGCCGGAAGATCTTGCCAGCGAGTCGGAAAGCGGCTTCGAAACGTGACGGACGTTCGCTGCAGCGCGCTCTACGTCCCTGAGTCGCCGATACGACGCGTTCTCAAGCGGGACAAAATCACGCTCCGAAGAATAGAAGCGGAAATCGCCACCGCTTCGTACCGCGATCCCGACGACCTTCCGCCCAACTTCAATGACAAATGACTCGGTCATAACAATCTCAATTTTTCGATCCCGCCTCCGCTCTCGCTGCCTTGCGCCCTCTTACGTTACGCCGCTGAAGGTGGCGTATCCGGCTCGACGACACGCGGCTCCGGCGGCGAGGGAAACCTAATGACAGTTGTATCGAGTGGGGCTTCCGCATCGTTTGCAGCCAGCCCTGGTTGCGCATGCCCACCATCAGCGATCATGCGGCGACCGCCACCGCGATGGCGATTGCCGCAAGAATGACGCCGGATATGCAAAGCCGCGCCCAGACGTGATGCGGATAGTCGCGGTGAAGGTTTTGCAGTCGCTTCTCGAGCGCGGGGTCATTGAGAACGGCGAGCAGGTCAGCAGCGCGAGCGTTTCCGTACCATTGCCAAAGCGCGTTGCGCTCATCGCTGGTCACGTCTGGGTATCGCTCGAGCGCCCAGCGCACGTCCGCATACCGCGGCGTCATCGCAAACTCCTATTAATCAGACACACGACCAACCGTGATCGCGCCACTGATAATAGGTGTCGCCGCAGACAACCGTTACTATAGGAAAGCTATGCCTCGGCTATGTGAAGTGTTTCGTACCCGCCCAACTTTGTTGCGCTTCGTCAGTCAGGCTCGGCCATTCGATACCCGATACCTGGCTCGGTCAGAATAAAGCGGGGCGCCGCCGGATCCTCTTCGATCTTCTGTCTCAACTGGCCGATGTAAACGCGCAAATATTGAGGGTCAGTCCGATCGCTTCCCCACCCTGCTATCATTAGCCTCTTATGAGTGATGACCTGCCCGGCGCTTCGAGCGAGGGCCGCCAACAGCTTGAATTCCTTTGGCGACACGTCGATGCGCTGCCCCATCAGGGTGATAAGCCTGCGCGTGAGGTCGATCTTGAGATCGCCATGCTCATAGTGCGTGAGCGGGGTGATGGTCTGGCTGGTGCGTCGCAATGCAGCCCGCATCCGCGCCATCAATTCTTCGATGTCGAACGGTTTGTGGACGAAATCGTCCGCTCCCAGGTCGAGCGCTGCGATCTTCTCGGCACCCTGATGGCGCGCCGAAATCACAATGATCGGCACCGTCGAAAACTCGCGGATCTGGGACACGATGTCTTTGCCGTCCGCGTCGGGAAGACCGAGATCCAGCAAAATGAGCTCGGGCGCATCGTTCTGGGCAGCGGCAACCGCTTCGGCCCCGGTGACAGCCGTGATGACGGCGTGCCCAGCGGCCGAAAGCACTTGTTCGAGGACATCCATCAGAGACGTATCGTCGTCGACGATCAGGACGCGCCGCGGTTCTTCTTCGCTCATGCTGCTACCTTGCTCAACGGGAGGCGAACGGCGACACGGGTGCCGCGACCATTCAACCCTGGAGTTTCGACCCAGATTCGGCCGCCAAATGCTTCAACAAATGCCTTGGCAATCGGAAGTCCAAGGCCGCTGCCTCTTGGCCGCGGCTCTGGCCTCTTGATGCGGTGAAACCGCTCGAAAACCTTGTCCAGATCCGCAGCAGGTATCCCGCAGCCCTCGTCGCGAATGTCGATCTCGGCCATGGCGTCGTCGGCACGTACCGAGATCTCGATCGTCGTGTCATCGGGACTGTAGATCACGGCATTATCAAGAACGTTCAACAGCACGAGTTCTAACAGTGCAGGGTCAGTCCGCACTAGGACAGGTTCAGGTGGGAGACTGTGCCGGAGGGTGCGCCCACCGAGCCGCGAGGGCAGCCGCTGAAGGACGGCTCCAACGATGTCGACGACATCCACGACTTCTGCCGTTTGGATCGGTGCACCTGCTTGGAGCTTGCTGAGCTCGAGAAGGTTCGCGGTATATCGGTTCAGCCGATCGCCCTCCTCTACGATCGATCCCAGCAGTCGGCGCCGCGTATTGACGGGCAGTGTGTCATCGAATTTGAGGAGGCTGGTCGCAGACGCCGTTATCGTGGTGAGCGGCGTTCTGAAATCATGCGATATCGAGCTGAGAAGCGCTGTCTTCAGCTCTTCAGCGCGTCGCTGCGCCTGGACCTCGGCTTCGCTCTCGCCAAGCCCCGAGCGCTCAATCGCCAGACACAGCAGATTGGCGAGCCCGCTAGCGAGCGCGGGCTCCATGATGGCTTGGGTCTTGGTGCCGGCGTCGATAAGCAGAACCCCGAGTGGTTCTGAGACACCTTTCAAAGCGAGCGCCGTGAGATCGCCCTGGTGCCGGTGGCTCATCCCACGTCGCCAAAGGTCCATGACAAGGTCGTTACCGGCAGCCGATGGTGCAGGTCCGAAGCCATCACTCGCCTCCCTCAGCTCGCCATCGCGGTGCAGGTAGACGTGGGCTTCAACGCCCAATCGGTGATGAACAATCCGCCTGAGTCGTTCGAGGACGTCGCGAGTGCCAAGGGCTGCCTGCAATTCTTGGCTCACGACCAGCAAGCTCATCAGCTCAACGTTGGTGGTCTTGGTCACACGGACCTGCTCCTGAAGACGGCCGCTGAGACCGCCCACGATCAGGGCGCAAAGAGCAAATGCCGCGATCGCTAACATATCGCCGGGATGGAGGATCAGCGAAAAATAGGGGTCGGTCAGAAAGAGCGTGTACCCGAGCGAAGTCACTAGCGCTGCAGAAATGGATGCCAGCAAGCCGCCACCGACCGCGGCGACGATGATGCCGATGGCAAGCATCATAACCACCGCTGCTGGCCCAGCGGCCGGCGCAATCACGATGCTGACCGCTGTGGCAGCGGCGCCGAGCGCCGCGCCCGAAGCGATGAGCTTTGGATTCCATCGTCGGATCGTCGCAAACTGGACAAGCGAGTTCATCCGAACCTCTTTACAGGAGTTCCTCAGCGACGGGCACACGCACTTCGCAACGGGACAATCTCCGGAGAGCGACCGCATCTACGCATATCGAGAGCTGATGGCGTTGATGACCCGCATCCAGGAATAATAGGGCCGCGAACGGCTCACCCCCTAGGCATAGAGATTATATAGCCTTGCTCGGACTCAGGCGCGGAGCGCGCTACCCCGACTTATCGGGCATACGGCCGAACGAGTTTTCCCTCGAGCACAGCCGCGGCGCCAGCATCTCCGTCGATACGGAGCCGGTGTGCCTCTTCGCGTATGGCCGTGCGCCGACCTTCATCGTGCTCCGTCAGCGCCCGCACCGCTGCCACAAAAGCGCGCTCCAGGTCCCTTATCCTATGGTGATGGTCTGACACACTCATTGTCATCGTGATCTCCAAACTAGCGTCGAGACTGATGTAACACGGAGCAACTTCTGGCCTACGCATAGGAAACCTATAGCTTCCTTACAGTCCAGGATGGACTACAAGCTCGGCTCGATAAGGGCTCAATATTTTCCGTGATTTACTCCCGAGCGTCGACAGCTCCTGTCGATACAAAGCGAAGTACGCCGATCATGCAGAAGAACCGATCCCATGCTCCCCCCAGCCCCCCAAATATTCGACCGCGAGTCCGATTTTATCGAACCGAGGTCATTGGAATGGCTTTGCTTGCAGTCGTGCCGATCCTAGCAGTGCTAGGTGCGTTCGAACCAAAGGATGAACAGACGAAAGCCTCTGGCACTACGCTCGAACTTGCGTTGCGTTACCCGTCGCTAAGCCGACACAAAGCGCTTGAGCAGATCGAGATCGAGATCACGAATTTGACCGCGGCTGCGATGCCCACTGTCGTGGTGTCCCTCGATCGCCGCTTCCTTGGCGGCTTCTCCAAGCTGGCGTTTCTGCCCGAACCGCAATCAGCCTACCGATTCGAAATGCGGAACGTCCTTCCCGGCGAAACTCGGCAGATCGCGATAGAATTAGAGGCTGAACGGGTCGGGCGCTTCAAGGGAGACGTCGCCGCTCGCAACGCGCAGGAAACCGTCCGCGCAAACGCGAGCACCTTCATTCTCCCATAAGGAGCGAGTGCGTGGAAATCCTAGGTCGCGTCGCGCTGATCTACGTCTTGCTGACCCTCGCTTTCCGAGCGCTCGGAAAGCGAGAGCTCAATCAGCTGTCCCCATTCGAACTGGTAATGCTTTTGATGATTGCTGAGGTCGTTTCGCCGGCGCTCACAGCAGGCGACGATTCGCTCACGGGTGCAATCGTCGGCGCGACCACGCTCCTTTGCCTTGCCTACCTGCACTCAGTGCTAAGCTATCGCTTCAAATGGTTTCAGTCGGCAACCGAATCGCCCGCGGCGGTCATCATCGCACACGGACGTGTTCTTGAGTTCGCGATGCACAAGGAGCGCGTTCGGCCCGACGAACTGTTTTCAGAAATGCACAAATCGGGGATTGAGGACCTTTCCCATGTCAAATGGGGAATCCTGGAGCCTGACGGCAAGATGAGCTTTGTCCGGTGCGATGACGGCGACACCAGCGGTGGGAACGAAGCACGCCTTTTGTAACCTTTCCCCATCAGGTCCGAACGATCCCTCACATAGGGAAGCTATAGTAACACTTGCTGACCTTCAGCTTTATCCAAGCGCGGATACTGATGGCGTGAGGTCAGACGTGAAAATAATTTTGGGCACCGTCTTTTGCGCAGCCGGGCTCTGTGCCTGCACCAGCCTTTCTTCGCTGCCTCCATCCCGCGCCATCGCTGCGTCGCTTCGTGATCAGGCACTAGGTGAAGTTGAGCCTGAGGGAGTGCGTCTAACACGAGGGAGCCAAGCTGAGCTCGTAGCGCGGGTAGGTACCGACCGCGTATTTTTCTCCTATGGTTCTGCCGCGCTCAGCGACGCCGCGAAGATAACGATCTTGCGCCTGTCAGAGTGGCTTCATGCTTATCCCTCTGCCACAGCTACAATCGAGGGGCATGCCGACGAGGTAGGAACGGCAGCCCAAAACCTCGCTCTTTCCATAAGGCGAGCGGACGCGGTTAAACGCCAACTGATGTCACTGGGAATTCGAGCTGCTCGGCTCCGCTCACTATCCTACGGCAACCAACAACCCGAGATTATTCTCAGTACCGGGGAAGGCGGTGAACAAAACCGGCGAGCGGTGCTCGTCGTCTCAAACGATGAGAAATCGCGCCAATGAACTCGAATCGAAATAGCCCCCTCACGGGCCTCCTCGAGCGATACCCGGGGCTCGAGAAGGAGGAGTTGCGAAGACTCCGACTGCTATATCAAGAAGCCTCAACTGAGTGCATCGTCGCAATCTCGAAATGCCCTGATCTTGCCCATCGGGCAAACCAGCTAGAAGCGATTATTCGCCTGAGAACCTTCCGGATTTTTATCGCTACCAAAATTGCGCTCTGTGCCGTCGTGCTCTGCATATCACTATTGTAGCCACGTCTGCGCGATCGAAGTCTGCTATTGGCCGCGTGGGAAGTTGGGCTAACCGTAGCGTTCTAGCGTGAGATCGCCCGCTGCGATCGCTGGCGCCCTACCACTTACAATATCTGCCAGAATGCTCGCTGATCCGCACGCCATCGTAAAGCCAAGCGTTCCATGCCCGGTGTTCAGATACAAATTTTGAACTGCGGTAGGGCCAACTATCGGCGGGCCGTCGGGGGTCATTGGCCGTAGGCCTGACCAGAACGACGCATGGCTGAGCGTAGAGGCAAGCGGAAATAGCCCGGTCAATGAGTGCTCGAGCGTGCGGCGGCGATGTTTTGGAAGATCTTTGCTGAAGCCTGATATCTCCGCCATGCCGCCGACCCGGATCCGATCACCAAGACGCGTGATCGCGACCTTGTAGGTTTCGTCCATGATCGTTGAAATGGGAGCATGCGCCTGGTCGATGACCGGGACAGTGATTGAGTACCCTTTAACGGGGTAAATCGGGAGACGAAGACCTAGGGGTCGAACCAAGGCCGGCGAATAGCTGCCCAGGGCGATCACCACGGCGTCGGCTTCAAACTCTCCTTTGTCCGTATAGGCACCCGCCACGCGGTCGCCTTCCATCATCAACCGCTCGACCGTCGTGTCATATTCGAACCGTACGCCGATGCCCGCTGCTACCGCGGCCACCGCGCGGGTGAACTTAAAGCAGTCGCCAGTTTCATCGTTGGGCAACCTCAAGCCGCCGGCAATGCTGAACCGCACGACATGGAGACCGGGCTCCGCGGCTACGCAGCCCGCAGCATTGAGCAGTTCAAATGGTACGCCGCCAGCGCGAAGAACCTCCACGTCCTTGGCAACACCAGCGAGCTGTTGCTCCGACCGGAACACTTGCAACGTTCCCCTCGTGCCCTCGTCGTATGTGAGGCTATGCTTGCCACGTAGGTCTATAAGGCAATCGCGGCTGAACTCCGCTAAGCGGACCATACGGCTCTTGTTGATTGCGTAGCGAGCAGCGGTGCAGTTGCCGAGCATTGCCGTCAACCAGCGCAGCATTTCGATGTCTAACTTGGGACGCAAGATCAGCGGCGCGTGGTCCATGAGGAGCCACCGCAGCGCCTTCATTGGAATATCCGGTGCCGCCCAGGGGGACGCGTAGCCTGGAGAAATCTCTCCAGCATTCGCGAAGCTGGTTTCCATTGCTGCGTGCGGCTGCCGATCGACGACAACAACGTCGTGCCCTGCCGCGGCCAGATAGTATGCGGAGGTCACGCCGATCACGCCGGCCCCTAGGACGAGCACCCTCATTGGCTGGAGCAACCCTGCGCCGGCGACGAAAGCGCGCCCTGCGTATAGGTGCGCTGGAGACGGCGCCCTAGTCCGGCCAAGATTTCATACGGGATCGTGCCGGCGTCGGCTGCTACCTCCTCGATCGTTTGATGGTCGCCCACCAACTCGACATAGTCGCCTAAGCCGAGTGCGCCATCAGGCAGATCCGTGACGTCCAGCAGGACGGTATCCATGGACACTCGACCAGCGAACGGCAGCTTGACGCCGTTGTAGTAGGCCGCACCGCAGTTACTCAGGTTGCGAGGCCACCCGTCAGCATAACCCAGCGCAATGGTTGCAACGCGCGTAGGGCGCTTGGCCTTGAAGCTCAATCCGTAGCCGACCCCTGTCCCCGGCTCGATGGATCTGACTTGTATGACACTTGCATCCAACCTGAACGCGGGCACCAGCTTCTGCCCGGGCTTGGATCCAACTCCATAAAGGGCCAAGCCAGGCCTCACGAGATCGAAGTGAAAAGGCTTGGGAAGGAATACGCCAGCGGAATTCGCGAGTGAGAGCGGCGCCTCGGGGAGCCGCCGTGAGAGATCGACGAACCGCTTTCGCTGGGACGCATTTGCTCGGTGCGCTGGCTCGTCTGCGCACGCGAGATGGCTCATGATTAGGCGCAGATTGATCCGCTCGAACCAGTCGGAGCGCTCGGCCAATCGATCGATCTCAGACGGTTGCAATCCCAGGCGAGACATCCCGCTGTCGATTTGCAGCGCTGCTGGCAGAACTCTCTTCAAACGTTCCGCTGTGGCGGCCCACCGTCCAGCTTGCTCGAGCGAGTTGATAACTGGAATGATGTCGAGCGCTGCGCACATCTCCTCGGCCCCAGGCTGAAAGCCGTTCAACACGTACAGATCGGCTCCAAGGCGATACGGCGACAGGACCCGCGCTTCGGCGGCGTCGGCGACGAAGAAATCTGCACAGCCTGCTTTGCGCAGTGCCTGCAAAATCGGAACGGCCCCCAAACCGTACGCGTCGGCTTTCACCACCGCAGCGACCCGCGACGACCGGGCACGCGCACGAAGCGCCGAGTAGTTTGCAACAATGGCGGGCAGGCTGACGGTGAGGCGAGACCCCGGTTCGACCCGCGTCAAAGGGCTTGAACTCTCAAGCATGCTTCAGCACGCCGCCGGTCATGCCTACGCTAACGGCATCGCGATAATGCTCGAGGGTGCGGTCGAGACCCTGATCGAACGGGGTGAGCTGATACTCGATCAATCGCCGGACTTTTGCATTGCTCGCGCAGTGCGAAAGAACATCCGAATGCCGAGCAGGCATCCTGATGATGTCGCCGCCGTAGTCCATCTTCGTGCAGATCCGCCGAACGAGGTCCTCGATCGCGATCTGGTTGTCTGTTGAGATGTTCGCCGTCTCGCCTGCCGGCAAGACCCTGTAGAGCTTCGTGACTGCATCCACTGTGTCATCAACGAAGATGAAATCTCGGGTCTGAGTTCCATCGCCGTGTACGATGGGAGCCTTGCCATTTCGGATGCGCATCGCCGTTATCGGTATGACGCCGGCGAGCGGGCCCTCATGGTTCTGCCGAGGGCCAAAGTTATTGAAGGGTCTGACGATAAACGCGTCGACGCCAAACATTCGGACATAGCTTTCGACGGCTAAATCCGCAGCTGCCTTCCCGGCAGCATAGGTGGTCGTCGGATTGCGCGGGTGCGATTCGTCCATCGGCTCGTAGACCGCGGTTCCGTAAACCTCGGATGTCGAGAAATGGCACAATGTGCGGAAAGCTCCGCCCCGCTGCAGTTCGAGCAGATTGAGCGTTACTGCGACGTTGGTATTGAACGCGTTGGCCGGGTTAACGAATGAATAGTTGAGTGCCTTCGTCGCGCAATTGAAGACGACATCGACGTCATTGGCCTCGAAAATGTAGGCAAGGCTCGTAGGCAATTCGGCGTCGTCGCGGTAGAAGGTCAGACGGCCTGAAGCATGCGCATCAGCAAGGTTTGCCTCCGACCCGGTGAACAGGTTGTCGACCACCACGACATTCTTCGCTTCGCTCCGCAATAGAGCGTCAACTAGGTGGCTTCCGATAAAGCCGGCGCCGCCGGTTACGACGACCACTTTTCCGGCGATCGCGCCTCTCATAGTCATGTGGGGGTCTGCCTTCAGGTCCGCCGCAGCGGAGAAGCATTGCATTAGCGTCGACTGCGAAGGGTCGGCGTGCGGCATCCGCACAGGAAGCCTATGGCTGTGACGGCACTGCCTGGGCTGCCGGAGCAGCTACCGTCAGCCAGCTTATCTGCGGCGAGAGGCTGAGACGCCCCCGCTGGTCGAATGATGCCGCAGCTGGCGAACGTTGAAGGTTCAAGCGACCGAACATATCAATTGCGGCACTCGAAGCGCCGTTTGGCGTGTGAGGCGACATATCCATGCCAAAGCGTATAGGCCGGCACCGGCGTCGCGCTCAGACATAGGAAATATATAGGGGCGCTTTCGCGCTCTGCGTCGCGTCCACGCGAGCGACTATAGGAAAGATATGCCTCCACCGACGCGAAACAGCGTTGTAGAACCGCTTTCGAGTGCGCGACCAGCCCCCTGAACTCCCTGGTCTCCCTAACCGCACTCCTACTCGTCACGGCGGCCTCGGCCCCCCCCGGGGTCGCCGTGATGCCATCATGCCGAAGTGCTTGTGCGTCGTTGCGCCCGCCGCCGGCGCAACCCCCTGCACACCTGACCCGTTGGATGGTCATGCCGCCGGAATTCTTCACCATCGGACATTCCACGCGGTCAGCTGCTGAGTTTGTCGAACTGTTGCGTGCATCGGGTGTCGGCAACGTTGTCGACGTTCGTCATATCCCGCGATCGCGAACAAACCCCCAGTTTAACAAAGACGCTCTTCCGGCCACGCTTGCCGAGTTTCAGATCGGCTACGTGCACGTCGCAGAACTGGGAGGGCTGCGCCCGCGTGTCGAGAGCCTGCCGCCGGCACGCAACTCATACTGGAAGAACAAGAGTTTCAGGAACTATGCCGATTACGCAGCTAGCGAGAGCTTCCATCGTGGCCTCACCGAGCTGCTTTCCCTTGGTGCTGAGCGGCCGACAGCAATCATGTGCGCTGAAGCCGTTTGGTGGCGATGCCACCGCCGCATAATCGCAGACTATCTGATCGCGGGGGGCATGCCTGTCTGGCACATCCTCGGACGTGAAAATGTCACTGTCGCGTCGATCACACCGGCTGCCGTGTGCATGCCTGATCTGACGCTGAGCTACCCTGCCTCCACCGGGGCACAGGTGGGCTTGCAAGTCACTTGATCGTTGGAAGCGTCTCGAACTGATGGAAGGGCGGCGGGGATGACAATGTCCATTCAAGCGTCGTCGCCCCCTCTCCCCATGGGTTATCCGGCGCGGCGGCGCGGCCGCGAAGTGACCACAGCACATTGATGAAGAAGAATAGGAGACCGAGCGCCATTACCCCGTAGCCGATCGACGCGAGCTCGTTACTCGCAGCGTAAGCATCGGGATAGTCCGGTATTCGGCGCGGCATGCCGTCTTGGCCGAGAAAGTGCATCGGAAAGAACAACAGGTTCACGCCGATGAAGAAGATGCCGAAATGGAGACGCCCAAGATTCTCGTTCATCAGGCGTCCGCTCATTTTGGGGTACCAATAGTAGAACCCCGCGAACAGCGCGAACACCGACCCTAGCGACAGGACGTAGTGGAAGTGCGCGACGACGTAATAGGTGTCGTGCATGTAGGTGTCGACGCCGGCGTTAGCGAGGACGACACCCGTCGCGCCGCCGATGGTGAACATGATGATGAAGCCAATCGCCCAGAGCATCGGGGTCTTGAAGCTGATCGAGCCGCCCCACATCGTCGCGATCCACGAGAAGATTTTGATGCCGGTCGGCACCGCAATGATCATGGAAGCGGCGGCGAAATACATCTTCGTGTTCACGTCCAGGCCGACGGTGAACATGTGATGCGCCCAGACGACGAACCCGATGAAGCCGATCGCGACTAGGGCATACACCATGCCGAGGTACCCGAAGACCGGCTTCTTGCTAAACGTCGCAATGACCTGGCTGACGATGCCGAAGCCCGGCAGGATCATGATGTAGACCTCGGGGTGACCGAAGAACCAGAACAGGTGCTGGTAGAGGATCGGGTCACCGCCGCCGCTTGGGTCGAAGAACGTCGTCCCGAAGTTGCGATCGGTCAGCAGCATGGTGATTGCACCGGCGAGAACCGGCAGCGACAGCAGCAGCAGGAAGGCGGTCACCAGGATCGACCAGACGAATAGCGGCATTTTGTGCAGGGTCATCCCCGGCGCGCGCATGTTGAAGATGGTGGTGATGAAGTTGATCGCGCCGAGGATCGAACTGATGCCGGCCAAATGCATCGCCAAGATCACCATGTCTACCGCCGGTCCAGGATGGCCCGACGTCGACAGCGTGGGGTAGAGCGTCCAGCCGGTACCGGCACCGTTGAAGCCGGCCGGCCCCTCGACCAACATTGAACCGAGCAGCAGCAGGAAAGCTGGGACGAGCAGCCAGAAGCTGATGTTATTCATTCGCGGAAACGCCATGTCAGGCGCGCCGATCATGATCGGCACGAACCAGTTGCCGAACCCGCCGATGAGCGCTGGCATTACCGCGAAGAAGATCATCACTAGGCCGTGGCCGGTCACGATGACATTCCACAGGTGATAGGCCGCCTCTAGCTTTCCATCCGCGAGAGCCGGGAGCAGCTGCATCCCGGGCGCAGCTAACTCGGCTCGCATCAAGCCTGACAGCGCGCCACCAACCACAGCCGCGATTATCGCGAAGACCAGATAGAGCGTGCCAATGTCTTTATGGTTGGTCGAGAATAGCCAACGTTGACCGAAGCTCAGCGCGACGTTTCCGGGTCCATGGGCCGCTGGGGGGTCGTAGATCGGGCTACTGCAGACCGCCGTCACGACGTGCGGAGGGTGATTTGCCTCATTTTGAGAGGAGCTCACAGCAGCTTGCTTGGCAGGCCGGCTAGGTTGGAACCGCTCTGCGCCGCGAGCGACTCTCGGCGACCGGCCTCCGCCCAATCATCAAGGAGCTTACGATATGCGCGCACCATGCCCAGATGGGCACGTCGCGCTTCCGAATTGGTCGCTGCCTCAGCCCGCGCCTTTTCCTCATCCAGTCGCTTGGCGAAGTATGTAGCGTCCATGTGCGAGCCTCCGGCTTTGAAACCGAGGCGCGGTAATCGGGCTCGAGCTGCTGCATACTTGCAGGATTTCGAGGATCGAGAACTCTGCCTCACGCAGAGCATCGGACCTACTTCTTCATTAGGCCAACGAATATTATTGGTAATTCTAAGCAGAAATTTTGGCTTCACGCCCCACACCTTCTGGGGCGAAGCTCCTCTCAGCCCTATTTAACTAACCGTTCCTGGCCCGCGGACCGTTGGCATCAGCTGAACTCGGCCTGGCGACACCCAACTGCTCGCCTCTTCATGGGCCGCTAAAACCGGGGGCCTACCAACGCGGCTCGGTCGACTGGCCTTGCTCTTCGTTGCCACCAAAGAGGGCACTTGCCCTGTCGCGCAGTGGAGCCGGGAGCGCCTCGATATCGCGGCCAGCGAAGCTGAGATGCGGCAAACGCTCAACCACAAGACCTGCTACAGCCTCGGCCTGCGCACGATCTCGACGTCGCTTCGCTGGATCGCGGTCGTCTCGCTCCGACAGCCAGAGCTTGTGAAGAGCGAATGCCCGAGGATCTGGCGCCGACATGCTAACTGGGTAGCCTTCATCATCGATCACAATCACCTCCGCCAATGGACTATTGGCAAGCCACGTCAGACCCTCGATGTCGATCGCGGTCAGGTCCTCATCAGCCTTTCCGATCCGCGTTGCACTGCGGTCGAAACCTGGATTCTTCGTTGCAGGCTTGATGAGATCAACCATGAAGCCCTTGCTGTTTGCAGCGCGAAAGCTGTTCTCGGAAGTGCGCTCAAACGTCCGATCTGCACGTTTCAAAACGCCGATTAGGCCCTCACGAGCATCCTCGCGAACGATGAACCTCGCGCGCCTGCGTGCATCAAACAGAAGGTCGACGTCATCAGTCGCGAGATGCTCGGTTCCGAAATGCACACCAGCCTGACGTTCGTAGGCGAACATCGCGTTGGTACCAGCGAGGCGGACGCTCGACCCTAGCAGGCCGGCGAAATCGAGGTTGCGCAGGATCTTCGCGGTGATCAAGGGCACGCGAGATAGTCCCATCGCGCGGTTCACAGGCGCCAGACGATCTAGTTGCGCAGACAAGGACTTCATCCGGATCTGCAACTTCTCGCGACCCGTTGTGAACCTGTTATATGCTTCCCTGGTCTCGTCGTTTTCGGGCCCCAAACTCTTGGCGATGTCGGCGACCTTCCGATAGAGATACCTCTGGCCGGAGAGCTCTCGCCAGAACATCGACCCGTTGTAGCGCTGCTCCAGTTCGCGTCTTGCATCACGATAGACACTGAACACCTGCTCAGCATTGACATGCTGACGCGTCTGATCTCCTGTTAAGTCTCTGAATATCATGGTTTTACACCTCGCTCGTGCATATTTATACGTGACAGGTGTAAAATATGTCAAATCAATAAGTTAGATGCGAAAAGCAGCCTTGAACGCATTAAAGGCCGCTTGGACCCTGATTGCGTGCTGCAATGATCGTCCGTAACCGCTCAAGCGCCGCCGACGGCTCGGCATGACAATGATGAGGATGGAGCATCATCGCTCATGAGGACATCGCGGCGGCGGCACGAAGCCCGGTCCTGATCCTCGACATTACGCCCTCATCCGCTTTCGCGGAGTGGGCCACATAGGCCGAATACGCGAATTCCGGGCTGTCAGGCACAAGCACGAGACGCCCCTCGTCCAGATATGGGCGGACGACGCCCATTCGAAGGTAGCAACTCCCGCCTGCGGCAAGGATGTAATCAAGCGCAAGCGGTCCATAGCTGATCGACACGACCGCGTTCGGCAACTCCGGAAACGCCGCCTCGTAGCTCGCGAGGAAGTCAGGTCCCCAATCGACATTGACGTAGTCATCCGGTGATAGTTCTTGCCGCAACGGCGTAGTGCGCACGAGTACGAGTTTCTCTTCGAAAAGCAGCTCGGCGACGACACCAGGCCGGCGCGGTGCGTGGTAGAGTACCGCGGCATCGAGCGACCCGTCTTGAACCTGCTCCATCAACCGGTCAGGGGCGTCGATAAGGGTTTCAACCGCAACGTCGGGACACTCGCGCCTCATCCACAGCAACCAGTGTCGAAGCATGGGACTCCATAGGCTGAGCTCAGCGCCGAGACTCACGACGGTTTCACGGCCAGGCGGCAGTGCCACTTGGCGACGTGCCCTCTCCCAGACCTGAACCAGCGTCGTAGCGAAACGGAAAAACTGTTCGCCGGCGGCGGTCATCCGCGCACCAGCCTTGTTGCGAATGAACAAAGGACGATCGAGCCGATCCTCGAGGACCTTGATTCGCGCGCTCACGGCTGTCTGCGTCAGGTTCAGGTTGGATGCCGCGTTCACGAAGCTTCCAGTCTTTACGACCTCCAGGAATGTGCGGGCGCTCTCGATGTCCATGCTCGGCCTCCTTCAAGCCGAGGCTACCTACGCCACTCTTAAATGCAAATTTATTGCTGACTAACGCCTATATTATTCATTTGTCTGGATGAGTGCCGGTAGCGATATCAGCGTGGAGGAACCTTACGTCATGATCCATCTCGGCCAGATCGCTCCGGACTTTGTGCAAGACAGCACCCAAGGACCCATCCGTTTGTACGAATGGCTTGGCGACAGCTGGGGCGTTTTGTTCAGTCATCCACGGGATTTCACGCCGGTCTGCACGACGGAGCTCGGCGAGGTCGCACGGCTGGCCGGCGAATGGGCGGCGCGCAACGTCAAGGTGATCGGGCTGTCGGTCGATCCAGTTGAAGCGCACCTCCGCTGGGTCCGGGATATCGAAGAAACCCAGAAGCAGCGCATCGATTTTCCAATCATTGCGGACTGTGATCGCTGGGTCTCATCGATTTACGGAATGGTCCACTGTGGAAGTGACCCCGAGACCACGGTTAGGACCGTCTTTGTCATCGATCCTGCCAAAAAAGTGCGGCTGATGCTGACCTATCCGCCCAGCACCGGCCGCAATTTCGCTGAACTCATCCGGGCCATCGATAGCCTGCAGCTTAGCGACCGACACGCAGTCGCCACGCCGGCCGGTTGGGCTCCCGGTGAAGAAGTCCTCATATCGCCGAAGCTCTCGGACGAAGAGGCAACTCGTCTGTTTCCCCAAGGCTTCGAAAAGACGAAATCCTATCTTCGAACGGTCCGACTTCTGTCGGACGAAAATCGATGAAGACCGCGTCATGTTCGGGCGCTGAGACGCCTGCTAGTATGAGCGCGCTCGACCATCTATTCCAGAACAACCGGCGCTGGGCAGCCCAGAAGACCCTCGGAGATCAGGGCTTTTTCCAGAGGTTGGCGCAACAGCAGTCGCCGCAATATTTTTGGATAGGGTGCTCGGACAGCCGCGTACCGGCAACTGAGATCGTCGACCTGGATCCGGGTCAGATGTTCGTCCATCGCAATGTAGCGAATCTTGCCAGAATCGCCGACCCCAACTTCGGCGCCGCGCTTCATTTCGCTGTGCATGCCCTGAAGGTTCGCCACATCATTGTAGTGGGCCACTATGGCTGCGGGGGAGTTGCCGCGGCTATGAACGCAGCGGGCGATAACGTCGTCGATCGATGGATCGAGCCGGTTCGCGAACTCGCGTCCCGACACGCCGAATCACTTACATCACTCGGGACAGCTGAGCGGCACGACCGGTTGTGCGAACTCAATGTCTGTAGTCAGGTCCAGCGCGTCGCGAGCCATCCGGTTGTCGTCGAAGCGTGGGAGGTCGGTCAGCGGCTCACCATTCACGGCTGGATCTATTCGATCGAAAACGGACTGCTCAATGCCGTTTCGGTGGAAGTATCCGAGACGAGTCGAGAGCGCACCTTTTCAGGCCCGCCAGACGCATTGCAATGCCAGCAACCGCCGCTGTCCAAAGCATGATGATAGCGGAACATCCGACGTTTTTGAGGACACGGGCGATTGCGAGCGTACGTCTCGCGGAGCTGGCCTACGAATGCATTGCAGCGCGCGCGCCATGTCGCGAACTCGATGCAAAAATCGCAGCTGAAATCTTTCCCAGCATCCGCGGGCTAAAAGAGGCTGCACCGGGGATTTGGATCAACCTGGACGGCGGACGCGTACGGGCGCTTCGCTACTCGGCATCAGCAGCATCGGCATCAACACTCGTACCTGCGGGTCATTGGATCGAACAGAAGAAGTGCGGAGCATGGCATTCCGTCCGGATTCAAGCCCCGAGCACTTCATCGCCCGCAACGGAGGCTGCACACGCCATTCAGGCTTTGGCTATCGCCGCGGCCGCCCTCCGGGCGCGAGCTCAGCACCTCTCAGCAGAAAGCTAAAGCATGCCCTTCAGTTTGCCAGATCTTCCATTTGCGCGCGCAGCACTGGAGCCGCATATCTCAGCCCGCACCTTCGACTATCACCACGGCAAGCATCACAAAGCCTATATCGACAAGACCAATGAGCTCATTGCCGGCACACCACTCGCAGCCGCCGATCTTGTCACCGTGGTGCGCCAGGCTACCGCAAGGGGCGACGGGCGGCTCGCAAACCAAGCCGGGCAAGCCTGGAACCACAGCTTTTTCTGGCAATGCCTATCCCCGACTGGTGGCGGCCGCCCGACCGGCCGCGCCGCGGAGATCATCGACCGTGATTTCGGTAGCTTCGACGCATTTCTGAAGCAGTTCCACGCCGAGGCCATAGGCCATTTTGCGTCGGGTTGGGCTTGGCTTGTCCTTCGTGACTTCCGGCTTGAAATTACCTCATGTCACGACGGCGAGAGCCCCATCATCCATGAAGGCATCAAGCCGGTCCTCACCCTCGATGTGTGGGAGCACGCCTACTACCTTGATTACCAAAATGGACGTGCCGCGTTCGTCGATGCATTCCTCGAGACGATGGTGAATTGGGACTTTGCCAACCTCAATTTGGACGGGGACGGCGTGGAGCGGGCTAACCAGCGAGCGCAATAACTACCCATCTTCAGCCACCTTCTGTCCAGTTGCGGCGAGCATAGTTAGATGGTCCATGCTAAGAGCGTCATCCGCTTAGACCGTCCAATCGCTGAGCGCCGCATCTGCGGGCGAAGGAGAGGCTGATGGATCGATCAAAAGGCCCTGGGCTCTTGATCTTGGCGGGCGCGACCGTCGCTGCAGCCCTCCTACTTGCGCGCCGCCGGGCAAAACGTGCCGTACAAGAGTCTCGGCCGATCCCACCCTTTGGCTGGATCCGCGCGGCCGGCCCAGATGGAATGCGTGACAGACCTCAACGTCCCTGGACGGTTGTCGATCAGGCATCGGACGAGTCATTTCCCGCAAGCGATCCGCCGGGCTATCGGTAAGCGCCTGCTACAGGGCGACGCCTCGTTCGCGGCGCTAGTCGAGCTCGGCGATCGTTACCATTCGCACAAGCTCCGACAGACTGCCCGCGTGCATCTTGGTCATCACGTTGGCACGGTAGACCTCTACCGTGCGGGCACTGATTTCGAGGTCGTAGGCGATCGCCTTGTTAGCGTGGCCTGCCACCAGCCCATCGATCACTTCGCGTTCTCGAGGCGATAGAGAGGCTAGGCGAGCACGGATCTCACTGCGTTCGCTTTGCCGCCGGTCCTTTGATGAACGCTGGTCGAGCGCCGCCCGGACGGCCTTCAGCATCGCCTGGTCTCCGACTGGCTTCTCGAGGAAATCGACGACGCCGGCCTTCATCGCCTCAATCGCTAGAGGCACGTCAGCATGACCCGTGATGATGATCACCGGATCGTCAATGCCGAGATCCTTCAGGCGGCTGACCAGCTCCAACCCCGACATGTCGGGCATCCTGACGTCTGATACGATGCAACCGCGTTCGATGGTGGCAATCACCTGGAGAAACTGTGTGGCGGAAGCGTGGGTGCGCGCCTTTAGGCCGGCGCAGTCGAGCAGGAACTCGAGCGAGTGGCGCATCGCCTCGTCATCGTCGATGACATGGACGATCTGATCAGCCTGCATCGGCCATCTCCTCTTGCTGTACGCGCGGCACGGTGAAGCGAAAGGTCGATCCGCAACCGCTGTTTGGCTCGACCCATATGCGTCCGCCATGAGCCTCGACGATGGTGCGCGATATCGACAGGCCGACGCCCATACCGGTGCGCTTGCTCGTTACAAAGGGCTGGAATAGCTGCGCGGCGATCGCAGGATCGATCCCGCCGCCGGTGTCCGATACCGAGGTCACCGCCATGCCGTCGTCACCGGCCGCGATCGCGATGTGCAGATCGCGCGTCGGCCGGTCGGTCATCGCATCGATCCCGTTACGAATAAGGTTGAGTACCACTTGCTGGACCTGCACGCGGTCGGCGAGCACCAGATCGACGCCGTGCTCGAAGTCGAAGGTGACGCGCAGGCTATGCTCTTTCGCACCGACGAGCGCGAGCGCGCTGGCGTCCTCGACCAGCTTCGGTAGGCTCTCAATCCGTCTTTCAGACTCACCCCGCGCCACGAAGTCGCGCAGCCGCTTAATTACATCGCCCGCCCGCATCGCCTCGTTTGCGGCGCGGTCCACCGCGTCGCCGATCCGTGCCAGCGGCACTTCCTCGCGATCGAGCAACATTCGGCTGCCACGCAGGTAATTGGAGATCGCCGAGAGAGGCTGGTTGAGCTCGTGCGCAAGAGCAGATGCCATTTCACCCAACGCGGTCAGTCGCGACACATGTACGAGTTCGCTCTGTAGTTCCTGCAGCCGGGTTTCAGTGCGCTGCCGTTCGCTCAGGTCGCGGACGAAGCCGGTGAAATAGCGCCCGTCGGGAAGCCTCATCTCGCCAACGGCCAGTTCCATCGGGAAGGTCGACCCGTCTTTCCGCTCGCCGACGACCACCCGACCGACGCCGATGATGCGCCGCTCCCCGGTGCGGTAGTAGCGTTCGAGGTAGCCGTCATGCCCCTCGCGATATGGCGACGGCATCAATGTGCTGACGTTACGGCCGATCGCCTCTGCGGCGCTCCAACCGAACAGCCGTTCCGCCGCGGCGCTGAAGTCGGTCATGAGCCCGGCCTCGTCGATGACTACCATCGCATCAGGCACCGTCTCGAGGATCGAGCGAAGATGCGCTTCGCGCCGCGCAAGGTCGCGATTGCTGGCTTCGGTCTCGAGGCGGGCGCGCTGAAACCACTCGCCACCGATGGTCACCATCAGGCCCACGACCAGATAGGTGGCCGCGCCGACGAAGTTGCCAATCGCCATCGGTCCGGTCAGCCGGTCGACCAGCAGGCCGGCCGCCGCGCCGAGCAGCGTCGCGATGAGACCCGGTCGAAGCCCGCCGAGCGCCGCGGCGAGGACGACCCCCGGGACGAAGAAGATGAAGGTCGCACGGTGGTCGAGGAGGTCGGACAGCAGCAATCGGAGTAGCGCCCCCGCCGTCACCACGGTCACAGCCAAACCGTAGGCGGCGCCGGGCCCCAGACCAAGCGCTGAAGCGGCAAGCCCGGCGCCGGGTCGATGCTTGCCCTCCATCACATCCTCGCTCGCCGTCGCTGCATGCCGCCTCCGGTAAACTACTTAGGGCGAACACCCGAATTTCGGTAGCGCCGGCGCGGGCCTAAACCCTCTTTGCGATCGGCGGACAAGCCACCGCCCAGTCGACCGAGGAGAGTAACAGTGCAAGCGCCCTATACCGATCTCAGCGTCCATCACGCCCCGAAAGGCGTTTCGGACCGAGTCGCCTTCGGCTTCACCAAGCTGCTGCGCTGGTGCGCCGACACATTCTTTGCCGAGCGCTACGGCCATCGCGCCGTCGTCCTCGAGACGGTCGCTGCAGTTCCCGGCATGGTCGGCGCCACCATCAACCACCTCACCTGCCTGCGCCGCATGTGCGACGACAAGGGCTGGATCAAGACGTTGATGGACGAGGCCGAAAACGAGCGCATGCACCTCATGACCTTCATCGAGATCAGCCAGCCGACGACCTTCGAACGCGCGGTGATCATCGGCGTGCAGTGGGTGTTCTACCTGTTCTTCTTCGCGCTCTATCTCGTCAGCCCCAAGACCGCCCACCGCGTCGTCGGCTATTTCGAGGAAGAGGCGGTGATCAGCTACAGCCACTATCTTGCCGAGATCGATGAGGGCCGCAGCGCCGATGTCGGCGCTCCCGAGATTGCCAAGCGCTATTGGGGGCTGCCCGACGATGCGACGCTACGCGACGTGGTGCTGGTGGTCCGCGCTGACGAAGCTCACCACCGCGATGTCAATCACAGCTACGCCAATGAGCTGGCGGGGCTTCAGGTGAACACCGACCGGATCGCTCCCTGCCCGCCCCACGCAGCGCTCGAGCCTACCTGGAGGCACGCGGCATAGGCCGGCGAGGGGTGGTGGGCATCGCCATCACCCCCTGATGCCCTCCCCGAGGAGATCTCGCGTGAAATCGAAACCAATCGTGCTGCTGGTTGACGGCGACGCGGCAGTTCGGGCTTCACTTAGCTTCTGGCTCGATCTCGAAGGCTTCTCACTCCAGTCTTTCGATTGCGGGCAGGCCCTTCTTGGCAGCGAACTGCTCGAGGCCTCCCATTGCTTGATCGTTGATCAGCGGCTTCCCGACATGGCTGGCATCGCGCTCCTTGCCGAACTTCGGGCCCGAAGTGTCACGACACCGGCGATCCTCATGGTAACTCACCCACAGCAGCGGATCCGCGACGCCTCGCACGCAGCTCGGGCAGTGCTCGTCGAGAAACCGCTGATAAGCAACGCTCTGGTGGCCCGTATCCACGAGCAACTTGGCCGGGTGGCCGCATGATCCGGGAAGCTGGCTCGCCTGGGATCGATGAGGCGGCGCTGAGCCACCTCGTCGACCGCTTCTACGACCGCGTCCGCGCCGATGAGCAGCTAGGCCCGTTATTCAACGCTACGATCCATGATTGGCCCGAGCACCTGGCGAAGCTCACGCGCTTCTGGTCCTCGGTGATGCTTGGAACCGGCCGGTATAAAGGTAACCCCGTTGTCGCCCATCGAGCTCACGCTGGGGCCATCGACGTCCAAATGTTCGATCGTTGGCTCGCGCTGTGGCGCGCGACGGCATCCGAAGTTCTCGGTCGCGCCGAGGCGACAGCGATCGCGTTGAAAGCGGAGCGCATCGCTGAAAGCCTCAAGCTCGCGCTGTTCTTCAAGATTCCAGCGAGCGACCCGACCACTTCTCCAACATCCAGTGCAAACGCATGACAATGGAGACGCCATACCGCTCGACGCCGGTTTTCGATGAGCAAACGTTGCCAGCCGCACTGCGTCGAGAGCATCGGACGAAGGCGGGCGTGTGGGGAGTGATACGGGTGCTCGAAGGTCAGTTGAAGCTGACCTATCTGGAGCCAAGCTCCGAACTGGTCGTGAGCGCCGGAGCCTCCGCGGCAATTTTGCCGGACCAGCCGCATTTCGTCGCGCCGATCGGCAAGATGAGGATGCAGGTCGACTTCTACGACCGCGATCCAGCGTAGCCAAACTCTTCAGCACTCTGATCAATGGGAGAATTGCGTGTCGCAGCCGCTCAGCGCGCAGACTATCGCGCTCGTAAAAGCCACAGTTCCAGCGCTTGAGGCGCATGGTCTCGACGTTGTTCGCGAGATGTACGCGCGCATGTTTCGGAATGCAGAGATACGCGATCTCTTCAATCAATCTCATCAAGGGGATGCAGGGTCTCAGCCGCGCGCTCTAACGGCGGCCATCCTCGCATACGCCGCCAACATCGAGAACCTGGCCGCACTCGCGCCCGCCGTCGAGCGCATCGCGCAGAAGCATGTCGGCCTGCAAATCCTACCCGAACATTATCCGCACGTCGGCGAAGCGCTGCTCGGCGCGATCAAGGCCGTGCTAGGCGAAGCAGCCACCGACGACATCCTCTCCGCTTGGGGGGAAGCCTACTGGTTTCTGGCGAATATCCTGATCGCGCGCGAAGGGCGCATCTACCACGAGGTTGAGAACGCAGATGGTGGCTGGATAGGCTGGCGCGACTTCATCGTCGAAGAGGTGATCCGGGAGAGTTGCGTGATTAGCTCATTCATATTGCGGCCGGCCGACGCGAAGAGTGTCATTCGGCACAAGCCGGGACAATTTCTGACCTTCTGGCTCGATATCCCCGGGCATCCGCCGGTGAAACGCAACTACTCGATCTCCTCCGCTGCTAATGGTGCAACCTATCGCATCTCAGTGAAGCGGGAGCCGATGGGCTTGGCGTCGGGCTGGTTACACGAGAGCGCGACGCCTGGGACTCGTCTGAAAGTCGCGCCCCCAGCCGGGGAGTTTTTCCTACCTGCGAGCATCGAGCGCCCCGTCGTGCTGCTATCAGGAGGCGTCGGTCTAACTCCGATGGTCGCGATGCTTGAGACCCTCGCCGAACATCCGGGGGTGACGGTTCAATATATTCACGGAACTCATGATCGCGAGACGCATGCGATGCGCATGCAGGTTCGAGAATTGGCAAGTCGCAGTCGGAAAATCCAGGTCATTGATTTTCATCAGACCCCACTGCCAGATGAGATCGTGGGCGTGGATTTTGACCATGCAGGTATCATCACGGATGACTGGCTCGTCGCGCACACGCCAGTCGATGAGGCAGATTACTATGTCTGCGGACCTCGCCCGTTCCTGCGAGCAACGGTCGCCACGCTCTCCCTCGCCGGTGTTCCATCGAACCGCATCCACTATGAGTTTTTCGGGCCGGCTGACGAATTGCTGGCTGCTTGAGAATTTGGCGACAGCGGCGAGCGCTAAGAACGTGCGCGTCGTGCACTCCCCCGGCTAGGAGATTCCTGGACGGATCGATTGACCGTGCATGCGCCGGCGGGTGATCGCTCTGGCGCAAGCCGCCGAAACTCGCGGACGCTACGCTCACCGAGCTGCTCGCAACGGACTCAGAAAGGGCCTATTGGGTCACAGTTCTCTTGAGCTGCTTCGCCACCTCGCAGCCACTGCGAACGAAGCAGATCCTGCCTCCGTTACCAGTGTCGCCAGCATCGCTCGCGCAATTGGCCGGTCCCATGGCACCATCAGCCGAGCCCTATCGACGCTACGCTCCAACCATCTGAGCGATTGGCTGCTCGCCTACTGAACTTCTACGCGCTTCGGCCGGCTCGCATGCCCAGCCAGGCAGTTCACCAATCTCACGCAGTTCGTCGCGCACCAGCGGATCTAGCGCCTCTGGGAATATGCACGCTGCCGCGTTCCAGAATGGGTGTCCGCGCGTGATTTGCGCCGGTTCTCGCAATTTTGCCTCGGCTATCGCGTCGCGAAGGGACTTCGCTTCAAGCAACCAGCGAGCCGCGGTGTTGCTAAGCAACTCTTCAAAGAGCGACGCGTATCGCCACATTCGCTCACCGGACAGTCGGGTATTCAGCATCGCAAGCGGGTTGTCATGGCGGCTGGCGTAGTTGCGGCTGCCATAGTTTGCGGTGCCGGCGATTGAAAACAGGATCGCCAGCACATCCAAAATATGATGATCGACGTCGCGGCCGAAATGCTCCCGCATCGACAATCTCCACTCCCGCAACGGCCGCCCAATTTTGGCACGGAGCGAGCTATAGGCTCGGCCATACCCCGCTACATCGAAGGCATTGCCACGCAACGGCGCGAACTGCTGAACGACCGGAAGCCACTTCAACCGCGCATCCTCGCCGGGCTTTCGCAGCACTAAGGTGCGACAATCGCGATAATATGGCAGTCCGTTTTCAGACACAGTGAGTTCGTCGAGACGGACCAGCTTTGGCGTCGACCAAGCCCCATCTGATCTCTTTAGGAAACAGGTCAGAAGGAGAGTTTTCTGTTCGTCTGACGCCCGCATTGAGCGTGCATCGATGCGAAACAAATTGCCGCGATGCGGCCTGATGACGTCCTTTATGGCAGTCGCTAACTCGTCATAGCGGGGATCGATATCCCACAGTATCCATACCAGGCCGACGCCATGCCGGCGGTAGAACCGGTTGCGGGCGGCCACCTCCGTTGCGAAGGTGTGTGACAGCTGGAATTCGAGCGTGAAGGGCCGCAGCCCGTCGAACTCTAGATATACGTCAGGGAAGCGTCCGCGCCCGTCTGCAGCCTCGAAATACCCGTTCACCTTGGCGGCCTTGAAGCGCGGATCCGCGGCTGCCAGCTCGGCTAGCTTTTCGCACAGGCGCCTGTGAAGCTCGGACTCCTGCTGCCCCATATATTGAGCCGCCCGCGCGCCGTCCGGCCGTAGCGTCTTGCCCGTGTACCATGGACAGTCAATCGGGGCTTCGACGTGATGGGCGAAAAGAGGAGTTCTCCCGTCGGTTGAGACCTTGATGTAGACGGCGCTTCCGCAGCGCAGACATTTTGCCAACGGGGGCTGGTGAGCCTCGCTGCGGCGCAAGTTTATGCGGTCGCGGAGATACCCCCATGTGTCCTCGTCCATCGAGAGGAGGTCTTGGGCGCTGACGACCCCGATAGCGCCTTCGAATACGGCGGCGAGCACGCTTCTATGCGGTGGATTGCGACGTTCAGCTGTTCTCATTCGGTCGGCTGGCATCATAAACCATATTACCGACCCAGCTGTGCCATTCGATCAAGAGGGACGAGGTCGAAAGAGTGCCTGGATGTCCTCGGGATGAGAATCGTTTACCTTGAAGATGCCGTGCAGGACCAACGCCGCCGAGAAACCATCTCGAGTGCGGCACGCTTCAACCGGGCGCCTCCCCTCGTGTAGCCGAAGCGACGAATACATCCAGCCTACCGGATCGCCGTCTAGGTCCTCCCTGACGAACCGCTCTGCAGTTTCAGCCGCGACGATTACAATGCGCGCAAGCTGCCTGGCAGTGAGGGTCAGCTGCCTGTCGGTTGGGAGATCAACGCCGTGGGCGAGGCTTCGCACAACCCCCAAGCTGTCGTCGTGGGCCCGATCGTCTTCGCCGCCTTTGCCAGTTCTCTGGCGCCATCGTTCAGTCATTACTCATCCCCGACGGTCCGGTAGCGCTGCTGTCGTCGCTCATGGCATCCGGCCCTCCTGAAGCTCGACTCGCGGGCGTGCCGTGCCAGTAAGGGGTTTACTTATAGTCAAAGTAAGCCTGTCCCAATGGACAGGTTGGCCTGGGTGAGCGAGCCGGACCCTACCCGCGACGCATCGGACCCAGGGCAACGGACAAAGTCGCGTCAGACTCCGGGAGCCTGTCTTCGAAAGGATGTCCTTTTGGAGAAAATCATGGCCGAGCGAGACCCGATCACCCGCCTGCACCCCTACAAAGTGGAGGAAGCGGAACGACGAACCGCCCTAGTTGCGGAGTTCGCGGAGATCGAGCGCCCGACACGCGCCGTGGCCGCTCTATACGCGGAGCGCCTGGGTATCAGGATTCGCATGTTCTACCATTTGGTGAGAACTTACCGTGACCAAGGCGCTATCCGCCCGCGCTACGCCCGGGGCCGGCGTACTAGCAGCCGGCTAAGTCCCGGTGTCGAGAAGTTGATATGTGCAGAGATTGCGAAGAAGGGACCTGGGGCAAGCGCTCTGGAGATCGCTGAACGCGTAGCTGCCCGCTGCAAGGCCGCTCAACTTCCTGTTCCGTCGGCCTCAACGGTCAGAACCCGGCTGCTAAAAGTTCGCCGCGGCGGAGCACCAACACTCGCCTATCCAGAGTTGGTTCTGGTTAGCACTGCGATCAACCTCAACGTGCTAGTCGCAGAAAGGCGCGTTGCCGCTTGGCTTACACTCTTGCTGCACACTCCTACAGCGTCGTTGCTCAGCCATCATGTCAGCGCCGGCAGCGCCAGCGTCGAGGAGGCAACTATGACCCTCCTGATGGCCGCTGAGGCGCGTCAGGACGCTACCCACCTTGATCGCACCGGTGAAAGCTCGATGCCAATCTTGCTACGGATAGATGAACGCGGAGGATGGGACGATCTCATCCAGGTCCTTGAGGCGTCCGGCCTGAAGCCAGTAACTCCGGGCGTCCTAAATGCCCGGACTGCCGACGTGGTAGTGCGTGTGCTAGGCGATCAGATTGGATGGTGTGCCTTCAAACCGCGGATGGCGCCTGGACGGTTTGCGCCCGCCGGCGGTCCGGGCATCACACTTGAGCTCGCGCGCTCCATGATTGAGGAAGCTGTCAAAGCGGCGGGTATCGATCACCCAATTGAAATGCCTCAAATCCGGGGCAATAAAACTCTATCCGCGAGTCTCAAGGAACTGCTGGCTCATCCTCCTCATCGTTGATCACGCGACCAAGAGGCTCAACAAGCGCGTCAATTATGCCGGCTATTTCAACTGGGGCTGCCTGCCGGCGGCCGACATCCATCACGGCGCTCGCTGCGGCATCGCGGACTTTGCGGTTCCAACGCTCTTGGGCCGTAATTAGAAGGCTTTGAATCGTGAAGGCCTCGCCGGGCTCGATGGGCAGCACCTTTTGTCGCCTTACCGCCGATGTGGCGCGAGGCGTTAAGGCGAATCCTTCGAATTCAGGTCCGAGAACGTCGAGCAGGCGTTGCCCGTGACGTCGTTCGCCTGAGAAAACAGCGGTCATGGTTGATGGATCACAAGCCCAGCGCTTGGCCGACTCCTCGAACCCATCTGGCGCCACCCAACGAAGTTCTTCCGGTGCAGCCACTGCCTCGAATGGAGCAATGACAAGCTTGGATGAGCTTCGGCGCGCCGCGCTGATTGCTCTCTTTAGAGATACACCGCTCTGCCCCGGCATTTCGTAGCCTGTGCCAATGACAAGACGCGTCTCAGCATCGACAATGATCGACAAGATAATGTCGGCGTCGACAGCATTTGCCCTAGCCGCGGTCTGATCGATAAGAATTCGCCGGCCAAACATCCGCCGGCCATGGAACGGGGCCTTGTCTATGATGCCGCCGGCTCGGCGAACCTCAGCAAGCCGATTCCGGATAGCGCCCATCGACGGCGCTGCAGTTCCGCTCGCCTTACAAGCGTTCTCGATGCGCATAACAAGATAGCTCAGCGACGCTCGAGGCGTTTGTATGATCGTCTCGCACAAGGCTTTTTCCGCAACGGCCGGAAGCCCGCGCTTTGCTTGGGAATTTGATGCGTTCGATCGCGCATACGGCGCGAGACCCGTCACTGGTCCCAGCTCCCTCAAGCGCGAGATGAGGCGGTAAAGATTGCGCCGGCGGATACCGAGCTTAGCTGCCTGCGCGTCTGCGTCATCCAACGTCGGCCGCTCGGTGCCCAAGAACTGATCGATAACTGTCAGGCGCTGCAGCGCTTCGTCGCGGCTCTTAGGCGAAAGTGCTTGGAGCTTACCCAGCTCGTCCTCGTACGCATCCGGGTCGACATACTTTTTGAAGATGGCCTTCCGTGCGTCGTCCAAGCTCCGGCTCCTTTTCGCCGAGCTTAGGCGCGTCTGTGCACTCCGTCCATCACTTTTGGAATCTTTGCACTTGCTATCGAAAATGTATTGATACAATGAGACGCAGTGCATGGATTGCAAAGGCGATTGTCGCCTTTGCTCCTGATCACCCGGCGCCTGCCGGCAATGAAGGGAGGGATGAGATGTCCAAACAAGATCAGTTGCCCGCCAAAGGCGAAGCGCCTCACGGCGGGGCCAATGCCATTGCCAGCCATATCACCGCCATTCTCGACGCCCTCCCTGAAGCCATTGCCGAGCGCTTGCGCGAGGATATGGCGCGCTTCCGCCGCGAGTCTGAGGGGCGCCGCGTCGACCTTTACCGCGATCGCCGCGGCCCATGGGCCCGCAAGGGCGCCAAGGATAAGCCTGCGGCTTAGCCGTCCCGGCCAGGCCAAATAGCCGACCTCTGACCCAACATCAGCAAGGACCCCACCGGCGCCGCCTCAGCGGCGCCGGAGGGATCTGTGTTGCCCCGAAAGGAGACGACGACATGCGTGATCTAATCCGCGGCCGCCCGCCCATCACTCGCCTCAGCCTTGGTGCCGACCAGCACGAATGGGAGGTAAAGGACGATGCGACCGGCGCAATCGCCACTCTCATGGTTACCGATGATGGCGGCCCGATCCGCCCGATCATCACCGGCATGAAGTCGTTTGGCACCGGTGCCTATCCCTCATTCAAGAACCATAAGACCGTCTACTGGGAGGGTCTCACCGAACGCGCCCTTGTCTTCGAGGCCGAGGTCTATCCTCACATCACCCGCTACGACATGAACCGCTACACGCTCGAATTTCCCTTTGAAGGAAAGCGCGTTCGCTACACGCCCGATCAGGTCCGCCACTATGTCGATGGCTCCATCGAGGCCATCGAAGCGAAGTTCGACCACCGCGGCTTTGAGAAGGCGGAATATGACCGTCTTCTTACCGAGGTTGAACGTCTGCTCTCCCTGGTCGGCTGGCGCTTCCGTCGCGTCGGTCTAAGCGACGTCTTCTCAAGCGACGTCTTCTCAAGCGACGTCCACGCAAAGAATGTCTCGCTCGTTCAAACCTGCCGCTTCGTGACGATTGCCCCGGAGCACTTCGAGATCATCGACGAGATCCGCCGGAATGGTGAGATTATCGTCGGCTACCGGGATCTCGCCGAGCGGCTTGAGCCGACACGCCCCCTGTATGGCGAGGCCATCATCAACGGCCTCATGGTGCGTCGCCACCTTCAGATCGACCTGAAGACATTCCTCGGACCCGACACCGCCGTCTGGATCCTGCCGAGCCCCGTGGCTCCGGCAAAGACGCTGTTGGCGGCATAGCGATGAAAGCTCCCAGCCAACTCCCGTTGAAGATCGAACGCTACGATGTCTTGGCGTTCGATAGCGTTGACCATCGCCTGGTTGCCCGAGCGAGCGACGGACATCTTATCCTTCAGCCGCTGAATACCGGGGTCACGCTCGAGGTGATGCGCAAGCTGGACGGAAGCGGGGGCCTTCCAGGCGCCGGCCGGGTCCGCGATGCCATGCGGGACTTTCAGCTCACGTTCCGAGAGTCTGCGCTTTTGGGCGACGCCCACGAGAAGCAGCGGAAAATCGAAATCGCCGACGTGTTGCGCCGGATGAAGCCGCGCCTCGATGCCCGCATGTCGGTCGTCAAACATATGAATGATCACCTCGTCCCCATGTCGCACGCAAAGATCAGCGCCGAACTCGACAAGCTGTGCACTCCGGCGTGGATCGAGAAGCACGGACCTCGCCCTCACGCCTCGGCGGTTCGTTTTTGGATAGCGAAGTGCGCGCAGCGCAAGGGCGGACGGTAGCCATGGAGGTTTCCGGCCACCTCCCGTTCAAAATCGAACGCTTCGACGTCTTCGAGTTCGATGGCGTTGACCATCGCCTAGTTCAGCAAACGGCCGACGGACATCTCATTCTCGAGCGGATGGATACTGGCGTTACGCTCCAGGTGAAGAACAAGCTCGACGGAGGCGTGGGACTTCCGACAGTCGGCTGGGTCCTCGACATGATGCGAGACTTCCGGCTCATGTTCCGAAAGCCTGCGCTTCCGAACGATGCTCGCGAGAAACAGCGGAAAATCGAAATCGACAATGCCGAACTGCGCAAGATGGATCCGCGCGTCGATACTCGCATGTCAGTCGTCAAGCATATGGACGACAACAACATCCCTATGTCGGACGCGAAGATCAGCGCCGCACTCGACAAGCTCTGCACGCCAGAATGGATGGACAAGCACAAAACTCGGCCGGGTCCCTCGACGGTCCGCCTCTGGATGGCAGTCCGCGGGAAGCCCCACGATCGGCGCATGAACGATATGCTCTCCCTAAAAGGAGCATCGAAGCGAGCCCGCAAGCTACACCTTACGGTGCTATCAGTCAGCAGCTGGCACCAGCTCGACTACTGGACAAACCCGGGTCTCAGCATCTGGGACTCTTGGCTATGTGCCGCCGCTGATATCGATCGGGTCAACAACGGGAAGGTCACAAGTTTCGGCGTCCAGTTTCCGACGCCGAAAGAACCATTCGTCTGCCCCAGCTATGAAACCTTCCGACGCGGTGTGAACAAGCTCCGCGATCCAGACACCTTCGGAGCGAAATTCAGCAAGCAGGCAAAAGAGTCGCGGACTCAGGGCGCAGGCAAACCACTACGCGCCACAGCCCCAGGTGAAATCGTCACCTACGACACTTGGGAAATGCCTCTCCTGTTTTGCGTCGATGGCGAGACCGGCATTCCGCTCGGCACGCCCCAGTTCACGAACGCAATGGATGTAGCGACAAAAATCATGTGCGGCGGGGTGGTCGAGTGCGCACCGCCTACCATGTCCACAATCGCCCAACTGATCCTGCATACGATGTCACCAAAGGAGGTGACGCCCTTCTTTGCCGAAAAGAAGCAGTATGCGGGGCTAGCGGGCGTCTGCCTAAAGCCGAACGAAATGCTCGGCGACAATGCCCTTCATCACCTCGCAAAAGCGGCCGAAGACAACGGTATGTCAGCGGGAATCTCGCTCCGCTATGCTGGTAAGAAGAAGCCCCGGCATAAGGCCTTCCACGAGCGCGCGTACCTTACGATCAGCACCTACGTATTCAACAAGATCCCCGGCGCCAAATACGACATCAAGCTGATGCGGGAGTACGGTTACAACCCCGCAGAGCACAAAATTGTTACGATCCAGCAGCTCCGCGCGCTGACCGCATCGGCCGTCGACTTCTACAATACCGAAGACCACGACGGACTCATGAGCCGGCCGCCGCTGCTCGTGTTCAACAAATTGAAGGCAAAGTATCCCCTGCCCGCGATCTATGACCTCGATCAGGTCAGGAACGCCATTGGCGATGTCATCTACAAAGTCGTCCTTGCAAAGGATGGGCTAACGCTCTGGAGCGACGTCCGCTTCGGCGGCATCGAGGCCGTTAACGCCCTCCTTAGCGACCTTATGGGCACGCAGTATCGCAGGACTCAGAACGCCACCGTCGAGGTCAAGGTCAAATACAACAAGAACAATATCGGTTCGGTGCGAGTGTGGAATCCCGTTCGCAAGTTCTACGTGCGGCTCGAGAACCTCTCGATCGAAGGCGCCGAGGGAATGCCGCTCTGGCAATATGAGCGCGCACGGGAGATCGCCAAGGCCGAGAAGCTCGCATTTCATACGCCGATAGAACGGGCCTACGCACGCGAGCACGTCATCAAAGCTGCTCGCAGCGTTGCAGCAGAAGTCACAGCCGCAGGCAATCGCACGCTCGCGCTCCTTGGCATGCTGCCGCGCGTAAAAGAGATCATCGGCGAATATATCGACATCGAGCGGATTACGACTAGCGCCCGTGACGTCGAGGGCACGGTCCCCCACGACATGGCTGACAACACCCGCCTCGATGCCACTGTTGAACCGCGGCGGTCGGCACGGCGAGCGGAAGATCCTGACCGCGATCCGCGGGATGCCGCAAAGCCTCGGCAGAGCCGCAAATCCACCAACACAGCCACCAACACCACAACCACCGGTCCGCGGGATGCAGGGGGGGTGAAGCCCAATCAAGCGGCGCGTCCCGCAAGCGGCGATTGGGCAGACTTCGCCTAAAGGAGAAGACGAAGTGACGACAAAGGAACACCCATCGGTTCGCGCCCTGCGCGTTGCCAATGCTACCGCGGCATTCAAGTCGATCGTTCTGCCCTACCCTCGGCAGAACGTTATAATGGAGGAACTCGAGCAGCTTCGGCTCGTCGGGCTGGCAACGAAGGGCCTTCCCCAGGATGGTACACGCCTTCTGGCGGAGACCGGTTCGGGTAAGACCTTCGGCGCGCTTCGCTATCGCACCTTCGTCGAGTCCCAACCTGGACGCGAGAAAGGGTCTCGCCCTGTTCTGCTCGTCCGCATGAGAACGACCGGCACCTCGCGATCGCTCGCCGCCAGCATTCTCGATGCGATGGGTGATGACTACTCGGTCACCGGGAGCGAGCAAACGCTGTTGAAGCGGGTCTACAAGGCCTTCGAAAAGGAAAAGACCGAGCTTCTCATCATCGACGAGGTCCACCATCTCGACAACCAGAAGTTCGGACCCGACGTAACCAACACCATCAAGTCCTTCCTGGACGAAGGTCGCGTTACTGTCGCTTTTCTCGGCACCCACGACGCTGACGCAATGTTCGCCCGCAACAGCGAGCTCAACGGCCGCCTTTTGGCGCCGTGCTCCTTGCCGCCGCTAAAGTGGGCAGACGAGGAAGACTGCGAACTCTTCACGACTTTTGCACAACTTCTCGATGCCGCGATTGTGGAGAAGAAAATCCTTCCGATCCCCGCAGGCTTGGCCGAACCGTTGCTGGCCGAGCGCCTTTGCAAAGCATCGAACGGCATTATCGGCCAGCTCTGCAAGATCGTTCGCACCGCGATGACAGAGGTCGTGAAGCGGAACGGGAACACCATTGAATATGATGATCTGCGCAACGCTGTGACGTCATGGTCGATCCCCAACGGCTTCCAGAACACCAATGTGTTTAACGAGGCCCGGCCGTGAAGCACCCCTACCCGGAGATGATCAAGAAGGTGATGTGGCCGCTGGCCCCTATTCCAGGGGAGTCCCTCATGGGACTCATTGCGCGCGTGGCCGCCTACAATGTGATCGATGACACGCTGTCGATCACATCCCAAGCCGGTCAGCGCTACGGGCATCGGACTTCGCTAGTCTACGACGCTGACGCTGACCTCGGCGCCCTCGGCGTCGCGCTGCGGGTTGACGAGAGTGAACTTCGCGCTCGCGCGCATCCCGCGCTCGGCAACAGGACTTCGGAATTCTTCGGTCTCACGATCTCGTCATATCATCTCGAGACGAGGATGCGGCGCTTCTCACCGGGCTCGCTTGCCAAAGCCAGCTACCATCGAGCAGCCTGGCAATATCGTCCCATCCCGTTCTGCACAGAGAGCTGGGAATATCTTACAGACCGCTGCGACGCCTGCGGGCATCGCCAGCGCTGGTATCATGCGCAGGGCCCCGATCGGTGCGACGCATGCGGCGCAGCGCTCCAGGATGTGCACGCGGACTATGTGCCGGAAGCGTGGCGCGAAGCTTTGGCCTTCGTCGCAGGCCTCGCCGATCCGGATCGCGACCGTCGCGCCTTGGCGCTGGCGCGGTTGCCGGCGCAACTCGCCCATCTCAAACCTGAGAAGACACTAGAGCTGATGCTCCACTTCGGCCACTTGACCGCCGGCAATGCATATAGGGGCCGCCGCGACACCCTCTGGCGTGACGACCCCGCGGCCCAAGCCAAAATGCTACATGCATCGGCGGAACTCGTTCTGGGGTGGCCGGATAAGCCGATCCAATACCTGCTTGATCGTTTCGCCGCTCAGACCGGCAGTGGCAATAATGCTGTCCTGCGCAGTGCCGGTAACCTCTTCTCGTCAAAGCACCTCAGCGTGCTATCCGAAGAGGCAGCAGCGGTCGTTAAAAGCCTTACTCCAAAATGCGGGGCTGTAGCCGCAGGTGAAGCACCCACGACGGTGCGGCGCGCATCAACAGCAACCGGCCTTTCGCGCCAGCAACTTGGAGATTATCGCCGCGCCGGCTGGCTGCGCAGCGTCATCTTCTCGAACGAGTCTGGCGCCCCGATGGTCGGATTCGATGGGGTCGAAATCGATTGGCTGGCCGCTGCCATCCGCAGCCGCCGCTCTACATCCACCGTCGCCACCCAGCTAGGCATCAGCCTGCATGGCGTGGAGCAGCTGGTTTGCGGGCGCTTCATAACGCCCATCGATCACCCAGTTTTCAAGGCGCGGTACAGCCAACCCCAATTCGATGGGGCCAGCGTCGATGACTTGATTGGCAGGCTCGTAGCGAAGGCGTACGATGACATGTTGGGCATTCCGCTTCGCCAGGCAGTCCGAGCCATTGCCGGACCAAAGCCTTGGGCAGCGATTATCGAAGCCATGTTGGATGGGCGTCTGCAATTCGCGCTGCCGGCTAGCTGCATGCCAAAATCGGGCTCTGGTAAGCGCGCATCACGGTGCGATCCCCGCCGAGGCGAGGCTGAGGCACACCGCCGCGTCGTCACCTCGGCTATCGTCGCGGAAGGTTCTGTAGCGCTTCTGCGGACCTTGGCATTCCAAAAGGCTAACTACCCCGAATTCGAATTCGACACCTTGATGAGTAAGGCTGATGCACTCGAGGCGTTGAATCTGCTGCCCCGACACTGCGACGTTCTAGATGCAGGCACCGATAACCAAGCCGCGCTCAGGTATCGCACCATTCGGGTCGACTATGTGGAGAGCACGGCGAACGACTTCGTATCGATTAGCGAACTACGAGCTCGGAGCGGACCCTACGCCGACCTGGTTCAAGCCAAGCTTGCGGAAGCGGGCCTCCGGAAAACCGGACCTTTCGGATGGCCGCGCGCCGCGGCGGAAGCGGCAGTTTTCCAAATCGACTGACCGGTCTCGATCAGATCCGCTTGCAAAAAGGGCCGCCAGAAATGGCGGCCTTTCTCGTGGCTGGCTAACGCCAAATTGCATTGAACGCCGTTTGGCTAAGTCGACGTTGCATTCCTTATGTTGTAAACTGCGAGCTCCCTCGGGGATCTGGCTAGCTCCTAAGTTGTGCCGACATTTCTCCATCTCAGGGTCGTTGGCCCCTTCGGGCGCATCTCGCGCTGCCGGTTGTAGGCAGAAGATAGCCCAGCGTTAGCGTCGATGAGTCGATGAGCAAAGCTAGCTACGGTTGCACGGGCGGCACATCGCTGAGCACTTTGGCGTTGCGGGGGTGATGGCGCCCGCGCCACCGCGTAACTAGGTCGGTGGTGGGATGTCACTTGGCCAATAGCCTTGGCCTTTAACAGCGATGAATTTCCCTGAGCGCCACAAATTGGTGCCAAAAACCTTTGTTTTATCCCTTCCGCGCAACACAAAATTTTGCGCTTCAAGCCTCTCCCGAAGCTCGCCTCGCTTCATTGGCCGCTTCTCTGCGAGGATGATCCGCTTAGCCGCTTCCAGCTGCTGGGCGACCTCAGCAGCATGCACCTCTCGAGCAGAGACCTTGCCGTAGAGATCGGGCTGATGCTCATCGGGCTCAGCACTCGCAGGGGTGGACTTTTGCATTCCGCGATACATCGAGATTAGATTGTCGAGTGCCTCGGCCTCACTCTTGATCTCATCTAATCTTTTTAATGCTTTACTGATGATTTGATCTACAGTCCTGCCCGCCATTTCCGCCTCACGCTATCCCGCAATGCGATTTTATGAGTTTCTACGCGGATTACGAGTGATTTTTTGCACTCTCCGCTTGCAATTGTAGGACTCGCTGATAAACATTCCCGTGGGAAAGAGTCACGAAGGAGTGCCTATGGCACTGACGTCGGGCGAAGCGCCTGAAAAGCAAAAGGGCCGACCTTGCGGCCGGCCCTTCCGGTGAAAAAGCTCAGGCGTTGGAACGCGCCGAACCTCTCCTCTGCAACGCGAGATTCGCACGTTCCTTCGACTGAATCAACTGGGCGACGCCCCGTTCGTCGCCCTCCTGACGGCTTTTGCCGTCGACGAAGGATTGTATTTCTATGGCTACTATTTCGACTTCGACCGCACAGATCTCGTGCATCAAGAAGAACCCGCGTGAAGATCGCTACAATGCTATCACGCACGTCGGGGGCGTCCTGAACAAGCGCTGGCAGCTCACCCTTGACGAAGCGATTGGGCATATCGAGGGTCGGCGTTGGACCTTCTACACGATGGCTAATGGCCATCGTGCCGATGTGGTTGTCGCGAGCCGCAACGGTCGCAAGTATCTCAAGACGACGGCGGACTATGATACGCCGGATAATTTGTTGAGCTTGCCCGAGTGCCCGTAAGGAATGGGGGCCGGTCTCTCGCGAGGCCGGCCTCTATTCTGTAGTACGATAGCCTTGGCGCTAAAGCGTCGTCGGCGGCACCGGCACCGCCGGCACCGGATTGAGCGCCGCCGCCTCGAGCGTCGCCAGCGCGTTCATCCCCGCCGCATAGCGCCGCGCCTCGGCAGTCCAGCCGGCGAGCGCCGGGCGCGACGCCGGCGGCAGCGCGGCGACGGTGCGGAGCGCGGCATCGATATCGCCCGCCTCGGCACGCTGCATCGCCAGCCGGAGCTGCGACGCCGGATCGACCGGGGCGTCGTCGGCGCGGCGCACCGCGACGATGCCGGCGAGGCCGTGGCGGAACGATTCCCACCAGTTGCGGCCCTCGGCGTCGGCGCGCTCGATGGCGGGCTGCGCGCGCGCCAGCCCGAGCGCCAGCCCCCGGCTCTCGACCGGCCGCTGGCCGAGCGACAGCAGCGCCGCGACTTCGTTGGGGTGGCTGGCGCCGAAGCGGGCGCGCAGCGCCGGCTCATAGGCATCGAGCCGGCGGCCGGCCTCGACCGCGCGGCGCAGCGCCGAGACGAGCAGCGCGGTCTGCGCGCGCTCGGCGCCCTGCGCCGCGGCGGCGGCGGTCGAATCGGTGCGGCCGCGCAGCTCGGCGACCTGCGTCTGCAGCTCGGCGAGGTCGATCTCGGTGCTGGCCTGCGCCTCGGCGACGCCGGCGATCTCGGCCGAGGCGGCGGGATCGCCCGGCGCGGGCGGCGCGGCAACGACGGTGCGCGCCTCGAGCGAATCGATGCGCGCCTGCAGCGCGGCGATCGTCTGCGACGCCGCGACGTCGCTCGCCGTCGACCGCATGCCCGGCAGCCGCGAGCGGACGTTGCGCTCGAACCACGGGTTGGCGAGCAGCCCGATCGCGAAGGCGACCGCCACCGCGGCGATCAGCCAGGCGGCGATCGGCCGGCGGCGCGGCGCCGCCATGTCGGCGGGCGCCCCGTGGATCGAGCCATAGACCGGCCGCTCGGGAATCGCGCGGTCGCTGCTCGCGCGGTCGGGGGTGTCGTCGATCATCTGCTGTTCCTCTGGCCCCTCACGCGGGGGCCTTGTCGCACGACAGGCCGCTCGCCGCCAAGATGCCCGCCTCGTCGGGCGTCGCCGCCGCCACCGCGCGCCGCCAGCCGCCGCCGGCCGCCGCCAGCGCCGCCGGGCTGATCGCGGCGATCGCCACGGTCGCGCGGTCGGCGCCGAGCGCGTCGAACGACGCCGCGAAATGCGCCGCGCTGCGCGTCGAGAACAGCAGCGCCCAATCGAGCGTGCCGGCGCCGAGCGCCGCCGCCGCCTCGGCGCTCAGCGGCGCGAGGACGGCCTCGTAGACCGCGCGAACGATGATCTGCAGCGGTTCGGGCACCGGCGCCTCGGTGCGCTGCACCCCCGCCAGATGCAGCACGCGCGCGTGCCCCGCCGCCGCGACCGCCGCGAGCAGCGCGCCGACGTCGCCGCCGGCGGTGCGCACGTTGGCGAACCCTGCGGCGCGCGCCGCCGCCGCGGTGCGGTCGCCGACCGCATAGGCGGGCAGGTCGCGGTAGCGCGCCGCCGCCGCGCCGGCGAAGGCCGGTGCCTGCGGGCTGGTGAAGATCAGCGCGTCGATCGCCGCGTCGGGCGGCTGCCAGTCGCGCGCCGCCGGCGCGAGCAGCGGCGAGACGACGACGGCGTGGCCGCGCGCCGCCAGCCGGTCGGCGGTCTCCGCCGCCAGCGGCGGCGGGCGCGTGACGAGGACGCGCGCGATCGACTCAGCTTCCGAACAGCGCGCGCAGCGCGGGACTGGCGCGACCGAGCAGCTCGGCGGCGAGGTCGCGCACCGCGGCGCCATCGATGGCGTCGCGCGCCGCGGCCACCCGCTCGCTTCCGTCGGGCAGCAGCAGTTCGGCGCGGATCCCGCCGCCGGGGGCGGCGTAGGCGGCGACCGGCGAATGGCAGGAGCCGTTCAGCGCCGCGAGCAGCGCGCGCTCGGCGCGCACCGCGGTCGAGGTCGGCGCGTCGTCGATCGCGGCGATCAGCGCGCGCATCGCCGCATCGTCGCGGCGCAGCTCGATGCCGACCGCGCCCTGCGCCGGCGCCGGCAGGAACAGCTCGGGCGGGATCGCGGTGCCGACGTCGGGGCGCCCCAGCCGGTCGAGCCCCGCCGCCGCCAGCAAGGTCGCGTCGGCCTCGCCGCTCCGCAGCTTCGACAGCCGCGTGTCGACGTTGCCGCGAAACGGCACCACCTGGATGTCGGGCCGCGCGAAACGCGCCTGCGCCGCGCGGCGCGGACTCGAGGTGCCGAGCCGGGCGCCCTGCGGCAGGCACAGGAAATCGTCGCAGTCGGCGGCGACCAGCCGGTCGCGCACGTCGGCGCGCGGCAGCATCGCGACGATCTCGAGCCAGTCGGGGCGCCAGGTCTCGACGTCCTTCATCGAATGGACCGCGATGTCGATGCGGCCGTCGGCGAGCGCCGCCTCGAGCTCCTTGGTCCACAGCGCCTTGCCGCCGATCTCGGCGAGCGGCCGGTCCTGCACCCGGTCGCCGGTGGTCTTGATCGCGACGATCGCCACCGCCTCTTCCGACCAGCCGTGCGCCGCGCACAGCGCCTCGGCCACCATCCGCGCCTGCGTCAGCGCAAGCAGACTGCCGCGCGTCCCGAGCTTCACCATTGTCTCCACGGCGGCAGGTTATGCTAGGGGCAGCGCCAGGTGACAAGGAATCGAATGAACGACGCCCCGCTCATTCCCCCGCTCGTGCTGGGAATCGAATCCTCGTGCGACGAGACCGCGGCGGCGTTGCTGCGCGGGCGGACCGTCGTCGCGCAGCGCATCGCCAGTCAGGACGACGCGCACCGCATCTACGGCGGCGTCGTCCCCGAGATCGCGGCGCGCGCGCATGTCGAGGCGCTGGCGCCGATGATCGAGGCGGTGCTCGCCGAGGCGGGAGTCGGCCTCGCCGAGGTCGACGCGATCGCCGCCACCGCCGGCCCCGGGCTGATCGGCGGCGTGATGGTCGGGCTGGTCACCGGCAAGGCGCTGGCGCTGGCGGCGGGCAAGCCGCTCGTCGCGGTCAACCATCTCGAGGGCCATGCGCTGAGCCCGCGGCTCGTCGATCCCGATCTCGCATTCCCCTATCTGCTGTTGCTGGTGTCGGGCGGCCACTGCCAGCTGCTCGAAGTGCAGGGGGTGGGGCGCTACCGCCGGCTCGCCACCACCATCGACGACGCGGTCGGCGAGGCGTTCGACAAGGTGGCGAAGATCATGGGCCTCGGCTTTCCCGGCGGCCCCGCCGTCGAGCGCGCCGCGCGCGACGGCGATCCCAAGGCGTTCAAGCTGCCGCGGCCGCTGTCGGGCACCGACGAGCCGCATTTCTCCTTCGCCGGGCTGAAGACCGCGGTGCTCCGCAGCTTCCAGGCCAACCCGCACGCCACCGCCGACCTCGCCGCGAGCTTCCAGGCCGCGGTCGTCGACTGCCTGACCGACCGCACGCTGAAGGCGCTCGCCGCCGCGCCCGGCGTCACCGCGCTGGTGGTTGCCGGCGGCGTCGCCTCGAACGCCGCGATCCGCGCCGCGCTGACCGAGCTGGCGTCGGCGCGCGGCCTCAAATTCGTCGCGCCGCCGGGCTGGCTGTGCACCGACAATGCGGCGATGATCGCCTGGGCGGGCGCCGAGCGGCTGGCGGCGGGGCTGACCGACGGCTTCGACGCGCCGGCGCGGCCGCGCTGGCCGCTCGACCCCGATGCGGCGCCGGCGCGCGGTGCGGGAGTGAAGGCATGAGGCATATCGGGGTGAAGCATATCGGCGTGATTGGGGGCGGCGCCTGGGGCACCGCGCTGGCGCAGGTGGCGACCGCCGGCGGCCCCGTCACCTTGTGGGCGCGCGAGCCCGAGGTCGTCGCCGGCATCAACGCGCGCCACGTCAACGACGCCTTCCTCGCCGGCGTGCCGCTCTCGCCCGGGATCCGCGCCACCGGCGACCTCGCCGAGCTCGCCGCCTGCGACGCCTGGCTGGTCGTCACCCCCGCGCAATTCCTGCGCTCGGTGCTTGCCGAGGCGCCGACCGACGCGGCGCGCCCGCTCGTCCTCTGCTCGAAGGGCATCGAGGCGGGCACCGGCGAACTGATGTCCGAGGTCGCCGCCGAGGCGGTGCCCGGCGCGCCGATCGCGGTGCTGTCGGGACCGACCTTCGCGCACGAGGTGGCGAAGGGGCTGCCGACCGCGGTGACGCTCGCCTGCACCGACGCGGCGGCGGGGCAGGCGCTCGCCGACCGGCTCGCGCAGCCGGCGTTCCGCCCCTATGCCGCCGACGACGTCATCGGCGCCGAGGTCGGCGGCGCGGTCAAGAATGTGCTGGCGATCGCCTGCGGCGCCGTCGTCGGCCGCCAACTGGGCGAGAATGCCAAGGCGGCGCTGATCGCGCGCGGCTTTGCCGAGATGCTGCGCTTCGGGCTCGCCAAGGGCGCGCAGGCCGCGACCTTGGGCGGCCTGTCGGGCTTGGGCGACCTCGTGCTGACCTGCTCGAGCCCGCAGTCGCGCAACATGAGCCTTGGCATGGGGCTCGGCCAGGGCCGCAGCGCCGCCGAATTGCTCGCCGAACGCCGGACCGTCGCCGAGGGCGCGCATACCGCGCCGGTGCTGCTCGCCGCGGCGCGCGACCTCGGCGTCGACATGCCGATCACGCAAGCCGTGGTCGATTTGCTCGCCGGCGCCGCGATCGGCGCCGTCATCGACCGGCTGCTCAACCGGCCGCTGCGCGCCGAAGGCGTCTAGCGCCCGAAACTAGCGGTCGAGGTCGCCGATCAGCGGCTTGACCTTCTCGATCACCAGCTTGATGCGGTCGGCCGCCTCGCCGAACGCCTGGCCCGACGCCTTGTCGCCCTCGGCGAACGACGCGCGCGCCGATTCGAGATAGTTTTCGCGGTCGTCCTCGAGCGCGCTCAGCACGATGTCGGCTTCGTCCTCGGTCAGGGTGAGCGTGATGTCGGTCATGAAGTCCTCGTCGTGAAGCTGGGGGTGCGAATCGGTCGGGGCGGGCCCCTATAGCCCTTCGACCCCGGTGATGACGATGCCGCGCGCGTGCAGCTCGCCCTGCGCCTGCGCCACTTCGCCGGGCCGCGCGCGGCCATGTTCGGCGAGTTCGAAGAGGCGACGGGCACGCACCGCGCCCTCGCCGGATGCCAGGCGCAGCCACTCGGCGAGCGCCAGCCGGCGGCTGGTCTCGCGCTCGTGCAGATAATAGCGCAGGCTCATTTCCCCTCTTTATTCAGAAGTCGACGGCGATGCCGCCCTTCTCCCAATCTCCGTAGCGCGTCGGCTCGGGGCCCTTGCGCCCGCCGAGTTCGACATCGGGCGGCGGCGGCACGTTCGGCGGCAGCGGCGGCTCGACGGGCGTCGGCGGGGTGTCTGGCTTGGGATCACTGGCCATGATGCTTCTCCGGGGGTGGCGGCTCGGCTAGGCTGGTGAGATAGGACGCCGGGGCGCGATGCGCAAAGGCAAGGGGGGACGGCAATGCACGATCTTTCGGGGCGGGTGATCGCGGTGACCGGCGCCGGCAGCGGCATCGGCCGCGCGCTGGCGCTCGCGCTCGCCAACCGCGGCGCGCGGCTCGCGCTCGCCGACAAGGACGAGGCCGGGCTGTTCGAAACCTCGCGGATGCTCGGCAACTACCCGCATTTCTCCGAAGGCTTCGACGTCACCGACCATAGCCGCCTCAAGGCGTGGATCGACCGCGCGGTCGAGGAATATGGCGCGCTCAACGGCATCATCAACAACGCCGGGCTGTCGGTGGTCGCGCCCTTCGCCGACTGCCCCGCGGCGGATTTCGACCGCGTCATGGCGGTCAATTTCGACGCCGTCGTCGCCGGCTGCCGCCTCGCGCTCCCGCACGTCCGCGCCGCCGACAAGGGCTGGATCGTCAACATCTCGTCGGTGTTCGGGATGATGGGCTACCCGACCCAATCCGCCTATAACGCCTCGAAATATGCGGTGCGCGGCCTCACCGAGGCGATGCATCTCGAGCTCGCGCAGACCGACCCGCATGTGAGCGTGATCCGCGTCCACCCCGGCGGCATCAAGACCAATGTGGCGCGCAACGCCAAGTTCATCCGCGGCCTCGACGGCTCGACGATGGCGCTCGACAATGGCGAGGAGTTCGAGAAGGCGGCGAAGACCACCCCCGCGCAGGCCGCCGAGACCATCGTCCGCGGCATGGAGCGCGGCCAGCACCGCGTGCTGATCGGCGCCGACGCGCGGATGATCGACCGGCTGACCCGGCTGTTTCCGGTGAGCTACTACAAGATCATCGGCGCCTTCCTCGGCGGCGGGAACCGCAAGGCGAACTGAGGCGCCCAGGGCCTGACGCGCACTGTCTGGCATTGGGAGGACGCGCGCAGCGGCCGCCCGGGTTGACGCCGCCCTCCGCTCGGCCGAAACGCTCCGCCATGCGCAGCCCCCGCCGTCCCAAGCCCGCCGAACGCCCCGAGTCGATCGGCACCCCGGCGCGGCGCGCCGCGCTGCGTCTCCTCATGTCGGTGCTCCAGCAGGGCCGGCCGCTCGAGGTGGCGCTCGAAGGCGCCTTCGTCGAGGTGGCGGCGCCCGCCGACCGCGCGCTCGCCCGCGCCATCGTCGCCGCGACCTTGCGCCGCCTGCCCGATCTCGACGCGCTGATCGACGGCGCGATGACCAAAATCCTCCCCGACGACGCGCGCGCGCGCATGGTGCTGCGCCTCGCCATGGCGCAGATACTGGTGCTGGGCACGCCGGCGCACGCCGCGATCGGCACCGCGCTGCCGCTCGTCGAAAGCGGCCCGCGCCGGCTCGTCCACGGCGTGCTGTCGCGGCTGATCCGCGAGGGCGCCACGCTCCCCGAGCTGCCGACCTTGCCCAACCCCTATGCCGAGCGCTGGACCAGCGCCTATGGCGCGCACACCGCCGAGCGCATCGCGATGACGCTCGCCGGCGAGCCGCCGACCGACCTCAGCTTCAGGACCGCGGCCGAGGCGGCCGCGCGGGCCGAAGCGCTGGAGGCCGTCTCGCTCGCCCCCGCGCATCTCCGCACGTCGCGGCGCGGCGGCATCGCCGACTGGCCGGGCTTCGCCGAAGGCGAGTGGTGGGTGCAGGATCTCGCCGCCAGCCTCCCCGCGCGGCTGCTCGGCGACGTCGCCGGCAAGGCGGTGATCGACCTCTGCGCCGCGCCCGGCGGCAAGACGCTCCAGCTCGCCGCCGCCGGCGCGCATGTCACCGCGGTCGACATCGCCGAGAAGCGCGTCCAGCGGCTCAAGGAAAACCTCGCCCGCACCGGCCTGACCGCCACGACGGTCACCGCCGACGCCCGCCACTGGACCCCGCCCGGCGCGGTCGACCATATCCTGCTCGACGCGCCCTGCTCGGCGACCGGCATCTTCCGCCGCCACCCCGACGTGCTGCACCTCAAGGGCAGCCGCAACCTCGCGCCGCTGCTCACCCTCCAGGCCGAACTGCTCGACCACGCCGCCGGCTGGCTGCGGGGCGACGGCCGGCTGATCTACTGCGTCTGCTCGCTCGAACCCGAGGAAGGCGAGCAGCAGATCGACGCCTTCCTGTCGCGCTACGACAATTTCCGCCTCGATCCGATCAGGGCCGAGGAGCTGCCCGCGGGCATCACCCCGTGGCGCGAAGGCTGGGTCCGCACCCTGCCGAGCGACTTGCCTGAGCAGGGCGGGATGGACGGCTTCTTCATCGCCCGGCTGGCGCGGAAATAGGCGTTAGAGGAATGTCCGAGATGGGTGATTAGCTGCCGTTCGTGCGATCACCGCTTAGCCGGTGATTTAGCCAAAGGCACGCGGCCGTTATTGCGAATGGGGCAAGCAACATCACGACTGCCCCACCCATGTCGACGCCAGAGCCATCCGGACTACGCTGATAAGCAATGCCTTTTTGAAGCCACCACCAAGTTAGCCAAACCGAAATCGCAAGGCCCACTAACCAAGAGAGGACTTGCTGCCGTGGTTGAAGGGCTAACGCAATCAGCGGCATCGCAGTCAAAAGAGCGTTCAATACGAAGACGACCGGTTCGTCGATGGAGACGGGTCTGCCGAGCGCGTTGCTGAACAAAACCCTGTCCGCGCCTTGGACAAGGAAGCCCACCGCCACGGCGAGCGCGATCAGGATTGGATGGTGGTGCAAGCGGTGCATGACGGTCGTGCCATAAAGCCTGCCCGCATAAACGAATGTCCGCAACGGTCTTGAGCGGACGTCACCGCTTAGCCCGATCACCCCGCATTGTCGAATTTCCGAACCTCGACTTCGCTCTCGTCGAAACCGTCGAGCAAGCGGGCATTGATGCCCATCTTGCCGAAATCCTCGCCGAGCGTCGCCCAGTGGGTGCCGCAGCCGCAGACCGGGCAATGGTGGATGCCGATCATCCGGTCGCCCCAGACATAGGCGGTCGTCTCGCCCGAGATGCGCACCTGCGCGGGCGGGTAATAGGCGACGCGCCAGGCCGTCTTCCGACAGAGCGAACAATTGCAGTCGGCGACCCATTCGGGCGCGCTCGGCAGCTCGATCCGCACCTTGCCGCAGTGACAGCTTCCCTGAACGGTCATGGTGATTTGTATCGCCGGGTCGGGGAGGTGCCGCAATAGGTGGCGGCCGAGCGCCGAAGTTGTTCTCCCGGATACTTCCCCATATCGTCATCCCCGCGCAGGCGGGGACCCAGTCCGACAAATGGCTGCCCGCTACCGCGGGCTCCTTAGCAGTGCTGGGCCCCCGCCTGCGCGGGGGTGACGATGGAGTTTTGGGAAGCCCGCAAATAGCCCGCCACATCGCTGGACGCCGAGTCGCCCGCCCTGCTACATCGGCTTCATGCAACAGCCCGTCCGCATCGCGCCTTCGATCCTGTCGGCTGATTTCGCACGCCTCGGCGAGGAGGTTCGCGCCATCGACGCGGCGGGCGCCGACTATATCCATGTCGACGTGATGGACGGGCATTTCGTGCCCAACATCACCATCGGCCCCGCGGTGGTGAAGGCGCTGCGCCCGCACACGACGAAGCCTTTCGACGTCCATCTGATGATCTCGCCGGTCGACCCCTATCTCGACGCCTTCGCCGAGGCGGGCGCCGACATCCTCACCGTCCATCCCGAGGCCGGGCCGCATCTCCACCGCACCATCCAGCGCATCAAGTCGCTCGGCAAGAAGGCCGGCGTGTCGCTCAATCCGGCGACCCCGGCGAAGATGCTCGACTATGTGCTCGAGGAGCTCGACCTCGTGCTCGTCATGAGCGTCAACCCGGGGTTCGGCGGCCAGTCGTTCATCGACAGCCAGCTGCGGAAGATCGAGGCGATCCGCCAGCAGATCGACAAGACCGGCAAGCCGATCGACCTGCAGGTCGACGGCGGCGTCGACGTCGTCACCGCGCCGCGCGCGATCGCCGCCGGCGCCGACGTGCTCGTCGCCGGCACCGCCACCTTCAAGGGCGGGCCCGATTCCTACGCCGCCAACATCGCGCGGCTGCGCGGCGGCGCGTGACCGCCCGATGACCGAGCGCGACGACATCGCCCCCGCCGAGCAGCGGCTGACGCGCGAGGGCGGCGAGAAGGGGCTGTCGCTGTCCGAGCGCATCGCCGACGCGCTGGCGCTGGTCGGCTACAAGTCGAAGCTGCACAAGATCCGCCTCGCCGGCCGCTTCCCGCTGAAATTGCTCGCCGCGCCGAAGGACCCGATCGCCGGCGACGCCGCGATCGGCGCGGCGATCGTCCAGGGGCAGCTGCGCCACGGCGGCGCCAACGTCCGCGCGAGTGATTTCGCGACGGCGCTGACCAACGCCCCGCCCGCCTGGCGCGACTGGGCGCATGGCTTCGTCTTCCTGCGCGACCTCGCCGCCGCCGCCGACCGCAGCGCCGGCGCCAAGGTCGCCGAGCCGCTCGCCGCCGCCTGGGTCGCGGCCTATGCCGAGTTCGACGCGCAGGCCTGGCGCCCCGACCTGATCGGCAAGCGCATCCTGTTCTGGTGCGCCTATGCGCCCTATGTGCTCGCCTCGCTCGACCTCGTCTATCGCTCGAACCTGCTCAATCATATCGCGCGCGGCAGCCGCCATCTCGAACGCGCCGTCGACAAGGCCGCCGACGGGCTGCCGCGGGTCTGGGCGCATGCCGGGCTGCTCGCGTCGCATCTGCTCATCCCCGGCGGCGAAGCCAAACAGGCGCGCACCGAGGCCGGGCTCGAGCGCGCGCTCGACCAAATCCTGCTGCCCGACGGCGGCATCGTCAGCCGCGCGCCGCTCGACCAATTGGAGCTGCTCGAGCTGCTGCTGCTCGTCCAGGCGGTCTACGAGGCGCGGCAGATGCGGCCGCCCGACTTCCTGTCGACCGCGATCGCCCGGGTGGTCCCCGGATTGAAGGGCGCGGTGATGGGCGACGGCCTGCTCGCGCCGATGCATGGCGGCGGCCTCGCCAGCGCCGAGCGCATCGCGCGCGCCGTCGAGCTGTCGGGCGTCATGGCGCGGCCGGCGCGCACCGGCACCTATTCGGGCGTCCAGCGGCTGACCGGCGGCAAGACCATCGTCGTTCTGGACGCCGGCCCGCCGCCGATCGCGCGCGTCTCCGACAGCGCGCACGCCGGCACGTTGGGTTTCGAATTCTGCGAAGGGCCGACGCGCCTCGTCGTCGCCTGCGGCGGCGCGCGCGGGCTGCCGCGGCCGCTGCCGCCCGAGCTGTCAGGCCTGCTCGCCACCACCGCGGCGCATTCGACCTTGGTGCTCGCCGACGTCAACTCGACGCGGCTGCGCGAGGGCGGCAGCCTGGGGCGCGGCGTCGAGGAGGTCATCGCCAACCGCCACGAGAGCGAGGAGGGGGTCTGGGTCGAGGCCTGCCACGACGGCTATGCGCGCCGCTACGGCCTCATCCACCACCGCCGGCTCTATCTGTCGGCCGACGGGCTCGATTTCCGCGGCGAGGATGCGCTCGAACCCGCCAAGGGCAAGCGCAGCCGCAAGGGCGCCGGCCAGAATTTCGACATCCGCTTCCACCTCGGCAGCGGCGTCGAGGCGACGCCGACCGCCGACGGCCAGGGCGCGCTGCTCCAGCTGCTGAGCGGCGCGGTCTGGCAGTTCAAGGCGCGCGGCGGCCGGCTGGCGCTCGACGACAGCCTGTGGATCGACCCCGACGGCCGCCCGGCGCGCACCCATCAGCTCGTCGTCAGCGGCGAGACGACGGCCGAGGGCGGCAGCGTCAACTGGTCGTTCAAGCGCGCCAGGTGACCCCCGAGCTCGGCCTGATCGAAGGCTTCTACGGGCGCCACTGGCGCTGGGAGGCGCGGCGCGCGGTGATGCGGCTGCTGCAGCCGCACGGTTACACATTCTACCTCTACGCCCCCAAGGCCGACGCGCATCTGCGCCGCGAGTGGCAGGCGCCCTATCCCGCCGCCGGCGCCGCCGACCTCGCCCGCTTCGCCGCCGACTGCCGCGCCGCCGGCGTGCGCTTCGGCATCGGCCTCAGCCCGTTCGAGATCTGGTCCAGTTTCGACGGCGCCGCGCGCGGCGCGCTCGCCGACCGGCTGTCGCTGTTCGCCGATCTCGGCGCCGCGGACGTCGGGCTGCTGTTCGACGACATGCAGGGCGACCGCCCCGACCTCGCCGAGCGCCAGGCCGAGGTCGTCGCCTTCGCCCGCGAGCGGCTGCCGTCGGCGCGCCTCATCGTCTGCCCGAGCTATTATTCCGACGACCCCGTGCTCGATCGCGTCTTCGGCGCGCGGCCCGCGCGCTATCTCGAAACGCTCGGCGACCTGCTCGCCCCCGAGGTCGAGATCTTCTGGACCGGCGAGGAGGTCTGCTCGCGCGCCTTCTCGCCCGGCCACCTCCAGCGCGTCACCGCGCAATTGCGGCGCAAGCCCTTCCTCTGGGACAATTATCCGGTCAACGACGGCCCGCGCATGTCGCCGCACCTCCATCTGCGCGGCTTCACCGGCCGCCCGGCCGGCATCGCCCCGCACATCGCCGCGCATGCGATCAACCCGGCGCTGCAGCCGATGCTCAGCTGCATCCCGGCGCTGACGCTGGCGATGAGCTATGAGCGGGGCGACTCCTATCAATATGGCGCCGCCTTCCTCGAAGCGGCGCGCGCCGTTGCCGGCCCGGAGATCGCGGCGCTGCTCCAGGCCGACCTGCTCGGGCTGCAGGACGCCGGGCTCGGCGGCATGACCGACGAGCGCAAGGCCAGGCTTCGCGACAAATATGCCGCGCTCGACCACCCGTGTGCGCGCGAGGTGGTCGAATGGCTCGACGGCCGCTATGGGGTCTCCGCCGAGGAGGTGGCGACGCAGTAGCGGCTCGCCCGACACGACGATAACGGGGAATGAAATGCCGGATGCGGTCAAGGTCACGCGCGCGCTGATCTCGGTGTCGGACAAGACCGGGCTCGCCGACCTCGCGCAGGCGCTCGACCGCCACGGCGTCGAGATCCTCTCGACCGGCGGCACCGCCAAGCATCTGCGCGACCTCGGCCATGTCGTGAAGGACGTCTCCGACCACACCGGCTTTCCCGAGATGATGGACGGCCGGGTGAAGACGCTCCACCCGACGATCCACGGCGGCCTGCTGGCGCTGCGCGACAATCCCGAGCATGCCGCGTCGATGACCGAGCATGGCATCGGCGCGATCGACCTCGTGGTGGTGAACCTCTACCCGTTCGCGCAGACCGTGGCGCGCGGCGCGGCGCGCGACGAGGTCATCGAGAATATCGACATCGGCGGCCCGTCGATGGTGCGCTCGGCCGCCAAGAACCACGGCTTCGTGGCGATCGTCACCGACGTCATCGACTATGCCCCGCTGATCGCCGAGCTCGACGCCAGCGACGGCATGACGTCACTCGCCCTGCGCAAGCGCCTCGCCGCCAAGGCCTTCGCGCACACCGCCGCCTATGATTCGACCATCGCCAGCTGGTTCGCCTTCGCCGACCAGGGCGAGGCCTTCCCCGTGAGCCTCAACATCGCACTGACGCGCGGCCAGAGCCTGCGCTACGGCGAGAATCCGCACCAGCAGGCCTGCTTCTACGCCCCGGTCGGCGCGCACGCGCAGGGCATCGGCCAGGCACGGCAGGTTCAGGGCAAGGAGCTCAGCTACAACAACTACAACGACGCCGACGCCGCGCTCGAGCTGGTCAGCGAATTCCGCGACGCCGCGCCGACCGTGGTCATCGTCAAGCACGCCAACCCCTGCGGCGTCGCCACCGCGGCGACCTTGGCGGAGGCCTATGACGCCGCCTTCGCCTGCGACACCGTCTCGGCGTTCGGCGGCATCATCGCCTTGAACCGCCCCCTCGACGGCGCCACGGCGCGCGCGATCACCGGCATCTTCACCGAGGTGGTGGTCGCCCCCGACGCCGACGAGGAGGCGCTGGCGCTGTTCGCCGCCAAGAAGAACCTCCGCCTGCTGCTGACCGGCGGGCTCCCCGATCCGGCGCGCCCTGGCCTGATGGCCAAGTCGATCACCGGCGGCTGGCTGCTGCAGTCGCGCGACAACGGGCGTTTGGACGGGCTCGACCTCAAGGTGGTGACCAAGCGCCAGCCGACGCCGCAGGAGCTCGCCGACTGCCGCTTCGCCTGGACCGTCGCCAAGCACGTCAAGTCGAACGCCATCGTCTACGCCAAGGACGGGTCGACCGCCGGCGTCGGCGCCGGGCAGATGAACCGCCTCGAAAGCGCGCGCATCGCCGCGTGGAAGGCGAAGGACGCCGCCGAGAAGGCCGGCTGGGCCAGCCCGCGCACCATCGGTTCGGCGGTGGCGTCGGACGCCTTCTTCCCCTTCGCCGACGGGCTGCTCGCCGCGGTCGAGGCGGGCGCCACCGCGGTGATCCAGCCGGGCGGCTCGATCCGCGACGAGGAGGTGATCGCTGCCGCCGACGCCGCGGGCCTGGCGATGATCTTCACCGGCATGCGGCACTTCCGCCATTGATCGAGATCGGCGAGCTCGCCGCCGATGAGGCCGACGCCGCCGTCGCGCTGTGGCAGGCCTGTGGGCTCACCCGCCCGTGGAACGACCCGCACGCCGACCTGAAGCTCGCGCTCGACACGCCGACCGCGACCATCCTCGCCGGCCGGATCGACGGCACGCTCGTCGCCACGGTGATGACCGGCTTCGACGGCCATCGCGGCTGGGTCTATTATCTCGCCGTGGCGCCCGACCACCAGCGCGGCGGCCACGGCGCCGCGATGATGCGCGCCGCGGAGGACTGGCTGCGCGGCCGCGGCGTCCCCAAGCTCAACCTGATGGTGCGCGGCGACAACGCCGTCGCCACTGGCTTCTACCAGGCGATCGGCTACGATCGCAGCGACGTGATCGTGCTGCAGAAATTTCTGATCGATGCCTGAGAACTTCCTCGCCTTCGCGCTGGCGAGCTTCGCGCTCAACATCGTGCCGGGGCCCGACATGACCTTCTCGGCGACCTCGGGGGCGCGCGGCGGCGTGCGCGTCGGGCTGGCGGCCGCGCTGGGCATCTTCGCCGGCTGCCTCGTCCATATCGCCGCCGCGGTCGTCGGCCTCTCGGCGCTGATCGCCGCCTCGGCCGAAGCGTTCGCCGTCCTCAAGTCGATCGGCGCCGCCTATCTGCTCTACATGGCCTGGACGCTGTTCCGCGCCCCGCCCGCCGCCGCCGAGGGCGCCGCCGCCCCCGCGCTCACCGCGCGCCAGGCGTTCCGCAGCGGCGCGCTGGTCAACATCCTCAACCCGAAAGTGGGGCTGTTCTTCCTCGCCTTCATCCCGCAGTTCGTCGACCCCGCGGCCGCCTCGCCGGCGCTGACCATCCTGTTCTTCGGCCTGTGGTTCAACAGCGTCGGCACCGTGGTCAACGCGCTGGTCGCCGTCACCGCCGCCCACACCGCCGCACGCTTCCGCCAGAACCCGCTGCTCGTCCGCCTGTCGCGCTGGCTCGCCGGGACCCTCATGGCCGGCCTCGCCGTCCAGCTGGCGCTCGCCCGCAAATAACCCTCGCCCCGCCGGGGAGAGGGCGACTCGCCGTCCGGCGAGCGGGGTGAGGGGCTCAGTCGCCTGAGGCTCGCTCCGCGCCGACACCCCTCACCCAACGCTCTCCCCAGCGGGGAGAGGGCGTCACCCCAGCACCTCGTCCACCCATGCCGGCACCAGCACCCCCGCCGGCCCGTGCCGCGCCGCGTCGAACCACCCTGTCCCGGCCGACGGCTCCAAATTCATCTCGAGCGTGTGCGCGCCATGGTAGCGCGCCGTCTGCACAAACCCCGCCGCCGGATAGACCGCCCCCGACGTGCCGATCGACACGAACAGATCGCACCGCGCCAGCGCCGCCTCGATCCGCTCCATCTCGTAGGGCATCTCGCCGAACCACACGATGTCGGGGCGCAGCGCCGCCGCCCCGCACCCCGGGCACGCCGGCCGGTCGATCAGCGTCCCTTCCCAGCCATGCGATTCCCCGCACGCCAGGCACAGCGCCCGCTTCAGCTCGCCGTGCATGTGCAGCAGCCGCTCCGCCCCGGCGCGCTCGTGCAGATCGTCGACATTCTGCGTGACGATCAGCAGCTCGCCGGAGAATTCGCGGTCGAGCCTCGCCAGCGCCAGATGCGCCGCATTGGGCACCACCCCTGCCAGCGCCGCCCGCCGCGCGTCGTAGAAAGCCTGCACCAGCTCCGGATCCCGCGCGAACGCCTCCGGCGTCGCCACATCCTCGACCCGATGCCCCTCCCACAGCCCGTCGGGCCCGCGGAAAGTGGGAACGCCCGATTCCGCCGATATGCCGGCGCCGGTGAGGATCACGATGTTTTGGATGTCGCGCATGCTACGATGTTACGGCCGGCGAAACGTGACGGCCATCGGTGTTTGGCCGCCTCAGACGCGGCCGGAGCGCGGCCGTACCGGGATTTGCCAAAACCGCCTGACCAGGGTGCGTCCGACGATCAGTGCGAACGGCACCGGAAGAAGCGCGATGACGACGATCCCGCCGCGCGCGAAGTCGGCCCAGAATCCGGTGGCGCTCATGTTGTCGGCAAGCGGCTGCAGCGCCCAGCGCAGAAGGACGGACATCGCCAGCCCGACGAGCGCGGCCGCCGCGAGCAGCAGCAAATAGGCGAATGACCGTTGCCTGATCATCCCCGAAGATCGTGTCGCCATCGAGACCTCCGACTCGCTCGATCCTACCACGTGCGGCTGAGGCGCCAAGATGACGCCCCGCCCGATCTCTGCCATGAAGCGGGACTAGTCACCGGACAACGGGCAATTGGAGAGTGGCGGATGACGCGGGTAGGCGTGCTGGGCGCGGGCGGGCGCATGGGGCAGGCGATCATCGCCGCGCTGGCCGAGGCGCCGGGGCTGAAGCTCGGCGGCGCGGTCGAGCGCGCCGGGCACCGCATCGTCGGAACGAAGCTCGGCGACGGCCTCATCGTCTGCAGCAACCCGCTGGCGCTGGCGCACGCGTGCGACGTGCTGATCGACTTCACCACCCCCGACGCGCTCGCCGCCAACCTCGAGGCGGCGTGCGAGTCGAGGACGCCGCTGGTCGTCGGCACCACCGGGCTCGCGCCGGCGCACCACCGCGCCATCGAGGCGGCGGCGCGCGACGTCGCGATCCTGCAGACCGGCAACACCAGTCTCGGCGTCAATTTGCTCGCCGCGCTCGTCGAGCAGGCGGCGGCCAAGCTCGGCGACGACTGGGACATCGAGATCGTCGAGATGCACCACCGCCACAAGGTCGACGCGCCGTCGGGCACCGCGCTGCTGCTCGGCGAAGCGGCGGCGAAGGGCCGCGGCGTCGACCTGGCGAAGCGCTCGGTGCGCGGCCGCGACGGCATCACCGGCGCGCGCAAGCCGGGCGACATCGGCTTCGCGAGCCTGCGCGGCGGCTCGGTCGCCGGCGACCATCTGGTCATCCTCGCCGCCGAGGGCGAGCGGATCGAGCTCGGCCACCGCGCCGAGACGCGCGAGATCTTCGCGCGCGGCGCCATCAGGGCGGCGGGCTGGCTCGCGGGGAAGACGCCGGGGCGCTACGCGATGCGCGACGTGCTGGGGATTTAGAAGCGAGGCGCTCGCCTTCGCGTCTTTTCTCGTCATCCCCGCGAAGGCCGGGATCCAGTCCAGCCAACGACTCTGCGCGCTCCCGCGCGCGCCTTTCATCGTGCTGGGTTCCCGCCTTCGCGGGAATGACGATGATGGGGGAATTGGGGGGCAGCCCTACCGTTGCCCGCGCCGGCACCGCTCCAGCCCGTCGGCGATCACCTCGTAGATCGCCTCGCGCTCGGGCGGCGACAGGAAGCGGCCGACCGACACGCGGCGGTCCTGCGCCACCAGCCACAGCCGGTTCTGCCTCATCGCCAGCCGTTCGAGCGTGACGCGCGTCCACAGCGGCTCCAATCGGATGCTGCGCTCCACCCCCTCGGGCGAGCGCCGGCGCACCACCAGATCGTCGTCGCTGAGCCGCAGCGTCTCGGAGCCCGTCCCCGAGCGGTAGCTGGCGCGGAACGCCCAGGCGACCAGCGCCACGTCGGCGATCAGGAAGGGCACCACCAGCCAGGCGCCGAGAAAATACATGCGCAGCGCCATCAGCGCCATCACCGCACCGACCGCGACGACGATCCAGCGCGCGTGCCGCCGGTCGAGCGAGCGGTTGGGGGTCAAGGTCAGGTCGAAATAGGGTGCGATCGTCATGGCGGCCCGCTAGTCATGCCCTCATGCCTGCAACCCGCGCAAGACGCCCGCGTTCCCGCCTGACCAAGCCGCAGATCGAGGATTTTTTCGCGCGGCTGACCGCGGCGATTCCCGATCCGAAGAGCGACCTCGAGTACAGCAACGCCTACACGCTGCTCGTCGCCGTCGTGCTGTCGGCGCAGGCGACCGACGCCGGGGTCAACCGCGCGACCAGGCGGCTGTTCGAGCTGGCGCCCGATCCGCAATCGATGGTCGACCTCGGCGAGGACGTGGTGCGCGACCACATCAAGACGATCGGCCTGTTCAACACCAAGGCGAAGAACGTCATCGCGCTGTCCGAAGCGCTGCTGCAGCTGCATGGCGGCCAGGTCCCCAACGACCGCGCGGCGCTCGAGGCGCTGCCCGGCGTCGGCCGCAAGACCGCCAACGTCGTCCTCAACATCGCCTTCGGCGCCGAGACCTGCGCGGTCGACACGCACATCTTCCGCGTCGGCAACCGCACCGGCCTCGCGCCGGGCAAGGACGTGCGGCAGGTCGAGGAGGTGCTGATCGCGGTGATCCCGCCGCCCTACCGCCGGCCGGCGCACCATCTGCTGATCCTGCACGGCCGCTACACCTGCATCGCGCGCAAACCGCAGTGCTGGCGCTGTCCGGTGGTCGACCTCTGCCTGTACCCGCAGAAGCAGCTGTCCGAACATCGTTAAGCCGGGTTAACACCGGGTTCAGCCGAGGCCCGCTACCGCTCGCCGCACAGTAACTATGTTGCGTTGCGTATCCTCCCCGGCCAGAATCGGCGTCCCCAGTTTTTCGGAGCGTCCGCCCATGCGCCTCAATTTCGTTTCCGCCGCCGCCCTGGTGACCGCCGGCCTGGTGGCGTCGTGCGCGCCGGCGCCCAAGCCCGCCGCCCCGGCGCCGCAGGTTGCGACGCCGGCGCCGGCGGCGCGCAGCTGCGTCGATCTCGCGCGGATCAGCGAGGCGCGCGTCATCACCGACCGCGTCATCGATTTCCACATGCGCGACGGCAGCATCCTCAAGAACAACCTGCCCAACGCCTGCCCCGGGCTCGGCGTCGAAAAGGCGTTCACCTATTCGACCTCGATCCAGCGGCTGTGCTCGACCGACATCATCACCGTCATCCACACCGGCGGCGGCCCGCGCACCGGCGCGTCGTGCGGCCTCGGCAGCTTCACCCCGGCGGCGCCCGCCCCCGCGGCGCGCTAGCGTCGAGCTTTCCGCTGGCGCCGCCGCGCCGGCTTTGTTAAGCGGCGTCCCCAGGCACCCGTAGCTCAGCTGGATAGAGCGCTGCCCTCCGAAGGCAGAGGCCAGAGGTTCGAATCCTCTCGGGTGCGCCACTCCTGTATAGATGTGCGAATTCCGCCCAGGCGTCGGCGTTGACGGATCCGGCGCGTTCAAGCGCCCTCCTGCTGGCGCGAACGAGCAGTTCGACGTGGCATCGGATCGCTGTCTTGGTCCCGCTGCGGGGTCGATGGAGCGAGGGTCGCGGCGGCCGCGTTCTGCCGGGCGCTGCCGCTGAGGTTGGCATCGGCCGCTGCGGGGGCAGACCTGCGAATCTTCCCCGCCTGGACGGCCCGATGATGCCCAGGCCTCGGTTATCGGCCGGACGCTTCGGCGATCAAGCTGCGCACATTGCGATTGTTGGGATCGAGGTCCAGCGTTCGCTCACCAGCCTGGAGCGCCAAATCGCTTCGGCCTGCCCTGAGCGCGACATATGCCAACAGGAGCCAGGCATCGACGCTCTCCGGAAACTCCCTCACCCCGAATTCGGCGATTCCAAGCGCCTCCGAATGGTGATTTCGAAGAGAAAGCTGCTCGGCCGCCAACGGGATCACCCTGCCGAGATTCTGATAGCGGTTCGCAGGATGACGACGATAGGCCGACACGACTTCCAACGCCCCCGCTGGTCCCCTGAGCTTCGCCGCCTCCAGCGCTTCCCTGTCGAGGGGAGGCTGGGGCGCGTAGTTGAGCGCCGCGTGAAGCGCAGGATCCCGGCCCGCGGCATAATCGGCATATGTATAAGGCGCTGCGACATCCACCCAGGTCCATGGGCTATGGTCATAAGGCGCCACCAGCTGATTCCAGTATATCGAGGTTCGAATGCTGATGCCGCTGTTCGGCAACGACAGGCGGTAGCCGTCGCCGTAGGCGTTGGGCTTCGAAGCCGCAGGCTCGCCGATCAGTATCCCGCCCGTAAACCGGGCCAGATCGACCAAGACCGCCTCGGTGGCGGAGTAGCTGCCCCTCCCCGTCAGGAAGAACAAGCGCGTGTCTTCGTCCTCGGTCCTGATCATCTCGCGGATGAAGGGATGGCGCAGATCGTGATTTCCGCCATGCGCCAGCCGGAAGTCCACAATCACGGCGCGCGGGTTCATCGCCTCGGCCCGTTGGCGGATCTTCTCTCCGAACTGTCCGAGCGACTGGCCTTTGGTGCCGGTGATCATGTTGATCTGCGCATAGAGCGCCTGCCGATCGGGCATTTCTATCAACCTGTGATAGTCGAGTGGCGCCTGGAGCCAGATCGGCTGCGGCGCGGTTCGACCTTCGGCCCAGCCTTCAGGCGTCACGAGCGACACGTCGGTGTCAGCGGGCCACAGCGGCTCGACGGCACCGGCGGGAACGGTGACCGTCCATGACCTTCTTCCCTTGCGCAGCCTCAGAACGGCGGCATCGCGGCGCGGTGACATCTTCAGCGCGTGAAGGATGTCGGGCATGTTGAGGTAGAGCGGCGCGAACTTCTTGTACCCCATCTCGTTGTCGGTCGAGCTGATCTCGCCCACCCGCCGGATCGCCTCGTCGATCGGCACTCCACCGACGGCTTCCAGCCTGGCGCCGATGAGGCCGGCATGCGCGGGAGCGGCCGCCCGCACATAGATGCCGTCCTCGAACTGGTAGAGTTTCAGCGGCAGCGACCGGAAACCGAATTTGTCGTCCTTGCGCGGATCTATGCGCGTATGTCCGTCGCCCACCATGGCAGCGATGCGCATCATTCCGACAATGATCTCGTTGCGCTGCAGCGTTGGGATACGTGCGTCGAGATCGGCGACCGCGGCCCGGAATCGCTCTCGGGGCACCGTGTGATAAGGGTCGGGGTGACGGCGCTCGATCTCGGCCGCCAGGAAGCCAAGATCGTCGCGCCACTGCTCGGCGCTCAGATGCGCCGGCGCGGGAGCGGTGGCGACGGAAGCATTCTGCGCCTTGAGCGGCGGGGAAACTCCGGTCGCGGCCAGGACGAGCATCGCCGTGGCCAGAAGCTGGCGGTTCTTCATCGCGTTTCCTTTCCGAAGCAGCGCTGCCGCCGTGCGGCGGGCGCAGCCCTAGAGTCGCTTCATCGGGTCGCTCCCGCCCGCGTCAGCAGGGTCACGGTCGTGACATGGCCGCCGGCCTTTGCCATCGCGAGCGGCGTGCGACCTGCATGGGCGCGGTTGACGTCCGCGCCGCGCGCGAGGAGCAGACGCACCACCTCGGCCTGGCCGTGGCGGCTGGCAGTGATCAGCGCATTCTCGTCACCGGGCACCGCCGCCTCGATGTCGGCGCCGCGGTCGAGCAGCATTCGCACGATGTCGGCGCGCCCGGAGCCCGCCGCCGCGATCAGGGGATTGCCGTCGCCCAGGGCCGCCAGGTTCACGTCGGCACCGCGCGAGAGCAGGAACAGGATCGTTTCGGCGCGTCCCGCCTTGGCAGCAGCGATCAGGGGCGTGCCGTCGCCATCGACCACGCGATTGGGGTTCGCGCCGGAGTCGATCAAATCGGCCATGTCGGCCAGCGCGCCGCGTTCGGCAGCCTGGATGAGCGCCGCAGCCAGCGCCTGCGAACTCGCCGAGGGCGCCGCCGGCCCGGTCTGGAAGCCTTTCGCCGCCACGGCAATGACTTCGGAAGATGGCTGGCGCACAAACGTCAGCGCCGCGAGCGGAGCGGTCACCAGAAGAGCGCCGGCGCAGCAAGCGAGTGTCCAGGCGGAGCGCGGGACGACGCGACTGCGCGAGCGATCGAGCACGCGCGCTATGCGGCGGCTGAGCGACCCGCGGCGTGGCGCGACGCCGTTGGCGGCCAGAAGAATGCCGCGGTTCTCGTGGCGGGCGACCCCGACGAGCAGTTCGGCATAATCGGCACGGGCGAAATCGGCGCGCAGCACCGCGTCGTCAGCGGCTTCCTCGCGCAACTCGTGACAGCGCGAGGCGAGCATCCAGACGAGCGGATTGAACCAGAACATGGCGGTGGCGGCGCGGCCGATCAGCAGTTTCGCCCAGTCAAGCCGTGCCACATGCGCGAGCTCGTGAGCGATGATCGCCTCCGCGGCGCGGCTGTCCTGTACGGCGCGTTGGTCGAGCAGGATCACCGGCCGCATCACGCCCCAGCTGATCGGCGAGGACAGTTCGCCGCTGACCAACAAAGCGGTGCCGTGCTTGAAGCCGAACCGTTCCTGCGTCGTCGCGAGGGCGGCCAGCCAGCCGGGATTGACCACCACGGTCGAGCGCGAGCGAAGCGCGCGCAGACGCAAGACGGCGAGCAGCGTGAGCAGCAGAAGCAGGGCGGCTGGGACGCCGACCAGGGCGACCGTGATCAGGTCCGGATCGAGCCTTGTCTCGCGCGCTGCTGCGCTCGTGGCGGCGGGCGCTGCCGGGCCGTCGGCAGAAGGCGCCGCGGGGTCGACGACCGTCACGCGCGCGAGCGGCTGCGGTGTCTCGATGACCAATTCAGGCGTGGCGATCAGCGTCAGCGGCAGCATCAGCACGACGAGCAATCCGGAATGCGCCACCCGGGAGCGTTCGGCGGCGCTGCGCCCGCGCAGCAAAGCGAGGATAAGGATCGTGAGGCCGGCGCAGAGGGACGACTTCCAAGCGAGTTCGATCAGCAAGGCGAAGCTCATTGCGCATCCTCCCGGCGGGCTTTGGCGATCGCCGCTTCCAGTCGGTCCAGTTCCTCAGGGTCGATGGGTTCGGACATGCCGATCAGGGCGACCGCCGCGGTTGCCGGTGATCCGCCAAAGAAAGTTTGGACGAAGTGGCGGACCGCGGTCCTGCGGACGCTGGGCTCCGGCAGGGCGGTCGCATAGACGTAGCGATTGTCTTCGACTCGATGTTTGACGAAGCCCTTCTTCTCGAGGCGCGAGAGCATGATGCGGATCGCCGAGTTGCTCGGCGGGTCCGGGATGCTCGCCTGGAGCTCGCCCGCCGTCGCCTCGCCCTTGACATACAGGGCGTCGAATACCTGACGTTCGCGTGGTGGCAGCTTTTCGATCACGACATGCTCCCTCTGCAACAAATGTTGTATGCAACATTTGTTGCAGGATGGCAATAGCCCGATCGCTCTTGTACAAGCGTTTGCTTTCAAGGGCTTGTGAGGATGATGCCGCGGCCGCTCCAGCCTCGGTCGAGCCTGGGGATCTGCTCGCGGCCATCGATGCTGGCATTCACTTCCAGGCCTCCTGCTCGCGGCCGGTTCCGGGCCGGAAGCGGACTGGCGGCGCTTAGAGAAAGCGGCTGGCAGCGCAGACGTTGCCCCGGTCGCCGGTCGCCCGGCATAGTGGCCCATCGGGAGGGATAGGCGGATGGCCAGACTCGTCTTCGGGATGAACGTGTCGCTCGACGGCTATGTCGACCATATGGCGTTCGCGCCCGACGCGACGCTGTTCCGCCATTTCATCGCCGAAGCCGCCGCGCAGGCGGGGAGCCTGTACGGCCGGCGGCTCTACGAGATCATGGCCTATTGGGACGACGACCAGCCCGGCTGGGGCGACGACGAGCGCGCCTTCGCCGCCGCCTGGCGGCGCCAGCATAAATGGGTGGTCTCGCGCACGCTGAGCGCGGTCGGTCCCAACGCCACGCTGATCGACGGCGATCTCGAGGCCGCGGTCCGCGCGCTGAAGGCGGCGCACGACGGCGAGATCGAGGTCGGCGGGCCGCGGCTGGCGGCGCGCCTCGCCGAACTGGGGCTGATCGATGAATATCGGATCTACCTGCACCCCGTCGTCGTCGGTGCGGGCGACCGCTATTTCATCGCGCCGCGGCCGCCGCTGCGGCTGGTGTCGCACGACCGGATCGGCGCCGACGTGGTCCGGCTGGCCTACGTCCCCGCCTGAGCGCGGGCCCGCGCCGCCAGCAGCGGATGTGCCAGCAGCTCGCGGCAGGGCGGCTTGATGATCGCCATCGCGACGAGCTCGCTCAGCCGGCCGCGCGTCGCGCTGCTGTCGTCGTAGGTCAGCGCGATCAGCCGGTCCCGGCCGCCGCGATGCGCCGCCAGCGCCGCGTCGAAGGCGGCGCGCTGGTCGAAATCGAGCAGAGTCCAGCCGTCGAGGCCGGCCGCCAGTTCCTCGGCCGCGATCGGCGTCGCGCCCGCACCGGCGGCGGGCAGGACGATACGCACCGTCGTGCCGCCGGCGTCCGACGCGGTGATCTGCAGCGTGCCGCGCAGCGTCTCGACGATGCGCCGCGCCGCGGCGAAGCCCGAGCCGGTGCCCTGGTCGCTTTCGTCGCCGCGCACCCGCGCCGCGGTGCCGGCGTTGAGCGCCGCGGCGACCGCCGGCGGCATGCCGCCGCCGCTGTCGGCGACCTCGAGGATCGCGCGCCCGGCGTCGAGGCGCAGCGTCACGCTCGCGCCGCCGGTGCGCGTATGGTTGCAGCTGTTGGCGAGCAGGTTGGCGAGCACGCGCATCAGCAGCGGCCGGTCGGACACGAGCGTGACCTCGCCCTCGACGCGCATGTCGAGCGAGAGGTTCTTCGCCGCGAACAGCCGCCGGAACATCATCGCCAGCGGTTCGAGCAGCGCCTGGCCGCGGAAGCTGCCGAGCGCCACGAAGTCCGCGTCGCCGGCGGCGATGTTGGCGCCCGAGATCGTCGTGGCGACGATCTCGTTCAGATAGTCGGCCGAGCTCTGCAGCATGTCGACGAGCGCCGGGTCGGGCTGCAGCCGGTCGTCGCGCCGCAGCGCCGCCACCGCGCTGTTGAGCAGGAAGATCACCTGCCGGCTGTCATGCCCCGAGGCGTGCAGCAGCGCGTTCTGGCTGTCGACCGTCTCGAGCGCGAGGGCCTTTTCCTCGGCCAGCCGCTTGGCGCGTTCGCTGATCGCCAGCTGCTCCGATAGCGAGCGTGCGTAGTTGGCGTCGGCGGCGAGCTTGTCGCGCTGGATCTTCTTGAGGTGCAACCCGAGCGCCAGCGTGACCATCACCGATTCGAACAGGCCGACCGGGCCGGCGAGATGCCAGTTGATCGGCAGCCAGGCGAAGACCCCCATCGAGGCGATCGCCGCGTAGATGATGAACAGCGCCAGGCTCGCCCAGCCGACGAACAGCGGCCAGAGCTGGACGCCGAGCTGCTTCATCGCCGCATAGCCGACGAACGGTAGGAACAGCGCGACCGCCATGGTGACGAGCCAGCTCGCCAGATGCAGGAAGAGGCGGACCTCGGTCGGGTAATGCACGCGCCCCGGCTGCAGCAGCATCAGCACGAGCGCACAGAGGATCAGCGCCTTGAGCGCGAGGTCGCGCCGCGGGAAATGCGTGGCGGTGCGCACGAAGCTGCGCCCGAACTGCGCCATCGCGCCGGCAAAGCCGCATTTGATGAAGTCCTCGACCGCGATGGCGGTGACCGGCTTGTCGTACAGGAAGAAGATCGTGAAATAGCCTTCGGCGTGGATCGTGTTCATCGCGAAGAAGAATTCGGCGACGGCGAGCCACAGGAACTCGCGAAACCCGGTGATCGAGAAGAACAGGAAGTTGAGGAGGAGCAGCGTCAGCGCGCCGACGACCACCGCCGAAACCATGGCGATATTGGCGCGGCGATCCTTGAAGAAGCTGCCGTAGGTCTCGATCTTGAGCGGCATGTAGCTCGAATTCTCCGACAGGAATTCGATGAGGATCAGCCTCTCCTGCCCGGGGTCGAGCACCAGCTCGGCGCTGAACGCCTGGTAGGTGGCGAGATTTTCGCGCGCGTCTCGCGGATTCGTCGCGTCGACGAGCAGGTCGAGCCGGTCGTTCGCGACGTCGAACAGGCGAAAATGCGTGAGCGAGCCGCGACCGGTGGTCAGGATCCAGCTGCCTTGGCCCCGGCTGCCGTTGCGCAGCTTCAGCAGCACCCACGTCATCTTGCCGGGCGGCCCGAAATGGATCGTCGACCCGGTGACGCGCTCGAGCGGCCCCTCGACCAGCGACCGCAGATCGGGGCGGGCGGCGGTATCGGCCTGCGTCGTGAACCGCACGAACGGCGCGAGGTCGGGACCGTCCTCGCCCGCCTGAAGCTCGATAACGGGCAGCTCGGCGGCGGCAGCGGGCGGCCACCACGCGCCCAGGATGACGAGCGCCAGAAGGGCCAGCCATCGTCTCATTCGGCAGCTGCGGCATTCCACGCCGCGACCTTGGCGCGCGTGCGCTCGAGCATCGCATCGAGCGCGGCGCGGTCGTGGACCTGGCCGCGCTGCATCACCAGATGGATGGCGCGCGTCGCTTCGATGCGCTCGAGCGGGTTGGCCTCGAGCAGCACCAGGTCGGCGGCCTTGCCCGGCGCCACCGCGCCATAGCGATCGAGCCGGCCGAACCACGCCGGTCCGGTGCGCGTCGCCGAGGCGAGCGCCTGCGCCGGGGTCAGTCCCCGCTTCACGAACAGCGACAGCTCGTCGTGGAGGCCGATGCCGGGGTAGTTGAACGAATTGAGGAAGCCCGCGTCGGTGCCCGCCATGATCGGCACCCCGGCCTTCTGCAGCATCGGCAGCACCGCGGCGGCGCGGTCGAAGCGATCATGGCGTTCGGCGATGGCGGCGGCATCCGCCTTCGCCGCGCGCTCGATCCGCCAGTCGTAGGTCTTGCGCAGCCGCGGGCCGATATAGGCCAGGTACGCGTCCTTCGAATGATCCTCGCTGTCGAGCCAGGCGATGATCCGGCTGCCGTTCATCGTCGGAGTCACCGCGATGCCCTGGGCGGCAAAGCGGCGATAGGCGGCATCGGCGTGCCCGGCCGAGAAGCTGCCGTCGATGCGCCTGTTGGCCTCGGCGCGATCGATCCTGCCCGCCGCGAAGTCGGCGGCGACCGCGGCTTCTTCGGTGGCGCCCGCCTTGTAGGCATAGTCGATATGCTCGATCGAGCTCAGTCCGGCGTCGGCCGCTTGCTGAACGGTCAGCGCCATCGGGATATGCCCCGAGGTCCGGAGCCCGAGCGCCTTCGCCCGCGTCACCGCATAGAGGAACAGCTGCGGATCGAGCGTGCTGTCGGTGATCTTCACGAAGTCCACGCGCAGGCTCTGAAGCCGCGCCAGCGCCGCATCGACATCGGCCTTCGACCCCGTTTCGAGCGTGCCCTTCCACACCGGTTTCAGCCCCTCGATCTTCGGCCCCGAGGTCAGCAAGGTCGGCCCCTGCAGTTCGCCGCGGGCGATCGCCTCGCGCCACGCCAGCACCTGCTCGGGGAGATCGCCGGCGCAGTCGCGGATCGTGGTGATGCCATGCGCGAGATAGAGCGGCAGCAGCGCCTCATTCTCGGCGATCAGCGCCGGCCCGCCGCCGAAATGGACATGCATGTCCCACAGGCCGGGGATGACATAGCGCTTTGCCGCGTCGATCGAGCGCCTCGCGCGCCACTGCCGCGCGATCTTCGCGTCGGCCCCCACCGCGACGATCTCGCCGCCGCGCACCACGATCGCCTGCCCGGGGACGGTGCGCGCCCGCGCGACATCGACCAGCGTGGCATTGCTGATCATCACATCGGCGAGGCGCGCGGCGGCGACGGGCGAGCTCAGCAGCACGGCGGCCAGGACCAGGAAAAGGCGTTTCATCATCCGACCTTGGCGCGATGCCGCGCCCAAGACAACGGGGGTGGTCGGGCGGCGGCTGTGGCGGCGCCGGGTCCGACCTGCCCGCCTTCGACGACGCGGGGGTTCGGCGCCGGCTGGACGCCGCTCGAGCTGGCCGCGCCGTCGACGCCCGCAGGGCCGCGCGTGCCTGACGCCGGGAACAGCCGCGGCGATCGCGTCGTTGACCTCCACGCGCCTGACGAAAGGAACCGGCCATGGAAACGCAGAAGCTCCACCGGGGCCGGCTCGTCGACCATATCCACCTCGTGGTGAAGGACATCGAGGCGTCGCGACGCTTCTACACCGCGATCTTCGCGGCGCTCGGCGTGCCGCAAGGCGGCAGCGCCGACGATTATTTCTGGTACGACGAACTGTTCGTGTCGACCCCCGGCAGCGCGGCGGCGGCCGGCCGGCTCACCGGCCGCGTCCACCTCGCCTTTCAGGCGCAGGACCGCGCGATGGTCGAGGCCTTCCATGCGGCCGGGCTCGCCGCCGGCGCCGCGGACAATGGTGCCCCGGGGGAACGCCCCTATCATCCCGGCTATTACGCCGCCTTCCTGACCGACCCCGACGGCAACAACATCGAGGCGGTGTTCCACGGCGAGGCGCGGCGCAGCGCGCCGTCGGTCGAGATCGAATTCGACGGCTGATGCCGCCCTTTGTCCGCTGTCCGCTTGACGCCGGGGTCGCTTCGATGGCGTAACCGCCCGAATGGCCGCTCCGCAACGATCGAACGAAGGCGATAACGCCGGCAGATTGGGCCGGCAGGCGCAGTGGCCGCTGATCGCGGGCTTCTTCGTGCTGGTGCTCGTCGGCGCCATCAACGTCTGGCTGGTGCGCAGCAGCGCGCAGCAGAACGAGCAGGTCGAGCACAGCTACAAGGTGCGCGCGACGTCGAGCCAGCTGCTCAGCCATATCCAGCAGGCGGAGACGGCCAAGCGCGGCTACATGCTGGTCGAGGGCGACATCTACCTCGTCACCTATCGCGAAGGCATGGCCGCGGTCATGCCGACCTTCGACCGGTTGATGAAGCTGACCGAAGACAACCCCTCCCAGCAGCAGCGGCTGCGGGTGATGCGGCCGCTGGTCGAAAGCCGCCTTGCCGAACTGCGCTACACCCTCGACCTGAAACGCGCCGGCCGCGATGCCGAGGCGATGGCGATCGTGCGCAACAACGTCGGCAAGAAGATCATGGACCAGCTGCGCGTCGAGTTGGCCGCCTTCGACGCGGGCGAGGCGCGCCTGCTCGAGATCCGCGCCGCCCGCGCCGATCGCGGCGCGCTGCTGTTGCTGACCGCCACGCTCGCCGGCCTGGCGCTCATCGTGGGGCTGGCCGTCCTCGCCTACCGCAGCGTGGCGCGCTACACCGCGGCGCTGCGCGCGACCAGCGCCGAGCTGCAGATCCTCAACACCGACCTCGAGGGTCGCGTCGCCGAGCGGACCGCCGACCTCAGCGCCGCCAACGAGGAAATCCAGCGCTACGCCTATATCGTCAGCCACGATCTGCGCGCGCCGCTCGTCAACATCATGGGCTTCACCGCCGAACTCAACGCGGTGCGCGGCGACGTCGCCGCCTTCCACGCCGCCGCGGTGGCGAAGCTTCCCGAGCTCGACACCAAGGAGTCGCGCGCCGCGATCGAGCAGGACCTGCCCGAGGCGATCGGCTTCATCAGCGCGTCGACCGCCAAGATGGACCGGCTGATCAACGCCATCCTCAAGATCTCGCGCGAGGGCGGCCGGGTGCTGGCGCCCGAGGCGGTCGACATGACCGCGCTCGCCGAGAATGTCGCGCAGACGATCCACCACCAGGCCGGCGACGCCCGCATCACCGTCGAGCCGCTGCCCCCGATCGTCACCGACCGGCTGGCGGTCGAACAGGTACTCGGCAACCTCATCGAGAATGCCGTCAAATATCTCGACCCGTCGCGCCCCGGCGAGATCCGGATCGGCGGGATTGAGCGCGGTGGCGTTAACGAATATGCGGTAACCGACAATGGCCGCGGCATCGCGCCGGGCGATCACGAGCGGGTGTTCGACCTGTTCCGCCGCTCGGGGACGCAGGACCGGCCGGGCGAGGGCATCGGGCTGGCGCACGTCCGCGCGTTGGTGCGCCGCCTCGGCGGGACGATATCGCTGAAAAGCGAGTTCGGTGTAGGATCGACCTTCACCGTGAGTTTGCCGAAGACGTTGCTGAGCGAAGGGGGACGCGAATGAATCCGAATCCAGTGACGATCGTCATGATCGAGGATGATGCCGGCCATGCGCGTCTCATCGAGAAGAATGTCCGTCGCGCCGGCGTCTGTAACGAGATCGTACATTTCGCCGACGGCACCTCGGCGCTGGCGCATCTCCAGTCGGCCGATGTCCGCGCCGCCGGGCCGGTGCTCATCCTGCTCGACCTCAACCTGCCCGACATGAGCGGCGTCGACATCCTCGCCAAGCTGAAGGCCGACGATCGGATGCGGCGCTCGCCGGTGATCGTGCTCACCACCACCGACGACAAGAACGAAATCCAGCGCTGCTACGATCTCGGCGCCAACGTCTACATCACCAAGCCGGTCGACTATGAGAATTTCGCCAACGCGATTCGTCAGCTCGGCCTGTTCCTCTCGGTGATGCAGGTGCCGGAGCCGCAGTGACGAAGACCGGTCAGTGACGGACGAATCGGCCTGCACGGCCGACCTGCCGGGCACGCGCGTCCTCTACATCGACGACGACGCCTCGCTGAGCCGACTCGTCGAGAAGGCGTTGCAGCGCAAGGGCTTTGCGGTGACGCTGGCGGGCGGCGGCGACGCCGGGCTGGCGCTGCTCTCCACCGGCGATTTCGACGTGGTCGCGCTCGACCATTATATGCCGGGCAAGGACGGGCTCGCGACGCTTGCCGAGATCGGCAAGCTCGCCGACCCGCCGCCGGTGATCTACGTCACCGGCACCGACGAGGGCCGCGTCGCGGTCGCGGCGCTCAAGGCCGGCGCCTTCGACTATGTCGTCAAGGATGTCGGCGGCGCCTTCCTCGAGCTGCTCTGCTCGGCGATGGACCAGGCGATGGCGGCGGTCGAGCTGCAGCGCCAGAAGGCCGACGCCGAGCGCGCGACGATCGAGGCCAAGGAGCGCGCCGAGCTGCTGCTGCGCGAGGTCAACCACCGCGTCGCCAACAGCCTCGCGCTGGTCAGCTCGCTCGTCCACCTGCAGTCGAACGCGCTGACCGATCCGGCGGCGCGCGAGGCGCTGCTCGAGACGCAGAACCGCATCAGCGCGATCGCCGGCGTCCACCGGCGCCTCTACACGTCGGACGACGTGCGGCACGTCGAGATGGACGCCTATCTCGCCAGCCTCGTCGAGGAGCTGTCGGGCGCGCTGTCGGGCGGCGCGCAGCCGTGCCGCATCCGGCTCGCGGCCGAACCGATCAGCATCGGCACCGACCGCGCGGTATCGCTCGGCGTGATCGTCACCGAGCTCGTCACCAACGCGCATAAATATGCCTATCCCGCCGGCGGCGAGGGCGACATCCGCGTCCAGCTGTCGCGCACCGGCAGCGAGGAGGTCGTGCTGGTCGTCGAGGACGACGGCGTCGGCTGGCGCGGCACCGGCAGCCCCCAGGGGACCGGGCTCGGCACCAAGATCATCAGCGCGATGGCGGCGACGCTGCGCGCGCCGGTGCGTTTCGATCCCGACTTCGCGGGAACGCGCGTCAGCCTGACGTTTCGCAGCTAGCGGCGGCCGGATCGCCGGCGCGGCGCCCCCCGGCCCGCGCCGGGCTGTGCGCGGCGCGGCGATCGACGATCAGGCCGGCGTCATAGGCGATGCGCAGCGCCTCCGACAGGCTTTCGACCCCCAGCCGTTCCATCATGTCGGCGCGGTGCATCTCGACGGTGCGCGGACTGAGCGCGAGATCGCGCGCGATCGCCTTGTTCGAATGGCCGGCGACCAGCCCGGACAGCACCTGGCGCTGGCGCGGACTGAGCGTATCGACCAGCCGGCCGGCCTGCGCCCGCGGTCGCGAGACCGGCTCCGCCGCGCCGCCGCCGAGCGCCTGATCGATCGCGGCGATCAGCCGGTCGGGCTGGTAGGGCTTCTCGATGAAGTCGGCGGCGCCGGCGCGCATCGCCGCGACGCTGATGGGGATGTCGGCATAGCCGGTGAGCACGACCACCGAGAGCCGCGAGCCGAGCCGCGTCAGCGCCGACTGGACGTCGAGCCCGCCCATGCCGGGCAGCCGCACGTCGAGCAGCACGCACCCCGCCGAATGCAGCCCCGCCGAGCCGAGGAAGGCCTCGCCCGACTCATAGGCGGTCACCTCGAAACCGGCGGTCTCCAGCAGCAGCGTCGTCGCGTCGCGCACGCCGGCATCGTCGTCGACGACGAACACCCGGCCGCGATGCTCGCGCGGCTCGACCAGCGCCGGCCAGACGGAAGTCCGCCGCGACGCCACCGGCGCGCCCCCCGGGGACAGGGGCCGCGCCGGCGCGTCGCGGCGGCTCCGCGCGCGCAGCCGGTCAGGCTGCAAGCGGCAGCGCCTGGTCATCGATCTGGAGCAGCGGGTGCTTTGGCCCGAAGGCGGCGCGCATGCGCGCAAGCGTCGGCGGGTCCACATCGACGGCCAGGGCAGCCACATCGACTCCGTCCATCGCCACCGGCAGGCCGATGGGGGTGCAGTTCCATTTCGCCGAGATCAGCGTCGGAACGAACGGCATGTGCGTGATCAGCGTATATTGGCGGATGCCGTAGAGCAGGCCGAACTCGACCAGCGCCACCGCCAGCTGCCGCCACACCTGGACCTGCGTCCAGCTGCGCGCGATCTCGGGCGTCGTGCACATGCGGGTGATCTCCCACACGTCGGGCGCCCGCGGCACCTCGCCGTCGACGAGGTGCGGGAACACCTCGCTCAACAGGTGCGGCACCGTCGAGGGCAGCAGCCGCACCGATCCCATGTGCTTGCCGCTGTCGGGGTCGGCGATCGCCAGGTAGATCGCGTCCTCGGTATCGAACTGGTCGACCTCATATTCGCCGTCGACGACCGGCACGTCCCACTTGAGCCAGTCGACGAAGATGCGCTTGCGATCGGCATGCATCGCCTCGACGAGGGGGGTGTGGCGCTGACGATTATGCTTGGTGATGACGCTGACCATGAGGACCGTTCCCGCGGTTGACTTGCACGGGCGACCTTGGGGCATCGGGGCGGGGGGCGATATACCCCGAAAACGGGGTAGCGGGCCGGAACGAGCCAGGGTCCGCAGCGATGAAATGGCGTCGGGGCGGCGCGCAGCCCCTCAGTGCATCATCGCGTCGCTGAAGCTCAGCTGGCCGTAGAACAGCGCGCGGATCATCAGCTGCGCCCGCGAGGTGACGCCGAAGCGGTTCTTGGCGTTGTCGATGTGCATCCGCACCGTTTCGGGGCTGAGGCCGAGCAGCTGGCCCGCCACCCAGTCGGTCTTGCCGCGCGCCACCAGCACCAGGCAGTCGAGCTGGCGCTGCGTCAGCCGCGGCAGGTCCTCGGCGGTCGGCGCGGCGGCGGGGGCGGCGAGCACGAGGCTGCGCACCGCCTCGAAGGCGAAGCAGCTGACATATTGCGCCGCCGGCAGCGACGCGCGCGGCAGCGGCCGATTGCCGCTCGTGGCGAACGAGCAGACGCCCGACGCCTCGCCGGGGATGTGCAGCGGGACGGTGAAGCCTTCGGCGAGGCCGTTGCGCTTGGCCTCCTCCATGTAGCTCTTCTGCTTCTGCGTCAGCTTGCGCAGGATCGTCGGCACGTCCTCCCAGGCGAACGCCGCCGCCGAGCGCTCGCTCGCCACCAGCACCGGGTCGTGCACGTAGAGCTGCGAATTGGCGACCGCGTCGAGCCAGGCGGCGGGAAAGTTGGAGAGATAGACCGGCGCGGCGCGGTGGCCGGTGCGTTCGACATGCGTCAGGCCGTAGTGATCGAAGCCGAATTCGCGCGCGGCATCGGCCATCAGCGTCTCGACCGACCGGAGATCGGGTGCGTCGCGCACGGCGCGGACGAACGTCTGCACGTCGGCCAGGATACTCATCGTCGTTCCCCGTCGCGCCGCGGGGCGCTTCGGGCCCCGCGCACCCCCCTATTTGTCACAGGTTCGGCATGCCGTCGAACAGAAACATGTCCGGCGGCGCCACGACGCCGCCCGGATTGGGCGCTCATAAGTGGGGCGCCCCGAGGGGCGCCCCAAGTCGGTCAGGAAATGAGAACCGCTTACTGCGGCGGCGCGGCCGGATCGACGACCACGTCGGCGGCGTCGATCGCCTCTTCCTGCGCTTCGCCGGCTGCGCGCGTCGCGTCGGCCTGCGCTTCGAGCGACTCGGCGGTCGCTTCGTCGCCGGCGGCGTCGGCGACGTCAGCCTGCTGATCGATCATGTCGGCCTGCGCATCGGCCTGATCGGCAACCGCGTCGCCCGCGGCGTCGTCGCCCTGACCACCGCAAGCCGCGAGCAGGCTGAGGCTCGCGACGGCGAGCAGCGTCTGAATGGTCTTCACTAATGATTCCTCCCTTGCGATTGCCAATAAGGCGGCGGCGTCGCGCAAGAACCGACCCCCGCGCCAACGGGCAATAACGCACGATTACGGAGACGGTTCAATGTGCCGCGCTGGACCGTCGCTGCGGCGCGTCGCATAGGATCGCCATGCGTGCGCTGATCTGGGCCCTCCTCCTGCTGCTCGCGCCGGCGACTCCGGCGGTCGCGGCCGACGGCGCCCGCGTCTACGCCGCGTCGAGTCTCACCGAGGCGATGACCGCGATCGCCGGCGCCTATGCGGCGACCGGCCGGCCGCGGCCCGTGCTGGTGTTCGGCGCCTCCTCGGCGATGGCGCGGCAGGTCGAACGCGGCGCGCCTGCCGGCGTCTTCGTCCCCGCCGATATCGACTGGGCCGACCGCCTCGCCGCGCGGCAATGGACGGTGGCGGGCAGCCGCCGGGTCATCGCCGGCAACGATCTCGTCGTCGTCGTGCCGGCGGACCGGCCGCGCCGGCTGACGATCGCGCGCGGCTTCGACATCACCGCGCTGCTGCGCCCCGGTCGCCGCTGGACCACCGGCGACCCGCAGGCGGTGCCGGTCGGCCGCTACGCCCGCCAGGCGCTGACCCGCCTCGGCGGCTGGGAACGCGCCGCGCCGCGGCTCGCGCGCGCCGAAAACGTCCGCGCCGCGCTGGCCTTCGTCGAACGCGGCGATGCCGACGCCGCGATCGTCTACCGGACCGATGCGCTGGCGAGCGGCAAGGTCGCCGTCGCCGGGACCTTCCCGCGGTCGAGCCACGCGCCGATCGTCTATCCGGCGCTGCTGACGCGCGGTGCCGACGCCGAGGCGCGCGCCTTCCACGCCTTCCTGGGGTCGCGCGCCGCGCGCGCCATCCTCGCGGCGCGCGGTTTCCGCCTGCCGTGACGCTCAGCGCCATCGAGCTCGCGGCGCTGTGGCTCAGCCTCAAGGTCGGGCTGGTGGCGACGCTCGCGGTGCTGCCGCTCGCCTACGGCCTCGCGTGGCTGCTGGCGCGGCGGCGCTTTCGCGGCCGGCTGCTGCTCGATGCGCTCGTCCACCTGCCGCTGGTGCTGCCGCCGGTCGTCGTCGGCTATCTGCTGCTGATCGCCTTCGGGCGCGACGGCCCGCTCGCCTTCCTCGGCGACGCGCTGCTGTTCCGCTGGACCGGGGCGGCGCTCGCCGCCGGGCTGATGGCGCTGCCGCTGATGGTGCGCGCGATGCGGCTGTCGATCGAGGCGGTCGACCGCCGGCTCGTCGGCGCGGCGCGCAGCCTCGGCGCCTCGCCATGGCGCGCCTTCGCGACCGTGACGCTGCCGCTGTCGCTGCCCGGCGTGCTGGCGGGGGCGGTGCTCGGCTTCGCCAAGGCGATGGGCGAGTTCGGCGCCACGATCACCTTCGTGTCGAGCATTCCGGGCGAAACGCAGACCTTGCCGCTGGCGATCTACGGGCTGCTGCAGGTCCCCGGCGCCGAGCCGCAGGTCGTGCGGCTCGCCATCCTGTCGATCCTGCTGTCGCTCGGCGCGCTCGTCGCCTCCGAAGCGCTCGTCCGCCGCGCTACCCGCCACCGGAGCGACGATGCGCTTTGAGATTCGCGTCTCGAAGCGCCTCGGCGACCTCGCGCTCGAGGTCGACCTGGCGAGCGACGCCGCGGTCGTCGCGCTGTTCGCGCCGTCGGGGGCCGGCAAGACCACGCTGCTCAACCTCGTCGCCGGGCTCGCGACGCCCGACGCGGGTCGCATCGCCATCGCCGGCGAGACGCTGTTCGACGGCGCCGCCGGCATCGACCTGCCGCCCGAGCGGCGGCGCATCGGCTATGTCTTCCAGGATCGCCGGCTGTTTCCGCATCTCAGCGTGCGCGCCAACCTGCTCTACGGGCGCGGCGAGCGCCGCCCCGCCGACATCGCGCCGACGCTCGACCTGCTCGGCATCGCCCACCTGCTCGACCGCTGGCCCGCCACTCTGTCGGGCGGCGAGGCGCAGCGCGTCGCGATTGGCCGGGCGCTGCTCGCCGATCCGCGCGTGCTGCTGTTCGACGAACCGCTGTCGCACCTCGACCGCGCGCGGCGCGACGAGATCCTGCGGCTGATCGGACGGCTGCGCGACGAGACGCGGCTGCCGATCCTCTACGTCACGCACGACGCGTCGGAGATCGCCGCGCTCGGCGCCGAGCGGATCGACCTGTAGGCGGACGGGATCCGCGTCCACGCCGCCAGCCGCGTCGCCAGCGCCGGCCAGGCCCGCGCCGCCTCGACGATCAGCGGCTGCAGCGCCGCCGGCCGCCCGGCGCGGTAGAGCAGCCGCGCCGTCCACATCTGCCGCGCGAACTCGGCGCGGCGCGCGGCATGATAGGCGCGGGCATCGACGCCGGCGACGATCGCCGCGGCGGCGGCGCGGCCGCTGTGCATGGCGATCGCCATGCCGTCGCCCGAGAAGGACGGAATGACGGCGCACTGATCGCCGACCCGGTAGAGCGTCGGCGGATCGCCGGGCAGCGGCCGATGGCGGAAGCCGTAGGGCACGCCGGCGATGCTCAGCGGCCGGTCGAGCAGCTCGTCGGCGCCGGCCAGCCGTTGCGCCAGGTGGCCGCAGCGGTGCGCGAGCCGCGCCTGCAGCGCCGGCCAGCCGCCCGCCGCCGCGAAGCGCCGCCGTTCGACGAGCAGGCACAGATTCGCCTTGCCGCCCTCGACCAGCTGAAGCCCGGCGTAGCCGCCGGCGAACAGGATGATCTCGATATGGCCCGCCAGCGCCGCGGCCTGCGCCGGAGCGAGGCGAAAGTAGCTTTTGAAGCCGATGAGGTCGGTGACCGTTCCACGTGAAACGCGCTTCTGCCCGCGGACGTCATGCTTGCCGCTCGCCAGCACCAGCCGTCCGGCGGTGATCGCGCCGGCGTCGGTCGCCAGCCGGAGGCCGTCGATCGCGCGAACCGTCACGCCGCGTTCGACGCACGCCCCCGCGGCGGCGGCGCGGTCGAGCAGCGCCGCGTCCATCGTCCGGCGCGTCAGCCCGTAGCCGCGAAACGGCAGCGCGGCTTCGGCGAGGCGGTCGCCGCTGATCAGTCGCAGCCGGTCGATCGGCGGCGCGCCGAGCGCCGCCGGATCGACTCCGAGCTGGCGCAGCGCCTCCTGCGCCTCGACGCTGACGAACTCGCCGCAGATCCGGTCGCGCGGCTCGGCGTCGCGCTCGAGCAGCCGCACCGCGTGGCCCGCGGTCGCCAGATGCCAGGCGGCGGTGGCGCCCGCCGGCCCGCCGCCGACGATGACCGTCACCTGCGCCGCCCGACGCACAGCCGGAATGGCAGGTGCCAGCTGAGGCGGATCGCCGATCGGTCGATCCCGGCCTGCGCGATCAGCCGCTCCCAGTCGGCGCGGCGGAAGGCGCGCGCCACCGACAGCGGCCCGTCGTGGCGCACGAAGCGATGCCAGCGCATCGCGCCGCTCAGCGCGCGAAAGCCGTGATAGGCCACGGCGTGGCGGTGCAGGTCGTTGACGAACCAGCCCTGCGCCGCGGTCGCCTCCATCCAGCGCAGGAAGGCGACGAGCTGCGCGTCGTCGAGATGATGCGCGACCAGCGAACTGACGATGAAATCCGGCGCGCGCGCGAACGACGTCGCGAAGATGTCGCCGGTGCGATAGTCGATCGTCATGCCGGCCGGCGTCGCCGCGCGCGCCGCGGCGGCGCTCCACGGGCTGAGATCGACCCCGATCAGCTCGGCGACCAGCCCGCGGCGCGCCGCCCAGCGGTGAATGGCGCGCAGCATGTCGCCTTGGCCGTAGCCGACGTCGACCAGCGTGAAGCGGCCGCCGCGCGGCAGGTGGCGCGTCGCCCGCGCCAGCCAGCCGAGCGTCGGCGGCCGCGCCAGCGTCCAGCCGTTGACCGCGGCGAGGTCGGTGAGGCAGGCGCGAAAGGTCGCCTCGTCGACCGCCGGGTCGTCCATCCACTCGGCCGCGAAGCTGCGCGTGCGCAGGTCGGGCATCGAGCGCTCCCTAGCCGGCGCGTTCGAAGCGGAAGGTCTCGGCGGCGAGACCGGGACCGAACGCCATGCCGAGGCCGCTGCCGCCGTCGCCAGCGCGCATGATGCGGTCGAGCACGAACATCAGCGTCGCCGAGCTCATGTTGCCGAAGTCGCGCAGCACGCCGCGCGACCAGCGCAGCCGGTCCTTGCCCAGCTCGAGCCCCTGCTCGACCGCGTCGAGGATGGTGCGCCCGCCGGCGTGGACGGCGTAGGTGTCGTAATCGTCGGCGCGCCGGCCGCGCAGGATGCCGCCGGCGTCGTTGCGCTGCAGCTCGCCCTTCAGCGCGCCGCCGATGCGCTGCGGCACTTCACCCGACAGATGCATGTCGAAGCCGCCGTCGCCGATCCGCCAGGTGATCGCCTCGGCGCTGCCCTCGATCGCCACCGGCTTGAAGTCGATCAGCGCCAGGCCCGTCGGCTCGGCGGTCACCAGCGCCGCCGCGGCGCCGTCGCCGAACAGCAGCATCGACAGCAGCTTCTCGAGCTCGGGGGTCTGCTGGAAATGCAGCGTGCACAGCTCGAGGTTGACGACGAGCACGCGCGCCTGCGGGTCGGAGCGCACGAAATGATGCGCCAGCCGCAGCGAATTGACCGCCGCATAGCAGCCCATGAAACCGACGACCGTCCGCTCGACCGACGGGTCGAGCCCGGCGCGCGCGACGATCGTCTGGTCGAGGCCGGGGGCGGTGAAGCCGGTGCAGGAGGCGACGACGACATGCGTGATCGCGCTGCGGTCGAAATCGCCGATCGCGTCGATCGCCTGGCACGCGAGCTCGGGGGCGAAGCGCTCGTAGCGCGCCATGCGCGCCGCAGTGCCGGGAAAGCGGCCCACGCGGTAGAAGCCCTCGGTGTCGCCGCCGACATCGGGATCGGGGGCGAAATGCGAGTAGCGATGGTCGATCTCGGCGCGGCTGACCATGCGCTTGAACAGGATCTGCTCGCGCCGCTCGGGAATGAAGCTCTCGACGAGGCCGACGAACGCCTGGTGGATGTCATGGGGCGGCACCGCGGTGCCGATGCGGTTGAGGTGCGCGGTGGCGGCCATGAGATCTTCCTGCCCGGAGGTGGCGTCACGAGGGTGCGCTCAACACCCCAACAAAGCAAACGCACGAAAGTTTGCCCGCCGGGCGGAAATGGGCCGAATTATCGCAGGTGACGCGCCGGGCTAGAAGCGGAACGAGGTGCCGAGATAGACCGAGGGATCCTCGCGGTCGTCGGTCAGCCGCGGATCGAGCGGCGTGATCAGCTGGTAGCGCATGCCGCCCTGCAGCGACAGCCGCGGCGTGAGCGCATAGGCGCCGCCGAGTTCGAGCGCATAGCGCTTGTCGAGCAGCAGCGCCTCGCTCTCGTCGAGATGCGACGGCAGTTCGCCACTGGCCTGCAGGCTCGCCTTCCAGCGGCTGCCGCGGTAGCTGAGGCCGAGGTCGACGCCCTCGCGCGCCGGGCCGATCAGCCCGCTTTCGAGCCGGCTGTAGCCGCCCGAGAGCGAGAAGCCCTGATAGCCGACCGACACGCCGAGATTGTAGCCCGACGGCGTCAGCCCGTCGATCGCCGCCGAGGCGACCGCGCTGCGGTTCGTCGCGACCGGCGCGACGACGCGCGAGGTCAGCCCGAGCGTCAGCGCCTTGCGGTCGCTCTTGCCCGACGGCGTGAAGCGGAACGAACGCTCGACCGCCTGGGCGCGGATCGCGGCGCTGCGCGCCGGATCGACCAGCGACGGGGTGAACGAGCCGAGCGAGCTGGCGCGCAGCTTTTCGGTGACGGCGCTTTCGGCGACGACCTTCGCCTTGGCCGGCTTCTTGGCCTTGAGGGCGGCGCCGCTGGCGCTGGTCCGCGCCGGAGTCGGATTCGCATGGGCCGACGTCGACGCTGCCAGCAGCGCCGCTATCACCAACCCTGTCGCGACACTCCGCGCCACCGTTCGCCCTTCTTGGTCCATCCCCGCGTGCCCTTGTTAACGGCACTTGGGACTCAGCCTATAGTTATACGCAAGGAACTTCGACAGACCCTCGGCATGAGTCGCAACGCCGCATTGCGAGAATCGCTGCAAGCTGTTGCCGTAAGCCCACAATAGACCGGGGCGGCGCCGCGGCAAATCCGGGCTTTGCGCAAGCGGCGCCCGCGCCCTATAACGCGCCGAGCGATTTTTGGAGAGCCCGCACAGTGACGAAACCGGTCCGCATCATCGGCGTGGCAGTCGCCGCCTGCCTCGTCGCCGCCTGCGGCGGCAACAAGGAGCGCGCCAATCCCGACATCGCGGCTTCGCGCGTCGCCACGATCGGCGTCAACGCCTATCTGTGGCGTGCCGCGCTCGAGACGCTCGCCTTCATGCCGATGGCGCAGACCGATTCGAACGGCGGCGTCATCGTCACCGACTGGTACGCCAATCCGCAGGCGCCCAACGAGCGCGTCAAGGTCAGCGTGTTCATCCTCGACCAGGATCTGCGCGCCGACGCGATCCGCGTCTCGGCGGTCCGCCAGGAGAACAAGGGTGGCGCCTGGCTCGACGCGCCGGTGCGCGCCGGCACCGTCCAGAAGCTCGAAGAAACCATCCTCGCCAAGGCCCGCGATCTCCGCCGCGCCGCCATCGAAGGCTAAGTAGTTGACATCGCGGTTTAATCCCAAAGCGGCCGATGGCCGCTGGCAACGGCTGTGGGACGAGCGGCAGACCTTCCGCGCCGACGATTCCTCGCCCAAGCCCAAGGCCTATGTGCTCGAGATGTTCCCCTATCCGTCGGGGCGCATCCACATGGGGCATGTGCGCAACTACACGATGGGCGACGTGCTCGCCCGCGCGCGTCGGGCGCAGGGCTTCGAGGTGCTGCATCCGATGGGCTGGGACGCCTTCGGCATGCCCGCCGAGAATGCGGCCTTCGAGAAGAAGACCCACCCCGGCGCCTGGACTTGGGCGAACATCGCCTCGATGCGCGAGCAGCTGAAGGGCATCGGCTTCGCGATCGACTGGTCGCGCGAGCTCGCGACCTGCGACCCGGCCTATTATGGCCACGAGCAGGCGCTGTTCCTCGATTTCTACGAGGCGGGGCTGGTCTACCGCCGCGAAAGCGCGGTCAACTGGGATCCGGTCGACATGACCGTGCTCGCCAACGAGCAGGTGATCGACGGCCGCGGCTGGCGCTCGGGCGCGCTCGTCGAGCGCCGCAAGCTGAACCAGTGGTTCCTCAAGATCACCCAGTTCGCCGACGAGCTGCTCGACGGGCTCAAGACGCTCGACGACTGGCCCGAGAAGGTCCGGACGATGCAGGAGAACTGGATCGGCCGCAGCCGGGGCGTGCGCTTCACCTTCGCGCCCAACGCGCCCTTCACCGCGCCGATCGAGGTCTATTCGACGCGCCCCGACACCATCTTCGGCGCCAGCTTCGTCGCGATCGCCGCCGACCATCCGATCGCTCAGGCGATCGCGGCGGAGAATCCCGCGGCGGCCGCCTTCATCGAGCGCTGCAAGCTCGGCGGCACCACCGCGGCCGAGCTCGACACCGCCGAGAAGCTCGGCTTCGACACCGGCTTCACCGTCGCCCACCCCTTCGATGCCGGCCAGGCGCTGCCCGTCTACATCGCCAATTTCGTGCTGATGGACTATGGCACCGGCGCGGTCATGGGGGTGCCGGCGCACGACCAGCGCGACCTCGATTTCGCGCGCAAATATGGCCTGCCGGTCCGCCGCGTCGTGGCGAACGGCGACGACACCGATCCGGTCTTTGCCGGCGACGAGGCCTATACCGGTCCGGGGCGCATCGTGAACTCGGCCTTCCTCGACGGGCTCGACGTCGAGAGCGCCAAGGCCGAGGTGATCCGCCGCGCCGAAGCCGGCGGCTGGGGCGAGGGCACGACCGTCTACCGGCTGCGCGACTGGGGCGTGTCGCGCCAGCGCTACTGGGGCACGCCGATCCCGATCATCCATTGCCCGGCCTGCGGCCCCGTCGGCGTGCCCAAGGACCAGCTGCCCGTCGTGCTGCCCGACGACGTCACCTTCGACGTCCCCGGCAACCCGCTCGACCGCCATCCGAGCTGGAAGCACGTCGACTGCCCGAGCTGCGGCCAGCCGGCGGTGCGCGAGACCGACACGCTCGACACCTTCGCCGATTCCTCCTGGTATTTCATCCGCTTCGCGTCGCAGCCCGATGACAGGCCGTTCGACAGGGCGACCGCCGAGAGCTGGCTGCCGGTCGGCCAGTATATCGGCGGCGTCGAGCATGCGATCCTCCACCTGCTCTACGCGCGCTTCTGGACGCGCGCGCTCCAGCACATCGGGCGGCTCGACATCGCCGAGCCCTTCGCGTCGCTGTTCACGCAGGGGATGGTGACCCACGAGACCTATCGCGATGCCGACGGCCAGTGGATCGAACCCGCGGCGGTGCGTCGGAACGGCGAGGCCGTCGTCGAGATCGCCTCGGGGCGACCGGTCACCGTCGGCCGTACCGAGAAGATGTCGAAGTCGAAGAAGAACGTCATCGATCCGACGCCGATCCTCGAGCAATATGGCGCCGACGCGGTGCGCTGGTTCATGCTCTCCGACTCGCCGCCCGAGCGCGACCTCGCCTGGTCCGAGGCCGGCATCGAGGGCGCGTGGCGTTTCGTCCAGCGCGTCTGGCGGCTCGTCGACGGCAGCGACGCCGCGGCGCAGGGCGACGACGCCGCGCTGACCCGCGCGGTTCACAAGACGATCGCCGGCGTCACCGCCGACATCGACGCGCTGCACTTCAACAAGGCGGTGGCGCGGCTCTACGAACTGGTCAACACGCTCGAGAAGGCGCCGCCGTCGGCGGCGCGGCGCGCCGGCATCGTCGATCTGGTCAAGCTGGTCGCGCCGATGGTGCCGCACCTCGCCGAGGAAGCCTGGGCGGCGCTCGGCCAGGACGGCCTCGTCGCCACCGCGGCCTGGCCGGTCGCCGACCCGGCGCTGCTCGTCGACGACAGCGTCACCGTCGCGGTGCAGATCAACGGCAAGCTGCGCGACACCATCGAGCTGCCCAAGGGGCTGGCGCGCGAGGCGGTCGAGGCGCAGGTGCTGGCGCTCGACAAGATCGTCCGCGCGCTCGAGGGCAAGCCGCCGAAGAAGGTGATCGTCGTTCCCGACCGCCTCGTGAACCTCGTCGCATGAGCGTTCGCGCCGCCTTGACGATCGCGGCGTCGCTGGCGCTGGCCGCCTGTGGGCTGCAGCCGGTCTATCAGGGGGGCGCGGCCAGCGCCGCGGCGCAGGCGATGGCGAGCATCGAGGTGGCGCCGATCCCCGACCGCGCCGGCTTCCTGATCCGCAACGCGCTGCAGGACCGGCTCGGCGGCGCCGCGTCGGGCGGTGCGCGCTACCGGCTCGAGGTCGAGCTCGACGATTCGATCGAGGGTTTCGGCATCCGCGGCGACGATTCGATTACCCGCGAGCGCCGCACGCTGCGCGCGCGCTACCGCCTCGTCAGCGCCGACGGCACGCGCACCCTGCTCGACGCCACCGCGCGCAGCGATGCCGGCATCGACGTGGTGCGCTCGTCGGACTTCGCGGTGATCGCCGCCGAGAACAGCGCGCTCGAACGGCTGGCGGTCGACCTGGCCGAACAGATCGGCACGCGGCTGGCGCTGCTGGCGCGCACCACGCCCGAGCTGCAGGCGCCGCAGCGGACGCCATGAAGAGCCTGCGCGCCGACAAGGGCTATGCCCCCGAGCGCATCGCCCGCGACACCCGACTGACGCTCTTCCACGGTGCCGACGAGGCCGCCTCCGCCGATCTCGCCTGGAAGCTCGCGCGCCACTATGGCGGCGAGATCGTGCTGCTGGCGCCGGCGACGCTCAAGGAGGATCCCGGCCGGCTGCCCGACGAGGCGGCCGCGGTATCGATGTTCGGCGACAAGCGCGTCATCCGCGTCGACGGCGCCGGCGACGAGAGCCTCGAAGCGGTGACGCTGCTGCTCGGCGCTCCGGCCGCCGGCAACCCGGTGGTGATGGTCGCCGGCAATCTGCGCAAGGGATCGAAGCTGCTCGCCGCGGTCGAGGACGCCGCCAATGCCGTCGGGGTGATCAGCTATGAGGGCGACGCGCGCGACGGCGGACGCAACGTCGAGGCGATCGCTGCCGAGGTCGGGCTGCAGCTGGCGCGCGACGTCGCGCCGCGCCTCGCCGCCGCCTGCAACAACGACCGCCGGCTGATGCGGCGCGAGCTCGAGAAGCTGGCGCTCTACGTCGACGCGACGGCGGCGCAGCCCAAGACGCTGACGCTCGACGATCTCGCCGCGGTCGGCGCGTCGGTCGACGACGCCGATTTCGCGCCGCTGGTCGAAGCGGTGGCGGGCGGCCGCGCGCCGCTGGCCGACCGGCAGATCGCCAAGCTCTCGGGCCAGGGCATCGCCGGCATCGCGCAGATCCGCGCGGTGGCGCGGCGGCTGTGGCTGCTCGCCGAGCTGCGCGCCGCGGTCGACGGCGGCGCCAGCCCGCAGGCCGCGGTCGAGGGCGCCCGTCCGCCGATCTTCTGGAAGGAGAAGGAGCGCGTCGCGGCGCAGCTGCAGCGCTGGCGCGAGCCGATGCTCCGCCATGCGCTCGACCGGCTGCTCGTCGCCGAGCGCGAGATCAAGAAGAGCGGTACCGCCGGCGACGTGCTGGCGGCGCAGGCGCTGCTGGCGATCGCCGCGATGGGCGCGCGCTGACCTGTTTCACGTGAAACGTCAGAAGCGCCCGCCGCTCAGCCGCTGCGCCACCATGTCGAGCTGGTCGAGCGTCGCATAGTCGATGATGATCCGCCCCGACGGCCCGCTGCCGTCGATCGTCACCCTGAGGCCGACCGAATCGGACAGCGCGCGCTCGAGCGCCTGCGTGTCGGGATCCTTCGCGCCGCCCGCGCCGTTGCCCGACGCCGCGCGCGGTCGCGCGGCGCGCGGCCGGCCCGCCTCGTTGGCGACGAGCGCCTCGGTCTCGCGGACGGTCAGCCCGCGCGCGATGACCATGTCGGCCAGCGCCTCGGCGCCCTCCTGGCCGATCAGCGCGCGCGCATGGCCCATCGACAGCGCGCCGTCGCGCAGCTTGTCGAGCACCGGCTCGGGCAGCTTGAGCAGCCGCATCAGGTTGGCGATATGGCTGCGCGACTTGCCCGTCGCGGCGGCAATGCCTTCCTGACTGTTGCCGAACTCATCGTGGAGCCGCTGATAGCCCTCGGCCTCCTCGACGGGGTTGAGGTCGGCGCGCTGGACGTTCTCGATGATCGCGATCTCGAACGCGGTCTGCTCGTCCAGCTCGCGCACCACCACCGGCATGTCGTGGATCTGCGCCGCCTGCGCCGCCCGCCAGCGGCGTTCGCCGGCGACGATCTCGTGCCAATGGCCGACCGGCCGGACGAGGATCGGCTGGACGAGCCCGTTGACCTTCACCGACGCGATCAGCTCCTGCATGTCGGCATCGTCGAAACGCCGGCGCGGCTGGCGCGGGTTGGGGCGGATGTCGGCGGTCGGGATCGTCGTCCAGCCCTGCCCCGGCTTGCTGCCCGGCTTGGGCGGGCCGGCGCCGGGTCCGCCGATTTCCTCGAGCAGCGCGGCGAGCCCGCGGCCCAGCCCCGAACGCTTCTTGTCGTTCACGTCGTCGTTTCCCCCCAGGACGTCAGGCGGCGCGGGCGCGCGGGTTGAGGCGGTCGAGCAGCTCGCGCGCCAGCGCGATATAGGCTTCCGAGCCCGGGCAGCGATGGTCGTAGAGCAGCGCCGGCAGGCCGTGGCTCGGCGCCTCCGACAGCCGGACGTTGCGCGGCACCACCGTCTCGAACACCGTGGCGCCGAGACAGGCGCGCACGTCGGCGGCGACCTGCTCCGACAGCCGGTTGCGGCGATCGTACATCGTCAGCACCACGCCGAGGATGTCGAGCCGGGCGTTGAACTTCTCGCGCACGCGGTCGACGGTCTGCAGCAGTTGCGTCAGCCCCTCGAGCGCGAAGAATTCACATTGCAGCGGCACGATCACCGATTCGGCGGCGACCAGCGCGTTGAGCGTCAGCAGCCCGAGCGACGGCGGGCAGTCGATGATGATGAAATCATGCCGCGTGTCGCCGTCGAGGATGTTCGACAGCCGCCGCATGCGCGCGTCGACGCCGACCAGCTCGATCTCGGCGCCCGACAGGTCGACCGTCGAGGGCACCACCCACAGATTGGGAATGCGCGACGGCTGCGCCGCCTCGTCGATGCGCGCCTCGCCGAGCAGCAGGTCGTAGCTCGAACATTCGCGCGCCGCGCGGTCGACGCCGAGGCCGGTCGAGGCGTTGCCCTGCGGATCGAGGTCGATGAGCAGCACGCGCTTGCCGGCCGCGGCGAGGCCGGTGGCGAGGTTGATCGCGGTGGTGGTCTTGCCGACGCCGCCCTTCTGATTGGCGATCGCGATGGTCGTCATCTGCGCTTAACCCCCCTTGCCACCACGATCCGGCCGCGTTCGTCGGTGCGGCTGGGCACCAGCTCGGCCTCGAAGATCCAGGCGTCGCGCGCCGCCGCCAGCTCCGCGTCGACCGCCGCCCCCTTGGGCAGCAGCCACAGCGTCGATGATGCCGCGAAGCGCAGCCCCCAGTCAAACAGCTGCGCGAGATTGGCGCAGGCGCGCGCGGTGATGACGTCGGCGCGAAAACGCGACATCGCCTCGACGCGCGCATGGTGAATGACCGCGTCGGTCAGCGCCAGCTCGTCGACGACCGCCTGTAGGAAGCGGCACTTCTTGGCGATCGACTCGACGAGATGGATCTCGCCGGCGTCGAGCGCCGCGAGCACCAGCCCGGGAAAGCCGCCGCCGGCGCCGATGTCGAGCCAGACCGGCTTGTGCCCGAGCGCCGGCGCCAGGCCGGCGAGCTGCGCGCTGTCGCGGAAATGGCGCTGCCATAGGTCGGGCAGCGTCGACGGGCCGACGAGGTTCATCCGCTGCTGCCACTCGACCAGCAGTTCGCCATAGCGATCGAGTCGCGCGAGCGTTTCACGTGAAACAGCGAACTCGGCCGCGAACGCGTCGCGATCGTAGCTCATGCGGCGCGACGGACGTGGACGAGCAACGCGGTGAGCGCCGATGGCGTCACCCCGGCGACGCGCGCCGCCTGGCCGAGCGTCGCCGGCTGCGCGCGCGCCAGCCGCTCGATCATCTCGTTCGACAGCCCGCCGACCGCGGCGAAATCGAGATCGGACGGCAACGTAAGCGACTCGTCGCGGCGGAACGTGTCGACGTCGATCTCCTGCCGCGCGATATAGGTCGCATAGCGCGCGTCGGTCTCGATCGATTCGGCGATCTCGGGCGGAACTTTCCGCAACTCGGGCCAAAGTTCCGCCGCCCGTCGCCAGCCGATCTCGGGATAGCGCATCCATTCGAACGCCGAGCGGGTGACGCCGTCCTGTCGAACCGTCACGCCGCCGCGCGCCAGCACCGCCGGCCCGGCGCGGACCGACTCGGCAAGCGCGCGCGCCGCGTCGAGCTGCGCCGACCGCGCGGCGAAGGCCGCCGCCCGCTCGGCTCCGACGCAGCCCGCGGCCACGCCCCGGCCGGTCAGCCGGCGATCGGCGTTGTCGGCGCGCAGCCGCAGCCGATATTCGGCGCGCGAGGTGAACATGCGATACGGCTCGCTCACCCCCTGCGTCGTCAGATCGTCGACCATGACGCCGATATAGGAGTCGGCGCGATCGAGCCGAAACGCCGCGCCGCCGGCGGCGCGGCGCGCCGCGTTGAGCCCGGCGTAGAGCCCCTGCGCCGCGGCCTCCTCATAGCCGGTGGTGCCGTTGATCTGCCCGGCCAGAAACAGCCCGGCCAGCGCGCGCAGCTGCAAGGTCGGATCGAGCGCGCGCGGATCGACATAATCATATTCGATCGCATAGCCCGGCCGGGCTATGCGGACGCGCTCGAGCCCCGGAATGCAGGCGAGGAACGCCTGCTGGACGTCGAGCGGCAGCGAGGTCGAGATACCGTTGGGATAGACCAGCGGATCGTCGAGCCCCTCGGGCTCGAGGAAGATCTGGTGGCCGTCACGGTCGCCGAAGCGCATCACCTTGTCTTCGACCGACGGACAGTAGCGCGGCCCGACGCCGTCGATGCGGCCGGCGTACATCGGCGCGCGGTGGATGTTGGCGCGGATCACGTCGTGTGCCGCGGTCGTCGTGCGCGTGACGCCGCAGGCAATCTGCGGGTTGGCGAGCGCGGTCGTCAGCGCCGAAAAGGCGACCGGCCGCTCGTCGCCCGGCTGCATGTCGAGCCCGGCCCAGTCGATCGTTCGCCCGTCGAGCCGCGGCGGCGTCCCGGTCTTCAGCCGCCCGACGGGGAGTCCCAGGCCTCGCAGCCGCTTCGCCAGCCCGATCGCCGCCGGATCGCCGACGCGGCCGCCCGGCGTCTGCGCCTCGCCGATATGCATCACCCCCGACAGGAAGGTCCCGGTGGTCAGCACCACCGCGCCGGCGCGGAGCTCCCGGCCGTCGGCGAGGATGACGCCGGCGACGCGCTCGCCGGCGACGATGAGATCCTCGACGGCGCCTTCGACGACCGCGAGGCCCGGCTGCGCCGCGATCAGCGCCTGCATCGCCTGCGCATAGAGCTTGCGGTCGGCCTGCGCGCGCGGCCCCTGCACCGCCGGCCCCTTGCGCCGGTTGAGCAGGCGGAACTGGATGCCCGCCGCATCGGCGGCGCGCCCCATCAGCCCGTCGAGCGCGTCGATCTCGCGAACGAGGTGGCCCTTGCCGAGCCCGCCGATCGCCGGGTTGCACGACATCGCCCCGATCCGGTCGGCGCGGTGCGTCACCAGCGCGGTGCGCGCGCCGAGCCGCGCGGCCGCCGCCGCGGCTTCGCATCCGGCGTGGCCGCCGCCGACCACGATGACATCATAGGCGCGCATGTGCGCTAGCTAGTAAGGCGGCGCCGCGCTGTCAAAACACTGTTTCACGTGAAACGTCACTTGCCGATGCAGAAGCGTCCGAAAATCTCGCCGAGCAGCTCCTCGACGTCGACGACGCCGGTCACGCGGCCGAGCGCGCGCGCGGCGAGCCGCAGGCTTTCGGCGTGCAGCACCGGGTCGCCTTCCGCCAGCGCCTCGTCGAGCCGGGCAACCGCGTCGGCGAGCGCGCGGCGCTGCCGGGCCCGCGCGATCAGCGGCGGTTCGTCGCGGTGCGTCGCCTGCGCCGCCCAGCCGACCAGCCAGGCCTCGAGCCGGTCGAGCCCCGCGCCGGTCTTCGCCGACACGTACAGCCGGCCGTTGCGGCTGCCCGGCAGCTCGCCGCGGGCGTCGATCTTGTTGACGACGAGCTGGCCGAGCGGCGCCGCCGCGGCGCCGTCGGTGACGTGCAGCACCAGATCGGCGCTGGCGGCGCGGGCGCGGGCGCGGCGGATGCCCTCCGCCTCGACCGGATCGTCGGTGTCGCGCAGCCCGGCGGTGTCGATGAGCGTCGCCGCCACCCCGCCCAGATCGAGCGCCACCTCGATCGTATCGCGCGTCGTCCCGGCGGTCTCGGAGACGATCGCCACGTCGCGCCGGGCCAACGCATTGATCAGGCTTGATTTCCCGACGTTCGGTGCGCCGACGACGGCGATGGCGAGCCCGTCGCGGAGCCGCTCGCCGATGCGATCGTCGTCGAGGACATCGGCGATGTCGTCGCGCAGCGCCGCAATCGCCGCTGGGTCGCTGCCCGCGTCGACGTCGTCCTCGTCGCTGAAATCGATGTCGGCCTCGACCATCGCCAGCAGCGTGACGATCGACGCGCGCCAGCCCTCGGCGCGAGCGCGGAGCCGCCCGCCGGCCTGCGCCAGCGCCAGCCGGCGCTGGCCCTCGGTCTGCGCGGCGATCAGGTCGGCGAGGCCTTCGGCCTGCGTCAGGTCGAGCTTGCCGTTGTCGAAGGCGCGGCGGCTGAACTCGCCCGGCTCGGCGAGGCGAAGCCCGTCGACCCGGCCCAGCGCGCGCAGCAGCGCCTCGACCACCGCGACGCCGCCATGGACATGGAGCTCGGCGACGTCCTCGCCGGTGAAGCTCGCCGGCGCCGGGAAGCCCAGCACCAGTGCGCGGTCGATCAACTCGCCGTCGGCCGGATCGCGCAGCCCGGCCAGCGTCGCGACGCGCGGCGCGACCGCCCGCCCCGCCAGCGCCGCGAGCGCCGACAGCGCCTGCGGCCCCGACACGCGCACCACCGCGACGCCCGCCGGCGGGCGCCCCGAGGACAGCGCGTAGATCGTGTCGCGGCGGCTCAGCGTCAGCCCTGCGGCTTGCCGCCCGAGGCCGCCGACCAGAAGGCGCTGCGCCACTGCTCCATGCCCTCGGCCATGCCCGGCATCCACGAGCGCATCATCTTCTCGACGTCGCTGGTCGTGAGCCCCTCGGCGACGAACGAGGTCATCCGGTCGATATAGGCGGCGTGCACCGGCGCGAGATCGGGCAGTCCCATGAAGGCGCGCGCCTCCTCGGGCGTGCAGTCGATGTCGATCGTCACCTTCATGTCCGCCGCTCCCTTGCCGCTTGAGCCGCCAGTCTAGCCGCTGCTAGGGAGGCAGGGAAGGAGCGTGAATGCCTGCCGCAAGCCTCGACACGCCCATCGGCCGGATCACCGTCGTCGAACGCGACGGACGGATCGCCGCGCTGTCGTGGCGCGGCGGCGGCGAGGACGCGACGACGCCGCTGCTCCGCGACGCGCTCGCGCAGCTCCGCGCCTATTTCGCGCGCACGCGCCGCGGCTTCGATCTGCCGCTCGCCGCCGCCGCGACGCCCGAGGCGCAGGCGGCGCGCGACGCGATGCTCGCGATCCCCTACGGCGCCACCGCCAGCTATGGCGAGCTGGCGGCGCGGACCGGCTCGTCGCCGCGCGCCTTCGGCCAGGCGTGCGGCGCGAACGTGCTGCCGATCATCGTGCCCTGCCACCGCGTCATCGGCAGCGACGGCCGCTTCGGCTTTTATTCGGCGGGCGATGGCCCCAAGACCAAGGACTGGCTGCTCGCGCACGAAGGCGCGGCACTGCTGTAGGAGAGAGACATGGGCGAGCGCATCGAGATCAAGGCCATCGACGGATCGGGCAGCTTCGGCGGCTATCTGGCCCTGCCGGCGGGCGGCAAGGGCCCCGGCATCGTCGTCGTCCAGGAGATTTTCGGCGTCAACGCCGGCATCCGGCAGATGTGCGACGACTGGGCGGCGCAGGGCTATGTCGCCTTCGCCCCCGACCTGTTCTGGCGGATCGAGCCGGGGATCGAGCTCACCGACAAGAGCGAGGCCGAATGGAAGCGCGCCTTCGAGCTGTTCGGGCTGTTCAACGTCGACAAGGGCATCGAGGACATCGAGGCGTCGATCCGCGCCGTGCGCGCGCGGCCCGAATGTTCGGGCAAGGTCGGCGTCGTCGGCTACTGCCTCGGCGGGCTGCTCGCCTATCTCGCCGCGACGCGTACCGACAGCGACGCGACGGTCAGCTTCTACGGCGTCGGCATCCAGGACCGGCTGAACGAGAGTCACGCCATCGCCAAGCCGCTGATGCTGCACATCGCCCGGCTCGACAAGTTCGTGCCCCCCGAAGCGCAGGCGCAGATCCACGCCGGGCTCGAGTCGAACGCGCATGTGACGCTGCACGATTATGAGGCCGACCATGCCTTCGCCCGCGTCGGCGGCACCTCGCGCGTCGAGGCCTGCGCCGCCGAAGCCAACGACCGCACCGCGGCCTTCTTCCGCCGGCATCTCGCATGATCGACCGCGCGCCGCTCGACCGCTGGTATGCCTATACGCGCAGCCATGACGTCACCGAACTCCAGGCGATGCTCGCCGACGACTGCGTCTTCAAATCGCCGGTGGTGCATACGCCGCAGGTCGGCAAGGCGATCACTTTCGCCTATCTGTCGGCGGCGTTCGTCGTGCTCGGCGGCGAGGGCTTCCGCTATACGCGCGAATTCACCAGCGAGCGCGGCGCGGTGCTCGAGTTCGAGACCGAGATCGACGGCATCGCCATCAACGGCGTCGACATCATCGAATGGAACGGCGCCGGCCTGATCAGCGACTTCAAGGTGATGGTACGACCGCTGAAGGCGATCAACCTGCTGCATCAGATGATGGGTGCGCAGCTGGCGAAGCTCAAGGCGTGATCGTCCGCACCGGCGATCTGGCGGCGGATGGCGCGGCGCTGCTGGCAATCATCAACGACGCCATCCTCAACAGCACCGCCTTGTACGAATATGCGGCGTGGGACGCGGCGCGGCTGACGTCATGGTTCGACGCCAAGCAGGCGGAGGGCTGGCCGCTGCTCGTCGCCGAGGACGACGGCGTGACGCTCGGCTTTGCGAGCTTCGGCAGCTTTCGCACCCGGCCGGCCTATGCGCATACGGTCGAGCATTCGGTCTATGTCGCCGCCGCCGCACGCGGCCGCGGCATCGGTCGCACGCTGCTCGACGCCATCGTCGCCGAGGCGACGCGCCGCGGCCATCACACGATGGTCGGCGGGGTCGATGCCGCGAACGAAGCCAGCCTCGCCTTCCACCGCGCCGCGGGGTTCGTCGAGGCGGGGCGGATACGCGAGGTCGGGCGCAAGTTCGATCGCTGGCTCGACCTGATATTCATGCAGAAGATGCTGGGAGAGTGACCATGGTCGATGCGCGCGTCGCCTATTTCGAGAAGACCGGCGGCCCCGAGGTCATCCAATGGCAGGATGTCGAGATCGGCGCGCCCGCCGCGGGCGAGCTGCTGATCCGCCAGACCGCGGTCGGCCTCAACTATATCGACACCTACCACCGCTCGGGGCTCTACCCGTTGCCGCTGCCGAGCGGGCTCGGCGTCGAGGCGGCGGGGGTCGTGGAGGCGGTCGGCGCGGGTGTCGACGGCGTCGCCGTCGGCGACCGCGTCGGCTATTTCAGCGCCCGGCCCGGCGCCTATGCGACGCACCGGCTGCTCGGCACGCAGGGCGTCGTCAGGCTGCCGTCCGGCATCGACGACAAGACGGCGGCGGCGGCGATGCTCAAGGGGCTGACCGCCGAATTCCTCGTCGAGCGCTGCGCGCAGGTGCGCGCGGGCGAGACGGTGCTCGTCCACGCCGCGGCGGGCGGGGTCGGGCTGCTGCTGGTGCAGTGGCTGAAGGCGATCGGCGCGCGGGTGATCGGCACCACGAGCAGCGCCGCCAAGGCCGAGCTGGCCCGCTCCTACGGCGCCGACGAGATCATCCTCTACGGCGAGGAGGCGGTGGCGCCGCGCGTCCGCGAACTGACCGGCGGCGAGGGGGTGCGCGTCGTCATCGACGGCGTCGGCAAGGCGACCTTCGAGGCCTCGCTCGACAGCCTCCGGCGCCGCGGGCTGCTGATTTCCTACGGCAACGCCAGCGGCCCGGTCGGCCCGGTCGATTTCGGCATCCTGGCGCGCAAGGGCTCGCTGTTCACCACGCGCCCGACGCTGTTCGACTATTGCGCGACGCGCGCCGAGGTCGACGCGGCGAGCGCGCGGCTGTTCGAGATGATCGGCAGCGGCAAGCTCGAGGTGCGCATCGACCAGAGCTACCCGCTCGAGGACGCGGCACGGGCGCACCATGACCTCGAGGCGCGCGCGACGACGGGATCGACGGTCCTGATTCCCTAAGTCGTTACGGGAGCGTGCCTAAAACGCGTTTGCCCGCACCGCTCATTTGTGAGAAACGTCGGGCAAGCACGTGGGAGTGCTGCCTTCGAAGCCGGGCCTTTCGGGGCCCGGCTTTCTTTTTTCGCCGGCTAGCGCAGGAACTGCCCGACGCCGAGCGCCGGGTCGACGAAGCCGTCGTAGATCATCTTGCCCGCGACGTAGACGATGACGAGCAGCCCGACATAGGCGATCCAGCGGAAGCGCTCGATGTAGCGCGCGATGAAATTGGCGGCGAGGCCCATCATCGCCACCGACAGCAGCAGGCCGACGATGAGGATGCCGGGATGGTCGCGCGCCGCGCCCGCCACCGCCAGCACATTGTCGAGGCTCATCGACACGTCGGCGACGGCGACCGCCCAGGCGGCGGCGGCGAAGCTCTTCGCCGGCTTGACCCCCGAATGCTCGTCGCCCGCGATCTCGGGCGACCCGGGGCTGTCGGCGGCCTTCGCCGGGTGCAGGTCGCGGTACATCCGCCACGACACCCACAGCAGCAGCAGGCCGCCGGCGAAGACCAGCCCGACGATCTGCATCAGCTGCGTCACCATCAGCGCGAAGATGATGCGCAGCACCAGCGCGGCGATGATGCCGATCAGGATGACCTGCTTGCGCTGCGCGGGCGGCAGGCCCGCGGCGAGCGCGCCGACGACGATGGCATTGTCGCCCGCCAGCATGATGTCGATCATCAGCACCTGGATGAACGCCGTCATCGCGGCCGGCGAGGTGATGTTGGAGAAATCGGCGACGATCGCCTGCCAGATGTCGAGCATGGGGTGCGTAACGTCCTTACCGTCGCCGAGGTTCAGCGGGGTGTACGCGAAAGGGGTCGGAGGGGGAAGGCGGGAGAAAGAAAGCGGGACGCGGGCAAAGCCCGCGTCGTCGGTCGGGTTCGGCGGGGCCGACCCGCCGGCCGGCCGCTGCCGCGAGTCTGCGCGGATGCGATGAACCGCTTTCGCGGTTCCTCGCGATCCGTGCAGCCGCGTTCGCTACTGGTTCATCCCCGCGAAGAAGTCCTCGTTGGTCTTCGAGTCCTTCATCTTGTCGAGCAGGAACTCCATCGCGTCGATGGTGCCCATCTGCATGAGGATGCGGCGCAGCACCCACATCTTGGTGAGCGTCGCCTTCTCGACGAGCAGCTCCTCCTTGCGGGTGCCCGACTTGCCGACGTCGATCGCCGGGAAGATGCGCTTGTCGGCGACCTTGCGGTCGAGGACGATCTCGGAGTTGCCGGTGCCCTTGAACTCCTCGAAGATCACCTCGTCCATGCGGCTGCCGGTATCGATCAGCGCGGTGGCGATGATCGACAGCGAGCCGCCCTCCTCGATGTTGCGCGCCGCGCCGAAGAAGCGCTTGGGACGCTGCAGCGCATTGGCATCGACGCCGCCGGTCAGCACCTTGCCCGACGAGGGCACGACGGTGTTGTAGGCGCGGCCCAGGCGGGTGATCGAATCGAGCAGGATGACGACGTCGCGCTTGTGCTCGACGAGGCGCTTGGCCTTCTCGATCACCATCTCGGCGACCTGGACGTGGCGCGTCGCCGGTTCGTCGAAGGTCGACGAGACGACCTCACCGTTGACCGAGCGCTGCATGTCGGTGACTTCCTCGGGGCGCTCGTCGATGAGCAGCACGATGAGGAACACCTCGGGGTGGTTGTCGCTGATCGCCTTGGCGATGTTCTGCAGCATCATCGTCTTGCCGACGCGCGGCGGCGCGACGATCAGCGCGCGCTGCCCCTTGCCCTGCGGCGAGATGATGTCGATGACGCGCGCCGACTTGTCCTTGACGGTCGGGTCGAGCGTGTCGAGCCGCAGCTTCTCGTCGGGATAGAGCGGCGTGAGGTTGTCGAAGTTGACGCGGTGGCGGACGACGTCGGGATCGTCGAAGTTGATCGTGTTGAGCTTGGTCAGCGCGAAATAGCGTTCGCCGTCCTTGGGGGCGCGGATCTCGCCCTCGATGGTGTCGCCGGTGCGCATGCCGAACTTCCGCACCTGGCTCGGGCTGACGTAGATGTCGTCGGGGCCGGCGAGATAATTGGCCTCGGGGCTGCGCAGGAAGCCGAAGCCGTCGGGCAGCACCTCGATCGTGCCGGCGCCGGTGATCTGCGTCCCCTGGTCGGCGAGCGCCTTCAGGATCGAAAACAGGATGTCCTGCTTGCGCAGGGTGGAAGCGTTCTCGACGCCGAGCTCCTCGGCCATCTGGACGAGTTCGGCGGGCGGCTTACGCTTCAGGTCGTGCAGGTGCATGCGGAAAGGGTCCTGATCTTCAGGATGGGACCGGCCGCGCGGTTTTTGTTTTTGTTTTGGGAGGCCGGAAAGGAAAGGCAGCTCCTGAACCGGAGCCTGTTAGGCGGAATTAAGCACGGCGGCGGTGCAAGTCAACGGCTAGAACGGCTTTGCGATGACGAGGATCACCACGGCGATCGTCACCAGGCTGGGGATCTCGTTGGCGAGGCGGAGCGCCCGTTCGGACACCGGCCGCTCGCCGCGGGCGAATTTCTTCGCCAGCCCCGACATCCAGCCGTGATAGCCCGAGAAAGCGAGGACGATCGCCAGCTTGAGGTGCAGCCAGAGCTGGCCGGCGAGACCGATGTTGGCGACCAGCGCCAGCCCGAGCAGCCAGACGACGACGATCGACGGATTGACGATGATGCGCAGCAGCCGGCGCTCGCGCTCGACCCACAGCGCATCCTCGGCCGAGCCGACCGGCGCCGCGATGTGATAGACGAGGAAGCGCGGCAGCATGAACATCCCCGCCATCCAGAAGATCACGAAGATCAGGTGCGCGGCCTTGACCCAGAGATAGGCCTCGCCGAGCCAGCCGGTCACCGGGCCGCGCCCCGCAGCATCGCCAGCAGCTGCTCGACATGCGTGATCGGCGCGTCGGGCAGGATGCCGTGGCCGAGGTTGAAGACGTGCGGCCGGGTGTCGAGCGCGGTGCGGATGCGCGCCACCGCGGCGCGGAGCGCGTCGCCGCCGGCGATCAGCGCCAGCGGGTCGAGATTGCCCTGAACCGGCATGCCCTTGGGCAGCACCGCGTCGGCCCACGCCGGGTCGACCGTCTCGTCGAGCCCGACCACGTCGACGCCGGTCTCGGCGGCATAGGCGGCGAGCTTGGCGCCGGCGCCCTTGGGAAAGCCGATGATCGGCACGCCGGGATGGCGCGCCATCAGCGCCGCGGCGATGCGCCGGGTCGGCGCGATCACCCAGTCGTCGAACTGGTCGGGCGACAGCGTGCCGGCCCAGCTGTCGAACAGCTGCACCGCCATTGCGCCCGCCTCGATCTGCCCCGACAGATAGTCGACCGTCACCTCGACCAGCCGGTCGATCAGGCCGCCGAACGCCCGGGGATCGGCATAGGCGAGGCGCCGCGTCTCGGCCTGGTCCTTGCTGCCCTGGCCGGCGACCATATAGGTCGCGACCGTCCACGGTGCGCCGGCGAACCCGATCAGCGTCGTCGACGGCGGCAGCGCGGCGGCGACCTTGCGCACCGTCTCGTAGATCGGCGCGAAGCGGTCGACGGTCGGGGTCAGCCGGCGCCAGTCGGCGTCGTCGAGCGGGGGCGAAAGCCGCGGCCCCTCGCCCGGCCCGAAGGTCAGTCCCTGCCCCATGCCGTGCGGGACGATCAGGATGTCGGAGAACAGGATCGCCGCGTCGAAGCCGAAGCGGCGGATCGGCTGCAGCGTGATCTCCGCCGCGGCATCGCTGTCGTAGACCAGCTCGAGGAAGCCGCCCTTCTCCGCCCGGAGCGCGCGATATTCGGGCAGGTAGCGCCCGGCCTGGCGCATGAGCCACACCGGCGGCGGGTCGCGCCGTTCGCCGCGCAGCACGGCGAGCAGGGGTCGGTCGGGGGTCGGGCTCACGGGGCCTCTATCCTAAAGAGATATAGTGAAAGGAATGAAGTGGCAGTAGAGCCGGGGCATAGTGGGGTTTACCGCCCCGTCCCGCGATTGCCAACATGTCGGCCGATCGCGCGACTCGCCCGAATCCCCGCGAGTCGACGCGCCCCGTCCCCGTTATCCACAGCCGGGCCGCGAATTCGATCCACCTGTGGACAGCGCCTGAGTTCCCTGTCGGCCAAATCGCGGTTCCGACGCGGCTTGCTCCATGCACAGCGCGCTCCTAAGCCTTGCGCAGAGGCTTATCCACAATGACGCGGCTCCATCTTCACCTTGTCTCGGACTCGACCGGCGAGACGCTGGAAGCGATCGCCAAGGCGGGTCTCGCGCAGTTCGAGGACGTCGAGGCGATCAAGCATTTCTGGCCGATGGTGCGCTCCGAGGGGCATCTCAACCGGGTGATGGAAGAGATCGGCCAGCGGCCGGGGCTTGTGCTCTACACGCTGGTCAACGCCGCGGTGCGCGCACGGCTGGAATTCTGCTGCGGCGCGATGGGGCTGCCCGCGGTGTCGGCGCTCGATCCGGTGATGGAAGGCTTCTCGCGCGTGCTCGGCCAGGAAGCGACGCGCAAGCCGGGGCGCCAGCACCTGATGGACGCCGCCTATTTCGCGCGCGTCGACGCGATCCACTTCACCATCGCGCACGACGACGGCCAGGGCGCCGACGAGTGGGAAGAGGCCGACATCGTCATCGCCGGCGTCTCGCGCTCGTCGAAGACGCCGACCTCGATCTACCTCGCCAACCGCGGTTACAAGGTCGCCAACATCCCGATCGTCCCCGAGAGCCCGCCGCCGCCGACGCTGTTCGAGCTGCGCCGGCCGCTGGTGGTCGGGCTCACCACCTCGCCCGAGCGACTGATCGCCATCCGCCGCAACCGCCTGCTGACGCTCGGCTCGACGCCCGAGACCGAATATGTCGATCCCGATGCGGTGGCCAAGGAAACCGCGTTCGCGCGGCGAATGTTCGCCGACCACGACTGGCCGGTGATCGACGTGACCCGGCGCTCGATCGAGGAGGCCGCCGCGGCGATCATCAACCTCCACCAGAAGCGCGCCGAAAGCGGCCCGGTGCCGGCATGACGCTGGTGCTGGCGTCGACCAGCGCGGCGCGGCGGGCGATGCTCGCCGCCGCGGGCGTGCCGCACGAGGCGCTCGCCCCGCAGGTCGACGAGGACGCGGTCAAGGCGGCGCTCCAGGCCGAGGGCGCCAGCCCGCGCGCCGTCGCCGACGCGCTCGCCGAGGCCAAGGCGGTCAAGATTTCGCGCAAGCTGCCCGGCGCGCTGGTGCTCGGCGCCGACCAGGTGCTGGCGATGGCCGACGGGACGATGCTCGACAAGCCGGTGGGCCGCGACGGCGCCGCGGCGCAGCTGCGCTGCCTGCGCGGGCAGGAGCACCGGCTGATCTCCGCCGCGGTGATCGCCGAGAACGGCCAGCCGGTGTGGCGCGTCGCCGATACCGCGAGCCTGCGGGTGCGCGCCTTCAGCGACGCCTGGCTCGACGCCTATCTCGACGCCGAGGGCGAGGCGATCCTCGGCTGCGTCGGCGGCTACCGGCTCGAGGGGCTCGGCGCGCAATTGTTCGCAGCGGTGCGCGGCGACCATTTCACCATCCTCGGGCTGCCGCTGCTCGCGCTGCTCGACTATCTGCGGACCCGCGGGGTGATCGCGACGTGACCGTTCCTCTCCCCCCCTCCGCCGGCATCTTCGGCTGGCCGATCGCGCATTCGAAATCGCCGCTGATCCATCGCTTCTGGCTCGAAAAGCTCGGGCTCGACGGCGATTACGGCCGCTTCCCGGTGCACCCCGACGATCTCGGCGCGGCGGTCCGCGCGCTGCCGGCGCTGGGCCTGCGCGGCGTCAACGTCACCGTGCCGCACAAGCAGGCGGTGATGGCGCATCTCGACCGCGTCGACCCGTTCGCGGCGCGGATCGGCGCGGTGAACACGGTGGTCGTCGAGGACGGCGCGCTTGTCGGCTACAACAGCGACGCGGGCGGCTTCCTCGAACCGCTCGGCGCGCTGCTCGAGCAGCGCTGGCTGCTCAAGATGGCGCGGGTGATCGGCACCGGCGGCGCGGCGCTGGCCATCGCGCACGCGCTCCATGACGCCGGCTTCGTCGTCGTCGTCGTCGGGCGCGACCTCGACAAGGCGCGGGCACTGCGCGCCGGCTTCGCCCCCGACGACAGCCTGACGGCGACGCTCGACAGCTTCGGCCAGCCGTCGGACTTCGAATGGACCGATCGCGGCGGCGTGCTCGACCTGGTGGTCAACGCCACCTCGCTCGGCATGAAGGGGCAGCCGCCGCTCGACCTCGACTTCAGCCATGTGCCGCCCGGCGCGATCGTCTACGACATCGTCTATGCGCCGCTCGAGACGCCGCTGCTCGCGGAGGCGCGGCGGCGCGGCCATGCGACGGTCGACGGCCTGGCGATGCTGATCGGCCAGGCGGCGATCGCCTTCGAGCGCTTCTTCGGCGTCGCGGCGCCGCGCCAGCACGACGCCGAGCTGCGCGCCCGGCTGACCGCATGATCATCCTGGGACTCACCGGATCGATCGGCATGGGCAAGTCGACCGTCGCCGCCATGCTGCGCGACTGCGGCGTGCCGGTGTTCGATGCCGATGCCGAGGTGCGCGCGATGCAGGCCGCCGGCGGCTCGGCGCTCGCGGCGATCGAGGCGGAATTTCCGGGAACGACCGGCCCAGCAGGGCTCGATCGGATGGCGCTCGGGAAAGCCGTGTTCAACGACCCGCAGGCGCTCCAGCGGCTCGAGGCGATCATGCATCCGCGCGTGCGCGACGCGCAGGCGGCGTTCATGGCGGGCCATGCCGACGAGCCGATCGTCGCGCTCGACGTGCCGCTGCTGTTCGAGAAGGGCGGCTGGAAGGGCGTCAGCGCGACGATGGTGGTGTCGGCCCCGGCCGCGGTGCAGCGCGCGCGGGTGCTGGCGCGGCCGGGGATGACCCCCGAGAAGTTCGAGGCGATCCTCGCGCAGCAGCTGCCCGACGCCGAGAAGCGCGCGCGTGCCGACTTCGTCATCGATACCGGCGCCAGCCTCGACGCGACGCGCGCCGCCGTTCGTCGCATCGTCGATTGCCTGCGAGTCCATGGCGTGGATAGATGCCGCGATGCGTGAGATCATCTTCGATACCGAGACCACCGGCCTGTCGCCCGCCGACGGCCACCGCCTGGTCGAGATCGGCTGCGTCGAGCTGGTCAACCGCATCGAGACCGGCCGCACCTTCCACGTCTACATCAATCCCGAGCGGCCGATGCCCGCCGAGGCCGAGGCGATCCACGGGCTGTCGGCGATCTTCCTCGCCGACAAGCCCTGCTTCAGGGAGGTGGTCGACGACTTCCTGGCGTTCATCGACGGCGCGCCGCTCGTCGCGCACAACGCGATGTTCGACATGGGCTTCATCAACGCCGAGCTGAAGCGTTGCGGCAAGCCGCCGATCTTCGCCGAGCGCGCCACCGACACGCTGGCGATCGCCCGCACCAAATTCCCCGGCGCCAAGCATTCGCTCGATGCGCTCTGCCAGCGCTTCGACATCGATCGCTCGATGCGCGTCCACCATGGCGCGCTGCTCGACGCGCAGCTGCTCGCGCAGGTCTATGTCGAGCTGACCGGCGGGCGGCAGATCGGCTTCGACCTGATGGAGGACGCGGTGGCGACCGCGGTCGCGGCGGCGGCGCGCGAATATCGGGCGCCGCGCCTGTTCCGCCCGTCGGCGGCCGAACTCGAACGCCATGCCGCGTTCATCGCCAAGCTCAAGGACCCGGTCTGGCTGGCGGCGTGAGCACGAGGATCGATCCTGGCTCTCGCGCTCACCCTGCGCTTGTCGAAGGGTGAGCCTGCCCCCGGGATGCGGACGCGCCAACGCTGCTTCGACAAGCTCGGCATGAGCGCTGGTGGGGGCTTTCAACCAACGGAGAAAGCCGGCGCTTCGGTGCGCCCGCCGTGTCGCCGCCACCGCGCATCGCGAATCCCGGGCGCGGGCTTGCAACCCATTCGCTTCCCCCCAAGTTGAGCGTAAGATGGCGCGTCGCATCCGTGGCGTTGCCTACCCCGTAATTTCTTCAGGAGGTCAGCGATGGACATTCGCGTTTCGGGCCACAAGGTCGACGTCGGCAGCGCGTTCAAGGAGCTTGCCACCACGCGAGTCCAGGACATGACCGAAAAGCATTTCTCGCGCGCGGTCGGCGCCAACGTCACGCTCGAGCCCGGACCGCACGATCATGGCTTCGTCTGCGATATCCTCATCCCGGTGAACAACGGCATCATGCTCAAGGGCTCGGGACGCAGCCCCGAGGCCAAGCTGGCGTTCGACCAGGCCGCCGACAAGATCGAGAAGCAGCTCCGCCGCTATTCGCGCCGGCTCAAGGACCGTCACGGTCCCGGCGCCGACCGCAGCAACGGCGTCGCGCGCGAGGGCAACCTCGACTTCAATGCCGGCTACACGGTGTTCCAGGCGCCCGAGGACGAACCCGCCGACCATCCGATGACGATCGCCGAGACGCGAGTCGACGTCCCCGAGGCGAGCGTTTCCGACGCGGTGATGATGCTCGACCTGCGCAACACCAATGCGCTGCTGTTCAAGAACAGCAAGACCGGCGCGCACAACATGGTCTACCGCCGCGAGGACGGCAACATCGGCTGGGTCGAGCCCAAGGCGGGCTAGGGCGGCGCCGGGCCGCAACGCTGGACCCGCGACGCGGTTGCGCCTATGGGGCGGGCCGCGTCCGGGGATTGGGACTGAGTACACGCATGGATCTCCAGGAATTCCTGTCGCCGGCGGCGGTCGTCGCCGATCTTCGCGTCCCGTCGAAAAAGGCGTTGCTGCAGCAGCTGGCGCATCGCGCCGCGGCGCTCACCGGAATCGACGAGCGGCGGCTGCTCGACACCATCGTCGAGCGCGAGCGGCTCGGGTCGACGGGCTTCGGCGGCGGCGTCGCCATCCCGCACGGCAAGGTCGACGGGCTCGGCGCGGTGTTCGGGCTGTTCGTGCGGCTCGGCAGCCCGCTCGACTATGATGCGCTCGATCGCCAGCCGGTCGACCTGGTCTTCCTGCTGCTGGCGCCGCAGGGCGCCGGCGCCGATCACCTGAAGGCGCTGGCCGCGGTCAGCCGCACCTTCCGCGACCGCAACGTCACCGCCAAGCTGCGCGCCGCGACCTCCGCCGACGCGCTTTATGCTATGTTAGCGAACGGCGCGCATAGTCGCGCCGCCTGATTCGTGGACAGCGCCGGGGGACGGCGAATGGAAGACGACGCCAACGACACGCGCGAGGTGCGCCGCCGCACGGTGCTGCTGGCCGGCGCGGTCGTCTACAACCGCCAGCATTTTCCCTGCCGGGTGCGCAACATCTCGGCGAGCGGGATGCAGGTCGAGATCGACGTGCCGCTGGCGCCCGGCACGCCGGTCCATGCCGACCTGCCACGCTATGGCCGCTTCCCGGCGGTGGTCGCCTGGATCGACGGCCGGATGATGGGACTGGTGTTCCCCGAAGGCGCCGCGGGCGGGCTCGCGCGCCTCGGCGAGGCGGCGGTGCGGCTGGGGCTGATCGACCCGCCGGCCACCACCGCCGACGACGACAGGCGAATCGCGCCGCTGACGCCGCGCCGATGAGCGGACATTTCCGCGGGCTCGAGGCGCTCTACGCCGCCGCGCCGATCAACCAGCTGTTCGCCTCGCGGCTGCAGATCACCGCGCCGGGGCGCAGCCGGATCGACTTCGACATCACGCCCGCGCTGTTCCACGGTGCCGGCGCCGCGCACGGCACGGTCTATTTCAAGATGCTCGACGACGCCGCCTTCTACGCGGCCAACAGCCTCGTCGAGGACATGTTCGTGCTGACCACCGCCTTCAACCTGCTGCTCACCCGGCCGGTGCACGAGGGGCCGCTCACCGCCGAGGGCCGCTGGGTGAGCGGCAAGCGCCGCGTGCTGATCGCCGAAAGCTGGCTGGTCGACGCCGACGGCGAGGAGGTGGGACGCGGCACCGGCACCTTCATGCGGTCGCGCATCGCGCTGTCGAGCCTGCCCGCCTATGCCGCGGCGCGATGAGCGCCAAGCTCAACGCCGGGCTGTGGGTGGGCGCGGTGGTCAGGCTGGCGCAATCGCGCGGCGATTTCGCGACGATCGCCAAAAAGGGTGACGAAACAGCCGGTCAGGTCATTCTGGTAACACGGCAACGAAATGACCATGTCCAAGTCTACAGTCGCACGCTGAATAGTCGCGGCGACTATAGTTGGACCGTCGCGATCGCGAGTCCGCCGGAAGAATTAGGCAAGGTTAACGAATATCTCGACCGCCAGCGTCGCTACGACCCCGATCTGTGGATTGTCGATCTGGACACCGACAATCCAGAACGCTTCGTCGTAGATGAGTTGATCTGACGCCGCCGCACTGAAAGGAGGCAGCGGTCGAAACAAGGTCGCGCCGCCAGCCAGGGTAACCGGCGGCGCAAAGACCAGACGGCGGGTTCAGGGTTTCAAGCGCAATCTACCACACCGCCCCTGCGGGCGCGCGAGAAGGCTGACCGCTGCACGGTGGTTGTCGTTGAATGATTCGTTCGGTTCGTGTCGCGCTTACGGCGGTGGCCAGTCTGACGCTCCTGGCGGCAGGACGGGTTCCCCAGATGATTGCCGATGAAGTCGCGTCGCCGACGAATGAACAACAGATCAGCGCGCCGGTGGTTCCCGCCGCGCACACCCCGCTTCCCGCCGGCTTCCAGCTCGCCGCGCTGACGCGGCCGACCGGCCCGCAGCTCGCGATGTCGATTCCCGAGGGCGAAGACGACGGCCTGGTGGTCTCCGACGAGGCGGCGCCCGACGTCCGCTCGCTGCGCGAGCTCGTCGACAAGATCGGCGAGCTTCCCTCGGTCGAACTCGACGACGAGATGCGCTGCCTCGCCATCGCGGTCTATTACGAATCGAAGGGCGAGCCGCTCGAGGGCCAGCTCGCCGTCGCGCAGGTCGTCCTCAACCGCCGCGACTCGGGTCGCTTCGCCTCGTCGCTGTGCGGCGTCGTCTACCAGCGCGGTCAGTTCTCCTTCACCTGGGACGGTCGCCCCGACAGCCCGTCGAACAGCACGATGTGGAAGACGGCGCAGGCGATCGCGATGATCGCCGCCGCCGACGACTGGCGCGAGATCGCCCCCGACGCCACGCATTTCCACGCGACGCGCGTCCGTCCGGGCTGGTCGAAGCTGCAGCGCATCTCGGCGGTCGGCAATCACGTCTTCTACCGCATGCGCTGAGGCGTCGCGCCGCGATAAAAGGCGCTGACGTTCCCGTCCCGTTCCGCTAGGCTGGGGCATGGCCAGCGCCGCCGCCCCCAACCCCGAGCTTCAGCGCGTCACCGCGCTCGACGTGGCGCGCGGCGTATGCCGGCTGCTGTACCGGCAGGGTTTCTCGTCGCTGTGCGAGGTGCCGCTCGGCAACGGCCGCCGCGCCGACGTCATCGGCCTCTGCGACCGCGGCACGATCACGCTCGTCGAGATCAAGGTGTCGCTCGCCGACCTGCGCGGCGACCTGAAGTGGCCGCAATATCTCGACTATTGCGACCGCTATTATTGGGCGGTTCCCGACGTCTTCGCCCATGAGGTGCTCGACGACCTGGCGTTCATGCCGCACCGCGCCGGGCTGATCGTCGCCGATCGCTTCGACGCCGCGGTGGTGCGCGACGCGGCGCTGGTGCCGCTCGCCGCGGCGCGGCGCAAGGCGGAGACGCTGCGCTTCGCGCGGCGCGCGGCGCAGCGGCTGCTGGCGATCAGCGATCCCCATCTGCAGGCCTCGCTGTCGGAGATCGGCTAGGCGCGCGCCGGCTGGTTCGCGCCCCGCGTGGGGGAGCGGGCGGCCTTAGCGCGGGCTGCGCTTGGCGAGGATGCGCTGCAGCGTGCGGCGGTGCATCTTCAGCCGGCGGGCGGTTTCCGAGACGTTGCGGTCGCACAGCTCGTAGACGCGCTGGATATGCTCCCAGCGCACCCGGTCGGCCGACATCGGCTCGGTCGGCGGCTCGGGGCGTTCGCCGAGACCGACGGTCAGCGCCTTGACGATGTCGTCGGGATCGGCGGGCTTGGCGAGATAGTCGACCGCGCCGGTCTTCACCGCGGCGACCGCGGTGGCGAGATTGCCGTAGCCGGTGAGGATGACGATCTTCACGTCGGGGCGCAGCGTGCGCAGGTCGGCGACGAGATCGAGGCCGTTGCCGTCCTCGAGCCGCATGTCGACGACCGCATAGCCCGGCTTCGCCTGCGCGGCGAGGCGGCGCGCCTCGGCGATGCCGCCGGCGGCGACCACGGTGAAGCCGCGGCGCTCGAGCGTCGTCGCCAGCCGCTGGCGGAAGGCCTGGTCGTCGTCGACCAGCAGCAGCGGCGCCTGGATGTTAGCCGGCGCGTCGCCGGTCGGTACGGTGGCCATCGTCATCGTCCTTGATCGTCGTTGCGTTCGATATGGGTACGCCGCCAGCGAATTTCGACCTTTGCGCCGCCCTCGGGCGCATTTGAGAAAGCGATTTGTCCGCCGGTGCGTTCCAGCAGCGTCGTCGCGATGAAGATGCCGAGCCCGGTTCCGCCCGATCCCGAGCGCGAGGGCCCGAGGAACGGCTCGCCGAGTTCGGGCAGCAGCCCGGGCGCGAATCCGGTCCCGTCGTCGCTGACGGTGACGACGAGATCGGGGCCGTCGACCGCGGCGGCGAGCGTGACCTGCGTCGCGGCGTGCCGCGCCGCATTGGCGACCAGATTGGCGAGTCCGTGCAGCAGCTCGGGCGAGCGCTGCAGCCGGATCGGCGCCGCCTCGGGCGACGCCTCGACGACGATGCGGCGCTGCGGCTCATAGGGCTGCGCCACCTCGCGCAGCAGCGCGGCGAGCGCCAGCATCGGAAAGGGATCCTCGCCCTCGGCGCGGCGCGCGAGATCGGCGAGGATATCGCGGCTGCGCTTGGTTTCCTGGTTGAGCAGGCGAATATCGTCGCCGAACTCGGGATCGTCGCCGATCGCCTCCTCGAGGTCGCGGGCGACGAGCGTGATGGTGCCGAGCGGCCCGCCGAGTTCGTGCGCCGCCGCCGCGGCGAGCGAGCCGAGCGCCGACATCTTGGCCTCGCGCTCGAGCGCCCCCTGCGTCGCGGCGAGCGCCTGCGCGTGGCGCCGGCTCTCGTGCGAGACGCGCCAAGCATAGGCGGCGAGGAAGCCCATGCCGAACACCTGCGCGACCAGGATGCCGATCCGATAGGTCTCGGGCAGCTGGAAATCGCCGCCGCCCCACGGCAGCGGCAACGCCCAGCGCCACTGCGCGACGAGGATGAGCACCGCGAGCAGCACCACCGATATCGTCGCGCGCGCCGACAGCAGCGTCGCGGCGACCGTCGTCGGTACCAGCAGCAGCAGCGAGAAGGGGTTGGCGAGCCCGCCGGTCAGGAACACCAGCACGCCGAGCTGGACGAGGTCGAAGGCGAGGTGCAGCAGCGCCTCGCGTCCGGCGAGGCGGGCGTTGCGCGGATAGAGCGTCAGCAGCCCGGCGTTGAGCATCGCCGAGGCGCCGATCGCCGCCAGCGCCGGCCCCCACGGCAGCGGGAAGCCGAGCAGCCCGCCGACGACGCCGAGCGTCGCCAGCTGCCCGGCGATGCCGAGCCAGCGCAGCGCGACGAGCGTGCGGACGCGCACGTCGGGCACGCCGAGGCGCAGGAAGGCGAAGCGGCGGGTTCGTTCCATCACCCCGGTTATACGCCCGCCGCGGCGCGAAGGCTTCACCCGCCATTCAGCCGCGTCGCCCTAGGGCGATTTGACCACCTTGTTCGTGCCGCGATTGCGGCCTAGAGGCCAGCTTCTAAACCGATGGCTGCCACCCCACCCCGCCGAAACCGATCCGCCGCGACGCGCGGCGCCCGCCGCGATGCGCGCGGCCCGGCGGCGCGGGCGGCGATCACGCTGCTGAAGATCGGCGTCGGCGCCGGGCTGCTGCTGGCGCTGCTGCTGGCGGTCGCGGTCGCGATCTCGATGGCGTCGCTGCCCGGCTACCGCGAGCTGATGCGCTCGCCCAACGGCCAGATGGTGCAGGTGCGCTCCGCCGACGGCGCCGTGCTGGTCTCGGTCGGCCCGTCCTACGGCGAATGGCTGGCGTTCGACGAGATTCCCGAGACGATGGTCGATGCGATGATCGCCGTCGAGGACCGGCGCTTCTACAGCCATCCCGGCGTCGATCCGATCGGCACCGCGCGCGCGCTCGTCGTCAACATCCAGCGCGGCGGCTCGGCGCAGGGCGGATCGACGATCACGCAGCAGCTGGCGCGCAACATCTTCCTGACCTCGGCGCAGAACTACACGCGCAAGATCCGCGAGGCGATCCTCGCGCTGGCGCTCGAGCGGCGCTTCACCAAGCGCGAGATCCTCGAACTCTATCTCAACCGCGTCTATTTCGGCGGCGGCGCCTATGGCATCGACGCGGCGGCGCGCAAATTCTACGGCCATGGCGCGCAGCAGCTGAGCCTCGAGGAGGCCGCGGTGATCGCCGGGCTGGTCAAGGCGCCGTCGCGCTACGCGCCGTCGTCGGACCCGGCCAAGGCCAAGCGCCGCGCCAAGATCGTCGTCGCGGTGATGGCCGACGCCGGACGGATCACCGCCGCCGAGGCCGCCGCCGCCGACATCGATTCGCTGCGCTTCGCGCCGCAGCCGCGGCAGAACAACGTCCGCTATTTCACCGACTGGGTGCTCGCCGAGCTCGAGACGCTGACCGACGAGACCATCGAGCCGCTCGTCGTCACCACGACGCTGATGTCGGGGATGCAGCAGGCCGCCGACCGGGCGATCAGCGCGCACACCCCCGCCGGCGCGCAGGGCGCGCTGGTCGCGATGTCGACCGACGGCGCGGTGCGCGCCATGGTCGGCGGCCGCGACTATGTCACCTCGATCTACAATCGCGCGACCTCGTCGCGGCGCCCCGGCGGCTCGGCGTTCAAGCTGTTCGTCTATCTCGCGGCGCTCGAGGACGGCGTCGAACCCGACGACATCGTCGTCGACGAGCCGGTGAGCTTCGGCAAATGGAGCCCGCGCAACAACGATCGCACCTACCGCGGCGAGATGACGGTGCGGCAGGCGTTCGCGCAGTCGGTCAACACCGTCGCGGTGCAGCTGGCGGCGCGCGTCGGCTTCGACACCGTCGCCGACATGGCGCGGCGCTTCGGCATCACGACCAGGATCGACCGCCAGCCGGCGATGGCGCTCGGCGCTTCCGACGTCAATCTGCTCGAGATGACCTCGGCCTATGCCAGCGTCGGCCGCGGCGGCGTCGAGGCGGCGCCCTATGCGATCACCAAGGTGACGACGAGCCGCGGCCGCACGCTCTACACGCGCGAGGCCGAAGAGGCGCGCATGCTCGTCGCGCCCTGGGTGGCGGCGAAGATGACCGATCTGCTGAAGGCGGTCGTCGACAGCGGCACCGGGCGGCGCGCCGCGATCGGCCGCGAGGTGGCGGGCAAGACCGGCACGACGAGCTCGAACCGCGACGGCTGGTTCCTCGGCTTCACCGGCGACGTCGCCGCGGGCGTGTGGATGGGACGCGACGACAACAAGGTGGTCGGCGGGCTCGCCGGCGGCCGCGCGCCGACGATGGCCTGGGCCGATTTCATGCGCGTCGCCACCAAGGGCATGGCGCCGCAGTCGCTGCAGACCGACGTCAGCCTGCCCGAGGAAGGCTTCGGCGAGCCCGATGCCGAGGTCTATGGCATCTACGCGCCGGGCGAGGAGCCGATGCTCGACGAATATGGCGTGCCCGTCGCCGAGGCCGCGCCGGCGCCGCGACCGGCGCGCGACACGCCGCAGCCGCGGCTCGAGGGCGACTTCCTCGACCAGATCCTCGCCGAGCCGGCCGGGCCGGCGACGTCACCCCCGTCCGACCCAATGTAGCGCGGCGCCGTGGCGGCGCAGCCAGCGTTTCGCCGCCGCGATGTCGCCCGCGTACAGATCGGTCGCGACCCGCCAGAAATCGGGCCCGTGGTCGAGGTGCGCGAGATGCGCCACCTCGTGCGCCACGACGTAGCGGCGCACCTCGGGCGGTGCGAGGATCAGCCGCCAGCTGTAGGCGATCCGCGCCGTCGACGAGCAGCTGCCCCAGCGCGAGGCGGTGTCGCGAACGCTCACCGCGGCGACGCGGCGGCCGATCCGAGCGGCGTGCGCCTGCGTCTCGGCGGTGAGGACGGCGCGGGCGCGGGCGCGCAGCCAGCGCTCGACGCGGCCCGGCAGGCCGTCTTCGGGGCCGCCGAGGCGCAGCGCCGCGCCGTCGCGCACCACGCGGCGCGGCCGGTCCGGTGCCCAGTCGATCGTCACGCGCTCGCCCTCGAGCTCGAAGCTGCCGCCGGCGACGAAGCCGCTGGCGCGCGGCCAGCCGGCGACGCGCACCGCCAGCCAGTCGCGATGCGTGTCGACCATCGCCAGCGCCTTGGCGACCGAGGCGCGCGGCGGCAGCGACAGCCGGATGACGCCGCGCGTCGCGTCGGCGCGCAGCGTCACGCGCCGGGCGCGCGGACTGGTCTTGACCTCGACGGGGATGCGGCGGCCGTCGATCTCGACGACGAGTTCGCGCGGCGGCGGCGCGGGGCGCGGGCGGCCGAACAACGTGCGGAGCGCCGGCGTCACAGCCATTGTTTCATAGGCGCCGATCGATGACGAAATTCTCGAGGTCGTCGCCGACGTCGTCTTCCGACACCGTCCAGCCGCGCACCGACTGGCCGGCGCTGTGGACGGTCTCGGGGTCGCCGCTGACCAGCGGGTGCCAGGCCGGCAGCGGCTTGCCTTCGGCGAGCAGCAGATAGGCGCAGGTCGACGGCAGCCAGTCGAGCTCGTGCACCTTTTCGGGAGTCAGCCGGACGCATTCGGGGACATAGGCGCGGCGGTTGCGATAGTCCTTGCAGCGGCCGGTGCGGCGGTCGAGCAGCCGGCAGGCGACGTTGGTCGCCACCAGCTCGCCGGTATCCTCGTCCTCGAGCTTGTGGACGCAGCATTTGCCGCAGCCGTCGCACAGGCTTTCCCACTCGGCCCGGTCCATCTGCCGGAGCGACTTGGCTTCCCAGAAGGGGCGGTTCAGCTCACCCATCTGGCCAGCTCGGCAGCGACGTCCTCGGCCGAAGATCCCTGCGACAGGAAGCTGATCGGCTTGCCCTGCGGGTCGATGAGATAGGCGATCGCCGAATGGTCCATCAGATAGGCGTCGTCGCTGCCCGCCCCCTTCTGGGCATAGACGCGATAGGCCTTGAGCGCCGCATCGACCTGCGCCTGGCTGCCCGTCAGCCCGACGAACCGGGGATGGAAGGCGGCGGTGAACGCCTTGACGACGGCGGGGGTGTCGCGCGCCGGATCGATGGTGACGAAGATCGGCTGGACGGTGGCGGCGCGCGCCGGATCGGCGGCCTCGAAGGCGCGATAGCCCTGCGCGAGCCGCTGCATGTCGGTCGGGCAGATGTCGGGGCAGAAGGTGTAGCCGAAGTAGATCAGCTGCCACTTGCCGGCGAAGTCGCGGTCGGTGACCGGCCGGCCGTCGCCGTCGACCAGCGCGAACGGCCCGCCGATCGACGCGCCCTCGAGCGGCGGGCGGTCGCCGCCGCCGCCGCCGCGCGCGGCGTAGAGCAGCGCCGCCGCCGCGGCGCACAGCAGGAGGAGCACGCCGACGACGAGCGCGAAGGGGATGCGGCGGGAGGGCGCGGGGCTGTTCATGGCGCTCCCTATCTATGCTAGACGCAGGATAAATCCAGCAGATGCACCAGGGGTGAGTTTCGATGTCGACGATGCGTGCCGTGACGATGGCGATCTTGCTGGGCGCTTTGGCCGCACCCGTGGCGACCCCGGCGGCGGCGCAATCCTCCTCGCCGGGCAAGGGGTTCGGCTCCGACGCCTACCGCTTCTTCAAGGCGGTGCGCGAGAAGGACGGGCCCGGCGCGCAGGCGCTGATGACGCAGCCGGGATCGACGCTGGTCAACCAGCGCGACTATGACAGCGGCGAGACGGCGCTGATGATCGTCACGCGCCGCCGCGACAGCGGCTGGATGAGCCTGCTGATCAACCGCGGCGCCAACGTCGATACCAAGGACCGCAGCGGCTACACGCCGCTGATCGCCGCCGCCGAGCTGGGATTTGCCGACGGCGTGCAGATCCTGCTGGCGCGCAAGGCCAACCCCAACCTCAGCAACGGCCAGGGCGAGACCGCGCTGATCAAGGCGGTGCAGAAGCGCGACGCCAACAGCGTGCGGGCGCTGCTCGGCGCGGGCGCCGACCCCGACATCGTCGACAATCTCGGCACCTCGGCGCGCGAATATGCCGAGCAGGACCGCCGCGCCGGGATGATCCAGCGGCTGATCGCCGACAGCGACGCGAAGAAGGCGCCGGCGGCGGCGGCCGGGGCAACGGTGACCGGGCTGGTGCCGGTCACGGGATCGATGCCGGTCGCCGGTCCGGCGAAGTCGAACTGATTTCGCTCGAGGTGTAGAAGCCTCGTCATCCCCGCGAAGGCGGGACCTGCTCCAGACGAGGCCCGATGCCTCGCGCTTACCCCGAGTTCGTCGAAGGGCGAGCTCGCTCCAGCGTCGCAGCGCGCCAACCCTGCTTCGGCAAGCTCAGCATGAGCGCTTGGGGGTGTTCAGCAGTCGATCCCCGCCTTCGCGGGGATGACGATGTTCAAGGTACGGAGCGCAGGCCCGCCCCCTATTCCTTCGGCTCGAACCCCAGCGACGCCGAATTCATGCAGTAGCGCAGGCCGCCGGCCTCGCGCGGGCCGTCGGGAAAGACGTGGCCGAGGTGGCCGTCGCAGGCGGCGCAGCGCACCTCGGTGCGCGTCATGCCGAATTGGCGATCGACATGCTCGTCGACCGCACCGGCGTCGAGCGGCCGGGTGAAGCTCGGCCAGCCGCTGCCCGAATCATATTTGGCCTCGCTGGCGAACAGCGGCTGGCCGCAGCCGGCGCAGGTGAAGACGCCCTCGTCGTGATTGTCGAGCAGCTCGCCGGTGAAGGCGCGCTCGGTGCCATGCTCGCGCAGCACATGATATTGCATCGGGGTCAGTTCGGCGCGCCACTCGGCGTCGCTCTTCTCGATCTTGGTCATCGAAGCTCCTCTTCCAGCCCCAGAACGCGCACCTGCGGCCAGCGGGCAGGCCAATTTTTCGACGTCATGCGCGTCCGGTAGAAGCGGCCGAGGTGCGGGTCGCTGAACACCGGGCGCGCCACCATCGCGAACAGATCGTCGAGTCCGTGCGGGGCGATGATCTCGATATGGCCATCACGCATCCGCACGCCAACCGCGGTCGGCGTCTCGGCGAAGTTGCGCAGGCCGTCCTCGGTGTCGCGGTAGGGCGGCCGCCCGGTCTTGAGATGCATCCGCGCCTGGTTGCGCACTTCCCAGGGCAGCCCCGGCATCCGCCGGCCGAGCTCGGCCTCGGCCGGCGCCTCGCGCTCGCGCGTCGTCGCGGCGTCGAAGAACAGCACGTCGATATCGGCCCAGTCGGTCGAAACTGGTCGGCCGTGCAGCGTGTCCCAGACCGCGCTGCGGATGGTGCCGGCGGCGATCCAGGCGTCGGGCAGGCCGGTCGCCTCGACGGCGCGCAGCATGTCGAGCATGATCGGGGTGGCGGCGATGATCGCGCGCAGCCGGGCTTCGCTCACGCCGCCGCGGCCCTGGCGTCGAGGCGGCGCCCGATCCACACCGCGAGATAGATCAGCGGCGGCACCAGCACCGCCGAGAGCACCACCTTCGCCAGCGCCTGGCCGACGAGCAGCGTGCCGATCGGGAAGATGCCGTAGAAGGCGATGGTGATGAACAGCAGCGTGTCGACGATCTGCGAGAGGATCGAGGCGACGGCGGCGCGAAGCCAGAGCAGCTTGCCCGCCTCGGCGCGGATGCGGCTGAAGATCGCGACGTTCAAGGTCTGCGAGATGCCGTAGGCGATGATGCCGGCGAGCATCAGCCGCGGGCTCTGCCCCATCACCATCTGGAAGGAGGCGAGGCGCGCCGGGTCCATCTCGGGCGCCGGCGGCACCGCGAGCACGACGAGGATCAGCAGCATCGACGCGATCAGCGGCACGAAGCCGAAGCGCACCAGCCGGTTGGCGGTGTCGCGGCCGTGCAGCTCGGCGACGGCGCTCGACAGGATGACGAGCATCAGGAAGGCGAAGATTCCCGCCTCGACCGCCAGCCCGGCGCCGAGCGCCACCTGCTTGTTGCCGAGAACGCCGGCGATGCAGGTCATGCCGCCGTAGAGCACCGAATAGAGGAAGAGCGAGCGCGTGAGGTTCATGGCGTCGACGCTAGCCGAGCGGACGCCGCGCGAGAAGCAGGAAGCGGCCGACGAGCGCGCCGCCAGCGAGCAGGCTGGCGACGATCACCGCCCAGACGATGCCGTCGAGCCCGAGCCCCGCCGGATGCGCCAGCCACCAGCCGAGCGGCAGCATGACGATCGCATAGCAGCCGACGTGGATGGCGGTCGGCAGCCAGATGTCGCCGCGGGCGCGAAGCGCGGTCGCCGCGACGACCTGCAGCCCGTCGGCGATGAAGAACAGGCAGGACAGGACGAGCGCCGGGGCGACGAGCCGGAGCAGCGCCGGATCGGTCGAATAGCCGCGCGCGATGAGGTCGGCGCCCGGCCAGACGATGGCGCAGATCAGCGCGGTCAGCGCCGCGGTAACCCCGAAGCCGAGCCAGCCGGCGCGCAGCACCCCGGCGCGGTCGCGCGCGCCATAGGCGCGGCCGACGAGCACCGCCGTCGCCGACGACAGGCCGAGCGGCCCCATGAAGATGATCGCCGCGACGTTGAGCACCACCGCCCAGGCCGCCACCTCGAGCGAGCCGATCAGCCCGGCGACGAAGCTCATCCCCGAGAAGGCGGCGGTCTCGACGAAATAGGAGGCGCCGGCGCCATAGCCGACGCGGCGCTGCTCGGCGCCGCGCCCGTCGTCGCCGCGCGCGAACACACCGTGCGTCCGCGATCCGCGCCACCACCAGAGATAGGCGAACAGCATCAGCATGAGCGCGACGCGCGCGCCGAGCGTCGACCAGGCCGAGGCGACCGCCCCCTCGACGCCGAGCCCCGAGGTCCCCGGCACCAGCCACAGGTTGAGCGCGAGGTTGACCGCGTTGGCGATCCACATCGCCACCATGCCGGGGATCGGCCGGCCAAGCGCCTCGAGCCAGAAGCTGCAGGCGCAGCACAGCACATAGGGCAGCAGCGACAGCGCGAAGATGCGCAGCGCCGCGGCGGCGCCGTCGGCGAGCGCGGGCTCGATCCCCGACAGGTGGAGCAAGGGCGGCCCGGCGAAATACAGCCCCGCGGTGGCGGCGAGGCCGAGCCAGAAGCCGTAGGCGAGGCCGCGGCGCAGCACCATCCCGGTGTCGGCGCTGCGCCCCTCGCCGACATAGCGCGCCGCCATCACCTGCACGCCGACGAGCAGGCCGATCGCGGTGGTGAGCACGGTGGCGGTCGGCGCCCAGCCCAGCGCATGATAGCCGAGCTCGGTCGCCGAATGATGGCCGACGACGATCGCGTCGGTCAGCCCCATCGCCATGATGCCGAGGCGCGCGAGCACGGTCGGCCAGGCGAGCGTCAACAGCTCGCCGAGGCCGCCCCGATCCGCGCTCGTCGCGCCGTGCACCGCTGCCGTCCTTTCCGCAAAAAGCCGCGGAACCTCGTCGAAAGCGCGCGAGCTGGCAAGGTCAGCGTCCGGGCGCCTCGACGAACGACAGCAGGGCGAGGCCGGCGAGCAACAGGCCGATCACCGGATAGAAGCCGGCCTGCTGCGTGCCCCAGGCGCGGGTGAAGCCTTCGACGAGCGCCGGCGCCAGCCAGTAGGTGGCGTTGCCCGACAGTGCGTAGAGGCCGAAGAACACGCCGCTCTCCTTTTCGGGGACGAGCTTCACGAGCAGCGTGCGGCTCGACGCATAGGCGGCGGTGACGCCGATCGCCGTCAGGAAGGCCGCGGCGAGGAAGGCGAGGTCGGGCAGCGTGCGGAACATCGGCGCGTCCCACAGCACCGCGGTCGACGCCGGCGCATAGAGGATGCGGTCGTGGCCGCCGCCGAGCACCGCGGCCTGCGAGATCAGGATCAGCAGGATTTCGACCTGCAGCGCGCGCTTGGGACCGACGCGGCCGTCGAGCCAGGCGCCGAAGAGGCCGCCGCCGACGGCGACGATCGACAGGATGATGCCGTAGGCGAGCAGCTCGAGCGGCCCCCAGCGCATCACCCCGGCGGCATAGACGCCGCCGAACAGCAGGATCGCCGTCTTGCCGTCGGCATAGAGCATGCGCGCGACGAGGAAGGTCAGCGCGTTCCGGTGGCCGCGCGCCTGCGCGACGAGCCGCCTCAGGTCGCCGGCTGCCCCGCGAAGCGCCGCCAGCGCCCCGACGCCGCTGCGCGGCGCGTCGGGGGTCAGGAAGAACAGCGGCAGGCAACCGATCGCCAGCACGACGGCGACGATCGGCGCGACGATCCGCTCGGGCTCGTGGCTCGCCGCGTCGAGGCCGAAGAGCGGCGCGGCGGGGACGATCGCCCAGTCGACCTTGCCGGGCAGCACGAACGCCGCCATCACGAACACCAGCATCGCCGTCGAGATGGCGTTGCCGAGCGCGAGGCCGAGCCCCGAGGCGAGATGTTCCCGCCCCGGCGCGGCGCGCGGCAGCAGCGCATTGTGCAGCATCTCGCCATAGGCATAGAGCACGGTCAGCGCCGCGGCGATCGCGACGACCTGGCCCACCGACAGTCCGCTGCCGTCGGGGAGTGTCCACCACAGCAGCCCGGCAAGCGCCACCATCAGCGTGGTGACCGTGCCGAGCCACGGCTTGCGCGGCCCCATCCGGTCGACCGCGGCACCGAGGAAGGGCGCGGTCAGCGCGACGATCCAGCCGCCGATCTTGCCATATTGCGCCACGGCGGCCTGCCCTTCGACCGGGTCGCCGACCACGGTGGTCGCGAAATAGGGCATGAACACATAGATGGTGACGAGGATGACGTAGGGAACGCGCACCCCCTCGAACAGCGCCCACGCCGCGCCGCCTGCCGATAGCCGCTGCCGTTCGCCCGCCACGCGCGCCTCCCCTGTTGCCGCGAAGCGTAGCGCGGCGGCAGATTGCGGATAGCGGCTTAGTTGAGAGGGTCGGTAAGCGTGCGCGCCGCGTCGAGGTCGGCGCTGGCGACGACGCGGTCGCGCCCGGCGGCCTTCGCCGCATAGAGCGCCGCATCGGCGCGCGCGAAGGCGGCATCGAACGCCGGCGCCGCCCGCTCGATCACGTGGACGCCGATGCTGACCGTCACCGGCCCGATGGCTCCCGCGACCTCGCGGAAGTCGTGGTCGGCGACGGCGCGGCCGAGCCGCGTCGCCAGCGCGTCGGCGTCGCCCGCGGCGACCAGCATGACGAACTCCTCGCCGCCGAAGCGCCCGGCGAGGTCGCCGCCGCGGCAGACGGCGCGCAGCAGCGCGGCGACGCGCACGAGGACGCGGTCGCCGACGTCGTGGCCGTGGCGGTCGTTGACGCGCTTGAAGTGATCGATGTCGATCACCAGCAGCGCGAGCGGCGGCGCATCGGCGGCGGCGATGCGCCGGTCATATTCGGCGAGGAAGGCGCGGCGGTTGGGCAGGCCGGTCAGGCCATCGCTGTTGGCGAGCTGCTCGATCTCGCGCTGCAGCATAAGCGTCGCGCGGATGTGACGTTCATGCTCGGCGAGCATGCGCAGCTGTAGCAGCGAGACGCTGATCGCGCTGGCGCCGATGCACAGCGACAGGAAGTCGCCACTCGCGATAATCACCAGCGAGGTCGGGACGATGCCGATGACGATGCAGCCGGCCGCCGCTCGCCGCAGCGACGCGAGACAATGCGCGATGCTGAACGAGCCGAAGGTGACCGAGACCGGGATGAGCAGCGGATAGGGAAAAAGCTCGAGCCAATAGCTCCAGGCGCTGTAGCCGCTGAGCCCGCCGACCGACACCAGCGCGGCGATCGAGGAGGCGCGCAGCGTGCGCGCCGCGTCGGGCGGCACCTCGCCGTCGCGCCCGCGGCGGCGCCACAGCAGCAGCCGGTAGACGTTGAACATCCCGACGACGGGAATCCAGGCATAGGAGAACAGCGGCGCGCCCTGTTCCCACAGCACCGCCATCACGATCGCCAGGTTGAACAGCGCCGCCAGATGCAGCGACGGGATCTGCCGGCGCACCGCCTGATACTGGAATGCGACGAGCGCGCCCCGGATGGCCTCGGGGGCGGGCGGGAAGAGCCGGTCGGCCAGGCGTGCGATCCAGCGCATCGGGAGCCCTCGCGTCTGCGCCGGCCTATAGCCGATCCGCCGCCGCGCCACGACACCTGAAGATTACGGGTGTGACCGCTGGACCGCGCTCAGGCGGCGCGCTGCGTCACCGCGAGCCGCACGCAATCGCGGCCCGATTGCTTGGCGGCGTAGAGCGCGGCGTCGGCGCGCGCGAAGGCGGCGTCGAAGCCGCCGGCATCGCCGGCGAGCGGCGCGAGACCGATGCTGACGGTGACGTGCGCGACCGGGCAGCCGGGGGTGCGGAAGTCATGCGACGCGACGGTGCGGCCCAGCCGCTCGGCGAAGGCGAGCGCGTCGTCGTCGGCGACGAGCAGCACGAATTCCTCGCCGCCGAAGCGCCCGGCGATGTCGCCGTCGCGGCAGGCGGCGCCGACCAGCGCGGCGAACTGGAACAGCACGCGGTCGCCGGCGTCATGGCCGTGACGGTCGTTGATCGCCTTGAAATGATCGATGTCGAGCACCAGCAGCGCGCGGCGCCGGCCGTCGGCGACGGCGTGGTCGTAGGCGGCGAGGAAGGCGCGCCGGTTGAGCAGCCCGGTCAGGCTGTCGCGGCTCGCCAGCTGCTCGACCTCCTGCTGCAGCCCGAGCGTCGCCAGTACATGCTGCTGATGTTCGGCGAGGAAGCGCAGCTGCAGCAGCCCGACGCTGGCGGCGCTGAAGCCCAGGCAGATCGACAGGAAGTCGCCGCTCGCCAGCATCGCGATCGCCGACGGGAAGATGCCGATGGCAATGACCGCCGAGGCGGCGGGGCGCATCGAGGCGAGGCTGTGCGCGATGCTGAACGCGCCGAAGGCGAGCGAGACCGGGATAAGCACCGGATAGGGGAAGAGCCCGAGCGCGTAGGTGGTGGCGCTGTAGGCGCTGATCGCCGAGATCGAGCCGATCGCGGCCAGCGCCGAGGCGCGCAGGAAGCGCGCGGCGTGCGGCGGCGTGGCGGCGCTCTGCGCCTTCCACAGCGACATGCGATAGAGGTTGAACGCGCCGACGACGGGCATCCAGGCATAGTGCGCCACCGGCGAGCCGACATGCCAGAGCACCCCCATCACCAGGCATACGTTGACCAGCGCGGTCAGGTGCAGCGACGGGATCTGGCGGCGCACCGCCTGATATTGGAAGCGCACGAGCGCGTCGCGGATCGCCGGCGGCGCTGGCGGAAACAACCGCTCGTAGAGGCGCCTTGCCAACCGCATCGTCGCGCTTCCCCTTCGCTGCCGCGACCCGTCTTAGGGAAAGATGGTCAACGGAAGGTTAAGCGGGCGGCGTCAGCCGCTGCGTCCGATCGCCGCGACGAAGCCGGCGACGAACGCCGCGAGCCGCTCGCGGCTGGCCTCGTCGGTCAGCCGGCCCTCGCCGTCGAACAGCGCGCCGGCGCGCGAGACGAGCAGGCGGCCGCCGAACCAGGGGCGCGTGCCGAGCGTGCGCAGCACCGGCAGCCAGCCATCCTGCGCGAGAATGGTGCCGAAGCCGCCCGGCGACGCGCCGATGATGGCGACCGGCTTGCCGCCGAACACGCGGCCGATGTCGCTCGCCGGCCGCGACAGCCAGTCGATGCCGTTCTTGAACACGCCTGGGATGCCGTTGTTGTACTCGGGCGTCGCGAGCAGCAGCCCGTCGGCCGCCGCCACGGCCTCCTTGAGCGCGACGACCGGCGCCGGCAGGCCGTCCGCCGCCTCGTCGTCGGCATCGTAGAGCGGGATGCCGGCGAGCGTGCGGACGTCGAGCGTCGCGCCCTCGGGCATCAGCTGCGCCGCGGCGCGCAGCAGGCCGAGGTTGAACGACTGGCGCCTGAGGCTGCCGGCGATTCCGACGATATGGGTCATGCACGCGTCTCCGTCCGGGCGCCGGCGGTCCCCCAGCGGACGGGCGCCTGCGCGCTATCTACCGATTATCTCGGCCGCCGGCACCAGCCGCACCTCGTGCATCAGCGCGAGATAGGCGTCGACATAGGGCTTGTGCGTCGATCCGACGACGACCAGCGCGCGGCCGCCGGGGGCGCGGCCGATCGCGGCGCGGACGTTGGCGACCATGTGCAGGTTGCGCACCTCCCACCAGGCGACGTAGCGCCGGCCGTGATCGGCCGCCGAGGGCGTCACGAACGCCCTGCCCATGTCGCCGCGCACCGAGGCCTCGCCGAAGTCGGCGCGGTTGGACAGGCGGTAGAGCGCCAGGACGTCGTCGCCGCCGGCGAGCGCCTTTTGCCGGGCCTCGGCCTCGCGCAGCAGCGGCGGCCGTTCGCCGCTCCAGATCTCGCGCATCGCCGCCTCGAGGCCGGGCGGCGCCTCGGCCTGCAGCCGATCGGCCAGATGGTCGTCGGTCGGGTAGACGCGCTCGAGCCCGAGCCGCGCCGCGAGCGTGGCGGCGATCAGGTAATTCTCGTTGCGGCGGACCGCGAGGTCGGAGAGCGCCTGCGCCAGCGGCACGTCGACGCCGTCGCCGGCGCGCCGTTCGCCGGGCGCCAGCCGCAGCCACTGCACCGCCGCCGAGCCGAGGTTGCCCGCCGCGGCGAACAGCGCCGCGGCGCGGCGGCGGTCGGCGGGCGGCGAGGCAGCGCCGAGCGTCGCGACCGCGGCTTCCGCCGCCGCCTCGGCCGCCGGCCGGTCGAGGCCCGTCGCGGCGGCGCCGAGCGCCGCGACGCTTTCGACGCGCGTGCAATAATCGTCGGCGGTGCCCGGCCAGCTCCTTTCATAGCGCCGCAGCAGATCGCATTCGGGACCCGACAGCCCCTCGATGGTGATGACCGTCGGCCGCCAGGCGGCGAGCCTGTCGAGCAGCGGTTCGAGCCATGCGGGCTCGAGATGCGCGATCCCCGACAGGTGCGGCGTGCCGAGCACCAGCACCTGCGTCGGATCGTCGACCGGCCAGGGGCCGACGAGCGGCTCGACGGCATTCGCGGCGCCGCCCAGCGCGACGGCCGCGATCAGCACAGCGAACCGCTTCATGAATCCTCCTGCAACCGGACGCCCCGCCTCAGTGTACTATAATGGTAATACGGCGACAACGGTCGTGCGCCGGTCAGCGCGGTGCGGCGATCGTGGCGGGGGTGATGCCGCTGCGCCCGCCGTCGATCGGCACGGTGGCGCCGGTGACGTAGCTCGCGTCGTTCGAGGCGAGGAAGCGGACCAGCGCCGCCAGCTCCTCCGGATAGCCGGGGCGGCCCAGCGGCGTCAGCCGGAACACCTCGTCATGCGCTTCGGTGGCGCGGAATTCGGGCCCCACGAAGAAGGCGCGCGCGGCGTTGTTGACGCGGATGCCGTAGCGGCCGAGATCCTGCGCCATGACGTGGGTAAGCGGCACGATACCACCCTTCGCCGCCGAATAGGACGGATAGTTCGGGTTGCCGAGGATGCCGTCGATCGAGCCGAGATGGACGATCGCGCTCGATCCGGCGGCCTTCAGCAGCGGCAGGAACGCCTTGGCGGCGAAGACCGGCCCGAGCAGATCGAACGACACGACGCGCTGCCACGATTCGCACGAGGACTCCTCGAACGAGGCCTCTTCCATCTCGGCATGGCAGAGGATCAGCGCGTCGACCTTGCCCGTCCGCGCGCGCCAGACCGCCGCGGCCGCCGCCAGCGCTTCCGCATCGAGCAGGTCGGCCTGCGCCACGTCGAGCGAGGTGCCGGCCGCTGCCGCGGCGAGCGCATCGAGCGCGTTGCGATCGCCGTCGAGCGCGAGCACGTGCGCGCCGCGACGGGCGAAATCGAGGGCGCAATGCGCGCCGGCGTGCCCGCCGATCGCCGCCGCGTTGCCGTCGCCGAACGCCACGCCGATCGACGCGACGACGACGCTTCTGCCGGCCCAGTCCATGCTCATTCCCGCTCCTCGATAACCTCAAAATAGAATCTGAATCAGAATTGACACCTTTCAACGCCGAAGCTAACAAATCGGCCAAGGGCCGCAAAGGGTCCAACTTGGGGAAGGAGTCCGGCCGCAGGGCCGAACCCCGAAAATCGAAGCGTCCTCGCCGTGTTTCGCGACCTGAGTCCCGCGGCCGTCCGGTGCGGGAAGGGACCCGAGGCGAGTCATCGTCAGGCGGGGAGGACCATGTCCGTGCAGCATCGATTCCGAACGCAAGTCCTTTGCGGCGCCGCGGCTGCCGCGCTCTCGATCGGCAGTGCCGCGCTGGCGCAGACGGCGGCACCGACGGCGGATGCCGCCGCCGCGCCCGACGACCAGCTCGAGGAAATCACCGTCACCGCGCGGCGCACCGAGGAGCGGCTGCAGGACACGCCCGTCTCGGTGTCGGCCGTAACCGCCGAGACGCTCGAGCGGCTCAACGTCCGCCAGGTCAGCGACGTCGCGCAGGTGGTGCCCAACCTGGTGCTGATGCAGGGCGGTACCGGGCCGACCAACGCGACGGTCTTTATCCGCGGCATCGGCGGCTACGAGACGCTGCTGACCGTCGACTCGCCCGTCGGCGTCTATCTCGACGGCGTCTATCTCGGGCGCGCCAACGCCCTCAACACCGACCTCGTCGACCTGGCGCGCGTCGAGGTGTTGCGCGGGCCGCAGGGCACCTTGTTCGGGCGCAACACCTCGGCGGGCGCGGTGAGCCTGATCAGCCGCGCACCGGACGAGGAGCTCGGCATCCGCCTCGCCAGCGGCTGGGGCGACGAGCGCGGCTGGTATGCACGCGCGCAGCTCGACACCGGCGCGCTCGGCGACAGCGGGCTTCGCGCGATGTTCTCCTACATGCGAAGCGCCCGCGACGGCTATCTCGACAACCCCGCGGCGCCCGACAAGCGCGATCCGAGCGCGCGCCGCGGCGATGCGCTCTATGCCAAGCTGGTCGGCGACTGGGGTGGCTTCACGGCCGAATATGCGTTCGACTGGAACCGCATCCACGGCCAGCAGCAGGGCTTCCAGCTGGTGGCGGCCGGGCCGCGGCAGCAGCAGTTTTTCGGCCTCTCCCCAGCGCTCGGCGGCGCGCCGCTGATCCTCAGCAACGACCGGATCGATACACTGGCGCTGGGCACCACCGGCACGATCCGCGACGAGCAGCTCTCCGACGTGAAGGGCCATGCGCTGACGCTCACCTACGAGGCGAGCGACACGATCACGCTGAAGTCGATCAGCTCGGCCCGCAAATGGGAGGCCGAGCAGCCGACGCGCTTCGGCCCGCTGTTCCGCGGCCCGGTCAACACCGCCGGCGTGATCTCCATTCAGAACACCGAGCTGTTCTCGGGCGACCTCGACAACGATCAGGACCAGCGGTCGCAGGAGCTGCAGTTGCTGCTCAAGACCGAGCGGTGGAGCGGCGTCGCCGGCCTCTATTATTTCGACGAGGACGTAGCGGTCGACAATCCGACCTACCTGACCTTCATCACCGCGACGACCAACCCCGCCTTCCCGCTGGTCGGTCTCAACCTGGCGCAGCGCGTGCGCTATCGCGGCTCGAGCCACAGCTATGCGGCGTTCGGCCAGGCAACCTTCACGCCGCCGATCCTCGACGACAAGCTCGCGCTGACGGCGGGCCTGCGGCGCACGCGCGACAAGCGCTCGATCTTCACCTTCAACGTCGGCGCGCCGACGCGCTCGGCGGAGAGCACCTATCACAACACTTCGTACAATCTGTCGGTCGACTACCATTGGACGCCCGACGTGCTCACCTTCGCGCGCCTCGCCACCGGCTACCGCGCCGGCGGCTTCAACGCCCGCGTCAACAGCCCGACAGCGCCGATCGACTTCTTCCCGGAAAAGGCCAAGACCTGGGAGCTCGGGATCAAGGCCGACGCGATGGACCGGCGCCTGCGCGCCAACGCGACGCTGTTCCATACCGACTACAAGGATTTCCAGGTCGCGCAGTTCACCGGCGGCAACGGCACGACGACCAATGCCGACGCGACCTACAAGGGCGGCGAGATCGAGATCCAGGCGCTCCCGGCGCGCGGCCTGACCTTGCTGGCGAGCCTCGGCTACACCGACGCCGAGTTCGACTATTATCCCTACTCGAACCCCGTCACCAACCTGCTCGAGAATTACGCCAGCATCGCGCGTATGCCCTATGTCGCGAAATGGACGACGCACCTCGGCGCGCAATATGAGTTCGGGGAGACCTCGATCGGGCGGCCGCTGGCGCGCGTCGACTTCTCGACGCAGAGCAAGCGCTATTTCCACTCGACCAATCTGGCCAACGCCAACCCGTTCAACGAGCAGATCGTCGATCCGGGGCGCGAGTTGCTGAGCGCACGGCTGATCCTCGCCGACATTCCACTCGGCGGGCGGGCGACTGCCGAGCTGCAGGTCTACGGCGAGAATCTGCTCAATGACGAACTCGTCGATTCGGGGATCGACTTCGGCAGCCTCGGCTTCGCCGGCCTGTTCTACGGGCCGCCGCGCGGCTTCGGCCTCGACCTCAAGATCCGCTACTAGGCGTGACCCCGCGCGAGCGCGTCGGCGTAGGCGTCCTGGTTTCGGCCAGCGCCTTCACGCTGCTGCCGATGTCGGCGATCGCGCCGCTGCTGTCGACGATCGCGGCGAACCTCGGCGGCGGCGGCGACGGCGCGCTCAAGGCGCAGTCGATCATCACGCTGTTCGGCATCGGCATGATGGTCGGCGGCCCGATATCGGGCTGGATCGGCGACCGCATCGGCGTGCGACGGATGCTGCTGACGATGTTGTTCGTCTACGGCATCGCGGGTTCGGCAGGGCTTTACCTCGCGGATCTGCCGACGCTGCTCGCCTCGCGCGTCGTGCTCGGCGTGGCGGCGGCGGGCATCGCCTCGGCGAGCTACGTGATGATCGCGGCGCGCTACGACGATGCGCGCCGCGGCCGCATGCTCGGTTACCAGATGGTGGTCATCTCGATCGTCGGCGTGGTCAGCCTGCTGGTGGCCGGCCTGCTCGCGCGCGACATCGGCTGGCGGGCGCCGTTCGCCATCTACCTCGTCGCCTTCGCCGCGCTCGGTGCCGCCTGCTTGGCGACTTTCCCGGAGCCGGCGCGGCGCGCCAAGGCGCAGCTCGACGGCGCGACCGTCGCGGCGCTGTGGAAGCTGTGGCCGCTCTACCTGATGCTGGTGCCGCTCTACATCGCGACGCGGATGTTCACGCTGCAGCTGTCGTTTGTGCTGGCGGGTGACGGCATCGCCAGCCCCGTCACCCAGTCGCGCATCATGACCGCGCTGCTGGCGACGACCTTCGTCAGCGGCGTCGCCTACGGCCGCCTCCACGAGCGGCTCGGGTCGCGCTGGACGCTGGTGCTGATCCTGACGGTGATGGCGGCGAGCGACATTCTGCTCGGCGTGACGCGCGGCATCGGCCCGACGATCGTTGCCTGTATGCTTGCCGGTCTCGCCGGCGCGGCGATCGTGCCCTACGTCATCGGTGCCGTCCTGGGTCGGGCCGCCCCCGAGGTGCAGGGCCGCGCCGTCGGCTTCATGTACACCGCGATGTTCATCGGCGACTTCGCCAATCCGCTCGTCATCAATCCGCTGCGCGCCGCGGTCGGCAACCACGGCGCCTTCACCGTCGTGGGGGTGGTGCTGCTGTGCGCGGCGATCATCTGCGCCGTCAGGAAGGAAAAAGCATGACCGACACGCTCGAGGTCGACCTCCTGGTTCTAGGTGGCGGCATGGCCGGGATGACCGCCGCATCGGCGGCCGCCTGCGCGGGCTTGCGCGTCCTCGTCGTCGAGAAGAACCCCGAGATCGGCGGCTCGGCGGTGCTGTCGGGCGGCAAGCTGTGGACCGCCAGGAGCTGGGAGCTGATGGAGCAGGAGACGCCCGGCGGCGATCCGGCGCTCAAGCGCGTCGCCTTCGACCAGCATGAGCGCGCCGCCGACTGGCTGCGCCAGAGCGGCGTGGCCGTCGATGCCGCGACACCGCACCTCCATTACGGGCTGGGCTATAATTTCGACATCCACGGCTATATCGCCTGGTGCGCGGCGGCGGTGACCGATGCCGGCGGCCATATCGTGCGCAGCGCGCAGGTCGATCATCTCGACGTCGAGGACGGCGCGGTGGTCGGCGCGGTGGTGAGCGACCGCGACGGCGCCACGCGTGTGCGCGCCCCGCACACGCTGTTGGCCACCGGGGGTTTCGCCGGGTCGCCGGCGCTGCTCGAATGCTTCGTCGCCGCGCAGGGCGCGAAGGCGCTGGCGCGCGCCAACCCGGCGAACAGCGGCGACGGGCTCCGGCTGGGAATCGGCGCCGGGGCGGCGCTGTCGCCGTTCATGAAGGGTTTCTACGGCCACGTCATGCAGTCGCCGGTGTTGAAATGGGGGCCGCGCGAGTTCCGCTACTACACGCATGGCATCGCCAGCGTCGCCGGCATCATCCTCAACAAGGCGGGCGAGCGCTTCTGCGACGAGTCGCTCGAAGACCATCAGAACGCGCAGCGCATCCTCGAACAGCCCGATGCCAAGGGGCTGCTGCTGTTCGACCAGGCGATTCGCGAGCAGGTGGCGCTGACGCAATGGCCCGACGACGCCGCGCCGACCGACGTGTTCGAGGTGGCGCGCGCCGAGGGCGGCCATGCGGCGAGCGCCGACAGCTGGGAAGCGCTGTTCGCGCAGACCGCCGACTGGGGATTCGACGCCGCGCAGGCGCTGGTGACCGTCGAGGATTACAACAGCCGCGTCGAAGCCGATGACGACGGCCTGACGCCGCCGCGCATCCGCGCCCGCCGCGCGCTGTCGCAGCCACCCTATTTCGCGGTCGAGGGGCAGACGGGCGTCACCGCGACGCACGGTGGCATCCGCATTGATCCCGCGGGCCGCGTCCTCGATGCCTTCGGGCAACCCGTTGTCGGACTTCACGCCGCCGGCGCCGATGCGGGTAACATGCACGGGGAGGGCTATGTGGGCGGGTTGAATTTCGCCGCCGTCTTCGGCCTGCTGGCGGCCGACCATGCCATCGCCACCGCCGGCACAGCCTAGGAACGCGCCATGGACCGCGAGATCGCCATCCTGTTCGCCGAGCGCGAGATCAACGCGCTGATCCAGCGATATTGCCATTGCATGGACGCGGGCGACGAGGCGGGCTGGGTCGACTGCTTCACCGCGGACGCGCTGTTCGACGTCCGCCATCATACGGGCGAGATCGTCCATATCGAGAAGGGTCGCGCCGAGCTGGCGACCTACATCGCCGGCTATCCCAAGCCGCCAAACATGCGGCGGCATCTCTACAGCGCCATCCTGCTCGACGTCGACGTCGATGCCGGCCGCGCGACGGGCGAAAGCTATTGGACCTTGCTGGCGTCGACGTCGGGCGGCGGCGCGGCGCTCACGGCGTTCGGCCGGGCGTCGGACGTGTTCGTGAAGGGCGCGCAAGGCTGGCGGATCGAGCGGCGCATCGCCGTCGCGGACGCGGTGGCGTGAGGCTCGCGGGCAAGATCGCGCTGGTCACCGGCGCCGGGCGGTCGGGCGAGCTGATGGGGGTCGGCGCGGCGATCGCGGCGCGTTTCGCCGCCGAGGGTGCGCAGCTGGCGCTGCTCGACATGTCGGCGGAGCGCGCGCAGGCGACCGCCGACGCGATCGTCCGCGCCGGCGGCGCGGCGCATATCATTGCCGCCGACATCACGCGCCACGACGGCTGCGTCGCGGCGATCGCCGACTGTGTGACCCGCTTCGGCGGGCTTGATGTCCTCGTCAACAACGCCGCGATCTACGACAATCCGTCGATGGCCGGCGACGAGGCCGCGGCGCGGCGGCTGATCGACGTCAACGTCTTCGGCACGATGAACATGACCGAGGCGGCGCATCCGGCGATCGCGGCGCGCGGCGGCGGCGCGATCGTCAACATCGGCTCGATCACCGGGCTGCGCGGCTATCACGGGCCGGTCTATTCGGCCTCGAAGGGCGCGGTCTTCGCCTATACGCGGACGATGGCGCACCAGCTCGGCCGCGCCGGCATCCGCGTCAACGCGGTCGCGCCGGGGCATATCGTGGCGCCGCAGTCGGCCGCCGCCGACGCCAGGGCGCGCCGACTGCTCGATTCGGCGAATCTGCTCGGCACCGGGGGCAGCGCCGCCGACATCGCCGATGCGGCGCTGTTCCTCGCCTCGGACGAGGCGCGCTGGATCACCGGCGTCGTGCTGCCGGTCGACGGCGGGCTGACCGCGACGACGCCGTCGGGGATGGCGGGGCCGATGTTCGCGGCGCTGCGCGACTGACTACACGTCGAGGTTGGCGACGTTGAGCGCATTGTCCTGGATGAACTCGCGGCGCGGCTCGACGACGTCGCCCATCAGCTTGGTGAAGATCTCGTCGGCGAGGTCGGCCTGCTGGATCTCGACGCGCAGCAGCGAGCGGTTCGACGGGTCGAGCGTGGTTTCCCACAGCTGCTCGGCGTTCATCTCGCCCAGCCCCTTGTAGCGCTGGATGGCGAGCCCCTTGCGGCCGGCCTCGAGCACCGCGCCGAGCATGTCCGACGGGCGGTTGACGACGAGCTCGCCGAGCTTCGCCGGCCGGGCGTAGGTCTCGGCCTCCTCGCGCGCCAGCGTGTGCAGCTTGCGCGCCTCGGCGGAGAGCAGCAGCGCCCGGTCGATGATGTAGTGGTCGGTGACGCCGCGGTCGGCGCGCTGCAGATGATAGCCGCCGTCCTCGGCGACCGTCGCCTGCCAGCCGGTCTCGCCGTCGGCGGCGTTGAGCCAGGCGGCGGCGGCCCTGGCGGCGGCGTCCTGGCGGTCGCGGTTGCCGTCGAGCCCGGGCTCGAGCCCGCCGGTCAGCGCCAGCGCCTCGACGATCCGCTCGTCGTAGCGCTTGGGAACATAGGTCATCAGCGTCTTCATGCGCCGCGCATGCTCGACGAGCGCGCGCAGATCCTCGCCCGAGCGGCTGCCGAGATGCGTCTCGAGCACGAGGCTGCCGAGCCCGGTGTCGACGAGATAGTCATCGAGCGCGGCATTGTCCTTGAGATAGACCTCCGAGCGGCCGCGCGTGACCTTGTAGAGCGGCGGCTGCGCGATGAAGAGATGGCCGTTGCGGATCAGCTCGGGCATCTGCCGGTAGAAGAAGGTCAGCAGCAAGGTCCGGATGTGCGCGCCGTCGACGTCGGCGTCGGTCATGATGACGATCTTGTGGTAGCGCAGCTTCTCGGCGTTGAACTCGTCGCGGCCGATGCCGGTGCCGAGCGCCTGGATCAGCGTGCCGATCTCCTTGGAGCCGAGCATGCGGTCGAAGCGCGCGCGCTCGACGTTGAGGATCTTGCCGCGCAAGGGCAGGATCGCCTGGTTCTGGCGGTTGCGCCCCTGCTTGGCCGAGCCGCCGGCCGAGTCACCCTCGACGAGGAACAGCTCGGACTTGGCCGGATCCTTCTCCTGGCAGTCGGCGAGCTTGCCGGGCAGCGACGAGATCGACAGCGCCCCCTTGCGGCTAGCCTCGCGCGCCTTGCGCGCCGCCTCGCGGGCGATCGCCGCGTCGACGATCTTCTGGATGATGGTGCGGGCGTGCGCGGGATTCTCCTCGAGCCACTCGGCCATCTTGTCGGCCATCAGCGATTCGAGCGGCTGGCGCACCTCGGACGAGACCAGCTTGTCCTTGGTCTGCGAGCCGAACTTGGGATCGGGCAGCTTGACCGAGATGATCGCGGTCAGCCCCTCGCGCATGTCCTCGCCCGTCGGCGACACCTTCTCCTTCTTCAGGATGCCGCTCTTGTCGGCATAGTTGTTCAGGGTGCGCGTCAGCGCGGCGCGGAAGGCGGCGAGATGGGTGCCGCCGTCGCGCTGCGGGATGTTGTTGGTGAAGCAGAGGACCTGCTCGTAATAGCTGTCGTTCCACTCGAGCGCGACCTCGATGCCGATGCCGTCGCGTTCGCCGCGCACCGCGATCGGATCGGGGATCAGCGCGGTCTTCGCGGCGTCGAGATATTTGACGAAGGCGGCGATGCCGCCCTCGTAATAGAGCTCGACCGACTTGGGCTCGGCGTGGCGCGCATCGGTCAGCAGCAGCCGGACGCCCGAGTTGAGGAAGGCCAGCTCGCGGAAGCGGTGCTCGAGCTTGTCGAAGTCGAAATCAACGATCTTGAAGGTGTCGGGCGACGGCAGGAAGGTGACCTGCGTGCCCTTGCGGTCGCCCTGCGGGCCGACGTCGGCGAGCGGCGCCACCGGCTCGCCGCGGCGGAACTGCATGTAATGCTCGCGGCCGTCGCGCCAGATGCGCAGGTCGAGCCAGTCGCTGAGCGCGTTGACCACCGAGACGCCGACGCCGTGCAGGCCGCCCGACACCTTGTAGGCGTTGTCGTCCGAATTGTTGAACTTCCCGCCGGCGTGCAGCTGGGTCATGATGACCTCGGCCGCCGAGACGCCCTCCTCGCTGTGGATGCCCGTCGGGATGCCGCGGCCATTGTCCTCGACGGTGACCGAACCGTCGGGGTTGAGCTGGATGAGGATGCGGTCGCAATGGCCGGCGAGCGCCTCGTCGATGGCGTTGTCGCTGACCTCGAACACCATGTGGTGGAGGCCCGAGCCGTCGTCGGTGTCGCCGATGTACATGCCCGGCCGCTTGCGCACGGCATCGAGCCCGCGCAGCACGGTGATCGAATCCGCGCCATAGTCGCTGGTCTGCTTGCTCTGTTCGATCGGTTCGTCGCTCAACACACTATCCTTCTGTGAGCCGCCCGTCCGCGACGGCCACGAAACTCGCCTGACCCTGCAGGCCTTCAAACAACGACCGGTCGGTGCCGGTCATCCAAACCTGTGCGCCCATGCGCACCAGCCGCTCGAACAGCGCATCGCGCCGTCCGGCGTCGAGGTGCGCCGCCACCTCGTCGAGCAGCAGCACCGGCGCCCGCCCGCGCCGTTCGCCGACCAGCTCGGCATGCGCCAGGATCAGCCCCAGCAGCAGCGCCTTCTGCTCGCCGGTCGAGCAGCGCTCGGCGGGCATGTCTTTGCCCGCGTGCACCACCGCCAGATCCGACCGGTGCGGGCCGAGCGTCGCCCGCCCCGCCGCGGCATCCGCCCCGCGCCGCCGCGCCAGCTCGCCGGCGATGCGATCTTCCACCTCCGCCCCGCCCGCCCTCTCTAGCGCGTCTTCGGCCCAGCCGTCGAGCGTCGCGCGTGCGCGTGCGAAGAGACTTTCGGGCGCCCGCGCCAGCCGTTCGGCCAGCGCCGTCACCGTGTCGCGCCGCGCCGCCGCCACCGCGACGCCATGCTCGGCCATCTGCCGCTCGAGCGCCGACAGCCACGCCGGGTCGGCGGGCGCGTCGTCGCCGAGCAGCCGGTTGCGCGCCCGCATCGCCGCCTCGTAGCGCGCCGCCTGGCTGGCATGCCCCGGATGCAGCGCCAGCGTCAGCCGGTCCAGAAACCGCCGCCGCCCCGTCGCGCCTTCCGCGAACAGCCGGTCCATCGCGGGGGTGAGCCACAGGATCGACAGCCAGTCGCCGAGCGTCGCCACCGCGACGCTCGTCGCGTTGACGCGTACCTGCCGCCGGTCACGCGCCGCCGCAGTGGTGCCGGTGCCGATCTCGACGCCGCCACCGCTTTCGACGGTCGCCGCCACCGCCCAGCTGCCCGGGCCAGCGCTGCGCGCCAACTCCGAAATCGCCACGCCGCGCAGCCCGCGGCCCGGCGACAACAGCGAAATCGCCTCGAGAAGATTGGTCTTGCCCGCGCCATTCTCGCCGGTGACGACCACCGGCCCGGACCCCACGTCCACCGCCTGATCGATATAGGAACGGAAGTCGCGCAATGCCACCCGCGCGACCCAGGACCGGGCCAGCGTTTCAGAGGTGTCGGGAAGGGGGGCGATCATGGCCCGGCTGTAACGGAAGGATCGCCTTGTCGCAAAAGCGCCAGCGTTATACATGTATAGCGAACGAGGAATCCATCATGCTGGCGATTCGACTGCCCCCTGATCTCGAGGCCCGGTTGGCGGAACTCGCCGAAAAGACCGGCCGGACCAAGAGCTTCTACGCGCGTGCCGCGATCGAAGAATATATCGAGGATCTTGAGGATTATTATCTCGCCGAAGAGGTGATGAAGCGCTTTCGGCCGCAAGATGCCATTCCACTCGATGAAGTGATCGCCGGGCTTGGCCTGGAAGATTGAGTTCACGCCGCAGGCGGCGCAGCAGATCAGCAAGCTTGGCGCCGAGCCGGCGCGGCGCATTGCCAAGACGCTGCGCGACCGTATCGCGGTGCGCGACGATCCCCGCTCGGCCGGCCAGCCGCTCGTCGGAGCGTGGACGGGCTATTGGCGCTATCGCATCGGCGACTATCGGGTCATCGCCCGCATCGAGGACGCGCGCGTGCTCATTCTGGTCGTCCGGGTCGCGCACCGGCGCGAGGTCTATCGCTGACGCAGTTCGACCCGGGCGATCGCCTCACACCCGCATCGGCATCAGCACGTAGAGCGCCGGCGAATTGTCGTCCTCGCGGATCAGCGTCGGCGCGGCGGCGTCGGCGAGGTGGACGTGGACGACGTCGCCCTCGATCTCGTTCAAAATGTCGAGCAGGTAGCGCGCGTTGAAGCCGACCTCGATCGGCGGCGAGGCATAGTCGGCGGGGACCTCCTCGGCGGCGGTGCCGTTCTCGGGGCTGGTCACCGACAGCGTCACCCGATCCCGATCCAGCGACAGTTTGACGGCGCGGGTCTTCTCGCTGGCGATCGCCGCGACGCGGTCGACGCCCTCGGCGAAGCTCTTGGGGTCGATCTTGAGCAGCTTGTCGTTGGCAGTCGGGATGACGCGGCTGTAGTCGGGGAAGGTGCCGTCGATCAGCTTCGAGGTCAGCGTCGCCTGGCCGATGGTCAGCCGGATTTTCGACGCCGACAGCGACACCTCGACCTCGCCGTCGGCCTCGTCGAGCAATTTCCGCACCTCGGCGACGCATTTGCGCGGCACGATGACGTCGGGCATGCCGGCGGCGCCGTCGGGCAGCGGCGTCGTCACCCGCGCGAGGCGGTGGCCGTCGGTGGCGACGGCGCGCAGATTGCCGTCGGCGACGTGCATGAAGATGCCGTTGAGATAGTAGCGCGTCTCCTCGGTCGAGATCGCGAAGCGCGTCTTGTCGATGATCTGCTTCAATGTCTCGGCGGGGAGCGCGAAGCGCGTCGGCAGGTCGCTTTCGGCGATCACCGGGAAATCGTCGCGCGGCAGCGTCGCGAGGCTGAAGCGAGCGCGGCCCGCCACCACCGCCATGCGGTTGTTGTCGACCGACAGCTCGACCTGGCTGCCCTCGGGGAGCTTGCGCGCGATGTCGAACAGCGTATGCGCCGACACGGTGGTGGCGCCGGGCTGCGACACCTGCGCGGCGAAGCTCTCGACCACCTGCAGGTCGAGGTCGGTCGCCATCAGCCGGATCGCGTCGCCGCTGGCGTCGATCAGCACGTTCGACAGGATCGGAATGGTGTTGCGGCGCTCGACCACCGACTGGACGTGGCCCAGGCATTTGAGCAGCGCCGCGCGCTCGACCGTCGCCTTCATTCGTGAAACCTCGTGAAACATCGCCCCTGAATTGCCGGCGACTATAGCCGCGCCGCCGTCCGCGCACAGCGGAAAAATGGCGCGATCAGCGGCGGGTCAGGCCATGTTGTCCGAGCCGCCACAGCAGCACGTCGATGCGGTCCTGGCCGAAGAAGGGCTCGCCGTCGAACACCATCAGCGGCACGCCCCAATGGCCGCTCGCTGCCTGCGCGGCCTCGCTGGCCGCGATGACGGCGTCGAGCCGATCGGCCTCGTCGCGCTCGGCGGCGTCGAGCGCCGCCCAGTCGAGCCCGGCCGCCGCCGCGGCGCCCGCGAGATGGTCGCCCTCGTGCCAGTTCGGCGTGCCGCCCCAGATCAGCCGCGCCACCCGGTCGGCGAAGGCGAGGCCGTCGCCCTGCTCGACCGCCGCCTGGCCGAGCCGCGTCAGCCGGCCGATATAGGGCTGGTCGGGGGCGATCACCCGCGTCGCCATGTCCTGGACGATCGGATCGGGCCGCGGCGGCGCGAACGGCAGCCCGGCCATCTGCGCGAGCCGGAACACGTCGCGCACGACGTAGAAGGGCCAGTTGGGATGGACGCGTTCGAAGAAGGCCGCGTCGCGCACCGCGAGCGGCCGCACCGGGCGGAAATTGATCGCGAGATCATATTCATCGCGGATCTCGAGCAGCCGCGGCGTCGCCAGATAGGAATAGGGCGACCGGAACGACCAGAACACCTCGACCGACAGCGTCATGCTCACCCCCGCAATCGCGCCTCGGCCCCCGCCAGATAGTCGCGCGTGATCGGCAATGTGTGCCGGTCGCGGATATATTGCACCTGGTAGTTTACCAGGCCGCCATGGCGGAAGGCGCCGATCGCGCCGGCGAGGTAGAAGCTCCACATCCGGTAGAAGCGTTCGTCGTAGAGCGCGACGATCGCCTCGCGCGCCGCGACGGTGCGCGCGTACCAATGCTCGAGCGTATAGGCATAGTGGAGGCGCAGCGTCTCGACGTCGGCGGCGATGAGCCTGGCGCGCTCGCTCGCCGCGACGAGCTCGGACAGTGCCGGATTATAGCCGCCGGGGAAGATATATTTGGCGGTGAAGGCGTCGGTGGCGCCCGGCGACCCCATGCGGCCGATGGTGTGGAGCAGCATGACGCCGTCGTCGGCGAGCAGCGACCGGCATTTGGCGAAGAATTCGTCATAATGCGGCCGCCCGACATGCTCGAACATGCCGACCGAGACGATGCGGTCGAAGCGCCCCTCGACCTGGCGATAGTCGATCAGCTCGAAGCGGACATGCTCGCTGACCCCCGCCTCGGCGGCGCGGCGGCGCGCCACCTTGAGCTGTTCTTCGGACAGCGTGACGCCGAGCATTTCGACGCCGGTCTTCTGATGCAGGTAGAGCGCCATGCCGCCCCAGCCGCAGCCGATGTCGAGCACGCGCTGCCCCGGCGCCAGCGCCAGCTTGGCGGCGATATGCGCCTTCTTGTCGAGCTGCGCCTGTTCGAGGCTGTTCGCCGGGTCGGTGAAATAGGCGCAGCTGTACTGGCGGTCGGCATCGAGGAAGAGGTCGTAGAGTCGGTCGGAGAGGTCGTAGTGATGCGCGACGTTGCGGCGGGCGCGCGGCGCCGGGTTCCATTCGCGAAAGGCACGCAGCCAGCGCCAGCGGCCGCGGTTGAGCGCGTCGCGCTGCCCCCAGGGCGCGTTCGACAGCATGAGGTCGAGGAAGTCGCGCACGTCGCCCTGCTCGATCACCAGCCGGCCGTCCATGAACGCCTCGCCGACGCCGAGCCGCGGATGGAGCGCGATGCGCCGCGGCGTCGCGGCGTCGGTGAAGCGGATGGCGACCGGCGCGCGCGCCGGATCGGGGGTGCCGAAGCGCCGCGTGCGCCCCGACGCCTCGGTGACGATCAGCTCGCCCTGGCGGACGAGCCGCGAAAGCAACTTCGCCAGCATCCACACGGACTTGGTCTAGCGCAACTCGCCGCGGCCGGACCAGCCCTTCCGTTGCGCCGGCGGCGGCTCAGCTGGCGGCGAGCGACCCGGCGTCGGCGAGCGCCACCTCGAAATGCGCCTCGGTCTTGTCCTTGAGCTCGTCGAGCGTCACCCCCGGCGCCAGCTCGACGAGGCGGAACGCCGCGCCCTTCGCCGGGCGCTCGAACACCGCGAGGTCGCTGATGATCATGTCGACGACGCCCTGCCCGGTGAGCGGCAGGCTGCACTGCCTCTTGAACTTGGCCTCGCCCGCCTTGGAATTGTGATCCATCAGCACGATGATGCGCTTGACGCCGGCGACGAGGTCCATCGCGCCGCCCATCCCCTTCACCATCTTGCCGGGGATCATCCAGTTGGCGAGGTCGCCATTCTCGGCGACTTCCATCGCGCCGAGGATCGACAGGTCGATATGGCCGCCGCGGATCATCGCGAAGCTGTCGGCCGAGCTGAAATAGCTCGACCGGCGCAGCTCGGTGATCGTCTGCTTCCCGGCGTTGATCAAATCTGCGTCGATCTCGTCCTCGGTCGGGAACGGCCCCATGCCGAGCATGCCATTCTCCGACTGCAAGGTGATGTCGATGCCCGGCGCGACATGGTTCGCCACCAGCGTCGGCATGCCGATGCCGAGGTTGACGTAGAAGCCGTCCTTCAGCTCGCGCGCGGCGCGTGCCGCCATCTCGTCGCGGTTCCAGCCCATCATGCCGTCTCCTTCGCGCGGATGGTTCGCTGCTCGATGCGCTTTTCATAGTCGCGGCCGACGAACAGCCGCTGGACGAAGATGCCCGGGGTGTGGATGTGGTCGGGGTCGAGCCCGCCCGCCTCGACCAGCTCCTCGACCTCGACGACGGTGACCTTGCCGGCGGTCGCCATCATCGGGTTGAAGTTGCGCGCGGTCTTGCGGAACACGAGGTTGCCGTAGGGATCGGCCTTCCATGCCTTGACGATGGCGAGGTCGGCGACCAGCCCGGTCTCCATGATATAGGTCTCGCCGCCGAACTCCTTGTGCTCCTTGCCCTCGGCGACCAGCGTGCCGACGCCGGTCTTGGTGTAGAAGCCGGGGATGCCGGCGCCGCCGGCGCGGATGCGCTCGGCGAGCGTGCCCTGCGGGTTGAACTCGAGCTGCAGCTCGCCCGACAGATACTGCCGCTCGAACTCCTTGTTCTCGCCGACGTAGCTCGACACCATCTTGGCGATCTGCCGCGTCTTCAGCAGCAGCCCGAGGCCGAAGTCGTCGACGCCGGCGTTGTTCGAGATGACGGTGAGCCCCTTCACGCCGCTGTCGCGCAGCGCGGCGATGAGGTTCTCGGGAATGCCGCACAGGCCGAAGCCGCCCGACATCACCGTCATGCCATCGAACAGCAGCCCGTCGAGGGCGGATTTCGCGTCGTCGAACAGCTTGCTGGCCATCGAAGGTGAATCCCCATTCAGGTTTGACGCCGGTCGTCTAGCGAAGCGGCGGCCGCTTGAAAAGCTCTCCTAGCGCGGCGCCGCGCGCCGGGCTACCCAAGCGGCCATGACTCCGCCGCTCTACGTCGCCCGTCACGCCGAGACCGCCTACAATGCCGGCGCCCGCATGCAGGGCGCGACCGCGCACACGCCGCTGACGCGCGCCGGCATCGCGCAGGCCGAGGCGATGGGCGAAGCGCTCGCTGCCCATTTCGGTGCGGGCGCGCGGTTCGACATGTGGGCGTCGCCCGCCGGCCGGACGCTTCAGACCGCGGCGATCATCGCCGAGCATCTGAACCATCGCTTCTTCGACGTGCGCACCGATCCGGGGCTGCTCGAGATCGGCGTCGGCGAGTGGGAGGGGCGCTATTATGCCGACATCGTCGCCGAGCAGGGGCCGATCGTCGATCCGGCGCGAGGGCTCTTCACCTGCCGCGCCCCCGGCGGCGAATGGTATCCCGAGATCGCCGAGCGGCTGAAGGCCTGGCTGGCGCGGCTCGACCCGCGTTTGCCCGCGATCGTCATCACCCACGGCATCACCGCGCGCGTGCTGCGCGGGATGCTGGTCGGCGGCACGCCGTTCGAGCCCGGCTGCGTACCGCTCGCCGGCGGCGCGCCGCAGGGAACGGTGTTCCGCATCGAGAACGGTGCCGAACAGGCGCTGCACGTCGGCACCGGCGCCGACAAGATGCAGAAGGGCTTCTGAGCGTGACAGCCGAGGTCGTGCGCCGGCCGGCGCTGCCGCTGGTGCTGATGCTCGTGGCGGCGCTGTTCATCAACTATGTCGACCGCGGGATGATCGGCATCGCGGCGCCGCTGATCAAGAGCGAGATGGCGCTGACCGCGACGCAGTTCGGGCTCGCGGTGTCGGCCTTCTTCTGGATCTACGGGCCGGCGCAGCTGCTCGTCGGCTGGGCGGTCGACCGCTTCAACGCCGAGAAGCTGCTCGCCGGCGGCGTCGTGGTGTGGGGCGGCGCGACCGCGGCGACGGCGCTGGTCAGCGGCCTCGCGCCTCTCGTCGCGCTGCGCATGCTGCTCGGCCTGGGCGAAAGCGCCGCCTTCCCGGCGAGTTCGAAGCTGATCGCGCGCGACGTCCCGGCCGCGCATCGCGGCAGCGCCAACGCCGGCATCGGCGCGGCGCTCGCCTTCGGGCCGGCGTTCGGCATGCTCGCCGGCGGGCTGCTGATGGCGGCCTATGGCTGGCGGGTGCTGTTCGCGGTGTTCGGGCTGGCGACCCTGCTGTGGCTGCTGCCCTGGCGGCGCTTCATGCGCGCGACGCCGGTCGAGGCGGCGGCCGGCGGCGCCGAGCTGCCCTTTGCGACGATCCTGCGCCACCGCACCTTGTGGGCGACCTGCATCGGCCATTTCACCAGCAACTACGGCTTCTATTTCCTGCTGTCGTGGCTGCCGCTCTACCTGACCAGCGTGCGCGGCTTCGCGCTCGCCGAAATGGCGACGATCACCGCGCTGACCTTCGCCGTCCAAGGTACGGTGGCGCTCGCCGCCGGCTGGGGCAGCGACCGACTGATCGCCGGCGGCGCCGCCGCGCCTTCGGTGCGCAAGGCGATGATGGTGATCGGCCATGTCGGCGGCGCGATCGGCATTCTCGGCATCGTCATGGTCGAGAGCCGCGCCGCCACCGTCGGCTGGCTGCTGTTCACCGGCGGCACGATGGGCATCAACAGCGTCGGCGTGTACCTCATCGGCCAGACCTTCGCGGGCCCGCGCGCCGCCGGGCGCTGGATCGGCATGCAGAATTTCATCGGCAATTTCTCGGGAATCATCGGGCCGATCGTCACCGGGATGATCGTCGACGCCGGCGGCTACGGCGGCGCCTTCTACCTGACCGCCGGCGTGTCGGCGGTCGGCGCGCTGTGCTGGATCTTCCTGCTGCCGCGCATCGAGCCGATCGACTGGGACCGGGCGGCGCCGGGCCTGCGACCCTAGGCGGCCTTTCTTTCGCCCTCTCCCGCCCCTAGATGGTCGCCGCTATGCAGATTCCAGGCGCCATCGATCCCGTTCCCGTCCCCCGCGCCGCGCCGGTGCGCGACGACGGCCGCGTCGGGATCATCGGCCTGACCAAGCTCGAGCTGCGCGAGGCGCTCGTCGCCGCCGGCATCCCCGAGGCGCAGGCGCGGATGCGCGCGTCGCAGATCTGGCAGTGGATCTACAACCGCGGCGTCACCGACTTCGAGGCGATGTCGAACATCGCCAAGGACACGCGGGCGCTGCTCGCCGCGAAATTCGTCGTCGACCGGCCCGAGGTGGTGACCGCGCAGGTCTCGACCGACGGCACGCGCAAATGGCTGCTGCGGTCGCCCGACGGCCAAGAATATGAGATGGTGTTCATCCCCGACGCCGACCGCGGCACCTTGTGCGTGTCGAGCCAGGTCGGCTGCACGCTCAATTGCCGCTTCTGCTACACCGGCACGATGAAGCTGGTGCGCAACCTCACCGCCGGCGAGATCGTCGGGCAGGTGATGCTGGCGCGCGATGCGCTCGGCGAATGGCCGAGCCCGCCCGACGGGCGGCTGCTCACCAACATCGTGATGATGGGCATGGGCGAGCCGCTCTATAATTTCGACAACGTCAAAAAGGCGCTCGGCATCGTCATGGACGGCGAGGGCATCTCGCTGTCGAAGCGCCGCATCACGCTGTCGACCTCGGGCGTGGTGCCGATGATGGCGCGCGCCGGCGCCGAGATCGGCGTCAACCTCGCGGTCTCGCTGCACGCGGTGACCAAGGAGGTCCGCGACGAGATCGTGCCGATCAACAAGAAATACGGCATCGAGGAGCTGCTCGCCGCCTGCGCCGCCTATCCGGGCGCCAACAACGCGCGGCGGATCACCTTCGAGTACGTCATGCTCAAGGACAAGAACGACAGCGACGCCGACGCGCACGAACTCGTGCGGCTGATCCGCAAGTACAAGCTGCCGGCGAAGGTGAACCTCATCCCGTTCAACCCGTGGCCGGGCGTCGGCTACGATTGTTCGGACGACGAACGGATCGCGCGCTTCTCCGACATCATCTTCCGCGCCGGCATCTCGGCGCCGGTGCGCACCCCGCGCGGCCGCGACATCATGGCGGCGTGCGGCCAGCTGAAATCGACCTCGGAAAAGGTGACGCGCGCCGAGCTCGACCGCCGCGCCGCCGAGAAGGAAGCGAGCTGGGAGACCGCGGCGTAGATTTTCCCGATCAATTGGTGTAGTAGTAAAGCACTACACCTGCGGGGAAGATCGATGACGACGACGACCGGCCGCCGCGAAGCGGGCGCCGTCCTGGCCTTTCTGGCGGCCTGGGGCCTTTCCACCACCTATCTCGCCGCGACGGGCGGCGAATGGCTGTTCCCGATCTTCTCGCTGCTGGTGTTCGGCGTCGTGCTGACCGCGCTCGGCTGGTGGCTGACGCGCAACAGCGGCGCGCCCGACCTGCCCGTCGCGCATCCGCGGCGCGAGGCGCTGGCGCTGATCGCCTATCTCGCCGTCTATGCGGTGCTGTTCCTCGGCATCCTGTTCACGACGATCAAGACCGCGATCCCCGATCCCGCCACGCAGGAAGTGGCGATGACGGCGTTCAAGCTGCTCATTCACGTGGCCTTGCCCGCGGCGCTGCTGCTGGCGGTCGGCGGCCGGGTCGCGCCGATGTGGGACAGCGGCATCGGGCGGCCGGGCTTCTGGCCGACGCTGATCGCGCTCGGCATCGTGCTGGTGGCGATCATGGTTGGGGTGACGCCGTCGATCGGGGACATCCGCGCCGCCGGCCTGTCGCTGGAAGCCGCGGCGGGCTGGGCGGCGCTCTCCTTCCTGTGGATGGCGATCGAAGCGGGTCTCTGCGAGGAGTTCCTGTTCCGCGCCGGGCTGCAGTCGCGGCTGCAGGCGTGGCTGAGGTCGCCGGCGGGCGCGATTGCGATCACCTCGGTGATCTTCGCGCTGGCGCATGCGCCCGGGCTCTACCTGCGCGGCGGACCCGGCACCGACGGCTGGTCGACCGATCCGGTGCAGGTCGCCGCCTTCACCATCGCGACGATCGGGCCGATCAGCGTGATGTTCGGGGTGCTGTGGTGGCGGACGCGCAGCCTGCTGCTCGTCGTGCTGCTGCATGGCGCGGTCGACATGCTGCCGCACACTGCGGAGATGGCGAAGCTGTTCGGCTAGGATGCGCCCTCCAGATCGGAAAAAGCGCTCACCCTTCGACAAGCTCAGGGGGAGCGCAAAAAAGGGAACCCGTCCGATCTACTGCGGATATTTCTCGTTCATATGCGCGAGGGCGTGGCGCGTCAGTTCCTCGAGCACGCCAAGATCCACGTCGGCGAGCTTCTTGATGTAGAGGCAGGATTTGCCGGTCGAATGCCGGCCGAGCCGGGCGAGCAGCGCGGTCTCCTCGTCGCTGCCGGTCAGCACATAGAGCACCTGCTGCGGTTTTCGCGGGCTGAAGCCCAGCCGGCACATGTCGCCTTCGTGGCCGCTGTCGTAGCGGTAATGATATTGGCCGTAGCCGATGATCGTCGGCCCCCACATCTTCGGCGTCTCGTCGGTGACGCGGCGCATCATCGCGTCGATCACCCGGGCGTCCTCGCGGCGCTCGGGCGGCTCGACGGCGGCGATGAACTCCTCGACGCTGACCGCCGTCGCCCTGGTCTTGGTCTCGGCCATGCCCCCTCCCGCATTGCACCCGCGCCCGCCCGGCTCTAAGGGGGCGCGAAATCCCTTTCGGCAGGAAAACACGGATGTCGCAGGACGTGAAGAAGTTCGTTCCGGAGTCGGACGACGGCCAGCGCGTGAAGAAGGTGGTTCTCGCCTTCTCGGGCGGGCTCGACACCAGCGTCATCCTGAAATGGCTGCGCGAGACCTATAATTGCGAGGTGGTGACCTTCACCGCCGACCTCGGCCAGGGCGAGGAGCTCGAGCCGGCGCGGCAGAAGGCGCAGCTGCTCGGCGTGAAGGAGATCTTCATCGAGGACCTGCGCGAGGAGTTCGTCCGCGATTACGTCTTCCCGATGATGCGCGCCAACGCGCTCTACGAGGGCCAGTATCTGCTCGGCACCTCGATCGCCCGGCCGCTGATCGCCAAGCGCCAGATCGAGATCGCGGCGATGGTCGGCGCCGATGCGGTGAGCCACGGCGCCACCGGCAAGGGCAACGACCAGGTGCGCTTCGAGCTCGGCTATTATGCGCTCAAGCCCGACATCAAGATCATCGCGCCGTGGCGCGAATGGGACCTGACCAGCCGCGAGGCGCTGATCAAGTTCGCCGAGGAGCATCAGATCCCGATCCCGCGCGACAAGCGCGGCGAGTCGCCCTTCTCGACCGACGCCAACCTGCTGCACACCTCGTCGGAAGGCAAAGTGCTCGAGGATCCGTGGGAGGAGGTGCCCGACTATGTGTTCTCGCGCACCGTCAATCCCGAGGACGCGCCCGACACCCCCGAATATATCACCGTCGATTTCGAGGACGGCGACCCGGTCGCGGTCAACGGCGAAGGCCTGTCGCCCGCCTCGCTGCTCGCCAAGCTCAACGACTATGGCCGCGCGCACGGCATCGGCCGGCTCGATCTCGTCGAGAACCGCTTCGTCGGCATGAAGTCGCGCGGCATGTACGAGACGCCGGGCGGCACCATCCTGCACCTGGCGCACCGCGGCATCGAGCAGATCACGCTCGGCAAGGGCGCGATGCACCTGAAGGACGAGCTGATGCCGCGCTATGCCGAGCTCATCTACAACGGCTTCTGGTTCTCGGCCGAGCGCGAGATGCTGCAGGCGGCGATCGACTACAGCCAGAAGAACGTCACCGGCACGGTGCGGCTGAAGCTCTACAAGGGGTCGGCATGGGTCGTCGGCCGCAAGTCGCCCAAGTCGCTCTATTCGGACAAGATCGTCACCTTCGAGGACGACGCCGGCGCCTATGACCAGCGCGACGCCGAGGGCTTCATCAAGCTGAACGCGCTGCGGCTGCGCATCATCGGCCGGCGGTCGGGGCTGTGAAGACCGCCGACGTCGAGGCCTTCCTCGCCGGCTATGGCGAGGCCTGGGACGCGATCGATATCGACGCGATCGTCGCGCATTATGCGCTGCCGCAGATCGTGGTGGCGGGCGGGCGAACGACCTTCATCGAGACCGAGGACGAGGTGCGCGCCGGCGTCGAGACGCTGTGCGGGCTGTACGACGACCGCGGCGTCGCGACGGTGACGCTCGACGTCGAGAGCATCACCCCGCTGCCCGACGCCGCGGCGCTCGCGGTGGTGCGCTGGCGGCTGGCCGGCGAGGACGGCGCCGAGCTGCTGAGCTATCCGGCGTCCTACACGATCGTCGAGGACGACGACGGCGTGCTGGCGATCGTCGCGGTCGACGGCGACGGGCAGGTCGACGCCTTTGCCGGGGCGGGCTGGGTTTAGTTTCGTCCTGTATTCATCGTCATTCCCGCGAAGGCGGGAACCCAGCACATTGAAAAGGAGCGCGCGGTAGCGCGCACGTCGTTGGTCGGACTAGGTCCCCGCCTTCGCGGGGATGACGGATGGGGGGTGTCGGCGACCGCCGCCCCTATCCCCGCCGCAGCGTTTCCCACGGCCCGCTGATTGCCAGCGTGTAGCCCGGCGCGTAGATGTTGACGAACAGCGTCCGGCCGTCGGGCGAGAAGCAGGCGCCGGCCAGCTCGGCGTTGTCGGGATGGGCGTTGCGGCCGAGGTTGCGGATGCGGCCGTCGGGCGACACCAGCCGCAGATATTTGGCGGTGCCCTTGCCGTCTTCGCAGATGACCAGATCGCCCCACGGCGCGACGCAGAGATTGTCGGGCATGTCGAGCAGCGCGCGATCGTTGGGCTCGATGAACAGCGCCAGCTCGCCGGGCGCGTCGGTCTCGCCGGGCTGCGCCTCGGCGGCGCCCGGCCGGTAGCGGAACACCTGGCCCTTTTGGTTGGCGCCGCCCTCGGTGCAGGTGAACCACAGCGCCCCGTCGCCGATCGCCAGCCCCTCGCCGCGCACGAAGCGCGTCGCGCCCTTCGCCGCGCCGCGGTCGCGCAGATCGTCGTCGGGTGCCTCGACGTCGTCGAGGTCGATCCAGCGCACCTTGTGCGCGACGCCGGCCTTCAGCGCGCCGTCGCGGTTGGCGGTGGTCGCGAGGCCGGCGACGCCGAGCGCCTGCAGCCGGCCGCCCTTCGCGAGCCGGCCGCGCTGCGCGGGGAGGAAGCGGTAGAACAGCCCCTCCTCGTGATCCTCGGTCATGTAGACGATGCCGGTGCGCGGGTCGACGGCGGCGGCTTCGTGGTTGAAGCGGCCCATGGCGCGCAGCGGGCGCGGCTCGAGCAGCTCGGTGGCGCGCGACGGCACCTCGAACACCCAGCCATGGCCGGTCGCGAGCGAGCCGATGAACGGCCGGCGCGGCTCCTCGCAGGTCAGCCAGGACCCCCAGGGGGTGGTGCCGCCGGCGCAGTTGCGCAGCGTGCCGGCGAGGCTCAGGTGGCTGCGCTCGACGGCGGTGGCATCGGCGTTGACGAGGAGGGTCGTCGTCCCGCCCTTGGCGACCGCGCTCGTCGACGGGTTGAACAGCTTGGCGGCGATCGCCGGGGTGAGCAGTTCGTTGCGGTCGCCGAACGGGCCGTGATCGTTGTACGGCCAGAATTCGTGATTGCGCACGAGGATGGTGCGTCCGCCGGGGCCGGCGAAGGCGCCCATGCCGTCCATGCGGCCCGGGGTCAGCAGGCCGTCGTCCATCGGCCGCCCCATCTCCGAGATCACCCGGTAGGAAAAGCCTTCGGCGAGGTCGAACAGCTTCCGCGGGTCGGGGACCAGCTTGCCGGCGTCGGGCGGCAGCGGCTGGCCGATCGCGGCGCGCAGCCCGGTGAGGGCGAGGCCGGCGGCACCGGCAGCGAGGAGCGAGCGGCGGGTGATCATGACGGGCTCTTCCTGCAACGACGGCGTGACGGCGATGTGACGTGGCGTCGCGTCGCGGGGCGGGACGGCTAGCCGAGGCCGAAGGCGCGGCGGACGCCGTCGATGACGAACTGCGCGGCGAGCGCGGCGAGGATGACGCCCAGGAGCCGGGTGATCATCGCCTCGAGGTTGCGCCCGAGCCGGCGCATCAGCGGCCCGGCGGCGAGCAGCGCGGCGAGCGTCATCAGCAGGATGAGCCCGAGCGCGGCGAGGACGCCGGCGGTCTCGATCCAGCCGTCGCTGCGCGCGGTCAGCAGCATCACCGAGGCGATGCTGCCCGGTCCGGCGATCATCGGGATCGCCATCGGGAACACCGAGATGTCCTCGTGCTCGAGCCCGGCGTCGGCGTCCTTGGCGACCTGCTCGGCGCGGCTCTGCCGGCGCTCGGTGCGCTTCTCGAACACCATGTCGATGGCGATGAGGAACAGCATGATGCCGCCGGCGATGCGGAAGGCGTCGAGGCTGATGCCGAGCGCGCCGAGCAGCGGCGCGCCGAGCAGCGCGAAGAACAGCAGCACGCCGGTGGCGATGCCGACCGACTTCAGCGCCATCCGGCGCTGGTGCGCCGCCGACGTGCCCGCGGTCAGGCTGTTGAAGATCGGCGCGCAGCCCGGCGGGTCGATCACCACGAAGAAGGTGATGAAGGCCGAGACGAGGACCTCGATCACAGGCCCGCCGGTGCGTCGAGACGCGCGCGGCGGTGCGCCGCGACGAGCGTGTTGCGGAGCAGGCAGGCGATCGTCATCGGCCCGACGCCGCCCGGCACCGGGGTGATATGGCCGGCGACCTGCGCCGCCTCGGCGAAGGCGACGTCGCCGACGAGCCGCGTCTTGCCCGGCTCGCTGCCGGGGACGCGGTTGATGCCGACGTCGATGACCGCGGCACCGGGCTTGAGCCAGTCGCCGCGGATCATCTCGGGACGGCCGACCGCGGCGACCACGATGTCGGCGCGGCGCACGACCTCGGGCAGGTTGCGGGTGCGCGAATGCGCGACGGTGACGGTGCAGCTCTCGGCGAGCAGCAGCTGCGCCATCGGCTTGCCGACGATGTTCGAGCGACCGACGACGACCGCCTCGAGCCCGCTGAGGTCGCCGAGCGCGTCCCTCAGCAGCATGACGCAGCCGAGCGGGGTACAGGGCACGAAGCCCGGCGCGCCGGTGGCGAGGCGGCCGGCGTTGATGACGTGAAAGCCGTCGACGTCCTTGTCGGGGTCGATCGCCGCGATCACCGCGGCCTCGTCGATCTGCGCGGGCAGCGGCAGCTGGACGAGGATGCCGTCGACCGCCGGGTCGGCGTTGAGCTGCGCGACGACCGCCAGCAGCTCGTCCTGGCTGGTCTCGGCGGAGAGCCTGTGCTCGAACGAGGCCATGCCCGCCTCGAGCGTCGACTTGCCCTTCGAGCGGACATAGACCTGGCTCGCCGGATCCTCGCCGACCAGCACGACGGCGAGGCCGGGGGCGCGGCCGGCGGCGGAGACGAAGGCGGGAACAGCGGCCGCGACGCGCTCGCGCAGCGCTTGCGCGAACGCCTTGCCGTCGATCGTCGCTGCCGTCATCGGCTCAATCCTTCGCGGTCAGGTCGTTCAGCCTCGCGACGATCGCCCGGGCATCGCCGCTCAGCCGGAGCTGCTTCACCCGCGCCGTGTCACCGGCGACGATCGTCACGTCGCGGGGGCGAAGGCCGAGCGCTTTCGCGAGCAGCCGCACCACCGCGTCGTTGGCGGCGCCGTCGGCCGGGGGCGCGCTCACGCGCACCGCCAGCCGGCTGCGACCGTCCGTTCCGGCGATTAGTCCGTCGATGGCGTCGCGTCCACCCTTGGGGGTGGCGCGGACGACGAGGCGAACGCCGTCGCCGTCGGCGGTCCAGGGCGGCGGCGCGACGGTCAGACCAGCCCGTCGACGATGATCCCGCCGAGCACGACGTCGCGCAGGAAGATCAGCGCGATGATCAGCACCGCGGGCGACAGGTCGATGCCGCCGAGATCGGGCATGAAGCGGCGGATCGGCCGCACCATCGGATCGACCAGCCGGTCGAGATAGGTCAGCACCGTCCGCACGAACTGGTTGTGCGTGTTGATGACGTTGAAGGCGACCAGCCAGCTGATGATGGCCTGCGCGACGACGAGATAGATCACCAGGGTGATCAGCATCATCACGAAGCCGATGAGCTGGATAAGCATGAAGGTCTCCGAAGTGTCGCGAGGGTCATACTGATCTAGGGGCTGTCATAGGCCAGTGCAACACCCCCCCCCCCCCGCCGGATCGCTCGCTATGCCGCCTCGCGCTGCTTCAGCCGGCGGGTCAGGTGCGCGGCCGACATCGGCTTGCCGTAGAGCCAGCCCTGCAGGCGGGTGCAGCCGGCGTCGCGCAGCAGCGCCGCCTGCTCGCGCGTCTCGACGCCTTCGGCGGTGACGGGCAGGCCGAGCGCGTCGCCCAGCTGGACGATCGCCGCGGCGAGCGGCCGGCTGCGGCCCTCGCCGACGATCTCGGCGAGGAACTCGTGCGTCAGCTTCAGCCGGTCGAGCGGCAGCTTGCGCAGATAGGTGAGGCTGGCGAAACCGGTGCCGAAGTCGTCGAGCGCCACCTGGACGCCGAGCGTGCGCAACTCGCTCAGCACCTCGCGCGCGGTATCGGCCTCGCGCAGCAGATAGCCCTCGGTGATCTCGAGCTCGAGCCGCGCCGGCGGCAGCCCGGCCTCGGCGAGGATGGCGAGCAGCGAGTCGGCGAAGCGCGTGTCCCAGGCCTCGGCGGCCGACAGGTTGACCGCGACGCAGATGTCCCAGCGCGTCGCCGCCCGCGCCGCCTTGCGCAGCACCTGCCGCGTCAGCTCGGAGATCAGCCCCGCCTCCTCGGCGACCGAGATGAACAGGCCGGGCTCGATCGCGCCGCGCGTCGGGCTGGTCCAGCGGGCCAGCGCCTCGCAGGCGACGATGCGCTCGCTCCTCGCGTCGACGATCGGCTGGTAGCAGACGTCGATGGCGTCGTTCTGCAGCGCGGCGCGCAGCTCGACCGCGAGCTGCTGGCGGATGTCGCGGCCGGCGTCCATCACCGGGTCGTAGGCGCGCCACTGGCGCCGTCCGGCGGCCTTGGCGGCATACATCGCCACGTCGGCATGGCGGACCAGCTCGAGCGCGCCGAGCCCGGGCGCGCTGCTCGCCACGCCGATGCTGGCGCCGAGATAGACCTGGCGTCCGGCATGCTGGATCGGGTGCGCGAAGCCGCTGAGGATGCCGATCGCGACGCGCTGGCCGCGCAGTTCGGCATCGGCGCCGATCAGCGCGATCGCGAATTCGTCGCCGCCCAGCCGCGCCATGTGGCTGGCGGTGTCGTTCGCGGCGGCGAGCGCGATGCGCTCGGCGGCGGCGACGAGCAGCATGTCGCCGGTGATGTGGCCGAAGGCGTCGTTGATCGCCTTGAAGCCGTCGAGGTCGACATAGACGATCGACACCGGCCGCTCGGCGTCGAGATCGGCGTGCAGCCGCTCGATGAAGGCGCGGCGGTTGGGCAGCTCGGTCAGCGGGTCGAGTTCGGCGAGCCGGCGTGCCGACGCTTCGTTGGCCAGCACCTGCTCGGCCCAGCGCCTGGCGGTCCGCGCCCCGACGAGCCCGGCATAGGCCAGCAGCACGAAGAGCAGCAGCGCCACCGGCATCACCGCCAGCGCGCTGCTGTAGCCGGGGCTGCGGCTCGCCCACGTCAGCCAGGCGAACGGCTTGCCGTCGATGCCGACGAAGGGCACCGCCGTCTCGCCGTGCCGCGTGCCGCCGACGCTGAGCCGGACGAAGCCCGACGGCAGCTGCAACTCGCGGAGCACCGCGGCGTCGAAGCGCTTCACCATCACCAGATAGCGCGTCGGGGCGGCGGGATCGACGAGCGTCGCATCGACCGGGCGGATGCGGTTGAGGCTCGCGACGGCGACGCCGCCGAGATAGGGGACGAAGCCGCTGGCGCTCCCGTCGCTGTCCGGCGCGCGGGCGCGGTCCAGCAGCGCGGCGAGCCGGCTGCCGAGCAGCGCCTCCGCCGGACGCGCCGATCGTTCGCCGAGCAGCGACGCGTAGCGCGTCGCGCCGCCCTCGTCGACGAGGAAGGCGTCGTGATAGTCCATCGTGCCGAAGGCGTCGGGCCCCCAATTCTCGTCCATCCAGACGCGGTCGAGGTCGAGCACCGTGCTGCGATAGGCGTCGTTCCAGCGGGCGTTGTCGAGGCCGAGCAGCGCCGCCTGCTGGAGCAGGTAGCGCTGCAGCGTGACGGCGCGCGCCTGCTCGCGGTGCAGCGCATCGACATTCTGCTGCTGCGCCATGAAGGCGATCGTCAGCAGCATCAGCAGCGGCGCGATCAGCGCCACCATCATGTGCAGCTGGCGGATGCCGGTGACGCTTGCGGAGGCGAGGCGCAGCGCGGCGATCCGGCGAAACAGCCCGACGACCGCACCGGCAAAGCCGGTGCGCCAGTCCGCCCGCTGTCGCGCAGCCCCGCGCGCCATATGTCGTTGCCCCGCTGTTACCCGACAGCGATCCTAGCAATTTTCGGGCCAGCGCCCGCCGCGGCGGCGGAACAATGGGGTTCAGCCGCTGTTCAAGCGGGCGATCGCACCCTACAGCGAGATCAGGATTTCACCGGAGAACCGCCATGCGTCTCGACGCCCGCTTCCTCATCGCCGGCGCCGCCGCGGCGATCGCCGCCGCCGCGCCGGCGCACGCCACGCTGCCGCAGGTCGCGAGCCATCTGCGCGGGCTGCAGACGATGACCGCCGACTTCACCCAGACCGCGGCGTCGGGGGCCGTCGCGCGCGGCAAGTTGACGCTGGCGCGCCCCGGCAAGGTGCGTTTCCAGTACGAGCCGTCGGTGCCGATGCTGATCGTCGCCGACGGCAAGAGCCTCGCGATGGTCGACTATGAGGTGGCGCAGGTCTCCAAATGGCCGATCAAGGGCACGCCGCTCGCGGTCCTTCTCGATCCGACCACCGACGTCGCCAAATACGGCCGCGTGCTCGCGCCGGGCAAGGGCGGGCTCCCGGGGTTCGTCACCGTTGAATCCAAAGACAAAAAACACCCGGAATATGGCACGATCACCATGTATTTCGCCCCCGATGCGAAGGCCCCCGGCGGGCTGTCGCTGTCGGCGTGGCGCGTGCTGGACGCGCAGGGCAACGTCACGCAGGTGCAGCTCGCCAACGCGCGCTACAACGTGGCGGTCGATAAATCGTCGTTCACCTATCGCGACCCGCGGCAGCGGTCGCGCGCCGGCGGCAAGGGGTGACGCCGGACCGCCAGATTGTAAAATCCTCCGACAGTGCCTAATCTATATCTGTGGCGGGGGAGCGTCGGGATTTGCCCCCTGTTTGCTCGAACCTCCCGCCATTGCGTGACGAGCGCAACCGGCCCCTGCTCCAATGCCCCCGGAGCAGGGGCCAAATTTTGCCGGCGTGACCCTGCGCTCCGCGCTTGCTAAGGCAGCCGCGATGGCCCGTCTCAAGATCGCTTCCTGGAACATCAATTCGGTGCGGGCGCGCATTGGAATCGTGGAGCGATTCCTCGTCGAGAATGCGCCCGACGTGCTGTGCCTGCAGGAGACCAAGGTCGTCGACGGCGACTATCCGCACGACATGTTCGAGCGGCTGGGCTACGTCCACCGGCGGCTGAACGGCCAGCGCATGCACCATGGCGTCGCCGTGCTGTCGCGGATTCCGCTGCGCGACGAGCGGCGGCACGACTGGCAGGACAATGGCGAGGCGCGCCATATCGGTGTAAGATTGGCCGACACCGGCGTTCTGCTCGAGAATGTCTACGTCCCCGCCGGCGGCGACATTCCCGACCCGCTGCTCAACCCCAAGTTCAAGCAGAAGCTCGCCTATTACGACCGGATGACCGACTGGTCGTCGACGCTTGCCGAGCCGACGATCCTCGTCGGCGACATGAACATCGCGCCGCTGCCCTGCGACGTGTGGAACCACAAGGCGCTGCTCGACGTGGTGAGCCATACCCCCGTCGAGGTGGCGAAGATGGAGGCGCTGATGGCCAGCCACGGCTGGGTCGACCTCGGCCGCCGCTTCATCGAGGCGCCGCATCGGCTGTTCACCTGGTGGAGCTACCGCGCCAAGGACTGGGCGGCGTCGGACCGCGGCCGCCGCCTCGACCATATCTGGGCGAGCCCGTCGATCGCCGGCAATGCCATCGGCTTCGAGGTCGCCGAGCATGCGCGCAGCTGGGACCGGCCGTCGGACCATGTGCCGATCCTCGCCGAGTTCGAGCTGTGAGCCTCGCCGTCGCCCGCGCCGTCGACGAGCTGAAGCGCGGGCGACCCGTCGCGGTCGGCCCGATCGGCGTGCTGTCGGTCGAACTCGCCGACGAACCGTCGCTGCAGGGGCTCGAGCGCGCGGGCCGCGCCGACCTGCTGCTCAGCCACCCGCGCGCGGCGCTGCTCAACATCGTCAACCAGCGCGCCGCCGCCGCCGGGCCGGTGCGGGTGAAGCGCAGCGCCTGGATGGACCTGGCGGCGACGCTCGCCGCCGCCGACCCGGTGCGCGATCTCGCGACGCCGCTCAAGGGCCCCTACGAGACGGTGGCGCTCGGGGCGCTCGCCGAGGCGGCCGCCGCGGCGATCCGGCTGGCCAAGCTCGCCGGCCTGCTGCCGGCGCTCTATCTGGTCGAGGGCGCCCCGGCCGACGACTGGCTGAGCGTGGCGCCCGCCGAGGTGCTCGCCTATCGCGAATCGCTCGAGCTGAAACTCGTGACGCGTGCGCGGCTGCCGCTCGACACCGCGGAGGATAGCGAGATCGTCGCCTTCCGCGGCAGCGGCGGCGGCCCCGAGCATCTGGCGATCGTCATCGGCGACCCGCCGCGCAGCGCGCCGGTGCTGGTCCGGCTGCATTCGGCCTGCCTGACCGGCGACGTGCTCGGCTCGCTCAAATGCGACTGCGGCCCGCAGCTGCGCGCCGCGCTCGACGCCATCGCCAAGGAAGGCGCCGGCATCCTGCTCTACCTGCAGCAGGAGGGGCGCGGCATCGGCCTCGTCAACAAGCTGCGCGCCTATGCGCTGCAGGACCAGGGCTTCGACACCGTCGACGCCAATCTGCGGCTCGGCTTCGAGATCGACGAGCGCGACTTCGGGCTGGCGGCGCGCATGCTGGCGCTGCTGGGGGTGGCGAGCGTCCGGCTGATGACCAACAATCCCGCCAAGGTGGCAGGGCTGGAGGCCGAGGGCGTCACCGTCGTCGCGCGCGTCGCGCACCATGCCGGCGAGGGCGCGCACAACCGCGCCTATCTGGCGACCAAGCGCGAGCGGACGGGGCATTTGCCGTAATCCCGGCGCGCGTCGCGCCGTCGACAGCGAAGATGACGAGGTCGATGCCGCCGCGGCGGCGGCCTCAGCGCGCCCCGAACAGCGCGGTGCCGACGCGGATCTGCGTCGCGCCGAGCATGATCGCCGTCTCATAGTCGGCCGACATGCCCATGCTGAGCTTCGCCAGGCCATTGTCGCGTGCGAGCTTGACGGCGAGCGCGAAGAAGGGCGCCGCCTCGGTGTCGGCGGGCGGCACGCACATGAGGCCGCCGATGGCGAGGCCGGCGTCGCGCGCCTGCGCCAGCAGCGCGGGCAGCGCGGCGATGGCGCAGCCGCCCTTCTGCGCCTCGGCGCCGATGTTGACCTGCACGAACAGCTCGCGCGCCACGCCGGTGGCGTCCTGCGCCCTGGCGAGCGCCTCGACCAGCGACGCGCGGTCGACGCTGTGGATGGCGTCGAACAGCTCGACCGCCTCGCGCGCCTTGTTCGACTGCAGCTGGCCGACGAGGTGCAATCGCGTTCGCGGGGCGCGCAGCGCCGGCCATTTGCCCGCCGCCTCCTGGACGCGGTTCTCGCCGAAGCTCGCCTGCCCGGCGTCGATCAGCGGCCGGATCGCCTCGGCCGGCATCGTCTTCGACACCGCGATCAGCTCGACCTCGGACGGCTCGCGCCCGGCGAGCCGCGCGGTGCGCGCGATCACCGCGGTGACCGCCGCCAGCCGCGCCGCTGCTTGATGTGCATCGTTCATGGCGCCCGCTATAAGCGGCCGGTGCGCGACCGCCAACGCCTCCCCGCCCTGTGGCTGTTCACCGACGCGCGGCAGGGGGCGGCGCTGTGGACGGCGCTGGCCCGGTTGCCGCGCGGCGCCGGGGTGGTCTTCCGCCACTACGGCGCGCCCGATCGCGCCGCGCTCGCCGCGCGGGTGCGCGCCATCTGCCGGCGGCGGGGGCTGCTGTTCGTGGTCGCCGGCGCACCGGGGCTGGCACGCGCCTGGCGCGCCGACGGGTCGCACGGCCGCCATCGCGGCGCGCTGACCGCGCCCGCGCACGATGTCGCCGATCTCGTCGCGGCGCGGCGCGCGGGGGCGCGCCTGGCCTTCCTGTCGCCGCTCCGCGCCACGCGGTCGCATCCCGGCGCCGCGCCGCTGGGACGGTTGCGCTTCGGCCTCAACGCCCGCCGTCGCGGCATCGCGGTCGCCGCGCTCGGCGGCGTGCGCCCCGACGAGGCGCGCGCGCTGCGGCGGCTCGGCGCGGCGGCGCTGGGGGCGATCGACGGGTGGGAGAAGCGGCCCCGCCCCGGCTCGGGGTGGGGGCGGGGCCGATTCGGCAGCGCGCGGCCCGCTGGGGGACACGGGGCCGGCGCCTGCAGGCGGCGATGGGTGCGATGAGGAACGACTTGGGGGATTCCTCGCTGACCGCTCGGCCTGCTGAACCCGCTTGTAGATCGTTTCGGTAAAGCAACGCTTAACCGCGGTGCGGCGCCGCGGTCAGCGCTGGAGCGCGCGCTGTGCCGTTTCGAACAGCGTCAGATGCTCGGCGCGCGCCGTCTCGATCCGCCCGAGCAGCACGCCGGCCGAATCGAGCGCGACCTTGACGTCGCTGCCCGCCGCCGACGCCTGCGCGAGATCGCCGGCGACCGCGTTGGTGCGGTCGCCGAGCTCGCCCATCGTCGCGCCGAGCCGTTCGAGCCGCGTCAGCTCGAGCTGCGCCGTCGACCAGGCGGGCGTGTCGGCGGCGGCGCTGCGTGCCGCGGCGAGCGCGGCGTCGGTGGTCGCGCGCTGGCGCGCCCAGCGCGCCGACACCTCGGCGAACTCGCGCGCGATGTCGGCGACGCGTGCCGCGGCGGTGACCACCGTGGCGTCGGGGGGCGCCGGCGCCGCCGCCGGCGCGGCGACGGTGGGTGCCGCGGCGACCGGCTCGGCGCGTGCGCCGGTCTCGATCTCGCCCGGCCGGCGCGCCAGGCTCGGCCATTCGCCGTCGGCGGTGGCGGCGCATCCGGCAAGGATCAGCGGCAGCAGGGGGATCAGGCGCATCATGGCGCGCGAACCTAGTCGCGCCCCGGCGCAGCGGCAAGCGTTGCGGGCTTGCGTCCTTCGCCGAGTGCCACTATGTGACGGCTCCCACGCGCCCGTAGCTCAGCTGGATAGAGCATCAGACTACGAATCTGAGGGTCGGACGTTCGAATCGTTCCGGGCGCGCCATTTTTTCCACAAGCTGGTCGCAGCGCGGCACCCGCCGCCTGGCGCATTGCGCCGCGCGGCGCTTCGCCCCTAGACGGGGGGCACGCATGCCGCCCGCCCCATCTTCCGACGCCACGCACCGCCGCGCCATCGCGCTGCGGCTGGCCGCGGGGCTGACCTTCGCGATCATGGCGGCGGGGGTGAAGCTGGCGAGCGACCACGGCGCCAACGTCGTCGAGATCATCTTCTACCGGAACCTGTTCTCGCTGCCGCTGATCGTCGGCTGGCTGGCGCTCGGCCCGGGGGTGGCGGGAATCCGCGTGACGCGGCCGCGCGCGCATGTCGTCCGCGCGGCGATCGGATTGACCGGCATGCTGTTCAACTTCCAGGCGCTGCGCATGCTGCCGCTCGCCGAGGCGACGGTGATCAGCTTCTCGGTGCCGTTCTTCGCCACCGCGCTCGCCGCGATCTTCCTCGCCGAACCGGTCGGCCGCCACCGCTGGGCGGCGATCGCCGTCGGGCTGGTCGGCGTCGCCATCGTCGCGCAGCCGGGCAGCTCGCATATCGAGCCGCTCGCCGCGCTCGTCGGCATCGTCGCGGCGTTCGGCGTGGCGACGGTGACGGTGACGCTGCGCCAGCTCGGCGCCACCGAGACGGCGACCGCGACGGTGTTCTGGTTCGCGATCGCCAGCACGCTCGTCACCGGGCTGTTCATGCCATGGTTCTTCCAGGCGCACGACGCGCTGACCTGGGGGCTGCTGCTGTGGGTGGGGATCGCCGGCGGCGCGGCGCAGCTCGTCAACACCGCCTCGCTGCGGTTGGCGCCGGTGCCGGTGCTGGCGCCCTTCGACTATACGCAGCTGCTATGGGCGGTGACGCTCGGCTGGCTGATCTGGGACACCCGGCCGACCGCGGCGACCTGGGCGGGGGCGGCGGTGATCGTCGCCAGCGGCCTCTACATCGTCCACCGCGAGCGCCGGCTGCGCCGCGCGGTGTCGGCGGCGCCGCAGAGCCCGCGCCCGGAAGCCTGAGGGGCGTTGCCCGGCGGCGCCGGCGCGCTATAGCTCGCGCGGGACCTCAAGCGCGGAGCATCCATGAGCGGCACCTCGGGCAAGTGGCTGGTGAAGTCGGAGCCGGTCAAATACAGCTGGGACGATCTGGTGCGCGACGGCGAAACGACCTGGGACGGCGTGCGCAACAACCAGGCGGCGCTGTACCTGAAGGCGATGAGGGTCGGCGACGAGCTGCTCTATTATCATTCGAACGAGGGGCTCGAGGTCGTCGGCATCGCGACGGTGTCGAAGGAGGCCTATCCCGACGCCAGCGACCCCAAGGGCCGCTTCGTCGCGGTCTCGGTGAAGCCGGTGAGGAAGCTCGCGCATCCGGTGAGCCTCGCGGCGATGAAGGCCGAGCCCACGCTCGCCGACATGGCGATGTTCCGGCAGTTCCGGCTGTCGGTGGCGCCGCTCACCGCCGATGAGTTCAAGACGATCGTGAAGATGTCGGAAACCGCCTAGGCGTTATTTCTCCTTCGCCACCCAGACGCCGTCCCAATCGGCGGGCGGGTCGGCGCGCAGCCTGGTGCAGCGGTCGATATACATCTGCGACAGGCCGTCGTCGGGATTGAACGACAGCGCGCGCGTGAACGAGGCGATCGCGTCGTCCCACTTCGCGGTGCGATAGGCCGCGATGCCGAACTTGAAGGCGTCGAGCACCTCGCGCGCGTTCGGGAAGCTCTCCTCGGTGTGATAGTCGAGCACCTCGTGGACCTCGACCGGCTGCGTCTTGCCCTTGACGACGAGCAGGTCGACGGGCCGCAGCCGATAGGTGCCGCGCAGCTTCTTCACCGTGTTCTCGGAGATCAGGATGCGCGCGTGATAGGCCTTGCAGGCGCTCTCCAGCCGCGCCGCGAGATTGACGCCGTCGCCGATGATCGTGAAGTCCATCCGCTTCGCCGAGCCGATGTTGCCCGACACCACCATGTCGGTGTTGAGGCCGATGCCCATGTCGACCGGGCGCTTGCCTTCGGCGACGCGCGTCTTGTTCCAGGCGCGCAGGTCGCTGATCATGCCGATCGCGGCGCGCACCGCGCGGTCCTCGTTGTCCGAATGCGCCACCGGAATGCCGAACGCCGCCATGATCGCGTCGCCGATGAACTTGTCGAGCATGCCGCCTTCGCGGAGGATGCAGTCGACCATGATCTCGAAATATTCATTGAGCATGCCGACGGTGGCCTGCGGCCCGAGCTCCTCCGAGATCGTCGTGAAGCCGCGGATGTCGGTGAACAGCACCGTCGCCTCGACGCTCTTGCCGCCCATCAAATCGCCGCCGTCGCCGCCGGCGAGCAGCTGGTCGGCGATGCCGGGGTCCATGTAGCGCGACATCGTCGACTTCATGCGCTTTTCGGACGAGATGTCCTCGAGCATCACCATCGTGCCGAGACTCTTCGCCTCGGTCGAGATCAGCGGCACGACGGTGGCGTTGACCGAGCGCTTGGCGCCGGCGGTCTCGAGATCGGCGTCCATCGTCACCTCGGACGCGCCATTCTCCTTCACGCGCTCGATCTTCTCGATGATCCACGGGTTGGGCGCGAAGAAATCGGCCGCCGCCCGGCCGACGACGGCGCCGGCGTCGACCTCGAAGATCTTCAGCCCCTGCGCGTTGCAGGTGGTGATCTTGCCGTCCTCGTCGAGCGTCACCACGCCGTTGGTCATGCTCTGCAGCACGCCCTCGTTGTAGTTCTTCATGTTCTGGACGTCGTTGAACAGCTTGGCGTTCTCGAGCGCCACCGCGACCTGCGCGGTGAACGCCTTCAGCCGCTGCTCGTCCTCGGGCGTGAAGGGGCCGCCGCGGCGGTTGAGACACTGGGTGACGCCGATGATCTTGCCCTGCTTGTTGGCGACGGGGACGCAGAGGATCGAGCGCGTGAAGAAGCCGGTCTGCCGGTCGAAGCTCGGGTTGAAGCGCAGGTCGGCATAGGCATAGGGGATGTTGACCGACTGGCCCGAGGTATAGACCGCGCCGGCGATGCCCGCGGTCTTGGGCAGGCGGATCTGGAAGGCGCCGACGCCCTCGCCGACGATCGAGAACAGCTCGTCGGTCTTCTCGTCGATCAGGAACAGCGTCGAGCGCTCGGCCGACAGCATCCGCGTCGCCTCGCCCATGATGCGCTTCAGCAGCATCGGCAGGTCGATCTCCGACGTCACGTCGGCGACCATGTCGAGGAACGCCATCTCCTGCTCGCGCGCCTTCTGCACCGACTCGATGAACATCGCGTGCTGGAGGACGAGCGCCGCCTGCGTCGTCATCGCCTCGAGCAGCTCCTGGTCGCCCTTGGTGAAGCCGCGCGGCAGCTTGTTGAGCACCTGCGCGACGCCGATCAGGTCGCCCTTCATCGTGCGGATCGGCACGCAGAGGATGTTCCTGGTGCGGTAGCCGGTCTGCTCGTCGATGCTGCGGTCGAAGCGCTTGTCGGCATAGGCGTCGCGGATGATGAGGCCTTCGCCGTTCTGGAAGACCCAGCCGGCGATGCCGCGGTCGTTGAGCAGCCGGATCTCGCGATTGACGTTGCCCTGCGCCACGCGCGAGTAGAGCTCGCCCGTCGACGGGTCGTTGAGGAACAAGGTGCCGCGGTCGGCGCCGATCTCCTCCGCCGCGGTGGTGACGATCATCTCGAGCAGCGGATCGAGCGACTCGATCGAGGCGGCCTTGCGCGTCAGGTCGAGCAGCAGCTCGACGCGGCGCAGCCGCTCGCGCAGCTTGGCGTCGCTGTCGCCGATGTCCTTGCGCGCGCGGCGGCGCGCGGCGGCGGGGGTGACGGCGTCCATCAGGCGGCGGCCTGCCGTTCGAGCTGGCTGCGCAGCGCGACGATCATGTCCTTGAGGTGGCGATTCTCGTCGCGCGCCGCGGCGGCCGCATCCTCGAGCCGCTTCTCGGTCTGACCCTGCAGCCGCTCCATCTCGGTGCGCAGCGCGTTGATCGTCGCCTTCAGCTGCACGATCTCGGCCTGGTTGGCGGCGAGCGCCGCCTGGATGTGCGCGCCCTCCTGCGCCTGCATCTCTTCCATGCGCAGGCGCAGCGCGTTGATCGTCGCCTTGAGCTGACGGTTCTCCGAATCCAGCTGCTGTTCGAGCGTCGGCGCGACCTCGGTCACGGCCTGTCCTCCCCCATCTGCGCGCATTAGCCCGCAACACGGGCGAGGCGTCAAGAATCGCGCGCGCGGCCGCCGCCGACTTTTGTGGCGGGGCCGCAAAAACGCCGCTGGCGAGTCATGAATTTACGTTATGCTCCCGCCCGCGACTCCGGGGCGACGTCTTTCGGGGCCACAGGGAGGGGACTCCCACAGGGAGGGGACTGTAAATGGCATTATCCGAACATGTCGATCTCGAGCGTTTCATCACCGGCGTGAAGACGCGCAACCCGGGGCAGCCCGAGTTCGTGCAGGCGGTCCAGGAAGTCGCCGAGGACATCTTCGACTTCATCGCCGACAAGGAGCAATATCACCGCTGGCAGATCCTGCGCCGCATCGCCGAGCCCGATCGCGTGGTGAGCTTCCGCGTCTGCTGGCAGGACGACAAGGGCGACATCCGCGTGCAGCGCGGCTGGCGCGTCCAGAACAACAACGCCATCGGGCCGTACAAGGGCGGCATCCGCTTCCACCCGTCGGTGACCGAGGGGACGCTCAAGTTCCTGGCGTTCGAGCAGACCTTCAAGAACGCGCTGACCGGCCTGCCGATGGGCGGCGGCAAGGGCGGCGCCAACTTCAACCCGAAGGGCAAGAGCGACTCGGAGGTGATGCGCTTCTGCCAGAGCTTCATGACCGAGCTGTACCGCCACATCGGCGCCGACACCGACGTGCCGGCGGGCGACATCGGCGTCGGCGGTCGCGAGATCGGCTACATGTTCGGCCAGTACAAGCGCATCACCAACGAGTTCACCGGCGTGCTGACCGGCAAGGGCCTCGAATATGGCGGCTCGCTGATCCGCACCGAGGCGACCGGCTATGGCGCGGTCTATTTCCTGCAGAACATGTTGACGCGGCTCGGCAATTCGGTCGAGGGCAAGCGCGCGGTCATCTCGGGATCGGGCAATGTCGCGACGCACGCCGCGGAGAAGGTCGTCCAGCTCGGCGGCACGGTGCTGACGCTCTCCGATTCGGAAGGCTTCGTCCACGATCCCGACGGCATCACCCAGGAGAAGATCGACTGGGTCAAGGCGCACAAGACCAAGCGCCGCGGCCGCATCTCGGACTATGTGAAGGAATTCACCGGCGCGACCTTCCACGGCGACGGCGCGCGGCCGTGGGGCGTCGAATGCGACGTCGCGCTGCCCTGCGCGACGCAGAACGAACTCAACGGCGCCGAGGCGGCGACGCTGATCAAGAACGGCTGCATCGCGGTGTCGGAGGGCGCCAACATGCCGACCGACCTCGACGGCGTGCACGTCTTCAAGAAGGCGGGCATCCTCTATGCCCCCGGCAAGGCGGCGAACGCCGGCGGCGTCGCCGTTTCGGGCCTCGAGATGAGCCAGAACTCGGCGCGCATCGCGTGGAAGGAAGAGGAGCTGCAGAAGCTGCTCAAGGACATCATGCTCGGCATCCACGACCGCTGCGCCGAATATGGCGGCAAGGCGGGGTCGACGCACATCGACTATGTGCGCGGCGCCAACATCGCCGGCTTCAAGAAGGTCGCCGACGCGATGCTCGCCTACGGCGTCGTCTGAGGTCGTCGCCAAGTCCCAGGTGCCGAGATGGCAAATTTCCTCGGCACCTGGGAGCTCGGCCAGGGCTATGGCCATATCGCGCATCTGGCGCCGCTCGCCGAAGCGCTGAACGCCAGGGGCCACCGCCTGTCGGTGGCCTCGCGAAATCCGGCGACGGCGCGCGCCGCCCCCGGTCGTCCCTTCGCCGACATCTTCCAGCCGCCGCTGCTCAACCTGCCCGGCCACCGGACGCCGACATTGACCTATGGCGAGGTGATTGCCGACGCGGGTTATGCCGATCCGGCGGCGGCCATCGCGCTGGTGCGGCAGTGGCTGGCGCTGTTCGACCGCGCCCGGCCCGACGCGATCGTCGCCGAGCATGCGCCGATGTCGCTGCTCGCAGCGCATGTCGCCGGCCTGCCCTCGGCGATGCTTGGCGCCGGCTGGGCGGTGCCGCCGCGCGAACGGCCGCTGCCGTCGCTCGCGCCGTGGCGTGAGGTCGGCGAAGCCGAGCGGGCCGCGGCAGACGCGCCCGCCGACGCGGTGGTCCGCGACGTGTGCCGGGCGTTCGGCGCGCCGCCGCTCGACGGGCTCGCGGCGCTGATCGCGCAGGTGCCCGCCTATCTGACGACGCTTCCCGAGCTCGATCCCTACGGTCCGCGGCGCGGCGCGACCTATTATGGCGTGATGAGCGGCTTTCGCGCCTCGCTGTCGCCGCCCTGGCCGGCAGGAGGCGGGCGGCGCGCCGTCGCCTATCTGCCCTTCTCGCATGCCGCCGCGCCGGGGCTCGCCGACGCGCTCGGGCAGCTCGGCTGGTCGACGGTCTGGCATTGCATCCGTCCGCCCGGGTTCAACCTGCCGCCGAACATCGCGCACACGCTGCAGCCCGTCGACATGGCCGAGGCGCTCGCCGACTCGGACCTGCTGATCAGCCGCGGCGGCCACGCCACGAGCTGCGAGGCGCTGATGGCGGGGCGGCCCAATTTCATCCTGCCCGACACGCTCGACACCATATTGATCGCCCGGCGCCTGGGGATCGGCCGGTTCGGCGCGGCGACGACGGCGGCCGATGCCGCCCCGATCGGCGCCGCGCTCGAAGCGATGATCGCCGATGCCGGCATCGCGGCCGGCCTCGCCGCGGCGCGTGGGCGGTATCTCACCTATCGCGCCGATCTCGCCGCGGGCGAGCTCGCCGGCCGCATGCTGCGCGAATTGAGCTTGTGAAGCGCTTTCACTGGCGGCTGGAGATGGTACAGTCCGCGCCGCATGATCGCCGAGGGGGGCGGATGAGCGAGGGGGCGTCACTGGCAGCAAATGCGGCGGAGTCGCCGCTCGACGCCTATGCGCTCTGGGCCGGCGGCATCTCGGCGCGCATCGGCAGCAGCGACATCGAACGACTTGCCTATCTGGGCCTCGGGCTCGCCAGCGAGGCGGGCGAACTCGCCGACCATATCAAGCGGCTTATCCGCGACGGCGGTGTCGATGCCGGCGGCTTCGCCGAAGAGCTCGGCGACGTCGGCTATTATTGGGCGGCGCTCTGCCACGCGGCCGGCCGGTCGCCGACCGAGCTGCTGGCGGCGAGCCGCGCCAAGATCGAGTCGCGGCTCGGCGGGGCGCACGGCTGATGGGCGCGAACGCTCCGCTCAGCGGCAACGTCACCGAGCGGCAGCAGCGCTGGTTCGCGACCGTCCGCGCCAATTTCGAAGCGAAGAGCGGGCGCCGCCTCGCCGACTGGGCCGCGATCGCGCGCAGCTGCCCGCACGCGACGCCGCGCGGTCGCGTCGACTGGCTGCGCGCGGAATATGGTCTCGGCGTCAACCATGCCGCGCTGGTGCTGTCGGAAGCCTTTCCCGACAGCGGCGGGGACGAGCCGGAAGCGATACGCGCCGCGCTGTGGAAGGATGCGGGGTCGCGGGCGATCCTCGAGGCGGTCGAGGCGATCGCCGCAGCCAGCGACGCGCTGGTGATCGGCCATCGCAAGAGCTTCACCTCTTTTTCGCGCGCCGTGCAGTTCGCCGCGATGCGCCCGCTGAAGGGCGGACGCGCGCTGATCGGCTTCAGGCTGGTGCCGGCGGCGTCGCCACGACTCGCGGCACCGGCACGCCGCGAAAGCTGGTCGGAACGGCTGACCGCGACGGTCGAACTCGACGACGCGCGCGCCGTCGACGACGAGCTGGCGCGGATCTTCGCTGCCGCCGCGGTCAACGGACGGCATTCACCTTCGAAATGACGCTCGCGAGGGGCGGGCGGGGAGACGAGCATGACGAACATCAAGGCATCCGACCTGTTCATCCAGTGCCTCGAGGAAGAGGGCGTCGAATATATCTTCGGCGTGCCGGGCGAGGAGAATCTCGACTTCCTCGACTCGCTCTCTCGCTCGAAGAAAATCCGGCTGGTGCTGACGCGCCACGAGCAGGGCGCCGGCTTCATGGCGGCGACCTACGGCCGCCACACCGGCAAGGCCGGCGTCTGCCTCGCGACGCTCGGGCCGGGCGCCACCAACTTCGTCACCGCCGCCGCCTATGCGCAGCTCGGCGGCATGCCGATGATGATGATCACCGGCCAGAAGCCGATCAAGAAGTCGAAGCAGGGCCGCTTCCAGATCCTCGACGTCGTGTCGATGATGGGGCCGATCACCAAATATGCTCACCAGCTCGCCTCGTCGGACAACATCCCGTCGCGCGTCCGCGAGGCCTTCCGCCTCGCCGAGGAGGAGAAGCCCGGCGCCGTCCACATCGAATTCCCCGAGGACATCGCCGACGAGCACACCGACTCGCGGCCGCTGAAGGCGAGCAACGCGCGCCGGCCGGTGCCCGAGGACAAGGCGGTGCGCGCCGCGGTCAAGCGCATCGAGCAGGCGACCTCGCCGGTGCTGGTGATCGGCGCCGGCGCCAACCGGCGCATGACCAGCCGGATGCTGACGCAGTTCATCGAGAAGACCGGCATCCCGTTCGTGACCACGCAGCTCGGCAAGGGCGTGGTCGACGAGCGCCATCCGCGCTTCCTCGGCTGCGCGGCGCTGTCGGCGGGCGACTTCGTCCATCGCGCGCTCGCCGAGTCGGACTGCATCATCAACGTCGGCCACGACGTGATCGAGAAGCCGCCCTTCTTCATGAAGCCGGGCGGCACCGAGGTCATCCATGTCAACTTCCGCTCGGCGGAGGTCGATCCGGTCTACTTCCCGCAATATGAGGTGATCGGCGACGTCGGCAACGCGATCTGGCAGATGAAGGAGGACATCCTCAAGCAGGGCCACTGGCGGTTCGACCGCATGCTCGCGGCGCGCGCCGCCGAGATCGCGCACCGCGGCGACAGCGGCAAGGACGAGCGCTTCCCGATCTATCCGCAGACGCTCGTCGAAACGATCCGCGCCGCGATGCCGTCGGACGGCATCATCTGTCTCGACAACGGCGTCTACAAGATCTGGTTCGCGCGCAACTACGAGGCGCACCAGCCCAACACCGTGCTGCTCGACAATGCGCTCGCCACGATGGGCGCCGGGCTGCCGTCGGCGATGATGTCGAAGATGGTCTATCCCGACCGCAAGGTGATGGCGATCTGCGGCGACGGCGGCTTCATGATGAACAGCCAGGAGATGGAGACCGCGGTGCGGCTCAAGCTCGATCTCGTGGTGCTGGTCCTCAACGACGGCAGCTACGGGATGATCCGCTGGAAGCAGGCCAACATGGGCTTCGCGGACTGGGGGCTGACCTACGGCAACCCCGACTTCGTCAAATATGCCGAGGCCTATGGCGCCAACGGCCACCGCGTCACCAGCGCTGCGGCGCTGCCCGGCCTCATCAAGGCCTGCCTCGACGCCAAGGGCGTCCACCTGATCGACTGTCCGGTCGACTATTCGGAGAACGACCGCATCCTCAACAAGGAGATCAAGGAGCTGAGCGCCGCGGTCGACCTGTCGGCGCGCGTCGCTGAGCCGGCGGAGTAGGCCATGGCCGCGCCGAGCCTCCGCGACACCTACCCGCTGTATCTGGCCAACGAGGCGGTGTTCTCGAACACCGACCTCGCGGTCACCGACAAATATACCGGCAAGGTCGCAACCCGCGTGGCGCTCGCCGACGCGAAGACCATCGATGCGGGGATCGCCGCGGCCGACGCCGCGGTCGAGCCGATGGCGCGGCTCGCCGCCTATGAGCGGCAGGAGGTGCTGGCGCATTGCGTGGCGCGCTTCAAGGAGCGCTTCGACGAGCTCGCCCATGCGCTGTGCATCGAGGCGGGCAAGCCGATCCGCGACGCGCGCGGCGAGGTCACGCGGCTGATCGACACCTTCCGCATCGCCGCCGAGGAATCGGTCAGGATGACCGGCGAGGTGCAGCCGCTCGACATCTCACCTCGCGCCCGCGGCTATCAGGGGATGTGGAAGCGCGTGCCGATCGGCGCCTGCAGCTTCATCTCGCCGTTCAACTTTCCGCTGAACCTCGCGGCGCACAAGATCGCCCCGGCGATCGCCGTCGGCTGCCCGTTCGTGATGAAGCCGGCGTCGCGCACCCCGCTCGGCGCGCTGATCATGGGCGAGATCCTCGCCGAGACCAATCTGCCCAGGGGCGCCTTCTCGATCCTGCCGGCGTCGCGCGACGGCGCCGACCTGTTCACCACCGACGAGCGGCTGAAGCTGCTGTCGTTCACCGGCTCGCCCGACGTCGGCTGGAAGCTGAAATCGCAGGCCGGCAAGAAGAAGGTCGTCCTCGAGCTCGGCGGCAACGCCGCGGTGATCGTCGATGCCGACGCCGATCTCGACGACGCGGTCGAACGCGTGGTGTTCGGCGCCTTCTACCAGTCGGGCCAGTCGTGCATCGGCGTGCAGCGCATCATCGTCCACGCCGACATCTACGACGATTTCCGCGACCGGCTGGTCGCCAGGACGAAGACGCTGATCGCCGGCGATCCGCACGATGAGGACACCTTCGTCGGGCCGATGATCGACGTGAAGGAAGCGGCGCGGCTCGACGGCTGGATCGAGGAGGCGACGGCCCGGGGCGGCACGCTGTTGTGCGGCGGCCGGCGCGACGGCGCGATGCTCGAGGCAACTTTGCTCGAAGGCGTGCCGCGCGACACCAAGCTCTACCGCGAGGAGGCGTTCGGGCCGGTGGCGATCCTGTCGCGCTTCAGCGATTTCGACGCCGCGCTCGACGAGGTCAACGACTCGAAGTTCGGGCTGCAGGCCGGGCTGTTCACGCGCGACCTCTACAAGATGCTGCGCGCCTGGGACCGGCTCGACGTCGGCGGCGTCGTCATCGGCGACGTGCCGAGCTACCGCGTCGACAACATGCCCTATGGCGGGGTCAAGGATTCGGGGCTCGGTCGCGAGGGCGTGCGCTTCGCGATGGAGGACATGACCGAAATCCGCAACCTGGTCATCCGGCGGCGCAACGAGTGAGCTTTACGCGAATCGCGACAATGGTAGAAGCATAGACGGGGATCGGCCGCGGCTGGCGGCCGGTGCATCATCGCGAGGAGCGACGATGGCGGGGGGTAGGATCTGGACGCTGCTGTCCATCGTCGGCGCGGGGCTCGCGCTGGCGGTATTCGGCGCCGTCGGCCCGGCCGGCGGCGCGCCGACGCAATCGGCGCAGACCAGCTACCGCCATGAAGGCGTCGCCTCGTGCGGCGGCTCGACCTGCCACGGCCGGCAGGAAGCCACCGGATCGGTCGTCCGCCAGAACGAGCTGCTGACCTGGCAGGATCCCGCGAGCCCGGCGGGGGCGCATTCGCGCGCCTATGCGCTGCTCGCCGAACCGCGGTCGCAGGCGATCGCCGCGAAGCTCGGCATCGGCCCGGCGACGCAGGCGCCGATGTGCCTCGGCTGCCACGCCGACCCGGTGCCGGCGAAGCTGCGCGGCGCGCGGTTCGACCTCGGCGACGGCGTCGGCTGCGAAGCCTGCCACGGCGGCTCGCAGGTCTGGCTGTCGAGCCATTATGCCGTCGGCGCGACGCATGCCTCGAACGTCGCGATGGGCATGGTGGCGCTCGACGACCCGAAGACCCGCGCCGCGAAGTGCCTCGACTGCCATTTCGGCAGTGCCGGCCCCGGCCAGTTCGTGACGCACCGCATCATGGCGGCGGGGCATCCGCGCGTGTCGTTCGAGCTCGATCTGTTCACCGCGCTGCAGCGCCACCATGACGAGGACGCCGACTATCGCAGGCGCAAGCAGGTGTCGCGCGGCGTCAAGACCTGGGCGATCGGCCAGGCGATGGCGCTCGACCGCGCGACCGCGCTCTACGCATCCCCCCGCGGCCAGGACGGCGCCTTCCCCGAATTCTATTTCTTCGATTGCCGCACCTGCCACCGCACCTTCTCCGACGATCCCGATTTCCGCCCCGCCGACGTCGCCAATCCCGGCCGGCCTTCGCTGTCGGGCTTCCCGACCTTCAACGACGAGAACATCATCATGCTCGCCGCGGCGGCGCGCATCGCCGCGCCGCAGCTCGCCGGGCAGCTGACGACGCAGTCGCGCGCCTTCCACGCGTCGTTCGCCGCCGACCGGGCCGGCGCGGTGCGCGCGGCGGGCCAGCTCGGCACGACGGCGCGCGCGCTCGCCGCGGCGTTCGAGAACGCCAGCTTCTCGCGCGGCCAGACGCTGGCGATCCTCGAGGCGGTGCTCGCGCAGGGCCAGCTCTACACCGACTATCAGGGCGCGCAGCAGGCGGTGATGGCCGCCGACACGCTGATCAGCGACCTGCAGGCGTCGGGGAGCCTCGGCGCCGGCAGCGCGCGCGCGCTGCGCGGCGATCTCGACCGCGCCTATGCCGCGGTGCGCACCCCCGAAGCCTTCCGGCCGGCCGAGTTCCGGCAGTCGACGGCGCGGCTGGCGGCGGGCGTCCGGGGACTGCGCTGATGCGGCGGTCGGTGGCGTGGCTGGCCGGCGCCGCGCTGGTGCTCACCGCCTGCGGCGGCGGTGGCGGCAACGGCGGCGGCACCGCGACGCCGGGTCCGACGCCCGCGCCAAGTCCCACCCCGACCCCCGGCAGCGTCTTCGCGGTGCCGGCGGCCGAGGCGCTGACCACCGCCGAGGTCGGCCGCATCATCGCGCAGGCCGCCGAGGAGGCCGCCGCGCGCTCGCTGCCCGCGACGATCGCCGTCACCGACCGCGTCGGCAACGTGCTGGCGGTGTTCAACATGACCGGCGCGCGCGCCACCGCGCGGCTGCGCGCCAGCCGCAGCGGTACCAACAGCGATCTCGAAGGCGTCGAGGTACCCGCCGCCGCCGCGGCGATCGCCAAGGCGATCACCGGCGCCTATCTGTCGTCGAGCGGCAACGCCTTTTCGACGCGCACCGCGAGCATGATCGTGCAGGAGCATTTCCCGCCGAGCCGCGGCACCGCGGGGCTCGAGAGCGGGCCGCTGTTCGGCGTGCAGTTCAGCCAGCTTCCCTGTTCGGACCTCGCCGCGCGCTTTGCCGCCGCCGGCGGCGCCGGCGCCTTCATCGGCCCCAAGCGCTCGCCGCTCGGGCTCGCCGCCGACGCCGGCGGCTTCCCGCTCTACAAGAACGGCGTCGTGGTCGGCGGCATCGGCGTGATGGCCGACGGCGACTATGGCTTCGACGCCGAGATCCTCGACGTCGACGACGATGCCGAGGAGATCATCGCCACCGCGGGGACGACGGGCTTCGAGGCGCCGACCGAAATCCGCGCCGACCGGGTCAGCGTCGACGGCACCACGCTGCGCTACACCGATGCGGCGCCGTCGTCGCTGCGCTCGACGCCTGCCAACGCGCGCGCGCTGGCGGCGCTGCCCGGCGCGGTAGTGCCGATCACCGGCTACAGCGCGGGCGCAATCATCGCCGGCCAGGCCTATGGCAGCGAGGCCAGCGGCGTGCGCGCCTCGACGGCGGCGGAATTCTCGAACCGCGACGCCTTCGTGCTCAGCGATGGCGCCGGCGCCAACCGCTATCCGATCCGCGCCGGCACCGATGGCGCGCAGGCGCTGACCGCCGCCGAGGTACGCGCCGTGCTCGAGCAGGCGTTCACGATCATGAGCCGCGCGAGGGCGCAGATCCGCCGGCCGCTCGACAGCCGCGCGCAGGTGTCGATCTCGATGGTCGACACCAACGGCGAGGTGCTCGGGCTGGTGCGTTCGCCCGACGCGCCGATCTTCGGCATCGACGTGTCGCTGCAGAAGGCGCGCACCGCGATGTTCTTCTCGTCGGGCTTCGCCGGCCCCGATCTGCTCGCGGCGCAGCGCAGCCCGGCGCTGGCGCCCGCCGGCACCGCCGACGCCAACGTCAGCGCCTTCGTGGCGCGCGTCCGCAGCTTCCTCAACGATCCGCAGGCGCTCACCGGCCGCAACGCGATCACCGCGCGCGCCGTCGGCAATCTCGCGCGCCCCTATTTCCCCGACGGCGAGGTCGGCCGGCCGAATGGTCCGCTGTCGCGGCCGATCGCCAGCTGGAGCCCGCTGTCGACCGGGCTGCAGTCGGCGCTGATCTTCGACAATCTGGCGCAGCATGTCGGCCATGTGGTGAGCGGCGGCACCGCCCCCGACACGCCGGCGCGCTGCACCTTCCTGCCGTCGCCGACGGTGGGCGGCCCGCGGCTGCGCAACGGCATCCAGATCTTCCCCGGCGCGGTGCCGGTCTATCGCGGCGCGACGCTGGTCGGCGCGATCGGCGTGTCGGGCGACGGCATCGACCAGGACGACATGATCAGCTTCCTCGGCACGCACAACGCGGGGGCCGCCGGCGCGAACGTCCGCAACGCCGATATCGCCATCCGCTCGGACCAGATCGTCGTCGACGTGAATCCCGGGACGGCGCGGCTGCGCTACGTCGGCTGTCCGTTCGCGCCGTTCCTCGACACCACCGACCAGAATGCGTGCAACGGCAAATGAGCGCCGGCGGCTTCCTCGGCACGATGTGCGCGCTGATCGGCGCCGGCGCGCATGGGCCGGCGCACGAGGCGCCCGTCGAGGGGCATGCCCCGGAGCAGGCGCAACATGCAGAGGCGCCGCATGCCGAGGCGTCGGCGGGGCAGGCGATGGTCGGCGAGATGATCGGCGCGCCGGTGGAGGTGGACAATGTCGACCGGCGCCGCCCCGGGCCCCGCGCGGCGCTGCCCGAAGCGGCGGTGCAGCGCAACGAGGGCGCGGTGCGGCCGCCGCCGCCCGAGGCGTTTCCCGGCGACCACCTGCCGGTCCCCGACCGCTGGCGCATCGTCGACGCGATCGGCGTCAAGGACCGCTGGTGGGATCCCTACAACCAGAACACGCTGAAGGGCGACCGGCCGGTCAAGGGCACCGATCATTGCTTCCTGGTGCTGACCGGCATTTCGGACACCGTCGTCGAGCCGCGCTCCTTCCCGATCCCGGTCGGCGTGCAGACCACCGACCGGCCGGGCAGCCTCGACGTGTTCGGCCGCACCTCGAGCCTCGTCGTCTCGCAGACCGCGATCGCCAGCGTCGCCTTCATCAAGGGATCGACCGCCTTCCAGCCGCCGTCGGTCGAGCTGCGGCTGACGCTCGCCGCCAACTACAATCATGTCGACGTGCCCGAGAAGCGCGTGCTGTTCGTCGAGCCGTCGAAGGGGACGCACCGCTCCGACGCCTTCCTCGGCGTCCAGGAGCTGTTTCTCGACTACCACTTCGGCCAGTTCGACAATTCGCGCTACGACTTCGTGTCGGTGCGCGCCGGCATCCAGCCCTTCTCGAGCGATTTCCGCGGCTTCCTGTTCCAGGACAGCCAGCCGGGCATCCGCCTGTTCGGCAATCGCGACAACAACCGCTTCCAGTTCAACCTCGCGCTGTTCGGGCGGCTCGAGAAGGACACCAATTCGGGGCTCAACGCGGTTACGCGAACGCCGCGCGACGATCTGATCCTGCTCGGCAGCCTCTACCGCCAGGACCTGCCCGTCGTCGGCATCACCAGCCAGGCGATCGTCGCCTACAATCGCAACCGCGAAGGCAACAGCCTCGAGGTCGACACCAACGGCTTTCCGGTGCGGCCGGCGCTGCTCGGCAATCTGCGCGCCCGCGACTATGACGTGACCTATCTCGGCTACAATGCCGACGGTCGGCTGGGGCGCATCAACCTGACCGCCTCCGCCTATGCGGCGATCGGCGAGGATCGCGACAATATCTTCACCGGCCGGCCCGCCGACATCCGCGCCTTCTTCGTCGCGGTCGAGCCCTCCTACGACTTCAACTGGGTGCGCGTGCGACTGTCGGGCCTCTACGCCTCGGGCGACGGCAACCCCTATGACGACAAGCAGCGCGGCTTCGACGCGATCTTCGAGAATCCGCAGTTCGCCGGCGCCGACACCAGCTACTGGATCCGCCAGACGATTCCCTTCGCCGGCGGCGGGCGCGCGGTGTCGATCCAGGGCCGCAACGGCATCCTCAACTCGCTGCGCTCGTCGAAGGAGCAGGGCCAGTCAAACTTCGTCAACCCGGGGACGCTGCTCGCCGGCATCGGCGCCGATCTCGACGTCACCCCCGAGCTGCGCGTCACCGGCAACCTCAACCATCTGTGGTTCGAGAAGACCGCGGTGCTGAAGGCGCTGCGCATGGAAGGCTCGATCCCCAGGGAGATCGGCTGGGACGCCTCGATCTCGACGATCTGGCGGCCCTATTTCACGCAGAATGTCGTCATCCGCGCCTCGGCGGCGGTGCTCGATCCGAGCAAGGGATTCTCCAACCTGTTCAGCAACGCGACGGGCGACGACCGCTATTATTCGGTGCTCCTCAACGCGACGCTGACCTTCTAGGATGGGGGCGATGGGGGGCTTGGCGAAACGCTGGACGATCGGGGGGCTGCTGCTCGGCGCGCTGGCGCTCGGTTCGGTGCAGCTGATCGCCGCCGAGGGCGAGAAGCCGCGCGACATCAGCTATGCCTTCACCCCGCCGGCGCCGCCGAGCCAGAGCCAGGCGCAGGCCGACGCCAAGAGCGCCGGCTGCCTGACCTGCCACACCGCCTCCGACGCCTATACGATGCACGAATCGACCGCGGTGGTGCTCGGCTGCACCGACTGCCACGGCGGCAAGGCCGAGGTGCGCGCGCCGGCCGGGCTCGACCCCAAGGACCCGCGCTATTTCAAGCTCCAGGAGCAGGCGCACGTGCTGCCGCGCTACCCCGGGAGCTGGCATTATCCGAGCAGCGCCAACCCCGAGGTCAGCTACACCTTGCTCAACAAGGAAGCGCCCGAGTTCGTGCGCTTCGTCAACCCGTCCGACTATCGCGCGGCGCGCCAGGCGTGCGGCGCCTGCCACATGGAGGTCATCGAGGCGGCCGAGCGCTCGCTGATGGCGACGGGCGCGATGCTGCTCGGCGGCGCCTCCTACAACAACGGCATCCTGCCCTATAAGAACTACATCCTCGGCGAGGCCTATACCGCGAAGGGCGAGCCCGCGAAGCTGACCTCGCCGGGGTCGCCGGGGATGAAGCCCGGCCAGCTGAGCGAGGAAGCCAAGGCGCGCGGCGCGCTGCCCGAGCTCTACCCGATCCCGCGCTGGCACACGATCCCGCCGGGCGACGTGTTCCGGGTGTTCGAGCGCGGCGGCCGCAACATCAACACGCAGTTCCCCGAGATCGGCCTGCCCAACGCCGCCGGCGCCATCCAGCGCATCGAGGAGCCCGGACGCCCCGACATCCGCCAGTCGAACCGCGGCCCCGGCACCGGCCTGCGCATCGCGGTGCCGGTGATCAACATCCACAAGACGCGGCTCAACGACCCGTTCACCTGGTTCATGGGCACCAACGACCAGCCGGGCGACTATCGCACCTCGGGCTGCGGCTCGTGCCACGTCGTCTATGCCAACGACCGCGAGCCGCGGCACAGCATGACCTGGGCGAAGTACGGCCGCGACGGCCAGACCGCGACCGTCGATCCGACGATCTCGAAGGAAGAAAAAGGCCATCCGATCAAGCATGTGTTCACGCGGGCGATCCCGACCGCCCAGTGCATGAACTGCCACATGCACCAGCCGAACATGTTCATGAACACCTACCTCGGCTACACGATGTGGGACTATGAAGCCGACGCGCCGCACATGTGGCCCGAGAAGCAGAAATACCCGACCGCCGCCGAGGTCCGGAAGGTCAACGACCGCAATCCCGAGGGCGCGGCGCCGCTCGGCAAATGGGCCGATCTCGACTTCCTGCGCAACGTCTACGACCTCAATCCGAAGCTCAAGGACACGCAGTTCGCCGACTATCACGGCCACGGCTGGAACTTCCGCGCCGTCCTCAAGCGCGACCGCGAGGGCAATCTGCTCGACGCCGACGGCCGGATCGTCGCCAACGACGACCCCGAGAAATGGCGCAAGGGCGACGAGCCCAAGTTCGTCCCCGCCGGGATCAACCCGGGCAAGACCGTCCATCTGATGGACATCCATGCCGAAAAGGGCATGCAGTGCGCCGACTGCCATTTTGCGCAGGACAGCCACGGCAACGGCTATATCTACGGCGAGGTCGCCAACGCGGTCGAGATCGGCTGCAAGGACTGCCACGGCACCGCCGACGCCTATCCCAACCTCAGGACCTCGGGTCCGGCGGCCCGTCCGCAGGGTGCCGACCTGTCGGTGATCCGCAACCCCGACGGCCGCCGCCGCTTCGAATGGGTCGAGCGCGACGGCAAGCGCGCGCTGATCCAGCGCTCGATCATGGATTCGACGCTCGAATGGAACGTGTCGCTGGTCAAGAATGCGGTCGACCGCACGCACCCCGACTTCAACGCCACCGCGGCGCGATCGAAGCTGATGTCGAAGACCGGCGCCGAGACCGGCAAATACGGCTTCGGCCCCGGCGTCGCCGCTGCCGACCGGGCGCACAAGGACAGCGAGATGGCCTGCTACACCTGCCATCTGTCGTGGACGACCTCGTGCGGCGGCTGCCACCTGCCGATCGAGGCCAATTGGAAGACGCCGGGCCACAAATATGACGGCGACACGACGCGCAATTTCGCCACCTACAATCCGCAGGTGGCGCGCGACGAGATGTTCCAGCTCGGCCGCCACCAGACCACCAAGGGCAACATCGTCGCGCCGGTGCGCTCGACCTCGGCGCTGATCCTGTCGTCGACCAACATCAACCGCGAGCGCATCTACGTGCAGCAGCCGCCGATCTCGGCGGCGGGCTTCTCGAGCCAGGCGTTCGCGCCGCACTTCCCGCACACCGTGCGCAAGACCGAGACCAAGACCTGCAGCGACTGCCATCTGTCGGAGGCCAACGACAACAATGCGATCATGGCGCAGCTGCTGCTGCACGGCACCAACTACGTCAATTTCGTCGGGCTCCACGCCTGGGTCGGGCTCGACAAGGGGCTCGAGGCGGTGCGCGTCACCGAATGGAGCGAGCCGCAGGCGGTGATCGGCTCCTACCTGCACAAATATGCCTATCCCGACTTCTTCAAGGCGCATGTCGATGGCAACAAGCGCGAGCTGAAGAACTGGCGCCGCGGCAAGGTCTTCGATGCCAAATTCTCGGGCGAGACGCATTCGGTCGAGGAGTTCGCCAACGTCCACCAGAAGACCGGCGGCGCGACGCAATGCCTGCAGATGCGCGGCGAATATCTGTTCGCCGCCGAGGGCCGCGGCGGCTTTCAGGTCTATGACATCGCCAACATCGGCAACAAGGGCACCTCGGAGCGGATCGTCACCGCGCCCTTCTCGCCGCTCGGCCACAAGGCGCGCATCAGGTCGAAGAACGCCACCTGCATGGCGCTCGCCACCAACCAGCCGATCGCGCCGACGCGCAACACGCCCGAGCTGCGCAAGGCCAACCAGGAGCAGGCATTCCACCCGATCTATCACTATGCGGTGATCACCGATTCGGAGGAGGGGCTGATCCTCGTCGACGTCGACACCTTCGCCGACGGCGAGCCGCGCAACAATTTCCTCAAGCGCGCCGCGACCTGGAATGCCGGCGGCGTGCTGAAGGGCGCGCGTCACGTCACGCTCGGCGGCCACTATGCCTATATCGCCGCCGACGCCGGGCTGGTGGTCGTCGACCTCGACGATCCGCTGAAGCCGCGGCTCGTCGCGACGGTACCGCTCACCGGCGCGCGCGCCTCGGCGCTGCAGTTCCGCTATCTGTTCGTCAGCGATGCCGAAGGGCTGAAGGTCATCGACGTGACCAGGCTCGACCAGCCGAAGCTGGTGGCGGGCGCGGCGATCCCGCTCGCCGACGCGCGCAAGATCTACGTCGCGCGCACCTACGCCTATGTCGCGGCGAAGCGCGAGGGGCTGGTGATCGTCGACGTCAAGAACCCCGAACGTCCGCGCATCGCGCAGCGCGTCACCTTCGACGGCACGCTCGACGACGCCGAGGACGTCATCGTCGCGTCGACCAACGCCTCGCTGTTCGCCTATGTCGCCGACGGCCGCAACGGCCTGAAGGTACTGCAGCTCACCAGCCCCGACAGCCAGCCCAATTTCTACGGCTTCTCGCCGGCGCCGCGCCCCGAACTGATCGCCTGGGCGAAGACCAAGGGCCCGGCGCTGGCGCTCTCGAAGGGCCTCGACCGCGACCGCGCCGTCGACGAGACCGGCGGGCAGATGGCGGTGTTCGGCCGCCTCGGCTCGCGGCCGTTCACCCGGCCCGAGATGGAGCGCTTCTTCCTCAACAGGAAGGGCGTGCCCTATCGCGTCGTCGACCAGGCGCGCATGGAGGACTGGGTGCCGGCGCAGACCGCCGGGCGCTAGGCGGACGCCTCGCCCCTATCGTCTCCCCGAAGGCGGGGCCCCACTGTCGACCGAGCGCTTGGGACGTTGAGGAGTGGGTCCCCGCCCTCGCGGGGATGACGATGACTTTTGAAGCCGTGAACGGCGCCGCGGGCGCCCGCCGCTACTCCGCCACCGCCGTCGGCCGGCCGTCGCGTTCCTCGAGGAAGTCCTGGACCATCGGCTGGAGCTGCGGCGTGTAGGCGGCGAGCACCGGATGGACGTCGGCAACGCCATAATGGCTGATCAGCGTCTGGCCGTTCCACAGGTGCAGCCCGTAGCCGGGCGGCTCGGCGACGATCATCGGCCGGCCGTCGGGCGACGACGGGTCGATCTCGCGCAGGTCGAGCGCCACCTGCGGCGCGGTCGACGGGCACACCGAGACGCGCGTGCCGGCCCAGGCGGCGATGATCGGGCGATGGATGTGGCCGGCGAGCACCGCGACGACATGGCGGTGGCGCGCGACCACTTCCTCGACCTTGGCGGCCCAGGGCTCGTCGGGCGCGATCGTCATCCAGTCGATGCCGGTCTGCATCGGCGGGTGGTGGAGGAAGACGACGACCGGCCGGTCGGTCTCGGCCAGCCGGGCCTCGAGCCAGGCGGCGCGCGTCTCGCAGAAGCCGCCGCCGTGGCGGCCGATCTCGAGCGTATCGAGCAGGACGAGGCGCAGCGGCCCCTGGTCGACCGCATATTGGATGAAGCCGTCGTGCGTCGGCGTGTCGGGAAAGACCTCGAGGAAGGTGTCGCGCAGATCATGGTTGCCCATCATCGGCAGCACCGGCACCGGGCAGGCCTCGAACAGCTGCTTGAGCGTCCGATAGTCCTCGACGACGCCGTTCTCGGTGAGGTCGCCGCTGGCGACGATGATGTCGGGGCAGGGCTGCGCCGCGCAGACCTCGCGCAGCACCGCCTCGAGCCGCGTCCGGTTCATCTCGTGCGGATTGCCGGCGTCGAAGCCGATATGGAGATCGGTGATCTGCGCGATCAGCAGCGGCGCCGTGCGGCCGCCCTGTGTGCGCATCGTGCTCGCCTGGATGTCCGGGTCCATGGATCCGGTTCCGCCCCCTCTAGACTGCGAATCGGCCCACATGCCTTCACCCCGATATAGCACCCCGGCGCAGTTACGCACGAACGGGCTTCCCGGATGATTAACGCGCGGACCGTGCCCCTTCGCTGTTGACGCCCTTACGCGGCTCCCACTCGATGATGCTGTTCTTCGACGGCCGGTCGGCGCCGACCGGCTTGAGCACGCGCGGCGCACCGGGGCTCTCGTGATAGCTGTGGCAGCTCGCGCAGCTCGAGGCGAGCTTGCCCTGCTCGGGATGCGCGCCGACATGGCAGTCGCGGCAGACGGCGATTCCCGGCAGCAGCAGGTCCGAGGCGCGGTCGGAGGCTTCCGCCTGGTGGCAGGTGCCGCAGGCGGTGACGCGCGTGTCATGGTCGCGATGGTCGAACCAGGCGCGCGACATGTAGCGATCGGCGAGCACCACCGGCGACACCTCGAAGTCGAGCGATCCGGGCGGCGGCATCCTGACGATATGGCAGTCGCCGCAGGCGCCGCCTTCCTCGAACACCGCGCGGATGCGGCTCTCGACGCTCGCGCCGCCGCGCGCCACCGCGCGCTGCGACACCGCGCCGGGGCGCTGGCGGTCGCTCATCGAGCCGGCGACGCCGCTGCCGCCGCCGCGATAATAGTCGCGCAGCTCGGCGACCACCTGCTCTGAGTCGCCGTGGCGCAGCGTGCGCACCGTGTCGCCGCTGCGCGCGAACTCGAGCGTATGGCAGTCGCCGCAGTCGCGCTCCATCTCGATGGCGCGGAAGCGGACGCCGGTCGCGTCGGGCATGTGGCAGCTGGCGCATTCGAGCCCGCCGCGCCCGGCGGTGCCCAGCCGTTGCGCCATCTGCGCGACGCCGCCGGTCTGCGACAGGTGCAGCTTGTGCGGGAATTTGAGCCCCGAGCCCTCGCGCGGTTTGCCGGCGAGCGACATGCGGCGCAGCGTGGCGCCGTCCCAGGTCGACGAGATCACGATCCCCGGCCGGAATTCGGGATGATCGTCCTTGAAGTCGCTCGCATCGAGCAGCGTGGTGTCGGGCAGGTCCTTCGACAGGTTGCGATGGCAGTCGCTGCAGAAGCTGTCGGCGGTCAGCGGCATCGCCACCGGTCCCTCATGCTCCTTGTGGCAGCCGGTGCACGTCCATTCCTTGAGGCCGAGCGGGCCGCCGATCGCCGAGCGCAGCTTCGCCTGCAGGCCGACGTCGGGGTGCGCCGCGAGCAGCCGCTTGGGATCGGCATGATCCTCGAGCTTGACGTGGCAGCCGGTGCAGGTTTCGTCGCGCACCGCGACGAACGCCTCGACGTGACAGGCCTGGCAGTCCTCCTTGAGGCTGGCATGCGGCGCCGACAGCGGCCCGCTGAGCCACGGCTGGTCGGCGCGAATCTTCGCCGGCGCCGCCTCGTCGTGCAGGATGAAGGCGGCGACCGGCCAGATCAGGAACAGCGCCACCACCGCAGTGATCAGCCCCCAGGCGAGGCGGCGCTTGCCCGGCAGCGCGCCCGACAGCGAGAAGATGTCCTGCTCGTCCTCGGCCTGCGCCGCTTCGGACAGCGCGGCGATGCGTTCGACGGTGACGACGGCGTCGCCGGTCGCCGCGTCGCGCTCGATGCTCAGCCGGTGGCTGCCGATGACGATCTTCGACGGCTTCGACAGTTCGATGTCGCCGCGGTTGGCGAATTTCCCGTCGATCTCGAGCGGCGTGCCGCCGAGCGCCTCGACATGGACGCGGCCCTCGCGCAGCTCGAGCGTCGCATGATGCGGCAGCACCGCGAGATCGGCGAGCGGAATGATGTTGTCGGGGGCGCGGCCGACGGTCAGCACCGGCACCTCGTGCCGGACCGGCCTGACGATCTCGCCGCCGCCGGCGCGGCGCGTGATTTCGCGGACGACGAAGCTCACAGCTGCCTCACCAGTAAAAGAAGACGCTGACGATGTGCGCAACCAGCGCGGCAAGCAACGCGAACGTGGCGGGAACGTGGATGTAGAGCCAGACTTCGAGCAGCGTCTTGTAGCGGATGTGCCGGCGCGCCTGCGCCAGCGTCGCTTCCTTGCGCTCGAGCAGGAACACCAGCTGCGCCAGGATCTCCTTGTCGGGCGGATTCTTGCGCATCTCCTCGCGCAGCTGGACGAGCGCCGCGCGGTTGCCGCAGCGCGGCTGGTGCGCGGTGAGCCGGGCGCGGAGGCCGCCGGCGACGTCGCAATTCTCGAGGCTCTGGCGGACGATCGCCGCATGCGCCGGCCCCAGCGGCTGCGCGGTGTCGTGCAGCTGGCGGTCGAGCGCGCGCAGCGTCTCGAGCATCTGCGCCTGCGTGGTCTCGGCGCGGTTGGCGCTCATCGCCTGCGGGATGCGCGCATAGGCGACGATGCCGTAGATGCCCGACAGGATGACGAACATCATCAGCACATAGGCGAGCGTGTGGACGTTCCAGCCCAGCTGGAAGCCGGTGTGCAGCGTGCCGATGACGATCAGCGACAGCCCGAGATAGACATGCGCCGAGGTCCAGGCCTTGAGCGACCAGCGGCCGGGGGTCATCGCGCGCTTGCGCACGCCGAGCAGCGTCAGCCAGACGATCAGCCCGGCGCCGACGGTGCCCAGCACATAGCCGTACCAGCTGCCGCCGTTGTGGCGCGGCGTGACGTCGACCAGCAGATAGACGAGGATCGCGACGGCGCTCAGCGCCAGCGACGCGCGCAGGTAGCGGCGGTTGGCATAGTCGAGAAAGCCTTCGTGCCGCGCCGCGCCGCCGCGCTCGCCGGCCTGAGCTCCCCGGACGCTGCGTGCCATGGCGCTAGTCCCCCCGCGACATCAGCGCGACCGACAGGAATTCCTCGGGCGACACGCGGATGGCGGCGCCGGTCGGACAGGCGCGTACGCAGGCCGGCCCGCCGGCCTTGCCCGAGCACATGTCGCACTTGATCGCCTTCTTCGGCGCCTCGACGCCCGATTTCTTGGCCTTGGCGTAGGACCAGACCTTCGACGGCTCGCCCGGCCCCGGGCCGGCGCCGAACAGCAGCCACGGCAGCAGCCCGGGCTTCTTGGGCGGCACCTTGTCGAGCCGGATCACGCCATAGGGGCAGTTGCGCTCGCAATTGCCGCAGCCGATGCAGGTGTCGTCGATGAACACCTCGCCGTCGGGGCCGCGGTGGATGGCGTTGGGCGGGCAGTCGGCCATGCAGTGCGGATGCTCGCAGTGCCGGCACGAGGTCGGCACGTGCAGGTGCGCATAGGTACGCCCCGCCTCGCGATCGAGCCGCGACAGCCCGTCGTGGCTGTCGGCGCAGGCCTTCTCGCAATTGTCGCAGCCGACGCACAGATTCTCGTCGATCAGCAGCACGTCGGTCGCCTCGCCGACGCCGTTCTCGACGAGGAAGCTCGCCACCGAGCTGTACATGTCGACGATGCCGCCGAAACTGTCCTTCTTGGCCTCGATGAAATTGTTGAGGTCCTGGCGCGCCGCCATGTCGGACTGCGCCTTCTTCATCAGCTCGGGCTTGCGTTCGAGCAGCCGGCGGAAGGCGTCGCCGTCGAGCTTGATGACGTCGGACTTCACCGCCGCCTTGACGGTCGCGGTGCGCCGGCCGCCGTCGATCAGCGCCATCTCGCCGACATAGGCGCCGGCGGGGACGTAGGAGAGGAAGATCGGCTTGCCGCCGATCTCCTTCTGCACGACCATCGATCCCGAACGGATGACGAAGATGTCGTAGCCGTCCTCGCCCTCGGTGATGATCGCCTCGCCGGCCTTGACCGTCCTGACCTCGGCCGAGGCGACGACATCCTCGATGTCGGTCTTCGACAGCCCCGAGCCGAACATCTGCAGCAGCAGCCGCTCGGTGGTGATGCGGTTGATCGCGCGCTTGGCGCTCGGCACCGTCGCCATCAGCTTCAGCGCCGCGGTGCGCGAAATCTCGACGAGGATCGAATCCTCGGCGGCGCGGATGGTGGCGCCGCGGCGGCGGCCCGAGATCAGCCCGACCTCGCCGAAGATCGAGCCGGTGCCGATCGGCACCGTCACCGACGGATCGGTCGGCTTGATCTGGACGAGCACGCCGCCCGAGGCGATGCCGAACAGCGACGATCCCGGCGCGCTGCGTTCGAAGACCACGTCGTCCTTGCGGTAGAAGCGCACTTCCGAATCGAGCAGGAACTCGCGCATCTGCAGCGGCGACAGCTCGTTCAAAATCTCGACGTTGGCGCGCAGGAATTCGAGCCATTCGCTGACCGAGCGGCGGCCGGGCAGCCCCTCGAGCTTCTTTTCGAGGATCGGCTCGTCGGCGGGCTTGAGGTCGGTGTTGCCGGCGATGAACTCGACCACGTCATAGCCCTGGTTCATGCAGTGCTTGATCAGCGGATAGCCCGCCAGCGCGCCGATGACGAAGATGCCGGGGTTGGTGGTCTCGAAGGTCGGCGACAGCTTGGGGAAGGCCTCGCGGTCCTCGCTGGTGAACTCGATGCCGCAGCCCTCGACGAACTTGCGCGGCGCCGCCGAGCCCATGCGCGCGATGACGCGGTCGCACGGGATGCGCGCCTCGCCGTCGCGGGTGTCGAGCGTCATCCAGCCGGGCTCGATCTTCGAGGGCGACGATTCGGTGAGAATGGCGATGCGGCCCTGGTCGCGCGCCTGCGTCAGCGCCTTGACGTTGGCGTCCTTGGCGCGGGCGAAGTCGGCCGAGCGGTTGACGATCGACACGACGTTGCGCTGCTCGGGATCGGCGGCGAGGCCGAGCGCATTCTCGATGCCCGCGTCGCCGGCGCCGATGACGACGATGTTCTCGTCGACATATTCGGCCGGGTCGTTGAGCTGGTACTGGACGTGCGGCAGGTGGCCGCCGTCGCAGCGCACCGTGTTCGGGTTGCCCTGCGTGCCGATCGCCAGGATGATCGTCTCGGCGACGAGCTTCTCGCCGCTGGTCAGCGTGATCTCGAAGTCGCCCTTCGCGCCGCTGATCGCCTTCACCTCGGCGTTGAGCTTGACGTTGACCGGCTTCGCCTGCTCGTCCCAGGTGCCGAGCACCGCCTCGCGCTTGCCCGCCTCGAACGACATGTCGCTGCGCAGCACCAGCTGGCTCGGCGTCGCCATGACGTGCTTGCCGCGCTGATATTTGTAGATCGTGTCCGACAGATGGTCGGTCTTTTCGAGCAGGATGTGCGGCAGCCCGCGCGCCGCCGCGCGCGCCGCGGCGCTTAGACCCGCCGGGCCGGAGCCGATGATGGCGATCCGATAGCGTTCCGACACTGGCTGCAGTCCCCCCTGCGCGGGAATATACACCGCGAAAACGGCTTGGCGAGCCGCTTTCGGCTGCGGCGATACAACAGGCTTACGACGGCGGCGCGTCGCCGCTAGATTGGCGGCTGCATCGCGGGTATCGGGGTCGACCTATGTGGGGGGAAGTTGGACATTTCGCGCTGATCCTGGCCTTCGTGCTGGCGATCGCGCAGACCGTCGTGCCGCTGGTCGGCGCGGCGCGCGGCGATCCGGGGCTGATGGCCTTCGGGCGCGCCGCAGCGCTGTGGCAGGCGCTGTTCGTGACCGCGTCTTTCGCGGCGCTGGTCGCGATGTTCGTCGGGCTCGACCTGTCCTATGCGGTGGTCGCGCAGCACACGCATTCGACCCAGCCGCTGATCTACCGTTTCTCGGGCACCTGGGGAAACCATGAGGGCTCGATGCTGCTCTGGGTGCTCATCCTCGCGGTGTTCGGCGGCGCGGTCGCCTGGTTCGGCGACAATCTGCGCGAGACGCTGCAGGCGCGCGTCCTCGCGGTGCAGGGATCGATCGGCGTCGCCTTCCTCGCCTTCCTGCTGTTCACCTCGAATCCGTTCGAGCGGCTGTCGCCCGCCGCGCTGGAAGGCCGCGAGCTCAACCCGCTGCTGCAGGATCCCGGCCTCGCGCTGCACCCGCCGTTGCTCTATTTCGGCTATGTCGGCTTTTCGGTCGCCTTCGCCTTCGCGGTCGCGGCGCTGATCGAGGGGCGCGTCGATGCCGCCTGGGCGCGCTGGGTGCGCCCCTGGGTGCTCGCCGCCTGGACGAGCCTGACCGCCGGAATCGCGCTCGGCAGCTTCTGGGCCTATTACGAGCTGGGCTGGGGCGGCTGGTGGTTCTGGGATCCGGTCGAGAACGCCTCGCTGATGCCGTGGCTGCTCGGCACCGCGCTGCTGCACTCGGCGCTGGTGCTCGAACGCCGCGGCGCGCTGATCAGCTGGACGATCCTGCTCGGCATCCTGACCTTCTCGCTCAGCCTCGTCGGCACCTTCCTCGTGCGCTCGGGGATCCTCACCAGCGTCCATGCCTTCGCGGTCGATGCCGAGCGCGGCGTGTTCATCCTGGCGATGATCATCGGCTTCACCGGAGCGGCGCTGGCGCTGTTCGCCTGGCGCGCGCCGGCGATGAAGTCGGGCGCGATGTTCGCCCCGATCAGCCGCGAGGGCGGGCTCACCGCCAACAATCTCTTCCTGATGGCGGCGACCGCGACGGTGTTCCTCGGCACCTTCTATCCGGTGATCGTCGATGCGCTGAACGGCGACAAAATCTCGGTCGGGCCGCCCTTCTATGCGGTCACCTTCGTGCCGATCGTGCTGCCGCTGCTGCTGCTGGTCAGCGTCGGACCGATGCTGACCTGGAAAAGCGACCGGCTGCCGGCGCTCTGGCAGCGGCTGAAATGGCCGGCGATCGCCGCGCTGCTGCTGTTCGCGGTCACCGTGGCGATCGCCGGCATCGGCGCGACGCTGGCGGCGTTCGGGCTCGGGCTCGGGCTGTGGCTGGTCGCCGGCGCGCTGGCGATCCTGGTGCGCCGCGCGCGCGTGGGGCAGGCGTCGGGCGACACCGCGATGCGGCTGCTGCGCACCACGCCGCTGGCGGTCTACGGCATGGTGATGGCGCATGCCGGCCTCGGCTTCATGACCGCCGGCGTCAGCGCGATGAGCGCCTGGGAAACGTCGAAGATCGTGGTGATGCAGCCGGGCGCCACCGAGACGCTCGGCGACCTGCAGGTGACGCTCACCGGCGTCGCCATGCTGCAGGGCCCCAATTACCAGGCCGAACGCGCGACCTTCCTGTTCCGCCGCGGCTCCGACCTGTTCGAGCTGTCGTCGGAGCGCCGCGCCTATCCGGTCAGCGGCTCGCAGACCACCGAGGCGGGCATCCATGCCGAGCTGCTGCGCAACACCTATGTGGCGATCGGCGAGCCGAGCGGCGACGGCGTCGTGGTGCGCGTCTACAATCATCCGCTGGTCGGGTGGATCTGGGCCGGCGCGCTGCTGATGTCGCTGGGCGGCGCGGTATCGCTCGGCGACCGGCGCCTGCGCGTCGGCGCGCCGCAGCGGCAGCGCAAGCCGCTTCCCGCCCCGACGCCGCCCCCCGCCATGGCGCCCGCCGAATGAGCCGCTGGCTGGTCCTGCTGCCGGTGATCATCTTCGCCGGCGTGATGGCGGCGTTCGGCTACGGGCTGACGCGCGATCCGGCGAAGCTGCCGTCGATGCTGATCGACCGGCCGCTGCCGGCGATCGACCTGCCGGGGCTGACCGACGGCGCGCCGCGGCTGCAGAATGCGGCGTTCCGCGGCGAGCCGGCGCTGCTCAACGTCTTCGCCTCCTGGTGCGTGCCGTGCCGCGTCGAGCATCCGGTGCTGATGGGTCTCGCCGAGAAGGGCGTGCCGATCTACGGGCTCAACTGGAAGGAGAGGGAGGCCGCCGACGGCGCCGCCTGGATCGCCGAGTTCGGCGATCCCTATCGCGCGATCGGCAGCGACGTCGCCGGCCGCACCGGCATCGACCTCGGCGTCACCGGCGTCCCCGAGACCTTCGTCGTCGATCGGCAGGGCCGCGTCCGCTACAAGCATATCGGGCCGATCAGCCCGGCCGACTATGACGAGAAGATCGCGCCGCTGCTCGCCAAGCTGAAGGCCGAGGGATGACGGCGCTGCGGCTGCTCCTGCTGGCGTCGCTGTTCGTGGCGGGGACCGCGGGCGCGGTGCTGCCCGACGAACAGCTCGCCGACCCGGCGCTCGAGGCGCGGGCCCGGACGATCAGCAAGCAGTTGCGCTGCGTGGTCTGCCAGAACCAGTCGATCGACGATTCGGACGCGCCGCTGGCGCGCGACCTGCGTATCATCGTCCGCGAGCAGCTGAGCGCCGGCAAGAGCGACGAGGCGACGATGGACTTCGTCGTCGAGCGCTACGGCCATTTCGTGCTGCTCAAGCCGCCGTTCGAGCCGGCGACCTGGGCGCTGTGGCTGATGCCGCTGTTCGTGCTGCTGGCGGGCGGCGTCGGCGTGGCGCGCTATCTCGGCGGGCGGCAGCGCGCCGCCGCCGCCGCCGCCGATCTCACCGCCGACGAACGGGCGCGCGTCGACGCCCTGCTGCGCGACAGCGAGCGATAAGGACCCCGTGCAAATGACCCTGTGGATCATCCTCACCGTCATGGTCGCGCTGGCCGTCGTCGGCCTCGTGGTGCCGCTGGTGCGCCGCTACGAAGCCGCCGCCGACTCGCGGTCGGCGACGCTCGCGGTGCTGAAGGACCAGCTCGCGGAGATCGACGGCCAGGAGAAGGCCGGCACCGCCGCCCCCGCCGAGGCCGAGGCGCTGCGCACCGAGCTGCGCCGCCGGATGCTCGCCGAGGCGCGCGAGGGCGGCGAGGTGGCGCGGCCCTACGGCGCGCAGCGCCTCGGCCGTTTCGCCTTCGCGATGGCGGCGGTGGTGGCGCTCGCCGCGACCGGTCTCTACGCGATGATGGGCCGGCCCGACCTCGTCACCGCGGTCGATCCCGCCGCGGCCGCCGGCACCGCCGCCGCGGGGGCGGCGGCGACCGAGGGCGCCTCGGACATCGACGGGCTGATCCGCGGGCTCGAACAGAAGATGGCCGCCAACCCCGACGATCCCGAGGGCTGGCGCATGCTCGGCTGGTCCTATTTCCAGACCGGTCGCTTCGGCGAGTCGGCCAATGCCTATCGCCGCGCCGTGGCGCTCGCGCCGCAGGGCCCCGGCTACCAGTCGGCGTTCGGCGAGGCGCTGGTGCAGGTGGCGCAGGGTTCGGTGACCCCCGAGGCGGCGACCGCCTTCGAGGCGGCGAAGGCGCTCGACCCCGCCGATGCGCGCGCGCGCTATTTCCTGGCGGTGCTGAAGGACCAGCGGGGCGACCGCGCCGGCGCGCTCGCCGACTGGATCGGCCTGCTCAACGAAGCCCCCGCCGACGCGCCCTGGGCGCCCGACCTGCGCAGCTTCGTCGAACGCATCGCCCGCGAGGACGGCATCGACCTCGCCGGCCGGCTGAAGCCGGCGCCAGCCGCCGCGCTCCCCGGCATGCCGCCCGCGGCGATGCCGGCCCCGGCCGGCGCGGCGCGCGGGCCGAGCCAGGAAGAGGTGAAGGCGGCGATGGCGCTGCCCGAGGGCGACCGGCAGGCGATGGTCCGCGGCATGGTCGACGGCTTGGCCGCGCGGCTGCAGGCGAGCCCGCGCGATGCCGACGGCTGGGTACGGCTGATGCGCGCGCGCATGGTGCTGGGCGAGCCGGCGGCGGCCACCGCCGCGCTTCGCCAGGGCGTCGCGGCGTTCGCCGATTCGCCCGCCGACCAGCAGAAGCTGCGCGAGGCGGCGACCTCGCTGGGCGTGCCGGCGGGGTGAGGCGTCCGGCGAGGGGCGGCCGCCGCGAAACGGGCGCACCGCTCCGAGCCCACCCACCCTTCGCGCTCAGCCTGCGCGCCTAGGCGTGTGTCGGCTTGCGTGTCGGAGCGAAGCCGCCGCCCGACCGTCAGGCGTCGGCGCCCACCGCCGCCGCCACGCTGTCGAACCCGTCGCGCCGCAGCAGCGCCGCCAGCTCGCGCTTGATGCGCGTCACCAGCCCCGGCCCGCCATAGACCAGCGCGGTGTAGAGCTGCACCGCCGACGCGCCGGCGCGGATCCGGGCATAGGCGTCGGCGCCGCTCGCCACCCCGCCGACGCCGATCAGCGGCAGCGGGCTCGCCTGGCGGAAGGCGCGCAGCACCTCGGTCGATCGCGCCAGCAGCGGCGCGCCCGACAGCCCGCCGGCCTCGCCGGCATGGCGGCTGCGCAGGCCGTCGCGGCTGATCGTGGTGTTCGACACGATGAGGCCGTCGACGCCGCCGGCGCCGCACACCTCGGCGATGTCGGCGATGTCCTCGGGGGTCAGGTCGGGCGCGACCTTGACGAACAGCGGCACGCCGCCGGCGCCGCGCGCGGCCATCGCCTTGCCCACCAGCTCGGCGAGCGCGTCGCGCGACTGCAGCGCGCGCAGCCCGGGCGTGTTGGGCGAGGAGATGTTGACGGTGATGTAGCTGACGATGTCGCGCACCGCCTCGATGCCGCGGACATAGTCGGCGATGCGGTCGGCGGCGTCCTTGTTGGCGCCGACGTTGCCGCCGACGATCCCCGGCCGGCCGGCGCGGGCGCGCAGCCGCGCGGCGTACACGTCGAGCCCCGCGTTGTTGAAGCCGAGCCGGTTGATCACCGCGCGATCCTCGACCAGCCGGAACATCCGCGGCCGCGGGTTGCCCGGCTGCGGCAGCGGCGTGACCGTCCCCGCCTCGACGAAGCCGAAGCCCAGCCGCAGCATCGCGTCGGGCACCTCGGCATTCTTGTCGAAGCCGGCGGCGAGGCCGATCGGGTTGGGCAGCGTCAAGCCGGCGAGCCTGGTGGCGAGGATCGGGTCGTCGGCGGGCGCGGGCGGCAGCAGCCCGAGCTTCAGCGCGCGGATCGTGAGGCCATGCGCCGTCTCGGGGTCGAGCGCGAACAGCAGCGGGCGGGCGAGCGCATAGGCGAGCATTGGGCGGTTATGGCGATGTGAATGGGGCGGGTCAAAGTCGCTGCCGATCCTCCCCGGAACGGGGAGGGGGACCCTGCGCAGCAGGGTGGAGGGGTCTCGGCGCCGGCACCCCTCCACCGCCTCCGGCGGTCCCCCTCCCCTTGCAGGGGAGGATGGCGCCCGGTGGGGTGACTTGGCGCCGTCATCCCGCTAGCGTCCGGACATCCCCTGCCCCCCCCGGAGACCCCATGACCCGCATTCTGCTGCTCGCCGCGACCGCGCTGACGCTTTCCGCCTGCACCACGCCCCAGACCGCGCAGGCCCCCGCCGCGTCGCCCGCCGCCGCGCCCGCCCCGGCGTGGGACGCCTCCGCGGCGCTCAACGGCTTCTTCGAGGCCTATGACCAGGCGCAGCTGGCGCGCTCGCCGGTCGCGCAGTCGTATCGCGGCATCAAGACCGATTACGACAAATGGGACGACGAATCGGATGCCGAGGCGGTGCGCCGCAACCAGGCGGCCAATGCCGCGCTCGCCGAGATGCGCAGCCGCTTCGACGTCGCCAACCTGACGCCGCAGGCGCGCCTCTCCTACCGGCTGTTCGAAAAGGAGGTCGAGCGGTCGAACAAGGCGTTCCAATATCGCAAGCTCGGCTATGTGTTCGACCAGATGAACGGCGCGCAGAGCGACGCGCCCGCCTTCCTGATCAACATCCACCGCGTCGAGACCAAGGCCGACGCCGAGGCCTATGTGAAGCGGCTGCACGGCCTCGGCCCGGTGCTCGACCAGGTGATGGCCGAGGCGCAGGCGCCCGACGCGGTGCTGCCGCCGAAATGGGTGTTCCCCTACGTCATCTCCGACGCGCGCAACGTCATCACCGGCGCGCCCTACGGCGCCGGCGCCGATTCGGCGCTCTACGCCGATTTGAAGGCGAAGGTCGGCAAGCTCGACATTCCGCAGGCCGAAAAGGATGCGCTGATCGCCGACGGGCGGCAGGCGCTGCTCGGCTCGGTCAAGCCCGCCTACGAGCGGCTGATCGCGCTGATGCAGAAGCAGGAGGCGCAAGCCGGCACCGTCGACGGCGTCCACCGCTTCGCCGACGGCGCCGCCTATTATGCCGAGCGGCTCGGCTATTACACCACCACCGACATGACCCCCGACCAGGTCCACGAGCTCGGTCTCGCGCAGGTGGCGCGCATCCACGACGAGGTCCGCGGCATCATGAAGCGCGTCGGCTTCACCGGCGACCTCCAGGCCTTCTTCACCGAGATGCGCACCTCGAAGAAATTCTATTTCCCCAATACGCCGGCGGGCAAGGCCGCCTATCTCGCCGAGACCGACAAGGTAATGGCGGCGATGTACGCCAAGCTGCCGCAATATTTCGACACGCTGCCGCAGGCGAAGCTGACGGTGAAGGCGGTCGAGCCGTTCCGCGAGAAATCGGCGGGCAAGGCCTTCTACCAGCGCCCGGCGCCCGACGGCTCGCGCCCCGGCACCTATTACGTCAACCTCTACGACATGGCCGACATGCCGACGACCGAGATCGAGGCGCTCGCCTATCATGAGGGCGTCCCCGGCCATCATCTGCAGCGCACCATCCAGACCGAGCTGAAGGACGTGCCGCCGTTCCGTCGCTTCGGCGGCTTCACCGCCTACAGCGAGGGCTGGGGCCTCTATACCGAGAAGCTCGGCAAGGACATGGGCTTCTACACCGACCCCTATCGCGACTTCGGCCGGCTGCAGCTCGAGCTGCACCGCGCCATCCGCCTCGTCGTCGACACCGGCCTCCACCACAAGAAATGGACGCGCGAACAGGCGATCAAGTACGTCGCCGACAACAGCGCCGACGCGCCCGGCGGCATCGTCAAGGCGATCGAGCGCTACATCGTCAACCCGGGCCAGGCGACCGCCTATATGGTCGGCCGGCTCAAGATCAGCGAGCTGCGCGACAAGGCGCAGGCGGCGATGGGCGACCGCTTCACCATGGGTGGCTTCCACGACACCGTGCTGCTCACGGGCCCGGTGCCGCTCGACATCCTCGAGGAGAATGTCGACGCCTGGATCAAGGGCGAGTGAGCTGGCGAGCCCTCTCCCCCCCCGGGGAGAGGGTGACTCGCCGGCAGGCGAGCGGGGTGCGGGCGTTGGAGGCGCTTTCGCCGCGCCTTGGTCGAGCGCTCAGGTCCGCGCAGGATGAGCGCGATGCGGCTCTTGAGACCAAGGCGCCTGTCCAGCGTCGGAACCGATAGCTTGGCTTAGAGCTTTTTGATGACGCGAACCGTTTCAGGCTGGAAACCCGCGCGCTCATAGAATCCGAGCGCGTGGCCGTTGCTGGCAAAAACGTCGAGAGCGATCCGGCTGAAGCCCATCTCCCGGGCCCACCGTTCCGCCTCCTTCACAAGCGACCGCGCGACGCCTCTGCCCTCATACTCCCGTTCGACCGCCAAGAGGGCGATGTAGCCACACGCTTCCCCTAGGACATCGTCCGAGCCTTCGCGCACATTGATATAGCCGATCCTCTTGCCTGTCTGCTCGACCGCCAGAAAAGTCGCGTTCCTTGCGGTACTCGCTTCCCACGCCGTGGCTGTGAAGGCTTCCTGAAATGCCCTGACGTCATTAGCACTATGCGTGGGAGCGGTGATCACTTCGGCCAGTCGTGGATTGAGCCCTTCGACAAACCTGCGATCCTCGTCGTCGCATTCCAACCTGATCGAAAAGGACATCCTCAGTCTTCCCATGGCTTAAACTGGGGCGCCGCGCACCGACATGCACGCCGCCCCTCAGACCGGCACGGCCTCGCCAACGACTCGCCGCGCCCCCTCCTCGAGGACCTGCTCGGCCCAGGCGTTCAGGCTTTGCCCGCTCAGCTGCGCCGCCAGGACAGCCTGGGCATGGACCTCCGGTCGGGTGCGCAGCATCAGTTTTCCGGAAAAGGGCTTCTCCGGCGATTTGCCGGCTTTCGCGCAGGTCTCGATATAATCGTCGACCGCCTCGCGAAACGCGGCGGTCAGCGCCGGGGCGCTATCGGCATGAAAGCCGACGATATCATTAATCGCGGCGATATGGCCGACGAGGATCTGATCGCGCGGATCGAACTCGACGCGCGCCGAATAGCCCTTGTACGTCATGGCGCTCATGGCCTTACTCCCAGCTTGCCCAGAAATGCGCGAGCATCGCGAACCTGATACTGTTTGGCCTCCTTGGCCGGGTGCGGGCGGTGGAAGGTCGCGACGATGCCGTTCATCTCGAACCGCACCCGCGAGCCCTGGCCTTCGATGACCCTGCAACCGACGGCGACGAGCAGGCCTTCGATCGACGCCCATGGGATCGTGCCCGACACCGGGTCGGTGAAGACCGCCTGAAGAAATTTCTTCTGCTTGCCGTTCACGCTTGCAAAATATGCTATCATTCGGCGGTGTGCAATCAAAAGGTGATATCAAGAGCGCCGGAGCTGCCGACCGGCGAGCGCGCGATCGGCCCGCGACACCATGCAATCCGGCGCGCGCCAGCCTCGGTTCGCAGCTTGACGCTCACGCTCGGTTCGGCGGGGCGCTAGGGACCGCAGCGGGGTTCGCGGTCATCGGTTTTCGGATGACCGCAGGGGGGCTTCCGGGGGCTCGAATCGTCTCGAAATCGTCGAGGCCCGGATGACCGCGTGCGGCCGAGGGCCCGCGAGTCCCGAACGTCCGCGCCGGGCAGTCTTCCGGTGCGGGCCTGTTGTGTAGCGGGGAGTTTTTCATGGCGATTCTGACGGTTGGCGCGAGCCGGCAATATAGCAGCCTGTCCAAGGCGGTGGCAGCCGCGCGCGACGGCGACACCATCCAGGTCCAGGCGGGGACCTACACCAACGACTTCACCACGATCACCAAGGACCTGACGATCGAGGGGGTCGGCGGCATGGCGAAGTTCGTCGCCACGGTGGCGCCGCCGAACGGCAAGGCGATCATGGTCACCAGTGCCGACGTGACGATCCGCAACCTCGAATTCTCGGGCGCCAAGGTGTCGAGCGCCAACGGCGCCGGCATCCGCTACGAGAGCGGCGACCTGGTGGTCGAGAACAGCTATTTCCATCACAACCAGATGGGGCTGCTGTCGAACGGCGACCCCGACGGCACGATCGTCATCCGCAATTCGGAGTTCGCGTTCAACGGCGGCGGCACCGGCTATACGCACGGCCTCTACGTCAACCATATCGAGTCGCTGACCGTCGAGAGTTCCTATTTCCACGACGCCAACAACGGCCATCATGTGAAGAGCCGGGCGGCCAACACCACGCTCATCGACAACCGCATCGTCGACGGCACCAACGGCATCTCGAGCTACAACATCGACCTGCCCAACGGCGGCAACGCGCTGCTGCAGGGCAACGTCATCCAGCAGAACGCCAAGTCGCCCAATATCGCGATCGTCAGCTTCGGCGCCGAGGGCAAATTGCTCGCCGGCACCGCGCTCGAGATGGTCGACAATGTCGTCATCGACGATCATGCCTCGGCGAACGTGCGGCTGCTGGTCAACCGCACCGTGGTCGCGGCCAAGCTCGTCGATACCGACGTGTGGGGGCTGACCGCGGGGCAGCTCGCGTCGGGGCCGGTCAGCATCGCGGGCACCGATTTCCTCGGCGCGCGCCCGGCGATCGACACCTCTTCGCCGTGGAAGGACGCTCCGACGCCGAGCCCGGCCCCCGCCCCGACTCCGAGCCCGACGCCGACCCCGACGCCGGCCCCCGAGCCGGGCGGCGTCACCGGCACCAGCGGCAATGACGTGCTCACCGGCGGCAGCGGCGCCGACACGCTCGATGGCCTTGGCGGCTGGGACGTGCTGAAGGGCCTGGCCGGCAACGACAGGCTCAGCGGCGGAGCGGGCAACGACACGCTCGACGGCGGCAGCGGCATCGACACCATGGCCGGCGGCACGGGCAACGACCTCTACTATGTCGACGATTCGCGCGACGTGATCGCGGAATATGCCTGGCAGGGCATCGACACCGTCCGAAGCTCGGCGACCTACACGCTGACGCCATATGTCGAGCATCTCGAACTGGTCGGCGCCGCCGACATCGACGGCACCGGCAACGTCGACGCCAACAGCCTCACCGGCAATTCGGGCAGCAATCTGCTGCGCGGGATGCAGGGCAACGACCGGCTCCAGGGCGGCGACGGCAACGACCGGCTCGAGGGCGGCGCCGGCAACGACCGCCTCGCGGGCGAAGGCGGCACCGACACGCTGGTCGGCGGCAGCGGCGCCGACGTCTTCGCCTGGACCAGCGTCGCGCATATCGGCAAGGGCGCGGCGCGCGACGTCATCCTCGATTTCGCGCAGGGGTCGGACAAGATCGACCTGTCGGCCATCGACGCCGTCGCCGGCCGCGCCGGCAACCAGGCCTTCAGCTTCGTCGGCGCGCAGGCGTTCAGCGGCGTCGACGGCCAGCTGCGCGCGCAAGCGTATGAAGGCAGCGCGGGAAACTACACGCTCGTCCAGGGCGATCTGAACGGCGACCGCATCGCCGATTTCGAGATCAGCCTCAGCGGGGAACTGCCCGACCTGCGCGCCACCGACTTCGTGCTGTGAGGTCCCGGCCGGGCGGCAGGTCTGCCGGCCGGCGCGGGCGATGCGGGGGCCCTCTCCACAGCGGGGAGAGGGCCTTACTCGCCCTTCAGGATCTTCTCGATCCCGGCCGCCGTCGACGGATGATAGGTGGCGCGCGACTTCTCGAACAGGTCGCGGGCGATGGCGACGCCCCAGTCGCCCTGCGTCATCAGCCCGGCGTAAAGCGGCCGGATCAGCAGCCCGCGGCCGACCGCGCCGGCGAAGTCGCGAAGCGCCGGCAGCGCCGGTTCGTAGCGGTTGGCGATGGCGAGCTCGAGCCAGGCCGAGCGGACATAGGCGTTGTTTGACGCGGACAGTCCCAGCGCCGCGTCGAGCTCCTTCAGCCGCGCCGGCGTTTGCTGACGCTCGATGCCGCGCAGGAAGCGCAGCCATTGCTGCGTGCTCCAGCCCTGCGTGTCGACCGCCGTCGCGGGCCCGCCGGCGTTGAACGCCGCGAGCGTCTGGTCGATCGCCGCCAGCGTCTCGCTCTTCACCCGCACCGCATTGTCGGGCAGCCCGGCGGCATAGGCCCAGCGGTCGAGCTGCAGCTTCAGTTCGAGCGCGCTGTCGCCTTTCAGCAGCTTGGCGCGCAGATCGGCGAGGAAGCCGGCGGTGGTCTGCGGCTGGAAGGCGTAGCGGTCGAAATAGGATTTGAGATAGGCGTCCCAGCGTGCGCGGCCGACAGTCGTCTCGATCATCCGCAGGAAGTTGGATCCCTTGAAATAGTCGAGCTGGCCCGCCGTCGCGCCGGGGTCGCCGTGCAGCCGCGTCGTCGCGCCGGTCGGCCCGCCATTGGCGGCGATGTCGCGGATCATCCCGTCCCAGTCGAGATCGGCGTACATCGCGGCGCGCTCCTTGCCGTAGAGCGCCTCCATGATGCGGTTGTCGAAATAGGTGGTGAAGCCTTCGTTGAGCCAGGAGTCGGACCAGGTCGCGTTGGTGACGAGATTGCCCGACCAGCTGTGCGCCAGCTCGTGCGCGACGACGTCGGTGTTCGACCGGTCGCCGGTGAGGATCGTCGGCGTCAGGAAGGTCAGCATCGGATTTTCCATGCCGCCGTACGGGAAGGCGGGCGGCAGGACGAGCATGTCGTAGCGGCCCCAGCGATAGGGGCCATAGAGCGAAGACGCCGCGTCGATCATCTTCTCGACGTCGGCAAACTCGCGCGCCGCCGCGTCGAGCATCGGCGCCTCGGTCCACACCCCCGAGCGCGGCCCGAGCGACTTGAACTTCAGGTCGCCGACCGCGAAGGCGATGAGATAGGGCGGCACCGGCTTGTCCATCGCGAAGCGGAAGCGCCGGCGGCCGTCGGCGAGGCGCTCGCCGCTGTCGCCGCTCAGCTTCTCGGCGCTCATCACCGCGACGAGATCACCCGGCACGGTCAAGGTCGCCGCCCAGGTCTGGCGGATGCCCGGGCTGTCCTGCGTCGGGATCCAGCTGCGGTTGAGGATCGGCTGGCCCTGGCTGAACAGGTACGGCTTCCGCTTGCCCGCGGTCATTTCGGGCGGCAGCCACTGCAGCGCCGACGCGCCGGGCTTGGTGCGGTAGGCGATGACGAGGCGGTTCGCGCCGCCCAGCTGCACCGTCAGCGGCTGGCCGAGCTCGGGATCGTCGGTACCCACGGCCCACCGGAGCGGCGCCCCGGCGCCGTCAGCAATCGACGCGATGTCGAGATCGTCGACGTCGAGGACGATCTCCTTCGCCCCCGGCGCGGCGAGCACGTCGAGCGTCGCGGTGCCGCCGAGCGTCTGGCCGGCGAAATCGACGGCGAGGTCGAGACCGACATGCGTCACCCGCGCGACCTCGGGGGCGGCATGGGTCCAGACGTCCTTCGCCTCGGGCGTGGTCAGGATCGGGGCGGGCGCCGCAGCGGGTTGGGCCGCGAGCGGCGAGGCGCTGGCCAGCAGCGCGGCGAGGAGGAGAAGACGCATGGCCGACCGATAGGCCGCGGCCGGTTTAACCGCAACTGAACCCACGCTTGTGCGGCCGGCCTGGCGCAAAAGCGCACCGGCGCTCGCGCGACGCCCGGAAGGCGTGGATGTCCTTCGGGTGGGTGCCGGCCGAAGCCTATCGCCGGCGCGCGAGCGCGGTTACGGCGCAGCGCGGCGCGATCGAGCCCATCGCCGCCGGTTCACGGTTTTGCGCTCGCGCCCTGCACGAAGGCGTCGTCGCTGCTCTGCTGGACGCGCAGCGCCGCGATCTCGAGGCTGCGCTCGAGCTCGTCGACGCTGTTGACCGTCCCGGCGATCGTCGTGCCGAGCACCGCGGCCAGCGCCTCGAGCACAGCGTCGACGGGGACGCCGCGGACGATATGCGTCCGCACCACCTCGACGAGGTCGCCGCTCAGCTGCTCGACCCGCCGCTCGAATTCCGCGTCGCTTGCGTTGCCGGCCATCGTCGGTCCTCCATCTGGTTGGGGCGGCGGTCCCCTTCGATACCCCTCGGCGCTCCGCGGTTGACGAAGCGCGCGGGGCCGCTCCAGGATGAGCGCGCCATGCGTCATCTCCTGCTAGCAGTCCTTGCGCTCGCCGCAATCCCCGCCGCCGCGCAGGCGCCGGCGGACGTCAATCCGCATATCGACTATGCCGGGACCGGCGGCACGCCGATCACCCGCGACGGTGTCGATTTCTGGACCGCCGGCCAGACGCCGCGTCGCTACCGCGTGCTCGGCATCCTCACCGACCGCCGCGGCGACGGACGCTTCAGCGGCAACGCCGTCGGCAGCGCGAGCGTCGCCCGGCAGATCAGGGCCCGCGGCGGCGACGGCGTGCTGGTGATGAGCCAGCTGCCCGATTACGGCGACCAGATCGCAACGACGATGATGATCGTGAAATACGTCGACGAGGCGCCCTCGCCCCGGTAACGGCCCGAAGCGGCGATGCACGACCGGGTCGGCTCGGCCTGCGCCGCCGCAACGCGGCCCGATGCCGGCGTCCGCGACGGTTGACTTCTCGCCGCGCGACCCTAGATGAAACCCGACCAATTTCATCCGGTATCGCATGATCCGCCTGACCAACCTTGCCGACTATGCCGTCGTGGTGATGACCGCGGCGGCGAAGGCGTGCGATCCGCGGCTGTCGGCGGCGAGCGTCGCGGCCGCCACCGGCCTGCCGGTGCCGACGGTCGCCAAGCTGATGGGGAGCCTGGCCAAGGCCGGGCTGCTCGAGTCGTCGCGCGGCGTCGCCGGCGGCTTCGGGCTGGCGCGCGCGGCCGCCGACATCAGCCTCGCCGACATCGTCGAGGCGATCGACGGGCCGATCTCGCTGACCTCCTGCGCGCATGATGCGACGGCGAGCGACTGCGCGATTTCCGGCGGCTGCGCGGTGAAGCCGCACCTGAGCATCGTCACGCGCACCGTGCGCGACGCGCTCGCCGCGGTGACCTTGGCGCAGCTGGCCGGCCGCGAGGCCGCGACGCCGGCCGTCCCCCAGTTCGAGGAAGCGTAAAGCCTATGGCCCGCAACCAGGAAGCGCTCGCCGCGGTCGACGAGGCCACCGGCAGCTATAAATGGGGCTTCAGCTCCGACATCGAGTCCGATTTCGCGCCCAAGGGGCTCAACGAGGACATCGTCAGGTTCATCTCGGCCAAGAAGAACGAACCTGAGTGGATGCTCGACTGGCGGCTGAAGGCGTTCCGCCAGTGGCTGAAGATGGAGAGCCCCGACTGGGCCAAGCTCGACGTCGCGCCGATCGACTATCAGGACGCCTATTATTACGCCGCGCCCAAGGCCAAGCCGACCTTGAAGTCGCTCGACGAGCTCGACCCCGAGATCCGCCGCACCTACGAGAAGCTCGGCATCCCGATCGAGGAGCAGAAGGTGCTCGCCGGCGTCGAGGGGGCGCGCAAGATCGCCGTCGACGCGGTGTTCGACAGCGTCTCGGTCGCCACCACCTTCCGCGAGGAGCTGCTGCGCGCCGGCGTCATCTTCCTGTCGATCTCGGAAGCGGTGCGCGAATATCCCGAGCTGGTGAAGAAGTACCTCGGCATGGTCGTGCCGGTGCGCGACAATTATTTCGCCTGCCTCAACTCGGCGGTCTTCTCCGACGGCACCTTCGTCTATGTGCCCAAGGGCGTGCGCTGCCCGATGGAGCTGTCGACCTATTTCCGCATCAATGCGGCGAACACCGGCCAGTTCGAGCGCACGCTGATCATCGCCGACGAGGGCAGCTACGTCTCCTATCTCGAAGGTTGCACCGCGCCGCAGCGCGACGAGAACCAGCTGCACGCCGCGGTCGTCGAGCTGGTCGCGCACGACGATGCCGAAATCAAATATTCGACCGTCCAGAACTGGTACCCAGGCGACGCCGAAGGCAAGGGCGGCATCTATAATTTCGTCACCAAGCGCGCGCTGTGCGCCGGCAAGCGCAGCAAGGTGAGCTGGACGCAGGTCGAGACCGGCAGCGCGATCACCTGGAAATATCCGTCCTGCGTGCTGTCGGGCGAGGAGTCGGTCGGCGAATTCTATTCGGTGGCGGTCACCAACAACCGCCAGCAGGCCGACACCGGCACCAAGATGATCCACCTCGGCAAGAACAGCCGCTCGACGATCGTCTCGAAGGGCATCTCGACCGGGCGGTCGAGCAACACCTACCGCGGCCTCGTCCGCGTCGGCCCGACCGCCGACGGCGTGCGCAACCACACGCAATGCGACTCGCTGCTGCTGTCGAGCGACTGCGGCGCGCACACGGTGCCCTATATCGAGGTGCGCAACCCGTCGGCGCAGATCGAGCATGAGGCGACGACCTCGAAGATCAGCGAGGACCAGCTGTTCTACGCGATGTCGCGCGGCCTCAACGCCGAGGACGCGGTCGCGCTGATCGTCAACGGCTTCTGCCGCGAGGTGCTGCAGCAGCTGCCGATGGAATTCGCGGTCGAGGCGCAGAAGCTGCTCGGCATCAGCCTGGAAGGATCGGTCGGATGAGGGGTCAGAACATCCTCCCCTGCAAGGGGAGGGGGACCGCCGCAGGCGGTGGAGGGGTATTCCCCGCCGGCAACCCCTCCACCCTGCTGCGCAGAGCCCCCCTCCCCGTTCCGGGGAGGATGCTCGCGCTCGTCGCGCTGTTGGGCCTCGCCGCCTGCGACGCCCCGCCGCGCGCGCCGGTCGCCGGCCCCGAGGCGCGCAAGCTCGTCGACACCGCGACGCTCGCCTATGCCGATTGCATCGTGAAGGGCGCCGAGGCGGCGCCGCTCGGCCAGTCGCCGGGGCTGGTGGTCGCGCAGGTGGTGCGCGACTGCGCGCCGCGGCGCGAAGCGCTCGCCCGCGCGATCGAGAGCTTCCACGCGCTCGGCAATCCGAGCTTCACCCCCGAACGGACCGCGCTGGTCGCCGAGGCGTCGATCCAGCAGCTGGAGCCGCAGATCCGCAACGATGCGATCGCCGCCTATGTGAGCCGCGCGCTTCCCGCCGAGAAGGCCGAATGATGCTGGTGATTTCCGACCTCCATGCCGGGATCGACGGCAAGCCGATCCTGAAGGGACTGTCGCTGACGGTGAACGCCGGCGAGATCCATGCGATCATGGGGCCGAACGGCGCCGGCAAGTCGACGCTCGGCTATGTGCTGTCGGGCCGCGCCGGCTATGAGGTGGCGAGCGGATCGGTCAGCTTCGAGGGCCGCGACCTGCTGGGGCTCGAGGCGCATGAGCGCGCCGCCGCCGGGCTGTTCCTCGGCTTCCAGTATCCGGTCGAGATCCCGGGCGTCTCCAACCTCAACTTCCTGCGCACCGCGCTGAACGCGCAGCGCAAGCTGCGCGGCGAGGCGGAGGCGTCGGGCGCCGAGTTCATGAAGCTGGTCAAGGGTCATGCCGAGGACCTCGGTCTCAGCATGGACATGCTCAAGCGCCCGGTGAACGTCGGCTTCTCGGGCGGCGAGAAGAAGCGCAACGAGATGGTGCAGATGGCGGTGATCGGCCCCAAGCTCGCGGTGCTCGACGAGACCGATTCGGGGCTCGACATCGATGCGCTGCGCGTCGTCGCCGACGGCATCAACCGGCTGCGCTCGCCCGACCGCGCGACGATCCTCATCACGCATTATCAGCGGCTGCTCGACTATGTCGTGCCCGATTTCATCCATGTGCTCGTCGACGGCCGCATCGTGCGGTCGGGCGGCGCCGAGCTGGCGCACGAACTCGAGCGCGAAGGCTATGGAGCGATCGCCGCGTGAGCCAGCCGCTCAGCCTCGATGCCCTGGGCCTGCCCGGCCGGCGCCACGAACAATGGCGCTGGACCGATCTGTCGGCGATCGCGCCGGCGCTGGCGGGCCACGCCAACGACAGCGCGCCCGACCCGCGCGGCTGGCTGATCGACGGCGTCGCCGGACCGGTGCTGCTGTTCGTCGACGGCCGCTATTGCGCCGACGGCAGCGATCCGCAGCATCTCACCATCGAGACCTCGGGCGGCGACGAGGCGCATGTGCTGTCGCGGCTGACGCGCGGCGCGGTCGGCGCGACGCTGCGGCTGCGCGCCGGCCAGGCGACGACCGGCCCGATCCAGCTCGTCCATGTCGCGACCGGCGGCGCGGCGCATCTCCACCACCGGCTGTGCCTCGCCGCCGACGCGCAGGCCTCGATCGTCGAGACCTATGTCGGCGCCGCCGACAGCTGGACCAACGTCGCGGTCGACATCGACCTGGCGATGGGCGCGCGGCTGATGCGCAGCGTGCGCCGGCTGGGCGCGGGCGGCGTCCATACCGAGACGCTGCACGCCGCGGTCGGCCAGGGCGCCAGCTACATGTCGACCAGCCTGCTCGCGCATGCCGAGAATGTCCGCATCGAGAGCCACGCGCGGCTGCACGGCGCCGGCGCCTTCGCCAGCCTCGACGGCCTGCTGCTCGGCCGCGAGCGGCAGAGCTACGACGTCGTCAACCGCATCACCCATGCCGCGCCCGGCGGCTCGAGCCGCCAGACCTGGCGCTCGGTCGCCGACGACCAGTCGACCTTGTCGTTCGCCGGCAAGATCGAGGTGGCGCGCCCGGCGCAGCAGACCGACGCCGCGCAGTCGGTGAAGGCGCTGCTGATGACGCGCACCGCGACGGTCAATTCCAAGCCCGAGCTCGAGATTTTCGCCGACGACGTGAAGTGCGCGCACGGCGCGACGGTCGGCGAGCTGTCGAAGGACGCGCTCTTCTACCTCGCCAGCCGCGGCGTGCCGCCGGCCGAGGCGCGCGCCCTCCTCACCGAGAGCTTCCTCAGCGACGCGCTGGCGACGATCGGCGAGGAGGCGATCCGCGCCGCGATCACCGCCGACGCGGTCGGCTGGCTGCGGGGGGCGGCATGAACGCCCCCGCCGCCATTGCCCCCGCGACCTTCGACCGCCGCGGCGACTTCCCGGCGATCGCCGGCTGGACCTATCTCGATTCGGCCGCCACCGCGCAGAAGCCGCAGGCCGTGATCGACGCGATCACCCGCGCCTATGCGACCGACTATGCGACCGTCCACCGCGGCGTCTATGCACGCTCGGCGTCGATGACCGAGGCCTATGAGGCCGCGCGCGAGCGCGTGGCGCGCTTCATCGGCGCCGCGTCGCCCGGCGAGATCGTCTTCGTGCGCGGCGCCACCGAGGCGATCAACCTCGTCGCGCAGAGCTGGGGCCAGCGGCTGCAGGCGGGCGACCGCATCCTGCTGTCGGCGCTCGAGCATCATTCGAACATCGTGCCGTGGCAGATGCTGCGCGACCGCGCCGGCATCGAGATCGACGTCGCGCCGCTGACCGCCGACCACCGCATCGACACGCAAGCGCTCGAGGCGCTGCTGACGCCGCGGACGAAGCTGGTGGCGATCGCGCATGTCTCGAACGTGCTCGGCAGCATCGCCGACGTCGCGCGCATCGCCCGCGCCGCGCACGCCGTCGGCGCCAAGCTGCTGGTCGACGGCTGCCAGGCGGCGCCGCGGCTCGGCGTCGACGTGCAGGCGCTCGGCTGTGACTTCTACACCTTTTCGGGGCACAAGCTGTACGGCCCGACCGGCATCGGCGTGCTGTGGGCGCGCGGCGACATCCTCGCCGACATGCCGCCCTGGCACGGCGGCGGCGCGATGATCGAGACGGTGAGCTTCGCCGGGACCACCTATGCGCCGCCGCCGGCGCGCTTCGAGGCGGGGACGCCGCACATCGTCGGCGCGCTCGGCCTCGCCGCGGCGATCGACTATGTCGAGGGCATCGGCCTCGACCGCATCGCGCGCCACGAGGACGCACTGGCGCGCGCGGCGCGCGACATGCTGCGCTCGTTCAACTCGATCCGGCTGTTCGGCCCCGACGATTCGGCCGGAATCGTCTCGTTCGCGATGGACGGGGTGCATCCGCACGACATCGGCACCATCTTGGACGAGGCGGGGATCGCGATCCGCGCCGGCCACCATTGCGCGCAGCCGCTGATGGACAGGCTCGGGGTGCCGGCGACGGCGCGCGCGAGCTTCGGCATCTACAACATCGACGAGGACGTCGGCCGGCTCGCTGCCGGCATAGAGAAAATAGTCAGGATCTTCGGATGAACGAGGAACCCCGCAAGTTCGACGTCGAGATCATCGACGAGGCCCCCGCGGTGCCCAAGGCGCCGGCGCTGGGGCGCACCCCCGATTATCTCGACGGCTTCCTGCGCAAGCCGGCCGCCGCGGCGCCGGCGGCCGAGCCCGGCGGCGATCTCTACGAGAACGTCATCCAGGCGCTGCGCGAGATCTTCGACCCCGAGATTCCGGTCAACATCTACGACCTCGGCCTCATCTACGGCGTCGACATCGACGAGGGCCACGTCATCGTCACGATGACCTTGACCACGCCGCACTGCCCGGTCGCCGAATCGATGCCGGGCGAGATCGAGATGCGCGTCGGCGCGGTGCCGGGCGTCGGCTCGGCCGAAGTGAATCTCGTCTGGGATCCGCCGTGGGACCCGGCGAAGATGTCCGACGAGGCGAAACTCGAGCTGGGGATGCTCTGATGGCGACGATGACCCGCCCGCGCCCCGCGGCGCTGAACCTCACCGACGGCGCGATCGAGCGCATCCGCAACCTGATGGCGCAGGCGCCCGAGGGGACCGCCGGCGTGCGGCTGTCGACGCCGCGCAAGGGCTGCTCGGGGCTGTCGTACAGCCTCGACTACGTCCCCGAGGCGAAGCCCGGCGACGAGCGCATCGAGACGCCCGGCGGCACCTTGTTCGTCGACGGCGGCTCGCTGCTCTACCTGATCGGCTCGCGCATGGACTGGCGCGAGGATGATTTCACCGCCGGCTTCACCTTCGAGAACCCCAACGCCAAGGGGACCTGCGGCTGCGGCGAAAGCTTCATGGTTTAAGGGGTCGCGCGAAGTGGTACTTCGCGCGATCCCGTCGCCACATCAGCACGTCATCCTGACGAAAGTCAGGATCTCCCGTGATGTGCGGCTACCCTCGACGAGATCCTGACTTTCGTCAGGATGACGCTGTGTGGAGAGGGGCAGATCTGCGCCGCATCGGCTGCGGCCGCCCCTTCACCAGCGATCGCCAGGCCCATTCGAAGGGGCCGTAATGGAAACGCTCGAGCCACGGCTTGCTGATCGCCAGCTGCAGCGCCCACACCGCCAGCACCACGCCATAGAGCTCGTAGCGTTCGAAGCGGCCGAACAGCCCGAAGCCATAGCCGTAGAACAAGGTCGTCGTGATCAGCGACGCGCCGAGATAGTTGCTGAACGCCATCCGCCCCGCCGCCGCCAGCCGCGCCACCGCGCGCTTCAGCGCGCCCGACTTCACGACGGCGATCACCGCCGACGCATAGCCGATGGCCATGACGAGGTGGATCGGGATCGCCAGCGCGTCGGTGGCGAGCGTCGTCACCGCGTCCCAGCGCACCATCCACAGCTTGCCGGCGAGCGGCGTGCCGAACACGATGCCGACCGGGATCAGCACCGCGGCGAGCCGCGCATAGATGCGGATGTCCCAGGCGCCGGTGAAGAAGCCGAGGCGGAACAGCGCCATCCCGAGGCACATGAAGCCGAGCGCCTCCCACATGAAGTTGGTCGGGATCAGGAAGGTCTGGAAGAAGATCACCATCCTGGCGCGCGTCGCGAAGACGTCGGCGACGCTGCCGCGATAGCCGGCGATCTCGGCCTGCGCCGCCGACGGCGGCGGCGCCAGCAGCGCCGATTCACGCTGCCAGGCCTTGACCAGCTCGGCGGCGGCGCCCGGCGCCTCCGCCATCGCGCGCAGCTGCGCGAAGTGGAAATGGCCCATCAGCCCCCAGGCGACCAGCAGCCCGAGGATGACGAGGCCGATGCCGATCAGCCGGCGCGGCGGCTGGCGGCGCAGCAGGAAGGCGACGCTGCCGGCGAGCGCATAGGTGACGAGGATGTCCCCGTACCAGATCGCCCAGGCGTGGATCATGCCGAAGACCAGCAGCCAGACCATGCGGCGATAATGGGTGGCCGCCGCGCCCGGCGTGCGGCGCTCGGCGGCGTCGGCGATCAGCAGCAGGCTGGCGCCGAACATCAGCGTGAACAGCGCGCGCATCTTGCCGTCGACGAGCACATAGGCGAGCGCCCAGGCGACGAGGTTGGCGCCGCCGTCGCCGCCGGCATGGCCCGGGCTGATATAGGCGTAGCTCGGCAGCCCCATGCCGACGATGTTCATCAGCAGGATGCCGAGCACCGCGAAGCCGCGCACCGCATCGAGCGTCACATGACGTTCGGTCACTCTGGCATCTCCCCCGGTCAGCCATCATTCAGCCACGAAAGCGCAGCATGCGCCAGCTACTCGGTTGCTTGAAGGGGGCCCCATGCGCATCATCCTGCCGCTTCTGCTCGCGCTGGCGCTGCCCGGCTGCGTCGTCGCCTCGGTCGCCGACGCCGCGGTCGACGTCGTCACCTTGCCGGTCAAGGCGGCGAGCGGCGCGGTCGACCTGATGACGACCAGCCAGGACGAAGCCGACCTCAAGGCCGGGCGCGAGCTGCGCAAGCAGCAGGAGCGCGACCGCAAGGCGGCGAAGAAGGCCGCGAAGAAGGCGCGCGAGCGCGACGACGCCTGATCCTGGACGCCTGATCCGGCGCGCCTCCGCCCTGCCGTTCGTCGAGAATCGCCGCCGTCCGGTCAGCATCGGCTGGACGCGCCCGCGCCGCGCTCTCTAGACCAGCGGCTCGATTTTCGAGGGGGATCATCATGCGCTTCGTTACCGCTACGGCGCTCGCCGTGCTGCTCGCCGTTCCGGGCTTCTCGCAGCCCGCCGCGCCCGATTTCTCGCCGGCGCGCGTCAGGGCGCACGTCAGCTTTCTCGCCGACGATCTGCTCGAGGGCCGCGATGCCGGCACGCGCGGCTACGACCTCGCCGCCCGATATGTTGCCACGCAATATGACGCGCTCGGGCTCACGCCCGCCGGTGCCGGCGGCAGCTGGTATCAGGACGTGCCGCTGCAGAAGTCGACGCTCGCCGACACCGGCGGGGCGGTGACGATCGGCGGGCGGCGCTTCGAGAATGGCGTCGACGTGCTGTTCGGGCCGAGCGCGCGCGAGGCGCGCCAGGCGATCGAGGCGCCCGTCGTCTTCGTCGGCTTCGGCATGGTCGATCCGAGCCGCGGCATCGACGACTACAAGGGCCTCGACGTGAAGGGGAAGTTCGTCGCGATCCTCAGCGGCTTTCCCAAGGGCATGCCGAGCGACATCGGCGCGCACCTCGCCGGCGAGAAGGCCAGGTTCGCCGAGGCGAAGGGCGCGATCGGCACGGTGAGCGTGCTGACGCCGACGTCGCTCAAGGCCTTTTCCTGGGAACGCCGTGCCGCCTATGCCGATGCGCCCGGCTACACCTGGGTCGAAACCGACGGCAAGGCGTTCGTCGAAACGCCGGGCATCCGCACCGGCGCCGGGCTCAACACCCCGGCGCAGGAAGCGCTGTTCGCCGGCGCGCCGCGCTCGCTCAAGAGCGTGCTCGCCGAGGCGGAGAAGACCGGCGGACGGCCGAAGGGCTTCGCGCTGAAGCCGACGGTCAAGATCGAGCGCAACAGCAGCAAGTCGATCGTCCACAGCCCCAACGTCGTCGCGATGCTGCCCGGCGCCGACCCGGCGCTCAAGGACGAATATGTCGTGCTGATGGGGCATCTCGATCATGACGGCGTCGACCCGACGCTCGAGGGCGACGACAAGATCTACAATGGCGCGATGGACAATGCGGCGGGCATCGCGACGATGCTCGAGGTGGCGCGCGCGATGGCGACCTCGCCGACTCGCCCCAGGCGCTCGATCCTGTTCGCGGCGGTGACCGCCGAGGAGGACGGCCTGCTCGGTGCCGACTATCTGGCGCGGCATCCGGTGGCGAAGGGCGGCAAGGTCGTCGCCGTCGTCAACCTCGACATGCCGGTGCTGACCTACGACTTCACCGACGTCATCGCCTTCGGCGCCGAACATTCGACGCTCGGGCCGATCGTGGCGCGCGCCGCCGGGCTCGACAAGGTGAGGCTGTCGCCCGACCCGATTCCCGAACAGGGCGTGTTCACGCGCTCGGACCATTATATGTTCGTCAAGCAGGGCGTGCCCTCGGTGTTCCTCGTCACCGGCTATGGCGGCGCCGGCAAGGCGGCGAACGAGGATTTCGAGGCCAACCATTATCACCAGGTCAGCGACGATCTGAAGGTGACGTTCGACTGGAACGCCGGCGCCAAGTTCGCGCGGATCAACTATCTCATCGCCCGCGAGATCGCCGACGCGCCCGAGGCGCCGCGCTGGTACGAAGGCAGCTTCTTCGGCAACATCTTCGCCAAGGACCAGCCGAAGGCGCCGGCGGCGGGGAAATAGCCACCGCCCTTGTCGTCATCCCCGCGAAGGCGGCGACCCACTCCTCCACACCCCGAGCGCTCATGCTCAGCTTGTCGAAGCAGGATTAGCGCGCGCGGACGCCGCGGCAAGCTCGCCCTTCGACAGGCTCAGGGTGAGCGCAAAGGGTCGAGCTGGTCGAGAGTGGGTCGCCGCCTTCGCGGGGATGACGATCTTCCTGGTCTTCAGCTCTCGTCGGGCCCCAGGCTCGGGTCGAGCTCGCGCGGCCGCATCAGCCGCACCAGCGTGCCGCCGCGCTCGTCGACGTCGGCCCAGCGGTCGACGTCGAAGCGCATCTCGGCGAGCGTCGCGGTCGGATATTTGATCTCGACCTCGTCGCGCAGCCCAGCCTCGCCCTCGGGCACCAGCATCAGCACTAGATCCTCGAGCCCCGGATTGTGGCCGACCAGCAGCACCTTGCCCTGCGCATCGTCGAGCCCGTGCACCACGTCGAGCAAGGTCGATGCCGAGGCCATGTAGATGCGGCGGTCGAAGGCCGGCGCCAGCGGCTGGCCATAGCCGTCCTCGACGCCGGCGATCGTCTGCTGGACGCGCAGCGCCGGCGAGGCGACCACCTGGTCGAATGCCAGCGCCTCGTCGCGCAGGTAGCGGCCCATGCGGTGCGCGGCGCGGCGGCCGCGGCCGTTCAGCGGCCGGTCGAAGTCGCGTTCGACGGGATCGTCCCAGCCCGACTTGGCGTGGCGCAGCAGCGTCAGCGTCTTCATTCGCTCCCCAAGCGTAGCGGACCGCGCCCTCGATAGCCGCCAACCCCGCCGCCCGACAAGCGCCGATCAGGCGTCGACGGCTTCGCTCACCAGGACTTCACGCACCGTGGCGACCGCCTGCGCCAGCCCGACGCGCTCGACGAGGACCCCCGGCGGGAAGGCGGCGAGCAGCCGCGACGGCACCGCGGGGCCGATCAGCACGAACAGGCCGCGGTCGGTGGCGCGGCGGATCAGCCGCCCGAACGCCTGCGCCAGCCGCCCCATGGTGACGAGATCGTCATAGGCCGCCCCGCCGAACGCCGCGCGCCGCGCCGCGTGCAGCACCGTCGGCCGCGGCCAGGGCACGCCCTCCATCACCACCAGCCGCAGCGACTGGCCGGGCACGTCGACGCCGTCGCGCAGCGCGTCGGTGCCGAGCAGCGACGCGTGCGGGTCGGCGCGGAAGATATCGACGAGCGTGCCGGTGTCGATCGGATCGACATGCTGCGCGTAGAGCGGCAGCCCTTCGTGCGCCAGCGGATCGGCGATGCGGGCATGGACGGCGCGCAGCCGCGAGATCGCGGTGAACAGCCCGAGCGTGCCGCCGCCCGCCGCCTCGATCAGCGACCGGTAGGCGCCGGCGAGCGCCGGGATGTCGCCGCGCTTCACGTCGGTGACGACGAGCACGCGCGCCTGATTGGCATAGTCGAACGGGCTGTCGGCGGCGAAGCGCTCGGGCGGCAGCGCCAGATGCGTCGCGCCGGTGCGCAGCTCGGTGTCGCGCCAATTGTCGGCGAGCGCCTGCCCACGCGACCGCAAGGTCGCCGAGGTGACGAGCACGCCATGCGCCGGCTCGAGCACCGCCTTGGCCAGCGGCTTGGTCGGGTCGAGCCAGTGGCGGTGGATGCCGACGCCGCGCTCCGAGCCGTCGATGCGGTCGACGGCGAACCAGTCGATGAAGTCGGGATCGGCCGGCCCGCCCAGCCGCGCCAGCACGCCGAGCCAGCCGGCGAGCATCGCCTGCCGCAGCCGGAGGCCCGCCGCCGCGCCCTCGACGCGCGCCCGCGCCGCGACGTCGAGCCAGTCGGGCGCCTCCTCGAGCAGCGCCGTCAGCCGCGCCTCCAATTTGGCGAAGGGCTTCACCAGCTTGTCGATCGCCTGGCTCGCGGCATCGGCGGCATCGACCACCTGCGGCAGCACGTTCGCCACCTCGGTCTCGAGCCCATAGCCGCTGTCGGCCGCCTCGGCGCGCGCGAACACATGGACGCGCACCGCGGCGAGCAGCGCCTCGACCGGCCCCTGCGCCAGCCCTTCGGCGAGACGCCCCAGCCAGCCGTCGGAGGGCAATTCCCGCGCGGCCTCGACCGCCGCTTCGAGCGCGGCGGCGCCCTCGTCGTCATAGGCGAGCAGGTCGGACAGCCGCGCCGACAGGCCGCGCCGCCGCCCGCGCGAGCCGCGCTCGGGACCCATGATCCAGCGCCTGAGCTCGATCGCCTCGGCACCGGTCAGCGCCAGCGCGAAGGTCGAATCGGCGGCATCGAACAGATGATGCCCCTCGTCGAAGACGATTCGCGTCGCCGCACTCCCCTCGGCGCGGCCGCGCACCGCGTTGACCATCACCAGCGCATGGTTGGCGATGACGAGGTCGGCGTTGGCCGAGGCGCGGCTGGCGCGCTCGATGAAGCAGCGGCGATAGTGCGGGCAGCCGGCGTAGACGCATTCGCCGCGCCGGTCGGTCAATGAGGTCAGCGCCGAGCGCTGGAACAAGGTCGGCAGCCAGCCGGGGAAATCGCCGCCGATCATGTCGCCGTCGCGGGTGAACGCCGCCCAGCGCGCCGCCAGCTGCGCGAACATCGCGGCGCGGCCCATGAAGCCGCCCTGCAGCGCATCCTCGAGGTTCAGCAGGCAGACATAATTCTCGCGCCCCTTGCGCACCACCGCGCGCCGCCGCTTGACCTCGGGGTCGGGATAGAGCCGCGCCGTCTCGGCATCGAGCTGGCGCTGCAGCGCCTTGGTATAGGTCGACAGCCACACCGGCGCGTCGGCCGCCTCGGCCCACAGCGACGCCGGGGCGAGATAGCCGAGCGTCTTGCCGATGCCGGTGCCGGCCTCGGCGAGCGCGACGTTGGGGGCGCCGGCGGCGCGGCGCGGCGCGAAGGCATGCGCCGCCGCCCTGGCATAGGCGCGCTGCCCCGGCCGCTCCTCCGATTGCGCGCCGAGCAGCTGGTCGAGCCGGGCATCGATCGCCGCGGGGCCGACCGCCACGTCGCGCGGCCGCGGGCGCGGCGCCGATTCCTCCCATTTGGGCAGCGCCTGGAACAGCAGCCGCTCGGGCTTTTCGGGCCGGGCGACGCGCGCCGCCACCGCGCTGCCCCACGACCAGCGCAGCCGGCTCAAGGCGACCGCGGCGACATGGGCACCCTGTCGCGACGGCCAGTCGGGGCGTTCGAGCGTCGCCAGCAGCGTCGCCGCCGCCTGTTGCAGGAAGCGCGGCTCGGCCTCCTGGCCGTGCGGCGCCGCGAGCCCCAGCGCCGTCGCCAGCCCCGCTGCGGTCGGCACCGCGAAGCGCGCCGGATGCACGAAGGCGAACAGTTCGAGGAGATCCATCCCCGACAGTTCGGGATAGCCGAGCCGAGTCGCGGTCAGCGGCGCATTGAGGAGGATGAGCGGCGTGTCGGCGGCACGGCGGATCGCGTCGCCGCGGCCGAGGCGGCGCACGCTGCCGTCGCCCTCGGCAAGCCAGATGCCGGCGTGGCTGGCGACGAGCGCGGGCGGCATCTCCAGGGAGGGCGGTTGATCGGCCATGTTCTGCGACTATAACCCGGCGGACGCAGCCGGAAAGAACGAATGAGAAACATCGACGAATTGCGCGCCGCGGCGCAGACGAGCAAGGCGTGGCCCTTCGAGGAAGCGCGCAAGCTCGTGGCGCGCGGCGTCGAGGGTCGGCCGGCGATCTTCGAGACCGGCTACGGCCCGTCGGGGCTGCCGCACATCGGCACCTTTCAGGAAGTGGCGCGCACCACCTATGTGCGGCGCGCCTATGAATTGCTGACCGGCGGCGCGCCGACGCGGCTCATCGCCTTCTCCGACGACATGGACGGGCTGCGCAAGGTTCCCGACAATCTGCCGGGCGGCGACATGCTGCGCGCCAACCTCGGCAAGCCGCTGACGCGCATCCCCGACCCGTTCGGCAAGTTCGAGAGCTTCGCGCACCACAACAACGCGATGCTGCGCGACTTCCTCGACCGCTTCGGCTTCGATTACGAGTTCCTGTCGGCGACCGACTGCTACACCGCGGGCCGCTTCGATGCGACGCTGCTCAAGATCCTCGCCAATTACGACGCGGTCATCGACGTCATCCTGCCGACGCTCGGGCCCGAGCGTCGCGCCACCTATGCGCCCTTCCTGCCGATCTGCCCGAAGACCGGCATCGTGCTGCAGGTGCCGCTGATCGCGCGCGATCCCGTCGCCGGGACCGTCTCCTACATCGACCCCAACGACGGCGAGCGGATGACGGTGCCCGTCACCGGCGGCGCGGTGAAGTGCCAGTGGAAGGTCGACTGGGCGATGCGCTGGCTGGCGCTCGGCGTCGACTATGAGATGGCGGGCAAGGATCTGATCGATTCGGTCACCCTGTCGTCGCGGATCGTGAAGATCCTCGGCGCCAGGCCGCCCGAGGGCTTCAACTACGAACTGTTCCTCGACGCCAACGGCGAGAAGATCTCCAAGTCGCGCGGCAACGGCCTCACCATCGAGGAATGGCTGACCTACGCCTCGCCCGAGAGCCTCGCCTTCTACATCTACCGCGAGCCGCGCAAGGCGAAGAAGCTGTCGTTCGACGTCATCCCCAAGTCGGTCGACGAATATTATCAGTTCCTCGCGAACTTCCCCGCGCAGCCGCCCGAGCAGCAGCTGGGCAACCCGGTGTTCCACATCCACGAGGGCGATCCGCCGCAAGTCGAGCTGCCGATCAGCTTCGCGCTGCTGCTCAACCTCGTCGTCGTCGCCTCGTCGGACGACCGCGACATCATCTGGGGCTTCATCAGCCGCTACGTGCCGGGCGCGTCGCCCGAGACGCACCCCGAGCTCGACCGGCTGGTGACCTATGCGATCGCCTATCAGCGCGACTTCATCGCGCCGACGCTGGCGCGCCGCGCGCCGACCGACATCGAGGCCAAGGCACTCGCCGACCTCGACGCGCGGCTCGCGGCGCTGCCCGCCGATGCCGACGCCGAGGCGATCCAGTTCGAGGTCTATGAGGCCGGCAAGGTCGACGGCTTCGACAATCTCCGCGAATGGTTCAAGGCGGTCTACGAGACGCTGCTCGGCTCGAGCCAGGGTCCGCGCATGGGCTCGTTCATCGCGCTCTACGGCATCGCCAACACCCGCCAGCTGATCGCCGAGGCACTGGCCGCGGTGCGGCATTGACGCGGTAAGCGGAACAACCTCCCTATCTCCCTCGTCATCCCGGCGGAGGCCGGGACCCAGCTCAGACGCTGGACTGGGTCCCGGCCTTCGCCGGGATGACGAAACAAGGGGTTGGGTCGCATGAAGAAATTCGCCATCGCCGTTGCGATCCTCGCGATCGGCGCGCCGGCGCTCGCCGACACCGCCTCCCTCTTCCGCGACGGCAAGTTCGCCGAGGCCGCGCAGGCCGGCGTCAGGGAGGGCACCCCCGAGGCGCAGGTGCTCGCCGCGCGGTCGCTGCTCGCGGTCGCCGCCTATCGCACCGCCGACAAGCCGCGCGCCGTCGCGCTGTGCAACGACGCGGCGGCGCTCGCCGATGCGGCGCTCAAGCAGAAGCCCGGCTACGGCCCGGCGATCCTCCAGAAGGGCATCGCCGTCGGCTATGTCGCCAAGCTCGAACGCTCGCAGGGCAAGGGCAAGGCGGCGCGCAAGCTGATGGACGAGGCGCGGCTCGCGATGCCGGGCGACGCGTTCGCCTGGGCGGCGCTCGGCGGCTGGCATGGCGAGGCGGTGGCGACGCTCGGCGGCTTCCTCGCCGGCGCGGCGCTCGGCGCCAAGAAGGCGGAGGCGATCACGGCCTTCGACACCGCGCTGACCAAGCCCGGCGCCGGCGCGGTGGTGCCGACCTATTATGCCTTCACCTTGCTGTCGCTCGATGCCGGCAATGCGGCGCGCGCGCAGACGCTGCTGACGCAGGCGACGCGCGCCACCCCCGCCGACGCCTTCGAGGCGCTGCTCAAGCGGCAGGCCGAACAGGTGCTGCCGCTGCTGCAGAAGAAGGACGTCGCCGCCGCCCGCGCGCTCGCCAAGCGCCTGCAGCCGTTCGGGACGCTGATGTAGCGCACCCTTCCCCTCGCCCGCTTGCGGGAGAGGGACTTGCCCTCGCCCCGCTACCCCGCCTTCTTCTCGGCGATCCAGCGGTCGATCTTCGCCTCGAGCACCGCGAGCGGCAGCGCGCCGGTCATCAGCACCTGCGCGTGGAACTCGCGGATGTCGAACTTGTCGCCCAGCTCGCGCTCGGCGCGGTCGCGCAGCTCCTGGATCTTCAGCCGCCCGGTCATATAGGCGAGCGCCTGGCCGGGGATGGCGATGTAGCGTTCGACCTCGGAGACCGCGTCGGTGCGGCTCATCGACGAATTGTCGAGCATATACTTGATCGCCTGGTCGCGCGTCCATTTCTTCGAATGGAGCCCGGTATCGACCACCAGCCGCATCGCGCGCAGCATCTGGTCGTTCAAGTGGCCGAAATATTGATAGGGGTCGGTCAGCATGCCGATGCGCGGCCCCAGGGTCTCGGCATAGAGCGCCCAGCCCTCGACGAAGGCGGTGTTGCCGCCGAAGCGCATGAAGCTCGGCAGCTCGGTATTTTCCTGCGCGAGGCTGATCTGGAAATGATGCCCGGGCGATCCTTCGTGGAGGTAGAGCGTCTCCATGCCGGGCGTGGTGCGCGACGGCAGGTCGTAGGTGTTGAAGTAGAAGATGCCCGGCCGCGAGCCGTCGGGGGTGCCCTGCTGATAGGAACCGCCGGCGTCGTTCTTCTCGCGATAGGCCGGCACCGGCCGGATCTCCAGCGGCGACCTGGGGATCGTCGAGAACAGCTCGCCGATGCGCTGATCGACCTTCCGGCCGATGGCATAATAGCCGTCGGTCAGCTCCTGCTTGGTCGCGACCTTGAACTTGGGGTCGGTGCGCAGATGCTCGAAGAACTGCGGCAGCGTGCCCTTGTAGCCGACCTGCGTCTTCACCTTCTCCATCTCGGCCTTGATGCGCGTCACCTCGCGCAGGCCCGTCGCATGGACCGCGTCGGCGGTCAGCGGCAGCGTCGTGTTCTGCTCGATGAGATAGGTGTAGAGCATGTCGCCGCCCTTCATATGGGCAAGGCCGACGCCCTCGCGCGCCACCGGGCGATATTCGTTCCTGAGGAAGTCGCGCAGCCGGACATAGGCGGGCAGGATCTTGTCCTTGACCGCGGCGGCATATTCGCTGCGCAGCCGCGCCTGGTCGGCGGCGGCGATCTCGGCGGGGAATTTCTTCAGCGGCCCCATGAAGACGCTGTCGGCGACGCCCATGCCGATCTGCGTGTCGAGCTGGCCGATGACGTTGTCGACGACGAGCCGCGGCTGGACGACGCCGCTCGCCATGCCCTCGCGGAAGCGCCCGATCGAGCGGTCGAGGATGGTGACGTAGCCGTCGATGCGCTTGAGGTTGTTCTCATAGTCGGCGAGCGTCTTGAACGGCGCCGCGCCCTCGCCCGAGCTGATGTCGGGGAAGAAGGTGTGGAAGCCGAAGAAATGGTCGATGGGCCGCACGACGGTCAGCGCCATGATCTCGGGCGACATGCCGCGCAGCCCGAGCTCGGTCTGCCATTTGAACACGTCGTAGGCGACCTGGTCCTGCGCCGACAGCGCGTCGCGCGGGATGGCGTTGAGCCGCGCCAGATCGGCGTTCGAGGCCGCGATCTCGGCGGCGAAATAGTCGTCGCTGATATAGTCGCCGAAGCGGTCGGCGTAGCGCAGGTCGCCGCGGAACAGCGCCGAGATCGGGTTGCGCCGGAGGTTGGCCTCGTCGCTTTCGGCGAACAGCGTCTTCAGCTGCGCGGCATGGTCCGCCTGCGGCGCCGCGGCGGCGGGCGGGGCGGCGGCCGGCGGGGCGGCCTCGGGCGCGGTGCAGCCGGCGGTCAGCGCGGCGATCGAGGCGGCGAGCAGAAGACGTGCGATCATGGCGAAAGCTCCCAAAGGGGTGTGCCACCGGCATAGGACGCCTCCAGGGTTCCGGCAAGACTTCGCGCGGTTCCGCGACAGGCGAAAGCGCTAGGTTTCGCAAGGCCCGCTTGCGCGCCGTGGCCGCTCGGGCATGATCGCGCTCCCCTGGGAGGGATGTTGGTGAAGCTCAAGCGTTCGACCCTCGCCGCCTTTGCCGGTCCGAACATGCCGCTGGCGGCGATCGGCCTGCCGCTCATCGTCTATCTGCCGCCCTATTATGCCGGCAGCCTCGGGCTCGACCTCGCGGTGGTCGGGCTGATCTTCTTCCTCGTCCGGCTGATCGACCTGCCGCTCGATCCGCTGCTCGGCCATCTGATGGACGGCACCGACAGCCGCTGGGGCCGCTACCGGCCGTGGCTGGTCGCCGGCGCGGCGATCACCATGGCGGGCGCCTGGCTGGTGTTCATGGCCGCGCCGGGGATTTCGCCCTATCTCGCCTTCGCGCAGCTGATGTTCATGTATGTCGGCTATTCGATCATGATGGTCGCGCAGCTCGGCTGGGGCGCGACGCTCACCAGCGACTATCACCAGCGCTCGCGCGTGTTCGGCTGGCATCAGGCGACCGGCGTCTTCGGCATGATCCTCGTGCTGATGCTGCCGTGGCTGGTCGGGCGCGCCACCGGTGCCGAGGAAGCCGGGCCCGGCATCCAGGCGATGGGCTGGTTCGTCATCCTGCTGGTGCCGCTCACCGCCTTCGCCATCGCGGCGATGGTCCCCGAGCGGCCGCGGCTTACCACGCGCACCGACGTGACCTGGGCCGACTTCAAGTCGCTGGCAAAGAACCCCTTGATGCGGCGGCTGCTCGTCGTCGACATGCTCGCCGGGCTGGCGCCGGGCATCACCGGCGCGATGTTCATCTTCTACTTCGAGCACCGGCTCGGCTTTTCGGCGAGCGAGGCCAGCCTGCTGCTGCTCGTCTATTTCGTCGCCGGCTTCGCCGCGGCGCCGCTGTGGATGCGGATCGCCACGCGCTTCGGCAAGCACCGCACCGCGGCGCTCGGCGGCCTCGTCTATTGCACGACGCACGGCGCGCTGGCGCTGTTGCCCGCCGATGGCGTCGGCGACGCGATGATCGGCATGGCGCTCGCCGGCATCCCCTATACCGCGGCGCTGTTCCTGCTGCGCGCCATGCTCGCCGACGTCGCCGACGCCGACCGGCTCGAAACCGGGCTCGACCGCAACGGGCTGCTGCAGGCGGTGCTGACGACGACGCTCAAGATCGCGCATGCCGCGCCGGTGGCGATCATCTACCCGATCCTCGGGCTGATCGGCTTCGACCCCGCGCCGACCGCGACGAACAGCGCCGACGCGATCCTCGGCATGACGCTGATCTTCGTGCTGCTGCCGATCGCGCTGATGTCGGCCGCCACCTTCATCATCGCGCGCTGGCCGCACGACGAGGCGGCGCATGCCCGGCTGCAGGCGGCGCTCGCCGCGCGCGGCGCCGCCGAATAGCTCAGCCGGCGGGGGCGCAGGCGCGGTCGGGCACGCCCGCGTCGTCGAGCGCCGCGCGCAGCAGCCGCGCCCACAGCGCATAGCCTGCCGGGTTGAGGTGGATGCCGTCGCGCTCGATCAGCGCCGCCGGATTCATCATCGCCGCCTGCAGGTCGACGAAGCGGCACGCGGCGTGGTCGCCGCAGGCGGCGCGCATCGCGGCATTGGCGCGCGCGGCGGCGGCCTGGCGCGCCGGATCCGCCACGCGCACCGTCGACGACAGCAGCACCGGGGTGCCGGCGGGGAGCGCCGCGAGCAGCCGGCCGACGCTCGCGCCGACGGTCGCGGCGTCGCCGCGCAGCACGTCGTTGAGACCGGTCATGACGACGACCGCCGCGGCATCGTCGAGCGAGCGATAATCGCCCAGGCGGCCGACGAGCTGCGCCGCGGCTTCGCCGCCGATGCCGAAGCTGGCGGTGCACGAGCGCACCGCGGCGGCGTTGAGTCCCTGGATGCTGCTGGCGCCGAGGAAGATCACCGCGCCCGACGGCGTGCTGCCGTCGAGGCGGCGGTAATGCGCGCGCAGCCGCCCCTGCCACAGCCGGTCCTGCCGCTCGGCGAGCCGGTCGCCGAGGCCCAGCCGCCAGGCGACCGCGTCGGGCCGCCACAGCGTGATCGCGAGCGCCAGCAGCGCCGCGGCGAGCAGCAGCCAGGGCAGCAGGCGGGGCAGCGGGCGGGCCCTCATAGCGGCACCTCGGTGGTATATTTGATCTGCTCCATCGCGAACGACGAGCTGACGTCATGCAGCTTGGCGACGCGGATCAGCTGCTTGTAGATGCGATCATAGTCGGCGATGTCGGCGCAGACCACCTTGAGCAGATAGTCGACGTCGCCCGCCATGCGGTAGAATTCGACGATCTCGGGAATGCGGCGGACGCCGGCGGCGAAATCGTCGAACCAGCCTTCCTCATGGGCCGCGGTGCGGATCGAGACGAAGACGGTGACCCCAACCCCGACCGCGTCGCGGTCGACGAGCGCCACCCGGCCGGTGATGACGCCGCTCTCCTCGAGCCGCTTGACGCGCTTCCAGCAGGGCGTCGGCGACAGGCCGACGATTTCCGACAGCGCGTTGATCGACAGGCCGGCGTCGCGCTGGAGCGCGGCGAGGATGCGGCGGTCGGCGGCGTCGATCGACGGTTTCATCCTCGCAATCCATGATATCGGAGAAAATTCATTCGCCATTTTGGGCAAAGGACGAGCAGGAAGACAATGATTTTTTCGTCGCGACAGCTATAATCGACGTCACAACCGGAGGAGCCCTGCGATGCTGCGCCAGATGTTCGTCGATCACCCCGAAAGCGTCGGCGAGAGCTACGGCGAGCATTTCCTCGTGGCGCTCGGCTTCGCGGCGACGATGCTGGCCACCGGTCTCGCGCTGGTCGTCCACGCGATCGTGCCGGGGCTCTTCGTGCGGACCGGCAGTGCCGCCATCACCGGGCTCCACGATCGCATGATCCGTCACCGTCAGCGCGCCCGCGCCGGCGGCATCACCGCGCCCGACGCGCTCGAATGGGTGATCTAAGCTTCCCGCCAGCCCATCCTCTGGTGTAGATGCCGTGGCCTTGCGCCATGGCAGCGAACCCTCCCCCACAATCGGCCGACCCGATCGCCGCGCTGGCGCGCGGCGGGCGGCTGAATTTCTTCGGTTTTCTGCTTCGCCTCGGCGCACGGCTGCCGTTCCTCATCATGGCGGGCCAGCTCTACGGCGCCGCGCCGCTCGGCCGCTTCGCCTATGCGGTGCTCGTCGTCGAGCTGACGGCGCAGCTCGCGACGCTCGGGTTGAAGCGCGGCCTCGCGATCGCGCTCGCCAAGACCGATCGGCCCTATTCGCACGTCATCTGGGACGCGCTGGTGCTGGGCTGGGCGGTGGCGGCGCTCGGCGCGGCGCTGCTCGCCAATTTCCCGCGGCTGGTGTTTCCCAACAGCTTCGTCACCGGGCTCGACCAGGCCTTCCCCGTCATCGCGCTGGCGATCGTCGGCTCGGACATCAGCCTCGCCGCGCTCGCCTACAACCACCGTATCGGGCCGCAGGTGCGCGCGCGCTCGATCATCGAGCCGTGGGTGCTGACGATCGTCGCCACCGCGCTCGCCTTCACGATGTTCAAGCGCGACGGGCTGATCATCGCCTATGCCGCGTCGATGGTTGCGGCGCTCGCCGCCTCGCTCGGCCCGTGCATCCGCGAGTTCGGGCTGCCGCACGGCTGGACGCCGCATCCCGAGCGACTCTTCCAGCTGGCGCGCGCCAACATCTCGCTCGCCGGTGCCGACGCGATCGAATGGGGCACGCGGCGGCTCGACCTGTTCATCCTCGGCATCTTCGCCACGCCGAGCGTGATGGGCGTCTATTATGTCGCGCAGCAGGTCGCGTCGCTGCCGCAGAAGCTCAAGACCAGCTTCGACCCGGTGCTCGGCCCGCTGCTGTCGACCAGCCTCGTCGCCGGCGACCGGCAGGCGATGGCGGGGCATGTCCGCCAGGTCGGCTTCTGGATCATCGCCGCGCAGCTCTGCGTCGCGCTGGCGCTGGGCTTGCCGGGCGAGGCGGTGCTCAACCTCGTCGGCGCCGAATTCGGCGGCGGCGAGACCGTCCTCGGGCTGCTGCTGCTCGTCGAGGTGCTCGCGGCCACCGCCGCGGTGTCGGAGGCGGCGCTCGTCTATACCAATCCGCACCGGAATTTCGTGCTGTCGTCGGTGACGATCGCCGCGCAGGCGCTGATCACCGTCGCGCTGGTGCCGGTGCTGCTGGCGCGCGGCCAGGGCGGGCTCGGCGCCGCGCTCGGGCTCGCCTTGGCGCTGACGCTCGGCTCGATCCTGAAATCGCGGCTGCTGTCGAAGGAGCTCGGCGCGCCGGTCGCGGGCCTGCGCTGGGCGCTGCTGCCGGCGGCGGCGGGCGCGGCGGCGATCGGGCTGCTGGCGCGCACGCTGCCCGACTTCTGGCAGATCGTCGCCGGCATCCCGATGATCATCCTGACGTTCGGCGCGATCATGTGGAAGTGGGGCTTCCGCCCCGACGACCGCGTGCTGTTCAGGAAATCGTCTCCGACTTGAGGTGAAAGCGCACCTTCTTGGTGTCGAAGTCGAGCGAGACGCGCTCGAAGGCGCGCAGGATGTCGACGCCGATCAGCAGCGCCGGCTTGTTGGTCAGCCGGTAGCGCTTGAAGGGGTGCGCGTCGGCGTAGACGATCGGAATGTCGCCCATCACCACGTCGCCGATCTTCATGCGCGGCAACATGCCGTAATTGGCCGAGATCCGCCGCCCGGTGACGCTGATCAGCTCGGTCGAGACCTCGTCGCCCTTCTCGCGCCGCGCCATCATCCGGCGCAGCTTGGGATTGCCGATCGTCACCTGCGACCCCGAATCGATGATCGCGTAGACGCGCTGGCCGTTGACCGAGGCGTTGACCAGCACCAGCTGGCCGAAGCGGCGCTTGGCGGTGATGGTGATGGTGTCGGGGTCGCGGTCGCTGCGCTCGCGAAAGGCGGTCGGGCGAACGGTCATCTGCCGGTCGACGAAGTCCATCGTCACGCGCTGCCCCGCCACCGCGTCGATGCCGAGCAGTCCCGCCGCGCCGAGCGCCGAGTCGGGCAGGATCGGCGCGCGGATGTCGGCGATCTGCTTCGACCCGACGCGCAGGCTCGCCAGCCGCGTCGTCTGCACCGCGTCGACGCCGGCGATGCCGTGCAGCTGCGCCTGCCGGTCGCCGACCAGCCCGAGCTGCCGCGCCAGGCTTGCCGAGATCACCGTGCGGTCGGCACCGGTGTCGACCGCGAAGGCGAAGGGGCCCTGGCCGTTGACGTGGACCTCGACGGTCATCCGCGTCAGCCGGTCCTGCGCGGTGTTGAGCACCATCTCGTTGGTGGCGGTGAGCTCGCCGGTCGGCGGCTGCGGCACCTCCGCCAGCGCCGGCGTCGCGCCGAGCGCCGCTACCACGACCCATCGTCCCCAAGTCGGCATCATCTTTTCGGCCCAGCTTCTTTCGCCGCAGCTTACGCCGCAGCGCGCGCGGCACAAGGGCGGCACGGCGTCGTTGGTGGAAGGCTGCCCGACGCCGGTCGAAGCCCTAGCCGCGGCGCGGCGCGACGTCGAAGGCGATCGTCAGCCGTTCGCCGTCGGCGAAGGGTAGCGTGCCGTGCCACATGATCGACGGGAACAGCGCCAGCCGCCCCGGCTGCGGCCGGACCAGCCGCAGCGGCGGCAGCCCGAGCTTCAGTTCGGCGGGCGGCACGCCGAGCGACAGCCAGCCGTCGTGCGCGGCGTCGCCGACGCCGGGGGGCAGCGCGACGTAGAAGGCCGAGCTCAGCCAGCCGCGCGGGTGGACATGGTTGACGTGAAAGCCCTGCGCCGACAGCCGCACCGACCAGCCGCCGACGATGCGCGCGCCGTTCCGCGGCTCCTTCAGCGTCGGATGCGCGGCGTCGGGCGGCGGCAGCCGCGAGACGTAGAGATCGATCGCGTCGCCGAGCGCCTTGCGCACCTGCCGCATCAGCGGCTCGCTGCGCACCAGGATGTCGCCGTCGGTCTGCGTGCCGCCGCGCAGCGACTGGTCGAGCGGATGGGCACGCATCACGTGGAATTCGCGCAGCCGCGCCGCCAGCGTCTCGAGCGGCGGCATCGCCTCGGCGATGTCGAGCGTCTGCACCAGCCGCTCGTCGCCGACCAGCCAGTCGTGGCGCGGGTCACCGGTCAGCCGCCAGGCGGTGCCGAGATAGGCCCAGGCCAGCGCGCTGCCGCTGCCGGTCAGCGGTTCGGCGATCGCCGCCGCTTCGTCGGGCGCGCCGCGGCGCAGCGCGTGGCGGATTCGCGCGATCTGCAGCGCGACATCGTCGCTCGCCGGCAGCCGCGCGAACAGCCCGGCCGCGCGCTCGCGCTCGCCCGCCTCGTCGGCGGCGATCGCCTCGAGCTGGTCGAGCACGAAAGCGGCATCGTCGTCGCCGGCGAGCGCCGTGCGGGCGCGCGCGATGGCGCGCAGCGTGTCGGCGTGCCGCTCGGCGCGGTTGTGCAGTCCGATGAGCCCGAACCAGACCGCCCGGGCGCGCGGCCGTTCGGCAAGCACCGCCTCGAAGCTCGCCTCGGGCGGCGCCGAGCCGAGCTGGCCGCGGATCTGCGCCAGCGCCATATGCCCGTCGAGCCATTCGGGATTCTCGGCGACCTTGGCCGCCAGCCGTTGCTCGATGCGCCGCGGATCGCTCGGGTCGGCGGCGTTGCGCGCGATGAACAGCTCGAGGTCGCCGGGGAGCAGCGCCGCGGCGCGGGCGAAGTACGGCTCGGCGTCGCCGCCGCGCTCGGCCTCGACGCGCGCCCGGCCCAGCGCGGTCCGGGCATCGTCGGGCGCCAGCGCCACCGCCCGGTCGAGCGCCGCCGCCGCCGCGTCGAGATCGCCCTCGCCGCGGTCGAGCAGCCCGAGCATCTGCCACGCCTTGGCGAGATCGGGCTGATAATAGGTGGCGGCGCGCAGCGCCGAACGCGCCTCGCCATAGCGCTCCTCCGCCTCCGCGACGATCGCGAGGTTGACCAGCGCATCGGTGAAATCGGGCTTCAGCGCCACCGCACGGCGATAATGGTCGAGCGCCAGCGCCGTCTCGCCGAGGTCGGACAGCAGATTGGCGTAATTATTGTGGACCTGCGGGTCGTCGGGACCGAGGTCGATCGCTGCGGCGAACTGCTCGCGCGCCGCCACGCTGTCTCCGCGCTTCTTTTCGACCAGCGCCAGCAGGTGGCGCACCTGCGGCACGCGCGGCGCCTGCGCGATCAGCGCCTGCGCCGCCTCGCGCGCGGCTTCGAGATCGCCGCGCGAAAACGCCGCGTTGGCGCGGGCGAACAGCGCCTGCAGTTCGGATGCGCTCGCCATCGCGTCAGGCGACGTGCTTCGGGACCGCCCGGGCGCCCCAGGGACCCGTCAGATCCTCGAGCACGAGGTCGACGACCTCGGTATCGAGCCGCACCGAGGCGCCGCCCGAGAAGTCGAGCGTCACGCCGCGGTCGTCGGCGCGGATCGCCAGCAGCGCCAGCACCGCTTCGGGATCGCTCGGCCAGCCCTTGCGCTGCGCCCGGCGCACGCCGTCGAAATGCAGCGCGGCGCGCACGCGCGACGGCACGTCCGCCTCCCAGCGGTAGCGGTTGGCGACGAGCGCGAAGCGATGCGCCCGCGCATCGAAGGCGATGTCGTCGACGCGCACCGCGGCGTCCTGCATCAGCGCCGAGATCACCGGCACATCGTCGGCGGCCTGGCCGATCAGGCGCAGCGTCTCAGCCATCGGAGATGCGCTCGATATCGGCGCCGACCGCCGACAATTTCTCCTCGAGCCGCTCGTAGCCGCGATCGAGATGATAGACCCGGTTGACGACCGTCTCGCCTTCGGCGGCGAGCCCGGCGAGCACGAGGCTCATCGAGGCGCGAAGGTCGGTCGCCATCACTGGCGCGCCGACCAGCGACCTGACGCCGTGCACCACCGCCGATCGGCCGTGCACGCTGATGTCGGCGCCCATGCGCGCCAGCTCGGGCACGTGCATGTAGCGGTTCTCGAAGATCGTCTCGGTCAGCTCCGAATCGCCGTCGGCGAGCGTCAGCATCGCCATGAACTGCGCCTGCATGTCGGTGGGGAAGCCGGGGTAGGGTTCAGTCGTCACCTTGATGGCGTGAAGGCCGTTGGCGCGCTTGACCCTGAGGCCGCGCGGGGTCTCGCTCACCTCGACGCCGGCCTGGCGCAGCAGCTCGATCACCGCGGTCAGCTCGTCGACGCGCGCGCCGACCAGCTCGAGCTCGCCGCCGGTGATCGCCGCGGCGCAGGCATAGGAGCCGGTCTCGATCCGGTCGGGCATCACCGCATAGGTGGCGCCGTGCAGCCGGTCGCGGCCCTGGATGGTCAGTCGCGCGGTGCCGATGCCGTCGATCGCGGCGCCCATCGCGACGAGGCAGCGCGCCAGATCGACGATCTCGGGCTCGCGCGCGGCGTTGTCGATGACCGTCTCGCCCTTGGCTAGCACCGCGGCCATCAGCGCATTCTCGGTCGCGCCGACCGACACCATCGGGAAGTCGATATGACCGCCGCGCAGGCCGCCGCGCGGCGCCACCGCCTTCACATAGCCCGCAGCAAGCTCGATCTCGGCGCCGAGCGCCTGCAGCGCCGTCAGGTGAAGGTCGATCGGCCGGTTGCCGATGGCGCAGCCGCCGGGCAGCGACACCGTCGCCTCGCCGGCGCGCGCCAGCAGCGGCCCGAGCACGAGGATCGAGGCGCGCATCTTGCGGACGATGTCGTAGGGGGCGACCGTCGAGCTGATGTTGTTCGCGCGCGCGGTCATCACCCGCCCGAATTCGCCGCCGCGCGCCCCCTCGATCATCGTCGAGACGCCGTGGCCGTTGAGCAGGTGGCCGAAGGTATCGACGTCGGCGAGCCGCGGCAGGTTGCGCAGGGTTAGCGGCTCGTCGGTGAGCAGCGCGCAGGGCATCAGCGTCAGCACGGCGTTCTTCGCGCCCGAGATGTGAATGCTGCCGTGGAGCGGCCGCCCGCCGCGAATGACGATCTTGTCCATCGCCGCTGCTTAGCGTGGCCCGCGCGCGGCTGCCAGCGTCATCCGGGGCTGAGCACAGGGATGCCGAGCCTGTCTGCAGCGCGAACGAGCGGCTGGTCGAGCGTCAATATCGGAAGACCAAGGCGTTGGGCGGCGGCCAAGTGGATGGCGTCGGGTAGCCGTAGTCCCAGTTCGAATCGCCGAACGAATGTGGTCGCAACCCTGATGTCGCTGTCCTCGATAAACGGCGAACGGCAGTTGGCCGCATACCAAGCCTCGAGATCGTAGATCAATGCGTCGATGTCCGCCCGGGCCAGCAGCCGTTTTCGATATTGACGGGCAAGTCCCGAGACGACTTCGCCACGCGCGAACGACGTCACAATGAAGGGCGCTTCACGATGAGCGAGAAAGGCGGCGACGTCTGGGTGCTGCGGCTCGGTGACCACCAGCGGGATCAGGACGCTCGCATCGAGATAGAGCGTCAATCCTCTTCCTCGTACATCTCCCGCAGCAGGTCGACCGACTTGATGGTGGCGGCGGGGCGCGAAAGACGGCGCGCGGTCAGCCATTCGAGCGAGCCGGGCGCTGGCTCGGCAGGGCGAACGGGTCGCAGTTCGACCACCGGCTTGCCGTCGCGCGTGATGACGACCTCGTCGCCGGCCAGCGCGCGGTCGACCAGATCGTGCAGCTTGTCGCCATCGCTTTCAGGAACGTTCAGACGCTCCATGACCCGTCCTCCGTGCAGCGGAGGAGTATAGCCCCTGACGACCGGTGTCGCCAGCCTTACAGCTTCGGCAAGGTCACGCCCTGCTGGCCCATATATTTGCCGGCGCGGTCGGCATAGCTGACCTCGCAGGGCTCGTTGCCCTGCAGGAACAGGAACTGGCAGGCGCCCTCGTTGGCGTAGATCTTCGCCGGCAGCGGCGTGGTATTGGAGAATTCGAGCGTGACATGGCCCTCCCAGCCGGGCTCGAGCGGCGTCACGTTCACGATGATGCCGCAGCGCGCATAGGTCGACTTGCCGAGGCAGATGACCAGCACGTCGCGCGGCACGCGGAAATATTCGACCGTCCGCGCCAGCGCGAAGCTGTTGGGCGGGATGACGCACACGTCGGTCTTCCGGTCGACGAAGCTCTTGGGCGAGAAGTCCTTGGGGTCGACGATCTGCGAGTCGACGTTGGTGAAGATCTTGAACTCGTCGGACACCCGCGCGTCATAGCCGTAGGACGACAGCCCGTAGGAGATGCACCCCTGCCGGCGCTGGCCGTCCTCGAACGGCTCGATCATCCGCTCGGCGAGCGCGCGCTCGCGAATCCAGCGGTCGGACATGACGGCCACGAAAGTCTCCCTTACCGGATGTGCAGCACGCAGATCAGCGTGAATAGCCGCCGCGCGGTGTCGAAATCCACCTCGACCTTGGGCGCGAGCCGCTCCTTCAGCGTTTCGGCGGCGTCGTTGTGGATGCCGCGCCGCGCCATGTCGATCGTCTCGATCTGGCTCGGCGAGGCGTTGCGGATCGCCTTGTAGTAGCTGTCGCAGATCGCGAAATAGTCGCGCACCACGCGACGGAACGGCGACAGCGCCAGCACGAAGGTCTCGAGCGCGCGGTCGTCCTCGGCGGCGATGTCGATCGCCAGCCGCCCCTCCTCGACGCGCATCGCCAGCTTGTAGGGGCCGGCATAGCCGTCCTCATAGGGGCCGACCGGCGCGAAATGATTGCCTTCGAGCAGGTCGAAGATCGCGACGCGCCGCTCCTGCTCGACGTCGGCGTTGCGCCAGATGATCGTACGTTCGTCGAGCCTGACGTCGATGATGCGCGGATCGCTCATGCGGGCGTCGGGAAGCTGTTGACCAGCCGCCCCACCGCCCGGCGCACCGGCGCCAGCACCTCGTCCTGCGTCTTGCCGAGCCGCACCACCACCAGCCGCTTCGACGGCACGACGACGATATATTGGCCGAGATGCCCGACCGCCGCATAGGCGTCCGCCGGCCCCAGCTCGGGGAACAGCGCCGCGTCGCGGCCCGCCGGGCGCGGCCGGTTGAGCCAGAAATGCCCGCCGTAGCCGCCGTCGGTGGCGGCGGGGGTGCGAACGAAGGCGATCCAGGCGGGCGGGACCACCTGCCGGCCGTCGACGCGGCCGCCGTCGAGATACATCTGTCCGAAGCGCGCCCAGTCGCGCGCGGTGGCATGGCAGAGCGAGCCGCCGAGCATCGTTCCCGCCGCGTCGAACTCGCAGACCAGGCTCGACATTCCCGCCGGGCGGATCAGGTGCCGGAGCAGATGGTCGCGCATCGCCGCGCGGCGCGCCCGCGGCGTCCTGGTGTCGGGCGCGACCGTCCGCTGGACGATGTCGGCGAGAATCACGCTCGTCGCGGTCGAATAGTTGTAGCGGGCCCCCGGCGGCGCCTCGAGCGGCTGCGCGATCGAGGCCGCCGCCGCGTCGGCGGCGCGATCGGTGAACAGGATGCGCACCGTATCGGCGTCCTGCAGCCGGTCGCCGCCTTCGAGATGGTTCAGTCCCGACGACATGTGGAGCAGCTGGCGCAGCGTGATCTTCGCGCGCGGATCGCCGGGCCTTTCGTGCCACGCCGGCACCGGCGCCGGCGCGTCGAGCTGCAGCCGCCCGTCGGCGACCAGCTGCCCGACCAGCGTCGCGGTGAGCGACTTGGCCATCGACCAGGAGATGAAGCGGTTGCCGGCGTCGTAGCCGGGCCCGTAGCGCTCGACGACGGGCACGCCGTCCTGAAGCACGACCAGCGCGCGCGTCTCGCCGAGTTCGGGACGCGCGAAGAAGGCATCGACCGCCGCCTGCCGGACCCCGGGCAGCGGCGCCGGCGCCGCGCCCAGCAGCGCGGCGGCCACTCCCGAAATCATGCTTGCCCGAAGCCCCCTCATCGCGTCACCTCTAGCGTGATCCAGGCAGGTTAGGGAGGGGCCGCATGAAGGCAAGCCGCTGGTTGACGATCGGCGCGCTCGCGGCGGCGGTCGTCGTGGCGCTTCTGATCGCGCTGCGCGCGAGCCCGATCGGCCAGCAGGCCGAGGTCGCCGTCGGCTATGGCGCGCGCACCGCCTGCGCCTGCCGCTATCTCGGGCTGCGCAGCCTCGCCAGCTGCCGCACCGACTTCGAGCCGGGCATGGAGATGGTGCGGCTGAGCGAGGATCCGGGCGCGAAGCGCATCACCGCCACCGTGCCGCTGATCGCCGCGAGGTCGGCGCGGTTCGAGGCCGGCTATGGCTGTACGCTCGACGACGACTGATAGGCGCTCCCACCGTGCGTCGTCGTCCTGACGGCCTTGAAGAGAGGCCTCAGATCAGCTTGATCTCGCGCAGCCGTTGCTGGAGGAATTCGTCCGCGGTGATCGGCTCGGGGTATCGGTCGGGCGTCTCGGCGCTGACGCATCCGGGCAAGGTCTCGATCAGATAGTCGGGCTCGAAATGCAGGAAGAAGGGGGTCGAATAGCGCGCGAAGCCGCGCCGTTCGGGCGCCGGGTTGACCACGCGGTGCGAGGTCGACGGCAGCACATGGTTGGTCAGCCGCTGTAGCATGTCGCCGACGTTGACGACCAGCGCGCCCGGCGGCGGGGTGATCGGCAGCCAGGCGCCGTCGCGCGTCCGCACCTCGAGCCCGGCCTCCTCGGCGCCGAGCAGCAGCGTGATGACGTTGATGTCCTCATGCGCGCCGGCGCGAACGCCGGGCGCGTCGGGCGGCACCGGCGGATAATGCAGCAGGCGCAGCACCGAATTGCCGAGCCGCACCTTGTCGTCGAAGAAGTGCGGGTCGAGCGTCAGATAGCGCGCGATGGCGCGCAGCAGCGTCGTGCCGGTCGCGTCGAGCGCGTCGTAGAGCGCCTGGACGTGCGTGCGGAAGTCCGCGATTTCGGCCGGCCACAGATTGTCGGGCATGGTGCGGCGGTAGCGGTGGCCGGTCGGCAGCTCGCGGCCGACGTGCCAGAATTCCTTCAGGTCGTGGACGGTGGCGTCCTTGGCGGTCTCGACGCCGAACGGCGTGTAGCCGCGCGCCCCGCCCGAACCCGGCACATGATAGGCGCGCTTGACCGTCTCGGGGAGCGCGAAGAACGCCTTGGTGGCGGCGACCGCCCGCTCGATGAGCGCCTGGTCGATGCCATGGTCGGCGACCACGGCGAAGCCGGTGCGACGGAAGGAATCGCCGAACGCCTGCGCGAACCGGTCGGGATCGCGCGCGGCGAGCCGCATCGAAACCGGCTCGATGGCGGCGCCGGAAGCGGCGGGAAGGGCGGCCTCGGCCATGACTGCTGCCTTGCTGCAGGATCGGGAGCGCCCCTTATCGCCTGCGCGCGCCGCGCGTCAAAGCGTTCGCACGCTACAGCATCCAGGAATGCGGCCATTCCTTCACCGGGCGGCCGTAATAGACTTCGGCACGCTGCCCCTCGACGCGGTCGCGGCGAACGCGCCGCGGTCGGGGAAAATCGATCTTCTGGATTTCATATCGCATGACGGGACTCGCACAACGCAACTAACCTGCATCAACAATGCGCCGCGGGGGTCAACGGTTCCGTCGACCGGCGGCGTCAGCCGGGCGGCGGCGCCGATTCGGGGCCGCGGTCTTCGGTACGGGCGTGGCGGCACGTCGGGCAGCGGTGCGCCGCGGCGCGATCCTCGCGCAGGCGGCAGTTGAGGCACCAATAGGCGCCGCAGCCCAGGCAGTGACGCCAGTTGCCGCCGGCGGCGTGACAGGTCGAACAACTCGCCATCGCAGCCCCCCAGTCGGCCGTCGCGGGTGAGGCGATGATGCGCCGGGGCGCCGGGAGAGTCGATAGCGGCGCGTTAACCGCGCCTGCTAAGCGGTCGGTAACCGCGGCGCGCTAGCCTGCGACGATGTTCATCACGCTGCTCGATCGCCTGGGCGCGTTGCCCGACGTCGCCACCGACCGTCGTCGCACCGAGCCGCGCGAGGCGGTCGCGGTCGCCGCCGAGCTCGAGATCGCCGGCGTGCGCCACCCGATCGAGATCGGCAATCTTTCGGCGGGCGGGCTGATGGCGTCGGGCGACGTCGAGGTGGCGGTGGCGGCGCAGGTCGCGGCCTGGATCGACGGCCGCCGCCTGGCCGGCGAGGTGCGCTGGCGACGCGATCGCCGTTTCGGCATGCGATTCGACGAACCATTGCCGCTGGAAACCTCGATCCTCGACCGCTATCGCCCGGCGGGCGTCGAAGCCAGCAAGGCGATATCGAGATGGATGGTCTGATACCTTCCGATCCGTCGAATATGCCCGCCGGACATCTGGGAGCTGGCCGATATATTCGCGATGCTCACTCAAGCTGAGGAGCTTTATCGACGATCGTTTCGATCCCGCCTCGAAAATTACTGAAGAATAGTTTCAATCATACTTGCCGACTACTCGACTGCCTCCGCCGAGGGCGGTCCCTTATCAGGAACCCATTGAAGACTTGTTAAGAATTGAATTGCTGCGCATCCGGATTCATTATAGGGCCGTAGCTGGGGGTTGTTGGGCAGTTGGCGATCGGCGGGAGTATACCGTCACTGCTTTCTCCACGCGTAGGCGTTCATGGGCCCGATCGGCCCGTGTCGCGGCGCGTGCGGAGCAAGCGATAGCTGCGTGAGCCCGGTGTAACCCCCAGTTGACACTGAGTGGCCCGGTCTATGAGCGCATCGCATCGTTTTTCCGTGAACCTGTCGGTCGAGCCGCGTCATCGGCGCGCTGCCACCCCACCGCGGAACCGCTGGCTGTCGGGCACCGTGCTCGGCGCCGCAGGGCTGGTTGCGCTGGCGAGCGCGCCTGCCGCGGCGCAGCTTTCGGGATTCGACAATGTCGCGGGCAGCGCGACCTTCACCGCAGGCGCCTCCCCCGGCAGCGCCACGATCAATCAGACGACGCAGCGCGCGGTGATCAACTGGTCGGCCTTCTCCAACATCAATGGCGAGACGGTCACCTTCGTCCAGCCCAACGTGAACGCGATTGCGCTCAACCGCGTCACCAGCAGCGCCGCGTCGACGATTGGCGGCAACATCGTCGCCAACGGGCAGGTCTGGTTGCTCAACCCGAACGGCATTCTGATCGGCAGCACCGGCAACGTGAATGCACGCGGCTTCATGGCGAGCACGCACGATATCGTTGACAACGCCACTTTTGACTCATTTATGGCGGGATCCGGCCCCTCCAGCTTCAGTGATACGGCCATCTCCGTGGGTGCGGGTGGGGGCTATGGTTTCGCCGAGGTTGTCAACAACGGCATGATCACCGTTGGCGGCGGTTATGCAATCCTTGCAGGCCGGGAAGTCCGCAATTCTGCAAATGGCAGCATCTTTGCCGACCTGGGATCGGTGGTTCTGGCAGGGACGCCGACGCTCGCCGTGTCGCTGGACGGTGATCGCCTCCTCTCCTTCACCGTAGGCGGCGAGTTCACCCAACTTTCGGAGGAAGGGCAGGGCAATCTTGTCCCGCTCGTCAACAATCTCGGCAATCTGACGGCGCGCGGCGGCAAGATTCTCGTGTCAACCCGCGCTGCCTCGAACATCGTCGCGAACGTCGTAAACCTCGGCGGCAACGTCGACGCCGATGCCGCGCGCTTCGATGCCAACGGCACGCTCGTCCTGTCGGGCGGGACGCCGAGCGACGCGGGCGTCGTCAAGGTGGACGGCGGCGCGGCAGGCATCGTCCAGGTGTCGGGCTCGCTGCATGCGAACAACAATCTCGGCGGCGCGGCGGGCAGTATCGAGCTCGCGGGCGACACCGTGCGGCTGCCCGTCGGCGGCCAACTGCTCGCCAACGCGCAGGCGGCGGGTGGCGTCGGCGGCACGATCAAGATCGGCGCCCACGACATCGTCATCGTCGGCAACGGCGCGTCGAACGAGTCGCCGCCGACGATCAGCGCCGGCGGCACCGCGGCGGCGGGCAGCGTGTCGATCGGCGGCGAGATCGGCGGCGGCACCGTGCTCGGCCGCTCGGCTAGCGCGGTCGACATCCAGACTGCCGCGGCGATCTACGCCGAGGTGTTCGGCACATCGGGCGCCGGAGGGAGCATCGCGATCTGGTCCGATCCGACGGTCGAAGGATCGACGACGGTAATCGGTCGCGTGTCGGCGCGCGGTTCGGCGGGCACCGGAAATGGCGGCACCGTCGAGATCGGCGGCGGGAGCGTCGACATCCTCGGCGACGCGCGCATCGAGGTGGGATCGAACAATATCGGCGGCACGATCCGTGTGATCGGCGATACGCTCACCGTCGACACTGGTCTCTCGTCGATGGCGACGCCGCGCGGGTTGCTGGCCGCAGGTCTCGGCGGCGGCGGCACGATTGCGATCGGTGGCGGCGTCGGCGGGACGCTGCTCGCGTCTCAGCCACTTGCCTATCGCGTATCGATCGGGCCGACGACGCGGCTCAATGCCAATGCGGCGAGCTCCGCACAGCCGGGCAACGGCGGCACCATCAGCGTCTGGACCGACCGCCTCGACGACCAAGCCTATACGCAGTTCGAAAGCGGTGCCGCGACCGCGCTGGCCGCCGGAACCGGCGGCGGCGGCCTCATCGAAATCGGCGGCTTCAATGTCGGCGCGAGCGGCTTCGGCACCTCCAGTGCCCAGTCGCTCAACGGCGGTGCCTATGGTCGGCTGCGCTTCGTGGGGACCGACATCACCGTCCGCGAAGCGCCCGACCTCGACGCCGTCGTCGCCGGCGGCCGATCGCTGATCGACAGCACCGACGTTGCCGCGGTGCTCGGCAGCGGGACCATCGTCGAGCTCAAAGCCGACTCGGTCAGCAATGCGGAGCTGGGCCAGGTGCTCGTCGAGGCCGCGATCGGCACGCTCGGCAGCGGCGCCAAGTTTCTCGAGCTGACGGCGGGCAATGACGTCGTCGTCGCGAACAATCTGACCGCCGATCCGATGTCGTCCGGCACGCTGAACCTTGTCGTGAAGGCCGGCCACCAGATCAACCTCGGCGACGGTGACAATGCCGGGACGATCAGCACCAATGGCGGTAACGTCGACCTGATCCTCGGCGGGATCAGCGGGCCGCTCGCGAACGACGCTATTCGGAACCGCGCCAACTTCACCATCGAGACTGACGGCGGTGACGTGCAGGTCGAGAGCGAATATGACGGCCTGTCGCAGGATGCGGTACTGCTGGAGAACGACGGCAATATTCTCTCGAACGGCGGCACCATCACCTTCGTTGGCGGCGACTATAACATCTTCCGGAACGACGGGATCATCGACGCGAGCTTCGACAGCCTGGGCGGCAACATCTCCGTCACGCTTGGCCTCGAGGGCCGCCTGCTGCTCGGCATGGGCAGCCAGACGCGTACGCAGGGCCTCGGCACGATCAACCTAGTCGTCGGCGACGGCGCCGAGTTGCGCAACGAATATGGCACCGTGACGACCGAGGACGGCGCGATCAACCTGTCGATCGGCAATGGCAGCCCGCAGTCCAACATCTTTTCCGAGATCGGCAACCTCGGCACGTTCGAGACGGTCAGCGGTCCGATCCAAGTGACGCTCGGCTTCGGGGCCGGACTCTTCAGCGGCGGCGACGGCGGCGACTTCTCGACCCTCGCCGGCGATCTGATCGTCAACGGCGGGCCGGGCTCGGACATCAACCTGAGCGGGTTCAACAATATCGGCGGCGACCTGATCATCAATGCTGACCTCGGCAGCTTCGTCGACATCGGCGGCAGCTTGATGACCAACGGCGGCGGCGTCGCCATCACCGCCTTCGACAGCGACGTCACGCTCGACGGTTTCATCGATACCGGTGCCGGCGGCGCCGGTACCGGCGGCGGCGTGTCGGTCAACGTCGGCAACCAAGGTTTCCTGTCGGCGAACGTCCAGATCGACAGCTTCGGCGGCGGCATTACGCTGACCGGCGGCGACGGCGCGACGCTCCATGCCGGCGGTTCGATCTTCACCGGCGGCGGCGACCTGCTGATCTCGGTCGGCAACGCCATCGATGGCGGCGAGGGCTTTTTCGGCGGCGAACTCGCGCTTTTCGGCACGATCGACAGCGCCGGCGGCGATTTCACCGTGTCCGGCGGCGACTTCGCCACGCTCGACATCACCGGCGCGCTGACCACGCAAGGCGGGGCCTTCTCGGCGCTGCTCGGCGCCGGCAGCTCGATCGAGGTCGGCTATGGCTTCATCGGCCACGTCGACGCCGGTCTCGGCGACGCCATCTTCGCCGCCGATGCGATCACCTTGTACGACAGCTCGGCGCCCCATGCGGTCGCCGGCGACGACATCCGCTTCGACGCCGACAGTGTCGATCTGTCGGGGACGGTCTTTGCCAGCAATTCGATCGCCATCGCGCCGCGCACCGTGGACCGCGCCATCTTCCTGGGCGGCACGACCTCGCGCTCCGACGGGCTCAGCCTCACGGTGTTCGAACTCGAGAACATCACCGCGCCGACGCGGGTCATCGGACGCAGCGACGGCACGGGGGCCATCGACCTCGACCTGACCGAACAGATGTCGAGCCTGATGTCCTGCGACGCGCCCTGCCCTCCGCCGCCGCAGAACACCACGATCGTCCAGTCGGGTGGCGCCACCGGAACGGTCACCTTGCGCGGCCAGGGGGCGAGCGACGCCAACGAGACGATTCGGGTGATCGCCGGCAATCGCATCACGCTGGCCGCCGGGCTCGACTATGAGATCGACGCCTCGCGCGTCGAACTGGTCAGCAACGGCAGCTTCGTCAACGAGTCCAGCGCCACCGCGCTGAGGACGATCAACGACGGCCGCTGGCTGATCTATTCCTCGGCCCCTGCCGCCGACACGTTCGGCGGGCTGGTCAGCGGCCAGTCGGCGATCTGGGGACAGAGCTTCAGCAGCCTCGCCAGCGGCGGCTTCGCCTTCCTCGGCAGCAGCGGCGTGCCGCACGATGGCAACCGCTATGTGTTCGGTCTGGCGCCGACGGTGACGGTCACCGCGGCGTCGAAGAGCAAGACCTATGGCGACGCGATTGGCCTGGGCAGCCCAGCGCTCGGCAGCGACTACAGCATCGCTGGCCTCGTCAGCGCCGCCGCCTTCGGCAACGTCTTCACGCAGGACGACGTGTTCGGGGCGCCGACGCTCGTATCGAGCGGCGCAGGCGCTGCGGCCGACGCCGGCACCTATAGCCTGCTGATCAATGCCGGCAGCCTCTCGGCGCCGACCGGCTATGCGTTCCAGTTCGTCAACGGCACGCTCACCGTCAACCGGCGACTGATCTCGGCAAGCCTCGCCGGGGTGGTGTCCAAGATTTACGACGGCACCACCAGCGCCACCGTCGGCGGCTCGGCGATCCAGCTGAGCGGTCTCGTCAACGGCGATGCGATCTCCGCCGCGGCCGCGAGCGCCAGCTACGACAGCAAGAACGTCGGGCAGGGCAAGCTCGTCACCGCGACCGGCGTCACGCTGTCGGGTGCCAAGGCCGGCAACTACCAGCTGTCGAACGCGTCGCTGGCGGGAACGGTCGGCACGATCACGCCGAAGGCGCTGCAGGCGGCAGTTGCCGCCGACAACAAGGTCTATGACGGCGGCGTCGCCGCCACCGGCGGCGTCAGCCTCAGTGGCGTCGTGACCGGCGACAGCGTGAGCACGCAGGGCGCGGCGCTCGCCTTCGCCGACAAGAACGTCGGCCTCAACAAGACGGTGACCGCCAGCAACGTCGTGCTCGGCGGCGCCGACGCCGGCAATTACATGCTTTCGGGTCCCGCGGTGGGCAGCGCCAGCATCTCGGCGCGGGCGATCAGCGCCGGCGTCGTCGCGTCGAACAAGATCTACGACGGCACCATCGCCGCGACGGGCCAGCTGGCGCTCGCGGGAACGATCGCCGGCGACGCCGTCACCGCCACCGGCGCACTCGCCTTCGCCGACAAGAACGTCGGCACCGGCAAGACGGTCAGCGCCAGCGGCGTCGCGCTCACCGGCGCTGATGCCGGCAATTACGTGCTGGCGTCGACGACCGCCGGCAGCGCCGACATCAGCGCCCGGCTGCTGCAGGCCGCCGTGGCGGCCAACGACAAGGTCTACGACGGCACCACCGCGGCGACGGGCACGCTGTCGCTCGCCGGAGTCGTCGCGGGCGATGCGGTGGCCGCGGCCGCGACCGGCTTCGACTTCGCCAGCAAGAACGCGGGGCTCCACGCGGTTACCGCCACCGGGACGCTGCTGACCGGCGCCGATGCCGGCAACTACCAGCTCGCGGCGCCCGCCGCCGGCACCGCGACGATCGCGCCGCGGGCGCTGACGGCAGCGCTCACCGGCAGCGTGCAGAAAATCTATGATGCGACCACCGCCGCGGCGCTCGCGGCGGCGAACTACAGCCTCGACGGCTTCGTCGCGGGCGAAGGCGCGGCGCTCGGCGCCGGCACCGGCAGCTTCGCCTCGCCGGGCGTCGGCAGCGGGCTGACGGTCACGGCGGCGCTCGCAGCGGGCGCCTTCACCGCCAACGCCGGCACCAGCCTCGCCAACTATGTGCTGCCGGTCAGCGCGAGCGGCGCGATCGGCACGATCACCCCGGCGACGCTCACCTACATCGCCAACAGCGCGGCGCGCGCCGCCGGCGCGGCCAACCCTGCGTTCACCGGGTCGGTGGCCGGCTTCGTCGGCGGCGAAACGCAGGCCGGCGCCACGACCGGCACGCTCGCCTTCGCCAGCCCAGCGACGGCGGCGAGCCCGGCGGGCAGCTATGCGATCAACGGCAGCGGGCTCAGCGCCGCCAACTATGCGTTCGTGCAGGCTGCGGGCAACGCGACGGCGCTCACCGTCACCGCCAGCGTCATTCCGCCGGCGCAGCAGCAGCCCGTCCAGCAGGTGACGAACAGCGTCGTCCAGCAGGCGACCAGTTCGATCCGCACGACGCCGACGCCGACGCCGACCCCTACGCCGACCCCGACCGCGCCCCCCGCGGGCGCGACGACGGGCGGGGGCGGCAGCAGCGGCGGCGGCACGACGGGCGGCCAGACGGGCGGCCAGACGGCGCAGGGTGGCGGATCGGGCGCGTCGCCGCCGCCCCCACCTCCGCCTCCTCCGCCACCCCCACCCGCACCGCCGCCGAACGCGCCGTCCTCGACCTCGGGCGGCGGCGCGACCGGCGGTGGCAACAGCGCCCCGCCGCCGCCGCCCGGCCCGCCCGTCGAGGCGACGCCGCCCAGCCCGGTCGGCGACACCGCGCCGCCGACGCCAACCGATGCCGCCGACCAGGGCGATCCGGTGCTCGCCGAGGCGGAGACCGAGGAGCAGGAGGAGCCGACGCAGGAGAAGCGCCAGCTCGCCAACACCAGCGTCGTCGTGCCCGGCGTCAACGTCGAGCTGCCGACCCCGCCGCGCTCGACCGAGGTGCCCGGCGCCGACCAGGCCTTCTCGGGCAGCGGGAATCCGTCGCAATGGTGAGGACCGCCGCCGCCGCGCTGCTGCTCGCGCTCGTCGTCGCGCGCCCGGCGTCGGCGCAGGAAACGCCGCTCGCGGCCAGCCTCGCCGACGAAACCTGCGTCGCGCGCGACCGCGCCGACGTCACGGCGGCGTCGGGCCTGCCGATCGAGAAGCGCATCGTCTGCAACGGCAGGGACAGCGGCTCGATCGCCTATGCCAAGGTGCCCGCGCTGCCCGCCGGCGACGCGCGCCGCGCGGCGCTGCTCGCCGCGCTCGACGCCAGCCGGCCGGGGCAGCTGGCGCGCGGCCGCCTCGACTGCAAGCCCGCCGGCTGGGTCGGCGATACGCTGACGCTGCCGTGCCGCGCGCGCAGCGGCGGCTGGCCGACGCTGGTGCTCGCCCGCGAAGCGGCGGGCGTGCTGACGGTGGCCGAAGGCGCCGCCTCGATGTTCCCCGTGCTCGCGACCGCCGTCGGCCAGGCGGTGGAAGGCTCGCGCCCGCAGCTCGTCGGCCAGCTCCAGGCGCTGTGGGGCGAGCCGGTCGTGCTCGCCAGCGCCGGCGACATCGACCAGCTCAAGTCGCTGCTGCGCGATGCGCGCGTCGCCAACGGCCAGGGCAAATATGTCGCCTCGGAGGCGCTGTTCCGCCAGGCGCTCGACGTCCAGACGCGGCTGTTCAGCGAGAATGACGTCACCGCCGCCGAGATCATGATGGATCTGGCGCTCAACGTGTCGAACCAGGGCCGCGCCGACGAGGCGGCGGCGCTGTTCCGCCGCGCCGAGCCGATCATCCAGCGTTCGTCGAACCCGGCCGACCGCGCCCGGCTCGCGACCTATCTCGGCTACGAGGCCGCCAACCGCGGCGACTTCGCCGCCGCGCGGGCCCAGGCGCGCACCGCGAGCGAGATCTGGGGGCAGGTCGCCGAGGGCAATGCCGGCGGCGCCGATGCGATCAACGCCTCGCCCGGCGGGCTGCGCACGATGGCGCGCGGCGAGATGGCGATGGCGCTCAATCTCCAGGCGCTGATGGCGCTGCGCCAGGACGATCCGGTGTCCGCCTATGCGGCGGCGAGCGAGGCGCTGCTGATCGTCAATTCGACCGAGGGGCTGCCGCGTTTCTGGCGCTCGGACATATTGTCGACGCTCGGCCAGGTCAGCGTCGCGCAGGGGCGGCTGTCGGCTGCCGAGACCTATCTGCGCAACGCGCTCGCCCAACGCCACGCCATCTCGGGCGAAGGCGCCGCGACGCTGCGCATGCGCGCGATCCTCGGCCGCGCCTATCAGAGCGAGGGCATGCACAGTTCGGCGATCATCGCATTTCGCGACGTGATGAAGGCGGCCAGATCGCTGCCGCGCGAATCGGTGGCGCTGACCACCGAGGATCTGCTGCCCTTCGCGGCGGCGGTCGTCGATCATGCCAGGACGCTCGAGGACCCCAAGCAGCGGCAGGGGCTCTATGCCGAAGCGTTCGACGCCTTCCAGCTGGTCCGCTCGCCGCTGGTCGACAAGACCATCGCGCAGGCGGCGGCGCGGCTGTCGGCGGCCAATCCGGAGATCGCCGCGCTGCTTCGGCAGATCCAGGACCAGGAGCGCGTCGCCGACTTCGCGCGCGTCAAGCTGGCGCACGAGGGCTCGCTGCCCGACGGCGAGCGCAGCGCCGAGGTCGAGGATGGCCTCAAGACCAGCATCGCCGCCGCCGACAAGACGATCGGCGAGCTGCGCGCCACGCTGACCGCCCGCTTCCCCGACTATGCCGCGATGGCGGAAGGCCGGCCGATGCAGCTCGACGAGCTGCGCAGCCGGATCGCCGAGCGCGAGGGCGTCGTCTCGTTCCTAATCGGCCGCACCGCCAGCTTCGTCCAGCTGGTGCGCCGCGACGGCATCTACATCGGCCGGGCGACGGGCGGCGAGGCCGAGCTGCGCGACGCGGTCGCGGCGCTGCGGCGCAGCCTCGAGATCCAGGGCGGCTCGATCAACGAGTTCGACACGCGTCGCGCGCACCAGCTCTATCGCGACCTGTTCGCCGACCTCGAGCCGCAGCTGGCCGGCCTCGACCATCTGAGCTTCGTACCGACCGGGCCGCTCGCCAGCCTGCCGTTCGCGCTGCTCGTCACCAGCGCGCCGACCAGCGACCGCTACGAGAATGCCGACTGGCTGGCGAAGCGCGCGGCGATCGCGCATTCGCCGTCGCTGCAGGCCTTCCACACCTTGCGCACCACGCGCGCCGCCAAGACGCCCGATCGGCCGCTGCTCGCCTTCGGCAATCCGGTGCTGGCGACGCCGGTGCGCGCCGGGGCGGCCAGCGCCGCGACGAGCACCGCCTTCGCGCGCATCGCCGGCACCTGTCGCGCCGACGGGCCGATGCCGCCCGAGTTGCTCACCGCGCTGGCCTCGCTTCCCGATACCGCATCCGAGGTCCGCAACGTCGCGCGCGTGCTGCGCGCCGACGACGCCAGCCTGTTCCTCGGCGACCGGGCCAGCGAATCGAACCTGCGCGCGCAGGATCTGTCGCGCTACCGCGTGCTCTATCTGGCGACGCACGGGCTGCTGCCCGGCGAACTGAAATGCCAGGGCGAGCCCGGGCTGGTGCTGACTCCGCCGGCCGCCGCGCAGAGCCGCGCCGAGGATGGCCTGCTCGAGGCGAGCGAAGTCGCCGGCCTGTCGCTGAACGCCGATCTCGTCGTGCTCTCGGCGTGCAACACCGCCTCGGGCGGGTCGCGCTTCGGCGGCGAATCGCTGTCGGGGCTGTCGGAGGCCTTCTTCCACGCCGGCGCGCGCAACATGCTGATCAGCCACTGGCAGGTGCCCTCGGCGGCGACCGCCGAGCTGATGTCGAGCCTGTTCACCAGCCTCGGCCCCGAGATGGCCACCGGCTCGGCTGCGGCGCTGCGTACCGCGCAGCTGTCGATGATCGGCAGGCCGCAGACGGCGCACCCGTTCTTCTGGGCGGCATTCGTGGTAATGGGTGACGGCGCGGCGACGGCCGCGCCGGCGGCGGCGGGGGCGGCGGAATGATGCGATTGAGCAACTGGCTGGCGGCAGGCGCGCTCGCGCTGGCGCCGACGGCGGCGATGGCGGCGAAGATGATCGTCATCGACGCGCGCGCCGGCGCGCTCAAGCCCGGCATGAGCGTCGAGAGCACCGCTGCGCTCTCGCTGAAGGAAGGCGAACGTCTCACGCTGATCGGCCCCGACGGCAAGACGCTGGCGCTGCGCGGCCCGTTCAGCGGACCGCCGGCGGCGCGCGGCGGCGGCGGCGCCGCCGCCGATCCGCGGCAGGCGCTCGCCGCGCTGATCAGCACCCGCAATTCGCGCGCCAGCTCGATCGGGGCGGTGCGCGCCGGCGCCGGCGCCGTGAAGCTCGACGATCCCTGGCTGATCGACATCAGCCGCCCCGGCCCGCGCTGCCTGCGCGAGGGGACCGCGCCGATCTGGTGGCGCCCCGCCGGCGGCGCGGCGCAGGCGTTCACCGTGTTCCCCATCGACCGTTCGTGGCGCGCCGACTTCAGCTGGGCGCCGGGGCAGACGCAGCTCAAGGCGCCGCCGCTGCAGAAATATGACGGCACGACCACCTTCATCGTGCGCAGCGACGGCCAGGAGATCGCGGTCGGCGTCAACGTCATTCCGACGGATATCGGCGACGACCTGGTGCTCGCCGCCTGGATGCTCGAAAAGGGCTGCATCCCGCAGGCCGACGCGCTGCTCGGGCGCATGCAGACCGCGCAGGCCGCCACCGAAACGGCGAGCACCGCACAGTGAAGCTGCCGGGGGGCAAGCTGCTGTCGGGGACGGCCGGCAAGGTCCTGACCTATGTGGCGGTGGCGTTCGTCGCCGCGGCGCTCGCCGTCGCCGGCGTCCGCTACCTCAGCTTCCTCACCAGCCTCGACAATACCGCCAACGACCTGCGCGTCGCGATCCAGCCGGCGCAGCCGGCGTCGAAGGACATCGTCGTCGTCGCGCTCGACGAGGCGACGCTGGCGCAATTCCCGTATCGCTCGCCGGTCGACCGCGGCTTCCTCGCCGACCTGCTGGTCGCGCTGCAGAACAAGGGGGCGAAGGTCATCGGGCTCGACGTCATCCTCGACCAGCCGACCGAGGAGGCGAAGGACCTGAAGCTCGCGCAGGTGATCCGCGACCTCAAGACGCCGCTCTTCGTCAGCTACACGCTCGAAGAGAATGTCGTGAACGAGGATCAGCTCGCCTATATGAACGCCTTCGTGCCGCCCGAGCGGCGCGCCGCGGCGAACCTGCTGACCGATCCGTTCGACGGCACGGTGCGCCGCATCTATCCGGGCGGTCTCAAGAAGGACGAGCCGCTCGGCTTCGTCTACAAGGCGCTCGCGCTCGCCGGGAAGCCGGCGTACACGAGGCAGCAGGTCGAGATCGCCTGGCGCGCGCGGCCCGACGCCGAATCGCCGGCCTTCCCGATCTATCCGGCGATGGGCGCCGCCTATCTTCCCGACGACTGGTTCCGCGACAAGATCGTGCTGGTCGGCGCGATCGTGTCGATGACCGACCGCCACCGCACGCCGCTCGCGGTCTATGCCGACGGTGACGACGCGATGATGCCGGGGATCCTCGTGCAGGCGCACGGCATCGCGCAGTATCTCGAGGGCCGCAAGCCGGAGAGGCCGACGCTGGCCGAGATCATCGGTGCCAGCCTGTTGTTTGCCGGGCTCGGGGTGGTCATCAGCCTGTTCAAGCGCGGCGTCGCCTTCAACATGGGCCTGGGCGCGGCGATCATCGTCGCCTACTGGGCCGCCGCCTTCTGGGGCTATAGCGCGGGCGTGCTGCCGATGGTGCCGTTGCTGGCGCCTACGCTGGCGCTGGCGGTGTCGCTGTGGATGATGGACGCGCTGATCGGCAAGGCCGAGCGCAAGCAGCGCGAATTCGTGCAGGGCGCCTTCTCGCGCTACGTCTCGCCCGCCGTCGTCAGCCAGCTGGTCAAGGACCCGAGCTCGGTCAGCATCTCGGGCACGCGCCGCGAGGCGACCTTCATCTTCACCGACATCGCCGGCTTCACGACGCTGTCGGAGATCCTGGGATCCGAACAGCTGTCGGACGTGCTCAACGAATATCTCGACGGCGCCTGCGCGATCATCCTCAAATATGAGGGCACGATCGACAAGTTCATCGGCGACGCGATCATGGCGATCTTCAACGCGCCGATCGAGCAGGCCGACCATGCCGAGCGCGCGGTCAAATGCGCGCTCGAGCTCGACGTTTATGCCGAGGCGTTCCGCAAGCGCCAGAACGAGGCGGGGGTGCCCATCGGCGTGACGCGCATCGGCGTCCACTGCGGCGTCGCCACCATCGGCAATTTCGGCTCGCAGTCGCGCATGGACTTCACCGCGCTCGGCGACACCGTCAACACCGCGGCGCGCACCGAGGGCGTGAACAAATATTTCGGCACGCGCATCTGCTGCACCGACGAGGTGGTCAGGCGCTGTCCCGACCTGTTCTTCCGGCCGATCGGCGACATCGTGCTCAAGGGCAAGACCGAGCCGGTGACGCTCTACAGCCCGGTCAGCGACGAGGACGCCAAGTCGGAGCTCGCGCGCGCCTATGCCGCCTCCTACGAGTTGCTCAAGCTCGGCATGCCCGCCGCCGCCGACGCGGTGCGCGCGCTGCACAAGCAGTATCCCGACGACCCGATCGCTGCCTTCCACCACGCGCGGGTGGAGAAGGGATTGGTGACCACCCTTGTCGTGATGGAAGACAAATAGCCCCGGTGCCCCGCTTGACCTTGCTCCCCCTTCCGGCGCGCCGCCCGGCGCGCCTTTTGACATGCCTGCTGCTCGCCGGCGCCGCGGCGCCGGTGCTGGCGCAGGCGACCGCGCCGCAGATCCCGAGCTCGGCCGATATCTCGCGAACGCGCGTGCCCGATCCGCTGCCCGAGACGCCGCAGTTCGACCTGCGCATCCAGTCGCCCGAACGCGCCGCCACGCCGCGCGCCGTCGACGAGATCGAGTTCGAGATCGAACGCATCGCGGTCGAGGGCGCGACGCGCTACCCCGAGGCCGAGGTGCGTGCCTTCTTCGCGCCGCTCGAGGGGCGCAAGATCGTGCTCGAGGAGCTGCGCAAGGCAGCGACCGGGCTCGAGAATAAATATCGCGCCGACGGCCATTTCCTGACGCGCGTCTTCGTGCCGCCGCAGCAGGTCAAGGACGGCGTGCTGACGGTGCGCGTCGTCGAGGGCTATGTCAGCGCGGTGTTCGTCGACACGCCCGACGAGGCGACGCGCGAGCGGCTGTCGAAGCTGATGCAGCCGATCGTCGGCGTGAAGCCGATCGCGCTCGACGCGCTCGAGCGCCGGCTGCTCATCGTCAACGACCTGCCCGGGATCTCGGGCGCCGGCGTGCTGCGCCAGGGCGCCGAGCTCGGCCAGTCGGAACTGGCGCTGGCGGTCAGCGACCTGCCGTCGAGCTACAGCGTCAGCGTCAACAACACCGGCTCCAACGCGCTCGGCCCCTGGGCATTCGGCGCCAACGCCACCTTGATGCGCCCGTTCGGCCGCGCCGGCGCGCTCGACGTCGGCCTGTCGGGGGCCGGCGACAAGCTCGAGGAGCTTCGTTCGCTGAGCCTGCGCTACGCCGAGCCGCTCGGCCACGCCGGGACGGTGGCCAGCGTCGGCGGGCTGGTCGCGCTCGCCAAGCCCGGCGGGCCGGTCGCGGCGCTCGACATCGAAAGCTTCGTCACGTCGCTGGCGGCGCGCGTCCGCCACCCGCTGATCCGCAGCCGCCCGACCTCGCTGTTCCTCGACGGCGGTCTCTCGGCGAACCGCTCGCGCACCGAGGCGGCGAACGTCCGCATCATCCTCGACAAGACCGTCGTCGCCGAACTGGGCCTCGTCTTCCAGCAGGTGGGCTGGCTCGGCGGCGCGACCAATGCCGCGGTGTCGCTGTTCCGCGGCCTGCCGTGGCTCGGGTCGATGGATTCGGACGCGGCGCTGCCATCGGTCGGCGGATTCGACCCCGACTTCACGCGCGCCACGATCAGCGCGCAGCGCATCCAGCCGCTCGGCGGCCGTTTCAGCCTGCTCGCCTCGATGCAGGGCCAGTACACGCGCGACATCCTGCTGTCGGGCGAGCAGATCTCGTTCGGCGGCGGCGCGATCGGCCGCGGCTACGACCCGTCGATCGTCGCCGGCGACCGCGGCCTCGGCGGCGTCGCCGAGATCCGCTACGACGCCAGATTGCCGACGCAGCCGAACGTCAATTCGCTGCAGCTCTACGGCTTCGTCGACCGCGCGCGCGTGCAGTCGCTCGCCAACGGCGCGGCGCCCAAGCTGGCGACGACGATCGCCTCGTGGGGCGCCGGCGCGCGGCTGGGGCTGTTCTCGACCGCCTATGTCGACCTGCGCTTCGCCGATGCGACACGCTCGGTGGCGGGCGCGTCGCCGCAGCGCGATCCGCGGGTGACGGTGACGGCGCTCATGGGATTCTAGCGCCGCGAGCGGTGTGCCGCCGGCCTGTCGAAGCAGGGTTGGCGAGCCTCTCGCGGCCGGCCTATGGTGCCCGCAACTGTCGAAGGGAATTGCGTGAGGATCGCGACGCGCCTGCTGCCGTTGCTGCTGCTGGCAGCCTGCACCACCACCACCGTCGCGCCGACGCCGGCCGCCCGCTCCGCGACCGCGGCGGTCTCGACCGGGGCGGCGGTCTCCGCGGCCGATCCGCGCGCCGCCGAGGCGGGCCGGCAGATCCTCGCCCGCGGCGGCTCGGCCGCCGATGCGGCGGCGGCGGTGATGCTTGCGCTGACCGTCGTCGAGCCGCAGTCGTCGGGCATCGGCGGCGGCAGCTTCCTCGTCTACCACGACGCGAAAACCGGGCTGGCGACCTATGACGGCCGCGAGGAAGCGCCGGCATCGGCATCGCCGGCCTGGTTCCTCGACGCCGCCGGCAAGCCGCCCGCCTCGTTCAACGACGCGCGCGCCGGCGGCCGCAGCGTCGGCGTCCCCGGCAACCTCGCCGCCATCGCGGCGGCGCACAAGGCGCACGGCAGGCTGCCGTGGGCGGCGCTGTTCGAGCCGGCGATCCGCCTCGCGCGCGATGGTTTCGCGGTGACCCCGCGCTTCCTCGGCGTGCTCGAAAGCTACCGCACCTATCTCGCCGACTCGCCGCCGGCGCGCGCGCTGTATTTCCAGGCGGACGGCAGCCCCAAGCCGCTCGGCGCGATCGTCACCAACCCCGACCTCGCGCGTTTCTTCGAGCAGGTCGCGGCGACGGGCCCCGATCATCTCTATCGCGGCCCCGGCGGCGAGCGGCTGGTCGCGGCAGTGCGGTCGAGCCCGCGCCACCCCTCGACGATGACGATGGCCGATCTCGCCGCCTATGAAGCGCGGCCGCGCGCGCCGGTGTGCGGCACCTACCGCGTCTACCGGATCTGCGGGATGGGGCCGCCGTCGTCGGGCGGGCCGGGCGTCTATGCGATCCTGAAGCAGCTCGAGCGCTTCGACCTGCCGTCGCGCAAGCCCGACGACGCGACGACCTGGCATCTGATCGCCGAATCGATGCGGCTCGCCTATGCCGACCGCGCCAGGTGGATCGCCGACCCCGACCACACGCCGGTGCCGACCGCCGGACTGATGAGCGAGTCCTATCTCGCCGAGCGCTCGTCGCTGATCGCCGCCGACAGGCGGATGGCGAAGGCCGAAGCCGGCAATCCGCCGGGAGCGATGAACATCGCGGCGGCGCCCGACACCGAGGTGGCGGGCACCTCGAGCTTCTCGGTCGCCGACGCCGCGGGCAACGTCGCGGCGATGACCTCGACGGTCGAGGCGCCGTTCGGTTCGGGGGTGCTCGTCGACGGCTATGTGCTCAACAACGAGCTGACCGACTTCAACCTCGTCCCCGACGTCGACGGCGTGCCGACCGCCAACCGCGTCGAGCCCGGCAAGCGGCCGCGCAGCTCGATGGCGCCGATGATCGCCTATGATTCGGCGGGCAGGCCGGTGCTGTCGATCGGCGCCGCCGGCGGCGCCACCATCCTCGCGCAGGTGGCGAAGGCGATGATCGGCGTGCTCGACTGGAAGATGAGCGTGCAGGAGGCGATCGCCATGCCGCAGCTCGTCGCGATGGGCGACCTGGTGCGCGTCGAAAAGGGCACCAGGCTCGAGGCGCTGGCGCCGGCGCTCGAGGCGCTGGGGCACAAGGTGCAGGCGACGGCGCTGCCGCTGAAGGCGAACGGCGTCGAATGGACGGCGCAGGGCTGGCGCGGCGGCGCCGACCCGCGCTCCGAGGGCGAATCGCTCGCCTTCGGGCAGGCGATACTCAATCCCTGACTGAAGAAGCGGGGGAAGCCTTGATGGGGAGCAAGGGCATGAACACACCGGCGACCTGGTCCAATCTGGTCACCATGTTCTTCGACCAGGCCGAGCGGCGCGGCGACCGGCCGTTCCTGTGGCGCAAGATCGAGGGACAGTGGCGGTCGATCTCGTGGCGCGAGGCGGCGGCGCAGGTGGCGAGCCTCGCCGCGGCGCTGAAGGCGCTCGGCATCCTGCCCGGCGACCGCGTCGTGCTGGTGTCGGAGAACCGCCCCGAATGGTGCATCGCCGATCTCGGCATCATGGCGGCCGGGGCGATCACCGTGCCGACCTATGTCACCAACACCGAACGCGACCATGTCCATATCCTCGAGAACAGCGGCGCGCGCGCGGCGATCGTCTCGACGGCGAAGCTCGCCAAGACCTTGCTGCCCGCGGTGTACCGCTCGAACGGCTGCACGACGGTGATCGGCATCGAGCCCCTGCGCATCGGCCAGTCGTCGTCGGCGCAGCTGCACGACTGGCCGAAGCTTCTCGCCGCGCATCCCGGCGACGTCGCCGCGACGCGCGCCGCCGCGGCAGCCATCAAGCGCTCCGATCTCGCCTGCCTGATCTACACCTCGGGCACCGGCGGCGCGCCGCGCGGCGTCCAGCAGCATCACGGCGCGATCCTGACGAACTGCGACGGCTGCCTCGACATCATCGAGAACGACTTTGCCAAGGACGATCCCGAGACGTTCCTGTCGTTCCTGCCGGCGAGCCACGCCTATGAGCATACCGGCGGGCAATATCTGCCGATCGCGCTCGGCGGCGAGATCTATTACGCCGAGAGCCTCGAGAAGCTCGCCGCCAACATCGAGGAGACGCGGCCGACGATCATGGTCGTGGTGCCGCGGCTGTTCGAGGTGCTGCGCCAGCGCATGTCGAAGACGATCGAGAAGCAGGGCGGGCTCGCCGCCGGGCTGCTCGACCAGGCGCTAAAGCTCGGCCGCAAGAAATATGACGCCGGCCACAAGCTGGCGCTATGGGACCGGCCGCTCGACCTGATCCTCGAGCGCACCCTCCGCAAGAAGGTGGCGACGCGCTTCGGCGGGCGGCTGAAGGCGATGGTCGCCGGCGGCGCGCCGCTGAACCCCGAGGTCGGCATCTTCTTCTACTCGCTCGGCGTCACCCTGCTGCAGGGCTATGGCCAGACCGAGTCGGGGCCGGTGATCTCGTGCAACCGCCCGAGCGCGAACATCAAGATGCACAGCGTCGGCCGGCCGCTGAAGGGCGTCGAGGTGCGCATCGCCGCCGACGGCGAGATCTGCGTGCGCGGCGAGCTCGTCATGCACGGCTATTGGCAGAACGACGAGGAGAGCGCGCGCGTCCT